>Ga0209542_10000124_pt1 | contig 192497 bp, 208 predicted proteins | sample RifCSPhighO2_01_FD_184028 | JGI IMG/M metagenome (GOLD analysis project Ga0209542, IMG submission 184028) | Soil microbial communities from Rifle, Colorado - Rifle CSP2_plank highO2_0.1 (SPAdes) (version 2) | ecosystem: Environmental > Terrestrial > Deep subsurface > Rock core/Sediment ... | reverse complement strand
GGTTTCCTGCCGCACTTCCAGGAAATGTACGACCGGGCACGGGCCGCATGCGGCCCCCTTGAACTCGGCAGCGCGCGGGAACCCTCCCGCGCGCTGATCTTTTTTATTTCCTCGACGCAACGATCTCCTCTTGCACCCCACTAGAAAGTGCTTCGCACTTCTAACCCCAGTACCACGCAAGCGGCTACGGGGCACTGCGGGGCAGGCGTTCCTCACTTTCGGATAGCACCGCGTTTGCTGTTTATCATGCCGGTCACATCGCCCATGAATTTCTGGTACAGACTGTATATACAGAGTATTGACAGCGAAAACTGAGCGTGTATACTCCTTGCATGCGTTGGCCATTTACTGGACTTCGCATCGAGTGGAGTGAGGAAAAGAATCTGAAGTTGATCCGTGCTCGTGGCGTATCGTTCGACGACGTCGTCCGGGCGATCGAGGAAGACCAGTTTATTGACCTCATTCCCCATTGGGACGAGAGGAAATATTCCCACCAGAAAGCTATCGTGGTACTGCTGAACGGATATATCCACGTCGTGCCGTGCGTAGTCGACAAAGAGAAAGTCTTTTTCAAAACAATATTCCCGAGCAGAAAGATCGCACAAAAATATTTATCAAACTCATAAAACATCACATGACCAAAACAAAACAGGATCGACTGACAAAAGAAGAGCGCATGTGGGAAAAATGGATCCTCTCCGGTAAAGCAAAGAGTATTCCCGACCTCGCGAGGGCCAAAAAGTCTTTGGCTGCGGCTGCGCGTCGTACGAGACTGGAAAGAACCAAACTTGTATCGATCCGCGTGCGCGAGTATGACCTCGCGCGCCTTCGCGCCCGCTCGGAGCGCGAAGGCCTCCCCTACCAAACACTCATCAACTCGCTTATCCACAAATACGCCGAGGGCGAGTACAAGCGCTAGAAAAATGTGCGGACAATTTTACTTCCTCGCCGCGATGATGTCGTCCTGCACCCCAGTACCACAACGCTTCGCGTTGGCTACGGGCCCCGTTAGAAGCAATGCTTCTAACGGGGCGGGGCAGGCGTTCTTCACTTTCGGGCGGTTATGATGTCTTCTTGGACATTCCGAGGCACAACGGCGTAGTGTGAGAACTCGACGTTCGGGACCCAGCATCAAACTTTGGCTTTGTTGGAAGAAATATCTACATCCCATTCACTGCAAATGGAAATGCGTTCTTAACTTCGATAACCCTGGCGCGTCCCAACAAAGAAAAGCCAAAGTTGATCCACGGGCAGGCGCCGCGGCCTGTTACACTTTCTGAACCATGGTTCAGATATTAGGACATGCATCTATATCGCTGCGCCAGGAGCCTGCGGGCCTTCGGTGAGAGACTGTTAATTTCTACTATCGCATTATTCGTCTTTTGAAACACCGCGAGCGATGTACTGCTTCATGAGCGACTGGTAGGGCACGTCGAGCTGATTCGCGCGTTCCTTAAGACGAATAAGAAGATGCCGGGGTATACGTAGCGACACCGAGGCAGAGGTTGGCTTGAGATTAGGGAAGGACGCGCGAACAAACTCGCTTTTATCCGCGTAGTCGGTGAGATCCGCGCGAGCCCAAAAATCGCGTTCGTTATCCTCATTCTTAAAATAAGGAACTTTTTTCTTTGCTTTAATTTTCTTCTTCATAATATGTTCGCTCCTTCCTGCTCGCATTGCGAGCTGAAATAACGCGGATGCGGCTTTTGCGAATAGTAAACGACACAAAGAGCAGTCTGTTTTGCGGTGTTTTACCGATAAGCCAATGTCGTGCCTCGTGACGGGAATGTTTCGTGTCTTCGCGGACTATTCTTCTTTCATCGGAAAACGACTGCTCGCACCCTTCATTCGTCACGCCGTGCTTTTTGAGGTTCTTGTCCTTGTTGCCGTCGTCCCACTCGAAGCCGACGACATCGGCAAAGATCCTCATGCATAAAGTGTATATGTGAGCCTATACACTGTCAAGCCCGCCCGAATGCGGCAAGGCCGGGCCTTGCCGCGTTTACATGAGTTCGGAATAGGGAGACGAAAACGGCCGGCAAATGGCAAGGTAAGACCTTGCCATTTTACTGCGGTATCCACTGGCTATTGCTGCACACGTACTTCGGGTTGACGGCGACAAGGCAGTTAATGCCGATTCCATGTGCCATCTGGCAGTAATCGAGGACGCCGCCGCTCGGGATGGACTCTCCTTTTCCGGTCTTGCACGAGCCGCCGGTGACTGTTGGAGAAACTGGAAATGACGAGTGACAAGCTCCCGTTTGGCCGCACCACTGACCGTTCGAGCACGTCCATGGGGGCCACATCAGGGGTGCCGCTAAACAACCATCGCGGAAAGAATCCGAACAAAAATTATTGCGCTCTACGTATCCGCTCGCATACGTTTTCCCGTATGCGATGCACGAGCCGCCGGTGGTTTGGGTCGGTGGCACCCACTTACCGTTTTGGCACATGTGCGGTACGCGTTCGGAACACGCCGTCGATGGGCACGCGCTGGGTGTTGAAATGCAATTATAGTCGCAATTCGAGAGCGATACTGTCTGCCCGTTTCCATACACTGCGTTGTTTGTCCTACACGACCCGCTGGTGGTGCTCGGCGCTTGAGTTCCCACCCACGTTCCACTCTGACATTGATGGTATGAGTTGACGGCGACGTGGCATGCGTCATTGACGTTCGGGCATGCGGCGAAAACTGTTGAGCCATGCATATATGAGGATCCCTTGTACAGACAGGCCCCGCCTGTTGGTGTCAGCGATGGTGTCGGGCTCGGCGGGGGCGCTGGCGGCGTCGGTGAGGTGGCGACCGTGACAGTCGCGCTGTCCACGATGAGCTGGCGGGTGCAGCCGTAGGTGTAGGTGTAGGTCTGCCCGATGCCGCAGACGTCTTCGTTTTGGAGGAGCTTTGCGCTGAACGTGCCGCCACTTGCATAGGTGTGCGAGACGGAGAGCGCGCCATCAGAAGCCGAGGCGCTCATGTTCCCTTGCGTGCCGTCGCCGAAGTCGACCGAGTACCACACGCCGGTCTCCCGCGTTTCCGCCGCCGTCGCGGTGAACTTCACGGTGAGCGGCGCGTCGCCGACGGTCGGCCACGCTCCGAACGAGTACGGCGTCGTTCCGACCGCGCCGCCTTCTCCGCAGTCCTTTCGTATCGCCGTGCGCGTGAGAGGGCCGACGAATCCTGTTTGGAGTATTCCCTTGCTCTTTTGGTAGCGCTTCACTGCGGCTTCGGTGAGGTGGCCAAAGAATCCCGTAACGAGAGCGTCGGGGTATATCGCGCTGTCGCGCGCGAGGAAGCGCTGGAGTATGGAAACCTCGTTGTTCGTTCGCGCGTCGGTGTCGCGGAGGGAGAGGTCGCGCGTGGGCGCGACACAGGCGCTGCTTGCGCTTGCCGGAACGTGAGTCGGCGACGACTGCGAGACAGTTTCGATCTGCCGCAATTGCTCCTGCAGTTCCGCGATCCTCTTTTGGAGCGTCTCTATCTGCTGCGCGATGCCGTCAACCGTCTGCGCGCTTGCGCCAAGAGGCAGAAGCGCTACAAACAAGATTGCAACAAGAATGCGGCGAAAGGTCATACGACCAATGCTACCACCCCTGATGCCGGAACAAGTTGAACGTGTGAACAGTGAAATACTACTTCCTCGCCGCGATGATGTCTTCCTGGACGTTGCGGGGGACGACGGCGTAGTGGCTGAATTCGACGTTGGGGACCCAGCACCAAACTTTGGCTTTGTTGGAAGAAACGTCTACATCCTATTCATTGCAAATGGAAATGCGTTTTTGGCTTCGATAACCCTGGTGCGTCCCAACAAGAAAAAGCCAAAGTTGGTTCATGGGCAAGCGCCGGGGTCTTTGATTGTTAAGAATATTTCTTATAAATCTGGTTGTGATGGTCGAAGTCGATCAGACGCACCACGGTTCCCTGAGTTTCGTAAAGAAGGACGAACGAACCCTCGATGTGTACACGGCGATAGTTTCGCAACGAATGCCGCAATGGTTTACCGAATTCCGGATAGTACAGGATTTTTCCGACTGCCCTTTCGATCTCGAGGACCAAAGCCGGATTCTTTCGACACAATTTCTTCAAAACTCTTTTGTATTGATCCGCGACTACCAAAGAGTATCTGGCTGTGCCACTCATGAGCTACAAACTATCTATGAATTCTCGATATTCTTTCATTGAAGACAGCCTTGTGCCTTTTCCTTGATCTAAAAGTCGCGATTGGCGTTCCCATAATCTCGTCTTCTCAGGCCGAATTTGCTCGGAGAGACCTATGGAAAGTTGTCCATCAGCAAATGCCTTCGTTGCCATCTTCAAAACAGAGGCAAACGGCACGCCTTCGCGCTTCGCGCGCTTCATCGCCTGCGCCTTGATCTTCGGATCGATATTAAATACGATTTGGGTGGTCACAGATATAGCTTATATATAGCCCATATATATGTCAAGGGCTTTTTTCGCAGGAACTGCACTTAACGTTATTTCCTCGCCGCAATGATGTCTTCTTGGACATTCCGAGGCACAACAGCGTAGTGTGAGAACTCAACATTGGGGACGCCGCGGCCTTCGGTCGCGGAGCGAAGCTGGGTCGTGAAGCCGAAGAGCTCGGAGAGCGGGACTTTCGCGGTGATGACACGCGCTTGACCGCGCTCGCCCATCGCTTCGATGCTTCCCCGCTTGCTGTTTATCATGCCGGTCACGTCGCCCATGAATTTCTCGGGGACGACGACCTCCAATTTCATTATCGGCTCTAGAATGACCGGCTTGGCTTTTTGCATCGCCTCCTGCATCGCGTTGATGGCGGCGAGCTTGAAGGCTATCTCGGATGAGTCGACATCATGCGATGAGCCGTCGTAAAGCTCCACGGAAATATCCACCACGGGAAAACCGGCCTGAATGCCGCGCTCCATTGCCTCTTTCAGACCCTTCCTGACCGGCTGGATATACTCCTGCGGAATAACACCTCCTTTGATGTTATTGATGAACTCAAAATGATCTTCGCGCTCGACGTTGTTCTTGACCTTCTTCCCTTCGACGACCGGCTCGAGCGGCTTGATACGGATCTTCACGTGTCCGTACTGGCCGCGACCGCCAGTCTGCTTGATGTGTTTGTATTCCACATCGGCAGTGCCTTGGATCGTTTCCCGATACGCGACTTGCGGCTTCCCCGTCGTCGCTTGGACGCCAAATTCGCGCTTCATACGGTCGACGATTATCTCGAGGTGGAGTTCGCCCATGCCGGAAACTATTGTTTCTCCGGTCTCGACATCGGACTTGATGCGGAACGTCGGATCTTCGTCCGAAAGGCGCGAGAGCGCGATGCCCATTTTTTCTTGATCGGCTTTTGTGTTTGGCTCGATGCGCATGGAGACGACCGGCTCCGGGAATACGATCGATTCCAGCGCGATGGGGTGATCGGCATCGCAGAGGGTGTGGCCGATCTTCACTTCTTTCATTCCCACCGCAGCCGCGATCTCTCCGGCATAGACGGTTTTCACATCTTCGCGCTTGTCCGCCTGCAGTCGTACAATGCGGCCGACACGCTCTTTTTTATTATTTGCCGAATCGTAGACCGTATCGCCCGCAGAGAAGACACCGGAATAGACGCGGAAGAAGGAGAGCTGGCCCACGAACGGGTCCACCTGCAACTTAAAGACAAGTGCAGCGAAAGGCGCCTCGTCGCTCGCGGGGCGGGAGTCGGGTTCGTTGGTGTCGGTATTTATTCCCTTTGCTTCCGGCATGTCCTTAGGGCTCGGAAGGTAATCGACAACTGCGTCGAGTACGAGCTGCACGCCCTTGTTCTTCAAGCTTGAGCCGGTGAGCACGGGAAAAATTTTATTCTCGATAACACCTTTGCGGAGCGTCCTTTTCAGCACGTCGGTCGGAATTTCCTTGCCATCGAGGAACTCCGTCATGACCGCATCGTCATTCTCGACGATGCGCTCAACGAGCTCTGCGTGATATTTATCTGCCTCCGTTCTCATGTTCGCCGGAATTTCCCCTGCGACGACGTTGATGCCCATCTCTCCTTCGAAATGGTACGCCTTCATGTGCAGAAGATCGATGACTCCTTCGAATTTGTCTTCGAGCCCGATAGGTATCTGCAGGCGCACCGCTTTGTTGGAAAGCCGGTCGAGGATGGATGCGTATGATTTCTCAAAAGAAGCGCCGGTGCGATCGAGTTTGTTGATGTAGCAGACGCGGGGTACCTCGGCCTCTTCGGCGTAGCGCCAGTTGGTTTCGCTTTGCGGCTCCACGCCCGCAACGCCGTCGAAGACGACGACTGCGCCATCCAAGACACGCATCGAGCGTTTCACTTCACTCGTGAAGTCGATGTGGCCGGGAGTGTCGATGATGTTGAAGCGGACTTTCTGTGAGATGTCGGCGCCCATGTACGACGGGTTCCAGAAACACGTGATGGCTGCGGCGGTGATGGTGATGCCGCGCTCGCGCTCCTGTTCCATCCAGTCGGTCACGGTGTTGCCCTCGTGCACCTCACCTATCTTGTGGCTCTCGCCGGTATAAAAAAGGATGCGCTCGGATGTGGTCGTTTTACCTGCGTCGACGTGCGCAACGATGCCGAAGTTACGGACTTTTTCAAGTGGGTAGTCTCTTGCCATAAATTAAAACGCCCGTGGGCGCCTGCCTGCCGGCAGGCAGGTCCCAGTAATGTAGCTGAAAACGTATGGAAAAGCAATTAGTGCCTCATTTCTGTTTTCACTTTATGCTTAAGCCTTGTTTCGGCTTCCCGCCGTACGGTGGCAGCAATATCGTTTGAAAAACCGTAGGGTCTGCACGCCTCGATCTCGGCCGCCCTTAAATCAGACGCATATTCCGGATCATCCCAAATCTTATCCGGATCTTCGAGACGGGAACTTTCAAAGTACGCTAGCGCCGCGTCTGCCAATGCTTCGGCGGCCATGTTTCTCTCGACATCTTCAGGCCGCTCCTTCAAAGTTTGAGGGACTCCTTGGTAGTTGGGTCCCGCTCCGGCGAAGCCTTCCAATTTCATCTCAAAATCCTACCACGCAAAGTGAGCAAATGCTTTGTTGGCTTCGGCCATTCTGTGAGTCGTTTCTTTCTTGGTGACGGCGCTTCCCTCGCCTTTGTGCGCAGCTTTTATCTCGGCGAGCAAACTCTCATGCATCGGCTTGCCCTTGGTGCCTTCGGCCGCTTCGACTATCCAGCGCATGCCGAGTGCCAACTTGCGGGCGGGATTCACTTCGCGCGGGACCTGGTAGTTGGCTCCACCGACGCGACGTGAACGGACTTCCACGGTGGGTGATGCTTTTTCAAGCGCCTCCTCGAAAATGGCGACAGGGTCCCCTTCTTTCTTAAGTTCATCCATCACTTTGTACACGATCTTGCGCGCGGTATCCTTCTTTCCCCGTTCCATCACATAGTTTATGAGCTTCGCAATCTTAAATGAGCCGTATACTTCATCCGGCTGCGGTTGTTTTCTGTTTTTGACGGGTCTTCGCATAGTTTTTTGATTCGTATTGCTACAGGCTACTGGCTACAAGCTACCGGCTACTTTACCGCTTTTGGCTTTTTCGCACCGTAGAGCGAGCGGCCGCGGCGGCGCCTGTCGATACCGCCAGTGTCGAGCTTGCCGCGCACTATTGTGTAGCGAAGACCGATGTCCTTCACGCGACCGCCGCGCACCAAGACGACCGAGTGTTCTTGCAGGTTGTGCCCTTCGCCCGGAATATAGGCGGTGATTTCCATACCATTCGTGAGGCGTACGCGAGCTATTTTCCTAATAGCGGAGTTCGGCTTGCGGGGGGTTTTCGTGGTGACGCGCGTGCAGACGCCGCGCTTGAAAGGCGCAGGATAAAAGCTGGGTCGGTTCTCAAGCGTGTTGAAACCGCGCGAAAGCGCGGTCGTCTTGGTGCGCCATGCCTTCTTGGTGCGGCCTTTGCGTGTGAGTTGGTTTATCGTAGACATGAGATTAGCCACTAGCAACTAGGGTGTAGCCACTAGTAAAGAAATGCGCGCATCGCGCGCAGGGGAAATGTACTACACATAGCCCTCGGATGCAATGTCCGGTTCTGCCTATGTTCGGTTCTGCCTAATGGCTAGACCCTATTGGCTAACAACTATTCAAATCCCCGCAATCGCACTCGCAAGAGAGTAGATGAGATTGCTGAATGCGCCGCCGGCAACGAATACAATTACTAGAATGATCCCCATGCCGAGAAATGGGTTCTGTTCCATTCGCGCGCGCCAACCGGCATAGCTATGCGCTAAAGAGCGCGGCAAGAACGCTTCGAGCACTTTTGAGCCGTCGAGTGGGGGGATCGGTATCATATTGAAAATCGCAAGCATAACATTGACGACCACGATGAGAAAAAAGACGGCGTTGACGGGAGAATCGAAAAGATGCATGCGCAGGATCAATCCGAATATCAGCGCAATAACGACGTTGGAGAATGGCCCTGCTCCCGCGACGATCGCTTCGCTAAATCTGCCGGGCCGTAGATTGTAGGGATTGTAAGGTACTGGCTTTGCCCACGCGAAGAAAAACGGCGAGTGCGAAAGCGCAAGCATCACCGGCAGGATGATAGAGCCGAACATATCAATGTGCGGAATCGGATTGAGTGTGAGCCTTCCTGCATAGCGCGCGGTCGGGTCGCCGAGCCGGTCGGCAGCCACTCCATGCATCACCTCGTGGATGATGGCGGAGAAAATAATTATGACGATGAGAAAGATGGTGTCGGGACCCATCGCGATATTATATCAAATGCAATTTTTTCCGCCCAAGGCGGATCGGCCTCGGGCCGAGACTTTTGCCTTTTGATAGGACGCGTGTTAGCATGCCCAGTCTATGGCTCGAGTCTGCGAAATAACCGGTAAGCATTCCCAAGTCGGCGGGGGGTATTCTAATAGGACGCGTGCGACCAAATTCAACCCGACGGGCAAGCGCCGCCGTCAGGTCAATCTCCAGACCAGAACCCTTTTCATTCCCGAGCTCGGCAAAAAAATCACCATTACCGTCTCCGCAAAAGGTCTGAAGACGATGAAGAAACGCGGCGCATATATCACACTCAAAGCAGCTGGCCTCGTTCAATAAAAAATCGTATACAACAATTCCATGGAATCGTTGTAACGTGGTTATTCGTTATCGACGCTTCACTGATACACCGTCGGAAACAAATGTGACCGTGCCATCCGTACACGTGTCGAGTGTGGGGATACCGAATTGCGCGAAGCGTGCGACAGTCTCGGGAGCCGGATGCCCGTAGCGGTTGTTGCAACCGCGCGAATAGACCCCATATTCTGGATTTACGAAACCCAGAAATGACGGCGATGAAGAAGTCTTGGAGCCGTGGTGCCCGGCTTTGAGCACGTCCGAGTGGAGCGCATTGCCATCGAGTGAGACCAGATAATTCTCAATCGTCTGCGGCGCGTCGCAACTCAACATGAAAGATGTTTTACCGTAGACGAGACGCGTGACCACACACCCGTCGTTGGTGTCGACATGCGGCGCGAGCCTGTCGGGTGAGAGCACTTCGAGATACGCATGCGGCCTTCCCGCCTGTGGTGAGCCTGTCGAACCAAGATCGATGACCTGCCCGCGCCTCGCAGTGATCTCTCGCGCACCTTCCTGCTTCATCGCATCCACCAGCGCTTGCGCGGTCGAAGTATCACCCTGCACGCTTGAATGAACGACGGTCGAGATCTTGAAGCGGTCGAGCACGTCGATAAGTCCACTGACATGGTCGGCATCCGGATGTGTGGGAATAACGACGTCGATGGAGCGGTCGTACCACGGCATGACCTTCGAAAGCTCGCGCAAGATACCTGAATTGGGTCCGCCGTCGATGAGCACTTGCCGCCCCGATGGCGCATCAATGAAAATTGAATCACCTTGTCCGATGTTCAAGAAAGAAACGGTGAGGAGTCCGCGCCGATCCTCATGCCATGCGGCATAGGAAATACAGAGCACAATAGTAAGAAGAATTGCGATCGCGATGCCTTTTATCTGTGCGCTTCGACGCATGAGAATAGTATAGCCTCATCAGCACTTCATGAATGGCGATGCTATACTGCGGATTGTTAGCAGCTAACCCTGTTGTGTATGTACACTACCTACGAAGCAAGAAAATTCAAGCTGCCGAAGCTCGAAGGTATCTCTGAAAAATCAGTCGAGGAACACATCGGCCTCTACGAGGGGTACGTCAAGAATTTTAATGCGATCTCGAGTGCGCTCGAGGATCTGGTGAAGGATCCCGAAAAGAACGCACAGGCACTCTCCGAACTCGTGCGCCGCCGGTCTTTTGAATTCGGCGGCATGCGATTGCACGAGCACTATTTCACACAGTGGGAAGGAGGTGGCAAAGAGCTCGATCCGAAAGGAGCTCTTGCAAAAGCATTTGCAAAAGATGCCGGCAGCGCCGAAACAGTCATCAAACAAGTGAGGAGCGTCGGATTGATGCGCGGCCCCGGATGGTCGCTCCTCTACTACGACAAAGAGGCCGACGCGTTCCTCGTGGGATTCAGCGGCGAGCAGCATCAAGGGCACTTCGTCACACTGCCCATCATCCTCGCACTCGACGTGTGGGAACACGCATTCCTCCTCGACTACGGCGCTCAAGGCAAAGGTAAATACATCGATGCTTTCTTCAAGAACCTGAATTGGGGTGTTGTGGAGAACCGGTTTGCACAGATACAGACGTAGTATACTGAACTGATTATCATAGCCGTTACAAATTATGAACGTCGAACGAGCAATTTTGGTTGCATTCTTGGGAAATTATTTGATTAACACGGTCGTCGCGGCAGTGGTCGCGCTCGTCCCCGCTTCGACGGGCGGCGGCGTGCTCACCCCGCAGTACATCTCGTTCGTCGTTCTTGCGATCATCGTCGTGGGGATTCTCGCATGGTGGTACATGAGCCATGGCAATAGCAACCTGAAGGGTGGGGCCATGTTCGGCGCTCTGGGATTCGTCGTTGCGATCGTCACCGCCTTCGTCACTGGTGTCGCCGGCGTCTTGGCGCAGACCGGCTCACTCGCATCTGTCGCGAGCGTCCTCCCCAACTTCTGGCCCTTCCTCGCCAACTGGTCCACCCTCGTGCTTCTCGGCTACTGGGTCATTCCCGCGGCACTCGTAGGCTGGTATTTGCAGCAAAAATCAGCTCCGATGTCGTCGACGATGTAGTATTTCATTGAGATTTGTCGAGCGGCCGCGTCAGACGCGGCCGCTTTCGTTTATGCACAATTTCTTGTCCCAAACCTATTTGTGCGCTAGTCTTTCGGGGCTCCATGAGATGGAGCCTCGTTTCAGAACGAGATTGCAACCTAGCTCTTCGAGGTGACAATGAATAAGGACAGGTTGAACACCGCCGCAGTCGATCCGGCACACGTCACGCTGGCCACCGCTCTCTTCAAGGCGGCCAAAAAGCCACTCAAGCCGGGAGCAGCTTTCAAACTCGGCTTCGCCTCTCACCAGATCTTCGACCATGAGACACGGGTCGGCCAGAAGATTCCGGCGGGGCACGCTCTGCTCGAGCAAGCGTTCCTTGAACTGTCTGAGGGCGTCGAGCGCGTCGGCAAGCTCAGCAGCAGACTGAAGGCGAACGTCACCAACGCCCTGGTGCACATCGAGAATGAGCGCAGGACGAGCGAGAAGCCTGCCGATGTTCCCCGGGCGCCCGGCGGACCCAACGAGCATCTCCAGACGGGCGATGCGTCGCCTTACGAACCGCCGCCGCCCGAGGACAAACCCCTCGGTCAGCACGGTCATGGCTGAACCGTCTGGCTCAACGGCGATGTCAGCGGCCGGGGTCATGCCCCGGTCGTTTTCTTTTGTAATAGAAATAACCCGCGAACAAGGCTGCGTACGCGCCAAACATCCACCACGCGCTGAATGCGGGAACGGAAACGGCGGCGAATGGGAGCGCGGCGAAAAATTGCGCGACGGCGAGGATGTACCACAAGAGCGCGAGCGCGGGAGCGGCAATGAGAATAGCGAAGGGCCCGGCAATTATTCCCCCGATTGCGGCAATGAACGAGGCGAACATCGCATACGGGACTGCCACGAGCGCGAGGAGATTTGCGGGAAGCGCAACAACGCTGAAAATCCCGTTTTGATACAGGAGGAGCGGCAAGACCGTGAGCTGGGTGCCGAGCGTCGAGGAAATAATTTCGCGCAATCCGAATTTCTCCGGAACGGACGTGAGCCGCGCCGCTATCGGCGTTGTAAAGAGTACGAGGCCGAGTGTTGCGAGCGCTGATAATTGAAATCCGGGATCGAAAGCAAGATACATCGGGTTCCACATGACCATCGCCGCAGCGACAACTCCAAGGATACGTACTGCGATGAACGTCCGCGCGGTCGCGCGCGCAAAAACTGCGATGAGCGCCATGGCGCCCGCGCGCGTAGCACTCGGCGCGCCTCCGGTCATGAGGACAATAAAGAGTACCGAGAAGGCAATGCCTCCGTATTGGATGGCGCGCGGAAGCAGCACCATCATCCGCCGCAACATGTTGATGACGAGCGTGATGTTGTAGCCCGAGAGAACAACGACGTGAATGAGCGATGTGCGTATAAATGTGTCGGAGAGCTCTTTGCCTATTGAGCGTTTGTCGCCGACCGTGATGCCGCCGGCAAGCCCCGCTTCCGGCTCTGGCAGTGCTGCCTGCAGGCCTTTCAAGAATTTTTGCTTCACCCAAATTGCTCCTGCCTTGACCGGGTTTCCCGTATTTCCACCGATCACTTCCACGCGCGCAAATGAGAGCGTGTAGAGGATGCCGTCTTTTGCAAGAAACATCGGATAATCGAATTGCCTGCCATCACTGGTATCAAAAGCTTCGGGAAGTTGGAGCGTCCCCTCTGCACGTATTTTGTCGCCGTAGGAGATTCCCGTGTGCGCAGGTACCGTGACGAGAATACCCGCGTGTATCGGAACGGTTGTAGAACCGACAGTGAGTGAGGTCGCCGATACCGAAAGACGCACGCCACTTTCGCGCATATCCGGCTCTGTAGATACGACTCCTTCAAGCACGACCTTTTGCTCCAGTCGCACGGTAAGTACCGGGTCGCCATAGAGCACTGCCGCATTCATGCGCGCAATCCCGCCGGAGAACGCGAGCAAAGCGACCGCGATGACGAGAAGCGCTGTTCGTTGCTTTGGTTCAAGATATGCGAGCGCGAATGCGGCGACCGTGAGCAGCAATACAAAACCGAGCGAGCTCCATCCAAGTGGGATGAATGAACGAACGAAAACGCCTACAAGAAATCCTGCGATGAGAGCCCACAGGATGCGTGCGGCCATCCCATTAGAGACATGTGGCCGGTGCGCGAAAATATCGTTCATGCGCGAGCGAAGTCTCTAACGGGACGGGTTATTCTTTTGGTTTGTCGAGTTTCTCGAGATGCAGCACTTTGAACACAAGATAAACGACCAAACACAGAATGAGAAAATTGATGAGGACAGAGATAAAATCGCCAATCTTGAAAGTGCCCACGGTGTAGTCCGCAAGATTCTGGACGCTGCCTCCAAAAAGTCCCAGCATCGGATTTACGATGTCGTCCATGAACGCTTGTACGAGCTTTTGCGCAGCACCGCCCAAGATAAAACCAATGGCAAACCCCGCGACCCCGCGCTCGCGCATGAAATCCATGAATCCGGCGAGATGTTGACGCATACACTATTCTGCCTCATCCCGTTAGAAATAGGAAGCTTGCGCTTCCAAGACAATTCGCAAATTTTTTCACATTACAAACTTCCGTAATTTCTAACGGGACTCATCGATGGCCTCGTTGACAAGTCGGTCGGCTTCTTTATTTTCTTCGCGGGGAATATGCACGAAACGAATGTGTTCAAGATTTGCAACGAGCAGATTATGTACTTTCATGTACTGGGGCCAGAGCGTTTCTTCCTTGACTTGATACTCGTTGGTGAGCTGGCGCTGGATAAGCTCTGAATCCATCCGCACTTCTATCTCGCGGCCAGCAAGCCCACGCTTTTTTGCCTCAGTGAGCGCAAGAATGACCGCTTCGTACTCTGCAAAATTATTCGTGCGCTCGCCGATATATTTTTTCACCTCGATTCTTTTTGTTCCGTCCAAAATAACAACCCCGACGCCGGCAGGCCCCGGATTGTTTCGTGCGCCTCCGTCAGTGTAGATGATGACGTTGGACATTATGCGGTCGCGGCCATTTTCGAGAGCGTACGATATGCGTGCGCAACAGCAAGGAACGTAACGGGAACTGTGACGAGAAGACCGACGATAAATGCGAGGAGGCCGAGAATATTCAGAAGAAGGATAAGCCCAAGAAAACCGAGAAGTTGCCATCGATGCCCCTTCGTGATGCGCGCACTTTCCTTCATCGCATTGATGGGTCCTAAAGAGCGATCGACGACAAAATAGCCGGCAAAGTAATACATCAGAAGCACAATGAAGCCGGGAACGATGAGGAGCACAAAACCGATGACCGCAGCAATGAATAAGAGCACGGTCATGCCAAGGTAATTCAAGAAAAATTGCGGCCGCCAGAGATCCGAGAGTTCTGCAGTCTCTAGGTGATCATGCGCCTTGAGCGCGAATGAGATCATCCCGATGCTCACGAATACATTTACGGCCATGTTTACGAGGAACGCGAAGAAATTCGGGTGAGCGGCATCGGCTCCCGTCGACTGATTGATGATGCTCGAAAGGATGGACGAAATGACCGTGACGAGAAGAAACGCGCCGATCAGGAACCACGGGCGCTTTTTGAATGTTTCCCAGCCGAAGCGGATACTGGCCGAAGCCGAAAATGCGTCCATGGCAAAAGTGTAGCACTTCAAGCGGCGGGGACAATATCCACTATCCGCAGTACCAGACCCCCTCGAAAAGTATCGCGTTCTATGGTGCCAAGAACGCTTGCTTCACTCCCCGCCGCAGGGAGGAGCGAGAAATCCTCCGGAGATCTGAAAAAGTCGAATGCGCGGGCACGCGAGCCGGTCCGCCTGCACTCAAGTATGACTTCCGTATGGTTCTTTTCTTTCCCGAAACGCCGGACTTCGGTGACAATGGTTTCCGTGATCCGAAACAGCGGCTTCTCGTTGCCGATGCCAAAGGGTGCCAGCATGGAAACCTGCTTATAGAGCGCCGATGTAATCTCGGAGAGGGAGAGAAGGAAGTCATGAGCAGACTCCTCGACCTTGCTCGAAGCGGCCGTCCGCCCGAGGCGCACGGCCGCTTCGGCCAGCACTTCCGAGAGCGAGTGCACCTGCTCGTGTGAAACCGTGAAGCCGCCAGAGGCCTTGTGTCCGCCGGATTCTTCAAATATATCTCCTGCATTCGCGAATAAATCGACAAGAGAAACCTCGCCGTCGGAGCGGCATGAGCCTTTGAGCTTTCCATTCACATCGCGCCCCCAGAGACACACGACCCCACCGCGCTCCCCCATGATCGAATTGGCGGCAAGTCCCAAGAGGGCCGGTTTCCATTCCGGATTACCGAGCACAATGACGCGTCGGCCCGAGGCCGATCCGCCTTGGGCGGATTCGCCATATCTCTGTTGCAAAGTACATCTTGCCTGCTTCACAATGCCTGCGACGACTCCCTTGCGGCTCGCATTTAATTTTTCGAGCTGTGCTGCCAAATTCTCGGCTTCATTCGAGTCCGTCGTGGTCAAAAGTTTGAGCGCAAGGTCAGGCTCGTCCATGCGTGAGGCCGCATTGATTCTCGGTGCGATAGAAAAGCCGATATCATCTTCCGTGAGTTCTTTTTTTCGCAGACGCACCTTTGCACAAAGCGCATTGATGCCGGCGCGCTGTGATTTGCGCAACACTTGCAAGCCCCAATGCGCGAGAACTCGGTTCTCGCCCGTGAGCGGCACCATATCGGCGACAGTCGCGATGGCCACCATGTCGAGAAGCCACTTCTCCCAACCGTCGGGGATTTTCTCGAACGCAGCGAGCTTGCGGCGCTTGCCTTCGGCAAGCGCCGCTTGAACGAATTTAAAAGCTACTGCTGCACCGCACAAATGCGGAAATGGGTATGGAACAATTTTTGGATTAAGAACGGCGACCGCATCCGGCAATTCGGTAACCTCGTGGTGATCGGTAACGATGACATCAACACCAAGCTCTTTGGCATGTGCGACGGCGCCAACCGCATTGGTGCCCACATCAATCGTAATGATGAGTTTCACACCGCGCCCGGCAAGTGCAGAAATAGCTTCCGTATGAAAACCGTACCCTTCCCGATCGCGATGCGGAAGATACACTTCAAAATTCTCGTAGCCTATTCTTTTGAAAAAATCCGATAGAAGCGCCGCTCCCGGAATTCCATCGCAATCAAAATCCGCATATACCGCAATTCGCTCACCCCTTTCGATCGCGCGCAACACGCGATCTACCGCTACATCCATCCCCGACAACAAAAAAGGATCGTGCGTGTGCAATTCGTAGTCGGGATTGAGAAAAGAGGCGATGTCTATTTCAGTTTCTATCCCGCGTTTTGACAACAGTGACCGAACGAGATTGGAGACTTCCATTTAGAAGATTGTAGCACTATACTTCTGCGTATGTCCGATTGCCTTTTCTGCAAGATCATCCGGGGCGAGATCCCATCCTTCAAAGTGTATGAAGACGAGAAGACGCTCGCGTTCCTCGACATCAGTCCCGTGAATCCGGGACACACGCTCGTCATTCCAAAAAATCACTCGAAGAATATTTTTGACATTTCAGAAGAGGATTGGGTTTCCGTCGGAAAGGCAGTACGAACGCTTGCAAGTGCCGTCGAAAAAGCGGTGGGCGCGGACGGCATCAATATCAATATGAACAATCGACCTGATGCGGGGCAGCTCGTCGACCATACGCACGTGCATCTCATCCCGCGCAAAAAAGGCGACGGCCTCAAGCTCTGGCCGCAAAAGCCGTATCCGGAGGGAGAAGCGGAGAGCATCGTAGAAAAGATCCGTCTCGAAATATAGATCGGGGACAGGTGCGGATACTCGGCATTGACAGAGGAGCGTGACGGATATACATTTGTATATATGAACATTTCAGTCAAAACACGAGCTGCGAAATGGGGCAATTCGATCGGTGTGCGTCTCTCTGCGCGCGTCGCCGCGAGAGCTGGCATCACCGAGCACACTGAGATTACCGTTGAGGCTAAGGAGAATTCAATCGTTCTCTCACCCATCAAGACGAAAAACATACGCGCCACGCGCAGATCCCTGAAAACGCTTCTTAAAAATGTACGCCCGCGTTTGACTGCGGAGGACAAGGAATGGCTCGATATGAAACCGGTAGGGCGTGAGGCCTTGTAGCTATGCGCACCTCACGCATCCCGTCACGGGGCGACATTGTGAGAGTAACGTTCCACCCGACTCGCGGCCACGAACAGACGGGCATGCGTCCTGCCGTAGTGGTGTCGCACAAAGAATTCAACGAGAAGTGCGGACTTGCGATCGTCGTCCCCATTACCTCAAAGATCAAGGGGTATTCGAACGAAGTAACGATCGCTTCTAAACACGTTCGTGGTGTGGCGCTCACCGCGCATGTCCGATCAATCGACTGGAAGGATCGTCAGGTTGTGTTCGTTGGCGAATGTCCTCTACCCGCCCTCCGATCCATTCAAGAAATGCTCGTGAGTTACATTGAGAGCGAAGTATAAAGTTTGTGATGGATGCGATCTCTCACGTGCACATCATCCCGCGCACAAAAGGCGACGGCCTGAAACTCTGGCCGCAGAAGCCGTACGCTGAAGGAGAGTTCGAAAAGACCGGCGACAAGATCCGCGCTAGCCTTCAGTACGCTGCGCAGTTGTTGCCTTGGTAGTCGCACTTCAGCCATTTGCCCATTGAACAGAACATCTTGGGCACTGCCGCAGAGTAGGTATATTGACCGTTACTAAAGTACGGCTGGTACGAGACCTGATTACCGCTCGCAAAAATTTGATTGCCCCACGGCGTCGTACATTGTGTGCCTTGTTCGATAACAGCAATGGAATTCGGACAGGTAAACTGACAATTGGGTCCCGTGCGGCCGACCCACGAGCCGTCGGGGCACTGCATGGCGTCGGCGGTGCAGGCGACAGGCTCTTTTCCAACACGCACCGTGCTTGAGGTTTTTGCCTCCTTTCCTGCTGAATCGCGTACGACGATGGTGACCGTGTATGTGCCGGCTGAACTATATGTATGGGTGAAGGTCGAGATTTGTTGAACAGGTCCGTCGTATGCTTCCGTTCGTTGTGGATAAATAGGTGGTTTTTCGTCACCCCAGGTGATGGTATATACAAGATAACCGTTCTCCGGATCGCTTGCTTTAATGGTCCACGTGCCTGATGCGTTCACTGCAAGTGACGTCGGGCCGGAGAACGAGGAAATGACAGGTGGTTTGTTATCCGTGTCTCTGCATACGCCATCGTAGAGATACTTGGCGTTCGTTTGGTCGAGTTCCATGCGAGTTGCATACGTCACAGGTTCTCCCCTGTATACAACGGTCGTAATACACATATCATTTGTGCAGCTACCGCCCCGCCCCGGTGGTATTCCACAAACCGGACCTCCTGTCCCCTTGCACGCTCCTTCGTAGAGGAACTTTGCGCCGTCCGCTTCCATCGTGCAGCGATTGCCATAGGTTTGCTGGATCGGATTACATGGCGTCGTGATGCAGACGATGGGCTTGGAGCCGCAGACGGGTATGTATTCTTTCGTGCATGCGACCGAATCACCGACGTGAATTTGCAATTTCGCAATCGCCGTGTGACTTGCAGGCGGCCCCAAACATCCCTGTGCTTCCGCTTCCGGAGAACAACCGCCTCTGTTTGTTTGATAGAGCACTGCAGTGTACGTCCCGTTCGAAGTATATGTGTGCGAGCGATATGGTTCCCCGGTACATCCGAGCGCAGCTCGTCCCCCATCACAAACCTCTCGCACCATAAAATCGGATGAGCCGTCGCCGAAATCGATGTCGTAGGTGATCTCACTGTTATATGAAACATGCGCGATAAAGTTTACTGTGAGGGGAGCAAGACCGCGCTGCGGCGCTGCGGAAAAACGGTCGGCGGTCCCGCACCAGACTTTGACGCGTTCGCGCGACATGGGGCCGAAAGAGCCGACTGCGGAAACTCCTTGCGACGCCTGCCATTTCGCGACCGCCTGCGCCGTCATCGGGCCGAAGTAGCCCGTTGGATTTGCAGCGAGATACTGCTCAGACTGAAGAAATTTTTGTAGATACAATACATCGTCTCCTCGCATCCCCTGTGACAGGTTGCGGGAGAGCATGCAAATAGGAGGCCGCGGAACATCTGAATGACTCCAGTCTGCCGGATCGGGCGTGACCGTCGATTGACCCTGCAGAATGTTCAGCTGCTTGGTCAACTCTCCCACCTTCGCGAGCAATTCGCGTATCTGCGTCTGTATCTCATCCACCGTGAGCGCGGAAGCCGATGGAGCAAACATACTTCCCACCACGAAAACGGCTCCGAGGATAAGTCCTACAATGCCGATGCTATGAAGTATTCGACGCATAGTTGAGGTATTACTACTAAAGACGAGTTCTCCGCCCCACTCTTACCGCATCAGACGTAAAGACCGACGGAACGCTACCACAAGCAAACCGCGACCGGCTCTCCGATAACCTCTTCAAGATAGGAAAGGGCATCATCCGTCCCCCCAAGCTGGTCAATGAGACCTGCTTCGAGTGCGTCTGTGCCCATCAGAGTCGAGCCATCGGCGAACGCTGCGACTTTTTCTATCGGCAGCTTCCGAAATGCGGCAACCGCTCGGACGAAATTTTCGTGCGACGTCTTGATGTCGCGCATGATAAGCGCGCGTTCTGCTTCCGTGAGCGGCTTGTCGGGACTATACGTGTCTTTGTACGGCCCCGAACTAAGCTGATGGAACGTGATGCCTTCTCTCTCATTCTTTTCCGATTGATCGAGGAAAGAGCCCGAAACACCGATCGACCCAACGGCTGATTCCTCCGATGCGAAGATAGTGTCTGCCGCCGCCGCGGCAAGGTATGCGGAAGATGCCCCTATCTCGTGTATGACGGCAACGGAGGGCCTCCCAAAGCGGCGTATCGCGCTCGCGATCTCCAAGCCAGCAACCGGTCCGCCGCCGCCGGAGTCGATGTCGACGAGGAGCGCCTTGATATTCGGGTCCGTGGATGCCGAGCGCATTGCTTCCTCTATCTCAAGAGATACTGCATATGTTGAATCCTGCGATGGAAAGTCTTCCTCTCCTATGAGAGGCGCAGACGCCTGCGGTGTCGGACGGACCGTGATGACCTCGCCGTACACCGGGATTTTCAGGACATTGCAATACGCGGGCGACATCGCCGAAAAACCGCGCAAGGGCAGCAAACCGGCCCACCACAACATGAGCGCGCATGCAGATGCGGCACCGAGAAATGCAGCGGCGGCAACAACAAGCGAGCTGCGCCAGAGACCTGTCATGTGCGCACTGTAGCACTTGTTCGGGAGGAAACGTGCAACAATCCACAGTGTCGTCGGCACTCCTTCTCACGAAACAAGCACGTACCTGATCCCGCGCCCGCGGCCCTCGCGCACCAGAGTGCCACGCGAGACAAGCTCGCGCAGGTAGCGGCTCGCGCTCGCGTCGGACACGTGGAGGAGTCGGACGATGTCGGCATTGCATATCTTCCCCTCCTTCTGTACGAGCCTGATAATTCTTGCGAGGCGCTCTTCTCTCTTCTTTACCACGCTCGCATATGCGCGCGCTCGCGCGGCGTTGTCGACGATAGGGATGCTCGCAGTATTCGGTATCGAAGGAGACGGTGCGGAGTATTCTTGTGGAGGTTTAACTTCCACGACCGATGCCGACGCGCCACTCGCATCCGTCTCTGGAAATTTCTCCGGAGGTTTAACCTCTGGAGTTGCGACTTCCGGCGTTTCCGGCGGCTCGTTAGCACCGGATTCCGTTATGACCGGCGGCGCTTCTGCAACCACTGGCTCGAGAATAGTGGGCGGCTGCACTTCGGCTTGTGGTGAGCTTGCTTGCCCTGCCGTGCCCGCCGTAGCCTGTGGCGAAGGCTGGGAGGAACTCGAAGGGGCTGAATCCAGTGGCGTTGGTTCGCTCGGAGACGCGTCCACAGGGTCATCAGCCATGCAAAAAGGATAGCATATTGATGCACGAATCACCTCATCCGTGCACGGATGAGGTGATTCTGCCTTGGGGCCGGTCAACTACTTTAGCGCCTCGATGGCGGGTAAGGTTCCCTTCAATAGATACTCGAGCATGGCCCCCCCGCCGGTCGAGAGAAATCCGAGGCCTGCTGCCCGAATACCGGATTTTTGCAGCAACGCGATGGTGTCACCGCCACCCATGACTTTCGTCGCATTGCTTTTTGTGATCAGCTCCGCAACGGCGATGGTCCAATGATCGTAACCATCTTCGTACAAACCCGTTGGTCCGTTCCACAAAATAAATTTTGCTCCTGCGATGAATGGTGCGAGTGCCGCGAGCGTGTCCGGACCCATATCCACGATTTTGTCGTCCGCTCCGACCTCTGTAGGTTTTTTAACACGCGCTTGTTTGTCGGGACTCTCCACCGTGACATCGAGCGGTGCGATCAGATGCGGATGATTGGCAATTGTCGCATCAGGCGCATGCTCGGAGATCTTGGAGCGACCGACGGGAAATCCCTTCACCCGAAGAACATCGTTGGCGATAGCGCCGACGACGCATACCTGATCATACACATCGAGGAACGATCGGATGATCGGGTCCTTTGTTTCAAATTTTGCGCCGCCGATAATAACGAGCGCCGGATGGGGCGGATGCAATGCTTCGAAAAGATGTGCGACTTCGTCCCGCACAATGAAGCCAGCATAGGATGGGAGCAATTTGGGAATACCGATCATTGAGGCATGCGGTCGATGTGAATTCGAGAATGCGTCGTTTACGTATATGTCGCCGAGAGATGCGAGGGACCGGGCGAAGGATTCGTCATTTGCTTTTTCGAGATCATAATGCTGCCGGAGATTTTCCAAGAGAAGAACTTCCCCTTCTTTCATCGCAGCTACCGCATCCTTCGCGGGAGCGCCAAAAAGATCGGGGACGTAGAAAATGTTCAGATATTTTTGAAGGGTGCGGGCCACGGGCGCATTGGTATTTGTGGTGTCACGACCAATATGCGACAGAACGATGACCCTCGCCCCTGCGTCCGAGAGATATTTGAGCGTTTGAGGCGCCCTTTGCAGGCGTAGTTCGTCAATGGCATCTCCCTGCTTATCGAGCGAGAGGTCGAGTCCCGCGCGCACCAACACACGTTTGCCTTTCAAATCTGCCACCGGCACTTCATCGATACATCTCATGATGCATTCTCGATAGCTTGTAAAAGCGCCGAGAGCTGCAAAGCATTGCTGCTCGCGCGACCGACGAGAAATCCACACACGTCGCCCTGCGTGAGCATGGCTCCTGCATTGGTGCCATCGACCGAACCGCCGTAGAGAATTTTTACTTTCATGCCTCCTTCGCCACGCAAGTCAACGACGGTTTTGCGGATGAATATTGCCATCTCGTGCATGTCGCGCGGACTCATGGTCTTTTCTTTGCCGATCGTCCAAAGCGGCTCATAGGTCACAATGACACGACCGACCTGCGAAACGGGGACATCGGCAAATCCCGCCTGCAACTGCTCCCTCACGAGTTTAAAATGTTCGGCGTTTTGCGTTCGCTCCTTTTCCCCGACGCACAAGATCGGTGTCATTTTGAGCGCGAGAGCTGCCGCGACTTTCTTGCGTATGTCGTTATCCGTCTCTCCCATCCCGCGTCGCTCCGCATGACCGATGATAACGTGCGATGCGCCGGAGTCATCTCCTTGCGCGAGGGAAATTTCTCCCGTGTACGCTCCACCCATTTCAAAATGGGCATTTTGGAGCGCAAACGAAATCCGGCTTCCTTTGTAACGCTGTTTCAGCTCGCGCAAAAAGATCGCGGGAGGTGCGACGATCAGATTCACATTTTTTGCACGTTCCGCTGCCTTGCGCGTTGCCTCAAAAAGCGTCTTCGCTTCGCGCATCGTCGCCGGGTTCATCTTCCAATTGCCGACGACAATGGATTTCATGCGGGGATTGTATCATGGCACTAGCTTCTAGGGACTAGCTGCTAGCTTCTAGTAAACTCAAGCTCGCTATCGGATTTTCTAGAACCTAGTCCCTAGCAGCTAGAAGCTAGAAGCTAATTATTGTTCTCTCCACAACACAAACGAATAATCGGTCGAGGCCGATGGCGTGAAGGGCGGCGGGTTGGTGGCTTGCAGTTGGTCGTATGAGTCGGTGCGGTTTGCGTAGCCGGAGCAATAGCTGCCGCCACAATTCCATTTCGTCCCCGTGCGTCCATTCGAGACGATCGTCCCTGCGGTCGTCAACTGCGTCTGCAGTACATAGGCATCGTACTGTGAGGGCACATCGTTGCTGCCGCTCGTCGTGTAATAATTGCGTCCGTAATATCCGCTCTGTGCGGAGAAGATCCCGTGTATCTCCATCGTGTCGGGTGAGTTGAGAGGAATGAGCACATTCCTCTCCGATATCGCCGTGAGGCCCGACGTACCATCCTGGGCCGCATAGGTAATGTTGTTGGGGAGGATCACATCCGATGTCGTTCCGGTGTCATCGGGAGTAGCTGCAACGACGGTAACCTTTCCCTTGACCACTCCCTCGATCCACACACGATCATCAACAAAGATCAAACTGCAGGATGCAGGAATTGTGTAATTGCCGACAAGTGTCTTCGTCGCGATGATATTGTATTCGGTAACGAACGTGCTGCCGTTCGCAGAGCCGATGACCCCGGTCGTCCCCGTGACGCGATACACGTCCACACTACCGTTCGATTTGAAAATGAGGTGGTAGCCGCGGTTGTTGACACTCCCCGAAGCGGCGGCAAAGTAGAGTCCGCCGTTATTTTGTGCATACGTCTTCAGATTTGCGAGCGACACCGCGATCCCTGCAAAATCTACCGATGCGACGGGGTAGCGCCAGAGCGCAGAGCCGCTCCCGGCGCCGACGACACCGGGCGCACTCGACTGCGTGGGGTTGCACCCGTAGCTCGACGTGCAATTCCAAGTGGATTGCGCGCTCGAGACATCGGAGTTGTTGCTCCCATCCATACGGACGCCGCCGTTCGAGAAATACGGGCCCGTAATGATGCGGTCGGCGCCTGCCCACACATTACTATTCAATAGATACGAATACGCGGCGACCGATGTGCGCATGTAGCGCGCGGCAAGGGTCCGGGGAAATCCGGGATTTAGGTCCGACCTGCCGGTCGATGTGATATCGATCGACTGAATGACGTTGCAGGAACTGTTGCCTCCGATCGCAAGCGAGGCCACGCCAAGCGGCCCTCCCTCTGGATCGTTCACGGTGTAGGTATAGGGGCCGGGCAACCCGGTGCCGTTGGTGAGATTGCCCGGATTGTGTGCGAGGAACCAGCGATAATATTCGAGTCCCCCCTCGGCGATCGCAAGCGCTTGCTCGCGGGCATAGAGTGCGCGGCCGTACCTCGCCTCTTGAAATGTGTAGCTTGTGATCGTGCCCATAATGATGAGAAATATACCCATGAATGCGATGACCATGAGGACGGTGACACCGCGCGAGGAACTAGCCACTAGCCAATAGCCACTAGTCTTGTTCGGTTGTTTGTGTTTTGAGTTCATATCTAGTGGCTAGACCCTAGTGGCTAATGACCTATCAGGTTGCGCATCGCGGCAGAGGTGCGTAGATTGAGCGGCGTCGGCGTTTTGTTGGTATCGACATCGATGAGCAGATTTGCCGTGATGAATCGCACATCGCCGATCTTCGTATAATTGTTGATCTGCGTGCCATTCTTGTCGAAGTACGTGAAAAGTGCGCTGCTCTGGGGAATATTCTGCACATACTGCGAAACGCTTGAGGTCGCTTCGGCGCCCGAATAGACTGCAGGATCGCCCGTAGGCTCGATCGTGCCTTTTACGAGCCAGTTCCCTGAAAGGTAGTAATGCACGAGCTCTACCCCGACATCGTTGTCGACATCGGCATAGAACTTGAGATCGTTCGCGGCAAGGGAGACGACCGGATACGCGCCGTTACTCGCATATGATGCTTCGCGGATCGTCCGGATCATTAAGTCGAGCCCATGCTGCGCTGAAGCGGTGGCGCTTGCTTGCTGAATGGCGTAGTTACTGGTGCGATAAAAGTACAGGACCGAGGAGGTAAGTGCGAGCATTACCGAAAGAAAGATCGCTATCCATACCACCGTCTCGATGATGGTCATGCCGCGCGAATAGGCACTAGCCACTAGCCAATAGCCACTAGTTTTGGGGGTTGGTTTTTGTTTCTCCTGCATATCCTATTGGCTAGACCCTAGTGGCTAACTACTAATTCAATGTTACCGAGAGCTGTGACGTGCCGCCGACGGAGACTCCCGATTGGGTTTTTGTCGTGTAGCCAGCGGCCGAAGTTTTCACCGTAGTGCTTGCACTCGTGAGACCACCGAAAAACGCCTGCCCACAGGTATCAGTCGTCGAAGTTGCGGCAAATCCTGTGCGCGAAAGCACAACGGTCGCGTCCTCTATGAGCGCGCTCGTCGCGCTCGAGCGCACATCGACGAGCAGCGAATTCACCGTGTGCGCAGCCAAAAAGAGATTCGTCGTTTGTGACGCTGCCGGCAAAATCGTTTCGGGCTGTGGGGAAGCGCACGAGGAGGCGATGTCATAAGCGGTTGAGGTGCCGTTGACGGTTATCGTGTAGGTATCCCATTCAAGGGTTGAGGTCGAGACCGACGCACCGGCGCCCGAATTCAGATTTTGGCTGTACTTGTAGACAACACCCGAAGGGCCGCTTCCGATCGTTTTGTCTCCCCGAAGCGTGAAGGCAATATTCGGTAAGGGATCCGGACCATAATCGTAGAGAACGGAATAGGAATCAATGGAGGGTGTCACTGCCGGATCGTTTGAAGAGAGTTCTGACATGATACGGATCGAAGGATATGTCGAGGTCGAGACATTCAAGAGGCTGACTGTCGAGATCGCAAATCCTGCGCTGTTGCCGGGCAACACGGAATCCGGAATGGGTGTCGAGCCGGAGCCGTCATAAAAACGGAAAAGGATGCCGGTTTGTGCCGGTGTGGAGATGGATGCAGTAAACGTCTTCCATTTGTTGAGCGATGCGGGGGAGATCGTGATAGATTGAAAATTACCTAAAGCGGGGTACGAACCGGAAGAACCGGTGAGACGTACAGAGCCTGCCGTGACAGTCGTCGAGGCCGAGGTTGCGATGTTGCTCGAATCGGTAAACGTGTCCGTCCATGTTCCCGGGAGAATTTGTGTCCATGTATTCACGCTCTTGGTGCCGAGCACATCAATAGCGAAAGTGCCGGTCGTCGTCTGATTATTTGCAACCGTAAGATTACTGGGATTCGGATTTGTATTTTGTGATGTGACGCTGTACGTCCGTGCGGTCGAAAACCCCGGCTTTGTGACGACAACAGAATAGCCGGAAGCAACGGGAGCGCCGATAATTTGCGCAGTACCGCTCTCGTTGGTAAACGTATGTATACTGATGGCGGGAGACGCTGCGGCATTCTCGATGGAAACGGAGGCGCCCGGGAGGGGTTGCGAGGCCGCGTTCACGGCATGTATCGTGAGCGTACCGCACGGCGCGCACGTGATCTCCATGCCGCTCAAGGATTCGAAACGCGACACGAGGACGAGATGACGTGTGCCATTGCGCGAGACCCAGGCCACATCGACCTTCGCTATCTTGTAATCCTCGACAATGCCATTGGAATCCGCTGCCCCCGTCCCATCCTTGGGGTCGTCCCCGTATACGACGACCGTGCGTCGCGTGTGAGTGACACCGTTCACGACGACCGTCTCCGATTGCGCTATGGCGCCTGCAGGAATACCGCCTACGGTACCGATAGAAGTGTACGAAAGGCTCCGGATGTATTCCATGCGCTCATTCGCAAGTGCGAGCGCGCCGCCACGGGCTTTGTTGTTCGTCACCACGTCCACCGCAAGTTGGAATACCGCCGCAATGCCCAAAAAGATCACGAGCATGAGAGCAGTGCCGACGACAGTGTCGAGCAATGTGACACCACGCAAAGAGCCTGCAGCCAGTAGCTTGTAGCTTGTAGCCGGACGCGCGAATTTTCTTTGCATTTTGTATTTTGCTACTAGCTACTCGCTACGGGCTACCAGCTAGATATTCTCTGAGAGTTGGTAGATCGGCGCGATCATGGAGACCGCGAAGAAGCCTACCGCGCCTCCGATGAAGATCATGAGGAACGGCTCAATGATGGTCGACATATCCTTGGTCTTGCGGTCCACTTCGTCTTCATAGAAAAGCGCGAGGCGCTTCAACATCTCGGCGACCGCTCCGGTTTCTTCTCCGACCGCCATCATCTCGCCCACAAATGCCGGGTAGAGATCCTCGCGACGCACAAAGGACGCCGAAAGCGGCTCGCCGGAGGCTACCCCTTTTGATGCCGCTTGCACGACCTCGCGAAAATATGAATTCTGCACAACATCGGCCACGATATCGAGCGAGGTAATGACATCGACGCCCGAAGAAAGGAGTGAGGCGAGCGTGCGCGCGGTGCGCGCGGCATTGACCTCGCGCACCATTGTGCCGATGAGCGGCAATCGCAAGAAAAACGCGTCCAATCCACGCTTGCCCGCTCTAGTGTGAGCGACAAAATAAATGAGTGCTATCAAGCCCGCGACCCCACCGAGGGCTAGGAACGTGTATTGCACGAGAAAGTCACTGGTGCCGATGATGATCTGGGTGGGCAGTGGAAGTGTGGCGCCCATTTCTTTGAATGTTGAGGCAAGCGTCGGCACGACCTCGATCATCATAAGAACGCTGATGCCGAAGATCGCGATCAGAATGATACATGGATAGATGAGTGCGCCACGGATCTTTTTCTTCAGCGCATACATCCGTTCCATCTGGTCGCTCGTTACTTGCAGCGATTGGGAGAGATCGCCCCCCTCCTCGCCCGCGCGCACCATTGCCACAAAAAGCTTCGGGAACACGTTGGGAAATTTCGCAAGCGATGCGTGCAGGGTATCCCCGCGCCGCACATCCGAGACGATCGAAGAAACAACAGCCGACATTTTCGCGTTCTTGGTCTGCCGTTCGATGACCGCGAGCGCTCGGGCAAGTGCGAGGCCGGCGCTAAGCATTGCGCCCAAGTTGCGCGCGAAGAGGATCTTTTCATACTCGCTGATGCGCGAGAGAAATGAGTTCCAATACGTCATCGAAAGCCATCCATTTCCGCCCTGTTCTTCGAGCGAAATTATTTTGCCGCCCTCCTGCCGCACAATGCCATATAATTCGAAACGGTCCCCCGCCTCCGCAACCCCTTTATATACTTCGCCGTCAGCTTTTTCAGCCGTATAGGTAAACCGCGCCATTACGCTCAAGTATAGCGCGCAAATACTTCGAACCGTCGAAATATTCTTCTAAATGTATATAAACAAAGAAAGTCCGGGCTCCACACCGGACTTTCCGAAATTGATCGATCTCGCCATGAGATCACGGGCCTCGCCGACAGCGCGTTAGTCGAACTCGCCGCGTCTCCAGGCCACGATCAGCGAAATGACCACGACCACCAGACCGATCCAGAAGGCCCAGCCTCCGTAAGAGGTGTAGGGTGCGCCGCCGAGCCACCACACGAGCCCGCCACCGACCGCAACGACAAGGCCGGCCAGGAAGAACAAACCAGTCCAAGAGTCATCGTTGGATTGGTTATGGGATTGACTGCGACCTGAGTCCAAGACATCCTCCATCAAGCTGGGTGCAGCCCATTACACCTGGGATTAGTTGGGCTCCCAAGATTAATCCACAAACAGCGGAGTTTCGCAAGCGCCCGTATTTTCTACTCTGCAATGACACGTAATACTTCGTCACTGGAAACGCTTCTCCACGCTAGCTTCGTACTCGAATGAGCGATGTTTGATTGCGCCAACGAACACTGTCGAACCCTGAATTTTGTACAAAATCCGATAATCACCGACGCGAAGAGATCGCAAGCCTTTCAGTGTAGGAGGTCAGACCTCCGACAATTCACATTTCAGACAATTCGATAATACGCTGACCTGCTTTTCCGAGGACCATATCACGCGACAAGGAACGGAACTGCTTCGCCGAACCAAACATGTCCAAAAAGTTGCTCTCTATAATCGGCGAGGATGCGCCGGTCGCATAATCCGGCAAGCTCGAAAACTGATACTTCTCTGTTGCCCACTTCCACGCATCGTCGAAAGACCGGGTTGCGCGCGCGAAACCGCCCGGATACAACTCAAAAGTATTTTTGGCCATAATGTACGGAGCAACATATAGCAGGTAGTCGTCACGATCTATGGTTCTGCTCTTGTACGGTCCCTGAAAGAGGCTTCCCGTCTCTTTGTATTTCTCATTAAAATGCATTGACATGCTCACTCCTATCCTTTGCATAAACGATGAGATGCCGCCTTCTTTGATCTCTCGAAACAATAAGTGGAAATGGTTCGGCATGAGAACCCACGCAAGGATCTCCACAATCTTATTTCGGGCCGGCCAATGCGCAGGGCGCTCAAATGCTTTGAGGCCTTTGATATCTCGCTCCCACGTCTCGCATCGATAGCTGTCATTCAAATAATACAGGAGTCGAGCGAAGCGTTTCTTGTCGGCAATATCCCTAGTTATCGGCATGCCGCGTGCACCACGCTTCACCACATGCACAACAGAATCTATGCCGTACGGTTCTACTCGCATGGGCGAAGTATAGCAGATTGTAGGAGGTCTGACCTCCTACTTTTAGAAACCTTTGCAGCGCCCTCACTATTCGGTAATCACACGCAACACTTCCTCGATGGTGGTAACTCCTTGCGCAGCTTTAAATATCCCGTCCTCGCTCATCGTGAGCATACCCTCGCTTCTCGCCTGCTTTTCGATCTCGTCGCCTGTCTTCCCGCCCATTACCAATTCTTTGATGGTCGATGTCACCGGCAGCACTTCATAGATGCCGACGCGGCCGGAGTAGCCGGAGGGTGTTGCGCCATGTTCTTTTGCTTTGTGGAACGGGATATTTTTCCATGTAGCGTCAGCCGCGACCGCTTTCTCTTCCTTGAGCGCTTTGAGTACGACACCCGGATTGATAACACGCTCGAGCTGCGCTTGCTCATCCCGCGAGAGTTCATATTTTTCTTTGTCGGCGGAGAGCTTGCGTACAAGCCGCTGTCCGATAATGACCCGCAGCGTGGAGACCAGAAGGAACGGCTCGACGCCCATATCGAGCAGGCGCGCGATCGCCCCTGATGCGGAATTCGTGTGCAAGGTCGAAAGCACGAGGTGGCCGGTAAGCGCGGCATTGATGGCAAGCGACGCGGTTTCCTTGTCACGGATCTCCCCCACCATCACGATGTCGGGGTCCTGACGCACGAGGCTCCTAAGACCGTTGGCAAATGTAAATCCGATCTCGGGCCGCACCTGCGTTTGATTGATGCGCGTCATCTGATATTCGATCGGGTCTTCGATGGTCGAGATGTTCACGTTGGGCGTGTTCACAATGTCGAGAAGCGTGTAAAGTGTCGTTGATTTTCCGGCGCCCGTGGGCCCCGTCGTGAGTATCATGCCGGTCGTTTTGCGCATCGCTTCGTGCATGCGCTCTAATCCCGCACCATGGAAACCGATCGATTCAAGCGTGAAGCCGGAAATAGAATCGCGCAAAAGGCGCATCACTATCTTCTCTCCGTAATACGTCGGCAATACCGAAACGCGGAATGATATTTTCTCACCGCCGCTCTCCGCACCGAATCTTCCGTCTTGCGGCAGACGATGCTCGTCGAGACGCATATTCGCGAGAACTTTTATACGCGCAGTGATAGCGGCAGCCGCGTGTTTGGGCAGCTCCATCGCGTCGTGCAAGAGCCCATCGATGCGATAACGGATGAGGAGCGTCCCCTCAAGCGGCTCGATGTGAATGTCGGATGCATTTTGTGCATTGGCGTGCCGTATCAAGGTGTCCACGATACGCACCGCAGGCACACCTTCTGCTATTTGCTTCAAGTCCATTTCTTTCCCCTCGCCAGTCGCCGCGAGGTCGGCAGCAGTTTTCTCGAGTGCCGCAGTCTCGCGGCTGATCACGTCGCCCAAATTATCTTTGAGTCCCTGCTGGTACTGCTTGAGAGCGCTTTTGATGGAGGCCACATCGGTGAGTCGCGGTAAGACCTTGAGGTGCGTCTTCTTTTTTATGAAATCTATCGCCGCCAAGTCATCCGTATCGAGCATTGCGACCTCCAAATCGTCGCCCTTTTGCGCATAGCTAATGATGTTGTTGCGTCTTGCGACCGGCTCGGGGATCATCGAGAGCGTGTCGTATTTGATGATGGTGCCCGAAAGCGACACAAAGGGAATCCCGAGAATGTACGCATACGTGCGGCGCAGTTCGTCTTCGCCGATGGCGTTCTTCGCTGTGAGAATATCCCCCACCGGCTGCCCTGTCTGCTTCGCCTCCGCTTCCGCAGTATCAAAATCCTTCTGGTTAACCAAACCCGCATCGGCGAGAAATGATTTGAGATGTGTGTCGGAGATGTACATGGTGGGTTAGGTGCTAGGGACTAGGTGTTAGAGTCTACGAGATACAATTATATCACCTGCCGGCAGGCCCTATCCCATCCGCTTCAGCTTTTTGTAAAGCTCGAAACCAATCAAGACCGCGACCGGACGTCCATGTTTGGTGATTGTTATTGGATGATGCTGCGCGGCGTCCAAAAGCTCACCGAAACGATTCTTGGCGTCGGTCGCCGTGAATACATATTCCTCGTTGGCCATAATAGACATTTTAGCTAATAATAGATTCCCGTCAAATCGCTGTACGCGAGTGAGGTTTTGTGCTATCAATCCTGCGGGACAAGTGATTCCCAAATGTTCCCGCGCTTCGGCGCATGAAAGTGGAGGATGAAGTGCCTACTGAAAGACGTAAAATGATCGACCTTTGTCGCATGGCCGCCTCAATCGACCTGTCAGTCGACGAGATGCTTGAGCGATTCGGGATACTCGATGTGCCTGGCAACAAAGACAACCTCATCGAGGCATTCAGAGCTGCCGCGGGCATGAGCGACTCTGAGCTGGACGATGGAGAATGTCCCCATGTAGTCTTCTGCCACGCGGCAGGGCTCTTCTTCCGTGACGTCGAAGTCCCGGTGCCGCCCATAGGACGCCATGACCCCCCACAAAGAAAGTGCAAGTGAAGGGGTGGACTGCCTTCGAAATGCGCGCGGGACGGGGCAACCCGCGCGCATTTGACTTTTGAGGACCGCTCGATTATATTGTCGGCATTAGTTCCGCCGCTGGCGGACACTTTTTTTAAACGGCTTTACTTATTACTAGAAGCTAGCAGCTAGTCCCTAGAACCTATGAGTCTACTCGACCTCAAATCACTCAACTCTGCACTCGACGAGCTCCAGCAGGAGCGCGGGATTTCGCGCGAGTCTGTTATTGATGCATTGGCGACGGCGCTTGCGGCGGCGTATCGCCGTGAATACGGCAAGCGCGGGCAGATAATCCGCGCGACATTCAGTCCGACGACCGGTGATATGGAATTCCGGCAGGCGAAGATAGTGGTGGACAAAACGCTAGTGCGACAGGAGGACGAAGAGTCTACAGGTGACGACGACCACCGCTCGCGCTTCAATCCGGAGCAACATATCATGCTCGAAGATGCGCGGCGCATCAAAAAAGATTCACAGCTTGATGAGGAAATCTCATTCCCGCTCGAGACGCGCGAGGATTTCGGCCGCATCGCCGCGCAAGCTGCCAAGCAGGTCATCATGCAAAAGGTCCGCGAGGCGGAGCGCGCGAGCATCATCACCGAATACGGCCAGCGCGAAGGCGACATCGTGACGGGGCATGTCCAAAGATTTGAGCGTGGCAATCTTTTTGTGGACCTCGGTCGCGCGACCGCGATACTTCCCTACGACGAGCAGATTCCCGGCGAGCGGTACCGACAGGGCGAGCGCGTGCGTGCGCTTCTCCTTCGCGTAGACGAAGGCGTACGCGGTACCTTCATCCGCCTCTCGCGTTCGCACCCGCGTTTCCTCACCAAGCTTTTCGAAGCCGAAGTGCCCGAAATGGCGAGTGGCATCGTCGAGGTCAAAGGCATTGTGCGCGAGCCGGGCAGTCGCGCCAAAATCGCGGTATTTTCAAATGACGACCATGTGGATCCGGTGGGCGCACTCGTCGGCCAGCGCGGCGTGCGCGTGGCAGTCGTGACGAGCGAGCTCGGAGGTGAAAAGATCGACGTCGTCGAGTGGTCGGCGACTGCCGCTGACTATGTCAAAGAATCTTTGAAACCCGCACAGGTGCTGGCGCTCGAGCTCAACGAAGAGGAAAATCGCGCAGTGGTGCAAGTCGCCGAAGACCAGCAATCGCTCGCTATCGGTCGCGGCGGGCAAAACGTACGCCTCGCCGCGCGCCTCACCGGGTGGAAAATAGACATCCGCTCCGCGGGTGGCGAAGAGATTGCCAAAGCCGATACCACAGAATCAGCAGCGGTACAGCCGACGGACGTGGAAGACATTTCGCAAAAGGAAAGCGGGTTCGAGGAGACGAAGAAAGAAATGGGGGACGAAGATGAAGCTGCCGACACCGGGGAGAAGAATATCGACCCAGTCGCCCAAGATCGCGACATCGCATCAGAAAAAGTAGAAGAGCAGCAGGAAGAAACTCCGACCGACAAGGAGAAAGATGCGGAGTAAGTATGGTTATTCCCATTCCTTCCGGTCCGGAAAAGGTCACGTACCAGGGCAAGATTATCGAGGTAGTCGAGCAGCCGATGAGAGTCGGCGAGAAGACGATTAACTTCGAGTTTGCCCGACGTGCTCCGGGCACGCGCCTCATTATCCCGACACATGACGGGAAGATCATTCTTACAAAAGAATACCGGCCGGAAATAAAAGATTACGACTTCCGTCTACCCGGCGGCAAAGTCTTCGACACGCTCAAAGAATACAATTCGTTCCTCAAAACCAACGGCGATATCAAAGCAAAAGCACATGAAGCCGCAGTCAAAGAGGCGCGCGAGGAGGTAGGCATCGTCGCGGGCGATGCGGAACTTTTTGGTATTTCCAAATGCGGCACAACAGTGGAGTGGGATTTGTACTACTTTGTTGTCAGATCGTACACGGAAGAAACGGGGCAGGATTTGGAAGCGGGAGAGGATATTGCGGTGGTTCCAACGACTCTCGCAAACGCAAAAGAAATGTGCCTCGATGGTCGCATCCAGGAAGAACGAAGTGCTTTGATGCTTTTGAGATACCTCAATCGATAGAGTGCTCTTTCGCTTCGCGGATCAATTTGTTACACTTCCCGCATTACTGAAACCTGTAACCTGACACCTGAAACCTACCTATATGAACCTCTGGCACGATATACCGCTTGGCGAAAATGCGCCCGATGAGATCAACGTTATCATCGAAGTCCCGAAAGGGTCTCAGAACAAGTACGAAATAGAAAAAGAGACGGGGCTCATCCACCTCGACCGCGCCAATTATTCGGCGGCGGCGTACCCCGTCGAATACGGCTTCGCGCCACAGACATACTGGGAAGACGGCGACGCCATCGATGTTCTGGTGCTTGCAAGCTTTCCTATACTCCCCGGAGTTCTCGTCAAAGTGCGCCCGGTTGCATTGATGGAGATGATTGACACCGGTGAATCCGATGCAAAAATTATCTGCGTGCCGGTGAACGACAAACGGTGGGATGATGTGCATGACTTGGGCGACATCAATAAACACACCCTCAAAGAAATCAAGCATTTTTTCGAGACATACAAGCATCTCAAAGGAGCCGAGGTGACAGTCCCCGGTTTTAAGGCCAAGAAGGAGGCGCTCGAGGCATTGCGCAGATCCGTGGAGCTCTACAAAAAGAAGTTCAGCAAGTAGCCGCAATGAGGCGACTCCATGTCGGAGATACCATTGATGTGGAGCCGATCGCATTATTGAAACGGGGAGACAACGACCAAAAGGTCGTCGCGGTCGAACCGGGCAGCTCCATCACCTGTTGGGATGATCTTGAACGATCCCGACGAGACCTCGTTGTGCGCTTCTATGGCTCCCATCATCCGATAACGAGCGTTGGAGACAAAGCTGAAGCTGAAAAATACATCCTCAACTCCACCATCTCCTAGCCCCGACGCCCGTGGGGTCGGGGTTGTCCCCTTTCCTGATAGCTGACATCTGAAAGCTGAAAGCTATACTTACGGCATGCCTCCATCTTCTCCACTGCGCCCTTCCGAAGCCTCGCGCGAAGGAGGGCCCCCATTCGACCCCACTGATCACCTGCTCCCTCGCCACGCCGGAGCCGAGGGCGAAGGCGGGCCGCCTGCACAAAAATCTGGTGCCGGCCCTATCGTTGGCGTCATCATCATCGTGACGCTTCTCATCGTCGGCGCGCTCTATTTTTGGGGCGCGCATTTGAATGGGCAACAGAATCCGCCGCCATATATTCCAGGTGATTCGCTCTGCACTCCTTCTGATACATTTGGCCCGGCTGTTGCGGAGAAGAAGATGGCTAACGGTTGTTCTATCTGTTCATACCGCACACCGATAGAATCGACAGGCGAAACAATGACACACGTCGAGAAGTGCCCGCAGTAACTTGGATTAGAGAGCAACCTTTGTTAAACTCCCCCGATGCAGTTGCGGAATATAAAAGTTACGCACGACGACGCGCAATGGGAAGTTGAGATAAAGGCAGAAATTCCCGCAGAGGCGCTCGCGCACTACCGTACTGAAGCGCTGAAAGAAATACAGAAAACCGCAAAGCTCGATGGCTTTCGTCCGGGCAAAGCGCCTGAAGCGGAGATACTCCGTGTGCATGGTGAGAGCGCAATTCTGCGCGAAGCGGTGCAGCACGCGGTAGAGCACGAACTACCCGAGCTTCTGGCCGCAGAAAAAGTGCTTATTATCGAATCCCCGCGCGTGACGACCGATACTCCGGTAAGCGGCAAATCGCTTGTATTTACGGCGCGAGCTGCGCTCGCGCCGTCTGTGGAATTGCCAGATTACAAAAAAATCGCAAAGAAGCACACAGAGATAAAAGAAGAAGTTGTTGTCTCCGACGAAGAGCACACGCAAGCACTCACGCACCTGCAGCGCGAGCGACACCGCATCGACAAAATAGAAGCGGGCGTCGAGGCGCAAAAAGCCGCCGAGGAATCACGCGCAGCGGAGGCCAAGGACTTGCCAGAGCTCGATGATGCGTTCGTACAATCGCTCGGGTACGAGAGCGCGGAGAAATTTGCAGAAGTACTGCGCACAAATATCAAAACAGAAAAAGAAATGCAGGCCGCCGAAAAGCGCCGCGCACTCATTCTCGATGAGCTGGTGAAAGATTCCACCATCAAATATCCGGCGGCACTGCGAGAGTACGAACTCGACGACATGGAGGCGCGGCTCAAAGACGACCTCTCGCGCATCGGGCAAAATCTGGAGGGCTATCTCACGCAAGCAAAAAAAACACGTGAGGAGGTGCGCGCCGGATGGCGTGACGCGGCCGACAAACGCGCCAAAGTGCGCCTCGTCCTCGCCGAAATAGCGCGCAAAGAGGCTATCGAGCCTGATGAAAAAGATCTTGAACACCAGCTCGAGCATGCTCGCAAGACATACCCGCAAGCTGATCCAATAGCGCTGCGCGCCCACATCGCCCACGCAATGCGCAACGACGCAACACTCAAGTTTCTTGAGAATTTGTAGTCAAGAGGAGGATTTTTCGTGATACGCTACATGAGCGTCTCAATCGGCCAGCTTTGGGAGCATCTACAACAAAACTAATGCCCTACTCTGATTCTTGCATGTATTCTGTCACAATTGTGATTATTTTCTGGACGACCTCATTACAATTCTTGAAAGAAATCCGATCGAGGACGTCACTACCGTAGCGCCTGATGGCTTCGCTGATGAGCGCATGCACGAACGACTGTGTAGCCCCCGTAACGCCACCAAAATCCACGATGACCTCGTTGCCTTTTTCTAAAGCCGGCAGTAGCTCATTCTCTCGAACGTCACGAGCGATATCTTTGTTCTCGGCAAAGTCTCCGACAATCTTGTGCAACTTAATCGTTATCATACGAATCGAGGCTTTTTGTAACGTTCTTTCCTCCGTTCTCTGACAGCTCGCGCATACGTTCCCCGGATATGCTCAAGTAGCGCACTGAATTTCTCATTTTCATCAAGCATCATATCTATCCCGACAGCAGTACCTGGCCACTGCGGCAAATTTTCTCGTGCGGAGTGCCGGTCTCTGAATGGATCCGCGTGCAAGACATGTCTTTTGGTAGCGTATTGTCTGAGAAGTTTGTATAAGGCACTTCCGCTATAAATTGCAAAGAAATCGCCATTGATTGATGCGATAGATTTTATGAAGAAAAGCCCTGCCCCGGCATTTTGCTCTGTCCCACCCTCTCGCGCCGTAGTGCCCGTAATGCCGGGCGTAAGCGCTAAGCCTATCGCGGACAAATCGCCAGAAACGCGATGCGACCTGCCAATAGTCTTCTTGATGCCGACACCCACATCTGCGATACCTATTCGGATTGAGTTACTTTTTTCATAGTATTGCGCCGCCACGAACGCTCCGTGCGGAGATTCCGCATGCTCAATGACGTTGCGCACAAGTTCGGTGACAATGTAGCGTATCGGCTCCGCGTGCGCCGGAGAAAGGTGGAGAAGTGGGATCATATCAGTGACGAATTTCGAGAGGGCTCCTTGACTCTGTATCTGCGTAAGTGGTACGAATCGTCCGGCCGATTCGTGCTCGACGACATCAATACCTGATTTCACACCGAGAAAACGGAAGAGTCCCATTCGCTCAAAGTAATGTTTTGATTTTGCTTCAAAGGCCTCGCAAGCGATGTTTTCTGGGCGTACCGTTTGTCCGAGGGCGGCGACCATAGCAAGGACAAGCGGATGTACAGATATCCACTTCTTATTCGCGCTTATCTGCAACGTGTTTGTATCACTCATGTCCAATGAATTGAAAAAGGAGTCTATGTTCCCTAGAAACGCGCTGTTCGGAAGATGCACCTTCATAACACTATGATACCGGGAATCCCGGTATTTTGTCAAGCTACCGGGATTCCCGGTATTAGTACACCTTATGACCCCTTCTCGTTCATGACCTTGTACCGTTCGAACAAAAAACCCTCAAGCCGCTCGGGCTCAAATCCAATGTCCGGAGGTTTAACCTCCGGAGGTATTCATTTTTTGTTAGCGCGTGCAATGCGATGCGCGTCCTTCGGCGTCAATTTATCTTCCCACGTTCGTACAACCTTCTTCAACCCTGAGCCAAACGAACCGAGGATTATCGAGTCCGCTCCCACCATTTCATAGTGGCCGCCCACATCAGCGACCCGGGCAAAAAACACCGCCTTAATCGGTGTATGCATAGTGGCTTTCACCTCTGCCACGGTATATTTCGTCCCGCTTTGTAAGTCCTTCAATGTCATAGAGGTTAGCGGCTCTATACCGAGAACCTCAAACAAGCCGTAGCGATTCGTTTTCAAGAGCGTTTCGTAAAAGACCATTTCAGTCGTGGAAAGTCGCAAAGGGTTATCTCGAACGAAGTGTTCGAGCGTCGTCGTCCCGTCCTTCCATGCATAATCATAGAGAAACCACTCGTTGAAATACCCCTCATGCTCTATTCCGATCTTTTCGGTGGCCTCTGAGATGGAGACTTTCTCATCAAGAAACGCGCGGAACGCTTGTCGGAGCTCATTTCGATCCCAAGGCGTGTTGAAATAATAGTCGTATACTTTGCCAAGTGTTCCCCGCTTCAACATATCGCTACAATATCCTTTGATGCGCTGCCGCACAAGTCTCTTGCCGTAAGCTCCTTCTGCCTCTCAAACTCAACTCAAACAAAAACTCCAGCCGCTCGGGTTCAGATTTGAAGCTCTTTTTGCGAAGATTTGGAAGGTTTAATCGTCCGGAGCTAAGAGCCACACAAGCAGTTCTCTTCTGTGGATAACTTTTCGGTTTATCTTCGGTATTCGGTATAATTAGGGAATGCTCACAAAGCGTCAAAAACAAATGCTTGATTTCGTGACTGTGTACGACACTAAGAAAGGATACGCCCCCTCTTTAAAAGAGATAAAAAAACATTTTAAACTATCTTCTGAATCAACCGTTCATCAACATCTAACAACCCTGGAAGAAAAAGGGTACTTGGAAAAAGAAAAAAACCAACCTCGAGGTATCAAGGTCGTTGCCGATTCGGAGATAAATACTCAAGACATTATCGATGAATTTCCACCCTTACAACCTGTCCTATCTAAGGAGAAGTCCCCAAGAAAGTTAATAAATAAGCTTAATGACTTAACTGCTGCCGAATGGATCCCAGAGACTATCTCGGTCTACGTCCAGAAAGGTTTGGGTGCGGGGTCTGAAGAAGCGAAAATTGAACGTCAACATCCTGCTCCGTATTCTTTCCAAGATGTGGCTAGGTTGGTTAGATTTTTTACCAAGAAAGACGATTTGATCCTAGATCCTTTTTGCGGTGTGGGATCTACTCTAAAGGCTTGCGCGATAAATAATAGGAGAGGTATCGGCATAGAAATCGTCAGAAAATATTCTGATCTAACTAAAGAGCGTCTATTGAAAGAGTTGCGACCAGATTTATTTGAGACAATCAATAAAGACCAGCGTGTAATCTGCGGAGATGCCTTAAAAGAACTTGGTCAAATGCAGGATGACTCCATAGATTTTATTGTCACCAGCCCACCATATTGGAATATTCTAAAAAAAGCTGACCACAAGGTTAAGCAAGAAAGAATCTCAAAAAACTTAGACACAAAATACAGTGGGCTCAAGAAAGATCTCGGCAATATTGACGATTACTCAGAATTTCTCGAAGTCCTCTCGGGGTTTTTTAACGATTGCGCTCGAGTACTAAAACCTCGAAAGTACGTAGCTATTGTTGTGAGCGATTTCCGAAATAAGGATAAGTATCATATGTTTCATTCGGATTTGGCGCAAAAATTGGAGCAAGGGAATTTTGCCCTGAAGGGAATAACTGTGCTGTATCAGCGTCATAAGAAAATATTTCCGTACGGTTACCCATATTCCTACGTTCCCAACATTCACCACCAGTACATTCTCATCCTCCAAAATAAAAAAGCTTTCGAAGCCAGCGAATATGCAAAAAAATAAAATTTACAAAGGGGATACCCTCGAGTTAATCGAGGAAATCGGGGATGATTCGATTGACTTAATTATTGCAGACCCTCCATACGGAATTGAGGTGGATTTTGGTGGTAAAGAAAAATGGGGCCTAGATAAGCATTCGGAATGGCTGAGTTGGATGAAGAAATGGTTGAAAGAAGCAGAGCGAGTATTAAAACCGGAAGGGTCCATATTCGTCTACGGCATCCATCACAACATTGGATACATACAGTGCTATTTATATGATATCGGTCTCATCTATGGTCGCCAATTTGTATGGCACTACAAAAATAATTGGTCCGGGTATACTAAACTACCGCCGGGAAACTACGAGCCCCTTCTTTGGTTCCACAAAGGGGGAAAGTATACATACCATCCCATTCGTGAAGCGTATGAAAGTACCGAGCGATTGAAATATAAAATCATCAAAAACGGCAAGGAGTGGAAACCGAATCCCGAAGGAAAACACGTAGGGGATGTGTGGCGAATACCCGTGCTTGCCGGAAAGAGTTTCGCAAAAGAAAGGGTTGACCATCCTACCCAAAAACCAATTGCTATCTGTGATCGAATCATTCGGCATTTCTCGAATAAAGGCGATATCGTGCTTGTGCCCTTTGCTGGTTCGGGTAGTGAATGCGTAAGCGCGAAAAAAAACGGTCGCGATTTTATCGGTATTGAATTGAATGGCGACTATGTGAAAATCGCTAACGGGCGTCTGAGAGGAATCGATACCTCAGCGGAGTTGAATGTGGTCGCCGAGAAAGTCCTTGGCTAGCGCGTCCCCCTCGAAATCATTCTCCACTTTCCAAATCACTCCGATTCCCGAATTATTGAGCCACTCTCTGTGCGCATCACTAACTGGGCCCTCAAAACACGCGATTTTGTGGACGGCAGCTTCTCCAATTATTGGAGTAGCAACAAATGCCTCGTAATACAAAAGTTGCGCAAGAGCATCGCGTACCCTATCCTTTTGGTCCGCATCGGTTCCGTCAAGCGTTTTAACCTCGAAGAGAATACCGATTGCTTCAATCAGAGCCAATAAATCGAAAGGGTCTTCATACAATTTGGCTCCGTCTAGTCGACTCGCCAATTCTTGTACTATTAAATTATGCCGACGTAGTCGAGCAGAAAGCAATCTTTTCGCTTCCGCGATTGCGGCGGGATTAACTTCTCGAGCAATATTAAATTCGTCGGAACGAATTTTGGTTCCCGCACGCCCTATTGTATTCGGTGTTACTAATCGCGAAGTGCGCGGGGCACGTACAACGACCTTTCGTTCCCCTTGTTGGGCAGTGCCAGCGTCTGCTCGTCCCGGTGCATCGGCTAGCATGAACGATTGACCATCGCGAACTACGTCTTGTAACTGTTCAGCAAACGCGGGTAATACCTTCTTCGCGTTGTCCCAGTTTGATTCTGTCTCTTTTATCCGTTCTCTGATTTCTTCCTCTGAGAGATCGGCAAGGGCAACAATTCGGGCTAATTCTTGTGGAGAATCGTTCTGAGCTTCGAGGGCCAGTGCACATTTTGCCCGGGTTATGCCGGGTTTTTGTCCAACCAAGCGCAGCAACACTTGGTACGGATGCGAAACCTGTCCAGCGTCACCATGCTTTAGGTTACGAATGGTCCTTCGCCAAAAATCCATTTGTTCAGCATCAATCGGCATGTCCGCATAGGACGCCGCTTGTCTGCCTAAATCGGTAACTTGAATTTGTAAACCCGAGTCATCAATAAAATCCAGTAATCGATATAGCTCACGCAGTCCTCTAGCTGTGGTGCGAAAACTTTGATTACTTGCTGGCTTCGTTAGTTGTTGACGGATATATTCATCTACTGGCAGAGATATGTGCCCAGTACCGGCAACTCCCACCCTCACTAAGGCCTGTCCAAAAATACCATCGTCTTTTGGATTAGAGCCCTCGTCAATTATGGACGTTAGTGCCCGCATCCCGATAGCGAGTTTACTGAGTTCCGCAACCTGGTTAGGAAAACCCTTCATACGAGACGAATCATCCCACAAATCTTCATTTTTGCGAAAGGACGCGGTGGCACATACCAAAAGCGGCACGTCAGACGTGCCGCTTTGGTTTCCCTGGACCTTTGTGTCAGTCGTCTTTTTTATCTTTCCCACTCTTGTCGAAGATGCCGAGACCGTGATTTGAGAACCACTGCCTTATGTTTTTGCCGAGGTCACTGTCTCTGAGCGAAATGGCCGGACGCATGATGATGACCGAGGTCGCGGTCAAGACCGTACCATCGGCGTTTGCCGTACCAGTTGCCTTCACTTTGTTGCCTGTCGCTATCGAAGTGAAGCTCGTGGTCGCGCCATTCAGCGTGATGACGGTGCTGCCGGAGAGCTGGACGGTCGCCAATTTTTTGTTGTCGTTGCCGTTCCCAATGACAAACGATGTGCCCGCGCTATTGATGCTTTGCACCGCGCCCGAGACAGAGCGCTCATTGGCGCCAACTGTCCAGTTCTTTACGGCGGTTGCCTTCACGTTCAATCCCGTGCCGGAAAGCGCACCCGCGAAGCTGATAGTGTGGCCGACCGCGATCTGCGAGAGCGAAGAGCCCCCGCCGCTTGCCGCGAGGAAGGTAGTCGAGCCGTCCGTCGCGACCGTCCACGTAAGTGTCGAGGCGCCTGCCGTCGTCACTGCCGTGATGGTACTGCCGGAGATCGCGCTCACTTGCGCGCCGCGCACGAGTGCCTGGCCCGAATGCGAGATAGCAACCTCGACACGCTGGGTAAGCGGGCGAAGATCGCGAACCTCTCGCACGCGGTCGTTATCGGCAGATGCAATAAGAGGTGCTGCCGAAAGCGCCACAAGTGTGGCGATGGAGAGCGTTGTGATTCCAAGACGTTGTACAAGATTCATATTATTTTTTTAGTGAGATGATAATTCTTAATGGGAGGTGCAATAGTGTGCACCATCCTTGCGTACTAAGACGCGCTGATAAGCGCGTCTCTTACACAGCCTTTGCAGCCACATTTTCATGAAAAACGAATACGCGGAGTGGGTTGTGGTATGGTATTCAAACGTACCCGCGAGTAAGAAACCTATGGAGAATCCGTCTCAACAACAAGAGGGGGAAAAAGCGTTCCTCGCTGCGTATGATGAATTCGGCGATGCGATTTTCCGCTTCCTCACAATGAAGATATCCGACCGCGAGATAGCACGGGACCTCACCCAAGAGACGTTCACTCGCGCATGGGACTTCTGTGTCCAAGGAGGAGAAATACGGGAATGGCGCCCCTTCCTCTACCGGACCGCATACAACCTCGTCGTTGATACGTACCGCAAGAAACGCGCCGTTTCTCTCGATGCTCTGATAGACGATCAGGGATTTGCTGTTTCTGACGACAGCGCACACGAGAAACGGACGATCGTGCGGGCCGAGATGTCCCGCGTGCGCAAGGGAATAGACCAGCTTGATGAGACGTATCGCGACATCGTTCTAATGCGATACACCGAAGACCTTCCGCCGAAGGACATCGCGCGCATCACGGGTCTGTCGGAAAACGTCGTCTCGGTGCGGCTCCATCGAGGGGTTGAGAAGCTCCGGACGATACTCGGGCCCGACAAAAAACAAATATGAAATTCTTCAACATCTTTAATACAAAAGACGACTCGCAACTCGCCCCGCCGACGGCGGGGCTCGCGGCACGGATAAAAGCTGCGACGAAGCTCACAATGGACGAAACATCCCGCCAAGAAATGCGCGCGCATCTTTTTGAATACACAAAAATGCGCCCTATCCGTGTCGGATCGGGCGCGCCGCGCGAACACGTTTCCTCCAATAAGCGGGGCGCACTGACATTCATACGCAGACATTCGATGTCTGCGGTTACGGCAGTACTTATCGTCATGGTGAGCGGCGGTACGGTCGCCGCCGCAGAGACATCGCTCCCTGGTGACATTCTGTATCCCGTCAAAGTGCACGTGACCGAGGAGGTGCGCGTAGCGCTGGCCCCGACGCCAAAGGCGCGTGCAGCCATCGCCGTGGAGCGCGCCGAGCGACGCCTTGAGGAGGCAGCGACACTCGCCTTGAGCGGCAAGCTCACCGATGAGGTGCGCGCAGAGATCGATGCAAATTTCGAGCGGCACGTAGAAGACGCGGAAGATAGTGGCACCCAGCTCGCGAGTTCGAACGCGCAGGAAGATGCTTCAGAGGTTCGGGCCAACGTCGGCGCTATGCGCGTCGCGCGCGAGAATATTCTCGCGCGCCGTATCGTACACACTGCGAAGCTCGCGGCAAAGGCGGCGCGCAATAATGAGGAAGCTGCCACAATGAGCATGAGCGCCGAGCCGACATTTCTGGCAGCTCAAGAAGCCACCACCGTGGCAGACGACACAGAAACAAAGGGCCGCCGGACAGCGGCAAAAGTGCGCATCGACGCCTCGAGAAAATTCCTCGACCACTCCCCCATTCATCTCGGCACCACGACGGAAGTAAAAGCACGCAAGCAACTCAAAGCCGCCACAGATGCGTTCTTTTCAGGGGAGGTTGACGCTGCACTTGGTAATAAAGCGGAAGCTTCTTCAAATTTTGATTCGGCACTCGAGGCCGCCACAGAAATACAGACGCTCATTTCCGTTTCGCAAGACTCGAAGCACGATTCGGCGGACGAAGACGACTCAAACAACAAGAACTCGAACGATGATGAGAATCGCGGCTCTTCCGGCTCGGATAACGTCAATCTCGATCTCTAACATTGAACCAACCCTATGAGCCGCGCGCTATAGGCGCAAGAAAGTAGCGCTTTTACCCCGTAGCACAAAGCAATTAGAGATTCATCCGAATAGGTACGAGTGGCTGCCAAAGTTTCCGAAATGATCTCTCGAACTTCTTGGTTCTGACAACCCCGTACATTCTAGAATTATAGGCCCTTGAGAGCAGCTCGAGCCGTCTTATAAACCTTTCCTCTTTTCAGGGCTTGCGCAACCTCTGCATCCCACTTAGCGCGTAGCACCGCGGGATTCTTTGTCGGCGTAAAGGGCAAGCCCTGCTCCGTCACAACTTGATGCAAAAAAAGCTTAACGCCTGTAGACAAATCAAGACCCACCCCCGCAAGCGCCTTGCTTGCTGCGGCTTTTGTCTTCTCTTCGATTCTCACATTTACGGTGGTCATGCCATGAGTATATACATTGTGCGCACAATGTCAATAGAGCTACCGGCATGTAGAAATAGCCGACCCTATGAGCCGCGCAGTTCAAGCAGCCTTTCTTTGTTCTTCACCTTTCGGGAATACTTCATCCATAATATCCGCCGCCATATCCTTTGTGAGCGCACGAGCGACCCGTAGATACCGCATATCTTCGTTTTCACCCACGGAAGGCGTCGCGTACACGTCACCCATTTCCTTTTGAACTCCTGAGGGGTTGCGAATATCCCGATGTTCATCCCAGTGCGTACTCTTCCAGATCAGCGGCGCGTCAGCTTCACTGTATTTTCCCACGACAAGTTTACCGCCCCATCGTTGCAGGAATGCGTCGAGTTTTTCTTTTCTGTCGGGCGGATCGTCGTAATCCAATTGCACTACAGTGGCGATGTCGGCCGGTATGCCGTGGTGTTTCAGCGCATCGACGAACACTTCCATCGACTCTCCCGTAGTGATAGTATCGGTCACGATAAGAGCACGTTTCGTGGGGAAGCCATTCCGCGTTCTCGTTTTCATCATTTTGGCTATCTCGTCACCAACCGCAGCCACCTTCTCAGATCGTGTAACTTTCTTGTGTTTCGGAACCTCTTCGTCGGTCTTTGCGCGGTCTTTTTCAAATTGTAATGATTTCTCACGCTCAGCAATTCCTGTACTCCCTGCTAAAAATCGAACCGTTGGCGGCTCGCGATGAGCCTGCTTCGCGAGCGACTGCGCAATGTTGCCAATGGCGATCGTCGAAAGCCGACCGGAGGCATCGTCACCTATGATGAGGTCGTACGAACCGTTCGCGAGCTCATTTTTTAATTCTCGGACCATGTTCGTCAGCGGCTCTCGCAGTTCCTCGACCGCCTCCGCTTCGGGCGTCGTGATCCCACTTCCAATTATGTCGCGCGGCTCGCGGAGGTGTCCGGGCCGTTGGCCTTCAGGCGTTCTTAATTTGTCTTTATCGAAGAATTTGTCGAGTCCCATACCTTCTCCTCGTTATTGTATCGTATCGCACCGAACCGACCCTATGAGCCGCGCGCTATAAGCACAAGAGAGTAACGCTTTTACCCCGTAGCACAATGCAATTGTGGTTTGGGGCGAGGAGAGAGAATTCGTCTCCGTGCATCAAAGATGCACGCAAACAAAAACGCTACGTGTGCCGGGCAGCAACGGAGTGTGGATTCCCCGCTACGGCAGCGCTCGCGCGAGCGCTTTATCGAAGGTAATGACTCGATACTCGCGCGAGAGGACGAGCAGTGCGGTGTCGACGAACGATAGCTTGTCATTGCGCTCCTCAAAAAGAACGCTGGTTTCGTGAGCGAGCACTCCGGCGGGGATAAATGAGCCGGCGTTTCCAAGCACGCGTTTAACGAACACTATCGCTTCCGCGTTCCGTTCGTATCTTTTGAGGACAGCAGACACTTCTACGAGCACATACTCAGGCACCAGCACCTCCTCTGTTGCTAGCGTGCGGACAAGTTCCTGCGCTTTCCTGTACTGCGAATCAGCTTCGTGGAGAAGCGCGATCCAGACATTCGTATCAAAAATGACGCCTCGGGATTTAGAGATCGCCATAGACAATCTCATCTACTCTCTTGCTTGCGTCCCTATCCATCTTTTTATCGCTGAAAACAAGGTCCTTGAAATCGGCGACGGTCAACCCCTTTGGCCGCTTTGTCGGTAGAACCTCGAAGAATGGCTTGCTCGCGCGCGTGACGGTAATGCGCCGCCCGCTTTTTACGAGCTCCGCCACCTTGCGCGGGCTTCGAAAAAAGTCTCGGGTGGTAAGCTTCGTACTCATATGTTCTCTAGGATAGCAATGTCAGACATTTTGTCAAGCGCATGTGTGTGGTTGTATGCAGTTATTATGTACGTATTTGCACAACCGACCAAAGAGCTGCGCGCTGCGCGCGTAAGAAAGTAGCGCTTGTACCCCGCGAGGCAATGCCTTTTGCGGGGCGAGGAGAGAGATTTCGTCTCCGCGCATCGATGATGCACGCAAACAAAAACGCTATTTTACCGGGCACCGTACTTCGTTCTGGTGCTCGGCTCTTCACACATACAGTGCGCAGCTCTTTGCTAAGCTGCGCGGGTTTTTGGAGAGAACCCGCAAACTCTTCATTGCCTCCTTGCCCACGCCCAGTGCCCTTTTGGCACGTTCATAGCAACTTCAATGCCGGTGGGTAGTTCGACAAAGATCGTGAGAGTGCCGTCCGCCTCGAGCCGCCCTTGTTCGAGCGGGACGTTTTTCGGATCGCGGGGCATAAGACCGGCAGCACTCAACGCACTACCGACTTGCTCAACGAATTTGAGATACGCATTCGTCGCGTACCGCGAAAACATGATCTCGTCGAGATCGACAACACTATGGTCCGACATGTTTCTCTCCTCTGTTTGAGCGCACACTTCGACAAGCTCAGTGCAAGCCGAAAAAATGCCCTCAAAGAAGGACCCGACTTCGCTAAACAAAGCTTCGTCGGGCGGAGAGCGATGCAAATGGCATCGCGCTCCAAAACTGGAAAGCCCTTAAAGAAGGGTGGAGACCTTGCGGGTTCGCACCGCGAGCACTTCTCCCTGATGCGTCAAATGGAGACGAACGCGCATCAAGGCCAGCAGGTCCCCGTAACGATTCCCTTAAAGAACAAAACTTCGGGAGACCTCCCCCGGCCGCAATCGCAAGCCGGAGGAGGTTCCACCCATAGACATGTACGGATCCACAACCACCGACCGTTCCACACACGCGGTTGAGCCATACCGCAACGATCGGTCCCGCGCCCTTCGCAGGTCGCGCAGGAAAGTGAGGCCGTACATGTCCCCTAGGACGAGGGGCATCAAATATCCTCACTTTTACGTCCACGCCCGTTTGCACGGGTCCGCCACCGGAGAATGATCCGCCCATCGCTCTGGCCGAACGATTTACTATGATGGCATAAGGGCAGATACCAGGCGGTAGTAGAACCAGCGATCTCTCGCTGGCCGTGTGATCTCCTGGTGAGAACACGAGGGCTTGCATCAACTCCTCCTCCGCGTAAAGCTACGGAAGGACAAGTGCAATCCCTTTTCTAATTCTCGATATTGCAATCGAACCCTAGAAAAGGGATGCGAGCGCGGGTATTCCGTCCACGCGCTCGTTCCCAAACCAATTACTCATCGTCGGCGAGACGATACTCGCCAAGGGCGAAGACGGACAAGAATCCGCCGTTTCGAGTGGCGGTGTCCCGCTCCACCCAGCGGTGGAACGCCGTCAGGGCGTCCCACTCGATCGCCTCGGAGGTCGCTTCCGCGAACACCTCGAGGCGATCCCACTCCCAGCCGAACCGAGCGGCGAAGAGCCGCCCATACGCGCCATCTTCCCGGCGGCAAAGCACTGCCGCGACGTGGGCGACGGTGCGGTAACCGTCTGGATCTTTTTCCACCACCCGTCCGCAGTGGGTGGTGACAAGCTCGCCCAAATTCTGGGCGGGCTGGATTGTTTGCGTCAGCCCAAAGAGCTGACCGTAAAGAGCCTGCCGTCGGCTCTTTACTTTTTTGGCATGCAGCCGCGCCTGCATTGCTGCAAGGTGCCGCTGCAACTCCGCAGATTGCGGAATCATGTTTCATCTCCTCTGTTCGGCGCGCATGAACGATTATCGCTCCTGCGCCCAAAGAAGGAGACGAGCGCGTAACCAAACGCGCTCGCTCACCTCACCGCGGGCGGCAACTTTCGAAGCCGCCCGCAACCGTTTGTTGCGACGGTATCGCTACCGCCGCTCCCGAAGGCTCGACGTCATCTTGACGATGTCGAAGTAAACCTCGGGCTTCGCGAAGTCGAGACGCTTCTGCTCGAGCGCGTAGAACGCGCCGAGCATCAGCGTCGCCGCCGACATGTTCGCGAAAATTAATTGCGGCGAGCTCGCGGCGAGCTCCTCGCAACTCAACTCCCACGGCGCCTTGTCTTGTGGCGCCGCGAGTTCGGGATGGTGCTTGTCTGGACGGCACGTCTTGTCCTCGCCGCCGGAGCGGACGAAAACCTGGACGTTGCCGTCCTCGTAGTCGTTTCCTCCCGAGACGAGCACCACGTCTCGGAGTTTGTAGCAGTGGTCAAAAATCATTTTTCTGGACTTGTGATTGTCGAGTGCCAGAAAAACAAAATCGCCACTGCAGATGGCATCTTTCGCGGGGAGAGTCCCTTCTGCGCCATCAGCGGAGAGGAACTCGGGCAGGGGCTGAACCGCGATGCGCGGAAAGCGCTTCGCGATCCAGCCGGCTTGGACCTCGGCTTTGGGGCCGAGGTCATCGAACGCCTGCCGCGTCCGATTTTTGTCCTCGTACTCATCCCCGTCGATGAGTACAAGAGTCCAGGTGTCGTTCGAGAAATTCAGGAACGGAGCGAGCCCCTGGACGAGCCAGCTCCCAATTCCCCCGAGACCGACGACGACGCATCGTCGGTCCCGGCTATTGCCAGAAGGGATCGACATCGCTCACTTCCTCTTGTGTTTCTTCCGGCCGCCGCCAAAAGGGCGGTGGGGGTTGCCCACCTCCCGCCCGGCAAACGGCGAGAAAGAAGTCGGAGTCGACTTTTTCCCCGCCTCGTCGGCGGCCTTGATCACGTTGAGCTGGAGGACGTAGACGTCCTCCGATATTTTGCCTGCGTAATACAAGTCGTAGTGCGCCGACGCGTTGGCGGCGTGCGGCTCGGCGAGACCGACTGGCCGCGGCAACTTGATTGCCGCAAGCCATTCGACCGGCACCATTTCGGCCGGTGCCATGCCGTCGACGAGGTCCGACGGGTCCACCTTGCGGCGGACACCTTGTACCACGATCGAGCAACTGTACTCGGGAACCGAATCCAGTTTGCCAATCGTGATATGAACACCATCGAAGTTCGCCTCGTCCGCATCATCCGTTCCAGAATGAAATGCGGACATCGCCGCGTGGCTGTGGATGGTACCCGCAAGAGTCCATCCTTCACGCCGCGGCGCCGCGTCGTAAGTTGCGTGCGCCGCGGAAACCGTCTGCGGCGGGACGACGAAGTCCCAATTGCCGTCGGCGTAATACAAGTAGCCGACGGCTTCCGACTTGTGCTTCAAGTAGACTGCACGAAACCACGCCGTGACCCGTCGGACGAGGTCGAGCGGCAATTTCGCCGCGGTCAGGTCGATCGCCGGCTCGAGAGCCGGCAACCCATTCACCGTGGCGAGCGGAACGAGAGCCGTTGAGATTCCATTCCGCTTGAACAATTTCCACCCCGCCCCGTCGATTACATAGGCGAGGTCTTCCGTTGGCGTCGACACTTGCGCGTCGGCGAGGTACACAGGGAAGATTCCGTGTACCAAGAAGTCGAGCTTACGCATAGTTCTCTCCTCTGCTTTTGACTCGATTCCGACGCGCGAGTTTTTCGACTGCCCGCGTCAGAAAGAGGGCCCGAAACCAATACGGGCCAAGTAACCAATCTTTGCCTTAATTTTCTGCAGGCTCATTCTGTTCCGGCTTGTAAGGCTCAAGCCGGTAGATTGCTGTGGTGAGCATTTTGAAGCGCGCCTGCTGCGCCTCGTGCTCGTCGATGACACCGCGGCGGCGGTATATTTCAACCGCTTTCGCCGTGGTGACTTCCGTGAATGTCCCCTTCCAGCCCGAAAGCTGGTCGGGGGTTGCAGATAGGAACCGTTGCAACCAAACGGCGAGCCTCCCGCCCTTGACGGGCTTCAGCGACTTTGCGATGGCAGTGATGTCGGGTGCGCTCATCGCGCACCCCCGATCTCTGCGAGCAAGTCGCAGAGTTTCGGCCCCTCCAGCCACGGCGCTGTGAGGGGAAACAGCGGATTTTCGTCGCTCGCGGCCTGCCATGCCGCAAGCGAGGCGACCTGCACGATTTTCCGGGCGCTAGGCGTCCAGTTTTGATTATGCAGATCAGAGTTGAAGTTGGACTGCCAAAATGCGCTGACGAACGAGTCAGCTTTGGCAGCCATAGTCGCACCGGTAACCCGCATCGAACCGGTGCAAATCGAGCCGTTTGAGTTTGTGTTACAGAGGTTCGGCCTCTGCAACTTATCATCGCCGCTGCCGAGCGGCGCGTTGCGATAGAAAATCCGGCAGATGCCGGAATCGACCGCATCGCGCACACAGGCGACGACGAAGATAATGTATGGGAACGCGAGCTTCCACTGCTCGCGCCCCTCGTTGTCCATGTTGCGCCAGGTCAGCTGGCGCACCTGGGGCGGCTGTTCGATGACGAACGCCGTCCGCTCGCCGGATGCGTAGAACATCCGGCAGCCGGTGGGAAGCACGGGGCTTGTAAACCCCGCCTGGCGGCCAGCTTCCGCCAGAAGCTCGGGCAGGCGCACCGTGCGCTCTACCCGCTCCGTGACGAGGTGGACTGCGTCCCCCTCGATCCGGAGATATTGTCTGTTGCCCATTTAGTCCTCCTGAAAGTGATGACCGCGAGCGGGTGCCCGCGGCCAAACCAGAAGGTTCGTAGGGAGCGTCAACCTCTGCTTGGCATACTCCCCTTCGCCTTACCCGCACACCCGAAGATGCGCAAGCCGCAGAAGCGTTGCGGGGCCGAACCCATCCCCGCCGTATCCACCCTTTTGCGCTTACTCGGTTACCTCAATTGGATGATCCACTTCTCGGGAAAGAAGCAGGTCCAAAAGAAGTAATGCGCGGAGCGTGTCCCTCCCCATAGCCGGCCTTGCGACGCGCGGACCTCGAAGGGCACTCGCGCGTATCCGACGTGCTGCGGTAGTAAGCCGAGGGAGTTTGTCCTCGGCCATTCCGACTTTTTGGTTAAGCCAGGTTTCGGTCTCCTGCCCTGTCAACATTTAACGATTGCTGACTACCGACATGCACGCCCGAAGGCGGCAGCATGCTGCCACACGATTCGTCATCAGGTTTCGTGCGACCTCCGTGCCACTTATACCGCGCTAGCACGTGAGCGCCTTGTAGACCGGTGGCATAAAGCCCTCCATCTCCAGCCAGCAACAATCCCGAATGCGCACCGTGCGCTTGCGGGCTGGAAAAGAGGGCCGAGTGCAGTTGTGCAAAACCAATGCACGCACTCGGCCCGACCTAATTCTTTCTGCGCTCCTAATACCGCCTGAACGGGAGCGAGCGCACGGGCGAATTACACCCGACCTCTGTTTTATGGGAGAGGATTTCCCCAACCTCCGCGATTAAGCGAAGGAGCGGCTGCGACGGAGTCGGGCTGACTAGCAGCCCTTCTCCCCCGCCGCCTTGACGAACTCGAGGGTCTCGCCGTCGGCGAGGCGGTGCTCCTCGTCGACGGCACCGCCGTCGACGACCGGCCGCGAGGCCGGATCGATGTTGAGCGCCTGCGCGAGCATTTCGCGGACGCAGCGGATGCTGCGGCCGGCGAGGGCGGACGTCAACTCGTTGACGCCGTTTACGATTTTGTTCATCTCTCTTCTCCTTTTTGCCCCGCGGCGCGGGGCGGGTTGAAATCCACTTGTGCGCAGTCTTCTTGTTATCGCGCACGAAGCGACCGAGCACCTACCGTGTAGGTGCTCGGCCATTTCGTACGCCGGGTTACAAATCCCGCCGCAGTGTTCGCCCAAGTTCAAGTAATTAATTTGTAATTGTGATTTGGGAACACTGCGGCGGGATGCCGAGCGCGTGCTCGGCTCCCATTAGTTGATAAGGTATTACATCCCGTCTGCGTACTCTCTCCTCTAAAGACAGTAGTCGCAAACAGGGTTCGGTAATTGTTTTTTTGACATTCGCCACCGATGCACTCGCAAGCACATCGTGAAATGCTATGACCGCTGCCATCATGTCCGTACCAAAGGTATTTTTCAAAGATCAAGCCTTTTCTTTCGCCGAATCCCAGTTGTAAGTTGATAGCTCCTGGTTTTCAGTTCGTAAGCAAAGACATTTCCGAAGGCGAAAATTGGTTTAGGTTCTCACCTTCAGCCGATGTCTCAACTCAATGTCGGACTATCGCTCATCCCTTCTTGGGCCGCCATAGCTTTAGCGACGGCGCCGCGGGTGCGATACGGGTGACAGCAGATCTTTCGGATCGTTTGTCGAAATAGATGTATTACGAGCCGCGCTTCACCCCCACTCTCTCCTCTGTGAGGACTTACGTCCTCGGGAAAGTGGAGTGCGCTTCGTACAACACCCTCGGCCTTCATAGCTTTAGCGACGTAGGCCAATGAACTTTACTTCTGGCGATATTGTATCGTAATACTATCACGATGTCAAGATATATGATACAGAATTACATTCTACTGTCACATAATATATGCTTTATACACTATATTTATCAATATAGGCCATATTTCTGTCATAGCCTCTTGACAAAAATACACGTTCTGTTATACTGGCGCTCATGGCAGACCTCGCATACCAAGAATCGCTCAAGCAAGCCGGGCTCGGCAAAGATCAGGCCGCTATCTATGAAGCACTCGTCAAAATGGGTCCGTCGCCCGCGAGCGATATAGCGTTTTCTGCGGGCATAGGCCGCCCGCTCGCCTACAAAGTGCTCGATGAGTTGATTGAGATCGGCCTTGTCGAGAAAAAAGAGGAGCCCAAGAAGGTTGCGCGATTCATCCCTGCACATCCGCTCAAGTTAAAAGAAGTCGTGGAGAAGCGCCTCGCACTTGCACAGGGCGCGCAAACCGCACTCGATGGAGTTCTCGGCAAACTCACATCCGACTTCAATCTCCAGAGCGGCAAACCTGGTGTGCAATTTTTTGAAGGTAGGGAGGGCGTTCTCGAATTATTATGGGATTCGCTGAACACCAAAGGAGAAATTTATACGTATGCTGACGAGACAGTAGAGCGTTACGCTGCGAAAGAAAACGAAGAATACGTGCGAGCCCGTATTAAAAAAGGGATTTCGAAAAAGATATTGATGCCGGATACTGCGGCAACTCGTCGTGAACTGCTCGCGCGACCACTCCCATTGACCGAAATCCGACTTCTGCGGTCCACAGACGCACCTCTATTCAACGCAGTGATAGAAATATATGAAAATACAGTTTCTCATCTAACGTTCAGTGAGCAGTCCATTACAGGTACGCTTATGCGAGATCCGACAATTTACCGTCTTCATAAATATCTTTTTGAAACGGCATGGCGCTCCGCTCTTTCGGCAGACGACATCAAGCGGCAAGGCGCTGCTCCTCTCGTGCCTCCGGCTTCTCAATGACGGCGAGTGTCGTTCCGTCATGAGGAATAAATTGCGTGACGACGAACCCTGACTCCAAAGGGACACGAAGAACCTCCGTAAGCTCTTCTTTTTGGGTAGGACGTAGAACTTGGATGGCGCGGTCGGGATCAAAGGCTTCCGATGCCATCCCAACGAATTGGGCTGTGCGATATGCGTTCCTATCCCGACTCCTTAACGTTGCGTTGATCTGCGAATCAAACACAACGTGAAAGTCAACGGACCCATCGACATCGCGTACTATCCCATTTGCAACGCATCCTCCCAGAACGTAGCCACGTGCGATGTCCGGAGCGGCAACCGCTTCGACCACCTTGCCATCTCGAGCCATTGCAGAAACTTTTTGCAATAAGATCATGCCGGGCCGCGCTCCCGCAAATTCCTGGTCTATATTGAGCGCACTGACATAAGCCCGATTATTACCACTTTCCGTCGTGAGCATAAAAGCGATAGGGATAGGTTGACCGTTGAATTCATGCGCGATCAGATCGAATTTTGAATCCGGATCACTAAGCGATTCCCGGAAGCGATCGAGCAATAACTTCGCTGTTTCAGGCTGGTAGTTTTTTGCATATATCTTTTCCACCGAATCTAAGAGCTGCTGATTGGAAAGCAACTCCTGCCCCGACATGATCGATGATTGCACAGCCGGTATCTCCTCAAGTCGAAGACCGGGATTTTCTGCTTTGATAGTTTTATAGGTATCAAGGAACAATGCATTCTCGGCATTCGCATTCTCGATGAGTGCGAGAAGTTGGTCAGGATTGCTCTTACTGTCGTACGCCGAGCTCAAAAGGTTTCTTGCTCGGTCCAATTGCCTCTCGACTATCTTCTCTGCCGCAGCAGAGCTTTCATTGCCGAAAGCTTCACGTAAATAATCACCAACACTGTCGATCGATTTGACAAGCTGTCCGTAGGCTCCAAATACTTTGTGAGCAATTTTGTCTATCTGGCCAAAAACCGGACTATATCCCCCGTATCCTTGGCGATTATCCCCCTCGAAACGGGTATATGTAAATTCGTAGACCTTTTGCCGCAACTCTTTATCGTCTGCCGTAAGAAGAAATGTCCGTAACCCGGGTTCTCTAAACCTCTCCCCGAATATTCGAAGTTCATCAAACGCAGATGAGTTCGCTGTTCTGACATACTTCAAGAGTTGGAGTTGCTCTCGAATCGAGAGCTGGCTGAGCAACACAGACATAGGCGATTCGATGCCTTTTCGAACTGAAGGGTGCGTTAAGGTGATGAAATCTTGCAGTAACGCTGGATCTTTTGCAAACTCTCTGGGATATAAATCCGTGAGGAGAGTACCACTGTCAATAATCGAGTGGCGTATATCAAGCAAACGAAAAGCTCGAGATTCTCTCCAGTCGCGGTTCTTCTTTTTGTCCGTTGTGTATGGCTGAGTTAAATCCTCGCGAAATATTTCATGTGTCTTTGCAGAGTCCTCGGGAGAAGCAACGTACATTCTATTTCTGTCTTCAGAAAAGGCGGCGTAGGTGCCCGTGGTGAGTTCGAATGGCTCGGACGTATATAGCTCTGGGAGACGATCAACCCCCTCTTTTATATCCTCGTACAGACCATTCAAGGTATGCCACACGAGCGTAGCCCCGCCATAATAATTTTTTGTCAGATACAGATCGCGTTGTGCTTTCTCGGCGCAATCCTGAAATGCTTGAAGTACTTTGGGAAAGCGTTTCGACTCTGGGCCCCCCAGTTCTTTTGCGGCTCGATAATCCTCTTTTATGGCATACAGTGTGTCTTGTATATATCGAGCCGTCTCTATAGCCGTGACGTTTTTTGGATCGAGGCTCTTGAAAAGAGTTCCTACAGCAACTTCTGGACGATCAAAGATAAGACGAGATATCTCGTCTCGGGCCGCATCTTTTGCATCAAAAAGTGGCTCCGTATGCTGGTGTACAGAAGCCGTTGCGACAGGGAGGAGAACGCGCATCGCAGGTCGGACATCTTTGCCCCGCAAGAGAGAAGCGTCTACGCCGTGATCAGCGAGTATCTTTGCATTGACCTCAGCGTCACTTGGCCCAGCCATCGATCGCGGCTTCCCGTCGGGCCCTGTCTCAATTTGCATTCTCTGCGCCAATTCTGGAGTGAGATGTTCTGGGTTTCCGGTGTGAGCGAACTCTTCCATGCGTTCCTCGTCACTCAAAGTATTGGCTTTTTTATGAAAACTCTTATACGGATCGAATGCCTCATGCATGCCGCAAGCATACAACGATTTGCGCTCACGAGCCCGTTTGGGTACACTCATCTGATATGAACACCACCAAATCGCAAATGCTCGTCCCAATGGTTATTGAAAAGACTTCGATGGGCGAACGCGCCTACGATATTTTCTCGCGGCTCCTCAAAGAGCGCATTGTCTTTCTCGGCGGCTCGATAGACAGCGATGTTGCGAACCTCATCGTGGCACAGTTCCTTTTCCTCGCTTCCGAAGACCCGAAGAAAGATATTTCCTTTTATATCAACTCCCCCGGCGGGCACGTCTCGGCAGGCCTCGCCATTTTGGACACCATGAATCACATCCAGCCGAACGTCTCGACGGTGTGCGTGGGCATGGCAGCTTCGATGGGAGCGCTTCTTCTCTCCGCAGGACAAAAAGGCAAACGATTCGCACTCCCCAATGCCGAAGTGATGATCCACCAGCCCTCAGGTGGCGCCGAAGGCAAGGCCACCGACATCGAGATCACCGCCAAGCAAATAATCGCAATACGCGCGCGCCTCAATAAGATACTCGCCAAGAACACCGGCCAGAAGTTGGAGAAGATAGAGGAGGATGTCGATCGGGATTTCTTCATGACGGCCGAGGAATCCGTCAAATACGGCATCGTCGACAAAGTCCTTGTATAGCCCGCAGCTTGTAGCCAGAAGCCTGTAGCCACTCACAGAAGCCCTTATTTTATGGTCTTTTCTAGCTACAGGCTACGGGCTGTTGGCTACAGGCTTTTGTGGTGGTATACTCCCCCTGTACCTATTAGCATGTGTATGAAATTCAATTTTGTTTCCGTCAGTGAGCCAATGGAGCGCTCCAAGCACTTACTCATGAGTCTTCAACTGAAGTCAGTCCTTCTGATGCGCACATAACACTCACGCCGCGGGAGCCCGCAGCGTATGTCATTACAAATCATTTTACTCCTCCTCGCAGCGGCGAGCGTAGCTGGTATTACGATCGGATATTTTCTCCGACTTATTATTTCATTGGGCAAGCGCGGATCGATGGAGCTCGAGATCCGCAAAATGCGACTTGATGCGGAGGAAAAAGCAAAGCGCATCACCGAAGAGGCCGAAAAGCATGCAAAAGAAAAAGAAGAGCAGATGACAAGCGAGCTCAAGGGGAGAGCAAGTGAATTGAAACAGGTCGAAGAGCGCTTGGTGCGCAAGGAAGAGCTTTTGGACAAGCGACAAACCAATCTCGATCTCGAGCAGGATTTGCTTGGAAAGAAAAACGACGAGGTCGTGGCTGCAAAAGCGAAAGTGGAAGAACTCGCCCGCGCAGAACAGGAAAAATTGGAGAAGATCGCAGGCCTCTCGGCAGACGAAGCGAAGGACGACCTTTTGAAGTCCGTCGAGAAACAGTACGAGAACGACATCGAAAGCCGCATGCGCAAGCTCGAGATCTCCGGCAACGACCAGCTCGAAGCGCGCGCCAAAGAGATCCTGACAACGGCGGTGCACCGCCTTGGCAATTCAGTTGTTTCCGATGTCTTGGCGACCACCATCTCGCTACCAAGCGACGAAATAAAAGGCAAGATAATCGGCAAAGAAGGCCGCAACATCCGCGCGTTTGAGCGCGCGACGGGAGTGGATGTCATCGTCGACGACACGCCCGGCACCATTACGCTTTCCTCATATGATCCGATCCGCCGCCAGATCGCACGCATCGCCCTCGAGAATTTGATCTTGGATGGCCGTATTCAGCCCGCGAAGATCGAAGAGGCGGTGCAAAAGGCCGAGGCTGAGATCAGCACTATTATCAAGAAAAAAGGGGCCGAGGCCGCCTTTAATGCAAAAGTCCCGAATATCGACCCAAAGCTTCTCATGATCTTGGGCCGTCTCTATTTCCGCTCCAGCTACGGGCAAAACGTGCTCGACCACTCGGTGGAAATGGCGCATCTCGCGGGCATGCTGGCCGCAGAGCTGGGCGCCAATGAGGCAACTGCACGCGCGGGAGCGCTCTTCCACGACATCGGCAAAGCGGTAGATCACGAGGTGCCGGGAACGCATGTCGAGATAGGGCGACGCATCCTGCAAAAATTCGGTGTCGGCGAAGAGGTGGTAAAGGCCATGCAAGCGCATCACGAAGAATATCCGTACGAAACGCCTGAATCGATGATCGTGCAAGTGGCTGATGCGATCTCTGGAGGCCGCCCCGGAGCACGCCGTGATTCAGCAGAGAATTACATCAAGCGGCTCACAGAGCTTGAGTCAATAGCCAACGGCCAGCCGGGCGTCGAGAAGAGCTACGCCATCGCCGCAGGCCGCGAAGTGCGCGTCATCGTGAAGCCCGAAGCGATCAGCGACCTCGAAGCCCGAAAGCTCGCGCGCGACATCGCCGACAAGATAGAAAAAGACATGCAGTATCCGGGCGAGATCAAAATAAGCGTAATAAGAGAAACGAGGGTGATCGAGTACGCGAGGTAGGCATGAACATTTTCTTTACCGACCACGTACGGGAGAAAATACGAGAGCGAGGAATTGCAATTGCGAAAATAGACGAAACGGTGCATCACTCGGAATTCACCCGCGCCACCTACAATGGTCGGGAAGAACGGCACAAGAAGTTCGGCAAGAATTACCTTATGGTCGTTGTGAGGCAGGAAAGAGGAGCACTGATCGTTATTACAGCGCATTGGGTTGGAAAATTACCAAAAGAGTGATACTCTCGAACTATGAAAATCACCTACGATAAACGAGCCGATGCTCTCAACGTAACATTGCGATCAGGCAAGGTTGCAAAAACTCTAGAGGTTGCACCCGAGATCTATGTCGATGTCGACAAAAGCGGAAATACGCTTTCGCTTGAGATCATCGGCGCAAGCGAGAAGATAGGCAAGAAGAATTTCGGCACTGTTACCGTCGGGAAAAAGAGCCTGCCGCTACCGGCTTTCGCTTGATTTGATCGAAATATTTCTTGTTTCGGTACGTAAAGCGATACCGTTTGGTGTCGATTTTTATGTGTTGCTTTTCCCTCTTGGTTTTGTATTCGCTTGCTTTTACATAACAAAAGCCCTCTATCACCGGCTCACCATTCTTTTTGTGATGAAAAAATATTTCTGCCAACTTGCCGTTTACAATTGCAAAACTCCAACCCATATTCTCCAGAGTATCATGTGGACAAGATAAAAAAAGACATGGCAAGTACCCCGGCGACTTAGCCTTACAACAATTCCATGGAATTGTTGTAACCCCACCGTTATCATCTGCCCCGCAGTGTGCTTTGCTCTACTGCGGGGAATACACGAAATAAAATTGAACTAATAGCCCCCACAAGCTATGCTTGTGGGGGCTATTGCGCTATCGCGAACGCAAGATGTATTCCGAATCGGAGCCGGCAAATCCGACGGATACCTTCGCGCAATCGATGCTATACCGCTTTAGAATGAGATTGCGTTCAGAGAAGATTGGATTTAGAAGGCCAATCCTTGCGAGCAGCGTGGCAGCCGTAACGAGCGAAGAAAACCCGACGAGCATGAGCGTCCTGCCCATGAGCTTCTCGACAGACCAATCGAACCCGACCACGAGTCCGTAAAGGTACGAGACAATTGCCGCAGTCACTAAGACCGCAGCGATTGAACGGATGAACAACACGTACCAATCGTGCAGCCGATCCAGTCCTTCAAGTCGCGCATAGTCATCCGGAACGAGAAAGACTTCCTTTTGTTCGTTCATCGTCATCTCCCTCAAACTGCTTTGCAGCCGGTGTGAAGCGTATTTCCAAAGATGAACGTTCTTTTGCGTATGCATTGGTACAACGTGCCGATTTTCATCTCTCCCCACGGCGTTTCTATGTCGTAATCGCGCCAAGGATTTGTGGTCTGCCGCTTCTTGCCGTCACATTCGACGACAAAACCGTACGGATAACGAACGACTTCTTCCCCCGAAATCCGCACCTCCATTACGCCCATCGAGAAAATCGAGCATTTCGATTCTCCGATGTCATGCGATAGAACTCCGCCAATCTCAGTCGCCATCGCGAAAAAGGATGCACTTAGCAGGACTACGAACGTCCACCCGAGAAGGTCCGTGATGAGCTGGTGTTGCCTTGAGCGTGCCATCGTCTATCCCCTTTTCAAAGAACAGTTGCGTGTAGAGCAAAGTACAACGAAATCTGAGATAGTCAAAAACCGTTAACGCAAATGTGATAATATATGCTTAATATAAAGGACTTTATATATATTAGTCAGAAATATTGACTCTTTTGGTGCGCGAGCTATAGTAGTCTTGTGGTGATAAATGACGAACTGACGACTACGCTTAGGCAAGTCGGTCTTACCGAAAAGGAGGCCGTTGTATATGTGGCACTTCTTTCCCTCGAGACCGGAACGGCATACCAAATTGCACAGCAGTGTGAGGTAAAAAAACCAACGGTATACGTTATTTTGGAAGACCTACGCAAAAAGGGGCTCGTGCTGAAGATACCTCACGCAAAAAAGGCCCTTTTTTCAGCGAGTGATCTGGGCGGGTATCTGCGCGAGCAAGAAAATCGGCTTAAAACGGCGCAGTCGATTATTCCAAAACTGCATGCGCTCGGAAGCGGGCCACCGTCAAGCGTATATTTCTTCAACGGTCTGAACGGATTCATTCAGGCGCTCGGTTTCAAGTTCGAGACGATGCGCGGGAAGACATATCACTCGTTCTATAGCGTGCTGGCGGGCGGAAGCAAAGAGATCAAGGAGGCGTATAGCAAATGGGATCGCAAAGCCGTTGCGGCAGATGTCGGTTTCAAGATAATCATGGCCAAGGAAGGAGGCGGAAAGTACTACAAGGATATTTTTGACCTCGCAAAGGCGGGGGAAGACATTGAGATCCGGCTGCTCGAGAAATACGATTACCCGCCGACGACTACCATTGAGATAGCGGAGGACTTCATTCGCATCCTCGATGAGACCCGTGAGCAAGCGACTATTATCGACAACAAGCAGACTGCCGATGCCATGCGGCAGATCTTTCAGGTAGTGTGGGAGAAAGGTGTTTAAACTAGATTTTGAGCCATATTTTTGGTGGTTATTTCGCGGCTTATATGCTGTGGATTGTGGACGTTTGTCAATTGACCCCGTTAGAGATAGGGCGCGTGCCTCCAAAATGCGCACTGCGTCATCCAATAAGATGTGTATATTTCAGGCCACATTTGACATAATTGCAACTTGCGCACGCGATCTCTAACGGGGTTGACAGCAGGAAAATACGGCTCAAAATGGTCGGACAGAGGTCGAGTGCGTATACATAATTATTTAATAATCACACAACGAAAAAATATATGGCAAATAAAATGGATTTGGTGGAGAAGGTTGCCTCAACGATCGGCAGCACAAAGGCAGACGCGGAGCGCGCAGTGGAGTCGATCATCGCGATGATCACCGACACCCTGAAGAAGGGTGACGAGGTCTCGGTCGCAGGCCTCGGTATCTTCCAAGCGAAGATGCGGGCCGGCCGCACGGGGCGCAACCCGCGCACAGGGGCCACGATCCAGATCAAGGCGATGCGAGTGCCGAAGTTCCGCGCTTCCAAGACCTTGAAGGACGCGGTCAAAGGATAGCATCCCGTTTCTCGAGAACACAAAAACCGCCCGAGGGCGGTTTTTGTGTTCCTGCCTGCACTGAGCTTGTCGAAGTGTGCCGAATACTTGCATCAGCGCGCCGCGCCCGTCCGAAGCTTTAGCGAAGGAGGGAAGCCGCACCGCTGCCTGCCCCGTAGCTAACGCGAAGCGTTATGGTCCCGGGGACAATATCAATTTTTTCTTTGCTTCGCACTTCGTAGCTTTAGCGAAGAACGTGGCGGACTAAATTCGAGAGCGTGCAAAGCACGCACAATAGTTCTTTCAAAAAACGAGTCCCGCGGTTCATCACAGCAGGACCCTGCTTGATTCGGCGCCGGAGGAACCGCCGACTACGCCATGGCGCGTCTCTCCTCCCACATCTTCGCAATGACACTGGCCTTGCAGAGAAGCTCGGCGGCCGCACCATCGATGCGATGAGGCTTGTCGGACGTGGAACGGGCGTTGCTCCACCATGTTCTAGTTTGGTCGAGGAGCGTTTCTTGTCGCCCTTTTCCCAACCACGTCAGTCTTTTAATCAACTCCTCCGCTTGTTCTTTGGAGTTGACGGTCTCGACGCGGTATCCGCCATCGCCGTGCCACCACATGTAGGTTGGACGACCGCGGCCGTCCATTTCGAGCGTCCCCCAAGTTCCGAACAGTTCGGGTTCCTTGGCGTCATGCGTGTACTGTCCGGTGGTGTCGTGGTACTGCACAAGCTGGTTCGTGAGCACCATTCCAACGTTGCCTTCGAGTTGGACGATGCCGCGCTTGTCCGAATGCTTGAGGACGTAGCGCACCTTGTTGAACGCCTCCGCTTCCTTGAGCGGCAACTTGGACGACAAGTCGATTGCATCGTTCACGTCGCTAACGATGCGGAGCGTGCAGACCTTCCGCTCGTTGTCCCATTGTGAATGGACGACGACCGGCTTCGAAAGTGCTGTGAATTTCAGAGAACGGAACATCTTTCAACCCTCCTTCGGTTTCGGAAAGATTAGTTCGAGTCGAGAATATCTGAGAACCAAAAATATAGCAAGCTCAGGACAAAATAGAAGTTGAGTTGAATCGCATGCCCGAAAATTCCTTTTTCCCAAAATCACAAAATGAGTGCGCGAAGCGCACACCTCTGAATGGTAAGAGCCGACCCGCTTCGCCGAAACTTCAGCGAGGCGAGTGGTTTTCCGGGCTCCTTGGCGGTTTTGTGTTTTTGTGCGGGCGGCGAGAATCGAACTCGCGACACAACATTGGAAGTGTCGTATTTTACCACTAAACTACGCCCGCAGATCATTCGTTCCCAAGACAACATCTGACCAGCCTAGTATTCTCCTTGCAAGAAAAACGCCAAAACGTTTCTCGGCGAGGGCACGAATCGTTAGGTGAGCAGTGCCGTGCGGCAACTTTCCCGCCTTAAAGGCTTTTTTGTTTACGCGTCGGTCAATCTGGGTCTTCTGGAACTGACTAAGGGGAATGTTAGTTGTTTCGGACCAGAACTGCAAACTTTTCCGCACATTAGAATCAGGATACAAATGGATACGTATGGTAAAATTTTCCCTCCGCAATCCAATGACATCAACAAACCATCGGATGATGATTTTCACGATCGCCGGATTAGAATTAACGAAACGAGTAATTTGAGTCGATTTCATACCTTCCCCTATGTAAAGGCCGAGACCAAGCATATGAAGATCGCGTTTCGTCAGTTTTCCAATTTCCCCGTGCGCAGTTTTCCGGGCGAGCTCAATGGATTCTCTTTTTATTTTGCTTTTAGCAGCCCCTGAAGCAGCTAGGGCCTTGCCAATTCGAGCTATCGTTTCCTTATTTGGGGTGTATGGAATATCAGGAAGCCATCCACTTAATGTACTTTTTGAAATACCCAAGAGTTCAGATATCCGATTATACGAATGTCCTGCTTTTCTCAATTCAGTGGCAGCAATTTTTGCAGCAATTCTTGTCACTCTTGAATGCTATAACAGTACAAACCATAGTCGAGAGTCCGGTTGTGGAAAACTTGAGTCATCTTGGGTTAGAGCGTATATTCAGGAAATGTCCCCTCGCTCCCAATCCTTCCTCTCCCATCTCGCGGCGCTGGTACTCATATTCGGCGGGTTCTTTTTCCTTGTGCACCGGGGACCAAACGGTGTTGCGACACAGCCGGCCGCGTCATCGGCGAGTACAAGCGCGCAAACAGCAATAGTGCGGGCCAAACTGGAAGCGCCACCCGCTGCCGCGACATCGACAAAACCCGCGCATGCGGCTGTTGCAAGTGCGGTCAAAAGCAGCCCGAAACCAATTACGCAAAAGCCCGTCGCAAAAAAAGAACCTGCGGAGGAGGCCGTCCGCATAGCGGACCCGTACCCCTTCCCCCCTCAATCGTTCGCAACAGTGAACGACGCGACGCGCGCGGCACTCGTCAATATTCTGTGCATGCCACGCACAGGAGGAACGCTGCCGCCCATTTCAGGCTCCGGCGTCATCATCGATCCGCGCGGCGTTATCCTTACCAATGCACACGTCGCGCAATACGTCCTGCTCTCGAAGAGTCCCGAGATAAATCTCTCGTGTGTCGTCCGTACCGGCTCGCCGGCAGTCGCCCGTTGGAGCGCAGAGATCCTCTACATTCCCCCCGTATGGGTGGGGGCGCATGCGGTGGAGATCAAAGCGGCCAGACCCACCGGGACCGGTGAACATGACTACGCATTGCTCCTCATTACAACCTCCCTCGACGGAGCGGCGTTTACTCCGCTCTCTCTGGGATTCCCTTCCCTTCCCTTTGACACGCGCGAGGCGATCGGATTCCAGGGTGATCAGGTCGTGGTCGCAAGCTATCCGGCAGAATTTCTCGGCAGTCAGGCGGCACAATTCAATCTGTATAGCGCATCTTCTCTAACGACGATCGGGCAGCTTCTGACATTCGCGACACGGTCGGTCGATCTCCTCTCACTCGGAGGCGTTATTGAAGCCCAGAGCGGCTCGAGCGGCGGCGCCGTCGTAAACGCATGGGGACGCCTCATCGGCCTTATCGCAACGACGAGCGAGGGCGAGACCACCGCTGCGCGCGATCTGCGCGCGATCACCCTCTCCTACATCAGTCGCGATCTCGGCCTCCAGACACAATTCGATCTGCCGACGATCCTTGCCGGCGACGTCGCAGCGCAAGCCCTTGATTTCAATACGCGCGCATCGCCGAATTTGATCGCTCTCTATATGGGATACATCGCGCAATGATCTACCCGATCGCAAGCGCGAGAGTTCCCGCGACAAAAAGCACGAACGCTATTCCTTTACGCGATGAAAAACTTTCCTTCAGAAGAAAGACGCCCCAAAGCGCCGCGATGATGAATCCGCTGGAGCGTATCGCGAGCGTATAGGAGGTCGGACCGAGCGCGAAGGCACTCGCAAACGCGACGAACGCAAGCGCCATGACGACGCCGAGCAAAGCGAACGTCCAGAAAGACTCTTTGAACCGGGCAAGCTCACTCTGCTGACGATAGAGATATGTAAGCGCAAGGAACACGACCGCAGCGCCTATCATGTTCACGCATACATAGAAGACGGGAGTGGAAACTCCGATCGCGACCTTATCCAGAGTGGAGCCGATGGCGGTGCATATCACGGTGCCGATCATAAAAAGCACTGGAAGGTTATATTTCTGCTTTTCGCCAGCGCGGACATCCGTGAGAAGCAGGTAGGTAGCGACGACCGTCGTGATGATGCCCACGGCGCCAAACACGGTCGGGAGCTCGCGTAGAAGAAAGAACGACGGAACGATATTAAAAACAGGAAGCAATGCGGAAACCGGCGTCACTTGCGACAATTCCCCTTCCCGGAGCGAGCGGTAGAGCAGGTAATTTTGCAGTGGGTACAGGATGACCCAAATGACGATGAGTGGCCACCAAAATTCCCACGGAAGCGCCTGGATATTTTGCGGGATCGGGAAAAAGAGGAAGAGTACCAGCACTGGCGGTACCGAAAATATCATCAAAAGGAAACTTAGAGAAAAATTCCCGAATCGAGCCGTAAGTTCCTTCTCATAGATGCGCCGCACCGCCAGAAGTACGGCGCTCGCGAGCGCAAGTGAAAGCCACATCAGAGAATCTTATCATCGGGGCGCCGAGAATCCCTTGTCCGCCATAGCTTTTAGCGACGGCGGGGGACTCGGTCTATTTCCACTTCGTGGCCACAGCAGTCCCCCAGACTGCTGGAGATGTTCTTTGTCGGGGCGCCGAGAATCGGACTCGGTCTACTTGCTCCCAAAGCAAGCGTACTACCGGTATACTACGCCCCGACAAAGAACATCTCCCCATGCAAACGACTGGCGGCATGCCCCGTAGTGAACGCAAAGCGTTCTACTACTGGGGTATACGACGGCCCGAAAACCCAAACATACTAGCACAGATTCTAAAGGACATTCTATCGGACATCATTGTCTTTTATAGATTACCTTCCAGTGCCTGCTCAAAAAGTCGGCAGCGCGCGGTCCTCTTTGCCATAACCATGATCACCCCAACAACATCTATTTGGAATTCGCGCTTGTCTTTCTGGACTTCCATGTATAGAGCTGCTGTCCGGGCTAGTTTTCTAAGCTTCCTAGAGTCAACCATCTCCTCAGGTCGGTAATCCATTTCACGTGAACCATTTGGCAAGCTTTCACGTGAAACTGCCTTTACCTCGACAAATCTGACTGAATTATTCTTTTCCGCGATAATATCTATCTCCCCCCAAGGTTTTCTGTAGTTCCGAGCCAGTATTTTGAAGCCCTTTCTCTCGAGAAATTGGCAAGCAATGTCTTCACCAAGCCTCCCTACCTCCTTGCGTAAGCGATCATCTGCCATAATCCTGTGAATAATAGCACACTTGATGGACTTTTCACCCCGTTAGAAGCTCCATAAACCTCACTATCCTGGGTTTTTATCATTTTACCAAGATTTAGAGGCTTCTAACGGGGTTCACGCGAAACGTCTGGATTATGTTACTTAAGTAACATACTTTTGAGGACACAGTCCATTACTGTTCATAACGTAATATAAAGAAATATGGCTCAAAAGCTCACTTTGAAGAATCCGAACGGACATCTCTTCATCTTCAGCTTGTCCTTTATCCACATGTCCACAGAGTTGTCCACAGTTTGTGCTTTAAAAGATCTTTGTCTTCTGTGCTTTTTTCCGGCACTACCGATCTTGACAGTGTAGGCGAGGCATGCAGATTGTTTGTCCTTTAGAATTTTATGGCTCAACCACTTTCTAAAATGCCTGTTTACAACACGCATTTTCCTTGACGACAACGCCACCTATAGACTAGTTTGGCCCCATATGAAAGACAGCGTGCGAAGTGCGACTTATCAACTGCTCCTTCTTGTTCTCGCGACGAGTGCTCTTTTTGTTTCTTTGAGTGCTTTCCCTATGAAGGTCTCCGCGCTTGAGATCCCGACGCAGACGCAGCAGGTTCTGCCGCCTGGGTCCAACACCTGTGCCGCTCTATCTGCCAAAGATTTCACGCCGTATATCTACAATGGGGCCCTCCATTCCTTCGAATTCACGATTCCGGATGCCTCGTACGTAGCACTTTTGGGATCGGTAGGGAACACGCCCCTCCCGTTTGTCCTAATGACGCGCCGCGTAGAGGCTTCTGGTGTTGTTCGTGTGCACGTGGATATCGCTACGACCCCCATCAGGGGCACGCTGCCACTGCGGGTGACGCTGTTCTCGGCTCGCACGGGCCAGCCGGTGTGCGCAGCTGTTGTATCGATGAGCGTCGGCTCGGGACCGATTGGTGGGGGAAGCTCTCCGATCACGCAAACACCTCCTGCGACTCCGGTAACGTATAGCGGGAGTACCTACTCGAATTTTTCCAACACGTCCGGCTCCGATAATACTACGCCGACCTCCGACACGACCGCGACCGACTCGGACACGCTGTCTTCAGCCTCGTCTTCGCAAGAGGCGGAGACGGTAAGCGCCACACCGACCTCTTCCGTCGTCGGCACTATGCAGAACACGTTCAAGAGCATCTGCGCCTCTGATGCCAGCGCCTACCGTCTGTGGCTCATCCTTCTTGTCCTTTACGCACTCATCGTGGGCGCGGCTCTCTGGGCCGAATTCCCGATGTCTGTCCCGTGGGCACGGACGCCCGAGCGTATTGCGACGATAATCCTCGTTCTCCTGCTTCTTCTCCTCGGATTCTGGTACTTCTCGGTATCGTGCCGCGCAGCCCTCTGGATGCCCCTTGTTGCCTTCCTGATCGCGGTCCTGGGGCTCCTCGCGGCATTCTGGAATCATCCGCGGGTAACCCAGCTCCTCCTCATTCAGGATTCGAATCTCTAGGCCAGCCCCTTGCTGGTACCATCCGCACGCGGTGGATAACAGGAATCGAACCCCCGTGGTATCCTGTAGCAATGCGCGAGGATAAGAGAGCCGCTTTTAAACTGCGCAAGTCCGGAAAGAGCTATCGGAAGATAATGGCGGAACTGCAAATTCCAAGAGCAACGCTCTCCGACTGGTTTTCAAAGGTCAATTGGTCCAGAAAACTGAAGGCCGAACTCGCCCGCACGGCGCAGGTCGAGAGTACCCATCACATGATCGCGCTTGACGCGATACGGGGGAAGCGTCTCGCCCGAGCGTACGCACAAGCGCGGCGGGAAGCTCGAGTCGAGTTCGGGGCATTGAAATACAACCCTCTCTTCATTGCCGGAGTAATGCTCTATTGGGGAGAGGGTGATAAACGCACACGCGGTCAGGTCCGACTCGCTAATACAGATCCTGAACTCATACGACTGTTTGTGTTTTTTCTGAAAAATGCTTGCCGAGTTCCGTCAGAGAGGATAGGAGCTTCGGTGTTGATTTATCCAGATTTGGATCCGGAGGGATGTCGAGAGTACTGGTCGACACGATCAAACATAAAAATTCAGAATTTTCATAAATGTGTCACTATCCGAGGTCGACACAAAACAAGAAAGCTTTCGTATGGGGTTTGCAGCATTTTTGTCTTAAGTACCTATTTCAAGGAGAAAATTCTGGAGTGGCTGCGACTAATGCCCCACGAGTTGATGAGCAGGAAATATTATGCGAGTATAGGGCACGTTGCGGGTGTAGTTTAGTGGTAGAACATGACATTGCCAATGTCAAAGCTGGAGTTCGATTCTCCATACCCGCACTACTTCGCTCCTAAAGGAGCTTCGAAGTGTACGGCACAAAACGTTCGGTGCTCCCGCCAGGATTCGAACCTGGAACGTCAGTTCCGAAGACTGATGTGATATCCGTTTCACCACGGGAGCCTGTCTGCGCATGCAGGCGTAACGCCTATAATGCACTACAATGAGCGATATGGAAATAAAGCTTGCGGTACCGCCGGAAGTTCTCGCACTCCACGACACGTTGCGGAAAGCCGGGTTTGAGGCGTATCTCGTCGGCGGATGCGTGCGCGATTTGATACTTGGTCGCGAGCCGAAGGACTGGGACATCACGACCAATGCCAAGCCCGATGAAATTCAGAAACTTTTTGAAGAAACATTTTATGAGAACGATTTCGGCACCGTCGGCGTCGTTACGCAGTCGGAAAATCCGCGATTGAAAGTGATCGAAATAACGCCATATCGCATCGAAGGGAAGTACTCCAACGCGCGGCATCCGGATGAAGTGAAATTCAGCGACAAACTTTCGGAGGATCTGAAGCGCCGCGATTTCACCATTAACGCGATAGCGTACGATCCGGCAAAAGGCGAGCTCGTCGACGAGCACGGGGGCAAAGATGACCTCGCAGCAAAGCGCGTGAAGACGGTCGGCGATCCGCAGGAGCGATTCGAAGAAGATGCACTGCGCATGCTTCGCGCCGTGCGCATCGCAGCCGAACTTGATTTTGTGCTCGAAGCGAAGACCGCTGAAGGAATTGCCGCGCAGGCGGTGCAACTCGCGAAAATCTCGCGTGAGCGCGTGCGCGATGAGCTCGTACGCATTCTCGAAAGTGATCGGCCGATGCAGGCTCTGTATGTAGCTCAGAAGCTCGGCATTTTGAAGTATGTCATCCCCGAACTTGAGGAGGGCATCGGCTGCGCGCAAAATCAGGCGCACTCATTTGATGTCTTCGAGCACTTGATGCGAAGCCTTCAGCACGCAGCCGACAAAAAATGGCCACTCGACGTGCGCCTCGCCGCGCTGTTGCACGATGTGGGGAAGCCCGCGACGCGTGTATGGTCGGATGAGAAAAAAGATTGGACCTTCTACGGGCACGATGTCGTGAGCGCGCGCATGGCGAAAAAAATCCTGAATGATCTGCGATTTCCGAAAGAAACGATCGAAAAAGTAACGACACTCGTGCGCCTGCACATGTTTTTCTCCGATCCCGATGTGATAACGCTCTCGGCCGTGCGCCGTGTCATCTCGCGGGTGGGAAAAGAGAACATCACCGATCTTCTCAATTTGCGCGTGTGCGACAGGATAGGCACCGGCCGGCCCAAGGCGCATCCGTTCCGCTTGCGCAAATACATGTCGATGGTGGATGAGGCCATGCGCGACCCTGTTTCCGTCTCAATGCTCAAGATCGATGGCGCAAAGATTATCGAGATTGGTGAAAAACCCGGTCCCCGCATCGGCTGGATATTGCACGCACTCCTCGAAGAGGTGCTGGACGATCCGCAAAAAAACACCGAAGAATATCTGGAAAAAAGAACTGACGAACTTATGGTACTTCCGGAAGCCGAGCTGAAAAAATTGGGAGAAGCGGGAAAAGACCGGCGGGAAGAAGAAGACGAAGCTGCTGTTCAAAAATTGCGCGACAAACACCACGTCAGTTGAATTCGAAACATAGAAAAAGCCGCTCACTAGGCGGGTCTTTTCTCTCTTGAACCCGCCGCTGTGAGCGGCCTTTATACGACTCGTGTCGTACCCAAACTAGATCTCGACAAAAATTACCAGGGCATCCAATCGACGACAGAGGTCGCCGTAATATTTAGTAGCTATGGAATTTTGTACACGTCCCAGATGGGATTTAGGACGACTTTGAGTCAAAGAGCGGCCATCGATAAGAATACGCCTGTATCGGACACTGTAAAGGACATGCTGTTGATAACTAAGGGAACTCGTATGTCCTTTAAAAAAGGCCTAGAAATCAAGCTCTAATGACACAGGACAATGATCAGAGCCCATTACGTCAGGGTAGATCTTGACCGAGCGGACCCTTGGCACGAGACTCTTGCTCACAAAGAAATAATCGATGCGCCAACCGACATTCCGCGCTCTGGCGTTGGCAAAGTGAGTCCACCAGGTGTAATGGCCACCGCCTTTTGTAAAAAGTCGGAAAGCATCCACGAATCCGGCAGCAATGAGCGTATCGATGCCTTCCCGTTCCTCTTTGGTAAAACCATGCTCGCCTTCATTGGCATTTGGGTTCGCCAGATCATCCGGCGTGTGCGCTACATTCAAGTCGCCACAGAAAATAACAGGCTTTCCCTTCTCAAGATGCTTCAAAAAGGCCAGAAACGCTGGGTCCCAGAGCTTGTGACGAAGCGGAAGACGGCTCAAATCGGGCTTCGCATTCGGGGTATACACATTGACCACCCAAAAGTCTTCGAATTCAGCTGAAATAACACGACCCTCTTCATTCGGATCCCCGTATCCATCATTGAGCTTATATTTCTCCAGTATTTCCTCCGGAAATCCGAAAATAAGGCTCAAAGGCTTCGGTTTAGAGAAAATCGCTGTACCCGCGTAGCCTTTGCGGCCCTTAGAGGAGTTCCAGTATTCCTCGTAATCCGGCAAATCAACCTCTGATTGATGCTCCTCTGCCTTCGTCTCTTGGAAGCATACGATATCGGGTTTCATCTTTTCGAGAAATGGGACAAGCGCGCCTTTTTTATGCACACTTCGAATGCCGTTCACATTCCATGAGATGAGTTTCACCTGAATACGATACCATGTGCGTTTCACCCCGTTAGAAATAGCCCGCCCGAGGCCCTTCGGGCGCGCAAGCGCGGGCGCGATTTCTAACGGGGTTCACACAAACATCATGGGGCCTAATAGATAATGTAATGCGCAGGGAAGTAGCACGTCTTACAGGTCATAGGCAGGTTGCCTTAAAAAATATGAAAAATCCTATCTCACAAAATCAGATGTATTTGTTCGCCTCGCCGCGCGAACAAGGCGCGCGCGAGTGGAATACGTTCAACGCGGTCAGGCACGATCATGCCGGTGCATTCCGCGTCCTCACCCCGCGCAAGGCAGAGGCGCCGCGTTACCCCAATATCGTCCATATCTCCCGCTACCCGCGCCACATTGCTCTGCGCCTCGCGCGGTAGATCACTTCCGGCGTTTGCCCCCGCAGTACAGCAGAGCTGACTACGGGGCAGGCGTGAAAAGCCTATGCCCTTCTCTTTCCGTGGAAAGCTTTGTGTATTTCTTTTAGGTGTTTGTCGGTGACGTGTGTATAGACCTGTGTCGTTGCGATATTTGCATGCCCTAGAAGCGCTTGCACCGAGCGCAGGTCGGCTCCATTCTCGAGTAAGTCGGTCGCAAAACTATGCCTGATCACGTGCGGGGTGACCTTTCGTGTGATGCCGGCATTGATCGCGTACTGTTTTACCAATCGCTCGATCGAGCGGGCAGTGATGCGTGGAAGATCTCCGCCCGAGGCGGATCGGCCTTGGGCCGATTTCTTTATTCCAACTCGACCATAGCTGACGAACAAGGCTTCCGACATGTCCCCGCGTCTTTTGATATACTCCGCAACCGCTTTTTTGGCGGAAGGGGAGAGAAATACGACCCGCACTTTCTCCCCCTTGCCGCGCACGGAAAATTCATCGCGCGAGAGATCGATATCCTGATTCAGCCCGCACAATTCTGAGACGCGTAAGCCGGTTGAGAATAATAACTCTAATATCGCGCGGTCGCGCAACGCCGCGAGCTCATCCTTGCCCTCCGAAGCTTTAGCGGAGGAGGGGGCCGCCATCAAACGATCAAGTTCTGCACTGGTAATCAAATCCAGATCGCGCCCACTCGTTTTTGCAAGCTCGATTCGCTCCGGATTCAGAGACTCAATATCACGCTTACGGAGGAATTTGAGAAAAGCGCGCAGCGCGATGAGGTGATAATTCTGCGTATTCTTCTTCATCGTGCCGGATACCCCGCTTGAACGATTCAAAGTGATGCGAAATTCACGCACCATTTGCTCGGTTATCTGGCTCGGCATTAAAACTTTTCCGCCGGAGGCGGATCCGCCTTTGGCGGACGCATAATCCAAGAATCGCCGCAGATACCGGTCGTAATTCTCGACCGTCTTTACACTGCGCCCTTTTTCTATCTCGATGTATTCGAGGAATTGCGTTTTGAGGGATTTGAGATCGCCCGCCATCACTCAATTGTACCGCATACGTCGCACAATATTTCACGCCTTTAAGGCTTGGCCCAGATCCGCGATAAGATCTTCGGCATCTTCGATCCCGACGGATACCCGGACCATTTCACGAGTAATACCGGAAGCTTTGAGACCTGCCGCACCCATTGACGCATGGCTCATGTACCAGGGTATCTCGACGAGTGATTCCACTCCGCCGAGCGACTCCGCAAGCGTAAAGACTTTCATTTTCTTCAAAAATCCGTCGAGAGATACCTTTTTGGTGTTCAGTTCGAAGGTGAGCATGCCGCCGAAACCGGTCATCTGTTTCCTGATGAGATCCTGCTGCGGGTGACTTGCGAGCCCTGGATAATAAACCTTCTTGGCGTTGGGGTGTCCTTCTAAATATTGCGCGACGAGCAGCGCGTTGCTTTGGTGTATTTCCATGCGCGGAGCCAAGGTTTTTACGCCGCGCAAAACAAGCCATGCGTCAAAGGGTGATCCTGAAACACCGAGCGCATTCACAAGGTAGCGACCGCGCTCTTGCAAGGCTTTCGTGGAGTAAACGATAGCTCCTCCTACGACATCGCTGTGACCGTTGATGTATTTGGTGGTAGAGTGCACGACGATATCAACGCCGAGCTTGAGCGGCTTCTGGAAATAGGGAGACAGAAAGGTGTTGTCCGCCACGGTGAGGATCTTTTTCTTCTTTGCGATAGCCACGATTCCCTTAATGTCGACGATGTTCAGGAGCGGATTCGATGGCGTTTCGATCCAGATCATTTTTGTCTTCGAGGTGATACTCCTCTTCACGCGCTCCAAATTCCGCATGTCGACGAACGAAAATGTAAGGCCTCTGGATTTCAGAACATCATCAAACAGTCGGTAGGTGCCGCCGTAAATATCATTGCTCGCGATAACGTGGTCGCCCGGCTTCAAAAAGAACATGACCGCAGTAATGGCAGACATGCCGGTTGCTGTTACCGAACAGTCGACGCCGCCCTCTTGTGCTGCGATATTTTTCTCTAATGCCGCGCGGGTGGGATTGCCGCTCCTCGTATAGTCGAAGCCTTTGTTCTTGCCGATTTTATCAAAAAAGAAAGTCGAAGTCGGGTACAGAGGCGTAATGACAGAATTGAACGTTTTGTCGATCTTGACGCCGGTATGCACTGATTTCGTGCGGACTTTCATGATAGACCCATCGTATAGGATTTGTAGCTTTTGAGCCAGTTTATGTTTACAGAGCATGTTTGGGGTCATACAGACCCTTGACCGGCTTTTAGTTGTTGGTATCCTGCCCTTATATGCTTGCAAACGTAACTCACCGCATGATGGCAATGATGATGTCTCAGTCAAGGGACTGATTTGCATTGCTTCTCGATAACGTCAAAATACCAGAGAACCAATCAAACCAGTCCTCGGACTGGTTTTTTCGTTTATTCGACCCAAAAAAAGAAATATGAAGAAGGCGCGGCGTGAAAGCAAGAGACAAACTCCGTTATTTGCATACAGAACGGCGCGAGAGTTTGTTCCCGCGTATAAGCGGCAGGACGAAAATAAGTACCGGCATGACACATTCTACTTTCGCGGCGGCTCATCACGGCTTGCGGATCTCGAAAATGCCGTCGCAAAATTGACCGGCGTAGACAAGGGGCACCTCGCACTTACCACTTCCGGCATGTCAGCATTCATTACTGCGCTGGACACTGCAGCATTGACGCGGGGCGATGTGGTCATTCACGGAACGGTCGAGTACGGACAGATTTATAACTACCTCAATATAGATCTGCGGGAAAGAGGGGTAATCCCGATTGAAGTGAACGTAGGGGACAGCAGTGCCCTTGCATCAGTGCTCAAACAGACTGTTGCCCGATATTCGAAAGAGCGCATAAAGGTTATCTTTTTGGAAACCGTGGGAAACGGCCCCGACATGCCGGTCTTAGATATAGAGCGATTTTTGTCGTTACCGATTCTGCGAAAGATCGATCCCTTGATACTCGTGGATAACACGCTTCCTACAAGCTCGATCATTTCTCTGGCTCCTTACCTGAAACGTTCTCCGTTGAAAGTTGTTGCGCTTGAGAGCGCTACAAAATTTTACCTGTTCAATCAGGACTTGGGGGGAATATTATTTACGTATCGTGACGATCTTTTGCAAAAATTGTTAACGAAACGGAAACGCAGCGGGGCGACACCGGGTCCGTCTCTCATAGAACGCTTCGAACAATTGCTTCCCCGCACAAAAACACAGTTCGATAGGAGAAATACGCTCACAATGCAGAACACCAAATTCCTCGCAGAAGCCTGCAATGAGACGCAGGGAAGCGACAACGTATTCACGGTCGGTTATCCCACACTCCCGCAGCACGACAATCGTACGTATGTGCAAAAAAAGTACCGTGACGGTATTGCTCCGGTGTTTTTTATCTCAACCCTAAAAAATTCTTTTTGCACGACGGAGGAGCTATTTTACGCATTGGAAGAGGAGGGCGCTTTTAAAGGCACCTTTATTGCGGAAAGCTTTGGATTTGAGCGTACGAGCGTCTCGTATTCCCCAAGGTGTGGAGGATACATACGAGTTGCAGGAGGGTTGGAGTCTGTAAAAGGCATAGGCAAAATAGCCAAGCAACTACAACGCACACTCTCGGCTGTATATGAGAGACCTGCTGGAGCGGCAAGGCGGAAATAACCTCCCGAATACAACAGGTGCTGATGGATCAACTTCGTCTACCAAACCACCAATTTCGATCTGAAAAAAGCTTTGATGGAGTAACGGCTTCAGGATCCCGGCGTCGGTGATATTGTTTGGGTCCAATCTGCGTTGGTGTCGGTATCAGTTGTCGGGCTTTGGCGCACAATCGAGTAGCCGTCGAGAGCAACTGGGACGGAAGGATCGAGCACCGTTGTGTCGCTTCCCCAACTCACACCGTCCACATCTTGACCCTCTGAATTCCGCAGAATAACCCGGTCTCCACCATTTCCTAGTTGGCCTATCCCGTCTTCCACCACAACAATCATTGTGCCTTCGGGTATAGATGGCCAGAAGTCCGCCGTTGTCGTTGTTGCAAAGACGAGAAGATATGCATCGCTCGGGAGAATGGTGCTTTCCGGTAATGTCGTTGTGGACGTATTGTCACTTACAGTGAAACCCCCGAGGTCGATCGCGGCGTTTGTGCCATTGAAGATTTCGATCCACTCGTTATCTCCTTCTGCACCTTGTGTCGAAGTGTTAACGTCATAGAGTACCTCATTGATCAAGAGTTTCCCTTCGGCTTGTGGTGGAGTGTCGTCATTGGTTACTGTGCAGGTCTTCGATTCGCCTGCGGCGAGTGTAATGAATCCATCGGAGTCGCAAGCGCCTCCAAAGGCTGTCGTGTATCCATCCGGCCCGTCCGTTTCTTCGACGTGATACGTTCCGGGCGCAATGTCACTGTACGTTGTGCCATCGGCGCTCCCCGGTTGTGGAGAGCCGCTCACATCAGTCAATGGATCGACCGTGTGGAGGTGCATTATGGAGTCGGAAGAAGTTGCGGTGCCCTCGTCGTCGTTCACCACAACTTTTATCACGGTAATCGTACCTGTCGTCGGCGGCGCAGGCGGATTATCGTCATTGGTTATTGTGCAAGTCTTCACATCACCTGCGGCGAGCGTAATGGAGCCATTTACCGCGCAATCTCCGCTGATAGACATGCTGTATGTCGAGCTTGCTGTTTCCGATACCGTGTGTGCGCCGATCGTTGATGTTGTGGCAACTCCTGAAGTCGTCATCATGCCATCCACGAAGAGCATGAAGTCCGAGGTCGTTGCCGTACCGCCGTTGTCGTTCACGACTACTTTTGTGACGGTGAGTGTAGGCAACTTCGCGTTGGTAATGACGCAGGTTTCTGTTTCCCCTGAAGCAACCGTAACGTCAACGCACGTATTGCTCACCATCGTCCAGCCATCAGGCACCGTTTCCGTTACCGAGTAGGTGCCCGCTGTCACCTCGTAACTCTTGCTCGTCGCATCCGTAGTCGTTCCTGCTCCACCGCCGGTAATCGTGCCAGTGCCGGAAGCGAGAATTTCGAATTCTCTCGCGCTTTCCGCCGGCTGCGTGACCTTATCGACAATGAGGTGCCCGGCGGGAGGGGGAGTCGGCGGATCGTCGTTGTTGGTTATCGTGCAGGTCTTGTTCTCGCCTGCAGCGAGAGTAATCGTGCCGTTAGCGGCACAGTCGCCACCCCAAGAAGAAGCCATATACCCGGCCATGTTCACTTCGGAAGCGATGTGGGCACCAGCCGTCACGGTCTGCGCAACACCCCATGCTACATTCACTCCGTCGATCTTCGCCTGAAAGTCGGTTGTCGTTGCCGTGCCGCCGTTGTCGTTCACGACCGTTTTGACGAGGGTTAGCGTCGCCGGTGCAGGAGGCGGCGGCTGGCATCGTGCAGATTTCAAGATCCCGCGCGCGCATAACTGCGCGAATATTCTATCAACTATCTGTCGCCCGAGCGGGTCGTTAGAAACTTGCGCCGAGGCGAGGAGAGGAGCGGCCAGTAAAAGAGAGACCGACGCCGCAGCTACGCTTCGGCGCCAGGTCCCTCGTGTATTGTTGTTCATACATAATAATACTTAATGCACGCGCGCATCCACGTGCGATTCATAATACGCACATCTCAACTGTAAACCTCGTATATGAGGAAACAATGAGGGCGCCTGTGCATAACCTGTGCACAGACAAAGTCCATTACTTCAAGTACTTTTTCTTTTTAAGCTTGTCGGGCAGGTAGGATTCTTTGTCGCCTGCCCCGTGGTCGCCTCGCGACTTTTCAGGGTACATTTCGTAACCTTTCCCGTACTTCAAACCTTTCATCAATTTCGTCGGCGCATTGCGGACCTTCATCGGAATAGGGAGATTGCCATGCTTTTTCACGTCGTCGAGCGCTTCAAAGATGGCATCGTACGCGCGCCTATCTTTTTTGCACTGTGCGAGGTAGGCAACGCCGTGCGCGAGATTGATCGTCGCCTCTGGGTAGCCGATCTTGTTGACCGCTTCGAATACAGCATTCGCAACGACGAGCGCGGTCGGCTGGGCAAGCCCGATATCTTCACTTGCAAAAATAACCATCCGCCGTGCGATGAATTTGGGATCCTCGCCAGCGTCCACCATGCGCGCGAGGTAGTAGAGCGCGGCGTCAGGCTGCGAGGCGCGCATACTTTTAATGAATGCGGAGATGGTGTTGTAGTGCTCCTCGCCTTTTTTGTCATAGCGCAGGTGCTTGGACTGTATTGCTTCTTTCAAAGTATCCAGTGTGATTTTGCCGTATAAAGCATTTGCGGTCTCCAGTGTCGTGATGGCTTGCCGCGCATCGCCACCGGCCATTTGGATCAGCCAATCTCTTGCGTCTTTCGGGATTTTTAATTTTGTGCGTTTGATAATTTTCTCCATCTCGCTTTCGGTATGTTCATTCAGAACAAAGACGCGCGTGCGAGAAAGGAGCGGAGAAATAATCTCAAAACTCGGATTCTCGGTCGTGGCACCGATAAGCGTGATGTCGCCACGCTCGACGAAGGGAAGGAGAAAATCTTGTTGCGCCTTGTTGAACCGATGTATCTCGTCGATGAACAGTACCCGTGGCTTTTCGATGAGAAGGGAGCCGACTTGTCCGCCGAAGCCTTGGCGAAGGCGGATGACTTTCTTGATATCTTCTTTGCCCGCGTCTACCGCCGAGAGTTCATAAAAATCCGCGCCGACCGCATTGGCATAGATCCGCGCAAGCGTCGTCTTGCCCGAGCCGGGCGGGCCCCACAGGACGAAAGAGAACAATTCTTCCTTCTCGATCGCAACTCGCAAAGGCTTCCCCACACCGGTCAAATGAGATTGCCCAACAAACTCATCCAAACTCTTCGGTCTGATCTGCGACGCGAGGGGCTCCCGATTTCCATCGCGAGTATTCGAGTGATAGGAAATCGGCACATCGTTTGGAGATGTGCACCTGTCGACGGCACTACCCTTGGGGTGTTCCATACCTTCACTCTATCAAATTGACCATCTATCCACACTTGCACAATTTTTCTACCGCGCTATGGTAGAGGGCATATGAACACAAAAACTATTGTTATTTCGGTCGTCGTTATCCTTATCATCATTATCGGAGGATATTTTGTTTACACCTCGATGAGTCCCGCAGCTCCAGCCGCTGCAAATCCGCAGGATCAAACGGCCTCTACCGGCACTACGACTCCGCAGGTACAAGGGCAAGATGTGAAAGTCGGTACCGGAAAAGTCGCGGAGCCCGGCATGCGGGTTTCAGTCCTCTATGTCGGCAAATTTACCGACGGTACCGTATTCGATAGCTCTGCCGCGCACGGCAACGTGCCGCTCGAATTCGTGCTCGGTGCAAGCGAGGGGCCAATCGTACCGATTCCCGGTTTTCAGATCGGCGTGAATGGTATGAAGGAAGGAGGCGAGCGACTGCTCGCGATCCCGCCAACTCTCGGATATGGTGCGCAAGATGTGAAAGATGCGACTGGAAAAGTGATAATTCCCGGTAATTCGACGCTGGTCTTCGACGTGCAGTTGGTAAAAGTCGAGGCAGTGCCGACCGTCCCAGCAACGGAAAAAGCTCAATAAACCCTTGCATTCTGAGGCGGAATGTGATATCATTCCGAGCATGCTTACGAAGCGTAAGAAAGCGAACGAGATAGCGAAAGCACGCCGGCACGATACGGATACAGGGTCTCCCGAAGTGCAGGTCACTGTTTTGACCCGCCGTATCGAGGAACTTTCGGTCCATTTGGACAAGAACCGCAAGGACAAGCACGGACGCCGCGGGCTTTTGGGCCTCGTCGCCGACCGCCGCAAGCATCTGAAATATCTTGAGGTTACAAATAAGCGCGCGTACGGTACTTTGATCAAGAAGCTTGGGCTCAAGAAATAGCCTGTAGCTCGTAGCCGGTAGCCTGGAGCAAATTCGTTTGCTCGCGTTTCGTAAGGGAGTACACTTTAGTAAGTTTTTTATAAATTCTTTTTTATTTTTTATTGCTACTAGCTACAAGCTACTGGCTCCAAGCTATTTATGGCCATCATCAAGCATCCGGAACAGCGCGTCGGCGTCTTCATCGACACGCAAAATCTCTACCATAGCGCGAAGAATATTTATCACGCACGCGTGAATTTCGGCAACGTGCTCAAAGATTCGGTCGCCGGTCGCCGCCTCATTCGCGCGCGCGCCTACATGGTGACGACCGAGTCCGGCGAGGAGACTGCATTTCTCGAGGCACTCACCAAAATGGGCATCGAGCCAAAAACCAAAGATCTCCAGATATTCTATGGCGGTGCCAAAAAGGCCGACTGGGACGTGGGGCTGGCGGTCGACGCCATCACCGCGTCGTCCAAGCTCGACACGGTGATACTTTTTACCGGTGACGGTGACTTCATTCCGCTCGTCGAATACCTGAAGATCCACGCAGGCTGTCAGGTGGAAGTGGTATCCTTCGGGCGCTCCACATCCCTCAAACTCAAAGAAGCGACCGACCACTTCCTCGACCTCGACGAAGAACCGCGCCGCTACCTCATCAATTACCGTGGCCCCACCATGCGCCGTCGTTCGACCCGCTCGTCTGGTTCAGGGCAAGCAAGCGATGTGCAGGTATCAGCGTCTGAAGATTCCATAGCGCCACAATCGACGGAGGACATATCCAAGATCGGCAAGATCACGGGAGTGGAGTGACCTTATGTAGCGCGCATCTCTCTGCGCGATGAGATATACGCGAGTATGATAAATACCAGACCGATGAGGCCGGTGATGATTTCCGGCACGTGCACAAAAATGCTCATAAGCATCGCGAGCGCGAGCCCGAGGATCGCCCAGTGCGCCCCGTGTTCGAGGTAGATAAGGGTTTCAAGAGTTTTCGCCCGAACGAGAAGCACGGTGAATGAGCGCACAAAGAGAGCACCGATGCCGAGACCGGCAATAATGAGCGGGAGACTTGATGTAACCGCGAATGCCGCGACAACGCCATCGAGTGAAAAAGCGGAGTCAAGAACATTGAGATAGACGAACAGAGCAGCGCCTGCGGCAACCGTTTCATGTCCGGCTTTCATCTCAAAAGACTGGGCGACCCCCTGAATAACGATGAAAAGGATGATGCCAATGAGGCCCGCCATGAGGATCGCGGCAGCCTTCTGCGGCTCAAAAAAGGCGGCAACGAGCAGGATCAGGAGGACAAGTGCGATCTCGATCGCTTCGATACCGCCCCAGCGCGAAAAGTACCGTTCGATCCATCCGAGCCAGTGCACCGTCTTCGCTGTATTAAAAAAATATTTGAGAGAAACGAGAAAGAGGAATGCACTACCGAACGCGGCGATCGATACATGCGCGTCGTGAAGGTATTCTCCATACCGGATAGAATCGAAGATCGCGAGTTTGAATACAGCAATGGGGTCGATCGCGGCGGCTGCCGAGACGATGAGAATGGGAAGCACAAAGCGCGTGCCGAATACCGCGATCGGGATGCCCCACGTAAGAAATCTCCGCTGCCATTTCTCATCCATCCGCGAGAGCACCTTGGCATTCACGACGGCATTATCGAATGAAAGCGTCGTTTCAAGCACGACGAGGATGACAAGGAGAAAAAGCGCGGTGGGGCCGCCCCACGCATATGCCGCGACAGAGGCGACCACTGTCAGAATCGCCGGAAACACCAAGATCTGCATGGTCGATATGATAGCATGTTCGTCTGCGCTTCAACACGTCCCCAGTTCACCCAACGCCCTACAACAATTCCATGGAATTGTTGTGTGCTATACTTTTGATATGAAAGACATGCAGCGGTGGACTATCGTTTTCAAAGCTCTCTCGAATCTAAATCGGCTCAAGATAGTTATCCTGTTATCTACACGACGCAAAATGAATGTGGGCGATATCGCGGAGGCGCTAAGGATCTCCGTCACCGCAACATCCAATCACCTCATCATGCTCCAGAAGCTCGGCGTATTGGGAGTAGAAGGGAGGGATGGCCACGTGTTCTATTCACTCAACTCCCGCATGCCGCAAGATTTCACTAAAACCGTTAGGCTCTTCATCTAGCAAATGTGTCTCACCAACAATTCCATGGAATTGTTGGTGGGGATCCGCACAAAACACAAAAGAAGCAGCACGTTACTCCGCTACACGCCCCGCGTCATCAAATCGATAGATAAGTATTGTAAAAACGCGGGATTTGGGTATACTGGCTACATTAATAAATAGTCGTGGTGTTTGGATAGGCGAGTGTTTTCGCTGAAACCCCGCAGTAGAGTCCTCAATTTTTGATTACGTTGTCCGAGAGGTCGGGCACCACAATCAGGAATTGAGCTGTCTGCGAGAGGAAGCTGGACTCACTACGGGGCAGGTCCCAACATCACCCAAAGAGATAATGGAAAAGAAGGTATATTCTCTCGAAATTGGGGGGCATACGATGTCGGCCGAGTTCAACGACTGGGCGGACCAGGCAAATGGTTCGGTTCTCGTGCGCTATGGCAATAGCGCCGTTTTAGCAACTGCGGTCATGGGCCGGGAATCAGACAAAGATTATTTCCCCCTCACCGTCGAATATGAGGAGAAATTCTATGCAGCAGGAGCGATCCTCGGCTCGCGCTTCATGCGCCGCGAAGGGAGGCCCTCCGATGAAGCAATACTTTCGGGCCGCATCGTCGACCGCACTATTCGCCCACTTTTTCCCAAAGGACTGACGCGAGAAATACAGGTCATAATCACCGTGCTCTCGCTCGAAGAATACGATACCGATGTGCTGGCGGTCAACGCAGCATCACTCGCACTCGCCACATCCAATATTCCATGGAACGGTCCTGTTTCTGCTGTGCGTATCGGGATAGAAAAGCCCCTCGACGGTGCTCGGGATAAAGGGACCGATGCGTTCATCGTCAACCCCAATTACATTCAGCGTCTTGAGACCACCGCGCAAATGGATCTTCTCACCTGCGGCAAAGACGGTCTCATTAATATGATAGAAGTCGGCGCCGCGGAAGTGCCCGAAGAGGCACTCGAGGCGGCACTCGCACGCGCGAGCGAGGAGATAGAAAAATTGCAGACATGGCAAAAAACGATCATCGCAGAGCGTGCCGTTCCTAAATCAAAATTCATCCCGCCCTTCGAGGACGACGGGAGGCTCATTTCTGTCTTCGATGAGGTCGTTATGTCACGCATCAAGGCAAAGAAAGATATGCTGGCAAAAGAAGACTTCAACGAACTTAAGGGAGAATGGGCAGCGCACGCGGCAGCGACATTTCCCGACATTGAGTCCGGCAAAATAAGCACCTACTACGAACACCGCGTGGACGAATATGTGCACGATCTTGCAATAAAGAGCGGGAAGCGCGTCGACGGTCGCGCATTCGATGAGATACGCCCCTTGTTCGCGCAAGCTGGAAATATCTCTCCCGTCATCCACGGCACCGGTCTCTTCTATCGCGGGCAAACGCACGTGCTTGCGGCGCTCACGCTCGGCGGCCCCGGGGATGCGCAGCTCATCGACACTATCGAGTACCAAGAAACCAAAAAGACGTTCATGCTCCACTACAATTTCCCGCCATTTTCCGTGGGAGAAACAGGGCGTGTCGGCGGATTCAACCGCCGCATGACAGGCCACGGTGCACTCGCAGAGAAAGCTCTGCGCGCAGTCCTTCCGCAGAAAGATGTCTTCCCATACACCATCCGGGTCGTCTGTGAGTCGCTCGCATCCAATGGCTCGACCTCGATGGCAAGCGTGTGCGCGGGCGCACTCGCGCTCATGGATGCAGGGGTGCCCATCACGCGCCCTGTCGCAGGGATCGCGATGGGCCTCATGTCAGGCGCCGGCAAACAGAAAACAGGCAGCAGTGAAATGCAATACAAAGTTCTTACTGACATCCAGGGACCGGAAGACCATCACGGCGACATGGATTTCAAGGTCGCAGGAACTTCAGAGGGAGTCACCGCCGTGCAGATGGATGTGAAAGTCGATGGCGTACCGCTCAAAGTGTTGGGCGAAGCATTTGCGCAGGCAAAAAAAGCGCGGATGCAAATTCTCGAGGTTATTACGAAAGAGATCGCATCGCCACGTGCTGACATCTCGCCCCGCGCGCCGAAGATCCTTACGATTATCGTGAAGAAGGACCAGATCGGACTCGTCATCGGCCCCGGCGGCAAGATGATCAACGGCATTCGTGAGCGTACCGGAGCGGACGACATCACCATCGAAGAAGACGGTACGATATTTATCACCGGAAAAGACGGAGCCGCAGAGGCGGCGCAGAAAGAGATCAGTGATCTCACGCGCGAATACATGGTGGGTGACAGATTCGAAGGCCCCGTCGTTCGCCTTATGGACTTCGGAGCATTCGTCAAGATCACTCCCAATCAGGACGGACTTGTGCACGTCTCTGAAGTGGCCCCCTTCCGCATCGGTAAGATCTCGGATGCCGTGCAGATCGGGGACATCGTTCCCGTGGTACTGAAAGAAATCGACGAGAAAGGGCGCTATAATCTCTCTATCAAAGCTGCCGATCCGGAGTGGGCCACGCGCAAGGGCCTGAAGCCGGATCAAGGCGGCGGCGAATACAATGGTAGACGACCAGACAGACCCCCAAACCGCAGAACTTAAAACGACCGGCTCCTCCGAGGCTTATGTTGCGGGGGACAAGCCTGCCGCCTTGCCCGCCGAAGCCAAGGTGGTGGCGGGAGAACCTAATTCGAATCCCGCACAACAACCTGCGGTAGCGCCGACACCGGTGCGACAACCGCCAAAATCAGATCCGCTCGAAGCTCCCGCCGCGCGCTCCGGCGTGCTCAGCGAAGACATTGGAAAAATCCTTCAGGAAGTAAAACTTCCGGAGCGTCGCGACTCCCAAACTGTCGCGGAAAAGAGGCCGCACGCTTCACTCACATCAACACCGCTTCAGGATGCGATTGCAAAAGAATCCCTAAATGCCGGGCAAAGACCGGCATCGGGAAAATATTCTGCTACACAGAATGTTTTAGCCGGGATATCTGTCGGGCCACAAGCCCCATTGCTTCAGGAAACGGTCGCCAATCCTCCCGAAGTGCCCCCCGTCCTCACCCCCCATGAAGCAGAGAGGGGGGCAGAAAGTGTCGCGGCGGTGCATACACTCAAGAATGACCTGCAGAGTGTCGTGCGCGAAAAAAAGCTCTCGCTTGTGAAAGCTGTATCTCTCGAGGAAGACCGCAGGGCGAGCGGAAAAGTGCCCGAGGAGGAGAGTGCGGGGACCATGCAACGCTCCAGACGCACATTTGGCATTATCTTCAGCATCGTACTTCTCTGTGTCGTTGGCGGGGGTGCCATTTTCGGGGTCTATACGATCCAACAGCAACACTCAGGCCAAGTGGCAATTCCCAACACGTCTTCGCTTCTCTTCGCCGAAACTACCGTCCTCCTTTCGCTCGACGAACAATCTCCAAGTAACCTCAAGCGCACGCTCGGAGAGGGACGTAGCGCATCTACCGGGACCCTTGGCTCGATTACGAGGATACTTCCCATTGTATCCGCCGAAGCGCAAGCCTCGGTGGACGAGTCAGGCTCCGCCTCCGCACGAGGCTCTGGCGCGACAAGGCCTGCGACATTCGCCGAACTCATGCAAGCTCTCGGAGCGCACGCTCCGGATGGCCTCATACGTGCCTTGAGCGATGACTTTTTCTTTGGGATACATACGGTGGATAAAAATGCCCCTGTTCTCGTCATCCCCGTCACCTCATACGATCATGCATTCGCCGGGATGATCGCGTGGGAGGCCACGATGAATGCCGATCTTGCTCCCGCCTTTACCGCAGTGCCGATGCTCACGACGGATCAAAACGGGCTTCCGACCCGGCGCACATTCCAGGACCTTGTGATGCGCAATTACGACGTGCGTGCGCTCAAAGACGATGCGGGTACCATTGAGCTCTACTATTCATTTCCGACACAGAACATTCTCATCATCGCAGAGAGCCCGTACTCATTCGCCGAGGTTTTAAGCCGTCTGCAAGCTGGCCGCAAACTCTAGCGCGCAAGGCCTCGTTTGTTATACTGGGGGCCATGAATATTGATGAGAGCCAGTTGGAAGAACTGCGCGATGCGCTGGAAGTAGAGCGCAACACACTCGAAGAGGAGCTCGGGGGGCATGGGCGCGTGCAATCCACAACGGGGGATTGGCAGGGCAACTCAAGCGGACTTGAGGGCACAGAAGCCGATCCCACCGACGCCGCCGATCAGATCGAAGAGCTGGTGACGAACGTGCCCTTGGTGGAAGAATTGGAGCGTCAGCACCGCGATGTTGTGGATGCGCTCAAAAAAATGGACACGGACACCTATGGCATCTGCGAAGTCGGTAAAGAGCAGATCCCGATCGAGCGCCTCGAAGCAAATCCTGCTGCGCGCACGTGTATCGCACACGCCCAGTGACACTTACGTATTGAGGTCCGGCTCTTTTGAGCCGAGCCCCCACATAAAATCGAAGTAGGCGTTCAGTGTGTTTGAGAATTGCTTGCTCTCGATGATAAACCCGAAGTTCTCTTCCTTTGTAGATACCATCGCGACCTTGTGATCGTAGATCATGATCATGGCCGCGTAAAAAACATTTGGGGGAAGGTAGCGCACGTATCGCTTCAGCTTCGGATCTTCCATTCCCCGCTCACTTGTATAGAGATCTCCCGCCTTCGGATGCAGAACGCGGGTGACGATGCCGCGCGCGATCCTCTTTTTAATGAAATCTTTGATAAACGCGTCACCGATAGCCTCATTGTGCTGCCGCACGCGCGCTATCTGCTTGATCTCTTTGGACTTGCACTCGAGGACATCAGCATAGATCTTCCTCAACCCTTCGCGTCCTTCGAAAAAAGTTATTTTCGGACGCACGTGGCGCGTAATGAACAATTCGGACAACTCAGGCATGACGTCGGTCACTTTCTTTTTCCGCTCTTCGAGCAATGTCATGATCGCCTCTGGATCTGCCGCGCTGTAGAGCTTTGTCTTGCCTTTGTAACTTGTGGAAATCAGCCCTATCGATACGAGCTCGTCAACTATCCCGTACGCGGTGGTTCTTTTTATTTCAGCTTCTCGGGCGATCGCGGGAACCTTTGAGGGCCCGAGCTCTAAACAGGCGATATACACAAGAGCTTGCTTCTCATCAAGTCCTGCCGCAATTAGTGCCTTTTCGTACATATTTTCCGACAACTATCTACTAATATAATATCCTTGTTTAGAGCCACATAATAGTTATCCACCTACAATCATACACTAATTATAGACGAATTTCAATAAACTATTGCACACTGGCTTTAGATTTGGATCGGAAGTGATCCAAAACAAACATGACAACTGATGTTGTCACGTCGCGGATCCCGATCCGCATTGCTCAAATAATTTATTGAAAATATTTTCTAAATATTTTCTCCCCTCCGCCCAGGAACTTCCTCCTGGGTATTCATTTTGAATACCCGTCTGTAAACACGGTACAATGCCCCGATGGCGGAAAAGCAAAAGATCGCTTCCGGATTTGCGCGGGTGTTCGGCGCACAGCCGATGCTGCCCACCGCAGCCGTCGTGTCCGTCGAGTGCGACATCGTGAAAGGCTTGCATGCCTTTACCATCGTGGGGCTGCCGGATAAATCAGTGGAGGAAGCCAAGGACCGCATCGCGGCGGCGATAAAAAATACCGAGCCGCCTATACCGACGAGCAGAGAAGACGGTGGGTATGAATCACCGAAACGCAGCAATAAAAAGATCGTCCTCTCGCTCGCGCCTGCAGAATTGAAGAAAGAGGGCGCCGCATTTGATCTGCCGCTTGCGCTCGCATTCCTGCTCGCATCGCGGCAGGTCAAATTCGATCCGAAAGGAAAACTGTTCGCCGGGGAATTGGCGCTCGACGGCACGCTGCGCAAAATTCTCGGTGTGCTCTCGATAGCGACCGCCGCGCGTGCCAATGGATTTACCGAGCTCTATGTGCCGGCGGAAAATGCTGAAGAAGCCTCGCTCATCTCCGGCATTTCTATCCATCCCGTCACTTCACTTGAAGATACGATCACGCAATTACAGGATGATTTAAAAACAAAGACTTTTGATCCGGCAATGCGCCGCGCATACGAGCGCGACGACGACATTGCTGCGCTCGATGAAATACGCGGGCAGGAGAGTGCAAAACGCGGACTTGTCATCGCAGCTGCGGGTGCACATAATCTCGCACTGTATGGCCCGCCGGGAACAGGGAAGACGCTGCTCGCACGCGCGGCCGCTTCGATACTGCCCGACCTTTCAGAAGACGAAATGATCGAGGTCACCACGATCCATTCGCTCTCGGGCGCCTTGAGCGGCAGCGCCATCCACCGGCCACCATTTCGCGCTCCGCATCACACATCTTCCTATGCTGCGCTTATCGGGGGCGGCTCGTCTGGTATCCGCCCCGGCGAAGCAACGCTCGCGCATCGTGGCGTGCTTTTCACCGATGAATTCCCCGAATTTCACCGTGACGTCATCAATGCATTGCGCGAGCCCCTCGAGGATCGCGTGATCTCGATCGCACGCGCCAAAGGCTCGGCAGTATTTCCCGCAAATTTTATGCTCATCGCGGCACTCAATCCGTGCCCCTGCGGATTTCTTGGCACCTCGCGCTGTCAGTGCATGCCGCACCTCGTGGAAAAATATCGCCGGAAAATATCGGGCCCCGTCGCCGACCGCATCGACATGTGGGTCTCGGTGGGCCACATTCCGTTTGAGACACTCTCGACAAAAGCAAAGCGAGCGGCGGGAGAGACGGAGCGTGCACGGGAGCACGTGGCAAGAGCCCGCGCGCGACAGCGCGAGCGGTTCAAAAATGCAAAAGGCATCTCGACGAACGCCGATATGGGACCAAAAGAGATCGAATCCTTCGCCAACCTCGCGTCAAAAGCGGAGGAGACCTTGCAAGGCGCCGCGCGCTCGATGAAACTCTCCCCGCGCGGCTACCACCGCACCATCAAACTCGCCCGCACGATAGCCGACCTCGCGAGCAACGACACGATCGAGCCCGGTCACATGCTGGAAGCCCTGCAATATCGCGCCAGAGAAATATGATGGGCACACCGGATTCCTTCGATCCTAATAGGAAAAGCAAACGGCTCACAGTCGACGAGATACTGGCGGGAGTTGGAGAAAGAATCGAGCCAGGTGCATCTAGTGGTACTTCAGAAGTGCCGGATGCCGAAATAGAGGTCCCATCTCAAATAGAAGAACTTAATGAATGGAGAAAGAACGAGTGGCAAAAAATATCAGACAGCGACCCACAATTTACGGAACTGCGCACACGAGCAGCAGAGGTCAGAGATCATACACTCACTCGTGCGGCAAACGATGGATATTTTTATAAAGGGCAATCGTTATCAGATCCAAATTTGAAGGGAAACATTATCCTTCGAGAAAGTTCCAAGGTGCTCTCCGAAGACGTGCGCCGACACGTGATGGGGAGCGGCTTGCGAGCGCGACACTTTGCAAGAGAAGATTATGAATTGGAAATACTATTGAATATTCTCGGCAGCGGCGTATGCGACAGCGAATGGGCACCTCTGCAGGGTGCACTGTATGTTAGTCCTTATACCAGCGAACCGTTCGTTCTGCTCTCGAATTACGATGAACTCCTGGACGGCCAAAAAGGGTACAGCACTGGCGATTCACGTCTCAGAAATCTCCGAGCCGTGTACGTCAACGCTATCTATGAAGATTTGGTACCCGATCTGCAGAAAACCTTTCCGTGGGTTACCTTCGTTACCGCAGATACGATCAACGATGAGATTCTCAAGAAAAAAGAGCTGCCATACCGGTCGTATCTCGACCGCATGCGATTTGAACCCGATACGAATTAGATTGTTCCCTTGCTGTCGGAGAAATATGCCTTGACACAATACTACCGTTGTATATACTTCGGTTATGAAAACAGTAATGAGCTTCAAGGTGGACAAAGATGTGCGCGATAATGCTCGGAGGGTGGCAAAAAGGATCGGCGTACCGCTCTCGATGGTGGTGAACCGTCAGCTCAAGCAATTCGCCAAGGACCAGCGTATTGAATTCGGAGAGCCGCTTGTCCCGAACGCGAAAACACGAAAAGAACTCGATCGGTCGCTCAAGGACATACATAACAACCGAAAGGGTCGTCTCTCGCCGCTGTTTGCAGATACGAAAGAAATGGATCGATATCTCGATTCTCTGTAGAGCGATATGATAATCGGGTACGACCGAACATTCGAGAAGAAATACGCCAAACTGTCGCAAAAAGTTCGCGAACAATTCAAAAAGCGTCGTGATTTATTCATCCAAGACCCGTATCATCCTCTGCTTTACAATCATGCCCTGCACGAACCATATGCCGGGTGCCGCTGTATCAGCGTCACCGGCGATTATCGCGCCATCTTCTATCATGTGAGTGATTCGATTGTGCGCTTTATCAACATCGGCACGCACCACGAACTCTTTGGAACCTAGATCGTCTCTTTGCTGTCGGAGAAATACACTTTTGTTTTCGGAATGCCGAATGATTTGAGACGTTTGAGTACGAAATCTTGCATTGCTTTTTCACTTTTAAACGCAACCACTTTGTTTTTATCTATAACCGCCCACGCGCCGACGTCGCGCAAGACGTCGGTCTTGCTGAAAACGATGTGCGTGACACCGTTCATGCGGATAGCGCGCTCGAGCGAAGCCATATTCATCCAATTTGTCTGGCGACGTCGGCCGGTTGTCGAGCCGAATTCCTCTCCGATATCTCCGATTTTGTTGAATACTTTGCCTTTCGGCTGGAATTTCTTGCTGCCCACGTACGTCTCGTAGATCTTCGCGACTCCCCACACACTCCGAATGGCGCTTGCAGGAAGTCCGTTCAAGAGCGCGCCGGCTGTAGTGCAATGGCTCGATGTGACGAACGGATAATCGCCCCAATCAATATCGAGCCCGAAGCCCTGCGCACCTTCAGCAAGAATATTTATATTCTTTCGGCCCGAGGCCGATCCGCCTTGGGCGGATTTCCCATACCACTCATCGTAGAGATCAATAAGGTACGGTTTGAGCTTCCTTACCTGCTCTGCGCGCACGCCGGTGCGGCCGTACTTATCGCGATACGCGGGGCCGTTGCCGCGGCCGGTGGTGCCTATCTTGCCGCCTTTTTGTTTGTCCTCATTTTTGTGCGCATCGGTAACGATGTGCGCGTTATTCGCAATGAAGATCTTTCCGCGGGTAGCGACCCCGCCTTTTTCGAGCATTGCAATCTCGCGGAAAAATTGATCGGGGTCCACAACACAGCCGGAGCCGATGATAGACTTCACACCAAAAAACACACCGGCGGGCACGGAGTGTGTAACAAATTTTTTCCCTTTATGAAAAATCGTGTGGCCGGCGTTGCAGCCGCCGTTGTAGCGGAGCACGTGGGTGTAGGAGTTTTTATGGCTTAAATAGTGGGCAACTTTGCCCTTTCCACAATCTCCATACTGGAGATCGACTATGACATCCAAGTTCAACACAACTGCCTCAATCTAACAGTTTTCAGAGTCCAGTGCAATGCGTTGTTTTTGCTCTCATTTGCTATACTGCGGGACATGTATACGGCGATTTACAAAAAGACTAAGTCCGGCTATGTGGCATGGATCGAGGAGATCCCGGGCGTGAACACACAAGGAAAAACCAAGAATGCCACCACCGAAAACCTTCACGATGCTTTGCGTGAATTCCTTGCCGCGCGCCGCCTGCTTACCAAACGCGAGTATCCGAAAGCATCTCTCGTACGCGAACCTCTCTCCTTTATAGAGCGCGTTCATGCATGAAGCGTCGCGATCTCGAACGTCATTTGCGTGAGCATGGATGCATTCCTCTGCGCGAGGGAGGTCGGCATAGTGTTTGGTACAACCCCAAGAACGCGCTAGCGAGTACGGTCCCGCGACATACCAACATCGACGATCCCGCTCTCGTACACAAGATTTGCCGAGACCTCGGTATTCCCGCTCCTCACAGAAAGTAGAAAAAGTTTCCGGTATGCTGTCTGTATGGGAATAGATACCTTTCCGCCGGATAGGGAAATGGATCGATTTACCGAATTCTTGAAAAAACGTTTTTTAGCCCAAGAATGAATACGTTGCTCGCCTATTTCAAATGGCGCAGCAAAAAGACGAGACTACTGATTATTTCCATCATACATTTAGAACGGATTGCGGATGCCGTTACGAATTTCGAAGTGCAGATGTGCGCCCGTGGACTTCCCCGTGGAGCCTACGGAGCCGATGACCTGGCCTTGCACGACGCTTGCTCCGGCATACGTCGCGACTTTCGACATGTGGGCATAGAGGGTTTGCGAGCCGTTGCCGTGCTGGACGACCACATAGTTGCCATAGCCGCCGTTGTATCCGCCTGACTTCGCGGTGACGACAGTGCCATCGGCCGCCGCCATGACGGACGTGCCGATAGGAGCCCCGAGATCAACGCCGTTGTACCCGTGGATACCTTGAGTTTCCACGTAACGTGCGAGCGGCGCCATGTAGTAGCCAATCTGCGCCCCCGTACCATATTTCGCGGCGGCCGTGACGGTCTTGCCCGGGGTTTTTGCCGGCGTCGGTGCCGATATCTCGCCGTCGGGGATAATAATGTCCACCCCCGCTGCGAGCGCCGCATCGTCGATGCCATTGTAATTCGCGATCTCGGTCGCATCAGCACCGAAACGTTTCGCGACGGAGATGAGTGTATCTCCTTTCTTGATCTGGTACCTCACACCGGTGACTGGCAGGACGGTGAGCGTCTGGCCGACCTTCAGTTTGGAGGCGCTTGAGAGATCGTTGGCCCAGAGGATCGTGCTCGGCGTGACATTGAAGAGCTTCGCGATGCCGCTCAAGGTGTCGCCCTCCCGAACGACGTAGGTGCTGATCGTTGCATCTTTCGGTTTGTCGTACTCTGCGGGTGTCCCGGAAGGTCCTTCCTCGGGCAGGAGAGCGCTATCGTCAACGATCTTTATGTCCCCACCGCCCTTGCCGGCCTTTGGGTCGACATTCATGGCGGGTTTGGGGAGCGCCATCGTCTGAAGGTTGCTGCCTCCGAAGGATGCGTTGTTCTGTTTTTCAGGCTTGTGCAGAATCGCAGACATGAAAGTACCCAAAACAGAAGCCCGCGCGGTCGCGGGAATGAGGGCTCCAAGCACGAGCACCAACGAAATAAGAGTGGTCGCTCGCCTCGCTGTAGCACCGGCGAAGCGGGCCGCGCGTGCGGTTCTGAACGAATATTTCATCCCGCGCGGACGCGAGTCCTGCAGAGAATCACTCTTTTTTCTATATATAGGCCGATCTAATCGGCTTTCTGTCATCGCTGGTGAATACGCAAAAAACCCCTACTTTTGCTATCCTCTATCTTCAGCTAGACAATAAAGCCTCTTTTAAAGATGGCACAAGGGAATGGACAGAAATTTGGCTTTAAATCTCATTTTTTAGGAGATTCAGCCTCTAGAGTAGCGTACGGTAGTGCCACCGTCCGTTCACTCTACCCTCATTAGGGGTTCATCGTCAATTCATAATAGGGCGGGACGGTGGATAACCTAATTGTCAATCTCGACGATACTTATTGTAGCCTTGTTTTAAGCCGTTTTCTATATGAAGAAGAAAGTACATGCTATAGTCGTCCGATGTCCCCGTTAGAAGCTTCCCGGATCAGGGTTCGGAACAGCATGTTTATCACTTTTTCAAAATCATATGGCTTCTAACGGGGTGTCATCCCTCGATGATCTCAACGAACGACAGAGGGAGGCTGCGTTGCACACTGATGGGCCCCTACTCATCGTCGCCGGCGCAGGAGCGGGGAAGACCAAGACCATCACTCACCGTATCATCCACCTTATAGAAAGCGGGGTACCCGCGCACCGGATACTTGCCGTCACCTTTACCAACAAAGCTGCCGGAGAGATGCGGGAGCGGGTGCGAGCCCTTATCCCCGCAGGCAAAAACATCCCTCTTCTTACGACCTTCCACTCGCTCGGAGTGAGGATCTTGCGCGAATTCCACCTGGAAGCGGGAATTCCCCGGGGCTTCTCGATCTGGGATCGCGATGACAGCATGCGGACCCTCAGGCGTTCGCTCGAGGCAGACAAAGTCGAATCGATTCCGCCACGCGCGGCACTTGCAGTGATCTCGCGGGAGAAAGGCAAAGGCCTTTCCGCCGGGGAATTCGAAGTCGGGGCACGGAATTTTCGGGAGCGAATTATTGCAAAGGCCTGGAGAAACTACGAGAAAGCCCTGCACGACGAGGGAGCGCTGGATTTTGACGACCTTCTTTTGCGCACGCTCACACTTTTGCGCGCGCATGCCGGTGTGCGCGATCTTTTGCAAAATCGCTGGACCCACATCACTATTGATGAATACCAGGACACCAACGCGGCACAGTACGAGATCGCGCGACTGCTTGCCGCACCGGAGAACAACTTGTGCGTCGTTGGCGACTTGGACCAAGCGATCTACACATGGAGACAGGCGCGTCTTGAAAATTTACTTGAGTTCGAGGAGGTGTTTCCGAATACAAAAGTTGTAACGCTCGAGCAAAACTACCGCTCGACGCGCACCATTCTCGCAGCCGCAAATTCGATCATTGAAAAGAATCTGCGACGCAAACCAAAAGTATTGTTCACCGAGAACCCGACTGGTGAGCCGCTCTCACTCTATGGAGCGCAAAATGAGATCGACGAGGCGTGGTTTGTTGCGACAAAATGCCAAGAACTTATAGAGAAAGGAATGTCCGCCGGAGGCGGATCCGCCTCCGGCGGAAAGGCGAGCGAGGTCGCAGTGTTGTATCGAGAGAATTTCCAGTCGCGCGCTCTTGAAGAAGCGTTTCTGCATTTCAATCTGCCATATCGCGTCATCGGTACACGATTCTTCGAGCGCAAGGAGGTCAAAGATCTCCTGAGCTATCTGCGCGCGGCGTGGAATCCGAAAAGTAGAATTGATCTTGCGCGGGCCGCGAGCACGCCATCCCGGGGGATAGGGAAAGTGACGCTCGAGAAAATGTTGATGAATGCCGATCATGTGCTTGCGCGCGCGGCGCGCGCAAAAGTGCAGGGATTTCGGGATACTCTCACCCATATCCGGAAGGCGCTCGAGACACTCCCCGCCTCCGACGCGGTGCGATACGCACTCGAGGCGAGTGGGATGGAAAAAATGTACAAGAATGATAAAGAGGAAGGGCATGAGCGGCTGGAAAACATTCGCGAGCTCGTAAACTTCGCGACTCGTTTCGATTATGCCGCTCCACCAGAGGGAATTGAACAACTGCTGGAAGAAGCAGCCCTACAAAGCGACCAAGACGAATTAAGAGAGGAAATGGAAGCCATATCGCTCATGACGGTCCATGCCTCTAAAGGCTTGGAATTCGATGCCGTCTTTATCACCGGTCTTGAGCAGGGACTTTTCCCCTCAATGCATGAGAGCGACGAGATGCGCGACCCGGAGGAAGAGCGACGACTTTTCTACGTCGCACTCACCCGCGCACGCAAACGACTTTTTCTCTCGTATGCGAGCGAGCGCATGAAATACGGTTCGCGTGAACACACACTCCCGTCGGAATTTTTGGACGACATCGACCAGCGGCTTATGGAGTATGCGCAACCGGAGAAAAAAGAATATGAAGAAGAAACGATCCGCTAGGAAAGGGGCGAGGTTGGGGCAACACTTCCTCACGGGGACGTGGGCCGCCGAGGTGCTCGCCAGAGCGGTAGACGTCAAACCGAACGAAACAATTCTCGAGATAGGGCCGGGCAAAGGCGCGCTCACCAAAGAACTTCTCGCAACGGGCGCGACCGTAATCGCGATCGAAAAAGATGAGGCGCTCGTTACGCATCTCGAAGAAACATTCCGCAGCAAGATCGAGTTCGGAAAATTAATTCTCGTTTCGGATGATATTCGCAACTTCGACCCACAACGATATAACCTGATCGCGGGAAGCTATGTGCTGGCTGCCAACATTCCATACTACATTACCGGAGAAATTATCCGACAGTTTTTGGAAACATCTTCACAACCGCGCGCGCTCGCACTTCTCGTGCAGAAAGAGGTTGCAGATCGTATCGTCGCTCGGAATGGAAAAGAATCCATTCTCTCACTTTCGGTCAAAGCGTACGGAATACCAAAAATTATTGCAAAAGTATCACGCGGGAATTTCTCCCCGCCGCCGTCGGTCGACTCCGCGATTCTCCTGATAGACAATGTATCAAAAAAATTCTTCGACACTATAAGCGAGGAGAGGTTTTTTGAGGTTATACATGCTGGTTTTACATCAAAGCGAAAATTCCTGGCAAACAATCTGGGTGTGCGGTTTGAGAAAGACCGTGTCGCTGCGGTATTCAATGCTATTGGGATTTTACCTGCGGTTCGCGCAGAAGACGTCCCGCTGGATGCGTGGAAACAACTCGTGTCTTTTCTAGTGGCTAAACCCTAGTGGCTAATTATTGACTTGACCCCATCATCGTGATGTAGGTGCCGGGCCAGACGATGACCGGCTCGATCGAGATGATGCAATAGTAGGGAGCCCCGGCAAGTCCGAGAAGCCACTGCCCCGCATGCGTAGGCGGACCAAATTGGTACGTCTTTGTGGAAGGAGTCCAGATATATGGGCCGCCGACGGGAGGCCCGAGGTTGGCATAGATCGCGTTGTTGTAACAAGGCCGTACTATGTTCGCTTGTCCACCAAAGGGGAACGCATGCACGGCAAGCGGAGTTATAAGTAAAGATAGGATGGCAGCAAGTGCGGCAGGACGCATTCATAAATTTTACCACACAGCCCGTAGCTTGTAGCCTGTAGCCCGTAGCCGTACAATTAGTCGGATGGGGCTTCGGATCCGCTACGAGCTACAAGCTACCGGCTACCGGCTATGAATTGGTTACGCGCACACCCGTACGTAGATGCATTGGCCGCAACGCTGGCACTTCTCCTCGTGGGCGCGCTCATTGTGAACAGCCGCTCCGCGGCATCCCCCGCCGCAAGCACACGGACGTGGGCAGGCACAGAGATCTCACTCTTCAATCCATCATCGCATACGCCTCCTGCCCCCGCGTCGACCCAGCCATCCCAAAATCAATACTCCGTGTTCCCAAATGTTCTGACCGTGCCCTCCGCATATACCCCGCCTGTGGTAAAAGATCCTGATACGGAGCAGAGTGCTCCATTCGATTTCAACGCGTTCATCGCACTGCTCTCGGCCCAAGGCCGACCCGCCTCGGGCGGGGCGCGAGGCACTGACAACCAGGTGACAGATGCATACGCATTCATACCAAGCGGACTTATGAGCACCACGTCGGTCCAACAGAGTCGCAGCGCGACACAGCAAAAACTCTACGATTACGGCAACGATATTGGTTCATACATTCGATCTTTTGAAGAACAGAACCAAGGGAAAGCGCAGACGCTTAAAGATCAGGTCGAGGACCGCAGTGACAGCAATAAGGCAGCCGCCGTGGGCGAGCTCGCGCGGGCTCTCAAAGAAGTGGGCCAAAATCTCCAAGGTATGGACGTCGTGCCAAGCGCAATGGCTTCGGCGCACCAGAAATTGGCAAAGAGCTACATCGCGATAGGAACCAACCTCGCACTGGTGCCTTATGCAGAGCGCGATAGTGATTTTATTGCGGCAATACAGACGTACAACGCTTCGGCTGATACGTTCACAAGAAACTATGTCGCGGTGGCAGAACTTTTCGGCGCCTATGGCGTCGTCTTTGCACAAAGTGATGCGGGAAGCGTCTTCACGTTCACGCCCATGAGCCCATAAAGGACTGCGATTTGTGACCGCGCTACGCGCGGACAAATCGGGAGCCTGTAGCCAGCAGCTCGTAGCCTGAAGCCAGAGAGTGTTTCGTATTTTTCCTCTTTTTTGCTACAAGCTACAAGCTACTGGCTACAAGCTTGTTATACTTCCTGTGTGAGAACGAAACGCGCGAACAGATGCGTGGGCTTTTTGTCCTATTGCAACAACAGTCGTGGGTTCACGGCTATTGGGATAACCGCCGCAGCTTCTGTCTTGGCGCTCATGGTGGTTCTTGGATGGAGCGTGGAGAGATCGGTGCAGGAGAAGAAAAGTGCAACGACCTATGTCGCCTCTGCGGATGCGGGTACAGACATTTCTTCGTCAAAAGAAAACGTGGCGGGGATGTCGATATTCGGCAGTGCATCTTTTTCATCCGCGACGTCTTCGACCGACGCGATCTCCTCCATTGGCGCAGTGGTGATGGACCGGCTTGCCGGTCAATACGCGCAGATGCAGCAAGCGGGTACGTATACGGAGGAGGCGGGCGCGCAAATCGCACAGGATCTCGCTCCGCTGATGCGCGCAGAGGTCTCATATCGCCGCTTCACAAAGGCAGACGTCAAGACAAGCTCCGACACGTCTTATGCGGCAATGCTCGCGTATCGCCTTGCTCTCCAGAGCACACTGAAGCCGCTTTTCAAGAACACGACCCCTGAATACGAGATCTTTGGGAACTACGTGCAAACGAAAGATGCGTCCTACCTCAAAGAACTCACCGAAGTGGCAAAGAATTACAAAGATGCGGCTGCCTCCACTGCGAATGTCGCGGCTCCGGCAGACGCTGTCGTGCAGCACCTCGCTATTCTTAATGCAATGCAGGAATTCGCGGCGACACTTGAGCAGCTGGTGGCACACGCGGAGGACCCGTTTGCCTCAGTGGCACTCTTGCGCAGCTATGATCAGGCCGAACGGAACATGTTCACATCGTTCAGTGGGCTCTACTCGTACAACGCGAAAAAACAGCTATGAGCCCCATTAGAGACTCCGGTCGTCCAACAACTGACCAAATGATGATGAAAGAAAATTCGTTGCCTGCGGTCTCTAACGGGGTGAAGAAGACCCTTTTGTCTGCGCTCGTTGTCTCGGGATGCTTTCTGCCTCTTTTTGCGAACGCGCAGGCGTATCAATACCAGCGACAGGGGATCTTCGACTGCAACCAGAACGGCGCGTTCGCGATGAATGTGGGGTCGCTCACGGCAAACGGGATATACGTGCCCGTTGCCGATGCGACCGTCGAGCTCAATACAGGGATCCTGGTGTACAAAGAATGCGTGCTGCGCGAAGTGATAGTCCGCCAGCGGGAAGCCGCCAGCGCAGCATATTTAAAAAGGTCTTACAAGGGGATCCAAGAGGGTCGCAACGGCAATCCACAGTACGCGGTGAATGAAGGGCAGGAACTCTTGACCGTAGGCGATCAAGTATTCGTTTCGTGGTTCCAGAGCGGTGCGCTCGATTCGCTCAATCCGGCTTTCAAGGCGGCGGTGAGTCGTGCCGTACTCGTCAATTACGACACAAGTACTAGGGCGCCGCAGACCGAGCTCACGTGTCCCTATGAGGGGGATCTGACCCCGTTCCAGACCAACCCGACACAGAATTTCAGTTTCGATGCTTTTCTTGCCGGGGCCGATCCGGATTGTGTCCCTCTATATGCAAAATTTGAAGCTCAGGATCTCGTAAACAGCAGGATCGCAGCGGCGAAACAGTACCAGCTTGATCAATGGAATTGGGGTCGCGGCTATTATGCCCTAACCGATGGGGCGCAAGATCCCCTGAACCAAAGGGTGCTCACGCCAGCCTCCAACGTGAACAGCACGTTCCAGAACGTCATCGATAGTTCTGTGCGCCAACTGGAAAGCGCCAACGACATCGGCCAGATGATAGGAGCTCTCTATGCCGGCGTGGCAACACAGATCGTGGCTGATTCTCAGGGACTCGCGGGCCTGTCTCAAAGCATCGGCGGCCAGCCATCATATCTCGATCAGGTCTCCTCGCAATCGGGGCAGGGCCTGCGGGATGCCGCCGTCAATGTCGCGAACAACAATCTCGCCGGCGCTCTGCGAACAGAGCAGCAGTACAATCAGGTCGTGAAATCGATCGGGAGTCTGCTCACGCAAGCGACATTGCAGCTGCGGGGCCTCGAGAATCAGTGCTGGGCTCTCGTCATTTCGAACGTGTGCACCGCACCACCAGACGCTGATAGAAAATGTACCGCCAAACCGCCTGCAAGCGGCAGTCTCACCGTTGCGACTTCGACCTATCAATTCGCGCAAGCGGTCATCGATTCCCAGATCGGAACTTTGGCGGCTCAAATACTACCCGCCATCCAGAAATCCGATGAAACGCTTGCAAAACTCACGAGTATCGCTGCACGTCTCTCGAATCCCGCCACACAATCCCAGGCACTCCAGGAGCTCGATCAGCTCGTCAGTGCGCGTCCTCCTGTTCTCCATACGCCGCCGGATGTGGCAGCGATCACACAGCAACAGCAAAGCACCCTGAGCTCATTGACGAATTTGCTGCAAACGACGAGAGATACATGGACAGGAGTCGGCTCTGATGGGAGCACTCCCGCAAATCTCTCATGGGACGGCACGACAAATCCCGGGGTCGGCTGGTGCAACGCCACGAACGATGCGACGAGAGCGGCGTGGGTCACAAAGTGGAAGTAATGAGTATGCCCGGCAGGACAATTTCGAATCGCCTTGTATGAATATTCACCAACGTATGACAAGAAAAAATGACTCAGCCGTTATGCAACCTTTCCGCAGTGTGACCTGCGGCAGGAATTATTCGAAATTGTACTAGCCGGGTATGATGACCTTCAAACAAACTCGTTGGCAAAGATCCGCAATCGTCTTTATTGCGCTCTTGGTCTGCTTCAGCGCAGGGGTAACAGCTATTCCCACCGTTACCCATGCGCAAGGTCTCAACGCTGTCGTGGGGGCTTCCGGCGTCGCGAATGATGCGGGGAGCACTTCATGCTCGAGCGGATGGAATTTGAGCAACTTAAATCCGATATGTTGGATGCGGGGCATATTCGCGGGTCTCGGATCGCTCTTTATGTACATCGGAATAACAGTCCTCACCTGGATGAGTATGCTCTTCGAATTTGCGCTGAAGGCGACCATAGTCGACTTCAGAGGTCTGATATTCAACAATATCGAGCAAGGGGTCAATACCGCGTGGAGCGCATTTCGCGATATCGCCAACATCCTTATCATCGGCATATTCACTTTTATCGCGATCGGCACCATTCTCGGATTGCAAACGTTCAACGCGAAAAAAATGGTCGCGAAGGTACTCATCATCGCCATTCTCATCAACTTCAGCCTGCTTTTTACCAAGATGATGATCGACGTGTCGAACTTCACCGCACTCCAGCTCTACAATGGAGCTCTCAAACAAGCGGACGAGGCGGCGGCGCCGTCCGCGACCGCAAACACAGGGGCGGGTGCTGCGACCATTACCGGCAACGGCATCGCCGGAAGTTTTTTGAGATTCCTCGGCGTCGGCGGGATCGCCGACTCATACAACGCGCTGCGCGGAATTCAGGAGAATAACGACAACGCGCTTCTCGGCCTTGTCTACGGCATTCTCTCTTTCGTCTTCCTCATCGCTACCGCGCTCGTCTTTTTATACGGCACCTACCTCCTTGCTTCACGGGCGCTCATTTTTATCTTCCTGATGGTCACCGCATCGCTCGCATTCGCGAGCTATCTTGTTCCCGCGTGGGAGAAGAGCAGTTATGGATGGGATGTATGGTGGAAATCGCTTATCGGGAGCGCTGTCTTAGCACCCGCATTGATGCTCTTTTTGTGGATAACGTTGAATGTCTCGAACTCCTTGAGCAAAGCACTCTGTAGCGGGGGCCATAATTGTGGGACCCTCGGCGCTCTCATGACGAGTCAGACGCCCGGGGCCAACATCGCCGCGCTCTTCAACTTCGTAATGGTACTCGGCATGCTCTTTATATCATTCAAGCTCTCGAGCAAGATCGCAGGAACTGTCACCGGATTCAATTTGGCCGGCGCTCTTGCTCTATCTCCCTTGATCCAAGGGAGCCGCTTCCTTGTGGGCGGCGCAGGACGTTTGGGCATTGGCATGCCGGCATATTTTGCTGCTAAAAGACTCGGCAAAGACGCAAAGAGAGAAAATAATGAAGCGGCGGCTATGGACCGGGCGGCGGACAGACACGAAGCGCTGGGGAACATTCCACTTGCAGAGCAAACGCGGAAAGCCGCCGCTGAAAAGAGGAGGTTGGCTGCAAGTAAATTGAAATCGATGGAACAGGCAGGAAAACTTGCGGATAGTCGCTTCAATATAATGGATACGAAAACTGCTCAGAACGTTGCCAAAACGGTCGGCATTACTGGTTTCGCAGCAGGACAATCAGGGAGAACTACTCTCGAAAAGAGTTATGCAGACCAAGTCAAAGGACGAACCGAAAAAGCAGAAAAAATAGCCGCAAAAATCGCACCGTCAGCAGAGGACAACGAAAAGGTGAAGGAGATCGAGAAAGAAAGGATCCGTCGCGAACGACGAAAGGAGGTTGAGGACCGGAAGAACGCAAAAGAAATAGCTGAGGCTGCGCTGAAAGACGCCGCGGACGAAGCAGACGGCAAAATGAATCCCGCAGGAGAACGACCGCTTAAAGAACAGCTGACAACGGCAGAGAAGGTTGCTAAAGCGACGAAAGATCAACTTACAACCGTGGGCAACGAGTTCCGCACCGCGTTCAAGGCCGCGGCGAACGATGGCACCCTCTACAGCCCGGAAAACGTTGCGGTTCAGGAAGACATTAGAGATTCCCTAAAGAAAATGGCAACTGAAAATCCTGCTCTCGCCAATGATCCGAAATTTGTTGCGCAACAAAAAGCGGCACAAGATATTATTGATCAAGCGGAGACCCGAGCAAGCAATCTCAGCGCTGACGAGCGGAATCAATATTCTGAAGCAAAGGATGCTGCGAAACGCGAACTTGACGCCGCTGCAGCGGAAGTCGCGGGGGGCAAAGCGACGGCGGCCGCAAAACATGATCCGGTCATTCAAGGTCTCAAGGCACAGCTCTCAACAATTACCGATTCGAAGCAGCGAAAAGTAATTGAAGACCAGCTCGCCAGTTCTGAAGAGCAGCGCAGAAGTGACATGCGACACCAAGAAGATCGTATCGAACAAGCACGCATTCAGGTCCAAAGTAAAATTCCTACCCTAGATCCCGCAGTCGTAGAAAGAGCAAGAAAATATGACGAGGTGTTTGGTCGATCGCGCGATGCGCGCAGCAATGCAGAACAATTGGTAGCACGTATCGGCAACATAGAAAACGATCCCAATCTCAAGAGGGTACAGAATGATTTTGCTACGGCTGAAAAAAAATACGGAGAGACACTGGAAAGAAAATGGCAGACCGATACGGAAAGACTTGCGAATCAAGCGGCGACAGAGGGGACCAAAGGACTGGCGACTTCTGCTCAAGGAGTTGTCAAGGAGTTCGCTGCAATACAGGGGGACATTCTCACGCGTACTTTGGGTAAAGTAACGCTTGTAAATAAGGCCGTACAAGATGAAATTCCGGACCTGTTTAAAAAGAAGGTGAAGACTGCCGGCTTGCGTGACGTGCTCGCAGATATACAAACTGGTTCGGGCGCAGGAGGAGGCGCGCCCGCTGCCCCCGCCGCACCAGCTAGCTAGTGCCCATTGATATATGGACATGAAAATGACACAAGATGAGTTGAATGCGAAGTTGAAGGAGCGGTTTAAGGAGCTCCCGAAGGTGTTGCAAGATGCTATTACGTCGACCGACATACAGAAGCAGCTGCGGGAATTGGCGGATACCAATAAATTGCATCTTGACCAATGGCAACTCCTGGAGAACGAGGTACTGCTCACGCTCATGGGGTTCCAGCCACCGGAGGAGCTTGCGGATAACATCAAAGCAGACCTTGATGTTACGCAGGAGATGGCACAGGACTTGGCTTCGAATGTTTCCCGCATCGTGTTCCAACCGGTCCGCGAACAGCTCGAGCGTGAGCTCGAGCATCCGGATGCAAGGGCCGCAGATACGACCGGGGTTGAAGATGTGCGCTCGCAAGTGCTGGGAGAACAGCCCGTAGCCAGTAGCTTGGAGCCTGAAGCCAGCACGAATGCCGAATCTGCTACAAGCTACAAGCTACAAGCTACAAGCTTCGTTGCACCGGCTACACCGCCCTCGACCTCACCTACGGGGAAAATAGAACGCGCGCCCGTATCAGCCGCCTACAAAGCCGGCGAGGCCTCGACAGTTCGGAAGTCCGTTGAAGACGATCCCTACCGGGAGCCACCGCAGTAAGCCAGTAGCTTGCAGCCAGTAGCCCGTAGCTCTATGCAATCACACGAAGATTTGGCGGTCTGGAAAAAGGCGGTTGCACTTTGTACATTGATATACCGGCTCACCGAAAAGTTCCCGTCGCGTGAGATGTATGGCCTTACATCACAAATCCGTCGCGCAGCCGTATCTGTACCATCAAACATAGCAGAGGGGAGACGGCGTGGGACCGATGCCGATTTTGGACATTTCTTGCGAATGGCGCACGGCTCCTTAGCTGAGCTTGAAACGCAGCTCTTAATAAGCAAGGAGCTTGCCTTTTGCACAGAAAAAGAGTTCGAAAACGTGCGTACACAAGTAACCGAAATGAGTAAAATGTTGCATGGTATGATTAAAGCGCTTCGGTAAGCTTGCCGGGTGCTTTTTTAGCTACCGGCTACAAGCTACCGGCTACAAGCTAACTCTATGCAATTCCAGGTACCACAATTCATCGAGGTCGAGGATAAGATTTTTGGCCCTTTGACCTTTAAACAATTCATCTACGTCGCCGGGGGCCTCGGCGCTTGTTACATCATGTGGCGCGTATTGCCCATGTATCTTGCGGCGCCTCTTGTGGTACTCACCGGTGGCCTTGCCGCAGGTCTTGCCTTTTTCCAGGTCAATGGACGGCCATTTATTCTTGCCCTCGAGAACGGGTTCTTTTTCCTTCTGCGAAGCAAGCTCTATCTCTGGAACAACACACGCAAAAAAAGTGTTGCGATGCCGGTGGTGGGCAAGATGGCGCAGGGGAGTGCCGAGATCTACGTGCCTAAGCTCTCCGAGAGCAGATTACATGAACTCTCGTGGAGTTTGGATATTAAGGAGCGTATCGCGGGAGGGGTCGCCAACGACGAGGAGCGCCACATTATCCGCACCGATCAAGACCTCGTCGTACCGATACGCACGGCGCAGCAAGCGCTCGCGCGCAGCCAGTAACCTATGCCCACAAAAACAGAAGATAAAGGCCCGCGCGCCTCCGCCCGCTCAACGCAGGAATTCCTGCCGGTTTCCGAGGTGCGCGACGGTGTCATCGTACTCAAAGACGGCGGCTTGCGCGCCATACTTCTCGCCTCGAGCATCAACTTCGCGCTTAAATCCGAAGATGAACAAACCGCATTCATCGTGCAATTCCAAAATTTTCTCAACTCGCTGGATTTTTCCGTGCAGATCTTCGTGCAGTCGCGCATGCTCGACATCCGCCCCTATGTGGCGACACTGGAGGCCGCGTACAAGGAGCAGCTCGACGACCTCATGCGCATCCAGATCCGCGAATATATCGAGTTCGTAAAGAGCTTCACCGAAGCCGCCAATATCATGACAAAAAATTTCTTCGTCGCAGTGCCGTACTCTGCGTCGATCGACATCACGCAGAGGGGTCCGCTCGCACTCTTGCCATTCGGGAAAAAGAAGAAAGGGAGCGAAGAGGCGAACAGGTCGTTCGAAGAACAGGTCACACAGCTCGAGCAGCGTGTCTCGATCGTGCAGCAGGGGCTGGTGCGCACCGGCGTGCGCACGGTACAACTCGGCACCGAAGAAGCAATAGAACTTCTCTACAAGATGTTCAACCCCGGTGAGGAAGGCAAGCCGATGCCACTCCAAAAATAGGTCTATGGCGCTCTTAGATCTGTTCAAGAAGAAACGAGTGGAGGGGCCCAATGTTTTGCCTGTCCTTCCCGAGGACATCTACAAATCGGGGGTGTTGGATCTGCAGGACGTGATCGCGCCACACGCGCTCCGGATCTCTTCGCGCGAGCTCGACTTGGGCGAGCGCATCGCCCGCACATTCTTCGTCATCTCCTACCCCCGCTTCCTCACCACAGGCTGGTTCGCCCCCATCATCAACATGGACAAGGTCATCGACATTTCTATTTTCATCCATCCGATGGACACCAATGAGATGCTGCGAAAATTCCAGAAAAAAGTCGCCGAAGTGCAGAGCCAGATCTCGACGCGCGAACAGAAGGGCATGGTGCGCGACCCGATGCTCGATACCGCGTATTCGGATCTGGAACAGCTGCGAGATTCTCTCCAGCAGGCACAGGAGCGCATTTTTGAGGTCGGTCTCTATCTCACGATCTACGGCAACACCCGCGAGGAGATCGACAGAGTCGAGACAGAGGTCCGCTCGATCCTCGAATCGCGTCTCGTGTACATCCGCCCCGCGCTCTTCCAGCAGGAGCAGGGCTTCCGCTCTGTCTTGCCGCTTGCGACCGATGAGATCAACGTCCACACGAAGCTTAATTCCGCCCCGCTCTCCTCGATCTTCCCGTTCATTTCATTCGACCTCACCTCGGACCGGGGTATTCTCTACGGTATCAATAGACACAACTCATCGCTCATTCTTTTCGATCGTTTTTCTTTAGAGAACTATAATTCGGTCACATTCGCAAAGAGCGGCGCCGGTAAAAGTTATACCACGAAACTTGAAATATTGCGAAGTTTAATGTTTGATACAGAGGTCATCGTCATCGACCCCGAGCGCGAATATGAATATTTGGCCGAGACGGTGGGCGGGCGCTACTTCAACATTTCACTCTCGAGCGAGCACCATATCAACCCTTTCGATCTCCCCGTGCCGCGCGAAGATGAGAACCCCGGAGACATCTTGCGCAACAACATCATTACATTGGTCGGGCTCTTCCGCATCATGTTGGGCGGCCTCACTCCCGAAGAAGACGCGGTCATAGATCGCGCCATTACCGAAACATACGCGCTCAAAGACATCACCGCCGAAGCGAACTTCGCGCTTGTCGAGCCGCCGCTTCTCTCGGACTTCGAGCTCGTGCTCTCGGGCATGGAGGGGAGCGAGTCGCTGGTAAATCGACTTTCGAAATACACCAAGGGTACGTGGTCAGGATTCATGAACCGCCCGACCAACGTGGACATGAATAAAAAACTCATCGTATTTTCTGTGCGCGATATGGAAGACGACCTCAAGCCCGTCGCCATGTACATCATCACGCACCATATCTGGAACACGGTGCGCAAAGAGTTGCGCAAGCGCCTCCTCGTCATTGATGAAGCGTGGTGGATGATGCGCAGTGAAGACACGGCATCCTTTCTTTTTTCCATCGCGAAGCGTGGACGCAAATACTATCTCGGCATTTCCACGATCACACAGGACGTCTCCGACTTCCTCAATTCGCCCTACGGCATCCCCATGATCACCAACTCCTCGATCCAACTTCTCTTGCGCCAATCGCCGACATCGGTCGATCTTGTCCAACAGACATTCAAACTTTCAGACGAAGAAAAATATCTACTCTTGGAATCGGATGTGGGGGAGGGGATATTCTTCGCGGGGCTGAAACACGTCGCCATCAAAGTGATCGCATCGTATACTGAAGATCAGATCATCACCTCGGACCCCTCACAAATTCTCGCGATCAAAAAAGCTAAAATGGATCTCGCGAGTGCGAACGAACCCACCTTGCCCTCGCAAGCGCCTGCTCACGCTGCCCCGGGAGCTGATACTGCGACCACGAGTGCACCCCGCCTCGCTTCGGTATGAGCGCGCGCTTTGCTGGGGCTCTTGCTGGATTTCTTGCACTGTCCGCACTCTTTCTTGCAATGCCCGGCTATGCACAATTCACCTCTCCGGAGCAAGGTGCGGATCTCTCGATCTCTCTTTCGCCCGCACACCCTGATGCGGGAGACACGGTGCGTTTGAGCGCACGGAGCTTGAGCTTAGACCTCTCCGAGATCACGCTGACGTGGCATGCGAACGGAAAAGTGATCGCGCAAGGAGATGGCGTCGATACGGCGACAGTCGTCGCAGGAGATCTGGGGACCGAGACGAAGATCGTGGTTGATGCGATCATGCCGGTCGGCACGGTCGCGTCTGCGCAAGTTACGATCATACCGACCGGGCTCGATCTGCTGGTCGATTCTGATTCTTTTGTTCCGCCCTTCTACCGGGGCGGGGCGCGCGTTTCAGCGGGAGTGGATCTTCATCTGCAGGCCATTCCCCGCTTCAAGCTCCCGACGGGTTTCTTTGCGGCCGACGCTGACCTCATCTACACCTGGCGGAGGAACGGTGAGGTCATCGCGGGCGTTTCGGGAAGAGGAAGATCGAGCATAACAATTCCTTCACCACATCTCTTCGGTACTGACATCATAACACTCGAAGTCCGCACGAGGGACACAGCGCTCTCGAGCGCGAGATCGCTTTCCCTCTCATCGACCGAGCCCATTCTCTTACTCTATAAAGATCATCCGCTCTTCGGCATCCTGTACAACGATGCACTTTCCGCTTCGACCTTCATCCCAGAATCTGAAATGACGTTCGCGGCGATACCTTATTTTGCGCAGGTGCAAAGTGCGAATGATGCCCAGCTCATTTTTGACTGGCGGGTCAATAACACCAGAGTGGCGCAAAATGCCGCGCGTCCGAGTGAGATAACCATCAACGCAAAGAACTCAACGGGAATCGCTCTTCTCGGACTTGAACTCACTCATGCAACGAATTACTACATGGATGCAAAAAGTTCCTGGAACATCAATTTCTCCGAAAGTTCTGGCGTACAAGATCAATTCCATTCTGTGGACCAATAAACCATGAAAACCAAGACTGTCATTGAGTATATCCTCGCGGGCGTAGTGGTCCTTATCCTCGGGGGGCTTTCAGGGTGGTATTTTTTCCTGCGCGGGCAATCACAGACAAGCCGTGCGGGAGCTGCAGCGCGCGGGTACGGGGCAACGGCACCCATGGGGAACGCGGGGAATACCGTTTTTGGAAGTGGCGCGCGGGACACGCAAGGTTCACCCACGCAAACGGCACGTCCGCCGCAGCTGTGGCATGTCCAAAGCAAACCCGTTGCCGGTCTTGCATTTATAGGGACTGGAAAGGATGTGCGCTTGCGCTACGTCGAGCGTGCGACCGGCTATGTGTTCGAGGCCGATCCGGAAACGGGGAATACACTGCGACTCTCCAATACGCTCCTCCCGAAGATCTACGAGGCACAGCTCACAGAAAGCGGACGTGTGATCGAGCGCTCGCTTGATGAGGTGGGCAACATTACGACGTTCATTGCAACTATTTCCACCAGTACGCCCGTCTCCGATACCGCGACATCCACGCGATCACTCCCCGGGCTGTATCTGGCAAAAAACATCACACAGATCGTGACAAATCCAAAGTCCGATGAATTGTTCTATCTCGTACACGAAGGCACAGGGGTCACCGGAGTCCGTTCGCAGTGGAATGGATCAAAACAAAAAACAATCTTCACATCCTCGATCACGCATTGGCGTTTGCTGTGGCTTGAGGACGGCCGTATCATTCTTGCACAGGCCGCTTCAGGTGGCGTGCCCGGATACGCGTATGAGCTCAAGGCTGACGGCACGCTGGATCCGCTTCTGCGGGCAACGTCCGGTCTTACGATCTTGCCCCGCTCCGCCCCGGCGGGGCAAAACGCGTCGGGTGCGCTCCTTTGGGGAGAATCGGCGGGTAGCGCCATGGCTCTCTACGCACAGGCGACTCCGAACACACAAGCGGTGCTCCTCCCGATAAAAACGGTTGCAGACAAGTGCGTATGGCAAAGTGGCAAGGAATTAATCGCATATTGCGGCGTGCCGCAGACACCAACGATCAGAAATTTCCTCGACGACTGGTACCGTGGAGCCATACACTCGTCCGACGCCTTCTGGCGCGTGGAGGCTCTCGCCGGCTCTGCCGAACTTGTGTACTCGCCGGCCGGTACGTCGGTCGATGTTACCGATCCGATCGTGGACAGCGGAGGAGACTATGTCGCATTCATAAATGCGACCGATCGATCTCTCTGGCTCCTGCGGCTCAACAAATGATTCCCATGAAGAAATTCCTACAGTATCTGAGATCTCGCGGACGTTTTGTACTCTACCAAGTGGGAACCTTTGTACCGCTTGCGCAAACACCGGGGTCATCAAAATTGGGGCAGCTCTACGCTACGCAGGGCGATCTCTCGAATTTCGTCAACAGCCTTTTCAAATTCGCGCTTGTGATCGGTGCGATCGGCGCCGTCTTGCGGATAGCCTATGCAGGGTACCTCTACATGGGAGCAGCCGATATGTGGAGCACAAAGAGCGCGGCCAAAGGCATCCTCGGCGAAGTGACGTTCGGGCTCCTCTTGCTTCTTGCAATTTATCTTATTCTCTACCAGATCAATCCGGATATTTTGACCTTGAAAGCCCTCCAAAACATCACGCCGGCGAAGGTAGACTGACGGTCAGGTGAGTGCGAGGACCTCAGGAGGACACGCCCTACTCTGTTGCGTATTTGATCACCACTCTACGGTTGCGTCACTGTCACGCATATTTTTCTGCTGAAAAATTGCGCGACCCCGCCTCGGCGCCGAGCGCCTCCGGCCTTGCGACGGGGCCCCGCCCCCGTCTCACCCCGCGATTCCTTGCGTTACACTGAATATTTAATCACGACTCGTCTATTTCTTCCTTCTCCCTGTGACTCTGTTTTCACGTTCGGCGCGTCCTGGAGCGTCGTGTGAATAATGAGACGTTCGTATGAGCTCATGGGGGAGAGCTCGACGTCGTACTGGAACGAGCGCGCACGCTCGGCCATCATGAGGGCCTTCGCCTGCAGATCCTTGATCTGCTTCGCGCGATAGTCGTTGACGTCGATCAGGAACATCGGGGAGCGCTCCGCTATCTCTCCTTCCGCGGGAGCAGGCAGGCGTTTCTCGTAGATCTTTTTTACCAAGGTGTCGAGCGCGTGCACAGTGTCGCCATGTATGCCGATAAGGACGCGGGCCTCCGCCTCGGTGCGGATCGAGAAGATCTCCTGTCCGGCGATCGAGCTATGCTCGACGCTCACATAGGGGACGCCGAGAGCAGCAAGGAGTTCCTTGAGAATTGCTTCAACATCCGGCATCGGGGAACTATACTCCTCGTGCCCGGATTTTCAAAATAACTGACCGCCTTAATGCGGACTACTCCGTCCGAACCGTTTACCCGACGCGAGCTCCTGCCCGATCATGAATACATTGCTCGTAAGCCAGTAGAGGGGTGCCGCGGAAGCGACGAAGTACGAGATGATACCGAACATCGCGGGGAATACATAGCGCGCCTGCAGATCGAAGCTCTTTGCCATATCACCCGAAAGAGACGCTTCGACCGGTGTGCTTTCAAGCGCCTTCTCACGCGGTCCCATCGACAAGCGCGAGTAAGCGAGCTGGGAGAGCGCTATCAAGGCCGCAAGAACGAGATTGTGGCTGGCCGCCATGTCTACATATCCAAGGAATTCCATGTTGACCGATTCGGGCACCGGAACAAATGAGTAGAGCAGGGAGGTGTCGATGTTCGGTAATCCGCCGTTTAAAAACACCCAGTAGAGACCGATCAGAACGGGAAATTGAACGAGGAGGAGTCCGAGGCTCGCAAAGGGATGTACACCACGCTCCCGATAGAGAGCAAATATTGCCTGACTCTGCTCGGGAGAATTCTTCTTGTATTTTTTCTTGATCTCCTCCACTGCCGGCGCGACCTTTTTCATCGCAAGTTGCGACTCTATAACGCGCTGTGAAAGGGGATAGATGATGATGCGTACGACTATCGTGAGCGCGATGACCGCAAGCCCCACGTCGTGGGTTGGGATGACGCCGACGAAAAAGACAAGGCCGTTGTAGAGCGGGTCGTACACCGTCGCGTGAAAAAGTGTGGAAATCACAGTGTGGGCATTGTACCCTGTAGTAGAATTTCGGCTACTGAATTTTGCGCCTGCGCCGCGAGCCCTGTAGTGAAGCTTCGCTCTACTACGGGGCGAGCCGAAATTTCACTACAGGGTTGTATCCCCCAAACCCGCTCGCCCCAAAAGTGTTTTGATGTCTTTCTTCGTATCTGCAAAGGATGCCTCTGCTGCCTCACGCTTGGCATGAAAAACGAGTACAGTGGGGCTCTGGAGACGGGCAAGAAGGGGCCGCAAAGCCTCGCGCACGCGGCGCTCTATCCGGTTGCGATCGACTGCCCGCGCCGCCATTTTTTTAGGAACAACCACGGCCGCTTTTGCCCTCTCTCCTTCCGGAAGCGGTGCTATGGTAAGGGAAAAACAGGTCCCATGCACACGCCGTGACCTTTTACGATCAAGGCCGAGAAAGTCAGACCGCGACAGACGGTATTTTTTTGGCATTTGTCAGACCGAGAGCTTCGCGCGCCCTTTGCGGCGGCGGCGGCGCAGTACATTGCGACCAGAGGCACTCCCCGAGCGCGCCAGAAAGCCATGCGTCTTTGCGCGCTTGCGTTTTTTTGGCTGCCACGTTCGTTTCATGCGGGGAATGGTAGCATAGCCACTGGGGTTTAGCCATTAGAAAATGTGGTTTTGTTTTTTCTAACCCCGAGCGGCTGGTGGCTAATTACTGTCCCCAGTGTATCCCCACCTTATACACTCGGATTCCCAAAACGCACGCACTTCCCTTGGGAGATGCGGCGCGTATAATGGGACCGACTTCTGCGCATGACAACCCTCACTTCTATGAGCAATCGCGAACTATGGCAAAATGCGCTCGTCCAGATCGAGCTTGGGACCTCTGAGGCATCCTTCCGCACGTGGTTCCGGAATACCGATATCGCAAGCCGCGAAGCGGGCACTGTCCATGTGGCAGTTCCTTCGAAGATCGTCAAAGAATGGCTCATGGAAAAACATCATAAGCTCATTATGAAGGCTCTCCGCGGCCTCGACAGCTCGGTGCGCACCGTCGAATATGCCGTTCACCGCTCGGCGGCCGCTCCAAGCGAGCGCAAGCTCCCGCGGCCACAGGTGAATGAGAACGCCGCACTTGATCTGCAGGCTCTGTATATCGACAAGCGCGATAATCTGAACCCACGCTACACGTTTGAGACCTTCGTCGTTGGGCCATTCAACGAACTCGCGCACGCTGCGGCAAAAGCCATTCTTGAGCGTCCGGGGCTTGCATACAATCCGCTTTTTATTTACGGTCAGACAGGCCACGGCAAGACACACCTGATCCAGGCGGTCGGAAATTATTTTAAGAAAGGCCACGCGAACAAGAAAGTGCTTTATGTGACCTCGGAGCGTTTTTCGGTGGATTACATCAATGCCGTGCGGGCAGGCCACGCGAATAATTTTAAGGACCAGTACCGCCAATATGACGTCCTTATCATGGACGACGTGCAATTCATCGCGAACACGGAAAAAACTCAGGAGGAATTGTTCCACCTCTTCAACGCAATGCGCGACAACAACAAACAGATCGTATTCTCGAGCGACAAGCATCCCGCACTCCTGCCGGGTTTGGAGGAGCGTCTCAAGGGTCGTTTCGGCGCCGGGATGATCGCGGAAATTCCCGAGCCGGATCAGGAATCGCGTGTTGCGATCATTCGCTCAAAAATAGAGCAGCATGGCTTTGCCATACCCGAAGATATCATCCAGTACATCGCGGAGAATCTCCGCGGAAATATCCGTGAACTCGAGGGGGTGTTGAACATGATCGTGTGCAAGTCGCAGCTCAAGGGTAAGGCGGTCTCACACGCAGACGTGCGTGCCCTCATTAAACACAACGTGAAGCCCAACCGCGGTGTTTCGGTCGACGAGGTCGTGCGCCGCATCGCGCAGTACTACGATATTCCCGAGAAAAGCATTTACGAGAAGACCCGCAAGAAGGAGGTCGTGAAGCCCCGGCAGATAATCATGTACATGTTGCGGGAGGAATTCAGTGTGTCCTACCCGTCGATCGGCGAGAAGCTTGGCGGCCGCGACCACACGACGGTGATCCACTCATGTGAAAAGATAAAAGAGGAGATCAAATCCAGCACATCGCTCGAGGCCGAGCTCGAGCACATCCGCACACTCATTCACGCATAACACTGTGTACATCGAGTGAATATGTATCGAACAAACCACGAGTAATCCCCACCCCAAAAAATCAGAATTATGTTATGAACACTTTACTCGAGTCATCCGCATTTTTTTCAACACATCCAAACTCCAGAAAAATGGATTGGGGATTGAATAAAAAATACTTTTCCCCAATATCCACACTACTAATAGTAGTAATAGTATCTATATAAAAAGAATTTAGTATGAAGGTAACAACAACTAAGGAGAAAATTCTTAATGCTGTTTTATTGGCGGAGCGGATAACGGGAAAGAAAGAATCTCTCCCTGTACTTTCATGCGTGCTTCTTGAGGTTGGTGGAGACTTGTTGGTGCGCGCGACAAATTTAGAAGCGGGTATTGAGATACACGTCCCTTGTGAGATCGAAGATAAGGGGGTCGTCGCTGTTTCTGCGGTAGTACTTTCACAAACATTACGCTCAATTTCCGGGGAAAAAATCACACTCAAAACTGAAGAGGGAAATTTAGTGATAGAGTCGCGTGGTACCAAAACCCTTATAAAATCTATTCCGAGCGAAGAATTCCCCAAACTCGGTGAGGCGGACGAGAAGAATGGCGTGAGTGTCTCGCGGCCGGAGCTTATGCGCGGCATTCAGTCTGTTTCGTATGCCGCGTCCCCCTCGATGATCCGGCCAGAATTGGGGAGTGTGTACGTTTCAATAAAACCCGGCGCGATCGTGTGTGTTGCAACCGACTCCTTCCGCCTCGCAGAGAAAAAAATCTCCGACGTCACGGGAAAACAAAGCACAGAACTTTTAATTCCACTCAAACACGCGCTCGAACTCTCTCACGTGCTCGAGCGTGTGGAGGATGACGAGATACGTTTATCGGCGGATGATTCGCAGATGTGCGTTGCTGCGGGCGGTGTGCGCTACATATCGCGCGTTGTTGATGGCACATTCCCGAATTACAAGGAGATCATGCCAAAAACATTCTCAACCGAAGCAACCATCTTGAAAAATGATTTTGCCGAGATGCTCCGCAAAGCACGCGTATTTTCCGGTAACGACCAGCATGTCGGCTTGCATGTGTATCCGAAGCGTAAAATTTTCAGCGCCACGGCGCGAAGTGCCGAAGTGGGCGAGATGTCGGATTTGATCGAGACGGCAGTCTCCGGCGAAGATCTTGACATAAATTTCCACATCGGCTACCTCGCCGACTGTCTTCCCACCATTGAATCCGATTCGATAATCTTGGGCTTCGCCGGGGCGGGTAAACCACTCGTTGTCCGCGGAGTCTCTGACCCATCCTTCACGTATCTCGTGATGCCGCTCAATAGGTAGGTCCAGGATCCGGCTCTGTAATAAATTGCGAACCTGCCCGTCAGGTATTGCATGATGCCGTCTTATATCTTTTCGCAGAGAATATTCACTGTTGCGGCAGTGTCGGTCGGGGCACTCCTTTTGGCCGGCCTTTTCTTGTATCAAGTGCATGCACCACCCTTAGCTCGCGCGCTCAGCGCAGGCAGCGCGGCGATCACGTCCTCCCCGGGCAAGGCTTATCTCTCCGCACAAGCGCCCGTTGTGGCAGTCTCGGGCGAGGAAGCGCCGATGGTCGAGGTCAACATCGCGAATAACGGCCTCGTGCTTTTGCGCGGAGCGCACGTACTCGCAATGAATGGCGGCACGATCCATGTGGGGATGTCATGGGGTTCGTCGGATCTTACGTGGATACTGGAGACAAATTACAACACCCAATTTCTCACACAGAATGGCAAAAAAGAGACACTCTCGGATATTCAGGTGGGTGACATCGTTACGGTGACAGGAAAAATAAGTGGAGGCGGCACGGAGCCGATAATTGATACGCAGGTTGTGCGGGAGTAAGCGGTGGAATGTTTTTTCGTTGTTCCCTATCCCGTTACGGCCGTATCTCCGTACAAAAGTTTGAGCCTCTTCAGTCCGCGGTGAAGCTGCACGCACAGAGCGTTCCGTGATTGTCCGGTAATACCGGACATCTCTTCAAGTGACAGATCCTGAATGTAGCGCATACGCATCACTTTTCGATACACCTCGGGGAGGCGCTGGATCAAGAGAAGTGCCGCCTTTCCATCCAGGATGTCGTAGAGACGTCCGCGCTCGTCGATGGCCGGCTCATAGCCATCTTCGAGAAGAACATCGAGGGAGAGCGTTTTGTGCTTGCGATATTCATCTACAATAAGGTTATTGAGAATGTGGTAGAGAAATGCTTTCATCACATCGATCTTTCCGCCTTTGACGAGGTAGCTCCACGTTCTCATGAAGGTATCCTGCACCAAGTCTTCAGAAAGTCCGCGATTTTGGAGCTTGAAAAATGAGTGTCGGCTCAGGCCTTTGCCGTACTCGTGCTCCGCCGATGTTAGGAGCGCCTCCGCCCTGCGTACAGCATCGCTGTTAGAAAAGCCCGCTGTTTTTACCCTGCGTTGCGGCGTTTCTTGGAGTTTATTCATCATATCGAGGGGCGACATAGCCCGTGCCACCACTCTGTCACTCTTGCGGTGATATTTTCATGAAGATACTGTCGAGATTTTGACTATACCACGTCGGTACCTTAATGGCAATTTTTTGTAATAATCCGGGCCCCGAGACGGCACTGGTAGTATGAAAAAAGATATTAAAAAAGAACAGACCACAAACATCACCAAGGAAAGACTTGATCTGGGAGAGATCGGTATAACGATGCGTTTGTGGGAAGAAAGCTGGGACTATATCAAGACCATCGTAGACACGGTACGGGAGCCGTTCTTGATTCTTGATGAAAAACTTCGGGTGATGGTGGCCAACGAATCTTTTTGCCGGACATTTCAGGTCGAGCTGAAGGATACCGAGAAAAAACTGGTGTATGAACTCGGGAACGGTCAATGGAATATTCCCGCCCTGCGGAAACTTCTTGAGGATATCCTGCCCCAAAATTCTTTTTTTAAAGGGTTTGAGGTCGTCCACGAATTTCCCCTCATCGGGCGCAGGGTAATGATCCTGAACGCCCGCCGGATCTATAAAGGGGATGCTGTCGCGGGATTATTTCCCCCCATCATACTTCTCGCCATAGAGGACGTGACAGAAATAATGTTCATTGCCGACACGGTAGCCCTCCACGCGAATCATCTTGGGGGTCGAATGGTGGAACGGACGCAGAAACTGGAGATGCAGATAAAAAAATTGGAAAAAGAAATCGGCGAATTCAAAAAGAAGTCCTGAAAAGACCGCGCCAGATTTTTACTGCACCGTAAACGTTATTGTTTGCTCTTCGCTTGTACCATCGAGGTGCAGCGCAACGGCGCGCAAGACCGCAGTGCCGCGCGCGTTTGCGGTAAATGAGGCTGTGTAGGGAGGCTGCCCGGTCGTGCCGATGAGGGCTCCATTGACGAAATATGAGATGTTTGTGATCTCCCTTGCTTGCGATGAGGCGGCGCTAAAGGTGATTGACGCGCCGAAGGGGATGGATGCGCCTTGCTGCGGAGATGTAATTTGGAAACCCGATTGCGCCGTGTCAGTGCCGGAGTTACCCGGAATATCCGGTCCTCCGGGCACCCCCTGATCGGTACTGGTCGCCTCCGGTGCGAATTGTTGACCGGCCCAGATCTGCACCGGATAATCCCAATAGGCGAATTGTGGATCGCTCCAGGGATTCGTCGAGCGGCCTGCACGCGGATTATCTTTGTCTATCCAATACAAAATATCGTGGACGCCCCGCGAAGGATCAGTGTTCCAGTTGCCACTCAAGACCGGAGGAAATGAAGACGAGCTCGCGTCCGGTGCGGATGCCTCAAAGGTATCAGATTGCGAAGAGTACTTTTGGAGTGCTGCATCCATGAATTCATGCCACATCGGCGCAATAATGAATGCAGCTATTCTTTTCGCCATTGCGGTGTTGTTATTGTTGCCCGCCCACGCGCCGACGGCAATGCCCGGCGTATATCCCAAGATCCACACGTCATGGAAATCGTTGGTCGTTCCCGTTTTGTCGGCAACATCATAGCCCGGAAAATTCAGGGGCGAGTCGGCCCCGAATTCTGGCGTGCGCGCGACATTGTCGGAGAGCACGTCGTTGATCTGCCGCGCGATCTGCGGATCAAGCACTTGTGTCGCCTGCTGCTGGTAGCTTTCAAGAATAGTGCCGGCATTATCTTCGACGCGCAAAATACCCGTCGGGGGATTCCGGAGGCCATCGTTGGCGAATACGCTATAGGCCCCCGTCATTTCCAAAAGATTCACCTCTCCGCCGCCCAAGACGAGCGTGAGCCCGTATTGATTGGCATTGCTCAGTGTTGTGATGCCGAGGTCCCGCGCAGTTGTGATCGAATCCCTGATCCCCGCAAGATAGAGAGTTTTGACCGAAGGAACATTCACCGACTGCGCGATCGCGTTGCGCAGTGTTATTGGGCCCTTGAATGTGCCGTCGAAATTGTCGGGGGAGTAACACGGCGGCGTGTCGTTCAAGATATCCTGCACCCCGCATCGCGTCGAGAACTGTGTCTTCAGATCGAAGACGACCGTGTCGGGCGTGTAGCCCTTTTGAAACGCGGTCGCGTACACGAACGGCTTGAACGAAGAACCGGGTTGGCGATTCGCAAGCGCGACGTTCACCTTGCCGTCGATCGTCTCGTCGAAGTAGCCCTTTGATCCGACCATGGCGAGAATTTGCCCCGACTTCGGGTCGATCGCAACGATCGCTTGATTGGATGCGTTGAAATCTCTCAGCATACTGGGCGCGAATTTGGCGACGATTTCCTCGGCTTTTTTCTGCAGGTCGTAGTCGAGCGTCGTCGTAACACGCAAGCCGCCCTGACTTACCGCATCAACTCCATACTTTTGCTCGAGGTGTTCGCGGATATAGAAGACGAAATGCGGCGCCTTGATGCCGGCCTCGCGCACGTCCTTGAATTGCACCTTTTCGTTGAACGCCTGGTCGTATTCCTCGTCCGTAATGAATCCGCTATCCTTCATACGGAACAGAACGAAATTTTTGCGCTCATCAAGCGCATCTCGGTGGTTGCCGTACGGAGAGAAATACGTCGGCGCTTGCGGAAGTGCCGCAAGGTATGCCGCTTGTGCCAGATCCACATCTTTCGCGTCGACGCCGAAAAAATACTGGCTCGCTTCCTGTACGCCGTAGATCGTACCACCGTACGGGCTCTCGTTGAGGTACGTATTCAGTATCTGGTCTTTGGTGTACACGTGCGTCAATCGCAGGGCGAGGATGATTTCTTGGATCTTACGGGAGACGGTCTTCTCCTGCGTGAGAAGCGCGTTTTTTACCACTTGCTGGGTGATGGTCGAGCCGCCCTGGCCGCTTAGGGGTTTTCCCTGAAGAATGTTTGTGCCGACAGCCCGCAAGAACGACAGCGGGCGAAAACCCGCGTTGGTATAGAATGTTTCATCTTCCACCGCGACCGCCGCTTTTTGGACGTACGGAGAAATTTGGTCTATCGGGACGGCTGTGCGCCGCATAGTGCCGTGTACATCGTAGAGAACGATGTTGCCGGTGCGGTCGTAAATTTTCGTTGATTGCGCCACCTGACGGTTCTGGAAGTTGTTGATGGCCGGGATCGGCATTACCGTTGCCCACACGACCGCGGTTCCAAGGATGAGCAAGACGACCGCCGCAGAGCCGATAATGCCGAATTCAAGCCACGCAGGAAGCGCCCGCCATATGTAGACGAGGCGCCGCAACAATTTTCGGAGAGACCGCATATTCGAGTGATTATATCGCTTTTAGACGTCTGACCTAGCGCACTCTTGCAAGGTGTGTAACGGCGATGGCTATGGCATCGTATTCGTCATCATGCTCGATCTTTTTTTCTATTTTCACGAGCGCACGGAGCATTTGGGCGACCGCTTTTTTGTCGGCGCTTCCGCTGCCTGCCGCCGCACTCTTCACCTCGCCGGGCGTATATTCAAATACTTTAAGGCCAGCGTTGTTGGCGGTGGAGAGCAGAGCGCCGCGCACTTCGGCGACCCGCATTGCGGTCTTTTGATTCGTGCTGAAATATAATTTTTCCATCGCGAGGCAATCCGGCTCGTGAGTCTTGATGAGCCGCGCACATTCGTCGGCGACGATCGCAAGCCGCTCCGGAAAATCCATACTCGCCGGAGTTTTGATACACGCGGAGTACAGCAGAATTTCTTTCCCTGCCCTGAGCGAAGTCGAAGAGCCACCATTTTTCTCCACGACCGCAACCCCACATCTGCCGTATCCCGGATCTATCGCAAGCACTCTCATAGCTTGTAGCCAGTAGCTTGTAGCTGGTAGCAAAACGCCATGCATCTAGTATCGCATTTCTTCAGGCTACAGGCTCCAAGCTACGAGCTGCTGGCTATTCGGCGTTGGTGTACACTTCTTCCACGTCATCATGTGCATCGATCTGTTCCATTATTTTCATTAGTTGCGCGTCATCGGTTTCTGAAAGTGGGACAGTGGTCTTGGGAGTATAGCCTTCCGCGGTTTTTTCAAATGCCCAAAGAGCGCTTCCGGGGGATGCGAGTGCGAGACCGAGCGCAGAAAGCAGATGTTTTATTTCTTGTGCCGTGCGGTTGCGACTGTCGGTGAGCGCTTCGATCACGATCGCAGCGCCACCCGGACCGTAGGTCTCATAGGTGACGGCTTCGAGCGCTGCTGCGTCTGATGCGGTCCCTTTTGCGACCGCGCGCTCGATGGCATCTTTGGGCATATTTTCTTTCTTTGCCCGTTCGATCATCGCACGCAGGCCCGGCGCGCTCACATCACCATTGGCCTTTTTACTCTCAACGGCGATGCGTTTCCCGAATGTACCCCACACTTTACTTTTCGCGCTGTCATTCGCACCCTTTTGCCGCTTTATCTGCGCCCATTTATTGTGTCCGGACATGGAGCCATTGTATACAGATTGCAAGAGTCTCGCAAAAATGAGTTACCATGTCGGTATGATGGATCTTTTCGGCGTAGTTGCGGCGCTCGTTCTTGGCCTTGGTACAGCGTCCTTCGCGCCTGTATCGGCCCCCTCACAAACGGCGCTCGTAGGTTCCCCGACTCCTCTCAGTACGAAAATCCCAGCGGAATGTCGCGACGGACACACGTATAACGTGAAGGAGGGTGAGAAAGGTACGCCGGAGATGACGGTGACCGACGATGGAGAGGCGTACAAGAACATGCCCGGACGCGTGATCATGCGCACGAACGATGGGAAGACCATCACACGCATATGCCGCGATACGATGGAGCAGACGCTGCAGGCGATAGTCGACGCGGACAAGGCCGAGCTCGAGGACCTCAAGCGTTATCTTGCGGGCGAGACGCAGGGGAGCCCGACGGTAGCACCTGCGCCGGGGCTTTCGACCGATGATTTGAAAGAGCCGGCGGCTCATGAGACGCCCCGAACGACATTGCGGTCGGAGCAAAAAGAGGCAAAAGAGAATCCGCCGGAGGAACTGCAGGGAGCCCCCCTTAATCCTGATTTGTGGCAGAGCGCGAACATCATGCCGTCTTCGAATTGCCTGGACTCCGAATCTCTGGAATCGTGCTTTGCGCGGCGGCGCGTCGAATTCGCACAGGAGCTGGACCGATCGCAGACGGATTTTGATGCGCGCTTTGAAGCGCGGCAACGGGAAATCGGCGAGTTCAGGCAGCGGCTGCAAGATGAGGCGGCGCGTGCGCCTACGTCCGAGCAAGTGCAGGCACCTGTCCTGACTGCGACGGGGGAGAACGTCGATGCGGCGATAGACCAGCGATACGTCGAAGCGCGCGAGCGTACACAGGCACGTTTGGATCGTATGGATGCGCTCATCACTGAGCAGACAGGCTCGGGCGACGGCGGTGACACTGCACGCGAGCTTGTCCGCCAAGAATTGCAACGACAGGCCGAGGCCATCCAAGCCGAATATGAGAATTACCGCGCGGGCACGCCGTCTGCAAGCCTGCAGCAGGCGATAGGGCAGGCGCAACGTGGAGAGGGTAGTGCGTCAGGTGTACTCAATGCGATTTCCGATTGGGGCAAGAGCGTTTCAACCGACCTTGCTGCCGGCGTGAACCTTGAAAATATGTCGCTCGGCGATGTCGTGCATGGTGCGGGAGTGCTCGGTGCGGAAACGGTAGCGGGGGTCGCGTTGGTCGCGCGCAATCTGGGCGAACTCGTGAGTCTCCCGGGATTCAATCCGGATCCCGAGCGCGCGCTCGAGAACGGACTTGACCCGATAGGGAGCGGGTATCGCACGGTGCTTGATGTTGCGACCGTGGCACCGCTCGCGAGTGCGGCATTGCGGCCGCTCGTGAACACTGCGGCCGACGCATTCCTCACGAGCACGTATCGCACGGTCGCTCGTGATGCCGAACAGTTCGCAACAGGAGTCGCGACTCGAGAGGCAAGTACCCTGCTCACCAACGAGGTCCGGCTCACGCCGGCTGTCGAGGCGGTGGATACGAGCATCGCCCGTGTCACGAGCGTCGTTGACGACATCCGAGCGCCGGCACCCAATATATCTGTCCCAGCGCCGCGCCTTGACGATGATATCGCGCGCATTAATTCTGTCGCAGAAAACATCCGCATCGCATCGCAGCCTGTAGCCCTACCGCAGAGCATTGTTACCCTACTAGAACAGGGCATCGCTACGATAGTGGGTAACATTCAAAGTAGCGCGAGGCAGACCCTAGACCAAATAAGCCGCCGTATTGCGGATATCCAACGTGCCATGAGGGGAGAGTAGTTTTCCACAGCTCTATCCACTCGAAATCCCCCATTTTTGGGGTTTGCGGCGTTGCGTGGGGTTCTTTCGATACGATATTATCTCCTCTATCGATGTGCCTAACCGTGCGTCGGTCGTCGTCGAAGGGCTCGCAGCAATGTTGGCACCCAGACGAACGTTCCTTGGATCTATCCCGTACGAAAGTACGAAGATGCTGCAGGAGCAGTCGGTCAGAGCAGTGAGGTGTTGTGCGAAGTGCGGTGAGATCGTATCAAGTCGCGCGGAGCAGAGCATCGATTCCCAATGACCGAAAAGCAAAAGACCTCCCTTGCGGAGGTCTTTTGTTTACCGTGCGCTTGTGACCTATATAGTACACGTCATTTAGAGGACAAGTGCCTTTATCCCCACAAACCAAGATAACGGACTCATATTAATTTTTGCTGCGCGCTCGGAATTTCCGCGCCGATATGGTCGTAGCCTTTTTTGGTGATGGCGCGGCCGCGGGGAGTGCGCTCGATGAGGCCCATTTGCATAAGGTATGGCTCGTTGACCTCTTCGATGGTCGCCTCTTCTTCCGAGAGGGAAGCGGCGATGGTCTTCAATCCCACCGGACCACCTTTAAATTTCTCGGCGATGACGGTAAGGATGTCGCGGTCGGTTTGGTTCAATCCCATCTCGTCTATCTCGAGGAGCGCGAGCGCTTTTTTTACCGTCTTCAGATCCAATCTCTCCTCATTCACTTCCGCGAAATCACGTGCGCGTTTCAATAAATAATTGGCCGTGCGCGGGGTGGCGCGACTTCTTGTCGCAACTTCCTTGAGCGACTCGCCGTCGATCTCGATTTTGAGGATTTTTGCAGAACGTTTCAATATCTCCGCTATTTCGTCGTCGGAATAGTATTGCAAACGGAAGGTGCCGCCGGAGAAGCGCGAGCGCAGCGGTGCCGAGAGCATCGATATGCGCGTGGTGGCAGCTATCAGAGTGAACGGAGGCAACTCGAGTTGCACCGTGCGCGCCGATGGCCCCTTGCCGATGACGATATCGAGGACCCCCGCCTCCATCGCGGGATACATCACTTCCTCGATGGTGCGATTGAGACGATGGATCTCGTCGATAAAAAGCACATCACCGGCGTTGAGATTGGTGAGGATCGCGGCGAGATCACCCACACGCTCGATCGCAGGGCCGGAAGTGGAGCGCATTGAGGCGCCGATCTCCTTGGTCATCAAATGCGCGAGGGTGGTCTTGCCAAGCCCCGGCGGGCCATAGAGGAGCACGTGCTCGGGCTGGTGATTGCGCCCCTTGGCGGCAGTGAGAAGGATGCGGAGGTTCTCTTTTATTCCGGATTGACCCACATACTCTTTCCAATCAGCAGGACGGAGCGCCTGATCGAGGGAGCGGGGGGACTTTTCTATTGCTTCTTTATCTTTGTCTGTCATATTTTTGCTCATCTGGATCCAATATGGATCGAATTGAGGTGGCCATGCCCCGTTAGAGGCAAACTTCGGAGCTCTCTAATGGGGTTGACAATTCATTCTAATATGCTATACTCTCTGTCAGAAAGCGCTGTTTGCGCTTTTTCTCTGCCCGCCACACCCGTGGCATCGGCAAGCCTTTCATAGAGATGCACAGTATCGGGCGATGGTAACTTTTCCAAGGACGCGGCGGTTTCCCGCCTTGGCGGGACGGCTGCCGCCATCCTCAGGGCCTGGTTGCAACTTTTTTACAAAAGCATCGCCCGATAGTGTGCACCTCCCTTCTTCGCTAAAACTTCGAAGGGCAAGCCCTTCCTGTTTGAACGATAGCACCCCAAAAGAAATTAGGAAGCGTTTTTCCACTGCGCAGAGAATGTTTCTTCTTGGCAATTGATGTGTCGTAAATTGTGAGAGTATATTTCTAACGGGGCAGGCTCGTTTGCAATCACATAATCGGGTTTTATGCTGTGAAAGCGTCTTAGTTACCGATAGTTTCCAACATGACTTCGTCATGTAGGTCAACAACGCGACCGAGTTCTTCGAGCGAGGTCACGCCCTGCAATACTTTCACGATACCATCTTGTCCCATGCGCCGGATCTTTTGGTGCGTCGCCGCTTTCCAAATGTCGCGCTCGCTTGAGGTGTGTCGTACACAATCTTCGATCTCGTGATCCATGAGCACGACCTCGACGACCGCGATGCGGCCTTTGTATCCGAGCCCGCCGCATTTCTCGCAGCCCTTGGGTAGCCACATCGTGTCGCGATTGGCGGGCAATTCATCGGCGTGGGGAATGTTGCGCAGAAGCGGCTCCATCAGTTTTTTATCTTCTGCGCTCAAGGGCTGCGAGACGCGGCAGTGCGGACATAAGCGGCGCACGAGGCGTTGTGCCATTGCCACCGTGACCGCCGCGCCCAGGATGTCGGCATTCACGCCCATGTCGATAAGGCGGGGGAAAGTACCGGCGGCATCGTTGGTGTGGAGTGTCGAGAATACGAGGTGACCGGTGAGCGATGCGTGCACGGCGGTTGATGCCACTTCAGCATCACGGATCTCGCCGACCATGATGACATCCGGGTCTTGGCGCAGTGTCGAGCGGAGCCCAAGCGCGAAAGAATAGTCCTTGGACACTTGCGTCTGCACGATACCCGGCAAGTGATACTCTATCGGGTCTTCGATAGTCACTATCTTTATTCCCGGATTGTGCACCTGCCGCAAGAAAGCATAGAGAGTCGTCGTCTTCCCGGAGCCCGTCGGACCGGTGTTCAATATCATGCCGTTGGGTTTCGCAATTTCCTTATTGAATATTTCCATGAGGTATTTGTCGAAGCCGAGCGCTTCCATGGGAAGCGCGATCGTCGTCGGATCCAAGACACGCATGACGATCGTCTCGGCGTAGGCACCGGGGAGGACGCTTGTGCGTATCTCGATCTCTTTTTCGTTGACGACAATTGAGAAGCGGCCGTCTTGTGCTGCGCTTTTTATGTTGAGTTTGAGACCGGAGAGTAATTTGATGCGCGACGAGATGAGCGCATAGGTCGGAGCATCGAACATCGTGGCCTCTATCAAGACGCCGTCCAGGCGATAGCGCATGCGCACGGCCTCTTCCTCGGGCTCCAGGTGAATGTCGGATGCGCCCAAGGATAAGGCACCCCCCATGATGATCTCCAGCACGCGCGAGATGCGGTGCGTGTCTTTAGAACCTGCGTGCGATTGGATCTCGAGCCGCACATCTTCGAGCTTCTTCAATTTTTGCAGCATCTCCTGAATGGTTTTGTTGGAGAGCGTCAAGATACCGGCCTCTGTCTCGGTCGCGTAGGAAATGTCGTGGTAGCGATCCCATGCGTGATCGAGCGATGCACGCGATACGATGAAGCGGCGCACCTCGTAGCCCAAGTGCTCCAGATTCTGTATCACCTGCACGGCATCGGGGCGCTCGGGGGAGCGCATCGCGAGAAAAAGATTTTTGTTGACCTTGTGAAAGGCTGCCACTTCCGCTGCACGCGCGATCTTTTCTTCGACGAGCCGCAGCGCATCGGTGTCGATCGCCTTGGATGTGAGATCGGCGTACTCGACGCCGTATTTGCCCGACAGCATTTCAGCGAGCTGCTCTTCCTCGCGCCCGCGCAGGTCATGCAGTCGCTCATCCTGCTTCTTCTCATTGAACTGAGTAGCCATTCCCACCATTGTAACGTATCTCAGCGCGCCTTTGGTACACTCTGCATATGGAACTTCGTTCCAATTCAGCTGAAGAATTGCAGGCTCATGCGGCAGAATTTGTTTCTCATCTGCAGCCTCGGCAACAAGCCGTGGTCGCAACGCTTTCCGGTGAGCTCGGTGCGGGGAAGACCACTTTTGCGCAGGGAATCGCGAAGGCTCTCGGAGTTGAGGAAGTGGTGACGAGCCCGACTTTTGTGCTCGAAAAGATATATAAGCTCGAAGGACAGAAATTTCAGCGTTTAATTCATATTGATGCATATCGCTTGAAAAGCGCACACGAGCTTGAGGTGTTAGGTTGGGAAAAGCTGCTTCAGGATTCGGGGAATCTCATTGTTCTGGAGTGGCCCGAGCGGGTAGTGGGTGCGATCCCGCCACACGCCACTAATATCAGATTCGACATTGTGGATGACGGGCGTATCATCACTCTGATTAACGAATATGGCGAAGAAAAAATCTGAAGAAAAAGAGGGAGAGAAACCTCTGCAACTCGTGCTCTTGGATTCGCACGCGATAATCCATCGCGCATACCACGCGCTGCCGGATTTTTCATCGAGCAGCGGAGAGCCGACGGGCGCCTTGTACGGGCTTATCACCATGCTTCTCAAGATCGTCGAGACGCTCAAGCCAGATTATCTCGTCGCGGCGCGCGATTTGCCGGGAGCCACATATCGGCACGAGCTCTTTGAGACATACAAAGCGACGCGCGTGAAAACCGAGGACGAACTTGTGGCACAACTTGAGCGCGCACCAAAGATCTTCGAAGCGTTCGGCATTCCGATGTACAGCCATGCAGGATTTGAGGCCGATGACGTGGTAGGGACGATCGTGCGCGAAGTTTCGGCACGCCGTGATATCGAGACCATCATTGCATCGGGGGATATGGATACCCTGCAGTTGGTCTCTGATCGTGTGCGCGTTTTCACCATGCGCAAGGGAATGAACGACACTGTTATCTACGACACTGATGCGGTGCACGAGCGATATGGCTTCGGGCCCGAGCGCGTTGTTGATTACAAAGCGCTGCGCGGTGATCCGTCGGATAATATTCCCGGCATCAGAGGCATCGGTGAGAAGACGGCAACAGAACTTATCAAAGAATTCGGCTCGCTTGATGATATCTATGCGGCCCTTGAAAGCGACTCGGAATCGTTCGCAAAAAAAGTGAGACCGCGTATCGTCGAACTACTAAAAGAGGGCAAGGCGGATGCGGCGTTCTCGAAAACACTTGCGACGATACATCCGAACGTTCCGATTTCCTTTGAATTGCCACGGCAACACTGGCATCTTACCGACCACACAGAGACCATTCAAGCGCTGTGCGACGAATTGGAATTCAAGTCATTGAAAGAACGCGTCGGCAGGCTCGTCGGCTCAAAGATGGATGAAACAATCGCTCCCGAACAAGAAAAGCAGCATGTCGACGCGGAGGCGCTTCGCGAAACATCGGTGGCGCTCTGGCTTTTGCACTCCGACACAACGAACCCCACGCTTGAAGATATTTTGCGGGAAGCGAAGACGGAAGATTTCGAGAAAGCGCGAGAAAATATCTTTCAGGAAATCCGAACAACTGGTCGTCTCAATGATGTATATGAAAAGATAGAAAAGCCGCTCATCCCCATCGTGCAGCGTATGAATGCAGCAGGGGTCTACATCGATGCATCGCATTTGAAGGAGCTTGCAAAAGAATATCGCACAGAACTCGGGCGTCTTGCGGGCAAGATATACACACACGCGGGCCACGAATTCAATATCAACTCGCCAAAACAGCTCGGTGTTGTTCTGTATGACGAATTGAAAATAAATCCGGTGCGTCAGAAGAAAACAGCGGGCGGCGCGCGTACGACAAAAGAAAGTGAACTCGAAAAGCTTTCTCGGCTGCACCCGATCATTGCAGACATCCTCGCGTATCGGGAACTTCAAAAACTTCTCTCCACCTACATCGACAAAATGCCGGCACTGCTCGGCGCCGACAGCCGCTTGCGCGCAGAATTCTTGCAGACCGGCACGGTGACGGGTCGCATGGGGTGCCAGAATCCGAACTTACAGAATATTCCTATCAAGACCGAGCTGGGTCGGCGGATACGCTCCGCTTTTTCGGCTCCGAAGGGGCGCGTGCTCGCAGCACTCGACTATTCACAGATAGAGCTTCGCATCGCGGCGGGGCTTTCGGCTGATGAGAAGTTGATACATGTATTCCAAAGCGGGGGAGATGTACACGCTGCCGTGGCTGCAGAAGTATTCAATGTGCCGGGGGAGTTAGTGGATCATGAAATGCGCCGGCGTGCGAAGGTTATTAATTTCGGCATTCTCTACGGGATGGGCGTAAACGCGCTGCGCGCGAACTTAGGCGAGACTGTCCCGCGTGACGAAGCGGCACAATTCCTCTCCGAGTATTTCAAGAATTTCTCCGGTCTTGCGCGCTACATCGAGCACACGAAAGCCGAAGCGGCCCTCAAAGGCTACACAGAGACACTCTTTGGCCGCCGCCGCTATTTTTCGGGTTTCCAATCCTCGATCCCAGGATTGCGCGCACAAGCCGAGCGCATGGCGATAAACGCACCGATACAAGGGACACAGTCCGACATCATCAAGCTCGCGATGGTTGAGGCGGATTCGCTCATAGAAAAAGAAGGCTGGCGGGGGAGGGCGGAGCTTGTGTTGCAAGTCCACGACGAACTCGTATACGAACTTGATGAAAAGATCGCAGAAGAAGCAGCACAAAAAATCCGACATGTTATGGAATCGGTCGTCTCGGCAGACGAGCTCTCGGGAGTTCCTATTGTCGTAGAAGTCTCGATAGGGCAGAATTGGGGAGAAGTGAAGAAAATACCTCGATAACCATGCTCTACTTCTACGTCGGAACCGACAGAAAAAAAGCGCGCGGGGCGATGGATGCGGCAATAAAGAAACTTTCGGGAAAGGGGACACAAGTTGTTCGGATCAGCGATGCAAATGCGCTTGCCGATCTTACCTCGGCGCTTCAAGGCGGCGGCATGTTCGATACATCGCACACGGTTGTGCTCGATGGTGTGTGTGCGAATGAAGAAATGAAAACGCTCGCTCTCAGGTCCCTTTCTGCGATGAAAGGATCTCCCGACGCGTTTTTTATTCTCGAAGAAAAGCCTGATGCGGCGGCGCGCAAGCAGATAGAAAAATATGCGGAAAAATCCGAGCGTTTCGATGCATCAGCCAAGAAAAAAGAAGGAGGCATTTTCGCACTCGCCAATGCTCTGAAGCGCGGCGACAAGAAAGCGCTCTGGGTCGGATATCAGCGCCAACTTGCGGGGGATTCTGCTCCCGAAGCTATCCACGGTGTGCTTTTTTGGGGTGCCAAGGACATGCTGCTCCGAGCGAAAGCGAGGAGCCCCGAGCAACGTCGAGGGGCTGAACTCATCGCCCGCCTCGCCGAACTTCCTCATGAAGCCCGCCGCCGCGGAGAAGAATTAGAGTATACGCTTGAGCGGTTTGTGTTGACAGCAGTGTGATATCATAGAGCTGATATGGTGAGTCGGCGAATCTCCTTTGCTGTGGTTCTTGTTGCGGTTTTGTTTATATTTCCAACTCACACGAATGCGCAAACTGCGATGCAGGGCGCAATTCAGGCTGGACTGCCTGAAGCGGCCGCAAAGGGACTTAATTGGGCAAATCCAAAAACGGCTGACTTGGCGTGTGTGCCCAAAGCTGAAGCGCCATGTCCTTGCGGACCTGACTTCAACCCCAAAACGAAGAAATGCGATGCGCCGACAAAAAGTGCGTGGCTGTGTCCTTGTAAGGATCCGCGGGGCGTAACAGGCTTTTGCTCGCATACTAATACGTGCAAGGGAGTTTCGTTCACCGACGAGAAAGGTAAGGGAGGAAATGCAGCCGGCATGGATCAGCTCATGAAAGCCTTGGGCGATCTTGTGGGCAAGCTCATGCAGCAAAGCAAGAAAGACGACCAGAAACAACCACCGCAACCACCGACAGGCGCCCAAGGCTGCACGCAAACGTTCCAAACATCCGATATCTCGCAGATCAACGGAAATCCCTGTGCCCAGTATGTGGCGCCGACAACAAATCCCCTTGGGGGGCTCACCGGTTTGGGTGGCTCGAACAGCATCCTCGGTTCGCTCTTAGGGGGCACGCAATCTCCCGATCTGAGCGGAGCAATAAATCCGGCCGCGAACACGAATCCAGCTCTGAACACAGCAGCGAATACAAATACGAGCGCCGATCTGAATCCGTTCGCGAATACGAACTCTCTTACGGGAGGCTCAAGCCTCACAGGCGGCTCACCCATTCTTTCCGGCGCGCCCAGCGCTGTCGGCGTCGGGGCGTCGACCAATGCCGAGACTTCAGTCAGTAATGGTGTTTCGTCGGGCGACACTGGCCTCTCTTTGACCGGCAGTTCTTTCACCGGTACGATCGCTCCTAGTGTTTCCGTCTCATCAGGCAGCGTCGTGCCAGCTCCCACGAACGCGGAAGTTGCCGACACAACTCCGGTGCTCGATACCACGAAAAATCCCCGTATCGTTTTTGCAACGTCGACGTACGTGTACAGTAGTGCGCCCCCGCAGGGTGGGGCTCGAGGCGATATTTTGGCGACGGACAGAGGTGCGACCGTGATAGCCGGTACGCGTGATATACAAAACAACATCGAAGTCGCGGGTTTCTACGGTACTGATGCGTTCGGTGGCGCGCAGCCTCAGGGAATCGTCGGGCAGTGGTGCCGGGCGCGTCCATGGGCAACTAATTTCCTCTCAAAGATCGTCACCCCGTCTTTCTTCGACGGACTTTGCTCATGGCGCGGCTATCCTGTCGGCACCCCGCCTCCACCTCCCGCCCCTGTGCCGCAAAAACCTGTTCTCCAACAGACTCCAGTACGAAAGCAGCCTACTCCCACAGTACCTGCGCCGGCGGCAACGACAACTCCTGCGGTCACGCCGAAAGTAGACATCTGGGCAGTGCCTGCTTCTGTCCCGCTTGGCGCACGCACCTCGATCTTTTGGAGTACAAAAGGCGTTACCAACTGCACCGAAACCTCTCCTGACGGCAGCTTCAACCAATCGTCGCTTTCAGGCGGCGCTGCCACAGTGGCTCTCACGAGCACAACCGTCTTTACGATTTCGTGTCTGGCGCCCGACGGTTCGCACGTGACAAACTACGTGACGGTGAATTTGTCGATTTAGGCAATTGTCCTGTATACTCGTGCGCGTGAATCCATACGAGCAGGCACAGATGCAACTTACGCGAGCGACCGCGGTGCAAAAAATATCTGACGATTTGCGAGTGCGCCTCTCGGCACCCGAGCGGGAAGTGAAGGTCTCGATACCGGTCAGGATGGACGACGGCTCGCTCAAGGTATTCGAAGGCTATCGTGTCCAATACTCGTCCCTGCGCGGTCCCTACAAAGGCGGAGTACGTTATCACCCCGATGCTGACATCAATGAAGTACGCGCGCTCGCATTCTGGATGACGATGAAATGCGCAGTCGCGGGGATACCGATGGGAGGTGGTAAGGGCGGCGTTACAGTAGACCCCAAGGAACTTTCTATAAAAGAATTGGAACGCCTCACGCGCGGGTTTGTCCGCAAGCTCGCTCCCGTTCTGGGGCCCCAAAGAGATGTTCCCGGACCGGACGTCGGAACCAACGCGACCATCATGGGATTGATTGCTGACGAGTATTCCAAGATCGTCGGCAAAGCAACTCCAGCGGTTGCGACGGGAAAACCGCTTGATCAGGGCGGCTCGGAAGGACGAAGCGAATCGACAGGCATCGGGGGCATGTACGTATTAATGGCGCTCCTTCCGCATCTCACCAGGAAAAAGCCGAGCCAACTGACCGTTGCCATACAAGGCTTCGGCAATGTTGGAAGTTTTCTCGCGAGGAACTTGGTCGCCGAAGGGTTCAAGATCATCGGTCTCTCGGATTCTAAAGGTGGTATTTACACTGAAAAAGGCTTAGATCCGGATGCTGCGGAAACCTACAAAAAGAAAAACGGTAGCCTCGAAGGATTTCCGGGAACTAAAAATATCAGCAACGAGAAACTACTCGAGCTCACATGTGACATTGTTGTCCCTGCTGCTCTTGAGAATGCGATCACCAAGAGTAATGCCGCGAAGATCAAAGCACACATTGTACTCGAAATGGCGAACGGCCCGACGACAACTGAAGCAGATGACATTTTGTTCAAGAAAGAGATCCACGTCGTACCGGATGTTCTCGCCAACGCCGGCGGAGTCGTTGTGTCCACCTACGAATGGGAACAGAATCTCAAGAACGAACATTGGACCGAAAAGAAAGTCCTCGGCAAACTACGGAAACTTCTTGAGCGGGAAGCGAAGAATGTCTGGAAACGTAGTACAAAGCTGAAGACCGACTTGCGCCGCGCTGCCTTTTCGGTGGCACTGGAGCGATTGGATGCTACCCTTGACAAAACGCCAAAGAAACGATAGTATTAGCCACGAAAAGCAATGAAGAGGAATAGTACCTGTCGCAAGATAGGGAACCGGCCTCGGAGCTGCGCCCGATAAGGAGCGACGGAAGCCCAACCGTAAAACAGGGACGCTGGTGTCAGCCAGCTACAGAGATCTGCGCAGCGATGCGCATATGAATACAAGGTGGTACGCGGGAAATCTCGCCCTTGTTATCCTCCGGTAGTTTACTGGTAGGATAGCAGAGGCGAGTTTTCATTTTGCACGGCATGAAAGTCCACCTAGACAACATACGACAGGCCGCGATCGACCTCGCGAAGACTTCCGAGAAAAAAAGGAACGCCTTTTTAGGCGCGCTCGCGAAAGAACTTCGGACACGAAAAAAGGATTTGCTTGCTGCGAATCAAAAAGACGTCGCAGACGCGCAAAGAAATGAACTTCCCGAAGCATTCGTACAACGACTTGTCGTGGATGCCCATGGTTTGGAAACACTGAACAAAAAACTTCGCGACGTGCAAAAATTAAAAAGCGGACTCGGAGAAATTATCGAGCACAAAAAAGATCGCACCGGTCTTGTGCTAGACAAAGTGCGCACCCCTCTTGGCGTCATACTGATTATCTACGAATCACGTCCGGAGGTGACGATCGACGTCGCCGCGTTGTGTATCAAATCCGGCAATGTCGCAATACTTAAAGGCGGCAGCGAGGCAAAGCATTCCAATCAAGCTCTTTATCATTGTATACAAAATGCGCTCAAGAAGTCCGGATTTGCAAAAGACACGGTCAGTTACGTCCAAGATCGGAGCGCCGTTTCAAAACTGCTGAAACAACACACGCACATTGATCTAGTCATCGCACGTGGGGGATACAGTCTCGTGAAAGCCGTCCTGAGTGACTCCACCATTCCGGTATTAGCGCACGCCGCGGGGGGTGCGCGGATCTACATTGATCAAAGCGCCGACCTCAAGATGGCCGAAAAAATACTCGTGAATGCGAAGATCAGCAAACCCGCCGCGTGCAATTCGCTCGACACCATTGTCGTACACAAGAAAATTGCTTCTCGTTTCATCCCGCGCATCACCGACATGCTTCGCGCGCGCGGCGTTCGTGTATTGGGCGATGCGCTCTCGCGAAAATTTTCGGCAGTGGGAACGATGACCGAAAAAGACTGGGATACGGAATTTTTGGGCCCGACGGTCGGGATCAAGGTCGTCAGCGATGTCGCGGAAGCAATTACGTTCATCAATCATCACAGCAAACGGCATTCCGAGGGAATCGTCGCTTCAAATAAAAAGATCATTCGCCAGTTCACGGATTCAGTCGATGCGGCGGCGATCTTCGTTAATGCTTCCACACGCCTGCACGATGGATACGTGTTCGGACTCGGTTCGGAAATGGGCATTGCCGCAGGGAAGTTGCATGCACGCGGGCCGGTCGGATTAAAAGAATTAACAACCTATAAGTGGCAAATATATGGCAAAGGACACATTCGCGCGTAAGAGAATAACCGTCATCGGCGGGGGCCACATGGGCTCTGCCTTGGCACAGGGACTCGTGAATGCGGGCGTACCTCGTTCGCGCATCACGGTCTCCGATAACTCCCGCGGGAATCTTGCCGCGGCAAAGAGTGCCGACTGGATCTTTCTCGCAGTCAAACCTTCTGTGGTCGTCAGCGTTCTTGCAGATATTACGGGCACTCTTGAAGGAAAAACTATCATATCTCTTGCCGCAGGTGTTAGTGTCAAGGCGATGAAAAAGCGCCTTCATGGCGTGAACTGCTCTATCGCTCGCATCATGCCCAACATTCCCGTTGCCTACGGCGAAGGAGTGATCGGATTTTATTCGGGAGATATCGCTGCTAAGAACAAGCGTGAGCTAAAGAGCGTACTCGGAAACCTCGGACTTCTCGTCGAAGTGAAAAAAGAGAGCAATCTCGATACCATCACCCTCATAGCGGGATGCGGGCCGGCCATTGTCTCTTCCTTTGTTTCCGCCTATGGCAAGCGTGCCCGGACGCTCGGTCTCTCGCGCAATGCCGAAGCAATCGCGCTCCAGACCTTCAAGGGAGCGCTCGCGTATCTTGAGCGGTCGGGCACAGCTCCTGAAAAGCTTATCGATTCGGTGGCCACCAAGGGTGGTGTGACTGAGGCAATACTCAAAGAACTTCGACGCGGTGGTTTCGAAAAAATATTCGCGCGTGCGATGCAAAGCGGCTATAAGAAAATAAAAGGCATTCACAGCTAAATGTATGTACAAACGCCTCGTTGTAAAAATAGGTACGAATGTTATCTCTCGCAACGACCGACTTGCTGAGGATGTTGTACAGGACATCGTCAATCAGGTCGTCGGACTCCGTGCGCAGGGCATCGAAGTGTTGCTCATCACTTCCGGTGCGATAGCTACAGGGAAGGGGCTTGTCGCGCTTCACGGTGCTTCTGCGACAGCCGAAAGGCAGGTTTTTGCCGCCGTAGGGCAAATCGGGCTCATGTCCCTCTACTCAAAGTTCTTTGACGCTAAAGGACATCGGTGCGGCCAAGTTTTGGTCACCAAAGGAGATTTCAGAGACAAGCAGCACTATGCCAATATGAAAAGTTGTTTTGAGAATCTGCTTCGCGAGAACATCATCCCGGTCGTCAATGAGAATGATGCCATTTCTATCAGCAAACTTGTTTTTACCGACAACGACGAACTCGCGGGTCTCATCGCTTCCCAACTTGATGTCGATGCTGTCATATTTCTCTCAAGCGTCAATGGGGTATTAAAGGAAGAAGTGACCATTCCAGAGATACGGGAGGAAGATATTGCTTCATTTGAACGATATGTGACCGATACGAAATCCACCGGCGGGCGCGGGGGAATGCTCACGAAATTCGCGATCGCACGCAGGCTCATGGCGCACGGTATCACGGTCCACGTCGTGAGCGGAAAACGTGGACATGTTCTTATTGATATTGTTGAGGGTAAACCTTTGGGTACGAAATTCGTACCGACGAAGAAGATATCGGCGGTGAAGCGTCGCCTCGCGTACTCCGAAGGACTTTCGGTCGGCGTGGTGTACGTTGACGCAGGAGCCGAGAAAGTCCTTCGTTCCGGGAAATCGAACAGCTTGCTGCCCGTGGGAGTCAGAAAAATTGAGGGAGAATTCAAAAAAGGGGACACCATAGAGATACGCAACGAAGCGGGTAAGAAGCTCGGATACGGTGTCGCCCAATATGGCGCGGATGAGGCGGGAATTCTCGTGGGCAAAAAAGGAGCGCGTGCGCTCATCCATTATAACTACATGGTCATCAGCGATTAATTACTCACGTGTCCCCCCGGGAGGAATCGGACCTCCGTCACGTGCTTAAAAGGCACATGCTCTACCATTGAGCTACGAGGGGCTACTGCACCACCCGGTAACCATTGAGTCCCGACGAGCCTTGCTGTCGGGACCCCGACCGAAACGTCGGGCTACGAGGGGTAAACGAAACTATACCGCCCTTGCGGCTAAAGCTCAAAGCCGGAAGCTATTTAAAGCGGCAGGTCGAAGGCGAATGCGCCCGCGCCGGTGAAGACGAGCGAGAGGCAGATGACAAAAACTAATGCGCTCGCGGTGCGCGAGATAGGGATCATGACGCTGTAGCGACGTTTCCAGATCAGCGCTTTGAGCGCCGCAAGTGCGCCGAGGATCGCGACGAGCTGGACATACATGCCGAGGAATAAACCAACCGCGATGAGAAATTCCAGGGCTGCGGCGAAAGTCGGGATCCACGTTCCTTTACCGACGACGATGAATTCTATGTCCCCAAGTTGCTCGCGCTTCTGCCAGTGCGTCCACGCGATCGAGAAGAAGACCACAGCTGCCGCGATGCGCAGGAGTGTTGCCGAGAAGGGCGCAAGAAAGAGCAGCTGGGGGAAAAGGGAAAGCATAAATAAAGCTTGTAGCTTGTAGCTTACAGCTTGTAGCAAATACAACAAGAGCATATGGTGTTCATATGCCTATCGCTATTTTATTGCACAATATCCGGAGCGCACATAATGTGGGCTCGATATTCCGCACCGCCGATGCGGCGGGTGTTGCGAAGATCTACCTCTGCGGATATACGCCGGTGCCGATCGACAGGTTCGGTCGGCCACAAAAAGAAATCGCAAAGACAGCGCTCGGCGCGGAGAGATCTCTGCCATGGGAATATTTCAAGTCGCCCGTGCCGCTCATTTCAAAATTATCCGCCGGAGGCGGATCCTCCTCCGGAGGAAAGAAACAGAAGTGGGGAATCGTTGGCGTTGAGCAGGATCGCCGATCTCGCGACTATCGGAAATACAGGGTCAAAGCCCCGACACTTTTTATTTTCGGTAATGAAGTGCGCGGACTCTCCCATGAGTTGCGTGCGAAATGCGATGTCCTTATCGAAATACCGATGCACGGCAAAAAAGAATCACTGAATGTTTCCGTCGCAGCCGGAATTGTATTGTTTCAGATGTTAGCCAATAGCCACTAGCGATTAGATGAATTCAGGATTCACTAGTGGCTAAACCCTAGTGGCTAATCACTAATATGTGAGTACGTCCACGGTCCGCCCCTGGTCGTCCAAGAGCCGGATCACATCGTGCGTGTTGTACCAGAGTTCGGTGCGCATGTTGAGAAAGAGTCGCCACGAGTGGAGTGCGAATGTTGGATCGTTGCGAGAGGTATTTACACAGCCGTTGTACGACATCGTGTTTGCAATGAATGATCGGCACGTCGACGAGAGTTCTGAAGGAAGATCGGTAGGGAAGTGGCACGAAGGAAGAGTATCCAGATAGTCGAAGCAGGCGCCACTATAGGTCTGCAGGTTCTGCGGATTCTTCGCGAGGGTCTCTGAGGCGTGGGGGCACGCATTTCCTATCTCCGGAGTGAATGTTTGCAGTTCGCCGAGGTAGCCGCTGCAGATATTTTCGCGGAATGAGACTCCGACGGGGGAGGCGCTCGTGGTGACGATCGCAGAGGCTCCCGGCTCAAGATATACCTTCTCCACGTTGTTGATGACGCCCATCACGAACAGTGGCGCGCCTTGCGGAATGTATGTCCGAAGTCCGGAAATCGCACTTTGCAGGGACCAATTCGTGATAGCGATCGGCGCGGTGTTACTTCCGGATGCCTCGATCTTGATATATTCCGCTGTAGCATCGCTCTCGGTCGCCGAATTGTCCGTGAGCGTGATCTTACCCGCAGAGGGTGAGGGATTGCCGAATGTGCGGAGCTCGGAAGGCTGCGGGCTCGCATTTGATCCGGACCGGATATTTCCGGGAGCATCGTTTTGCGCGTCGACTTCCGCATCACCTGAAATATCCGGTCCTTGAGGGAGAGATGCTGGCTGCCACGGCAGCCGGAATGATATGCCGGGCGAGGTGCCACTGCCGAAAATATAATCGATCGGATTGCCGAGCGTGCGCGCGGTGCGCGCAGAAGCACTTAGACCTCCGCTTATCAACCAAAAGAGGATGAGCCCGATGATGAAGAACACAAGGGAGATGATGAGGACTCTCTTTATCATGCGTTCATTATATTATAACGCGTGCGTTGCGAGCAGCTTCAAGAGCTCCTCGCGCGCGACCTCGGCGTCACTCCACTTCGTTTTGATGCCATCCTTGCCCGCCATCGCATCCACTCCTTTGCCCGTTATCAAAACAACATCTCCCGACTTTGCTATCTGGAGTCCTTTTCGTATGGCATCACGACGGCCCAGAATGATCTCGGGCCTCTCTTCCATGCCTGCGGCTATCTCTTCGATTATTTTTTGCGGGTCTTCATCGTAGGGGTCGTCATTCGTCAAGATGACATATGCGCACGATTCTTCGGCAATTTTTCCTACGACGGGGCGCTTCCACGTGTCGCGCCCTCCACCAGCCGAACCCAGTATGCAGATCTTTTTGTGCGCACGATACGCATCGAAGAGCGCTTGCAGAGAATTCGGCGTGTGCGCGTAATCAACGACGACGGCAAAATCTTGTCCCTCCCGGATCTCCTCGGTACGTCCGGGAATATGGGTCACTTTTTCAAGAGCCCGCGCGATCGTCGCGGTCTCGATGCCGAACGCGCGCGCTACGGTCGCAGCAGCAAGAGCGTTTTTGAGCGAGAATTCTCCGGGAAGCTGAACGGATATTTTTCCGTCATCCTGTGTGAAGTACCCGCCTTTTGAGTCTGCCGACCAGGGCTTGTTCGCAGAAAGTGAAAAGGGAAGTACATGCTCCACCGGAAGCAGAAAATAGCGCGCACTCTCGGCGTCTCCGGCGTTGGCGATCATATACCGGGGACGCTTTTTCGAGCGAAGGAGTTGGAGGCCTATTTCAAACTTCGCATCAGCATAATTCTCATATGAACCGTGCGATTCGATATGCTCCGGCTCGAGATTCGTAAATACCAATGCGTCGAGTTCGATGGCGCGATGCCGGTGTTGCCGAGCGCCCTCGGACGTCATTTCGAGGATCGCGAGAGAGCACTTTGCAGTTACCGCTCTGCGCAGGAATCGCTGGATGAAAGATCTTCCCGGCATCGACCTGCCCATGTTGTTCGGAGTGGATACGTCGCCCACTTTGATGCGGATAGAATTCAGGAGCGCCGTGGCGTATCCCGCTTCTTCGAATATCGCGTTGATGTATTCGGTCGTCGAAGATTTTCCTTTCGTGCCGGTGACGCCGATGACGAGGAATTCGCGCGAGGGATGGCCGTACCAAAGAGCCCCGAGGTGCGCCAGCGCGAAATGATAGAGGGACAGGAGCACTCCGGGTGTTACTTGCAGCAGCATTTTCTTAAGACGATTCATGGAATTTTCAAGCATCAAGAATTAATTGGCGCTTGATCATTATCGCATTTACTGTCTGCCCAAAATTCGAAGTGCCTCACGTAATCGATCACTTGATCGCTCTACGTCTTGTGGTACTTTTCTAAGCGCATCGCGTGCCTCTCCTTGCGAATAGCCCAGTGCTTTCATTGCTTCGAGGGCCTCTTCGTCATGACGGAGCGCTGAGGCACCTCCTTCCCCTCCGATGCCGACTTTGTCCTTCAACTCGAGCACGATTTTTTCAGCTGTTTTCCTGCCGATACCGGAGACTTTGGTGAGATACGATGCGTTCCCTCCCGCGATCGCAGAGCGCAGCGTCTCGACCGATGCAATATCGAGGATAGCGAGACCGGAACGGGGCCCGATGCCGGAGACCGTGAGGAGAAGTTCGAACAGCCGCAACTCTTCTTCGGTGGAAAAACCGTACAGATCGAGGATGGTCTCGCGCACCGCCAAGTGAGTCCAGAGCGCCACCTCTTTCTGGGGCCGGAGTGTCGCGAGCAATTCGCGTGTTGCAAATACTTTGTACCCCACACCACCTGCAGAGATGATTGCATGTCCAATGCGCACTGCAAAGACCATGCCGGTAAGTTGTCCTATCATAAACCCAAGTATAGTGCATCAACGACTCGCGCGAAACGCTCTCCCGCGCATTGTCCACGACACAATTTCCGTATTCGATATTCCCTACATTGCGCCATAGCGTACAATAGGGAATATGGGGAAGACGGAATCTCACGCTCGTGGGGTGCGAAGAAAGCGGTACGTGAAAGATGCGGTACTCTCTGTGATAGGAGCCGCGGGCATTATTGCCGTGGCGGCGCTCGCACCAAACGTCTTTCAAATCCTTCCGCATATCATTGGCAAGAAACGTTACAAACTTGCATTCCAAGCTCGGACTGCGGTTTCGCGTCTTATCGTCAAGGGGCATGTCCGGTTCGTACAGCGCAACGGTAAGAAATATATTGAGCTTACTAGTGCAGGTCGGCAGGCGCTTCTGCTGGAGCAGGAGAAAGCAAAGCTCACGGCGCATCAACCGAAGCGATGGGATGGGCGATACCGCATCGTGATGTTTGATATCCCGCAGCAAAGAAGAGCGACACGCGATCGTATTCGACGCCTCATGCAAGAGTGCGGCTTTTTGCGCTTGCAGGACAGTGTCTGGGTGTATCCATACGATTGTGAGGAGTTTATTATACTCGCGAAAGCGGAGTTGCAGATCGGGAAAGACGTGCTCTATGTAGTTGTTGAATCCATAGAAAACGATGGGTGGGTACGAGAGCGCTTTCGTTTGCGTAAGGAAAGATGAAGTTGTTTTCCAGGGTGTACATATCTCATATTCCCAGATTGCGCGGTAGCGCACGTTACGGAATATCACTTTTGGGGCGATTGGTGCACGCAGAGCAAACAGTTCGCATTGTTGCGCCGAAGGGGAAGATGCGGTAGCATCCGGTCCAATGGCAAACACGAGGTCGGCAAAGAAAGCACAGCGCGTCGCGCTTCGCCGTCGCGTGCACAACGTGCGGCGCAAAGGGGCGATGAAAATGGCAGTGAAGCAGATGGACAGATTTGTGGGCGGAAAAAACTCGGGGGACGCGGAGGGGCAGCTCAAAGTGCTCTATCAGGCCGTCGACAAGGCTACCAAGAACGGCACCATCCACCGCAACACGGCCGCTCGTATGAAATCCCGCGCTGCCAGGCAGCTCCGCGCGCTCGCAGCCTAGCACTCTCCACTTTTGGCCTTTGCAGATGCGGCACAATTGCCGCATGATTGGGCTACATGCCCCATAAGAAAACTTCGGCCGACTCTCGGCGTCCTCAAAATCGCGGAGCTTCTTCTCTGTTTATACTCATTCTTGCGGCGATTCTCGGCGTCTCCGCAAGCATGAGCGATGCCTTCCCCTCGCCGCTCGCGCAAACTCCGGAGGCATTTCGCGACGCGGCTGCCGCTTCATATGCATACGATGCGCGCTCGCAGCTGGCGCAAGCAGGGGGAGATAAATCACTAGATGCTCTATGCTCATCGTCATACGACTACTCATGCAAATATCCGAATTACAGCGAATCCGGTAAATTATGCGGCGAGGGGTTGGAGGTAGGAACGAGCAATGTAAAAGGGCATTGCGTTAGCCAAGACGTTGCTCATGGCGATGAGTATAGGGATGCGGATGGAGAATGGAAAGCAACACAGACTCCGAAGTCCGGTGCAGGCTCAGAGAGCGGGTCAGGCGGAGGAGGCATTCCGAGTATGCCAAAAATTCCTGATGAAGAAGATCCAGCAGTGCCGAAGACTCCGAGTGGTCCTGCGAACACTCAAATTGATAACGCGCTCGACGAAAAGCAAAGAGAGCTCACCCGAGTCAACAACGAAATATCCGAGCTCGAACAAATACTGGAGCAATCGAAATCGGGAAGCGGGGACTTTACTGCGGAACAAGAAAGTCAGCTTACACGGCTGCGGGGTGAAAGCGCGCTGCTCAATGATGCGTTGCGCACCGACACCGCCACGCTGCAGCCGCAAAGTCCCACGGTCCAGGGAACTCCGGTACCGGACCCAGCGTTATTTCAAACAACAGAGTACCAGCGGACTGACGCGACGTTCGATCAATCGGCTTTCGAGAATCCGACCGGAAACACCGGGTCTTTGGGTGAAAATCCGGCTACTCAACCACAGGGCGGTTTTGGGCAGACGGTGGCGCAAAGCACGCAGGATTACATAAACAGCGCAGAACCTCCGGTGTTCAATGGCAGTTGGCCTACAACGCCTTCGCCACAGACTGCGGACACAAATGCTCCGACCATCGCCGACACGCAGCGCAGCGCGGTTGAAGCGGCCGCAACATATGATGCTGCACAACGAGCATTCGAAGAAAACCCCACCGATCCGGCAGCTCGAGCGGCATGGAATCAAGCCAAGCTCGGCTATCGCGCATCACAGCAAGCGTATAATGCTGCAGTCGAAGCAGTGAACGGACCTGGAACTGCGCCGTATAGTTTTGATGGACCTGTTATGTTGGTACAGCCGGGCGAACAGACGTCATCCGGCAGTTTACCGGCACCAGGCACAGACAGCATTTTGCCCCCAGAACCATCCTCCGCACTTGATCCGAGTGTAGCCAGCGCTGCAGCAAATGCGAACGGTGGCTGGGTGAACCCAAGCCCGACCGATTTTGATGCAGGGCCAGACAGCGCAGCGTACAGAAACCTGAACATTCGCGATTTTGATGACGGACAAGCATACCCCTTTGCCGACGGATACACCCTTGATCGCACTGGTAGTGATGGTGAGAATAGCGATTACCTGATCACGCCCGCGGGAGATCGGATCAATGTAAACAACTATTCCGGTACCATTGGAGAGCTCGCAACAGCTCTTCAAGATCCCGCGGCAAGCTACCGCGAGAATGCTGCTCGGCTTGATGCGTTGGATGATACTATCAATGCGAATGAAATCAGAAGCGACCAGCTTGACGCCACGATAAGGTCAGAAAATCGAGACCCGACTCCTGCTGAGGAGAAACAACTGCAAGAATTAGGCGACTCTGATTATTCGCTTTCCAACCAGCGAGACGACCTCGCGCGCATGAATGCGCTTCTCGCCACTACTCCACAGCTTGCTAGCCTCGGGCTCGAGGATGGTGGTGAAGCAAGACCACCTTATCCAATAGACACCTCAATACCTATATCTCACATGGACCCTTTTACGAGGTACGACGCCGACGGCGTGGGGGTGCGCAGCACTACTTTCCGCGACGGTACTACGGTGGTGTCAGTCTACGGACCCAATGATGAGTACGCGCGTATCCCAGTCGAGTCTGGCCAGACCGTCGAACAGGCAGTCCAACAGGCAAAGGACGGATGGAACTACGATTCGAAGCTGAACGATATAACAGACGGTACATATCGGCCGGCACCGAATCTTGAGATCACAAGAGACGGAGATAACTTTAGTATCCGAGATCCTCTAACCGGCCGCTACAACGGTACCGTCGATCAGTTCGGTGATGAAAAGATTGGGGCGTTGATTACACGTGATCAATCTATCAATCTCCCCATCTCACCAACTCGTAGCGACGACGGATTCCCGCTCTCGTCTGCGGCCGACCCACCGCCTGCCGCTCTCGAGCCAGGTGTCGCCGCGGCAACGACCTTCGATACATGGGCACAGAATTTGCCGGGAGCCATGACACAAGCTCCAGCGTTTGATTTTAATTCCCCTCCGCCGGCCGAAGGTTCCTTTCCTGATCGATCCGCCACGATACAGGAAAATCCTCTGCCTGGGCAACAGCTTCCCGCTGCCACATGGGACGCGCAGAGCGGTTCAGAGCTCCAAGGATACTCCGCAGGGTCGCCCGACAGAGGTTTAAATTGGTATACCGGACTTTCAGATTCGGAAAAGCAAACGCTGCATGCCAACTACGGAGAGGATATCAACGCCGCGTATTCTGCAGCGCTTGCGCAAAATCCCACCGTGAGCGATGTCGGCAAATATAACGAACTTGTTTTTCGAGAAAAAATGCTCTCAGATCAGCGTGGCTTCATGAATGGTGGGGGAGCGCCAAACCCCGAAAGAGATGCTGTACTTGGGCAGATTAAAAATGATCTGTATGCAATGGAGAACCAGTATCCATGCTTGTCGGGAGGCTCGTGTACTGGAGCGTCTGACTCTAACTGGCGGGATAGTTTTTGGGGACGGGACGTCGCAGGAGTGCGGGATCCCGGGCTTCGTGCGACAGATATGCCAGCTGCCATCGAACCCTCGGTCGCGCCGTCAGAACCTGTAAGCGTCGATGATATCGTCGCCCACTCTGAAGGGAATGGTAACTGGACCGCACAAGCAGAAACAACAGAGCAACAGAGGTACCTCGAAGACAATGGATATACATGCAGCTCTAGCGGCGCCTGCTCCAAAGGTTCGGTTGATGACATTGTCGCTCGCTCCGATGGGAATGGAAAATGGACGGCCCGCGCTGAATCTGCCGAGCAGAAGCAATACCTTGAGGCCAGCGGGTACACTTGCGGCTCCGATGGAAGTTGTTCAAAAGGATCAGTTGACGACATAATCGCAACGAGAGACGAAGAAGGTAAATGGAAAGCCAAGGCGGACTCGGAGGAGCAGAAAAAGTATCTTGAGGATAACGAATACACATGTGCTTCGGACGGGAGTTGTGTCAAAGATGAGGGTAAAGAGCCCCCAGATACCACCAAAACAAAAACAGAAAAAGACGCGGCAGACGCAAAAGCTGCGAAGGAGGCAAAAACCGCGAAAGATGCAGCGGACGCAAAAGCCGCAAAAGCCGGAGCCGAAAAAGGCGGAACTGGTAAAGGGGGAGGTGGAGCGGGAGGTGATGGAAAAGGAGCTGGCGGAGGAGGCGGAGCGCCGAAGATGCCGGAGATTCCGCAGTCGCAGAAGAAGCCGCCGGGCAATCCACTGGCATCGTTCCTTGAGGGTTTGGCCAAGGGCCTCACGCCCCAGCCGGAAGCTCCCGTTTGTTCCACCGATCCACAAATTTACGCCCAACAACAGCAGCAATATCAGCAGCAGTTGCAGCAATACAATTATCAGCTGCAGCAGTATCAGCAACAGCAACAGTACCAGCAACAGTTGAGTCGGTATTACGCACAACAGGGCTTGACGCCTCCGCCACCATCACAAACAACGGCGCCCGTGCAGCCCTTGCCGTGTAAGCCCGCGACGGGCGGTCAGTGTCAGCAGCAATTGCAACAGCAACCTCCGGCGTCCAGCTGCAACGTCGGTTCATGGAAGCCGACGATGAATGGCGCGTGCATCACTGCCTGGCAGTGTGTGCCCAACCCCACCCCGCAATGCCCCGCGCAGCCGGCGGAGCCTAATCCCGCGACATGCCTAAATGGCTCGTGGAAACCGGCGACCTCGACCGTCGCAGGATCGAGTTGTCTCACGAGTTGGCAGTGCGTGCGCAATAATGCGCAGTGTCCCGCACGACCCGACCAACCCGATGCATCGGAATGCCGGAATGGCTCGTGGAAGCCGGCGAGCTCGACCGTCGCAGGTTTGAGTTGTCTCACGAATTGGCGATGTGTTCCGGATACGTCGGATCCCACCCCAACTTCCACCACCGCTCCCGCGGTCATTCCCCTCACTGCCCATCTCGCATGCCAGCCCCAGCTCGCTGATGTTGGCATGACTCTCGCTCTTGCGTACTCCTGCTCGACAGGGACGAGCAAGGGTTCCGGCTTCGATACGGGTGGAGACCAGTCGGGCTCCGCAACGGCCACCCTTGGGGCGCCTCCGGCAGGCGCCAACACCGCCACCTACGCTCTCACGTGCACCGACCAGGGACGCACCGCAGGCGCTCAATGCTCCGTTCAAGTCAACAGATCCTCGATCGTCCTCGTCGCCAACCCCAAGACCGTTGCCTCGGGCAAGACCACACTTCTCGGCTGGATCACGACCGGCATGCGATCCTGCGTCATCTCGAGCCCCGATCAGGCCGACTTCACGGCGGACAATGCGTACAACACAAGTACGACCGGTGCCGCGGCGACCTCTCCCATCACATCCAACGCGACGTTCCAATTGGATTGCACGACGCAGGGGGGAGCGAGCAAGCGCGCGAGTGTGACGGTCACGCTTGGTGCAAGCACGGGTACGGCAGGGGCGGGGAGCACATCATCCACGCCAACCACATCGAGCACATCCAACACGAGCTCAAGTCCGGCCCTCATCAATATCTCCGCGGCGGACGACTCCTTTTCACCCCGCACAATAACTATCGCAAAAGGGAGTACGGTGACATGGACCAATACGGGCGCGATGCAACATACCGTGACGGCCGATGGCGGAAGTTTCGATACCGGCCTTTCTCCGGGGGCAAATTTCTCGCGGACCTTCACGACTGCGGGCACCTACCCGTATTACTGTCGCTTCCATGGCGCTCCGGGAGGAGTCGGTATGTCGGGAGTGATTACCGTGATGCCGTAAGTTTGGAGCTGAAGTCTGTGGTTACAGAAACAATAAAAAAGCCTGCGCCTGCGCAAGCGGGCCAAACGTGCTACATTTCTCTCGTTGGCTCTCGTCGTTCCCTCCTTCGCTCAAAGTGTCTTTGAGCTTCGGCGGGCGAGCAGTGGTTTTTTGTACCATTACTTGTCCTTCGAAGCTCCGGGATTTTCCGGAGCGTAGTAGGGCTCTCGTAGTTCAACGGATAGAACGCGAGCTTGCGGAGCTCGTAATCTGGGTTCGATTCCCGGCGAGGGCATGAATATCAGGCCCGCATGTAGCCGATGGCACGCGCGGTCAACTCCGCGATACGATCAACGGTCGGCTGCGGAAGTGTTCCGAGAATGCGACGGATAAGCCGCTGGTCGACGACAGTGATTTTGTCCGGACGCACGATCCCGGGTCGTGGGAGTCCGGAGTCACGTTGTTCTTGTCCGTCGATGCGGTAAACGTCTTTCCGGTTCTTGTACGACTCAAGTTGCGAGGTGATTGCGACAATTATGACGTCGTTTTGTTTGCGATTGTATGCGGTCGGAGAAAGTACGAGCGCGGAGCGCTGTTTGAGCGTCGAGAAATCAGTGAAGGGGAACGGAACGAGCACGATCTGTCCGCGCTTATAGGTTGTCATAGACCGCATCAGCGGCATTATTCCAGAACGCGAATGACGGCTCAGCAGCTTTCATTCGAGCATACTGGTCAGGCGCGAGATGTAGCACGTGCGGCAGGCGCGCGAGAAAACGTCGCTGCTGATCCGGCGTGGCTTTCTCAATCGCATGCTCAATGTCCGTAAGAGCCTCATCTGTCATGACCCCATCATAACATAACCCAGTCTTTTCCACATTTTCACATTGCGCTCGCGCTCGCTGGGGCGCATGATTGAGGCATGTTCCGATCCGCGTCCCGGGGTTTTGCTGTTTTGCCCGTGATAGGTCTGCTCGCCGCCCTCGCGGTCACGGCGATAGCGCTCCAATCTTTTACTCCTATGCCAACGGGCAATCAACCGCAGCAGGCTGCCGGAGCCATTCTTGCCGCAGACATCCCCCCCCCAAGAACGCAAGCGATGCCGTCGACTGGTGGTGTCCCCTACCTGCTTCCAGCTCCCGCAGCGACACCAGCAGCTACCGCCACAGCTCCTCCGCCAGATGCCAAAGCAAAGGCTGATGCGGAAGCTACAGCGAAAGCTGAAGCGGATGCCAAAGCGAAAGTCGATGAGGAAATCTTGAATAAATGTGGGATTGCGATTGCTACAGCAAAAACTGCAGCTACGACGAAGGTAGCTGCTAAACCAACGGACCCCAACTCCGATGACTGTGTTGCTGCTGCCCCCGATCCGGCAAAACCGGGCAATTTCAAATGCGTTGGGAAATCCGCCACTGTCACTGTTAAGCCAGACGGCACCCTTAAGATCAAAGCTGAACCGAATCCGAAGGTATCGCCAGGTACGTGTAAAACGACTGCGTGCGTTGACACAACAACTTCATATTCACCCATAAGTTCGGTTATGAGATGTGTCCCTATCATTTCGAAAGGAATAAACAAGGCACTGGTCGTAGATAAATTGTCGAGCGATGGTTTTACTGTGCGAAAAAATTTCTTGACGGGCAAGTGGGAACCCTCATGCCTCGTGGGTTGTGGCATCGATCAAACTCAGCAAGATATCATTAATAGTGCATTCGGTAAGGACCCTACGAATTCAACGAATGAAATGCTTGTGGATTCAGACGGCACGCTTAAGGCCCCCGATGGGGTAAAAATCAAAGAAATCGCCGCGTACAGTCCCGATCCGGACGCGGACAAGGATTCTAAAGATGTCGACACTGCGATTGCTGATGCATGTAAGAGGGATTCACCTCCAGAGTGGTGCACGAGCCCGACACCACTTACTCCTCCGGAACGCCCAGTGGTGTCGGGTGGTATAACATCGGAGACAACCAAGACAGACATTTCTCGAATAGAAGATAATAAATGGGAGGCAAGACCTGCCAACGAAGCAGAACGCAAATATATTGAAAGTCTGGGATTCAAATGCGATGCATCTGGCCTCTGCACAAAGGGGTCATCTGAAGCGCCACCCGGAACAATATGTAGGGATCGTACCGCGCCTCCCTGCAAGCCGGGTAATGAGCCACCCAAACAATGCGCGAACGGCGGCGATCCCGCCAACGGCTGTAAGATACAGTCCGTATGTTCAAACGGTGGCAATCCTCCGGACTGCAGGATAAACAGCACCTTCCAACAACCGCAGCAACAGCAGCAACCACCGCGTCCTCCGGCGAGTAGCGGTGGCGGCAATCCGATGAGTTCGATGATGAACTCGATCGGCAAAGCGCTCGGGTTGAATCAACCACCGCCCCCGCAGCCTCTTCCGCCCCCGCAACAATGTCCGAGCGATCCACAGGCGTATGCGCAATGGCAGCAGCAATACCAGCAGCAGCTGCAACAATATAATTTCCAACTGCAGCAGTATCAATACCAGCAGCAGCAACAACAACAGCAGCAGCAATATCAACAACAGCTCAATCAGTACTACGCGCAGCAGGGGTACGCGCCGCAGGCTCCAGTTCAACAGCAGCAAATCACGGCACCGCCCCAACAGCCACAGCAATGCACGCCCTCCACCGGCAATCAATGCCAACTCCAGTTGCAGCAGACTCCACCTGCTGCAAACTGCTCTGTCGGACAGTGGCAGCCGGTCATGAATGGTCAGTGCGTCACCAATTGGCAGTGCGTTCCGAATCCGACCAACACGAACTTCACTGCTAATCCAACCTCCGGTCCCGCACCCCTTACGGTCACCTTTACCGGCATGGTACCGGTCCCATCAACGATTGATTTTGGTGACGGCACCAATTTCGTGGGCTCGGGATGCGGCGCTGCTACCTGCCCTCCCGCCAATCTTACGAAGACGCATACCTACGCAGCTGCCGGCCCGTACCAAGTGCAACTCACCTCCAACGGCAACGTTATCAGTAGTATAACCATCACCGTAACTTCCGGCACGGCGACTTCCACCCCACCTACCCCGCCACTCGTTCCGCTCAGGGCCGAATTATCCTGCCAGCCCCAGCTCGCCGATGTCGGCATGATGGTAGCCTTCGCGTATTCCTGCTCTGTAGGCACGAGCAAGGGTTCGGGCTTCGATACCGCAGGCGCGCAATCAGGTGTGGCAAGCACAACGATAGGTAGTCCTCCCGCAGGAGCCAACACCGCCACCTACGCTCTCACCTGCACCGACCAGGGACGTACCGCAGGCGCGCAGTGCTCCGTCCAAGTCAACAAACCTTCTACTATCCTTGTCGCCAACCCCAAGACCGTTGCCTCGGGCAAGACCGCGCTTTTGGGCTGGGTCACGACCGGCATGCAATCATGTGTCATCTCGAGCCCCGATCAGGCGGATTTCACCGCGGCCAACTCCTACAACACAAGCGTGAGCGGCACGGCTGTCACGTCGCCGGTTTTCTCGCAGGCGACATTCCTCCTGCACTGCCAGACGCTCGCAGGCGGGACGAAAGATGCAACCGTGGTAGTAACTAGCCAATAGCCACTAGCGACTGGAAAATGCAGTCATACCAAGATTTAATTGTATGGCAACGTGGCGTAGAACTTGTTGCTGAAGTGTATCGACTCACGCGAAAATTCCCAAAAGAAGAAATGTTCGGACTTATAAGTCAGATGCGGCGAGCTGCGGTCTCGATTCCCGCAAACATTGCCGAAGGTTTTGCACGCAAGCATCGTGCAGAGTATGTGCAATTTCTAAGGGTAGCGTTCGGTTCCGGTGCGGAATTGGAGACCCATCTAATACTTGCCGAGAAGTTACAATTTGTAAGCCGCGTTGAAGTCTCGAAAACGGCTGGTCTATTGAATGAGACGATGCGAATGCTGAACAAATTACTCTCTTCACTAGTGGCTAAACCCTAGTGGCTAGTAGCTATTTTAGAGTCCGAAGAACTCTAAAATCTTATGTGCGACCGGTTCTTTCATCGGGACTTCGTCGGTGTGAGCGCGCAGATAGGTTCGCACCACATGCGGGTCGATGTTCTCAAGAGGAATGATCAGATTCGGTGCCATGAATTTGGTGGTGTCTACCAGAAGGAGCGGTCGCTCGTGCCCTTCCTCTTCCACCCAAAACGAAATGACCTCCTCAAAACGATGCATGGTATCGCCGACGCGTATGCCGCGGTCGGAGATCTCGAACCGCATAAGATCCGGTGGCGCATTGGCGAGCATGCCCAGCACTGTTGCGGCAATGAGTATCAGTACCGCGAAGAGCACGTCGTGGAAAAGTATGCTCGTGAGAGCGGCTGAGATGGCCACGATGCCAAGAGCCCAAAACCAATCGCTCCCGCGCTCGATATGCTCGTGTTCATACGCGCTCCAGCGCAAGACCACTCTCTGTGGGGGCATAACGCTCCCATTGTAACATCAGCTCGGAAACGAAAGCTCCTCCACCGCGGCTAAACGCGGTAGAGGGGCTTTCACGCTTGCCGTTACGGAGTAGTGAAGTTGTTGCAGCCCTGTACGTGGTTATTATTGGCATTCTCCATACAGAATCCGATCCAGTAAGTGCCTCCTGTGGCATCGCTCTTGTAGTGGTATGTATTCGTTCCCCCCTGCGGATCTGACGGTACCGTGGAGATAGAACCAGCTTCGACGAGTGCCGTTGAGACGGCATCTGCTCCCGTGATGGTTGTGCTCGCCGCAAACACCGGATAGACATTATTGTCGTTGTTGTAGAGGGCGAGAGCTTTCTTGATCGCATCTACGTCAGCAAGGCGCCGCGCGTCGCGGGCTTTTACACGAGCTGTGTTGAGCGAGGCGAGCACGATCGACGCAAGAATCCCAATAATAGCGATAACAACGAGTAATTCGATAAGGGTAAAACCCCTCTTGGTGAGTTTTTTCATATGCTGGCATTGTAACTTGCATCATGAAGCGCTCAAGGGGTGGGTGTGCACATCTCAAGTGGTATACTGGATGAGTGTCTGAGTCCTACACAAGAAAGCCGAATGTGAACTGCGCTGTCTGTAATAAGTCTGTTTACAGAAGACCTATTCAACTTCAGGCCAGCAAGGGACGGGCATTTTGTAGCATGCTTTGTTACGGGATTTCATCGAGAAAGGAAACCCCGTGTGCTGTGTGTGGTATCCCAATTCTTGCCAATAAAAACGCAGGGACGTGCAGTAGAAGCTGCGCGAACAAATATAGGGTGGGTATCAAATATAAGCTGGGCAGGCCATCAAAAGATAAAGTTAAAAGTCAGCGAGCCTTGAAAATTCGTTTAATCGATCAGCGGGGGACAAAGTGCGAACGATGCGGGTATAAGAAAGTCGAAATATTGCATGTGCATCATAGGGATAGAAACCGGAACAATAATGCGTTAGAAAATCTGGAACTGATTTGTCCGAACTGTCATTACGAGGAACACTATTTAGAAAATAGTTGGCTTAGTGGTAGTCTGAACAATCAGAGGGAGGGGTCGGATAGTGGTTCATTCCAGCGCACTTGAAATGCGCCAGACCGCAAGGTCTCGTGAGTTCGAATCTCACCCCCTCCGACTTCGCCTCGCTGTAGCTCGGCTTCGTCGTGACGAGGTCCGACAAGACGAGCGAAAGCGGGAAATATACAATATGCAAACGTACAAAGGAATTGTTCAAAAGGGCTCGAAGCGCGGGACGGCGCTCGGATTTCCCACAATAAATATTCCGCTCGACGACGCGAATGTGTCAGGGATTTATGCCGCGCGTGTAAAAGTGGGCGAGGAAGAATACGAAGCTGCAGCGTATGCCGATCAAAAAAGAAAAGTTCTCGAAGCACACCTGCTGGATTTTTCGAGAGATTTGTATGGGTGGAACGTGACCATAGAGTTATTGAAAAAGATACGGGAGGCCAAAAAGTTTGGGAACGACAAGGTATTACGCGAGGCGATTGCGCATGATGTTACTTCTGTGCGAGAATACTTCGCACATCTGTTATGAGCCCCCAGCGCTCCATTACTATCTTCGGCCCCTCTCTCGTCTTTATCGCTGCGGCTCTCTGGGCGACCGATGCACCGTTCCGCGTACATCTCACGCAAACGCTCTCGTCGAATTTCATTGTGCTTGCCGAGCACGCGGTGGACCTCCTGATAGCCTTACCGATACTCGTGTGGGGTTGGCGTGAGCTTCGGAATCTCACAAGGCGTGAATGGCTCGCCGTCGTCTTCATCGCGGTCGGCGGCTCGGCACTTGCTTCTGTCGCGTTCACCCAATCGTTCCACTACGTGAATCCGTCGGTCTCAATTCTTTTGCAAAAAGTGCAGCCCCTTATCGCTATCGCGCTCGCGTGGTTTTTTCTCGGCGAGCGCTTGAGCAAGAATTTTTGGGTGTGGACGGCCACGGCGCTTTTCGGTGCCTACCTTGTGAGCTTCCCCAATCTCGTGCCGCAGCTCTACGAAGGCGAGGCGTTCAATCCCAATACTGTTGGAGCGCTCCTCGCGCTCACGGCCGCGGTTCTCTGGGGAGCCTCCACTGTGTTCGGCAAATTCGTATTGCGTAAAGTTTCTTTCCAAATGATGACGAGTCTCCGATTCGTCGGCGCTTTCGTATTCTTGGCAATTCTTACGACCGCACAACATTCGTTCCCGGTGACAGGCACGCTCACATCGACCGACTGGCTTTTCATTGGCATTATCGCCATTACTTCCGGTGTCGTTTCTCTTTTTATCTACTATTACGGTCTGCAGTACACGAAAGCATCTATCGCAACCATCGCCGAGCTCGGTTTTCCGCTCGCCGCCGTATTCGTGAATGCATATTTCATTCAAGGTACCCCCGTTCCCGGAGCGTTCTTAGGACTTGTCGCCGGCCAGTGGCTCGGCACCGCGCTTCTTCTTTTTGCCATGCTCATGCTCTCTCGTGTGAACCGTGAGGAGGGAGAAAGTACACAAGCCCGGTAGTCAGGACTTACGTCTCTTTTTGGCGATCATGGCGTTCACTCTTTCGACAACTTCGGGCAACGTGAATTTTGCTTTTACCAGAAAATCATCCGCGCCGTTCTTTCGCGCTTCTTCGATCTCATGTTCCTGACCAAGATTCGAGAACATTACGATAATGACGTCCTTACACCGGGGATCTGCTCGCATTGCTTTCAATACATCGAACCCGTTCATACCCGGCATCATCACGTCGAGGAGGACCAGGTCAGGGATTTCCGTATCCAATAGTTTGAGCGCCTGTGCACCGTCGGTCGCAGTCTTTATCGCGTAGCCTTCTTTTGCGAGGCGTGTGGAAGAAAGAGTGGAGAGAAATTGGTCGTCTTCTACTATCCAGACCTTCCCTTCCTGTTTTGTCTGCGGATCCACCACACTCGCGTCGTCCGATTCCGCCGCTTTGCCGATGAATTTCTGTATTTTTTCCAACACCTCGTCAGGGCTGAATTGCGCCTTGATGATGTAATCTTTTGCGCCCAGCTCGAGAATGCGGCTGATCTCGACGGGTTGTCCTGAATTTGAGATAACGACAACAGGGATCTTCTTTAGCTCCGCATCTTTGTGCATTTCCTCCAATACCTCATAGCCGTCTTTCTTGGGCATGACGATATCGAGAAGCACGAGGTCGGGCTTCATGGCGCGCATTTTCTGGATGCCGCTCTCTCCGTCCATTTCCCATGACGCATCGTATCCGCTGCTCATGAGCTTGTTGAGGAGGATCTCGCCCAGCACTTGTTCATCTTCCAGAAGCAGGATCTTTTGTTTTTGCGCCATAGACACTAGTATGGGTATTCTACGCCGGAAAAAGGAGCCGTCTATGCAGATTGAGGGACAACCGGTGAAGGGGGGACCGTGAAGAAAAAGCTGGTTCCTTTGTTCTCGACGCTCTCAAACCAGATCCTTCCCCCGTGTTTTTCCACAAAGCTTTTAACGATATAGAGGCCGAGACCCGAGCCGTCGGTGCGGAATTTGGTGGCGTTATCAGCTCGGAAAAATTTGTTGAAAATGCCCGATTGCTGCTGCAGGGGAATGCCGATACCGCTGTCGGTGATAGCTACCTGCACCTCGGTCGGGGAAGAGGTGACGGAAAGCGCGATCGTGCCGCCATCCGGCGTGTAGCGCATCGCATTTTCCACGAGATTTTGTATCACGGAGCGCATCATATCCGGATCGGCGTTCACATAGGGCGATTGCGGGCTCGGCCGCTTGAATGTAAGCGCCATGCGCCGCACATGCGCTTGGCCGGAGAAATCCAGAAGCACGCTCTCGACCATATCTTCAAGGTGCAGAGGAGAGAGCTTAAATTGTATTTTTCCGGATTCGATGCGTGTCACCACGAGCATTTCATTGATGAGGTTGATGATGCGTTCGTTGCTTTCGTATCCTTTCATGAGAAGGCTCTTCTGCTCGGCAGAGAGGTTCTCGGTGTTCTCATCGATGAGAAGCGAGAGGGTCCATTTGATTGCCGAGAGCGGTGTGCGCAGCTGGTGCGCGGCGACCGAAATGAATTCGGACTTCGCCTTGTCGAGTCCCGTGAGGCGCTCGTTTGCGAGCGTGAGCTCTCCCTCGCGCTTCTTTAAGAGTTCGTTGCCACGGTCGAGTTCCTGAAGTTTGTCTTGGAGGTCCTTTGTGCGTGCGGCGACTTCTTTCTCAAGACGCCCGGTATATTCGGCAAGGTGTGCGGCCATCTCGTTGAATGCGACACCAAGAAGCCCTATCTCGTCTTTTGCGAAGTATGTCGCGCGGGTATCAAGCTTACCTGCACCAAAACTCTCTGCGGTCGCCGCCAGTGCGCTGATAGGACGAATGATAATGCGCTGAATGAAGAGTACGCTGACGATCGCTGATATGAAGAGACCGGTCATCAGTACGAAGATGGTCGCAGACCAAACATCACCCTCAGTCGTTTTAAGAATTTTGCCGCTCTCCTGTGCTGTTTCATTCGACCGCTGCGTCATCTCGGCCAAGTGTGCCGAACTCAAGTCCGCAAAATGGCGCGCTTTTTCGACGTATTCTTTTGAGGCCGCCTTCGCGAGCTCGGCTTCTTTGACCTGACCGGCTTTTTTTAGAGTGAGGTATTCTTCGCGCGTGTCGATCGCGCGAAGTGTGTTGTTGACGAATCCTTCATAGTAGATGCTCGTTCGTCCCGCGAGCTCAATTTCTTCAGGTGACGAGCCCTGCACGACCAGTGCGTCCTTGAGGCCAGCTGCCGTCCATGCAGCATAGTTTTTTCCTTCCGCCGAATGCCTGAATGCCTCGCTCTCACTGCCCCATGTGATTGCCGCCAAAAACATCTGGAAACGTACAATCGACTCTTGAAACGTCGTTTTTTCTTGCGCAGCATCGGCGAGCATTTCAAACTCTTCGACGTCGAGGATTCTTTCCGCACTGGACTGACCACTTACCATCGCACTCAGCGCTTCCTGAATGCTACGCAAGAGTGGCATTTCCCTCTCGACGATGACATCGGAATTTTGTGCGATGCGTTCGATACCGAGGATCGAGGTACCGGCAAGAATAAGGGGAAACGCAGCGATTACGACCAACACGAGAAGTAGCTTTTGCTGTATACTCGAGAATCCAAGTGTGGTTCGAGTAAAATTCTCCACAAAAATATACGCGCTAGAGCTCGCGTTTAATAACAGCCAGGTCGAGAACGCCTTTTAATACGCCGATTGCTTTTGAGGAGGTGTCGATGATAGGAACATACAGCGATATGGCCTCTGTCTGTGAACTTTCGTCGAACTCGATTTGACCGTGGAGTTTTTCCCCCGCCCCGCCATTGAAGCTGTTTTGCCACCACGCTTCGTCTGCCTGATAGTAATCACTCGTCTTGTCGGTCTGGCTTACATTTAAGCCATACATATCGGTGACGAAGATCTCTTTGAATCCAGGGTACTCCTTCTGGAAAGCGAGAAGGCGTCTGGCGGAATCATTGGACAGGAATTGCTGGATAAATGGAGTGACCCCCTCGGATGTTTGCCACTCGTCGTCGAGGCGTTTGATATCTGTTTGTGCGAGAGCACGGTTATTGTTGTTTGAGATCATGACGTCAGCGAGAACGACATTTTCACGCGAGAGCCCCTCAAGTATTGCCATTTTTTGTGCGAGAACGGCTTCAACTTCGGGAGAGAGTTCTATTCGGGGCTGTGTCGTGGGTAGAGCACTGGTCGTTGCGGATGGGGATGGCGATATCCACAGGTAGGTGCCAAACCCAACAATACCGAGGACGAGGACCACTAAGGCGACGAGACGCGTATCAATGTTCATATTCTCCACAGTATAGACTACTTTTACTACGCAATACCTGCAGTTCACACATCACTCTGGCACTCAATCCACAATGATGAGCGCGCGATCGGTCGGTACGAGGTGGTTGTGATATTTCCATTGACCAGAAGCCTTAAATGTGTAGAGATAGGTCGATGCTCGTGTATGCGCATGTGCGGGCACGAGATAGAGAGAGATGTCTGGAGAGCTCTCGATCCCTTTTTGATCAAATCCAGGGAGATTCGTGTGTGATGGGTGCGGATCCGAAGCGACCCACAGCGGCTTTTCCGATACATTGATCCATTCAACCGTTGTGCCGACAGGGATCCTTGGGCTTTGCGGCTCGAATCCGCCGTTTGTGTAGAGGATGGTCAGATGGTCAATAGTGGAAGTCGCCTCAATTCCGATGTCTACACTCTGGTTTCTTTGGTAAGGAACATAGAGGCCGATCGTAATGACGAGAAACAGGACAGCAGTAAGGAGAAGGGAATTTTTCATATCGATCGTCATACGCTTTCACTATACCGTACGAAATGTTGCGTACCGAAGCGTGGTGTTACACTGGTAATGATGCGTATAGATTTCATTTCTGACATTAATAGGGGATATGAGGCGGCGTTCAACTATGAGGCGACGGATCGCTTCATACTGAAAGTGCTCTGGGGTCACTTTGCCGTCTTTTCGCTTCTCGCGTTCACAAATTCCATAATAAAGCTCGCCTCTTTTTATCCGAGTCCGCTTGCATGGCGGGTCGTCAGCATCCCCGAAGCAGTTGCTACGGTGTTGATCGCACTTGCGGTCACGCTCGTTCCCGCATTTCTGGCCGGTACGATACAAAATCACTATTTGTGGAGGCTTACGGTGACTGTGGCGCTCTCGATCTATTCCTACTTGTTTGTTTTCATCAGCGGCGGCTCCATTGAGATGCACTTTCACTTTTTTATCATCATCGCACTTCTTATGGTTTTCGCCGACTGGCGGCTTGGTTGGGTCGTAGCTGGTGTTACGGTTCTTCACCACGGTATCCTGAATTATATTGAGCCGGGGTGGGTATACTTCTATGGGCGAAATGATTTTTCTGTCATCGCCCATTCTGTGCCAATTCTTGTGGCTGCTGTGTTTGCCACGGTATTGTGTGAGATAGCACGGAAATCTATCGTCTCACTCAGGACGGCGCAAAAGGGCCTGGAAGAAAGAACTGCTGAACTTGAAAAGGTGAAACGAGATCTTGAAGTGGCAATTGCGGGGAAAAATACTGAAGTAATCGGAGTAAAGGAGGAGAACGAGGCGCTCAAGGGTCAGCTACGCTCTGCGTAAAAGATTAGCTCCATGGTGCGACGGGTCGGCGCAGTACCATGGCCCGGCATCGCACTCCTCCTCTTCGCCCTGTTGATGGTGTGATGGTGAGCCGCGTGAACCAGAAAAAAATCATCGAGCTCCCCGCCGCCAGGACATAAAAAACCTGGGACGCGTAGCGCGTGGTGGCGTCCGGGCACTTATTTCCTCGCGATGAATACGTCGTAATTGTTTTCGCCTTTCACCTTGACCTCCAATCTTACTTTTGAAAACCCGATTTTTGTCAGGCATTCTATCAACTCTTCGTGGCTCAGAAGATAGCTATAGGATGGATAGGTTTTGACGTCGCCGGTTTCGAGAAAGATCAGCCGCATGGTCCAGGTGCGAACCTTGGTCACGACATTGTGTTCAATCTGCCAGGTAAGCCGCGCGTCACCGTGTCGTGTCGCGATAGTGCCGATGTTTTCCACGTGAGGCTTCTCTTTTTTGTTGGTGACGTCGAGGTATAAGACTCCTCCGGGTTTAAGGACAGAATGAAAATTGCGAAGCGCAGTCTGGATCTCTTCCATCGATCGGGCAGGCACAATCCAATTCTGTTCCCATGAGGCAGCATACACAAGGGAGTTGCCGCGGCAATATACGAGATCGAATTCTCCTTGTCCTACAAATCTCTGAAGTTCTGACCATGTTGCGTGGATTGCCTGAACCTCCAGCCCGCGTTTTTTTGCATTGAGTCCGATCTGGCGGACCATTTCACTGCTTTTGTCAGCCGCAACGACATGATAGCCTCGCTCGATAAGGTCGAGCGCGGGGAATCCGGATCCGCACCCTGCGTCGAGAATCTTCGACTCGGAAGTGATGCCGTATTGTTTCAACGCATCAATAAAGCCCTGGATATATTTGGGTTTATTATAAATTTTATCAAGGCAGAGGTCCCAAATCTCAGGGAGGGTGAAGAACACGGCGTTTCCCCGTCTGTTGTTCATAGCTCCAATACCCGTACTATAGTACAAAGTAAGACGTATGACTCGCATTATGGTCTTCGGGACGTTCGACATGGTCCACATCGGGCATGTGGATTTTTTCCGACAAGCGCGATCGCTTGCCAAGAAACCACATCTGATCGTTTCGATTGCGCGCGATGCGGTGGTCAAGCGCATCAAGGGAGAGCACTCGCGGCGCAATGAGCGCGAGCGCAGAGCGCTGCTCGAGCGCAATACGCTCGTCGACGAAGTGGTCTTGGGGCAGGAGGAGGGATACATCGAACACATCATTGAGGCGAAACCGGATATCATCGCGCTTGGCTACGATCAAAAAGGAGAGTATGTTGATCGTCTTGAGCGGGATATAGAAAGAACAAAGCTTAAGATAAAAATCGTACGGCTCAAAGCATTCGAGCCGGAGAAATATAAAACATCGAAACTTATATGAAATACCTCGGTATTGATTACGGAAGGAAGCGCGTAGGGGTTGCGGTCTCTGATGCCGAAGGGAAGATCGCATTCCCGCGTACGACCGTGACGAATGACGATAAACTTTTGTCGGGTCTCCTGAAACTCATTCAAAATGAAAAAATTGGCAGAATCGTTGTTGGTGACACGCGCGCCTCCGGTGGCGCAGAAAACCCGATTACGTTCGAGGCGCAGGCGTTCGTCGAAGAACTCACAAAAGCGACGTCCGTACCGATCGAATTCGCGTCAGAAATGTGGAGCTCGATCGAAGCTTCGCGCTACGCGCCGGAGAATAAGGCCCACGACGATGGTGCCGCTGCAGCGATTATCCTCCAGAGGTATTTAGAAATGAAAGGCGGTGAGGTAGAGTAGTCACATGGGAGAACAAATGCCAGAAATTCAATACGATGATTTTGCGAAGCTCGATATACGGATGGGGACTGTTGTAGCGGCAGAGCTCGTGCCCGAGACCGACAAACTCATCAAATGCACGGTAGATTTTGGAGAGTTGGGGCAACGCACAATAGTTTCCGGCATCGCACAATGGAAAAAACCTGAAGAATTAGTCGGCAGACAGCTTCCCTACATCGTAAACCTCGCTCCGCGGAGCTTGCGCGGAGTAGAAAGCCAGGGGATGTTGCTCGCGGCAAGCCCCGTTAGAGGCGATGCCTCTAACGGGGCAAGCGATGAGAGCGGCGTAGTTCTTCTTGTGCCGGAACGCCAACTTCCCAATGGTTCAAAATTAAAATAGCGAGCCTGCAGATGCGCTATAATTCAGAGAATGCAGCTTTCAGGCGGATTGCATAACTTTTCAAACGCGCTCGCGCGGTGGTTCCCGACACCCGTACGGCTCTTTCCCCGTGCTGCCGGCATCGATATTTCTGATGCATCGATCAAATGGCTTGTCCTCTCGCCATCCAGCAACGCGTATCGCGTGCAAACATACGGAGAAGAGCCTCTGCACGAGGGTGTCGTCGTCAATGGAACGATCAAAGATATTCCTGCGCTTGCGCAATCTCTCAACAGAGTCAAGAAAAATCTCGGAGGGGTCGAGTATGCACACGCAGCGCTTCCCGAGGAAGCCGCATACGTTTTCGAGATGCATGTACCGGATGCCACGACCCGCGAGGACGTGTTGCAGATGATCGAATTCGGATTTGAAGGCCGGGTCCCGATCGCGCCTTCCGCGGCGATCTTTGATTTTGATGTCATAGAAGAGCGTGACGAAGGGGAAGGACAAGAGATCGGCGTTGCGGTCTTTCCCCGCGAACTCGCTGAAAATTACATTGCCGCATTCGGTGCGGCAGGCATCGGACTTCTTTCGCTTGAGATCGAAGCGCGCTCCATCGCGCGCACCGTCTCATCAGGAAAATCCGATGAGCCCGTCACGTTGCTCGTGGATTTCGGGCGGGCGCGCACCGGCTTTGCGGTCCTCAAGCGCGGTATTCCTATTTTCACATCGACGGTCGAGGTGGGAGGCGACGGGATCACTCGTGCGCTGATGGAGAAGCTTTCCATGTCCGCTGAATCTGCCATGGCCTTTCGCAACGATCAGGGACTTCTCCCCGAGGGCGGCACCAAATCTCCCGGCCTCGACGCGATCATGGGAATTGCTTCTGCACTTGCGGATGAGGTCACGCGCCATTATCACTACTGGGACACGCGCAGAAATGAACGGGGCGATCGCATGACGCCCGTGGGGGCTGTGATCTTGGTCGGGGGCAGCTCAAATCTGAACGGTCTTGCGGATTACATTGCGGGGCGCGTACAAGCGCCAACCACAATCGGAGATATCTGGCAACATATTTGTACATTCGATCAGTACATTCCTCCTATCAATCGTCGGACATCGCTTCAATACGCCACCGCCGCAGGACTCGCGTTGCGGTCTTTGGAAATTGTATGAACGAAGTGGATCACAACTTCTTATGAGCAACGTCCTTCCACACGAAGCGCAAAAAGTTGTATGGGGCATGTATCGGGCGCGATTCGTCGTCGCGGGCTCACTCGTGGGGCTTGCTGCTGCGGCGCTTTCGGGCCTTGCACTTTTGCCGACGTACCTTGCCCTTCAGGTTGGGCAGAGGGACTCATCTCCCGAGATCTCCTCGCGCGGCAGCGTGGATCAGGCGGATCGGGAGGGGATCATTCACACGCAGTCATTGCTTGCCGCACTCTCCCCGCTTCTTGCGGCGACAACGACTCCCACAGAAACGATCGCTCTTGCGCTCTCTCTGCGCCCCGCCCATGTTACGGTCGACCATGTCAGCTACACTTCGGGAAGTCCAAGCACTATCATGATAGTTGGTTCTGCGGCGCGCGAAGCTATCAATGCATATCGTCAGGCGCTTCAGAGCGATCCGCATTGGAAGTCGGTTTCGGTCCCCGTGGGCGATCTTGCGGGAGCCGTCGGCGGACAATTTTCTGTCACCCTAGTACTCGCTAAGGATCTCTAACATGAGACACCACTCCTTCGTACAATGGTTTGCGCTCGGAGCAGTCCTTCTCGCTTGGGCCATGGTCGGATTTTTCGCATGGAGTATTGCGGGAAGTGAGCACGATATTGCCACACAGATAGAAAACGCCCAAAAATCATCGACCAAAGAAGCTTCGGCGATCCGCACACGCGCGCTTGCTCTTGGTACGGCACGGGAGCGTACACAGCTTGGAGAGCTTCTTGATATCGACGTGAGTTCGATCGTTGACATGATCGAAGGTGTCGGGAAAGCAGGCGGTGCTGCGGTAACATTGAGCAGTGCCCTGCCCGAAAGTGGGGGAGCTGGTATAGCCGGAGGCACTCCGATCAAGGTGATCGGATTCAATGTCCAGGCGCAAGGATCGTTTGCCGCACTTATGCGCGTCGCGCATATGTTCGAGACACTTCCCATTCCCTCGACCCTGAAGAGCCTCGACATCGAGCATGCGCCAAACCCGACTCCTTCAGGCCCGGCAACTTTGTGGCATATGAATGCCTCTATCAGAGTCTTAACCACTGCGGACATCTCTTCTTAAGTCAATGATGAATATGAAATTCGGCCCCGACACAATGAAAGGTGTACGCGAAATGCTAGCAAATCGGCATGAGCCCGAGTCGCTACGCTCGCTCGCCGATCTCTACTGGCGCGGCCTTCTTTCTATCGCGTTTTGTATCATCACACTCGTCATTTTCTACGGCGTATGGGATCTGCTGAATGTACTGAATGCACTCTCGGCATCCTTGGATACATCCGCTCCGCCCCCACCTGCCCTCGATCGCGCGGCCCTCAACAAGGTAATTCAGGGATTTGAAACGCGGCAGGTGCAGTTCGATGCACTACGAAAGAATCCATCAGCGGGAATATCGGACCCGTCGCGTTGACCATAACGTGTTGCGCAGCTAGGATTGGGAAGCGCATCGCCCTCGTAGTTCAATGGACAGAACTGCGGACTTCTAAGCCGTCAATGTTGGTTCGATTCCAACCGAGGGCATATGCGCGCTTAGCTCAGTTGGTTAGAGCATCTCATTTACACTGAGAGGGTCGGGGGTTCGAATCCCTCAGCGCGCAAAGCGGTGGTGTTGGTCCGCGCTAATTCAAGCACTCCGCACTTTATCGGAAGTTGTTTTCTGACGGTGTGAATGGTATAGTGCCCTGCCTGCGCCAAGGCTTCGGCAGGCAGGCGCGACAAATTTTGTATGACAATCAAGACTTCACCAATAGACATGGACGCGCGCAAAAATCTCGACCTCCGGCCGGGGGATACCGTGCGCGTCTGGCAGAAGATCGAGGAAAAAGGGAAGACGCGCCTTCAGGCGTTTGAAGGATTGGTTCTTGCCCGCAAACATGGGCTCGAAGCGGGCGGCACATTCACCGTGCGGCGTGTGGCAAGCGGTGTGGGTGTCGAGAAGATATTCCCGCTCTATTCTCCCATGATAGACAAAATCGAGATCGTGAAACGTTCCCGCGTGCGGCGCGCAAAGCTGTATTTCATCCGTGATAAAGTTGCGCGCGAAGCGCGCAGACAACTTCGCCGTACGCGCATGATGGTGAATGTGTCTGGAGTGACGAAAGTCGTTGCGAAGGAGGAAGTGCCGGTGGTCATTGAGCCGGAAGCGGAAGTGAAAAGCGAATAATGCGTCAATCTTTCACGCAAGCATTTGAAGGTAGTGAAGATGTTAGCTATAGTAGGCGAGCATCTGTAATGCGCAGGTGGTGGAATGGTATACACGTACGTTCGAGGGGCGTATGCCTTACGGCTTGGGGGTTCGAGTCCCCCCCTGCGCAAAAAAATCTTTTGCAGTATCATTGAGGTGTGATTCGCCGGTACCTTCCGAAAAGTGTCGAGGAGCTCGCGCACTGGTACATGCGCTACCTATCGCCGCCCGCTCTTATTGCAGCGCTTCTTTTGGACTATTTTGTTCTTTTGCGTCGCGTCGATCTATGGACAGGAAATCTGCTCCTCTTTTCCTATCTTGTGATCGCAGCAGGAAGTATCGTGGCGATGAATCTTATCGAAACGGGTCGCCTGCGGCACCCGTGGATCCTGAAAATAACTCCTCTGATCCCCGTTGTTGCGCAGTTCGCGTTCGGGGGACTTTTCTCGGGCTATCTCTCGCTCTACAGCCGGAGCGCCGCCTTCGCCGGAAGCGCTGTCTTTGTGTTGCTCTTGGCCGCCTTACTTTTGGGCAATGAACGATTCGTGCGCTTCTACATGCGCTTCTCATTCCAAATGAGCATATTCTTCATCGTGCTCATGTCGTTCTTTATTTTCTTCCTGCCAGTCGTCTTTCACGCGATCGGTCCGTACATGTTCGTCTTGAGCGGCGTCATAAGCCTCGCGGTCGTTTCCGCGTTTCTCTATCTTCTTTTCGCGCTTGTGCCGGAGCTCGTCCGTGCCAACCGAACGACCGTCGCCCGCGCGATCGCGATTATTTTTATTGCGTTCAACATCCTCTATTTCTCAAACCTCATCCCCCCTTTGCCGCTGGCACTCAAAGACGCAGGTGTCTATCACAATGTCGCGCGCGCAGCAGATGGCAGCTACCACCTTCTTGCGGAGCCGGTGCCGTGGTATGAGGCATACCTGCGCTACAACACGCTCTTCCACCATGCGCCGGGGGAAAGCGCCTACGCTTACAGCGCTATCTTTGCGCCCTCAGGACTTTCCACCCTCGTTCTCCATGAGTGGCAGCGCTACGACGTGCCGACGAAGCGGTGGGTAACGACCGACACGCTTCGTTTTTCTATTCTCGGTGGGCGCGACGGGGGATATCGCGGGTATTCGATAAAAACAGATCCGACAGCCGGAAGATGGCGCGTCAACGTCATCACGCTACACGGTCAGCTCATTGGGCGGATCTCATTCACCGTCATTGACGGCGCGACCCCGACTCCAGTAGTTGAGACCACCAAATAAAATACACTGCTCGCACTTGAAGATCTGGTTGTCACCGGAGGTTCTGGATGACAATCCACAAGCGGCTGCCTTTACTTTGAAGGTTGCCTATTTATAATTAAGGCATGGCAGTGCTGAGAAAGTGCGTACTTTGCGGCAAAGAATTTCAAACAAAACCGTACTTCATTCGACGCGGCCAGGGCAGATTTTGCTCGAACACGTGCCACTTCCGGTCAATGAAAACTGGCAAAGTCGTTCACTGCGGCACGTGTGGGAAGGAGGTATACCGAAAACTGCGCTCACTTCGAGTAGCAAAGACAAAAAATTATTTTTGCGATAAGTCGTGTCAAACAGTTTGGCGGAATCAGGTTTACGCTGGCCCAAATCATAAAAGTTGGAAACACGGACGTTCAAGCGCTGCAAGCAGGAGTGCGTTGAGGCGCTCGGGTAAAGAAAAAGTATGCGAAGTTTGTCGCACCGTAGACACTCGTGTTCTCGCCGTCCATCATATCGACCGCGACCGTACCAACAATGCAGCAGACAACCTCGCATGGCTCTGTCACAATTGCCATTTTCTCGTTCACCATTATGATGTGGGGCGTGAACGTGGTTTATTGAAACCACGGTCCTGATGGTGGTCGTAGCTCAATTGGTAGAGCTCCAGATTGTGGATCTGGCGGTTACGGGTTCGATCCCCGTCGATCACCCCGAAATCTCGATTCGAGTTCAACTCTCGACGATCGCCCAAAGAGGATATACTACGGATGATATGGACATCTCCCTCGTCATCCCTGCGTACAACGAAGAGGCCTCGATCGGTCTGTGCCTTGATACCGCGATAGAAAATTCGCACGGAAAATTCAAAGAGATCATCGTCGTCAACAATGCCTCAACCGATAAAACTGTAGAAGTTGCGAGCCGATATCCCGGAGTTCGCGTTGTTACGGAAATGCGCAAAGGCACTGGCCACGCACGGCAGACGGGCGCCGAACACGCAAGCGGAGAGATCCTCGCGTACATCGATGCAGACGCGCTCATACCCGAGGGCTGGGTAGAGTACATCGAACGCACCTTCGAGCGCGATCCGAAGGTCGTATTTCTAAGCGGTGCGTATCGGTATCATCGCCACGAAAGCGGCCGTTATCCCGCATGGCTTCTAGATGCTATCTGGTGGTTCACTCCACCGGTGTACTGGATCGTCGGCTATATAGGCAACGCGGGCAATTGCGCGATGCGCGCCGACGCGCTCAAAAAAATCGGCGGACACGATCGCGCACTCGCGTTTTACGGCGACGATACCGACCTCGCGCGCCGTTTCCACACGGTCGGTAAAACATTATGGCGCATGCGATTCAACAACTACTCATCGGCGCGGCGTTTCGATCAAGAGGGTCTTGCCCAGATGTGCCTCAAATACATGATCAACTATTGGTGGCCGGTCCTCTTCCACCGCCCCTACACTCCCGGTCATCACGACCTCAAGCGGTCATAAAAAAGAAAGAGCCGCCTCGCCGAGGGAGAAGTGCGGTAAGGCAGTTCTTCCTCGACAAGACGGCTAGGCCGGCTTGTCTTCGTATCAAGCGAACTTGAGCTGGTAGACGACGCCCACCACGATGACGATCCAACCTGCGATCGCGCCCGCCCAGGCCATTCCGTTGGTCTCGCCATGCACCTTTTTCGGAGGCTGCAACGTGCTCACGCCCCAGGTCATGAGCAGGAGCGCTGTGACGATTACGCCCTCTGCCGTCGTAACCTGAGCCGCAGGTGTCAGCACGTAGAACGCGACGAAGACCGAGACTTGGTAGGGCCACACCACGAGTTGGTAGATCGCCCCAGCTTGCGTCAGCCATCCGTTTCGAAAATACGCGGAAGGCGTCGTCTTGCTGTCTTGGAGAAGCGGGATGATCATCAGGAGCCCAACCACGAAGACGATGCCCGAGATGATACCCAAGTCCGCCGCTCGCCACGAGCTCGCATGCCACTCAATGAGCACCGCCGCGAGCGGATTCGCGACGAAAAAGGCCAACCAGTTGGTGGCGTTGCCGAGGAACGTCAGATACGTTCTCGGCGGGTTCGGTTGTTCACGTACCTGACCATCGAACGCGTACTTGTCGCTCAACGCGATCCGAAAGATGAGCAACATGCTGATTTCGGATAACAGCAGCCACATGTTCATCGAGGAACTCCTTCAGTTGGGTAGCATTGAACCGGAATCTGAAAGAACTACCTTCCTCCAGATATTTTCCACATCCTACGGGGATGCGCCGGGACGAAAGTGAAAAAATAGTGGCATTTTCTAGCCATCATGTCAAGCGCGGTATCTTCGGGCTCAAAACGAAGGCCCGTCCGGTTGAAGAAACCGGACGGGCTTTTTTGTTGTGCGAGTTCTCAGGCCGCAAACCTGTCTACCGGCGGGCCACTGATCCAAGACCAGCACGATAGGCCGCAAGCAGCGGCAGTACGATCCACCCGGCGGTGGTTGCCCATATCGCCGGCCAATGCACGCTTCCGTGCACGGCATACGGCGGGTGCATTACGCTGATCGCGTGATGCACCATGAGCAGCGCCGTAATGGTGACGACCTCCCGCGTAGCCACGCCTTTACGTGGAGTGAGCAGATAATAGGACAGTGAGATCGAAACCCCAACGGTCCAATATATCTGATGCGTCACTCCAGCAATCGACGCACGTCCTTCGCGGAAAAACGCCGACGGTGTCGTGAGGCTATCCTTGAGCAGCGGCTCGAGGTAGCCGAAGATGCCGACGATCGCGACGACCGTGAAGATCGGCACGAACCGCTTGAGCGACCACGACCGTGTATGCGTACTCAGCACGTATGCGAGTACGACATTCACGATGAAGAGATCACTCCAGTTCGCCGCATTTCCCCAGAAGGTGAGGAACTTTTGCGGCGGATCCGAGAGTTCCAGTACCTGATAGGCGAAGGCGTAGCCCTCTTTGTACGCTCCCACGGAAGTCGTGAGGACGTAGACCGTCAGGCAGGCGAGATAGAGAAGAAAGTGTCGGCGCACGACGCCCTCCTGTCAGTTGTGGATCTGGGGTTGATGACTGAAGGAACAAGCTTTCCTCCAGTTTCCTCCGCAGCATTTTGACGCGCAGAAAACTAGAGAAAAGGCCTATAATAATAGCATTTTATTGCACACATGTCAACTTGCGGTTCTCCTGATTCCCACGTTATTTCTCGCCGCTCGCTTCGCGGGTGAGCTCCTTGCGCATATAGCGCGTGAGGATGTAGTAGAGAATGCCTACGATGGTAATACCGAGTATCACATAGTGGATGCCGTTAATGACGTTCTCGATACTGCCGAAGGATTCACCGAAAAAGTAGCCCAAGAATATGAGACCCCAAAATTGCACTATCGCCACCACCGCTCCCCAGCCGAAGAATTTCTTGAGCGGCATTCGTACGGTCCCCGCGAGCGCGATGAAGCTCGATGCGATTCCATAGGAGAGCTTGCCGAGGAACATCGTCTTACCCGCATTTTTCTCCCAGAGCTTGCGGATGTCGTCGAGGTGGTCTTCTCTGACCCCGATCTTTCGAAGCAATTTCTGCGCTGTTGCGGTGCGGCCGCCGTAGTAGCCAAGCGCGTAGTAGAAAGCGTCCATGATCATGTCGCGCGCGAAGAAAAAGAGCAGGAGCACATAGATGTTGAAATATCCGAGAGAGGCAAGTGTGCCCGCCACAAAGGCGACGACCGGACCCTCGATTATTGAAAGGGGAACGAGTATCCAGTAGCGGTAATCGACGATGAGTTGCGTGAGTTGTTCGGGACTCATATGATCTTTACCTCCAGATGAAATACCACGAGAGGACTGCGATGCCGAGGTAGACGACGTATCCGAGCGGAATCATCTTGCGGCCGCCGATCTTGATCCAGGGGTAGTAATCAGAGAAAGGCGTGAACCATTCTCGAAAGCGCACAACCGGATTTGCGAGGTACCAGACGAAGTCCTCGAGGATGACGCCGGAAGCGTATGCGCTCACAATAATGCCGAAGAGCTTGTAGTTCCAGCCGGTAAAAACGAACGGCAGTGCAAGGAGAGCAGGGTACATGATGAAAAAAAGATAAAAATGGTATCCCGAGAGAACGTATGAACCGACACGAAGCTTCCAGCCGAGCTTGGCCTTATCCCACGCATTCCTTCCCTCGACGTACGACTCCCAGAACCCCGATGCGATGAATGCTCCCCAGACAAGTACAAAAACGAGAAGCGTCTGGAGAGTCGTCGGGTCTGTCATGGGAGAAGTTTATCACGGGCCCCGTACGTAGTAGTATGGCTGTAATGAGCCAGCCCACCCCGACCCCGCTTCACCGTCATCCTCGGCCCCACCGTGAGCTCTGGCGCCGCTATCGGCACTATGCCGCACAGCGCGAATTTCGTCTTTCGATCGTAATGGCATCGGCTCTCTTGATCATCGGCTGGTCCGTGAATTATTTTGCTATCCAATTCGCAACGGAGCGCGCAAGTAATTCGGTGACGGATATCGTACTCTCCAATATCCCGGTTTTCGAAGTCGATGCGCTGTTTGTATACGGCACATTCGTATTTGCGCTGCTTTCGTTTACGACAGTACTTTTGCATCCAAAGCGCATCCCCTTTGCGTTCAAGGCAGTCGCCTTATTTTGGATTATTCGCTCTATTTTTGCGTCGCTTACGCATATCGCACCGTTCGAAGCTTCATACATGAGCGATTTCGGACCGACCATCAACAGCATGTTCTTCGGGGGAGATCTTTTCTTCTCCGCACACACCGGCATGCCATTTTTGGGCGCGCTCGCGTTCTGGAAGGAAAAGGGCATACGCAATCTGTATCTTCTCGGTTCCGCATTTTTTGCGACCATCGTTCTTTTGGGGCACGTGCACTATTCGATCGACGTCTTGTCCGCATTTTTCATCACCTACGGCATCTTTCACGTTGCCGAATGGCTCTTCCCGAAAGACCGCGCGATGTTCCTGGCTGATGAATAGCAAGAACATGGTACTGTGAAGTGCATGGAAGATGCGGAATTACGGCAGAAGCTGGATGCTCTCGAGGCGAAGATCGCCGAAGTGTACACTTCTGCCGAGAAGACACGGAAGTATTTCCTTGCGGTAGTCATCGTCTCCGTGGTCGCCTTCGTGCTGCCGCTCGTCGGCTTCCTCTTTGCCATTCCGTCGTTCCTCTCCACATACAGTGAGGTAGGCGACCTGCTTCAGTAAGTTTTCATAGTACAATCCGTCTACTGGTCTACTAACTAATTACTACTAACTACTAACTATTTGCCATGGATATTGAAAAGAAAGAGATCCACATCGTGCCGCCGCAGAGGATGCAGATCGCGGGGATGTTCGCGCTTAGTATGCTCGGGGTTTTTCTCTTTATCCTTACTATCTCTGCTCTGAAGGAATACCGCTTTATCGGCTCAGGTGTTACCGCGACCAATACGATCAGCGTTTCCGGCGACGGCGAGGTCTTTGCGGTCCCTGATACGGCCACTTTTTCGGTGACTATTCAGGAAGAAGCGAAAGATGTGAAAGCTGCGCAGGATGTGGCGACGAAGAAAGGCAATGACATCATCGCCTATCTCAAATCGCAGGGCATTGATGAGAAAGATATTCAGACCACCGATTACAATGTCTACCCGCAATACGACTACACCAACACGGTCTGCACACAGGGTTATTGCCCACCCGGCAAACAAACACTACGCGGTTTTCAGGTCTCGCAAACATTGACCGTGAAAGTGCGCGATACGAAAAAAGCAGGCGATCTACTCGCGGGCGTCGGCTCAAAGGGCGCGACATCGGTCTCGGGACTTTCATTTACGATCGATGACCAGAAGGGGCTCGAAGCGCAGGCACGCGGCAAGGCGATAGATGATGCGCGCGCCAAAGCCGAGGCTCTGGCTGGTCAGCTTGGCGTCTCGCTCGTGCGTGTCGTCGGATTCAGCGAGGGCGGAGGCGGTGAGCCGATCTACTATGCCAAAGCGATGAGTGCCGGCATGGCAGATTCCGCATCCGCACCATCTCCCGAAATTCCTGTCGGTCAGAACAAGATCACATCGAATGTATCGGTAACGTACGAGATACGGTAGCAATCAACAAGCGCCGCCCCGAAGGGGCGGCGCTTGACTTCCGTTTCCATTCAGCTATCATGCACAGCGATAAAGCCCCGCAAGGGGTTTTTGATTAGGACTAAACTATGAGCTTCTTCCTATATCTCAAAGACACACGAGGCGAGCTGCGGCACGTCGCATGGCCCACGCGCCTGCAGACCATCGTGTACACGGTGCTTGTCGCCCTCATTTCTATTGCAGTTTCACTTTATCTCGGACTTTTTGATTACCTTTTCACGACTGGTCTCTCACGCTTTCTACAAGTTTTTCCGGCGTTCCAAGCTCCTCTTGTTGAAATACCGGGGATTGCAACAGGTACCATGCCGGTGATAGAAGCCACGTCGACACTTCCGACAGACAACAGCCCACAGTTCAAGATCTAATATGAAACAAACACACGGCGAAGAGCGGCAGTGGTATGCGATACACACCTATTCCGGCTACGAAGATGCCGTGGCGCGCAATCTGAAGCAGCGCGTGGAGTCGTTCGGCATGAAAGAGAAGATATTCAATGTCGTGGTGCCGACGGAAAATAAGATAAAAATAAAGAACGGCCGCAAGACCGAGATGCGCGAAAAGACGTTCCCCGGCTACGTCTTGGTGGACATGATAGCCTCGGACGACGCGTGGAGCGTTGTGCGCAACACGCCGCAGGTCACCGGATTCGTGGGCACCGCCAATCAAGCAGTACCGCTCGAGCCCGACGAGGTGGAGAAGATCTTGAAGCGTGCGGGCGGCGACACCGTGCGCCACGCAATAGATCTCTCCGAGGGCGATGCAGTCATCATCATCGATGGCCCCTTCAAGGATCTTGAAGGAAAAGTCGGGGAGATTGACGAAGAGCGCGGAAAGGTTAAAGTCTTAGTTCCGATGTTCGGCCGCGAGACTCCGGTAGAGCTCGAAGCCGATCAAGTCCAAAGAGTTTAACCTGTAACCTGACACCCAGAACCTGAAACCTATTTCACGTATGGCAAAAGAAATCACAAAAATGATAAAGCTCCAGATAGAGGCCGGTAAGGCCACACCTGCGCCGCCGGTAGGTACCGCGCTGGGCCCGGCCGGCGTGAATATCGGCGAATTCGTCAACCAATTCAACACGCAGACCAAGGCGATGGCAGGCAACGTCGTGCCGGTCGTGCTCACTGTCTACAAAGACCGCACGTTCTCATTCATCGTCAAGAAGCCGCCAGCTTCGCGCCTCATCCTCAAATCCATGAATATGGAAAAGGGTTCGCACAAGGCGCAAGACAAAGTCGGCAAGCTTTCCAAGCAGCAGCTCACCGACATCGCGACCGAAAAGATGGAAGACCTGAATGCCAATGATATAGAGCAAGCGCGAAAGATAATCGCCGGCACCGCCCGCTCGATGGGGATTGATTCAGATCTCTAACCTTCTGGGCGCTTGGTACAATGCGTCCATGCCAGAGACTCTAAAAAAGGCTATTTCGGAAGCACTCGCGAGGGCGAGTGTTTATGGTGTAAATGTTTCTCTCGAACATCCGGCAGAGTTGAAAAATGGAGATTATTCTTCCGGCGTTGCACTGCAGTATACGAAGCAAGCGGGTGTTGCGCCCAAAATGCTTGCGGAGAAAATCGTTGCCGCACTTGGAGACATTAAAGGTATTGCGAAAATTGAGATCGCTGGGCCGGGCTTCATCAATTTTTATCTCGCATCCGCTGCGCTCGCCGAGGCGGTAGAGGAAGCGCGTACGGAGGATATGTGGGGGGCTAACAAAAATCTCGCGAGGAAGAAAATAATGGTTGAGTACACCGACCCCAACCCATTCAAGGAATTCCACATCGGCCATTTGATGAGCAATGCGATAGGAGAATCCATCTCGCGGCTTTTGCAATTCTCCGGCGCGGAAGTGAGGCGTGCGAATTATCAGGGTGACATCGGGCCGCATGTGGCAAAAGCGATTTGGGGCGTAATGAAGCTTGGCGTTGACCCGAATGATGCCGCGCAGCTTGGAAAAGCTTATGCGACGGGAGCACAGGCATATGAAAACGATATTGCTGCCAAAGCAGAGGTAGATGCCATAAACACAAAAGTCTACGACAAGTCTGACGCGGAAATAAATGCCGTCTACGCAGCAGGCCGGAAAGCATCGCTCGATCATTTTGAGGAGTTGTACAAAATGTTGGGTACAAAATTCGATCATTACTTTTTTGAGAGCGAGACGGCTCCGCGCGGCCTGAAGCTCGTTGAGAAGAATCCGGGAGTGTTTGAAAAAAGCGACGGGGCGATTGTGTACAAGGGTGAGAAGAAGGAGTTGCACACACGCGTGTTCGTTACATCAAAGGGACTGCCGACGTACGAGGCAAAAGATCTTGGGCTTGCCGAGTTGAAAGCGGAAACTTGGGGCTTCGATACTTCAATTACCGTGACTGCGCACGAGCAGGCTGATTATTTTGCTGTCGTTAAAGCTGCGATGGAAGATGTGTTGCCGGATATTGCCCCTAAAATCCAGCATGTTTCTCACGGGATGATGCGTTTTGCTGAAGGCAAGATGTCTTCGCGCACCGGCAATGTTATTACAGGAGAATCATTGCTCGTAGATCTTACCGAAGCGGCGAAGGTTCGGGGGGCGGAAAGCAGGGCGGAGGATCACGAGGTACTCGCGCAGCAGGTTGCGGTAGCGGCGATCAAATATCAGATATTAAAGCAAGCATCGGGGAAAGACATCATTTTTGATCGCGACCGCGCGCTCTCGCTCGAAGGTGATTCTGGTCCGTACCTGCAGTATGCGCACGCCCGTGCCTGCGCGGTCGTCGAGCAAGCTAACCTTAGAGGCGTCGCCTCTAAGGTAGGTAGCAATAGAGCCTCGGATGATCTTACTCGGTTTTTGCACCGCTTCCCGGAAGCGGTCGAATATGCATCATCACACAACGAACCGCATCTGCTAACGAACTACCTTCTTGAATTCGCGAGCGCGTTCAACAGCTGGTACGCGCAGGTACATATTCTCGATGGTACTCCCGAAGCAGCCCACAGAGTCGCGCTCGTGGATGCGGTGCGAAAAACATTGAAAAACGGTCTCTGGATTTTGGGCATTCCGGCTCCAGAGCGAATGTGATTTCCTAAATCCCATCCAATGGGATTTAGGAAATCACGTCGAATCCTTCCAAAGGATTCGACGTAGATTATCATTCCATCCAATGGAATCAGGAGAATCACGCAGAGCATTTCCAAAATGCTCTACGCGGCAGTGGTACACTTTCGCGATGACGCAAGATGAAGCGCTCGCGATATTGAAAACAGGACTCAATGTTTTCCTCACTGGCGAGCCGGGGAGCGGGAAGACACACACCATCAATCGATATGTCGAGTGGCTCCGCGAGCGTGGTATCGAGCCCGCCGTCACCGCGTCGACGGGTATTGCCGCTACACACATCAACGGCATGACCATCCATTCGTGGAGTGGTATCGGCATTAAGCGCGAGGTCAATGACTACGATATCGAAATGATCCAGAGCCGCGAGAAAACCGCCAAACGTATCGTCTACACGAAGGTTCTTATCATCGACGAGATATCAATGCTCGATGCCGCGACCCTCGCAGGTGTCGATAGGGTATTGCGCACGCTGCGCCGTCAGCCCCTGATGCCGGAGCAGCCGTTTGGTGGTTTGCAAGTTATTTTCGTCGGCGATTTCTTCCAGCTCCCGCCTGTGACACGCCGAAGCCTTGGCGAAGGCGGTCGGAACGAGCAGGCGAAATTCGCATTCGAATCTCCTGCATGGAAGGAAGCGAATCCGGTGATTTGTTATCTCTCCGAGCAACACCGTCAGGAAGACGGCGACTTTCTTGATCTGCTCTCCGCGATGCGCCGCGGAGCGTTTACGAGCGCGCATCGCACGCGCCTCTCTTCGCGCATCGGCATCCTCTCCAAGCAGACAGTCGCCACCCGGCTCTACACGCACAATGAAAATGTGGACCGCATCAATATGGAGTCGCTCGGGCAAATCGAAGGAAAGAGTCGCGTCTTCGAGATGTCCTCGCGTGGCGCGCGAGCGCTCGTCGAGTCGCTCAAAGCGCAATGTCTTTCGCCGGAGACCCTCGAGCTCAAGGAGGGCGCATCGGTCATGTTCACCCGCAATAACTTCGATGCCGGATACGTTAACGGCACGCTGGGGACTTTGACCGGGTTTTCCGTGCTCGGTGCACCCGTCGTGCAAACGCGCTCTGGTGCGACGATCACCGCGGAACCAGCCGAATGGGCGATACAAGACGGGAATAGAATTCTTGCGAAGATAACGCAGGTGCCCTTGCGGCTCGCGTGGGCAATTACCGTGCACAAAAGCCAGGGTATGTCGCTCGATGCGGCGATTATCGATCTCTCGCAAGCGTTCGAGTTTGGTCAAGGGTACGTCGCCATTTCGCGCGTGCGTACACTCGCGGGATTATTTCTCGAAGGATTCAACGAGCGTGCCCTCGAGCTGCATCCCAAGGTCGCTGCAGCCGACCGGCATTTCCGGGGATACTCGGATGCGGTGCGAAGAAAATTTGCCGTCTTGCCCGAGAGCGAGAAACAGAAACTTGAAAAGAATTTTCTGCGCGCCATTGGAGCAAAAGACCCCAGTAGTAGAGCGAAGCTCACTACGGGGCAGGTCCCCATCACAAGTAAGGTTACGTTGGATGGGTTGCGCGAAAAGTATCCCAATGTCGGCAGATCATGGAGCAAAGAGGATGATGCGCTCTTGACCGTGATGTTCAATGAGAAAAAACCCAACGCTGAAGTAGCAAAACATTTCGGCCGCAAACCCGGCGCCATCCGCGCCCGCCTCGGGCATCTCGGCCTCATTCCGAGTTACTGGAAGCCGAAGAGGTAAAAACGGGGCTCGGCCTCGCCCCACACCAAAAGACTTTGGTGTGGGGCTCGCTGTAGACCTTTTCGTTTGTTACGATGGACAGAATATGGCTGAAAAACCGCAAAAACCTGCCGTCGCACAAGGCTCTGGCGAGGCAAAGTCAGAAACAGCCCTGCGGGAGGAGGCAATTTTGGATTTTTGGCGCGAGAAGGATATTTTCAAAAAATCCGTAGAGAAAGAGGCGCTCAACGGTGATTATGTGTTCTATGACGGTCCGCCTTTTGCGACCGGGCTCCCGCACTACGGCCACATCGTCGCCTCGGTCATCAAAGACGTTGTGCCGCGCTACTGGACGATGCGCGGCTACCGTGTGCCGCGCGTGTGGGGATGGGATTGCCACGGGCTCCCGATAGAGAACATCGTCGAGAAAGAGCTCGGCTTTAAACATAAAAAAGATATTCTCGCGTACGGCGTTGATAAATTCAACGAAACTTGCCGTGCGCGCGTGCTCACATTTGCAGCGGACTGGGAAAAAATAATCCCACGCATCGGACGATGGGCGGATATGAAGCATGCCTACCGCACGATGGACAAACCATTCATGGAGAGTGTGTGGTGGGTATTCAAAGAGATCTATGACAAAGGACTCGTCTACGAGGATTACCGCTCAATGCACATCTGCCCGCGCTGCGAGACAACGCTTAGTCAGCAGGAAGTTGCCGAAGGGTACAAGAATGTAAAAGATATTGCGGTAACCGCGAAGTTCGAGCTCGTTGATGAGCCGGGAACATATTTCTTGGCATGGACGACAACTGCGTGGACACTACCGGGCAATGTCGCGCTTGCGGTAGGACCAAGTATCTCGTACGTAAAAGCACGAACAACAGACGGAATGTTTTGGATCGCGAAAGATAGGCTAACGTCGGTCGCGCCGGGCGCAGAAATTATTGAAGAGAAAAAAGGGGCCGAACTTGTTGGCAAAAAATACAAACCGCTTTTTGATTACTACACTGACGACGCAACGCTGAAAAATCACAAGAATGGATGGAAAGTATACGCGGCGGATTTTGTAACTACCGATACGGGAACGGGGGTCGTTCACATCACCCCGGCCTTTGGTGAAGATGACATGCAGCTCGGCAAAAAAGAGAATCTTCCGTTCATCCAACACGTCAACATGAACGGCACATTTAAGCCTGAAGTAAAAGGTTTTTCGGGAATGGAGCTAAAGCCTCTTTCTGATGACGACAAGATCCGGCTCGGAACTGATATTGCGATATTGAAATACCTGCAGGAACACGGAAAACTTTTCTCGAAAGAGAATATTGTCCACTCATATCCGCACTGCTGGCGGTGCGATACGCCCCTTCTCAACTACGCGACGACATCGTGGTTCGTGTCTGTCACGAAAATAAAAGAAGATTTACTCAAGAATGCAGAAGCTGTCAACTGGTCACCCGAACACATAAAAGAGGGCCGTTTCGGAAAATGGCTCGAGGGCGCGCGCGACTGGTCTATCTCGCGCCAGCGTTTTTGGGCGAGCGTCATTCCGGTATGGCGCTGCGAGACGTGCAAAAAAGAAAAAGTATTCGGTAGTGTCGCAGACCTCGAGGCAGCGAGTAGCAAAAAGGTTAATGACCTCCACAAACACATCGTTGATGAAATTACTGTTGCCTGCGAGTGCGGCGGAGAAATGCGGCGCGTCCCCGACGTATTGGACACATGGTTCGATTCTGGCTCGATGCCCTATGGTGAAAAACATTATCCTTTTGAACACAAACAAGAATTTGATGCTGCATTTCCCGCACAATTCATTGCCGAGGGTCTGGACCAGACTCGCGCGTGGTTCTACTACCTCCATGTTTTTAGCACTGCGCTTTTCAATAAAAATGCGTTCCAAAACGTCATTGTGAACGGCATCGTCTTGGCCGAGGATGGCAAGAAAATGGCTAAAAAGCTGAAGAATTATCCCGATCCGATGGAGGTCGTCGACAAATATGGCGCCGATGCGCTCCGGCTTTACCTCCTTTCATCTCCTGTGATGCAAGCGGAGAATCTCAGTTTCTCGGAGAATGGTGTTGACGAAATACAAAAGAAGAATATCGGGCGACTTGGCAACGTCCTCGCGTTTTGGAAACTTTACGATGGTGGGACGCAGCGCGACTGGAAGAGTGAGAATATTCTCGACCAATGGATACTCGCGCGCCTCGCAGCACTCATAGGGGAAACGACCGAGGGATATGAAAAATACCAGCTCGACAAGGCAGTGCGGCCCCTCGCACTTTTCGTTGACGACTTATCCGTATGGTACGTACGGAGGTCCAGAGACAGGTTTAAGGAAAATACCGAGGATAAAGTGGCTGCACTTGCCACGCTGCGGTACGTGCTTCACACGCTCTCGCGCGTGATGGCTCCCGCGATGCCATTTTTTGCCGAACACTTATTCCAAGCCGTACGCGAAGAAGAAGACGAGGAAAGCGTGCATCTCGCGATGTGGCCGGAGATGCCAAAGCTCGGATTTGATATGGAAAACGCTCTCGTGAGCATGTTTGCTGCGCGCCTCATCGTTACCCAAGCGCTCGAAGCGCGCGACAAGGCGGGTATCAAGGTGCGCCAGCCGCTTGCGTCATTGTCCATCCCCGGTGGTGCGATGCTCGGTCAAGAGTACCTCATGGTCATTGCCAGTGAAGTGAACGTTAAACAAGTGGTCGCAGGCAATCAGTTTGCACTCGACACTGCGATTACACCGGAATTGAAAGAAGAGGGGTTTGTGCGCGATACCATTCGTGCGGTCCAGGCGTTCCGGAAGGAGAAAGGAATGAAGCCGGGCGAGACGGGGACGTACGTGGCGAAAGTTTCTCCGAACGAACGCGTCATCGTTGAGAAGTATTTGGAGCATATCCAGAAATCGACACATACGACGATTGAATTCGAGTAAATACATGTACCAAAAATATCAAACAGACGCGTTAGTGCTTGGGAGCCGCGAGAGCGGGGAGAATGATCGGGTGTTCGCGCTCTACACGAAGGATTTCGGGCTCGTGCGCGCACGCGCAAGCGCGGTGAGGAAGGAAACGTCGCGGATGCGTTATGCTCTCCAGAACTATTCGCGCGCAAATACGGGGCTCGTGCGCGGCAAACGTGGCTGGCGCCTTGCTGGCGCAGCTGCAACCCAAACGGCGCACGGTGATCCGAGAGGCGTTGCCGCATTTGCGCGCATCGCACTTCTCGTGTCGCGGCTCGTCCAGGGTGAAGAAGCAAATCCGTATCTCTTTGCCGCACTTGCCGAAGGGCACGATGCACTGATGCGACCGAAACGCGAGGCGCTCGCGACCATCGAGATCGTGTGTGTCGCACGAGTCCTCTTTGCGCTCGGCTACATCTCGACCGAAGCGCTTTCGACCGCGCTTTTCACCCACACCGCATACACTGGCGAGAGTCTCGTCGAAGCGGAGACGATGAAAGACAAACTGCTCTCATCCATCAATCGCGCAATTGCGGAAACGCACCTCTAAGTGTAGGCTCTAGCTATGATTCGGATCGCGCCACTGACGGTATCCTCCGCGAGTGCACTCAAAGATATTTGTCATTTGTTATCACAATTGCGCAGGAAACCTTCAGAACGTTCAGGATCCCTTTCCGATTTGCGCGAAGTCGTTAAGAATAAACATGCAATTTTGATGGTTGCCAAGGATGACGGGAAAATCGTCGGCATGGCTACACTGTACGTGATGCCGAAAGTCGGCAAGCGCGTCGGGTGTGTCGAAGATGTCGTTGTGGGTAAGGAATACCGCGGCCAAGGACTTGGTGAAAAACTTATGCGTTCGATAATTGCGGAAGCACGCAAGAAAAAAGTCGGAAGCCTTTTTTTGACAAGTGCCTCCGACCGCGCCGCCGCGAACGTATTGTATAAAAAGCTCGGATTTGAAATTGTCGAAACAAATCCATATAAATTGAGATTCTAATGTTCCGCGAGGGCACACCATCACCGTGATATAATTTCGCGATGGACCTCTCGGAACATGAGAAGGAAAAGATCGAGCGTTTGAGGCGTGCAATGTACTCGCGCTCGCTCTCGCCGAAGATCCAGGATCGCACGCGCCGCCCACTGGGGACATCGCAGAGAACTGTGGGGGAGGATTTTGTCGAGACGCAAGAGAAAATTGCGGGCATCATTGTTGCGCCACGCGCGATGGGGCTTGCGCGATCGGCGCTCTGGTGGTTTTTGGGCATTGCCATCGTCTTTTTTATCGGTGCAGTGGGATTTTTCGGATACTTTTTTCTTTTCGGTGGAGGGAGTAGCGTCGCTTCACCGAATAATATCGGCATTTCCATTTCAGGCCCGCCGCAGATCGAAGGAGGGCTTCCCACGGAGCTTCAGATCGTTGTTGAGAACAGGAACAAAGTAGAATTGGAGCTCGCGGATCTTGTGATCACGTATCCTTCGGGGACACGATCACCGACCGATTTTGCGACGACACTTCAGAGTCAGCGTATCTCGCTCGGCACGATCGAGTCGGGAGGCACGAGACAGGGCACGGTCTCGGCGGTCTTTGCCGGGAACGAGGGCGAACATGCCGACATCAAAGTCGAGCTTGAATATCGTATCGATGGATCCAGTGCGATCTTTCTTGCGTCATCGGATTACAGTGTTACTTTCAGTTCCTCGCCCCTCTCGCTTGTGGTCGAGGGCAATAACGACACCATTTCCGGCCAGCCGGTGGAGCTCACCGTTTCTGTCACTTCCAACGCGAATGCTCCGGTCAAAGACGTGCTCTTAAGTGCACAGTATCCGTTCGGCTTCAAATTCTCCTCCGCGCTACCCCCACCTTCAAGTGGCAACCTGTGGTGGATCGGGGACTTGGCACCGGGGCAAAAACGCACGGTCACGATCAACGGTACGCTCTCCGGACAAGAAGGCGATGATCGGGTCTTTCACTTTAGCGCTGGCACGCGCCACGACGCGACTTCCACGGTGATCCAGAGGTTCTTGGCAGACAATATATTCAAGATATCGGTATCCAGACCCTTTCTCGGTCTCGCCGTTTCTATCAATGGCGCTTCGGGGCCTGGTGTCGTCGTTTCTCCCGGGGACAATGTCACCGTCTCGATCGCGTGGCAAAATAATCTTCCCACGAGCATTCTCGATGCGGTCATTGTGGCGCGGCTCTCTGGATTTGAAATAGATGGAAGCACACTCCACACAAGCGATGGCTTCTATCGATCCAGCGACGGGACGCTGCTTTGGGATAAGACCACGACGGGAGGTGTCCTGACAAATTTGTCTCCGAATGCCCACGGAACGGTCGGATTCTCATTCAAAATGCCTACGAGCGACACTCTCAAAACAATAATCAATCCGCGCCTGAATATTTCTGTTAATGCCGCCGGCAAGCGCGTATCAGAATCGGGTGTGCCGGAAAACTTACAGGCCACAGCGAGCCAAAAAGTCTCACTTGCAAGCGATCTATCGCTCACGGCACAGGGACTCTACTATGCGAATCCATTCGGCAGTGTCGGGCCAATGCCGTCGAAGGCGGGGACGGAAACCACCTACGCCATTGTCTTTACGGTCACGAACACCACGAATAAAATTTCTGATGCAAAGGTCACCGCGCATCTGCCGCCCTATGTGCGCTATGTAGGGATCTGCAGTCCTCGTTCGGAATGTGATCCGGACACAGGGAAGCTGACGTTCAACCAAAGCAATGGCACCGTCACATGGAACATGGGCGATATCGCGCCGGGGGTGGGATTGAATGGGACCCAACCACGACAGGTCGCGATCGCGATCGGCTTCACCCCCTCCACGAGCCAGATCGGTCAGGAGCCGCCGCTTCTGCAGAATATTTCTTTGAGCGGTACTGATGCGTCGACGAATGCCCCGATAACGCGCAACGTGAAGGACGTCACGACGAATATTCTCGGCGATCCTGGATTTAGTGCGGTCAATGCCACTGTGGTAAAGTGAGCGTCCTATGCCCGGCAGGACAATTTCGAATCGCCTTGTATGAGTATGAATCAGCGTACGGGAGAAAGCATGACGCAGACATTTTGCAATATTTTCGCTGTTGAAACCGCGGCAGGAATTATTCGAAATTGTACTCGCCGGGTATGAGCGAGGTACCCATGGAAAGAATAGTCTCTCTCGCAAAACGTCGCGGCTTTATTTATCCCGGCTCGGAGATCTACGGTGGGCTCTCCGGTACGTGGGACTATGGCCCCTTGGGAGTCGAGTTGAAAAATAATGTCAAACAGCTCTGGTGGAGGATGTTCGTGCAGGATCGCGACGACATGTGCGGATTGGACGCCGCAATCCTCATGAACCCAAGGGCGTGGGAAGCGAGCGGGCACGTGAGCGGATTTTCCGATCCGCTCGTCGAATGCAAAAAATGCAAGCGAAGATTCCGCGCCGATCAGGCAGGCGAGGCGTGTCCGGAATGCGGCGGACTGTTTGGCGACGTGCGGCAGTTCAATATGATGTTTAAGACTCAGATCGGCGCGACTGAAGATGAATCATCGATTTCTTATTTGCGGCCCGAGACAGCCGGCGGGATTTTCGTGAATTTCAAGAATATTATCGATTCATTCCATCCGAAATTGCCTTTCGGCATCGCGCAGATCGGCAAAGCGTTTAGGAACGAGATCGCGCCGCGCGATTTTCTTTTTCGTTCACGTGAATTCGAGCAGATGGAGATCGAATATTTTGTTCATCCCACGCAATGGAAGGGTTCATTTGAAATGTGGAGGGAAAACATTCACTCATTCAACGAGGCTGTGGGTATTAGTCGCGAATCGGTACACGAACTCGAAGTCGCAGACGGTGATCGCGCACACTATTCCAAGCGCACGATAGATTTCGAGTTCGATTTCCCATTCGGTCGCAAAGAATTGTACGGGCTCGCATATCGCACCGATTTCGATCTCTTTGCCCATTCAGCGGCCTCGGGCGTGGAGCTTTCATATCTCGACGATTCGCCGGAAGGTGGAGGACAGCGTTTCATTCCGCATGTGATAGAACCGTCGTTCGGTGTTGACCGCACCATTCTTGCCATTCTCGCAAGCGCCTATAGGGAAGACGGCGCGGATAAAGATGTTCGCACATATCTAAAATTCAATAAAGCGGTCGCGCCTATCAAGGCCGCCGTTTTCCCGCTTCTCAAAAATAAACCCGAGCTCGTCGCAAAGGCACGCGAGGTGTACCAGATGCTCAAAAAATCCGTACCGCAAATAATGTGGGACGATAACGGTAACATCGGCAAACGCTACCGCCGGCAGGACGAGATCGGCACACCCTACTGCATCACCATTGATTTCGAAACATTGGGAGAACTCCCCGCCGGAGGCGGGTCCGCCTCTGGCGGGAAAGACACGGTGACGATACGCGACCGCGATACGGGTGAGCAGCAACGCATCGCAGTTGCCGAACTCTTGTCCGTTGTTGGGGCTCAAAAATGACTTCTGGCTAGCCGTTTACAGGTGCTATGTTACGATGCGGGGAATGGAAGACCGCTCCATCAATGTGTCTATCACGGCGGGGACGGTGGTCAAAGCCATCGTCATCTTGGTAGCTGCGTGGCTTCTTTTCACACTTCGTGGCATCGTCTTGGACGTACTTGCGGCCGTCGTGATCGCTTCAGCCATCGAGCCGGGAGTACGGGCGCTTATGCGTTGGAGGTTGCCGCGCACTCTCGCCGTTATCACCGTGTATCTTTTGTTATTCGTTCTCTTTTTCGTTCTCTTCTACTTCTTCTTTCCCTCGATCCTCGAAGATTTCGCAACGTTCGTTGCAACACTTCCAACGTATCTTGATGCCTTCAGCCGCAGTGGCGCCTTTGATACCTATGCCAACATACTGGGCGTTCCTGCGCCATCACTGGTCTCGTCCAACGACATTATGGCGAGTATCAGGAGCGCGCTCGACGTCAGCAGCATTTTCGGCGACGCTTTCACCACCATCTCGACGATCTTCGGAGGAGTCTTCTCTCTCATTTTGATCATCGTCTTCTCTTTCTACTTTGCGGTATTGGAGACGGGAGTTGATGATTTCCTGCACATTATCGCTCCAAAAAAGTACCAAAGCTATATTCTCGATCTGTGGCGAAGAGCACAGCACAAGATCGGATTGTGGATGCAGGGGCAGCTTATCTTGGCGCTCGTCATGGGCGTTTTGGTCTATCTCGGGCTCACGATTCTTGGAGTGAAGCATGCCCTCGTCTTGGCCGTTATTGCCGCGGTTTTCGAGATTATTCCTGTCTTTGGGCCCACCTTGGCTGCGGTGCCCGCTGTCATGATCGGATTTGTAGACGGCGGCGTTACGATCGGCCTTCTGGTGGTCGCGCTTTATGTCATATTCCAGCAATTTGAGAATCACCTCATTTACCCGTTGGTCGTCACGCGCGTGGTCGGCGTGCCGCCACTTCTCGTGATCCTCGCGCTCATCATAGGTGCCGAACTCGCCGGTTTCCTCGGCGTCATTCTCTCTGTGCCCGTGGCGGCGGCGATACAGGAACTTGCACGCGACATAGAGACCGGCCGCTTGGGCAAGGCCACAGAATAGTCTCATGGGGAAGCCTTTTTATTTAACGACAACTCTCCCATATGTGAACTCCGATCCGCATATTGGCTTCGCGCTTGAGATCGTGCAGGCCGATATCGTCGCGCGCTACCATGCACTTCTTGGTGACGATGTTTTCTTCAATACCGGTACCGACGAGCATGGACTCAAGATCTATCGCAAGGCGCAGGAGGAGGGGAAGGACACACAGGCGTACGTGGACGAATACGCTGCGAAATTCCGCGACCTGAAAGATAAGCTGGGCTTATCTCCCGGCCTGCATTTTATCCGCACGACCGATCCGCATCATAAAGCGGCAGCGCAGGAGTTCTGGAAGCGCTGTAAATCTAACGGCGATATCGAAAAGAAGTTCTACAAGACCAAATACTGTGTTGGATGTGAGCTGGAAAAGACGGATTCAGAGCTTATCGACGGGTGCTGCCCCATCCACCCGAATCTTGAAATTGAAATCAGAGAGGAAGAAAATTATTTCTTCAAGTTCTCGAAGTACCGGGAGAAACTTCTTGATCTCTATCAAAAAAATCCCACGCTCGTTGTGCCAGATTTCCGGTTCAATGAGATAAAACGGTTCGTCGAAGAAGGGCTCGAAGACTTTTCTATTTCTCGGCTCAAATCAAAGATGCCGTGGGGGGTTCCAGTACCCGATGACCAAGAACACGTCATGTTCGTATGGTTCGACGCCCTCATTAATTACATCTCGACTTTGGGATGGCCTGAAAACACAGCGAACTTCGAAAAATTCTGGGGGACAAAGAATGCCCCAAATGCTATACAAATGGCAGGCAAGGACCAAATACGCCAGCAGACGGCGATGTGGCAAGCAATGCTCATGTCGGCAGGACTTCCACCGACGAAGCAGATAATCATTCACGGATTTATTACGATAGGTGGTGAAAAGATGTCCAAATCGGTCGGGAACGTGATAGATCCTATCGCAATCGTCGATGAGTACGGCGTCGATGCGCTTCGCTACTATCTTGCGCGGCATATCCACCCCTTTGAGGATTCCGATTTTACGATAGAAAAATTCAAGGGAGCCTATAACGCCGATCTTGCGAACGGTCTTGGAAATCTGGTTTCTCGAGTTATGAAGATGGCCTCTGACCACGTAACAACTCCTGTGACCCGAGAAAAACTCGTGTCAGTTACTTACAATAAGGCCCTCGATCAATTTGATATAAATCGTGCTATTAGTGTCGTGTGGGAATTCGTAACCCTCGCCGATGAAGTTATTCAAAAGGAGCAGCCATTCAAGTTGATTTCAAGTGATCGAGAGAAAGCAATAAAAGTTATCGGTACATTAGTAAGCCGGCTAGGAGTCATTGCCGAACTTCTCGAACCCTTTATGCCAACGACGAGTGAAAAGATCAAGGACTGTATTCGCGACAACAAAAAACCGGAGAATCTTTTCCCCCGGAAAGGATAACTATTCCTATGTTCTTAAGAACACTAGAATAGAAAGGCATGGATCAGGCGACCTTTTTGTGGACGTTTGCGTCGACTTTCTTTGCCGGTATCGCGCTTTTCATGCAAAAGATAGTAGCCGAGGAGGGGCGCAGTGCAGCGTTCTTCTCGATGCTTTCTTACGCCGTCTCTGCAATATTAGCTGTTATTATATTGTTTTCTCTGCGCGATGCCCCGCCTGCGTGGAAAATGATAGCGTTCTTCGGCATTGCGGCGGGTATCGGCCACGGCCTCTCCAACTATGTCCGCATCGAATCACTCAAATACATCGATAGTGTTCTCTATTTTCCACTCCATAAGCTCATCGGACCGCTCCTTGTCGTCGTCGGTGGCGTGCTGCTGTTCCACGATGCGCTGAAACTGACGCAATATGTCGGCATCGCACTCAGCCTTACGGTTCCGCTACTCCTTGTCACGTCCGTTGAACATCATCGCCAGAAAAATTTATCGCTTGGACTCAAACTGCTCATCGTTTCCGGCGTCCTTTCGGCCGTGTCGCTCCTCTTGAGCAAGCGGGGAGTTACGTACGAATCCGCGGTCATTTTGTTCCTTGTCATATCGCAAATCACCGGCTCCTTTACGTCCGGGGTCATTTTAGTCAAGCAGCGAGGATTCAAATACTCGAACTTCTCGCGAGCGGATCAGCGGGATATCTATTTAAGCGCTCTCTCTGGGGTTTTCTCGTTCCTTTCCTCGCTCTCGCTTTTCATGGCCTTGAGCACTGGACTCGTGAGCATCGTCTACGTCATTCAAGCCCACTACATTTTGATACCGATAGTCCTCTCGGTGTGGTGGTACCGCGATCACATCAATGTGCGCAAGTTCATTGCGGTCGTGGTATCGTTCTTTGCGATAGGACTCTTGGCCATATGAATCCCGTTAGAAGTCCTGGGCAGAAAGATTTAATCCAAATTTTTCTGCGAAGCTTATTGAGTCAGCAAAGCAAACGAAACGTAATGTTTAAGACAGATGTATGAACAACCAGCGACGGACTTCTAATGGGATGAAATATTTCGACGCACATACGCATGTAAACTTTGTCGCGTACAACGACGACCGCGAAGCAAGTATTGTGCGTGCCAAAGAGGCAGAAGTGGGAATGAATGTCGTGGGGACACAGCTCGATACATCGAGGGCGGCGGTCGAGCTCGCAGAAAAGTACGACAATGTGTTTGCGACCATCGGCTTGCATCCCGTTCACACCGCAAAGTCTTACCACGACGTTAAAGAACTCGGGGAAGGGGGCAAAGAGTTTACCTCCCGCGGCGAAGTCTTCGACTTCGCCGCGTACGAAACACTTGGAGCATCGCCGCGTGTCATTGCGATCGGGGAATGCGGGCTCGATTACTACCGCGTTGAAGAGAGCACCAAAGACGTGCAATCGAAAGCATTTATTGAACAGATTGAACTCGCCAACAAACTCGGTAAGCCGTTGATGTTGCACATCAGAAACCCGCTGCCGCAAGGCTCCAGCGAGGCAAGCGCATACGATGATGCGCTCGAAATTCTCAAAGTGCACGCGAAAGTAAAAGGCGACGTGCACTTTTTTGCGGGGGATTGGGATACGGCAAAGAAATTCTTGGATTTCGGATTCACTCTCTCATTCACCGGCGTCATTACGTTTACCCACGATTACGACGAAGCCATCAGAAACACGCCGCTCGACATGTTGCTTTCCGAGACCGACGCGCCGTATGTGACTCCCGAGCCCCACCGCGGCAAGCGCAACGAATCCGCCTACATCCCCCTCATCGTTCAAAAGATCGCCGACATCCGCGGCGAAGACTTTGAGAAAGTCGCTACCCGAATTATGGCTAACTCGAGGCGTGTTTTTGGACTTGACAATATTACCTAGCGGGTGTATGATGGCAAACAGTGAGGATAGGTAAAGCCTCTTCAAAAACTTTCCATGGAACGTGGTTTCAATACCGTGGGCTGTGGAAAATTTTTGAGGGAGACGAGTATCCTCGCAACTCAATCGCAACCCAAGAGCCGCGTTCATACGCGGCTCTTTGACATGAAGAAAGAGGAGTGAGCTATGGAACTCGATTACGGATGGTTCTTATTCGAACTTCACATGTTCTTCGAACGACTTAGCGGAATCGAAGCTGCGCGTAGAGAATTGCGGAATGAACCAACTTCAACAAAAGAAGCAGCTTTAAGAAAACTCTGCCAGGAAGTTGATATCCCGTACCATCCGGACCTGCCCAACATCATCGCTAACAACGTGATTAGTTGGAGAAGCGAAGTCGGAGTCGTTATGGCGTACTTAACAGTCTGGGAGAAATATCTTCAAGCGAGACCCTACGATCCGCTTGGCCGCACTATTGACGGAATGCCATTGGGGCTTTGTCTGGACATATCGCGCGGGGCGGCAGACCTTACGCGAGCGCAACAAAGATTCGTTGATTATGTTCGGGCAGGTATCGGCGGTTACGATGGAATAGTTGCGGCAGCAGAGCTTGAGTGCATCTTGCGTAAAACGTTCACCGCCTTCTCACTAACGCCACGCCATCTTATCGCCTTTATTCGCGCTCGTGCGAAAGAGCGTAAGATTGCACTTCCTGTGTGAAGTGAACAGCCCCGCCGCGGAAACGCGGCGGGGTTGAATTTTTGTTGCGGGGCTAAAATGCTTGTGATAGAGTGCCTGCTACATACGCGCCCCGTTAGAAGTCCAGCAAAATCGGCTTTGTTTCTAGTGAGGTGGTATCAAACTAATCAAAATACGAAATTCAAGATATATGATGAAGACTTCTGATGGGGTGGTAGATGAAGAGGGAATGGAAATGAACGAAACCGACGCACCGGAGACTGTTCTGCGCATCTACGAGATCGGCTACCAGATCACTCCCGCTTTGAAAGAAGAGGACCTGGAAAAGATCGTGGGCGGCATTCGTTCCGTCGTCGAACAAGCGGGCGGCTCATTCATCGCCGAAGGCGCGCCATCGATGATGAAGCTCGCATACCCGATGCCCGCTCGTGAAGGCGAAAAAAATGTGGAATACGATCGGGGATACTTCGGATGGATCAAGTTTGAGGCAAAGATCGAGGTTGCAGGGACACTGGAAATTGCCCTCAAGCAGAACGCAAACCTGTTCCGTTACATCGTCTTCCAGACCGTGCGCGAGGATACGCGCGCGAAGATGAAAGCGCCACAGCTGCGCGAGGTAAAGCGCACCGAGCCCCTGAAGGCGGCACCCCGTCGCGTCGAAGAGTCTGCTGCCCCGATCTCTGAAGAGCAGCTCGCAAAAGCGATCGAAGATATCACCGCCGAGTAAATGTGTGGTATTGTATTTTCTATTACCCAGAACCTAGCACCTCTTTTATATGTACATCAACAAGGCAATGCTCTTCGGTAATCTGACCCGTGATCCGGAACTGCGCGCGCTGCCAAGCGGCATGAATGTCGTGAATTTCTCCGTCGCCACCAACCGCACCTACAAAGACCGCGACGGCAAGAAGCAGGAGCAGACGGATTTCCACAACGTCGTCGTCTTTGGCCGACAAGCCGATACGGTCAACCAGTATCTGAAGAAAGGAAGCTCGGTATTCGTGGAAGGCCGCATGCAGACGAGGAGTTGGGACGACAAGACGAGCGGCGAGAAGAAATACCGCACCGAAGTCGTCGCTGACCGCGTGCAATTTGGCCCGCGTACCAGTGGGAGTGGTGGTGGAAAACGCTCTGATGACCAGCAAGCACCTGATGAGGAAGTTTCTTCCGGCGGCAGCGGGGGAGCAGGCATCGAGTACCCGAAGGACGATATTAATCCGGATGATATTCCTTTTTGATAGCTTTCAGCTGTCAGCTTCCAGCTTTCAGGAAATACAAAATACAAAATTATGAGCAACAACATCCTCACGCAAAATGACATTCAGCACGTCGATTACAAAGATGTCGACCTCCTGAAGCAATTCATCAATCCGCACGGTCGCATCATGGGCCGCAAGAAAAGCGGCCTGACCGCCAAGCAGCAGCGTGCCGTCGAAGCCGCGATCAAACGTGCGCGCTTCATGGGCCTCCTCCCGTTCATACAGAAATAATCGCGATATAATTGCTCGATGGCTATTCGTCATCGGCATTTTCCGCGCAATAGAATTCCGCTTTCCGAAACGTTTGAAGCGTGGATACTGTTTGCGAGCATCGCGCTAAGTGTCTGGCTTATCAAAAGTAATGCACTCCCGCCACTTATTGCGCACGTAAGCCAGTTCGACGTGGTCGGGAGCTTTGTCGAGGGTTTTTTCTTTACCTCTATCCTCACGACCATACCTGCCATCATTGCCATCCTCGAGAGCGCCCGCTATGTGCCCGCATGGGAGCTCGCTCTCATCGGGGGATTCGGGGCGGTGTGCGGAGACTTACTTGTCTTTCGCTTCGTGCGAAGTAAACTCGTCGAACACATCCTCGGAGCCGCGCTGCACCCTCGGCTTGTCAGATTGGGGAAGGCAATAACCGTGAGCCCACTGTGGTGGCTTGGTCCCGTCTTTGGCGCGCTCGTCATCGCGTCCCCCTTGCCCGACGAGATCGGGCTCATCATGATGGGTCTTTCGCACATTCGACTGTGGCAATTCGTACCGATAGCATTCATCGCCAACGCGACCGGCATCTTTCTGATGTCGCTTGTGGCGCAAGGTCTTAGCTAAACTCGCTCCACCCCGGTACCACACGCTCCGCGTGGCTACGGGGCAGGCGTACTCTCCTCACACTCTTTCTACGTATTCACCTGTCTCTGTGTTTACTCTGATTACATCGCCTTCGTTGATGAACATGGGGACGTCGATGTCGGCACCCGTTTCGAGCGTTACGACTTTGCTGCCGCCTTGGGCGGTGTTGCCACGCGTGTTGGGTGGCGCTTCGGTGACTTTGAGCTCCATTTTGATCGGGAGCTTCACACGGAAGAGCTTCTCATCGAACCACAAAGTCTCCACGTCGGTATTTGCTTTGAGGAATTTGCCGGAATCGCCCATCATGTCGTCGGACACGGAAAAGCGCTTCGATTTGTCTTTGATGTCGTGGAAGAACCACTCGCCGTTGCGCTCATATATAAAGATGGCAGGCTTTGTCTCTATCTCCGCCTCCGTCAGTTTGTCGTTTTGCTGGAAGGAGTGCTCAATCGAATTGCCCTTGATGAGGTGGCGCATCTTCGTCTGATTGACCGGTCGGCGCTGTTGCTTCTGCATGATGTTGTTCCATGTGCAGACATACGGCTCGCCGTCGATAAGGACGGCAACCCCCGGCTTGATATCGTTGTACGACAACATTGCTGGGTATTCTATTCAAAAAACCGCGGTTGTCCAATTTAGAAACCGAGTTGAGCCATGAACATAACCGCAGCTGATGCGAGGAAGGTAATGGGATCAAGGTGGGCCTCGGGACTCTCGCTTGGCATTGCGCCAGGCATGGGGCCTGGGGGCAGCATACCTGCACCTTCAGGCGGATGGAACTGCAACTGGTCCGGCGTTCGAAATTCCCCCTGCGGCAACACCATCCCCTCACGGCTCATGTTTTCAGGAGCACGGAAACTTCCTGGCGGCATCTGGCCGTCTGTAGGCCTGCCATCGGGTCGGAATTGTTGTGACTGAGCGCGGTACTGCTCGTTGTACTGGCGTTGGTACTCTGCGTTGTATTGTTGTTCGAACTGCTGCTGGTACTGCTCCGGATTTGCTTGGAATTCCTTATACCTCTCTACGTTCATCTGATAGATACGCCTTTGTTCAGGTGTAGCCCCCGCCCCAGGATTGATCGGCTTCATTCCTTGGTGATCCTTATCACCCATAAACGCTTCCATGGGCAAGAGTCCTTCGGGATGATAGGGCTTTGACGACGCTTGGTCCGGAGGCAGCCAGCGATTCCGCTGGTCTTCCATATACTGCATGCGCTCTTCCTCGTTCATGTTCATCACCTTACTTCGCTCACGTTCATCCATATCTTTCTGGAAATATTGTGCGCACGCCGCGGGATTATCTTTACATTTCCCATCTAGTCCCGGAGGGATCTCAAATCCTCGCTGTTCCATTGCGCGGTCTTGCCCCACAGGATGATCGGGACCTTCTCCCGGAACGAGATTTCCGCATTCATCTTGGTGGCTTTCGCAGTACGCTCGGCACTCTTCCATGCCTCT
>Ga0209542_10000122_pt1 | contig 193370 bp, 200 predicted proteins | sample RifCSPhighO2_01_FD_184028 | JGI IMG/M metagenome (GOLD analysis project Ga0209542, IMG submission 184028) | Soil microbial communities from Rifle, Colorado - Rifle CSP2_plank highO2_0.1 (SPAdes) (version 2) | ecosystem: Environmental > Terrestrial > Deep subsurface > Rock core/Sediment ... | reverse complement strand
TATGAGTAACCTCGCCTACGGAGATGCGAAAGACAAAGCTATGCTACTGGGTGCATCTGAGTTCCTTGTAAAGGCAGACTTAGAGCCGAGTGAGATACGGGAGACGGTGAGGCGGATTGTGGGGAAGGCAGTTTGACAGTAATCGCAAGTTGGCTTACACTCAATTTCATTAACTAAATAACCTAATTCGACTTGGACCTGACGGCATATAGTGTGACCATCACGGAAACTAGGTCACATCATATATATGTCAAGCTTCGCTTCACTCGGCCTTGTGCCAAGTATTCTCAAAGTTTTAGATCGTCTTAAATTCACAGTCCCAACTCCTATCCAGGAGAAGGCTATTCCTGTTGCCATTGCGGGCAACGACGTTGTAGGTATTGCGCAGACCGGAACGGGCAAAACGCTCGCGTTTTCGCTACCAATGCTGCAGCGTTTATCACAGACCAAGAAGAAGGGTCTTGTGATGTTGCCAACTCGTGAACTTGCAATTCAGGTTGATGAGGCGCTCAGTCAAATAGGTGGATCGTTTGGTATTCGCACAGCCATTTTAATTGGAGGTGCATCTATGTATCACCAACATATGCAGCTCAAGAAAAACCCTCATGTGATTATTGGGACCCCAGGGCGAATCATGGATCATCTTGAGCAAAAGACACTGAACTTACAGGAGGTAGGTGTGTTGGTATTAGATGAAGCTGACCGAATGTTGGATATGGGATTTGCTCCACAGTTAAATAAGATCATGAGCCATGTTCCGAAAGACAGGCAGACGATGTTGTTTTCCGCTACGATGCCTGCTGAAATTATGCAGATTGCATCCAAGCATATGAAGCTACCGGTGCGTGTGGAAGTTGCGCAGCAAGGAACTGTTGCGGAGCGTGTAGAACAGGAAATGTTCATCGTTGATAAGCGGCATAAAGATCAATTGCTCGATAAGCTCTTGGAGGAATATAAAGGAACAGTTCTTGTATTTTCTCGTACAAAGTATGGTGCGAAAAAGATTTGCCGCGCTATTCGCCACATGGGGCACACTGCTGCAGAAATTCATTCCAATTTGTCGCTTTCTCAGCGTAAGCGTAGCCTGGCAGGATTTAAGTCAGGTGACTTTAGGGTACTTGTTGCAACAGACATTGCTGCACGAGGAATTGACGTAACCAATATTGAAGTTGTGGTGAACTATGACCTTCCAGAAAATGCGGAAGATTACGTGCATCGCGTAGGACGTACGGGACGAGCTGGAAAGCAAGGGCGTGCTATTTCCTTTATTACGCCCGATCAACGGTTTAAGCTGCGTGCAATTGAGCGCTTAGTGCGGATGCCGCTTCCCGTATCTCCTCTTCCTGTATTGCCGGCTGCCCGCGCAGTTACCTCTTCTGACTACATTGCCCGAGATACACGGATTTCACATAATCATCGTCGTACGACATTCCAGCACACGAGAAGCCCAAAGCGAAAGCCGTTTGGCCAAAAGCCAAGACAGCGTACGGGCGGGCATTCCGCGGGACGAAAGCCGCGAGTTCATTTATAATATTTAAAAGTATTTTGTATGTCTGTACAGATTCGTAATGTCGCTATTATTGCGCACGTAGATCACGGGAAAACGACGCTTGTTGACGCGCTCTTAAAGCAGTCAGAAGCATTTTCTATTAAAGATCAAGGTGGCAACCTTATCATGGATAGCAACGAGCTGGAACGGGAACGTGGAATCACCATTTTTTCCAAGAACGCATCAGTCAAATACAAAAGCCATAAAATAAATATTATTGACACTCCCGGACACGCCGACTTCGGTGGGGAGGTAGAGCGTATTATGAGTATGGTCAACGGGGTGCTGTTATTGGTAGATGCTAAGGATGGCCCGATGCCTCAGACAAAGTTCGTGCTGAAGAAAGCATTGGAAGCAGGCCACACAGTTATTGTTGTTATTAATAAAATAGACGTTCCGGAAGCACGCGTGCAGTGGGTGTTGGATCAAACGTTTGGTTTATTCGTTGATCTGGGTGCAACAGATGAGCAGGCGGATTTTCCGGTATTGTATGCATCTGCTATCAACGGGAAAGCAGGCACAGAGGCTGATTTGTCTGCAATGGCAGATATTACACCCGTGTTTGATGCTATTATTGAACATGTACCTGCTCCAGCTGTTTCTGATGCTCCAACGCAAATGCATGTGGTGAATGTTGTGTATGACTCATACAAAGGGCAAATTGCAATTGGCCCATTGAAGAGTGGTTCCATTAAAAAATTGCAAAAAGTTATGAGGATTATGGCCAACGGGGAAATGGTTCCTTCTGTGCTTTCTTCCATTATGACATTTGATGGCTTATCTCGCGCAGAAGTGACGGAAGTCTCTGCGGGAGACATTGTTGCTATTGCTGGTATTGAGGGAATAAAAATAGGGGAAACGATTGCAGATTTTGAGCACCCTGTTGCCCTGCCAACAATCCATATTGACGAGCCAACGGTGAAGATGAGCTTTTCTGTAAATACATCGCCGTTTGCAGGTACGGAAGGTGAGTTTTCTACTGCTCGCCATATTAAGGCGCGTTTGGAACGAGAGCTGCTCTCCGACGTTGCGTTGAAGCTGGAATATGCACAAGGATCTGACTCCATGTTTACCGTATTTGGACGAGGTGAGCTGCATCTCTCTATTTTGATTGAAAAAATGCTTCGCGAAGGGTATGAGTTTCAAGTAGGAAAACCTCAGGTAATACTTATTGAAAAAGATGGAAAAAAAGAAGAGCCGTTTGAGGATGTATATATTGAGTGCCCTGAAGTTGCTACAGGTTCCGTTATTGAAAAGCTCAGCAAGCGGAAGGGTGAGATGAAAGATATGCGCGTAGAGCGGGGAATCGCACATATGCACTTCTTGTTATCAACCCGTGGGTTTATTGGATACCGATCAGAATTTTTGACAGATACGAAGGGTGAAGGAATTATTAATTCCATTTTCCATGGATACTTGCCGTATATCGGGGAGATATCACTTGGCCATCATGGTTCTCTTATTGCGCATGAAACGGGCGTTAGCACCACGTACGGTCTTGTAGGCGCTCAAGGGCGAGGTAAGCTCTTTATTGGCCCACAGGTGAAAGTGTATGAAGGTATGATTGTAGGCCAGCATTCAAGGGCAGAAGATTTGGAAGTAAATATCTGTAAGGAAAAACAGCTTACGAACATGCGGTCGGCGGGAGAGGGTGTTTCTGAACACTTCAACGTCCCAGTTCAAATGAGCCTAGAGGAATGTATTGAATACTTGGGGGATGATGAACTTCTTGAAGTAACCCCAACCAGCCTGCGTCTTCGAAAAATGTTTTTGAAAAAGAGTGAACGCAAACGCGCGAACGTAAAGAAGTGACACTGCAGTGTCATCCCGGACCCTGATCCGGGATCCAGGCAATGTGGACGTGGATTACCCGGTCAAGCCGGGTAATGACAAATATGACGTGTTATACTTTTGCCATGCAAAAAAGGTACTGGTTTTTAATAGTTTCTATTATGGGGGCTATGTTGCTTCCATTTTTACCCGTAAGCTATCGATCCGTTGTTCGTGAAGGAACTGATCGTTTTGAAGCGCACTACCCGTTATGGGGGAATAGGTCTCGATCTTTTACTCTTACGCCTTCATCGCCTATTACCAGCATAGGGCTTATAGCGGTAAATCTGCGCCGATCGCCGGTTTTGGCTCCCTTGCATGTTTCTGTTACGCAGCCCAATGGTGGCGAGATATTTAGTATAGATATGCCAATAGCTGGTGATGCTGATGATGGGTTTACGTGGATTAGGTTTCCGCACGCCATAAAAAATACTGTAGGGTCAGTAGATATTACGATTACTGCACCTGCTGCACAGCGTTCATCTGCAATTGGGATACGCTTTGATACAGATAGCGGCGAGCTTGCGCTTGCGCTCAAAGAGCGCGTGCCATTGTGGGAGTACATTCTTCGCTGGGATGCTGCTAACCCTGAACGTGCGCAAAAAATAAACATTACTGTTATTGGTGGCTTACTTTTTGCATTTTTGTTATGGGTAATTGATGTACTACTAACCTCCCCTAGCCCCTCCTTCGTAAGGAGGGGGAGCTGGAGGGGGTTAGTATGGATATTGTCGTTGGCGCTTCTTTTTCTCTCTGTCGTGATTATTCGTATACCCTTGGCTCATTCTATAGACAGTGCCTATGGAGGTGACGCATTTAACTACCTTCTCAAGAGCCGCGCCTGGATAGACGGACAGGATCCGTTTGCTGCCGATGTTCGTAAAGCGCCTTTGTACTCGCTTCTTATATTGCCTGGCCTTGCGAACATATTTGATGCAGTTGCAGTAGAGCGGTGGGTAAGCATGCTTGCAGCTGCGGGCTGCAGCGTTCTTGTCGCACTTTTTTTGAATCGTCTTGGAATACCGCAGACACTTGCACTGGCGGGAGGCGTGCTCTTGGCAGTAAACCGTGATTTCCAATTTGAGTCTGTGCAAGGTCTTGCAAATACGACGTTTACATTTTTTGTGTTGTTTGCAGGATACTTATTTATACGTGGCAAAACGTATCTTCTTTCGATTGCAAGCGGGCTTGCGTTGTTGACTCGGTACGAAGGAGGGATTGTTGCAGCAATACTTTTGCCGTCAAGCATTCTTATGCATCGATTGCGCGGGCAGGCAGTTATTCGTGTGCTATTGCCTATTGGTATTCTTGCTTTGATTCCTTTTGTCTTTTTTCCGCTCACTCATTCGCTTGGCGTGCGCACGCTATCTGATATTCAAAGCGACGATGGCCTATATCTTGCGTACTCGTTGGACGATTTTGCAAGTAATGCCAAAGCACTGCGTACATGGTTTGGAAGATTGTGGATGCTTACGCCAAATCTTGATGATCCGTTTATCCAGATTGTTTCTACGCTAACAGTTGTTGGGCTGGCAGTTGGCAGTATTCGGTATGCAAGGCTATGTATTCCACTTATAGCAATGCTTGCAGCGCATACAGTTTTTATTACGGCAATTCTTCCGAAAGACAGATATTACTTACCGTTGATTCCCTATATTGCAATTGCAATTATTGGGGGTCTGTATGCTCTTTTGTATCGTAAAAATAAAGCGTTCCGTATTGGTACGGTGTTATGTGTCTCGTTTCTGATTGCGTTCGTATACGGTGACGCAACGCAGGCGTTATCGGGCCAAGTGAGTGATTATAACGAGAAGTCTGTTGGGCAAACAGTTCTTTTGCATGCAAGCCAGGCAGCAAAAAAGCTTTCGGGCGTAGTGGCAGTAGCAGAAGGAAGTGATTTGCAAACGAGAGCGTATCTTCCAAGTAGTAGAGTTGTGATAGCTCCAGATTCGCTTCGCGATGTTGATTCGCAACTGGAGCTGCTTCGTAAAAATAACGTATCATGCATCATTAATACGACAGAAAACCCCTATTTTACAAAGGTTATTGCACAGCGCGGAGATTTATTTGAAGAGATTGCTATATTCAAAACAAAGTGGGGGGATGATACGGCAACTCTCTACCGTCTCAAGCCCATCTGATATATACTTGGTGCAACTATGGAGGGGCATTCAAGAGTACGCAACGCTAACGCAGAGCATCGCGAGAGCTTAACAAATCTCGAACGGCTTGCGCTCTTTGTTACTACTAAGATTGGCAGTATGAAGTTTTTCTTCTTACTGCTCACTATTACTATTATATGGGTGCTTTGGAATACGTATGCAGCGCAGGAGCATCAATTTGATCCGTTCCCTGCATTTGTGCTTTGGCTGTTTTGCTCAAATATTTTACAGCTTCTATTAATGCCATTAATTTTGATCGGCCAAAATCTTCAAGGGCGACACTCCGAGGTTCGTGCAGAATCAGACTTTGATTTGAACGTGCGTGCGGAAAAAGAGATTAAGCGCATTTTAGCTCACCTGGAAAAACAGGACAAAATGTCGATAGAGACGTTGCGCAGAATTGACGAGTTGCATAGGAGGTAACGTGGGTCGTTCCCCTCGCCCCGGATGGGGAGAGGGTTAGGGTGAGGGGCCGCGTCGTACGTCGAAATTTCCCCTCATCCCCGCCTTCTCCCCATCCGGGGAGAAGGGATCGGCGCTTATTTTGCCAATTCAGCTTCAATAACTGCGGAAAGATCTGCAACAGAGTATTTCCCTGTATATTGGATATCGTTAATAAAGAGAGTCGGGGTTGAGCGCACCCCAAGTGCGTTTCCGTCTGCGCGGTCTCGTTGTACGGCATCTGCAACGGTGCTCGCCTTGAGATCTTGCGTGAATTTCTCCACATCAAGTCCGATACTTTTTGCATACGTTATAAAATCGTCAGCTTTCAAATTTGTTTGATGCTCAAAAAGCGCATCGTGGTATTCCCAGAACTTTTCTTGCTTTTGTGCTGCAAGAGATGCTTTTGCGGCTAGTAGTGCGTTTTCGTGCTGAGGAAGTGGGAATTGGCGAAATACGAATCGTACGCTTGCATCTGCGTACTTCTTCTTTACTTCCTTGAGTACTGGGTGCAGCGTTCCACACGCAGGACACTGAAAATCTCCAAACTCTACAACGGTAACTTTTGCATCTTTTTTCCCAATTGTTGGGGAATCTTCACGTACGAGGTTTTGCATGAGCGATTCGGGTACGGTTTTGCTTGTGGTTGGAGTTGTTTTCTTGCTCGTAATATATGCTCCACCTCCGATTACGATGATAGTTACAACGAGAACTCCGATAATAAATTTTGCGTCAGATGTGAGTGTCATGCTTTGATGATACCTTCCAGAACATAATGAATGCAACAATCGTTAGAAGCGCGCTTGCCACGCACCAAGAGCACCACGCATGTAAGACAAATGCTTCGATTGAGCTCAGTAAGATAGAAACACTCAGTCCTGCGCCTGTAAGGATGGCAAGTGGAAGTTGGAGTTTTTGTCTTGTATCTTCTGACCAGAGAGCGGCTATGATGCCAAGGGCAAAATAGTATATAAGGCCATATATGGGGGTTTGGATGCCCATAAACGATGAGTAGGGTGATAGTTGAGCTACAAGACACCCTTCGCCACTTATGCAGGCGATAGGTGTATTGGACGCGTAGGTAATGGTAAGGTACCCAGATATTAAAAGTCCCAAAAAAGATACTATAACAAGACCTTTATGCATCCCTTCAGTGTATAGTACGATTATGGATATGGGAAAGATCGCTATTATAGGAGCTGGAAATTTTGGCAGTGCCCTTGCTCACATTTTGTCTATTCGTTCCGATATTATGGGGGCACTCTGGGATAGCGATTCTGCAAAGATGCAAAAACCTGAAACGCTACAGTCGGTCCTATCTGGTGCAACTGTTATATTTTTATGCGTCCCTTCGTGGTCGCTTCGTAGTGCAGGGGAATCTATTGCTCCTTTACTTTCGCCTGGCGCAACTGTGATTTCTCCTACAAAAGGCCTTGAAGAAAAAACGAATAAAACATCTGATGAAGTGCTTACAGATATATTTGCCGATAACGCGACTGTGGCCTTATTGCACGGGCCAATGCTTGCTGCTGAGATGATGGAAGGTTTGCCGTCGTTTGCAACCGTTGCAAGTGCGTCACAGTCTACATGCACTGATTTGCAGGAACTATTTGCTCGCACAACCCTTACGCTTGAATATTCTTCGGATGTTCATGGAGTTGCATTGGCGGGCGTGCTGAAAAATATCTATTCCATTGGCCTTGGGATGACAGAAGCAATGAGGCTTGGAAGTAATTTTCGTGGGTGGTATGTGCGTGCTGCGGTGCGTGAGATGTCGAAAATTATTGTTGCGTGTGGCGGCAAGCCGGAAACTGCATATACGAGTGCTGGGATTGGTGACCTAGTTGCAACCGGCTTATCTCCTACATCTCGTAACTGTAAAGTCGGGCATGAGCTTGTGCAGTCGGGAGAGTGCAGCACGGTAAGCGAAGGGGGAGAGTCGCTTCCTCAGATGATGCAGATACTGCAAACAGCAAGTATTGTAGCGCCCATAGCAACCTCTATTGCAGATATTGTGGCTGGCAGGGCGGATGCATCCACCTTGCTTAAAAGTGTTCTATAGTTTAGGATATTTGATATGTCAAAACCACGAAGAACAGAACGAAAAATACGTCAGCGCAGGAAGGGAAAGCTTGCACTGTTGAAGGCAAAGTATGTGGGTGCAAAAACACAGGATACTAAAGAAAAGGTTCTTGCAAAGGCTATTCTTGTATCTCCAACTATAACCAAAGAAGCATATAAGCTTGCCTGGGAGAAGTAATAGGAGTATTACGTAAGGGTGGGCTTTATTGATATAAGGCCATGCTCTTTTCTTAGGAATGCATCACCGTGGAGGATGCTATGAGTGTAACTATATGGGACTACTTCTCGAAAATTGACTTACAGGATCTGTGGAGGATTGTTCAAGAGGACGGTGAACATGACAGGTTGTTTGCGGTCATTTGTCGAATGCGAGGGTTGCCTGCGAAAAAATCTGATTACTCATATCGCAAAATAGTTGGATCAAAATCTCCCAACTGTCATCAAGACGTTTTTGCTGGAATGTTGTATGGAATCACGCAAGAGCTGGTTGTGATGTTGCCAGCGCGGCCATTTTTACCAATTGGGTTTACGGGCTTAATCTTTCCTACTGGCAGCGATGAACGTGAAGGTGGTGTTTTGTATCAGCTCTTCCCATTTGCCCCAGTCGACGAAGATGTTTCGTTGTGTATCGACTCAAGATGTACCGATCTTTTTCGCAGAAACTCACCCGAGCTTACTGAGTATGAATCTGTGGCCATACGCGAAGGAATCCAGCGCGGGCAGCCAACGGCGGGGTGTATTCGTGGAGAATGTAGGGAGGATAGCCATAAGTCTCACCGGTTCTATTTGAATCGTTTTCAGTTGGAGGACCTGATGTGTTGGCTTTCGGGATATTTTCCGGATTGAGTAATTGGAAGCATTGCCGGCCGTGTTTACACGATCGGCATTTTTTTATATTTCATATTATGTTTGCAAGCCTTTGAGCACAGGGCGGGTACTTTTTCTAGGCAAGCTTCGCAAAGCGTGCATGGCATATTGCACTGTATGCAGGTTGTACGTACGTCGCCTGGGTTTCCGCACGATGGGCAGAGAGCATAGCGTTTACTTGGTTGAAGATTTTTGTCTACTGCAACGCGATGATCGAACATAAAGCACTCACCTTGCCAGTGCCCGTTTGGGTATTCTTTTATATAGTTGGTGATGCCACCATCCAGTTGATATACCTTTTCGTATCCCTGGCTACGCATTTCTTCGGCAGCTTTTTCGCATCTGATTCCGCTCGTGCAAAACATAAGCACAGGCTTATCTTTCGGAATTGCGCTTTTTTCTACATAGTTCGGAAATTCATGGAATGATTTTAATGGGGGGATGATAGCATTTTTAAATGTTCCAATTGCGGTTTCGTACGTGTTGCGTGTATCGAGAATGGTAACGTCATCTTGCTCGAGCATGCGATGGAAGTCCGCGGGTGATACGTGATCGATTTCACCCCACCCACCCTCCCCTTGAAAAGGGGAGGAGTCGGCGCCTCTCCCCCTGCCCGAGGGGGAGCTGGAGGGGGTGGGAGTATCACTCTTTTTCAACGCAACAATTTCTTGTCGAATATCAACTTTGAATCTCTTGAACGGTTTTACATCACTTTCCCAATCCTGAAAATTAGAAATAGGGAATGTGGTTATGAGATATTCTTTTATGAATTTTACAGCCTCCTGTGGGCCTGCCACGGTTCCGTTGCAGCCTTCGGTCGCCAGCAATATAAGCCCGTTCATCTCGTGGTTTTTGCCGATTTCTTGTAGTGTTGCTTGAATACTCAAAAGCTCCGTCTGTGTGAGCGGTGTAAACACGTACCATTGAGTCATGAAATAAGGCATGAGTATATGTTGCGTAATTTCTCCCCCTTATACAAGGGGGAGCGAGAGGGGGTGGAAATACTAGCGCAGCGGAAAACGATTGCAAAGTTCTTTCACTTCTTGTGCGATACGTTTTATATCTTTAGATTTTTTGGCCTTTTCTTCTATTTCTGAGAATTCTAAATCTTTCCATGCTGATGCGAAGTTCATAATTTCACGGATCCATTTGGCAATTTGCTTCATTTCTTTAAGGTTCATGCCTCTCGTTGTAAGCCATGGTGTGCCGAGGCGGAGTGCAGAAGGATTGCGTGGAGGGCGAGAATCCCACGGCATGGTAGAGTAGTTTGTGGTGATTCCTGCAAGCGAAAGAATGCGTGCGAATGGTCGGCCAAGCAGCGGTTCATCTGCAAGATTGATAAGCACAAAGTGTTTGTCTGTTCCGTTTGTAACTAGCTTAAAATTCTGCTTTTGCAATTCTTTCGCAAGTGTTTGAGTGTTTGCGATAATCTGATGTGCGTATTTCTTGAATGCAGGCGTAAGCGCTTCGCCCAATCCTACACAAATACCTGCGATATTATGATTGTGCGGTCCCCCTTGCAGGCCTGGCAAAATTGCTCGGTTTATGTTCTCAATGAGTTCTTGTTTTGCAAGAATGATTGCGCCGCGGCCAGAACGAAGCGTTTTATGTGTTGTCATAGTGACTACGTCTGCAATGCCAACAGGTGACGGGAATGCTTCACCCGCAATTAATCCTGCTTCGTGTGCAACGTCGGCTAAGTAGTAGGCGCCTACCTTCTTCGCAATGCTTTTAATCTTTTTGTGATTAATCGCTCGTGGATATGCTGTGCCACCTGTGATAATCAGCTTTGGTTTATACTGCTCCGCAATTTCGGCGATTGCCTTGTAATTAAATTGGTGTGTCTTTGGGCTTGTTTTGTATTGCACCGGGCTATATAGCATCGCGCTGATGTTTACCTTCTTTTCCCCGCCTTTGTATATGAGTGATCCGCTTGCAACATCCGCCTCTCGTTTTGCCTTATCTGGCTCAAACGACCATCCGTGAGATAGATGTCCGCCGTCGGGCAGGTACATCGCAAGAATCGTATCTCCAGGCTGGAGCAGTGCGAGGTATACGGCAAGGTTTGCGTTGCTTCCGGATAGTGCTTGAACGTTTACGCCCCATGTTTTTGGAAGTTGAAATACTTTTTTTGCGCGTTTTATTGCGAGCGTTTCTAGTTCGTCTATATATTGTGCGCCTTCGTAGTAGCGTGAGCCAATATTGCCCTCTGCGTATTTATGCGATAGCACGGAACCTACTGCTTCTCGAACAGATGAAGAGAACCAGTTTTCAGATGGAATCATGGAAAGCGTTTCTTGCTGTCGTTTCTCTTCGTTCTGAATGATCTTATATACCTGTTTATCTGTTTTTTTGAGATTGCTCATATGCGTATATATCGAATATGGGTAAAGAGGGGATAGTCATGTGTTTCTGCAATTTCCCAAATAGTTGGGTCAATAGTTGGAAACAATGCATCTCCTGGGTGTGACGCCTTAACGTGAGATATGCGCACCTCATCTGCTACAGACATCATTTGAGCATATACGCTGGCACCCCCTATGACAAAGGCATCTTTTCCACCTGTTGCTTCCAACGCTTTTTTGATAGAGTTGTGCCAGATAATCCCCTCGCCCCGGATGGGGAGAGGGTTAGGGTGAGGGGTATGTGACAGAACGATCGTTGTCCTCCCCGGGAGCGGTTTACCTATAGATTCAAACGTTGTGCGCCCCATAATAACAGGATGGCCCATAGTGAGGGTTTTGAATAACTGTATTTCCTCTGGAATATTCCAAGGGGTCTTTCCGTTGTTTCCAATAACGTTATTTGCAGCAACTGCGGCGATGATGGTGAGCATAGGGTTAATACTATGTCCTATCTGATATACTGTGTAGGTGCCCAAACAAAAACAATATCCGTTTGATGTAGATCAATCTGTTCGTATCGAAGAACTTAATCGAGATACTACGATTGGAATTGGTAACAAATCTTGTCAGTATTCCTTTCGGGTCTCAAGAAAAACAAAACGTTTTTTCAATGAGTATTTTCGTAAACACGGGCAACCTCGGTATTGTGCTCCAATAGTATTTTCTGCCGTTGTTATAGTCGCACTACGTAAAACAAAGGAGAATATAACAAGTATTGTTATAGATACGGAATATACGGGGTACGAAAAGTTGATTCATGTAGCAGTTTCAAACGCGTTTCCCGAAGCTGTGATTGATATTCGACGAATCGGCAAATTATCCCCAGCTCATCAGGCAGCATACGGAGCACATTTGGGAAAGAAGAAAAATGTTTCTGTTCTGCACAGAAACGAGATTGAGAAAGTGGTGCTTATGATCCGTAAACAAAAAGACGGCTGGAGAACCGCATCACCTGGGATGAACCAGGATTCGCAAGCCCAAAACCAGCCTGTCAAGAAGAAGTATACGAAAAAGAGACGAAAAAGCAAGTGAACCTAAAATAAAACCCAGGTGTTTATGCGCGCCGAATGGATACGGCGGTGAGGCACCCGAGGTATGCAAGTAGTATAGGTTTTTCATGCAAGAAGACAAGAAGATTTAGGCTTCCCTCAACGCAGCAATGATTAATCCGATTTATATTATTTTATGGCTTAGTAGAGCTTTTAGCATATTTAAAATACTTGACAGGATGGTAATATGGGAGTATTTTCGTACAAGTGCTCTTTCTACAGGTAAGTCCGAGGCGCTGCATGGTGCGGTGTGATGGACAAGCCAAAAACTGGAGATGAAGTAACATGGCCAAAGGGAAAAGCGATGTAGGTGTCTTGGTCCGCGGTCTTGGTATGGGAATGGCGTTTCTTCAAGCGCTGACGGAGGAAATTGTTGCCGCCGGTGGCTTTGAAGAGATGATTCACTTCCTCACCAAGGAAAGGGCCCGGCCAATCTGCAAGAAGATTGCCGAGATGGTCGTCAAAAGCAAATGGCAGATTCCTCGGAGCCTGATGGAGCAACTTGTCGTTGAGTCGGGCGAAGTGGACGCTAACTATTTGGAAACGGATAAAAGATATAGGTGGGAGATTGTTCTGGTGAAGATTAATTTTGGAATTCCGATCATTAAGTTTGGTGAGGGCCTTTATGCTTCGCCTGGTGCGAGTGCAGTGCCTCAATTAGTTCTCAACCAAATTGAAGGCAAGAAAGCTGCCTATCCGATGATTGTTCAGTGGGAGAATGAACCTCACGTGGTTGTTAATAATATTCTCGAAGGAGGAGATAACTCTAATTTTCAAGTAGGTGAAATGGTGGAAAAAGGTACTGTCAAACAACTTTTCCTTTCTCCGGCAAAATACTTCAATCTTGATCAGTAAGATTCATCTCAAAGCGGTCACAAAATCACAAGAGCCTGACCAGCTCTTTTTTCTTTTGCAAATTTTTCCAAGAATGTGGATCCCGGATCAAGTCCGGGATGACGCCTGCCCCTCACCCCTACCTGCCGGCTAGGCCCTCTCCCAGAATGGGAGAGGGGAGCGTTTACACCTTCATTTTCTCGAGCTGGGCAAGTTTTTGTTGAATTTTTTCTTCTTGGCCACGGCGTGCAAAATCATATTCTCCCATGTTCACTCGCATGTGTTCTGTAATGAGGGGATAGACTGCCTGAAGTTGGCGGAACTTTTCTTGTTCGATATGTCGGTAATCTGGATGACCCTCTGGAATGGTTCGTAGTTCCATTTCCCAGAAACATTGGCGAATGTTTTTCAATTGCATAAAGCGGACGCGGTATGCCATGGGTACGGCGTATTGGGCGATGGTGCTATTTACTGCAGCAATTTTTTCATACACTTGTGCTGCACGTTCCATTGCCGCTCTGTACGGCGCATCAAGCTTTGCATCAATCAATTCTGGCGGCGTATCAAAACCATGCTTTGTTGTAAAGAGTTGTCGTTGTTGAGTTAATACGCGATGACGATGCAGATCTCGCCATGCTCCAATGTTCATGCTGATGTCGAAGCGTACGTATGCATTCTCAAATGCTCGGCCTACTTTTTGCCAACGCTGCGTGCGGCCTTCGAGGTATGTGCTCAGGATTTCTCGCTTCTCTCTCTCGCTCATCTTCTGTACCGCTGATAGCGTTGCTTCCCACGATGCCGTGTTTGTATCCGCGTTATACAAGATGCCTGTAATGATCTTGTCCTCCCCGTTTAGATCGTATTCGACGAGGGTAACAGCTGCTTTCGATTCTGCCTGGCCGGCAAACAGGGACGCGTTGTGCAGTTCTTTTGGAACGTGCTTTGATACCCGCTCAGTTTTTCCGGAAATATATTGTTGATATTCTGCTGCCTTTTCTTTGTTGCCGTCATCTTTTACGCGGCGAAGAAACGAAGGGGCAATTTTGTATATTTCTTCATACGTTGCATTTGCTGCCCAGCGAACCTCACCCAACTGGTGCTTGAGTGAACGGCTCATTAAATATTCGAATGCCTGGCCATTCCCAAAGAATGCGACTTGAGATAAGCAAGAAACGGGGAGGAGCCCACGCACGGTATCAAATGCTTTTTTCTCGATGACGCTTGGCGATTCTTCTGGAAACTTTTCTGTAAGCCATGCAGAAATCTGGGGTATAAGTGCGGTGTATGTTTCAAATAGTTGATCCATTGCGCCTCGGTAGTCTTCTGTAAGGCCCATTTCTTCTAATGTTGGATCGGTATAGTACCTGTATGAATTGTTTACTTTTTTAGAATAATCAACGTATCGTGTTGATTTTTCAATGGGTGCTAAGCCAATGCGTTGGTCTTCGATGTGCTTGATTGCAAGTTGAGATAGGCTCGAAAATACTACGTGCATGCCTGCCATTTGGGCGATGGAGTCGTCTCCATATTGTGCGAGCCACTTGGTATAGAAGGAGCGAGCCTTTGGATTTGAGAAAATTTCTTCTGTTGGATGTTTATGTAAGAAGGCAATAAATTCTTTCAGTGTTTCCCCATACTTTTTTGAGTCACCCGCCAAATCGGCGGGCAGGTCATCTGCTGTAGTGTTTGCTAAAAACGGTGCCAAGTATTCGTTCAAGAAAATCTTTCGTAAGTCATCTGCGGCGCGGCTTGTGCGGGAACACAGCGCCCCAATTACTTCTGGGGAGCTAATAAGTGCCGCATACACAGACTTATTCAAATTTGTAAAAAACGGAGCGACTCTCCACGTTTCTTCTTCTGAGTATGTATCTGGTGCAAATGGCGGCTCAAATGCGTCTGGGGGAAGTTGTTGTGTCATGTCTATAGTATTTCATATTGGCTCTTTTTCCAGAACTTGACATGTGTATCTATATGTGATTAGATAGTCTGTTGTGCCTAAGGGCACAGGGATTGTTCTCTTTCACATTTAATCTGCAAGGAGTTCCTTATGTATGAGATTCCGTTTTTTCCCGTTCCTCGTGCACATGCGCGTGTAACCGACATCCTGCAAGATCCAATATTTCTTCGTGTTCGAGAGGTAGGTGATTTGCCATTGCCTATCTTGAAACCGTGGGAAGAAAATCCGCATAACTCAATGGATTTTGTGGATGCGTTGCGTTCAAATGCGATTGCGGTTTTTACCTGCCAGCATTTTCCGGAGCGTATCTATATTTCCCAGAATTGGCTTCGGATTCCCAACGAAGAAAAAGTCGTCGTCTTGCTTCATGAACTTGCGCATGCTGATGACTATTTTACGGGAGCTATCGCATTGCGTGGCGAGTATGTCATTCAAGCGCCGGCACCTGAGCGCATATTTGCCACTACTCAAGCGGGCTATTGCAAATTAGAAGAAGCTACATGTGCTCTCTTGAGTACTCCTTGCGAAGTTCGTGCAGAGGTCCGTGTCATCCAGATTTTTCCAGGTGCGGGTACTGAGTATGTGGCTGGTGAACTTCGTCGTCGCTTGAAGTGCATGAGACAGGGGTTGCAATTGCACAACTCCGGCACCAGGGGTGATTCACAGTACACTCTCTTGCATACTACGGATAGCATTGTTTTCTACAGAGCAATTGCGCGGGCTGTTGTAGGAATCGTGCCTGAGTTTGCGAATGAGTGTACCTTTGGAGCAAATGAGATTGCTCAGTTTCGCAAAGACGTGTGTGGCAAGCTTATGAGCCCCGAGATAGTTGCGATCCTCTCTCTTATGGAGATGGAGGATGATCTTGCTAGGTATTACCACACCTACAGCAATCTTTTACAGCACCTTTTCGGTTCGCGACTTGTGCGTCGGTAAGCCGTGCCTCCCGTTGTAGCCGCTGGCTCCTGTACTCACTATCTATGTGACGCAGGAGCTTTTTTCTGCGCAAAATTTCATTTTACTACTACTTCAACCCTTATCTTTGAAGTAGTATTATAATGCGATTTCTATTATAATAAATGAAATTCATATGCCGAATAGGACTATACCATTTGCTCCAGGAGAAATGTACCACCTGTTTACTCGTGGAGTTGAGAAGCGTAATGTTTTTCTTGATAATCACGACAGAGAAAGATTTATATCCTTATTAACACACTGTCTTTCCGTTGAAGCATTGCCCAGCTTTTCTTTCATGCAACGATTGGGCAGAAAATCCGAGACCCCGAAAGAGGGTCGTGGTTTGGTTGATATTCTTTGCTATTGTCTTATGGAGAATCATTTTCATTTGCTTCTTAAGGAAAATATTGATGGTGGAATATCGACGTACATACATCGGCTTCTCACGAGCTACTCTCGTTACTTTAACGTGAAGTACAAAAGATCTGGATCGCTTTTTGTGCATCCTTTTAAATCAGTCCATATTGAGGATGATAATCAATTACTGCACGAAAGCAGATATATTCATTTGAATCCGTATGTCGCTCGTATGGGCAAAAGTATTTCTGGATATAAATGGTCATCTATTGATGAATATTTTTCGTACCGAAAGAGTGCTATTTGCCATACAGGGCTTATAAAGAGCATGATGACGAGTGGAGAATATAAGAATTTTGTAAGCGACCACGCAGACTTTGCAAGAGAGGTTGCAGAAGAACAAGGACTATTTCCAGAATTCGATGACTAATATGCATTATAATGGTACTTCGAAGGTAAGGGTTGAACTAGCTTATTTGTATGAGCTGACCAGGTTTGGGGTGAAGCCGGGGCTGGATGTGATGCAGAAGATGATGGATGCGCTCGGGCATCCGGAGAACACATTTAAAAGTATCCATGTGACTGGAACGAATGGAAAAGGAAGTACGTGTGCGATGATGGGGTCGATATTACGTGAGGCGGGGTATAGGACTGCTTTATATACGAGCCCTCATTTATATGCTTTTAATGAACGTATTCAGATTGATCGAGTACCTATTGCTGACGCAATGCTCGCAGAGTTAGTTGGGGAAATTCGCTTGATATGTGAACAGCAGGATATTCATCCTACATTTTTTGAGTTCACGACTGCGTTGGCGTTTTACTATTTTTCTCGATCAGATATTGATATTGCGGTGATCGAAGTTGGGATGGGTGGGCTGCATGACGCAACGAATGTGATAACCCCGCTTGTGTCTGTTATTACGAACGTAGGGCTCGATCATACAGAATACTTTGGTCCTACAAAGCAGCATGTTGCAAAAGAAAAAGCGGGTATTATAAAGGAGGGCGTACCTGTTGTTATTGGAGAAAAAGATCCGGAAATCTTGGAAATATTTAATGTTGAGGCGGAGAAGAAACACGCAAAAGCTATACGGGTAGGTGACGTTGTGAATGCGAAGCTGATTTCTGCGGGATTGCACGGGCAGGAGGTTGACGTGCGGCTGCGCACCCCCTCTCGCTCCCCCTTATCCAAGGGGGAGAAATACGCGATTTCCTCCCCTCATATGAGGGGAGGCGAGGTGGGGTCAGTTCGATTGCCGCTACTTGGCTCGCATCAAATTGAAAACATGAAGACTGCGATTGCGACTATTGCGACGCTGCTCGCCCCTCACCCTCTCCCAAAACGGGAGAGGGGAACGACTCTTTGTAAATCAATTACTGCGGGTATCGCCAAGACTCAGTGGGAGGGGCGTTTGCAGGTTATATCTGAAGACCCTCGTATTATTGTTGACGGTGCGCATAATGGGGATGGAGCAAATGCTCTCGCAGCCTTTTTGCAGAACATAGATAATCGGGATGTGCTCGTATTGGCCGCTAAAAAAGGAAAAGACATTTCCGATATGTTGATGCACGTTATTCCTTTATTTAATCGCGTCATTGTCACCGAAAGCTCGTTTATGCCCGAACCTGCGCAGCATATCGCCGAGAAGATTCGTGCTATGGGGAAAGATGTTGTGATTGAAATGTCCCCAGGGAAGGCGTATGACCTTGGGCGGATGCTTCTTAGTGAGCATTCTGCGATGGTTGTAACAGGGTCGCTCTATATGGTTGCTGATGTGTTGGCGCATATCAAACAGAGCGAGGTATAACAAGTATATGAATACCCGAGCCTTGCTCGTTTGCATTGTGGTCGTGCTTATTGCGGTATGGGGCGCCACGTATCTTCCTCTTTCAACTGAAAGTGTGCGTATAGTAAAGCTTGCAGACGCTTCTGATTCTATTGCTGTTGCCGCAGGGCAGCATATGCGCCAGCGTGTGCACTTATCTGTCGGCACATATTCTGGTATTGCGGTATTTTCTGATGCCGTAAGTATGGACGAGCGTGTGCTTATGGCTTTTGTTGAAGATAGGCAAGGGCGCCGTGTTGCAGTTGGGCAGAATAATTCGATTACGTACCGATCGAGTGCGAATGTTACCCGTATTGAGGTGGATACATCGTGGTTTACTGTTACCCATGACGACTTTTACGTGTTGGATATGGTATTTCCCCACGGAGAACCATTGCCGCTTCGCACCATTGCGCGTGATTCCAATCTGTCCGCCGTCCATAAGCTTTCTCTTGATGGAGATTCGAAGCCTGCTATTTTATCACTCTCATTCATGAAACGTATACCCGCTGTATTCGGGCTGCGCCAAGGAATTATAATAGGTGTGGCATTTTTGCTCGCTGTTGTGTTGATATCGCTCATGCAGGATAGAAAGAAAAAGCTATGGGCAGCAATTGTAATCATTATTATTTTTGCGCCTCTTGCAATATTGGGATACTGGTTCTCTGATGGGGATTTGGGCATCGCAGATTGGGATTACTACTTTACTCTGCATGACTCTTACCGGCGTGCAATTCTTGAACATCGAACGTTTCCGTTATGGAACCCTTACATTTGTGGAGGCACGGCTGGGCTTGCCGATCCGGAATTCCCGATATTTTCACCCACGTTTTTGCTTGAGCTTATATTTGGAGTGCCATTGGGTATAAAATTCGCGATATCCTTCTCCGTCGCCGTGACTGGAATCGGAATGTTGATACTTGCGCGAAGGCTGGGAAGATCCGTAGAAGCGGGGCTTATAGCCGCTCTCGCAGTTGCATTTGGCACCGTGAGTTTGCTTGAAATAACAGAAGGGCATGTGAACGTACTTGCTGCTATGTGGATCCCGTGGATTTTATGGAGCTGGCATCGAATGGTCGTGGATAATAAAAAGCCGACACTCTGTGGAATATTTCTTGCGCTTACGTTCTTGGGCGGTGGTATTTACTTGCTCATGTATACTGCCTTGGCGTTTATCGGGCTGCTATTGTTTGCGCGCAATCGTCGTATTGCGTGCATGTATGCATTACAGGCTGCCCTTTGGGCACTCGGGCTTTCAGCGTTTAAATTAATTCCAGTATTACTTTGGCTTAGGCAATTTCCGGATGATGCATACGCATCATCTTCGTATACGTTGCCTTGGCTTGGCGATATTTTATTTGGTCGGCACTTGCATGGTGCATATGTTATCGCAGATCAAGCCAGTGGTTGGCATGAATATGGTGCATATATTGGATATATTGTGTTTGGGCTAGCTCTGATCGGCCTTTCATACTGCAAAGTATCTCGTACGGTGCGAGTTCTCGTTCTTGCGTCAGTTGTTGCCATTGGCCTGTCTACGCTAGGGCCGCAGTTGCGCCCCTTGTTTAATCAGCTTTGGTTCTTTCCACGTTCTAGTATTTCCCGTTTTATTTTGTTTGCTGTTATTCCGATTGGTTTGCTCGCATCATACGGAATAGATAGGGTTGCTGGGTATTTCCCTCGCAATGGAGCATATATTCGCGTATTCGTAGTTAGCATTATTGCGATCGATATTTTTAGCCTGACATATCAGCTCTCAGAGCAGGCATTCGTATTACCCCATGTAGTCCCGCAGATATCTGCAGCGCCGTATCCGATTGCGTTTACCCCGCAGCGGTTTGATGCAACCGGGGATGGCTCTCGTATGACACGGGCATATGATGCGTATCGCGCAGGGTACGGTACGTTTACGTATTGTTCTGTGTTGGGGCCAAAGCCGTCTGTGCGGACTATCTATGATGAAGATAGCGGTATTGTCTCGGTGCTTGACCACGACGCAACTACAGAGCTGCTTTCATGGGGCTATAACTCTGTGCGTGTTCGTGTTACGGCTCCGCGCGACACGACCATCGTGCTCAATACTAATTATGCTGATGGATGGACTGCAAATGGGCAGAAGGTGATTATTATCGATAACCGTGTTGCCGCAGTTGTTGCGGCAGGTACGCACGAGATTCTCTTTTCGTATCGTACGCCTGGGCTATACGTGGGACTTTGTATCTTTATTGCTACCAGTGCCCTTGCGGTACGGAATCTTTTTACCAAGCAGTATAAGCGCTACTCCTCCAAAATAGGCGAATAGAACGGTGAGGGAAATTGTTCTCCCAGCATCCATAAAACGTTGTGGCCAGTACTCGATGATAAACTCAGGCAATGCTTGGTTTCCTAGTGCTGTTTCAATTTCAACAGGATCCAGAACCCACCCATTTACAAATGCATTTGCTTTAATGTGTGTTTGCGCAGATATTTCTACCCCTGGAGGTGTTCGTAAAATACGGCGCCACCATGATAAGCGCGGTGCTCCTTGCGGTCGTACGAATAGTTTCCAGCCCTGATCGTACCTACTTGAAAGTAGTAATAAGCGATGTCGATCTATCGCTTCGGATTTAATAGTATGAACCAATGGATTGATTGTTTGCACTTGTGTTTTGGTCTGTGGAAGCGGTTTGTTTGCACTTGTGATTGATATATCTGGCAATATAGGTATCGGCACTATGTGGATATCATCGAATGCAGCCTCTGATGCATGATTTTCTGCTGAAACGTAGAGCATCAAAGTGGAGTTTGGCGCCGCTTCATTTGCCCGAATAATTGTGCGGAATTCATGCCATGCAGAATCGTTTTGTTCTGGGAGCACTATGGGAGCAACAGACTTGCCATCTGGGGAGTAGAGAGCGATAGATGGGGGGGTGCCTTGCGTGTTCTTGTATCGCATTGATATAAAATGATCAAATACAGGATCGAGTGAAGACAAGATCATCCCAACGCATGCGAGATGTTGAGCAGCCTTGATTGAAAGGGCATGGTTGGAATTTTCTTGTATTATTTGTGCTGCAATACCATTTTTTGCGGGTAGTGTCTTGTCGCTGTTGTTGCAATCTCCTGCAGTGTATGTTATACCATTTTCGAATTCTCCATCCAAGACTATTTCTTCTGGTGTATACGGGTGTTTTGGCGTTATGAATGCATCTGCTTTTTCAAAATCTTTCGTACTCAGGCCTTTTTGTTGAGGTGCTTCGCTGGCAAAGACTGTTTCTCCGAGTAGTTGGTATGCATCTATCTGGATATTATCAAATACGGTTGTTGCGGGGCCGTCTTCGCCAGTACTCCCGGGCTGATAGATGTATGCTGTGAGCTTATTTTTGAATGTACTTGGGGTTTGGAATGTACTAGTTGATGTGTGCCAGTTTGTTCCTCTCTCTAGTTCCTGCGCGGCAAGCTGTGCTCCTGGGGCGGTTTCATCAAGAATCTTAATACTCCCCGAATCTCCGGATTTGGTTTTATGGTCGAATGTTAGTGAGTAGAGAGTAGCGTTCTTTGAATGCTGTATTGGAAAAAAGATACATCCTAGATGCTTTTTTGCAGAAAGCGCTAATCCTTGAGTGCCATTGGTTGCATCCGGTACTAGATTCGCTTCGATGCCATTTGACTCGAGTGGAGAGCTGTCCTCATTGGCACAATCTCCGACTTCGCCCGGAATGCTGTTTTCAAATGATGGGTCTTGGATGAGCGTATTTCCCGTTTCAGTCCTACTATATAATTCTGCTCGATTTCCTGTTTGTTGTAGACGTGCTACGCCAATTGCCTTCTCATCATTTGTTGGCGTGAACGCAGGAAATGCTTTTCCGTTTATATACACGAGAAATGTGTCACTCACACTTTTGAATGTGCCTATGCTGGCATTTTTCTCGTCTAGTTTGTAGTAGAGCGAGACAGTCTCATCTGTTCGCTGTGCGTATATTTCGCTTATGATGTCGTTCGTAACTTCCCGGGTTGTAGTTTTTAGCTTACTATTTGGTACCAGTTGAAGTTTTGTTGTAACACTATTGTTCTCGATATGTAGGTTCTCAAGGTTGAACGGCTTTGCTTCTTGATTTGTTGCCAGGGTCTGCGTTAGTAGTGAAAAAAGGTATCCGGGGATATCTGGCCTGAAAATAAAGGCTCCTGTTTTATTTGTATCCAGGTTTGAAAATTCAAGCGCACTACTGTCTACAAGTGTTACATCGTTTGCAATATATATTCGATCCTTCGCATCTTTATTCTCCCAAAGAGGAATAGCAGCATCACTTTTGTTTATAGGTTGCAGGCCGGGAATCGGATTTATCAGGGATGCAAATGCTTTCTTTGTACGTGGAAACCATTGATAAATGTCGTGTGTTGTATCGGAGGGTACCCCAATATATTTAATAGACCCAAAATTGAGGAGTGCTTTTGCGTTTGGCTGAGTAAAGAATGAATATACGTCGCTCGGATCCTTGATAAATGGTTTCCACTCTTGATTTAAAACCGTCCCTGCATCGACGCGAGGGTGTGTTTCGGAGAAATATACAAATCGTTGAGGTGCAGGTATCCATAACGAACGACTAAATGTTGAATTGTCTTGTAGAATTTTTGTAATTTCTTGGTATTCTTTCGGAAGCGTGTACGGTGTTGTAAGGTCATGAATCTGGCTTGAGATAAAGGGGTAGACATTTATGCCAACAATTGCGCCAATACATGCGAGTGCCGTCAAGGAAAATAGTACGCGTCGTTTTTGTATATAGGTAACACTCGCTCCGATAAGGAATGCGTATGCAATAGAGGTAACAACATTAAATTTAGAAGAATCGCGAAATAGGCGGAATCCAGGTACATTTTCAAATAACCATTGGTATACGCCGCGGAATGGCATATTTTGCCCCTGTGAAAGAAATATTCCACCCAATCCGATCATTAACCAAAACCACAAATCGTTTGTTCGTTCGTTTCGTGGTTTTACTATAATCCATAGAACGGCGAGGATTGGGATAGCGTATGAAAGTAGCATAACGGGTTGTGTTGTGAATGGGAGAAAACCATTTCCTGTCCACGATGGATCTGTGAGTGTGGATGCGTGCTCTAGTTTCGTAAAGCTTTGAAACAATGCTCGTTGAGTGAATGTTGCATATCCGAGCGAGGAGGGTGCAAATATAAAGGGGATGAGCCAGAACGATTGTGCCAGGACAATAATAATTGCAGAAAGTTGCATCATGGCAAACGTACGATATGAGGCTGTAGCGCTTTTGGTGAGGTATTTTGCGATAAGATACGCAATTAGAATGCCAGTAGTGATATAGAGGACTCGTATTTCATATATCGAAAATAGTATGGTTATGAATGTAAAAATGGCGCTGGTTCGCATTGAGGGACGTGTGAGTAGCGCATCAAGTGCGTATAGTATGGTGGGGATTAGTAGCAGGTATGCTATCGCGATATGAATATGTGAAATTTCACGCGCGAGGATGTAGGAATTAAACGTATAGATGAGTGATCCCGCTATCGCGCCTAATGATGATCCAAACCTCTTGTAAAGTAAGGCGTATATTGGAATCGGCCCAAGTAGCGCAATCGGCCAGAGGAAAAATAGGCGCTCCCACAAAGGAAATCCGTGCACAAAGAAGGAAATAAATCCACCGATGACTCGAATGAGATCGAATGTGGGCGTAAGCCTTCCTGGGTTAAAATCAATGGAGCCCTCTAAAATTTTTGGAGCAGTTAGGTACTCTTTCAGAACGTCATTAGGTAAGTACCACCAATCGCTTGCAGTTAAAATTCCGTGGGGAATAAACCATTGCCAATGTGTTGCTATTGATATTGCAATAATGAGGAACAACCCCAGCGTGTATGCATTGAAAAATTTACGCTCCTCCATAGTATCGACATAGTATAACTCATCTGTACAAGAATTTCATAACCTGCTCTATTCCTTGTGTAATTGGCGTCATGGGCTCAGTATAGTATCGCTTGAGTATGGATATATCTGCATGTGTTTTCTCAAGATACCCAGTTGGTTTTTCTGCATATATTGGTTCTAGGGCAGTTCCGGAAATCTTGTTGATGACCGATACGAGCTCTGTGAGAGAAATACTTGTTCCAGATCCGATGTTCACTACCGGTTCATCACAATGCTCAGCCAGCGTGAGAATTGCATTCACAAGATCTTCGATGTAAATGAAATCGCGTTTTTGATTTCCATTTCCATATATAACGGGCCGCTCGTTATTGCCAATCTTTTTACAAAATGAATATACAACACTCGCAGTGTCACCTTTGTGATCTTCCGATGTTCCGTACCCCGCAAAAATTCGTAGTGCTGTACTTCGCAAAGTTGTTCCATAGGCTGCTTGGAGGTGCTCGAGTGCATACTTGCTTCTCGCATACGTATTCATGGCGTCTATGTTCAATCTCGAATGTTCTTGCTGGGGCAGGGTTGTACCTGAATATACACTTCCTGATGATGGGAATATGAGCTTGATTGATCTCTGTGAACAAAAATCTGTTGCATTCAAGAATCCCGATACGGTTTCGCGAATGCATTTTTCTGGTGTTTGTTGAAATAGCACTATCGATGACGGCCCTGCAAAATGAAACAAGTATGCATATTCTATCTTTGGTAACTCGAGAAAGGATTGAAAAATGCTGACGTCTCCTTCGAATATATGAGTGCCTGTGTGTATGTTTGATTTTTTTGCACCATAAGAAAAATTGTCTAATACATATACATTAGCTCCACGCTCCATAAGCATACTTACTATGTGTTGACCTATAAATCCTGATCCTCCAGTTACGATGCAATTAAGACCCCTGTAGTTATTATTCATACCTGTTTACTGAATACTCTCGTTACGAGTACTTTGCCAAGAGCATACGAATACACTGGTACGCATAAAAATGACATTACAGGATGTAGAAACCATGCCCAATCGCGTATTTTTAGATAGCCTCGTGTAGCCTCAATGAGCGGTTCTATGAATGTGAGTGAGTAGAAGACATACGTTACTAATTTCCATTTATCTGTTCTCATATCCACCACATGGTATCTGCGTGCTTGTTTATCCCTGAAGTATATTCCAATATATCGAATTCTTCGTTTGAAAAAATTCGTAAATTCCTCACCCGTTCTATGCCATATCTCATTTTTTACGACGGCAAATTTTGTATGACCTTGCGTAATGAGATCCAGGACGCTATCGATATGAAAAAATGACATTGGGTCTTTGCTCATATATTGTGCAAAATTGCGCCGTATCAAAAAGCCGTTTGCTCCAAGTGTTGGTACATTATGTTCATTAAATTCAACCAGGTAATAATCTCCGCAATCGCGCGCGCGCGTGCTTTTTGGATATCCTTCTTCAAAATATGCGACTCGGTCTCGTTTGTTCATATAATAGGCAACTGAATCGCCAGCTCCGAAAAGTGCGAAGCATCGGTTCAGTGGGTTGTCTTCAGGGTGATATTCATATCTGAGCGTGTACGATCCGACGATATCCTTATGCTCCATAAAGGGCCGTACCATTCTTTTGAGCCATTGAGGATCTGTTATGACGTTATCGGAGGGGAAGTTAACAATAATCTCATGGGTTGCCGCGTTATATCCTATTGCAGTTGCAGCTTCAGGCCTTCCTGTCCTTTCGTCAATAATCCTATCAGTAAAGCGCTTCGCTATTTCACGTGTTGCATCGCCTGATCCTCCATCTATGACGAGTATTTCTACTAACTCTTTTGGATAGTCCAGGTCCACAATGCTTTGCAAGCATTCTTCTATCAATCGTTCGCTATTGAGTGTGCATGTAACAAAGGATACGCTCGGTAAGTTTCCTTCGATAACCGCGGAGTCTGCACTATGCTTCCTGTATTGGTTATTGGTGATGTATCCTATTCCACCCGCAATAAACTCTAGTAACTTCATATATACGGTTCCGAGAAAAATAACGGGGTGAAGCAGGATTTTTCTTGGACGAGACGTCAGCAGTACAAAGCGGTACATGATATTTGCTTGTTTTCTATATGCGTGTACGTTGTATGGCTTAGCTCTGTATTGTCTTATATGTCCTCCGTAATAGAACTTTTTTCTCATGAGGGCATGTAATGAAAGTCCTCCTTCGTTATGCAATATTTCCGCAGAGATTGTTCCAATAGCCTTCGTGCCGAACATCTTTTCAATTCGATTATGGATATCAAAATCTTCCCCAGCAATCATGGAGATATCAAATCCCTTCATTGTTTTATATGTACTTGTTCTAAAAAAACGCACAGCGCGCATCCATGGTGTTTCTGTATAGAATGATCGTTCAAATGTTTTGCACGCTGCCCAAAATCCGTATCCGAACGATTTCTCTGGTATCACAATCGCTTGTATGTACGGCGCTTGTTCCATACCTTCTACGCATTCCTGGATTACCGACTTGGATAGTTTCATGTCGCTATCTATAAATACTATATACTCGCCACGACTCACGAATGCCCCTTTGTTCCGTTGCGCACTGCGTTCGTTTTGTTCCTGCGCTATTCTTGCTCCACCCTTTTGTGCAATGTCGATAGTTGTATCTGATGATTCGTTATCAACGACGATAATTTCAATGTGGTTGTAAGACTGTCTACGGATAGATTCTATGCATGTCCGAAGCGTTCTAGCAGAATTTTTCGTAGGAATAATGACACTTACAAGGGGGTTCATAGTACGTTGATCGCTGGGTTGTGTAACAGTATATCAACTGCCACTTGCCGCCCTGTTTTGAATGGGAATATCGTTCCAATATGCACGATCTGTATATTTGGCACACATTCCTTGATCAGGGCTAGCGTATCCAATGCACTCTTTGTACTCGGGCGATGCATACTTACCTCAATACATATATATGATGATTTTTTAATTGCTGTTTTGCTCGCCATGAGTACATCGTATTCCATACCCTCGACATCTATCTTGAGAAGATCGATGTGGGGAAGCCTTGTGATCTGGGGCATACCGTCCAGGGAGATACTGTGTGATTCCTCGGGAGTGTCTTCTGGTGATGTTTGAAAGATAGACGATGCAACTGTATTTTTGGGAATATATAGTGTTTGGTGCTCCGCTGTTCCCACTGCGGCATGATATGCGGCATACGGAGTATTGAGCCGTAAGAGCTCATATATTTTTTTAAGTGGTTCAAAGCTGTATATTTCTTGAGCATTCAGAAGTGTTGTGCATACCAGCGCAAACTCTCCTGCATGCGCTCCAACGTCGATCACAACAGCGTTTGGTTTGATGTATTGTTTTAGATACGCATGATCAATGTATGTGCCTTGTAAGAATGTAATATGTTCAATGGTTGGAATGTACACAATTCGGTTCAGGAGTTTTAGTTTATATGCATTATGTTCCTTATTCCAGTACAGGTATGGGAATAGAAGAAAAAAGTATTTTTGCAATAGATACTTCCATCTATCTGGAATTCTCGGTGTTCGAAGCCAATGTACGTCAATGACGAACGATAGGTATATTTTTTCTAGCAGGGAATACATGGGCGTTAATATTCTTGGCGTTCAAACAGGAAATCAACAGAATCAGTCCACGTGAAGTCTCCGAAAATCTGTCCAATATGTGATAGCTCAAATGTCGGCACGATAGCATGAATACTCGCAACTGTTTCCATTGGAGGCTTAGTTGCAGGCCTATCGATACTGATCTCCACGAGGAGGGTTTGAGTTTTTTGCAGCGTCTTGATGCTTGCCATGAGTACATCGTATTCCATACCCTCGACATCTATCTTGAGAAGATCGATGTGGGACGTAGTATCAATTTCTGGGTGTTCATCGAGCCGTGCACACGCAACTGTTTCATGGTGATGATCTTGTCCGGTAGGGACTGCTGAAGCCATTGCAGTTTGCTGCGGGATATACATAATTATGTTTTCCTTGGTGCCAATAGCTAGATGATACGTATGATCCTTTTTATTATGTGTCAGCAATTCGTATGATCTTCCAACAGGTTCAAAGCTATATATTCTACCTGCTTCAAGGTACACATCAGAAAACAGGGCAAATTCACCAGTATGTGCACCTATATCAATAATAGTTCCGTGAGGGGGCACCGTTTGTTTCAAGTACGCATTATTCACAAACGTACTTTGAATGATTCCAATATGTTCTCGATTCTCCAGATGCACATCGCGATTCCATAGGTGTATGCGATACGAATGTGTTTGGGTGTCCCAAAACAGCGGATATGCTATAAGGAATAGATACTTCTTTATCAAGAACACGTATTTTTTCGGGATTGCTGGAGTATGCACCCATGCCCAATCGAGGGCGAATGATCGTAGCGCAAGCTTCACAACGCTATTATATATATACTCAGTATGTTCTTTTGGTTGTGCCATAGAGAGTTTTTGTAAATGCCACACAGGTTTGTTTTTTTGTATGTGTTGTTGCATGTTCGTAGGCTTTTTTTTGCATATCTGTATAGCGTGAAGCATGGAGTAGTATTTCACAAATCGACTCTGCCATGGCAGCGGGCTGTTGATTTTCTACAAGCATCCCTGTACTTGTATCCAGAATTGCGTCTTGTATTCCCTGCACGCGGTACCCTATCGTTGGGGTTCCGCACGCGGCCGCTTCAAGAATGACGAGCCCGTATCCCTCTTTTTGAGAGGTCATCAGAAGCATATGTGAATGTTCCATCCATTCTTGCTTTTTTTCCTCTGATGCGTTCTCAATAAACGTGATATCTGGATCAGATACAATTTTTTTCAGGAGAAAAGATTTGTAGGCTTCATATGCTTGTTCTGTTTTTCCGATAATCACAAGACGCAGAGAGGGGATAATACGTTTTGCAATCATGTATGCATCGATTGCATGTTCTATTTGTTTGACCGGCGCAATCCGCCCTACTACGAGTAGCGTGGGAATGTCGGATTTTGGGGGAATGTCCGGAAGAATGCGCTGGGAAAACATAGGGATTATAGAAATATTTGAAGTAGTAACTCTATGTTCAATGAGTTCTCGTTTTGTTGATTTTGAAATTGTTACGATATCATTATTCCGATATAGCCGCAGCCACAAACGCTCAAGTCCCTTTCCGATTATTCGCAAAAAGGGGGACCGCAGAGTATCCCAAATATCTCCTGCTACTTCCATCACGAGTGTTATAACCTTCGGATGCCCAATGTAGAGGGTTGAAAAAAAAGGGAACCCATGTACCTGATCTATGATGTACGTATATTGGAGAGCACGTCCATGTAGATGCCACCATAGAATCGCGTAGAGATGTGTCGTGAATTGGCTACCTCGTCGCATGACACGGTAGCCATTGATTTCTTCGCTCTTCTTTGCGCCTGGATACGCAGAGGTGAAGTAGAGTACGTCGTAGGTGGATGTAAGGTGTTGTGCGAGCGTATCGGTTAACAGCTCGGCTCCTCCGGCGGATGGATGAGTGATATCTTTCCAGCTGAGGAATAGGACTGTTTGTTTCATACAGTTTCTTTATCGTTTTTTCTGTAAGCACAGGAAGGTGTATACTCCCAATAACAGCACCTCTGATACGTTGATGACAGTAAGGATCTCTTGTATTGAGTTGTGGAACAGTGCAATTCCTATCATCTGTGAGCCTGTAATTGCGAGTAGGGGCATCAAGAATCGCTTCGTGTCTGTTGCAATAAAGTAGGATAGGAATATCTGCGAACATGACCAGAGCGCTGTCGCTATCCCAGCCAGTACAAGATACGGTGCAACAGCGTCATACTGCGAGCCCGGGAGGAGGGTAATGATCTGTTTGGGGTACAGCGCAAAGAGTACGAGAATAAGAAGAGAAGTTGCTAATGCAGTACTTATCCCTTTTTTCAGGAGAATTCGGGCATCCCGAGGATGTAATGCTTGTGCCATTGCGGGAAACAGAACAGGGATCATGATGAGTGAGCCGTAACTAATCGTGCGCGTAATTACGGCGAGTACCAAATATTGGGCAGCCAGTTCGTTTGAAAAAAAGTGTTTTGCAGCAAGTACATCCATATTTCCTAACAGTGCTGTTGCAATACTTGATACGAGTATTATGATGGCACTGTTTCGCCACTGTTTTGGAATATGGGAAGAGGGGCCATTTTTTTCTTTGAGGCGAGCATGCTCCCGCGCCACAATCAACGTGTTTATAATCGAGGAGATTATAACGGTAAGACTGATTGCCCCTAGTGCGCCATAGAGCGGGTACCCTAGCGCAACAAAGAGCCCTGCAAAGGCGAATTTAGCAGTTGCTTCCCCGGCAGGAACCCATGAAAAAATAGCCACTCGGCGCATTCCCTGAATCAGCCCCATATTCATCGATAGGAGAGGAGTTACCAAAATAATTGGCCCTATTGCGAGCAGAGCTGCTGGGGATATCTTTAACCAATCCGCCATTATGGGGGTAAGGCATACGTACACTCCCAGTATTCCAATCCCAAGGATGAGGGTTGCTTGTACGTAGGATGCATATCCTCGAATAATGAAGGAGGTGTATTTTGCGGCGATGGTCGTGGCGGTGCGCAACGGTATGCTTATAATCGTGATGATTGTAATTATGGTGACAAGCACTGCGTATGCTTCCTGTTCTAGAATACGTGTCATGATAATCGTAAACGCATAATTGAGCGCATGCGCTATGAGTGTGCCCGCGAGTACGATCGTGCCTGCCTTTGCAATGGTTTTTGTGGTAGGGATATTCATTTCTTTTGGGATGTTGCGAATAAGATGCGTGTAGCGCATACGGACCCCATAAGCTGCTCGAGTACTGCTTCTGTGTGGTGAAATGCTCGTGCGATTCTCGGTGATGTTGTTGTTTTGTGGAGAATATCTGGAAGTTTACTAAATCCTTGGATAGAAAAAACACTCAGCCCTGCATCTGTGAGTACGCTCTTGAATTCGTTGGGCGTTGTATATTCAATTGGATCAGGCCACAGTGCTGTTACGGAATGGATGTTTGGCATCGTGCATATAAGGATGCCGTTCGGCCTGAGAGCATGTGCCATCATGGTGATCATGGTGCGCCATGAGGTGTTGTACTTCAGTACTCGGATTGCGGATATCATATCAAACTGCATGTCGCTAAAGGGTATCGTATCTTCACTACTTGTGCATACAATTTCCCGTACCTTGTCTTCATGCGAGAAACGCTCTTTGCAGTGGGTAACCATTGAAGGTGCTGTATCGACGCCATAAATCTCTTGTACAGAAGGCTCTTGTATATATGTCTTTATAATCCTCCCGGTCCCGCATCCAATATCAAGAACCGTTTTTGGCATGAAGTGCGCTACTGTCGCAGCGATGGAGGTAGTTTCTTTATGAGAAAGTATGGTCTTTCCTGCGGTTTGCCATACGGCATCATAGCTGCTTCCAACTGTGTCCCAGTCCGTTTTAGAGAATGCTTGCATAGTCAAAGTGTTTCATCGGTATAACGGTGTGGGGGATGGTAATGGGTGATTGCATGGTATGCATGACCTTCTCCCATGTTCCTTCCTCAAATATCATGGACCGTACAAGTCGGTTTTTCAGGAAGTATCGATCGTTGACTAAGAGGAATTCAGAAAATGTTTTTTGTCGTGGAGAGTATGACGGGTTCATAGAATTTTCTGTGCAGTACAGCATATCAATGTACATTGGTGTTTGCACAATCTTCATATCTTGTGCGACTGTTTTTAGGGTGCGGTTCTTCTGCCACGCATGACGTTTTATAAACGGACATGTGGGGTATACCATGCCTCTTTGTAAATCAAGCACCAGTAAGTCTTCCGCGATATATTCGGCGCCTTTTATGAGCATGCTATCGAGAAAACTTGTTTTACCATTGCAGCCAGGAGCGGTAATGCAAACTATCTTTCCTTTATACGAATATGCTATACCTCGCATAATCACAAACCCCGCGATGAAGAGGTGGTAGTTTATAATATCTGCAATTAATTCACCTGGGGGAAATACGCCGCCAATTGCAAACGGAATATAGCTCAAGTTTTTGGCGTAGGTGAATACTTTTGTTGCTGTGTTGTATGTAAGCGTAAGTGGCAAAAATCGTGATGGGCGGTCGTATCTCCACGTACTCCCCTCTTTTGAAAAATATTCGCTGCGCATATCATACGGCGATTTTGGAGGAGCAATAGTGGGCACACAGTGCTCGGTGTAATGGAATGGTGCGGGTCGCGCACTTTCGGAATAATAAGAAAAATCACTGCTGATATACATGTTGTTCATGTGATTCTTGTTGGAATCAAAAGTAACAAGCCCCGGGATCAGTGTCTTATATGCCATGTCTTGTAAGTGTGCTATTGGTTTTCATTTGGCACAACTTTCCATACTGAAAGATCCGGTGTTGGGGGTTGTGGATCAAGGATATTCACTCCTGAAAGTCGTTGTTGCAGCGCCGTTTCTTGAACGGGATTTGCGAGCATGATATGCGTAATCTTCTCGTTTTGTACGAGACTCTGTAGGCGTAATGTGAAATCTTTCGTATCTTGTGTAGCAAGTATCTTCTCTATTTCTTTCGATCGGGGGTTTTGTGAGATCGTATCAACCACAATTCCATTGCGCATGATTTCGATATTATCTCCGGAAATTATTTCAGCATTTGTGAAAAATAGTGGTGCAGGGTTTGCTACGGCAATGCGGTTTGTAAAATCAAATGACACGTACTGATGCCAGGGAAGAAAAAGAACTTTTGGTTTTATCTGTTCTGTTGCAAATATTGTGTTCCATTTGTACCAGCTTGTAGGATACTGGGCAGGAGCAATGCTTTTGTGAAGTGCGATGATAGTTGCCGTTGAGATGATAGTCGTAGATATAATCACGATGCATCCAAGTATCTTTTTTACTATATTTCGTCGCAATGCTGCGTGGGCATTTGCTATCAGGAGTATCTGGGCGAGTGCTGCAACCCCCAAAAACTTTCCCGAATCTCTCATCGGGTTCCAGATGGGTATAGATGAAACGGTAAGCGCTAGCATAATACTTCCTGCATAGAGCAATGCAAGATAGCGTGATGACATGCCAGCTACTGTTACAAGTACAAGTAGCCCACTTGCAATGCCAACAAGTGGCGTGATCATGCATGGATACGTTGTAAGTGTGGGTGTCCGCCAATTCGCAGACAGTGTGAGTGTGTCCCATGGTAGGGAACTGGTGCAATATGGCCGGAGCGAAAAAAGAGAAGCGGGTACATCTTGTAATGTGTGCCCCGTCCATGTGGGGGTATGCCATGCGCTTATAAGAATACTAGCGCATACTGCAACCGCTGGCAGGATTGCAATGGCTATGTGGGATACAGATATTTTTGTTGATATATTCTTTCGGTATTGCAATACGAAAGCCAATATAATAATGGGCAAGAGGGCAATATAATGAATACTGGTAAGTATGATCAGTGCGATAGTTGCCCCTACTGCGATAGCTTTTTTTTGAGATGGCATTGCGATATATCGCAAGATCAGCATGAGCAAAAGGGGCATAAGTGCGTATCCAAACAACAAATAGATATGCCCCATAAAGATGCGGTTGCATACGAACGGGTTCAGCATAAAGAGCATGCCGCAGGCGAGGGCAATTATTTGCGAATGTGAAATTTTATATGCCAAGTGTGCCGAAGAAATGCCGGTAAGCAGTAGTGCAAACAAAATCAGGATTTTTGTGATTGCTGCAGAAGGTACGAAAAGCGCGAGCATCTGTACGAGTACTTGTACCGGGATTCCTGAAATAAGGCCGGTTGCGTCACTGTGTATTGGTGCAGCTGTGGGGCCAGTTACATAATCAAGCAGAAAGATAAAGCCCGGTGCAGTAAGCCATGTTCCCACTGCCGCAAACGCTAAAAGGCCGAGAAGGCCATTAACCCATTTCATACTCGCGAGCAGGCGTTTTGTTTGGAATGCGGGTTACTTCAACGCCAGAAGACAGACGCACAATCTTTTTTCTGCGCATTTTTCCGTATATCTTCAGCGTATCTTGCAGCATCTCAAATACGGTCTTGATGCTGACGGTGCTTTTAAAGGTATGCGTAATTCTGATGGGCGACTCAATGATGCTTTTGTACCCCAGCTTTGTTGCGACGACGAGGAGCTCCAGGTCAAACGCGAACCTATTAATTGTAATATGTGGCAGAATGCTTTGGATTACGTTTCTTTGGAACAGTTTTAACCCAACTTGCGTGTCTTTGATGCTCATGCGAAACAGAATCCGGTTGAGAATTTGATACCCAGTACTGTAGAAGCGGCGTATGAGAGGATAGGATACGCGCGATAGTTCGTGACGTTTCGACCCAATCACGATGTCAGCATCTGAAAATTTCATTGTGTCTATCATGAGGGGCAAGCATGATATCTCTATGTCTCCCCCTGCATCTAGAAAGCCAATAATCTCCCCTTGTGCGCGCGAAAGTCCGTGCTTGAGGGCAGCTCCCTTGCCTTGGTTATGCTGCAGTTCGTAGATCCTGACGTGAGAGAGTAGTGGATCTTGCTGTACTACCTGAACTGTATTATCAATGTTTCCGTCTACGATAAGAATAAGTTCGTACGATGAGGAAATTTTTTCGAGCATGGCTGTGATATTTCGCAAGTCACCGCAGATGGTTGCGGCTTGCCTAAAGGATGGCACGACGAGCGATAGCTCCATATAGGGAGCAGTATACCATTACCCCAAGTTTTATTGTTGGTTTTTATGATAGAATGAATCGGTGACCTTCACGAGGATATTTTTGTATCGATTTTATAAATTAGCAATATGGCTAAATTAATGAACTGGCATCATTGCTAGTACAATAATGACACTCCTATTAAGCTCCAATTTTCCACCTACTTCTCTCCATTTTAGTTGGCGTGTTTCTGCGCTGGGTATTTACTAATCTTATACAATCTTATATAGTTGAAATATAAGATTATGAAATATGGACAATAAGCGTTTTGAACAAAGGTTAGAGAACATTCCAAATCATGTTTGGGCTACAATTTCTCAAATTGATGAGCTAAAAGGCCAGTGGATTGCTGGTGCCCGGCTTAGTCCACAGGTATTAGGTCGCTTGAAGCGGTCTGTTTTGATTACATCTACAGGTGCTTCTACCCGTATTGAAGGGGCCAAACTTTCTGACGAGGATATAGAACGGCTTATGAGTAACCTGTCCGTGCAAAAATTTGTTGATAGGGATGCCCAAGAAGTGCGAGGGTATTATGAACTCCTAGAGAAGGTATTTAACTCGTGGGAACGGCTTCATATCACAGAGAGTGCTATTAAGCACTGGCACAACGAACTACTGAAACACGTTTCAAAAGATGAGCGTCATCGCGGTGACTATAAAAAGGTAGAAAATAGCGTGCATATGATTGATGCAGAAGGGAATCCCATTGCTTTAATTTTTGAAACGGTGCCAGCCTACCTTACGCCAAAGGCAATGCAAGAACTTGTAGAATGGACTCAGAATGCTTTGGATAAGCGTACATATCATCCGCTGCTTATTATTGCGAACTTTTTGGTTGAATTTTTGAGAATCCATCCATTCCAAGATGGGAATGGTCGGCTATCCAGAGTCCTGACCAATCTTTTGCTCTTACATGCAGGGTATTTATATATGCCGTATACTTCTCATGAAAAGTTTGTAGAAGATAATAAATCTGACTATTACCTTGCGCTTCGCAAGAGCCAGAAAACGTTCGGAACTGATACGGAGAGTATTGAGCCGTGGCTGGAGTTCTTTCTTTCGATTTTTCTCAGCCAGTCTGAAATGGCAGTTGAGCTTTTGTCGAGGGAGAATATAGAGAAGATCCTATCCCCAAAACAATTGGCAGTATGGCAGCACATAGAAGAGGTGGAGGAAGTGACGCCGGGTGACATCGCACGACTTCTGGGTATCGCTCGTCCTACCGTCAATCAGGCACTTGATCGGTTATTGAAGTTGAAAAGGATAGAGCGTATTGGCCAAGGGAGGAGCACGCGGTATCGAAAGTTGAAGTAGTATGCGACAGATTTCATAGACGATTGTCAGCGTGTCGCTCCCTTCTCCACACTCTTTTTCTCATAGAGGATCTCCTCACATTTTCTGGTATAGTAACTACGTGACCTTCATGAGGATATTTTTTGTAGTTGCTTGCCTCTCAATTGCCGTGTTTGGCATTGTCGGGATTAATACGCAAAACACGTACGCATATATTTCCATCGGCGCTAATGCCATAGACCTCCTGGGCACTCTATACATGTAGATGCGTTGTGGGTATAGTGTGTATTGTATGAACGAAGCTCTTAAGGGACGTTTTTTGAAGGTATATGCAACATTACCCTTGCCTGTGCGTAAGGAAATTGTCGCAGTTCTTGATGATCCTATCGGCCCTATTAGCTGGGAAGTGGCATTTATTGAAGTTGATAATACTACGCCATTATCTGAAACAATTTTACAGAAATTAGAAGAGCTTCAAATAATATAACTTTCTATGAGTAATACTATACAGTCTTCTCACTTAGATGATGAAATACGAAAGCTCGTGATTGCTCGTCTCAACGTATTATCTCCCGATACCGCTCTTTCAATCGGATCAGAAGGAAGTTTTAGCAGGGATGATTTAATTCAAAAAGTGGAAGCTAATGATCCTATTGGTCGCAAACTTGAGCAGATTGAGCTTGAATGGTTGCGATCATGGAAGGCAAATGCATAGAGTTATCTTATGATTATTACTCGTCCCGAGTATGATGTTTCAACGCGGTATCTCTCTGCCTGGAGTAAGGAAATTATAAAAGAAGCAAAAAGGAAAAATATCGAGGTTATTGATTTGCATGCAGAAAAAGCCTCAAAGAAAGAGTTTGAAGGAAGAGTTGCGAAAAAAGATCCCGATCTTGTTGTTTTGAATGGTTATGGAAATACGTATTGTGTAACAGGGCATGATGAAGAAGTATTGGTCCGGGCGGGGCATAACAGCGAATTACTACGGAACAGAATTACCTATGCAGTTTCTTGCAGTTCAGCTTCGGTCTTGGGTAATGAAGTAGCGTCTTTTCCCTATACAACGTATATCGGATATACCGATGATTTTGTTTTTCCGTTATCGCAAAAATGTATTCGCAAGCCCTTGCAAGACGAGCGCGCTGGCAGGTGCTTAAAAATATCAAATCACGTAGTGTTAAGCCTATTAAAGGGGCATTCTTCGGGCGAAGCAGTTCAACGATCAAAACGAATGGCGCAAGAAGAGATTAATAAGCTTCTTACTAGTACGGGAGACGCTGAGGCTACCTTCGATGCACGAATTTTATGGTGGAATCTTCGTAACCAAGTTTGCTTAGGTGACGAAAATAAGAAAATATAAAGCAGTAACAACATTCGTACTTCTACCCAGTTATACTGAGCTGTTTTCTGCTATAGTAACTACGTGACCTTCACGAGGATATTTTTTGTAGTTGCGAGCGTTGGAATTGCGCTTGGTGCGTTTGGTGGGATATTCAATACTCCTACCGCTCACGCTGTGCTTTCCAACGGCGCTAACGCCATAGACCTCCTGGGCCAATACGACACATACGCATCATCAGACTTTGCTCCCGTATACGGCACCGCCAACACCAACAGCGCACCCAATGCGATTGGGATGACTGACCCACCTGATGTTGCTTTTGATGGTACGAATCATCGATTGTTTGTTGCTGATAATACGAATAATCGTGTCCTTGTATATAACCTAAATACAAACAACACGCTTGCAGACCATATCGCGGACAATGTGATCGGGCAGCCGGACTTTTACACCGTGAGTGCTGCCACGACTCAGCCAGGATTAAATGCTCCTCGTGGCCTTGCAGTTGATACTACAAATAATAGACTGTACGTAGCATCGTTTAATGGCAATCACCGCGTCACTGTCTACAACACCTCAAGTATCACCAACGGGATGAATGCGGTGAATGTGATTGGGCAGACAACGTTTAGCGGAAGTACTGCAGCAACGAGTCAGCCTGGTTTGAACAATCCTTCTCGTCTCGGATTTGATTCTACGAACAACAGACTGTATGTCGTTAATTACGCCAGTAACCGTGTCACCGTCTACAACACCTCCACCATCACCAACGGTATGAACGCGGTGAACGTACTTGGGCAGACGACATTTAGTGGGAGCACTGGTGCAATCACGCAGCCAGGGTTGACTGGTCCAGAGGGCTTGGTTTTTGACTCCACGAATAACAGACTGTATGTGGCGGATACTAGCAGTAATCGCGTCATGGTCTACAACACCTCAAGTATCACCAACGGCATGAATGCAGTGAATGTGTTAGGACAGCCGACGTTTAGTGATAGTAACGGTAATACTTCGCAGTACCAGTTAGCTCAACCTCGTGGAATGGCAGTTGATGCTACAAATAACAGGTTGTATGTAGCGGGGAGTATTGCAAACAGTTATGAACGCGTCATGGTCTACAACACCTCAAGTATCACCAATGGTATGAATGCGGTGAACGTATTGGGGCAGACGACGTTTAGTGGAGGCACTGGTGCAACAAGTCAATCTGGATTGAAAGGTCCGCAAAGCGTTGCACTTGATACTACGAACAGTAGGCTGTATGTTGCAGATCAGACGAACAAGAGAGTGGTTGTCTACGATGTCGCTTCCATCACGAACGGTGAAAACGCAGTAGACCTCCTCGGCCAATACGATGGCTATGCATCATCAGACTTTACTCCCGTATACGGCACCGCCAACGCCAACAGCGCACCCAATGCGATTGGGATGAATGGGGCATATGATGTCGCGTTCGATGGAACAAACCATCGGTTGTTTGTTTCTGATCAGAGCAATAATCGAGTTTTGGTTTACAATCTTACGTCCGGCAATCTGCTTTCCGACCATATTGCTGATAATGTCATTGGGCAGCCGAACTTTTACACCGTAAGCTCTGCAACGACGCAGCCAGGGATGAATACTCCGGCAGGTCTTGCATTTGATGCTACGAACAACAGATTGTATGTTGCAGACAGTAATCTAAGTCATCGTGTTCTCGTCTACAACGTATCATCCATCACCAATGGTATGAATGCAGTGAATGTGATTGGACAGGCGACGTTTAGCGCTGAGGGGTTAGGCACGGCAACCCAGGCATTACTTTGGACCCCTACTGGTGTCGCGATTGATACGACTAATAACAGGCTATATATTGGGGATAGTAGCAATAACCGTGTCACCGTCTACGACACTACTACCATCACTAATGGTGAAAACGCCGTGAATGTACTTGGGCAGACTGCGTTTAATGGAGCAACTGCAACCACCACACAGTTTGGTATGAGTGGTCCGCGAAATCTTGCACTAGATACTACGAATAATAAATTGTATGTGGCGGAGCAGAACAATAATCGTGTCACCGTCTACGACACCACCACTATCACAAACGGCATGAATGCGGTGAATGTATTGGGGCAGACTGCGTTTAATGGAAGTAGTGCGGCAGACACTCAGCCTGGACTTAACGTTCCGTTCGGTGTTGAGATTGATTCGGCAAATAATCGACTATATGTATCTGCGGCAACAAATAGACGTGTCACCGTCTACGACACTACTACCATCAATAATGGTGAAAACGCAGTGAATGTACTAGGACAGACGACGTTTAGTGGAACGAGTGCTGCTACAACACAGCCCGGATTAACTAACCCTCGAGGTCTTGCGGTTGATACGACTAACAACAGGTTGTATGTCGCGGATACCGGTAATAAGCGAGTCGTTGCCTACGACGTCGCCCCACCCTCCACCATCTCCGGTACCGTCTACACCGACGAAGGAACAACCAGCATCGGAACAGGTAAGACCGTCGCCATTAGTATTAACGGTGCATCTGCAAATACCACTACTACCACTGCATCGGACGGCACATACACCCTTACCCCTACAAGCATCTCCGCAGGGGATGTCATCACCCTATATATAGACGGAGCTACGGAAGATGCGGTGACTGTCACCGTAGCAACGGGAAGCAGTCAAACAGGTGTCGACCTCTATCAAGACCGCCTCATCACCCGTTGCGATAACAGCAGCTGTAGCCTCACCAACGCCAACCTTGAAACTGCAGAAACCAACGCAGATGCGGATATTGCAAGTATTTACTCTGTTGCGAGCAGCAACCTCACCCTTGCATCTGGTAAGCATCTCTTTATCCCAAGCAGCCATACGTTTGCCCCAGGAGGGAATATTACCCTTACGGGTAACTTCACCAACAATGGTACGTATACCAAGGGCACTGAAACCATCAACATTAATAGCACATCTGCCTCTGCAACACTTAAAACAAATGGCAGCCAACTGTATGCTCTTGCCCAGAACGGCAGTGGGGGAACATATACGCTGCAAGATGCGTTATCTGTTGCTACTGATTTGACCATTACTGCAGGTACTCTTGACGTTTCTGGTAGCAATTATGGCATTACTGTTGGTGGTAATTTTAGTAATGCAGGAACGTTTACGGCACAAAGTGGAACAGTAACTCTTACCTCAACATCTGCAAGCGCAACACTTACCAGCGGATCAAGCAGCTTCTATGCTCTTACCCAAAATGGCAGCGGCGGTACATATACCTTGCAGGATGCACTTACGACGACCAATAATCTGACTATTACTGCCGGTACATTGGATACAAAGAGTGGAAGTAATTATGGTGTCACCGTAGGCGGTACGTGGAGCAGAAGTGGTACATTTACCGTGAGAAGCGCAACTCTTACGCTTACCGGAACATCTACGCTTTCTGATACAATGAGCTTTTACAATGTAACGGTGAACGGTAGTAGCCAGACTGTGACATTAGGCGCTGCGCTTACTGCGACTAACAATTTGACGATTACGGCAGGTACGCTGGATGTAAGTGCAAGTAATTATGGCGTTACGGTGGCCGGTACATGGAGTAACTCGGGTACGTTTACGGGAAGAAGCGGAACAGTAACATTGAACGGCACGAGCCAAGCTATTACCGGATCTGCGGGCACTACATTTTACAATCTTACAAAAAGCGTATCTGCAGCTGATACGCTTACATTCCCGATAGCAGTTACTACCACCATTTCAAATAACACAACGCTACAGGGTACGGATGCTACAAATATACTAAGTTTGCGCTCTTCCAGTGCCGATTCGCAATCTTCTGTAAACATCAGCAATTCCGGCACGCGGACAATCCAATACGTGAACGTGAAAGATAACAACAATACCAATGCAACTGCTGTTGAATGTTCAACAGGCTGCGTAAATGCCGGGAATAATACGAACTGGACATTCCCATGGACGGGAACGGTATATTCCGATACGGGAGTTACGAATATCGGCTCCGGCGTAACAGTCGCAATATCTGTAAATGGTGCGTCAGCTACAACAGGTACCACATCTGCAAGTGGTACATATTCCATTTCACTTCCCTCAGTCCCATCTGCCGGAGATGTAGTAAGTATATATATAGATGACAACGCTGCAGACGGGGTGATGGTGGCTGTTACTGACGGGCTTAGTTTTAGCGGGCACGATGTATGGCAAAATCAGCTGATTGTTCGCAACGACAATAGCTCAAGTACAACAAACGTAAACTTAAATACTGCAGACAACAACGCTGATACTGATATATCCGCTATCTACAGCGTAGATGGAAGTAACGTGCTCACCACGCAATCCGGCAAAGGGATTGTTGTGTGGACTGGGCAAACATACGCACCCGGTGCTGCTGTTACCGCCGACGACATCGACATCAACGGTACATTTACCATGGCCGCAAACAACGTCACTATATCAGGATCATGGGACGCTACCGGAGGAACGTTTACGGGAAGTAATACGGTGACGTTTACGAGTACGAGCACAGAAACTATTACTTCAAATGCACAATCATTCAACAACGTAACGCTTAATGGAGCCAGTGGTATTTGGAACTCACAAGACACGCTGAGTGTTGCGGGTAACCTTACTATTAGTAACGGATCGCTCGATCTCAACGGAAGTACGCTTACGCTTGGCGTATCCTCAGTGTTTAGTAATAACGACACGCTTAGACTACAAGGTGCGGAAACACTTACCAACTTTACGAATGATACAAACTCGGGGACTGTTCTCTATGACGGAACGGGTACGTACGCATCCGGGCTTGCTGCGGGCAGTTCATACTACCACCTCACGTTTGCAGGCCTTGCCGGCACATGGACACTTGGGGCAAATCTTGACGTGGATGGCGACCTTACGCTCACAACGGGAACACTGAATACGAGTGCTGCAAGTAATAGAAGTATTAACGTTGCGGGCAACTGGAGTAAAACATCCGGAACATATACGGGGAATAGCTCAACGGTTACGTTTGATGGAAGTGGCGCACAAGCGCTTACCGGTGAGACGTTTTACAATTTGACGATTAACAACAGTGCTGCCAGCCCTGATGATACTACTGATGTTGATAGCAGTGCTGCAGTTACCGTAACAAATACGCTTACCGTTACAGACGGGCAATTCCAACCAGATACTGCAAGCGACTTTGCTGCCGTGAGTATTGGAGCAAATGGAATATTGAAACCTGATGGCAGTGCAGCCATTACCGTATCTGGTGCGTGGACAAATTCCGGTACATTTACCGCAAACTCCGGAACAGTAACGCTAGATGGAACAGATCAAACTATTGCCGGCTCATCTACGTTCTACAACTTCACTAAAAGCGTGGCATCTGCAGCTACGCTCACGTTTACCGCCGGAACAACACAAACCATTACAAATACCACAACGTTGAATGGCGCATCCGGGCAGCTGCTTTCGTTGCGATCATCTGCCGATGCGTCGGTATGGAGTATTAATCCGCAAGGCACACGTACTATTTCGTATCTTGATATTAAAGATTCCACAAATACCAATGCTACGGTTATTGACTGTTCAGATAACTGTACCAATTCGGGCAACAATACCAATTGGGCGTACCCTATTACCGTAACGGTGTATTCCGACGAAGGGTCTACAGGGATTGGATCCGGTAAAACAGTTGCACTCTCTGTTAATGGCGGTACAAAAGCAACTGCAGATACTAACAGCTCTTCTGTTGCAACCATCACCACGGCAAGTGTTTCGTCGGGCGATCTTGTTGCAATATGGCTGGACGATGAAACGGAAAACGGCATGGTGGTAACCAAGACAGACGGTACAAGCTTGGCGTTTGTGGTGTATCAGAACCGCTTCTTGCTTCAGTATGAAACAGGATCTTCGCTTACGAATGCCAATCTGGCAACGGCAGACGATAGCGGAGACGACGATATCTCAGCTGTGTATTCCGTTGCATCGAGCAACCTCACTGTTGCAAGCGGAATTGAACTCTTTATTAAAACCGGAAAGACGTTCGCTCCCGGTGGCACTGTTTCCGCCGACGACATTGACATTAACGGAACATTTACCATGGCTGCAAACAACGTCACCATATCTGGATCATGGGACGCAACTTCAGGAACGTTTACCGGGAGTAACACGGTGACGTTTACGAGTACGGATGCCACGGAAGTAATTACAAGTAACAGCAATTCGTTTAGCAGTGTAACGTTTAACGCAAATGGTGGCGGTAAATGGACACAGGCGGATGCATTTAACGTAACGGGCACACTTACAGTAAATGGATCAGCAGGAACAGATTCTACCGCCCCAACTATTTCCAGTATTGCGGCTATCGCATCATCTACAAAAGTAACGGTTACGTGGGTTACGGATGAGAATGCAGATTCTACGCTGGCATATGGTACAACCAATGCACTTGGAAGCACTGCAACAGATAGCACACAAACACGAGTGCATGCAGTAACGCTTTCAAGCCTTTCATCAGAGACCACCTACTACTATCGCATTACATCCGCAGACGCATCTTCAAACAGTACGTCGTCATCCATAGCCACGGCTACCACGGAGCAAGCGGATGCATCGATTGATACAACTGATCCAAGTATTTCTGATGTTGCCATATCGTCAACCACTGCTTCATCTGCAAACGTGTCTTGGAATACCAGTGAGAGCACTGTTGGATATGTGAATTATGGAACAACGTCTGGTACGTATACGTTAACTGCTGGTGCCGGTATTAATACCTACGCAACAGAAAAAACAGCTCAGATTAAAGGCCTGGATGCTTCTACGAAATATTACTACCAAGTTACTGCCATCGATGCAGCGGGTAATCTTGGAACCGGAACAGAGGGCTCATTCACCACGTCTGCTCCCGATGATTCTTCTACAGACACTACCAAGCCTGGTATTTCGAGTGTGGCGGAGAGCGACATTACTGCACTCGGTGCAACCGTATCGTGGAAAACCGATGAAAATGCCGTGGGGTATGTAAAGTATGGTACGTCGTCTACTTTTGATCGCACTGCCGGCAGCGGGGATGATACGTACGAGAAATCAAAAACGGCTCGTCTTACCGGCCTCACTCCTTCCACTTCGTATTCTTACCAAGTTTCTGCAATCGATGCAGCAGGTAACCTTGGAGTTTCTGCAACGGGATCATTTACGACGTCTGCAACAGAATCCATAACAACACTTACAGATACTACGACAACAAAAGGTGAAACTCCCCCAAAGATTACGTCTGACGCTCCCGCTGTATCCGACATTACCGGTTCAAGTGTTGTTATCTCATGGAATACTGACAAAAAGACTTCTGCCGTTATTTATTACCGCGCACAGGGTACGACGGAGCTACTCAAAAATGCAGACCTCGCATATTCCGCATCGCATTCCATGAAACTCTCAGGCCTTACCGTTGCAACTGTGTATGAATATGCTATTGAAGTTGCTACGGTAGACGGCGATGTGTTTCGCAGTACAACGTATCAGTTCACTACAGGCCTATCAAAAGTATCTGATATCAGCGTGCAGAAGCTCACGGATAAAAATGGGCTGATTGTATACAAGTCCGAAGCGCCCACTTCGTCCATTATTGAGCTTACAAACCTATTAACAAACGAGACAACAACTATTACCGATGACGATATTACGTTAAGTCATAAAGTTGACCTTGCGGCGCTAGACCCGAACACGCCATACAGCGCAGTGATTGTAGTACAAGGCGAAGGCGACGCGGCTTCCAGAACACTTGCGTATATTTTTGAAACCCGGGATGATACTGCCGATCCCGTAGTTTCTCTTATTGATACTTCTTCTGCCCTAGTAGAAGGCCAAAGCGATAGCGTGCAAACAGTGCTATCGTGGCATACAGATGAACCGGCAACCAGCCAGGTGGAGTACAATGAAGGCTTGGTACGGGATGGGAAATACAATTTGACGGAGGGTAAGAGTGATGACTTTGCAACTACTCATACCATTGTGCTGACTGATTTAAAGCCATCTACGGTATATGAATACCGCGTCAAAAGTACAGATAGATCTGGCCATGATGCACTATCGGAATCCCGTGTGTTATTAACGCCATCTCGTAGAGTGTCTGTATTTGATTTGATTACTCGCAACCTGGAAGATTCGTTCGGATGGACGCGCCATATTCTCAATCGGTAACTCCTATGCAAGACATCGTTATTGAATTAAAAGATTTAGAAAAAATATATGACGAGGGTACGCCTCGCGAGACCCGTGCCCTACGCGGTATTACGCTGCGTGTACGTCGCGGAGAAATTGTTGTGGTATTTGGGCCATCCGGTTCCGGTAAATCTACGCTATTGAACATTCTTTCCGGGCTCGACCGCCCAACGTCCGGCTCCGTCATTATCGAAGGGAAGGATTTGATGCAAATGTCGCTGGATGATGCGGCACTCTTTCATCAGAAAAAAGTGGGAATGGTATTTCAGGCGTATGAATTAATTGCATCGCTCTCAGTGCTGCAAAATATTACAATGCCTGCTCGCCTTGCCGGGACTAATCGCGATGTATATATGGCACGTGGGAGAGATCTGTTACACCAATTTGAGTTGGAAGCATTGGAGTCCCGCTTACCCACCAAAATATCCGGAGGTCAGCAGCAGCGTGTGGGTATTATGCGGGCGTTTATGAACAACCCGGCCATGATTGTCGCGGATGAGCCTACCGGAAACCTGGATTCAACCAATGCGGCACATATTCTCAATTTGTTTCTCGAATTGAACGAGAAAACAAATACCACCATGATTATCGTATCTCACGACCCTACCCTCCACGTAATCGCAGACCGCGTTGTTATTATCAAGGACGGCAAAGTTGAAAGGGAAACAAAGGGTGGCAGAACTAAAGCGCTAGCTCCAGAAGCTCACACTTCAGCGTCATCTGATCAGGCAAGTGTTGGTGAGGCAATTGCAAAACCGGAGAAAGGCACCAATCTTTCTCCATTTGCGCTTCTTGTACAAAAGCGGAAAAAACTCCCTCCGGCAGATCAGCATATACTGTCTGTTATGTTAATTCTGCTTACAAAAAAGCAGCAGGATGATGTAACCGATGAGCAGGTGGTGCGCTTGTTTGATGCCATGCGGCGCAGAATCGCCGGGGAAATTGCACAATCCCAATTACAGGAGTTTCTGGATCGTTCTGTAAAGCAAGGCGGTGTGGGGTTGTATCGCCAAACGGCAGAACATGTTGCATCAAACGTAGAAGCTATCTTGTCATTAAGCAAGCACGTATCATAACTCTATGACACTTCGAGATGTGATTGAACTCACCAGTCAACGATTTAAGACTCGCCCATCGAGGTACATTTTAACCATATTCGGGGTTAGTTCCGGTATCGGTGTTGTATATGTGTTAATCGCGCTTGGGTTTGGATTGCAAGATTTGGTTATTGGCAAAATTGCCACCAGTGAATCGCTCTTGTCGCTGACGGTAACGCCTCTTGAGCAGGCAACGGAAGTGATTGCGCTGAACGACACGAGCATTTCCAAATTCCGTGAAATTCCCCATGTTGTTGACGTAAGTCCGCTGTTGGCGATACCTGCAGAAATTGAGGCGAATGGATTGCGTGCTCAAACGCTTGTGCAGGCAGTGCATCCGAAATATTTTGCGTATGCAGGAGTTACAGCAGGTTCCGGAGTGCTGTTATCCGACGATACCGAGCGTGGTGTTGTAGTGTCTAGCCCTATTTTAAAAATATTTAATATTTCAGAGGCTGATGCATTGGGCAAAGAACTTATGCTTACGTTGTTTGTTCCGACACAGGAAGATGTGAATATTATCGCACTTCCGGAACCATTTACCATTAGTGGGATTATCACGTCCGAAACAAACGCGATATATATTCTGCCTCAGGCAGTGCCTGATGCTGTGCCGCATACATATGAACAGGCACGAGTACGCGTTGATACCACAGAATCCATCCAGCCCGTCCGTTCCGACCTTATTAGCAAGGGCTTTTCCGTACAAGCGCTTACGGATACCGTTGCACAATTAAATCAGATTTTTCGATTTACTCAGATTGCACTTGGTACGCTTGGGATTATCGCCCTCTTTATTGCTGCGGTCGGAATGTTTAACACCATGACTATTTCATTACTGGAACGTACTCGTGAAGTGGGGATTTTACGCGCACTTGGTGCAACGGGGCGAGATGTATGGCTCATCTTTTTGTTTGAATCTGTTTCCATGAGTATCTTTGCTGGGATACTCGGGATCTTGCTTGGCTTTTTCTTATCGTCCACTTCCAATTACGTCATTAACATCATTGCAGTGAGGTTTGGTGGAGAAGCGGTCAGCTTGTTTTCTGCGCCTCTTTGGTTGCATATTGCGATTATGTCTATTGCTTTGCTTGTAGGGTTTGTAACAGGGTTCTACCCTGCGCACCGTGCGGCAAAGTTAAATCCTCTGGAAGCACTTCGACATGAATAGCAGGCAGATGCAACTTGGAGTTATTGGCGCGCTACTGTTGGTTGCGGTTGGTGGTTCAGTATATCGACATGTATCAACTACTGCGCAGCCAAACCCTCCGGAGCAATTGCCCGCGGACGTGGTACTAGAACTTGATGCAAAAGTGAAAAAGTTTTCAATTACAACACCTTTAGCTGAATTGCCAAGTGGCCAATCGTATCACCTATGGCTTATTCCAGAAGACAAAAAATCTCCAAAATATGCAGGTGAAATGTTTCCGGTTACGGGTGGTAAGTACAGTATTACGTTTACGTCGGAAGAAAGCCTGGGTGACTACCGCACAGCTCTTGTTTCTCAGGAGGCAACGGAGTTTCCTGAAAAGCCTGCACATACGGTGAAAGAGTGGCTGTTGCGGTAAATAGGTATTTTGGAAGATCTTCTTTTCCTATTCTTACTTGTGAGCGACAGCTGTAGGCGGTATGATAGGTGAACTATGAAACAAGTAATTATCTATTCAACCCCGTCTTGCGGGTGGTGCAAGGCAGCAAAGCAGTATTTTACGGAACATAATGTCGCATATACAGAAAAAGATGTGGCAGCGGATGTATTTGCTCGTGATGAAATGCTCCAAAAATCAAAACAGATGGGCGTCCCTGTTATTGATATTGATGGTGAAATTACAATCGGGTTTAACCAGCCGCGTCTTGCGCAGCTTTTAGAAATCGCGTAAGGTTTTTATATGTCTGAACAAAAACAAGCAATGTCTGTTCCGATGGCAATCGTGATTGCCGGAGCGCTTGTTGCCGGAGCCGTATATTTTAGTAACGTAGGGCCTAAGGACCTGCCTGCCGGTCAGGCAGGGTTGCCAGTGCCAACTGTAGCGCCGCAGCCAACTCGTCCTCCTGCGTCTCTTGAAATTGCTCCTATTACCGAGGCTGACCATATCCGCGGGGATGTGAATGCACCTATTACGATTTTGGAATATTCAGACCTAGAGTGCCCGTTCTGTAAAGTATTTCATCAGAGTATGATTCGTATAATTGCGGAATATCCTGGCAAAGTACGATGGGTGTACCGACATGCGCCACTTATCCAACTTCATCAAAAGGCTCCTGTTGAGGCAAACGCTTCTGAGTGTGCAGCTGCACAAGGAAAATTCTGGGAGTTTACGGATGTTGTGTTTGCGGCTACAGGAAGCAACGATAGCTTAGACCTTGCCAAGCTTGCTGATTATGCGAAGCAGGCAGGAGTTGCAGATGCTACTGCATTTAAAACGTGTGTAGATGAACATACGTTTAAGGAAAAGGTTGATGCCCAGCTTGCGGACGGTATTAAGGCAGGATTACAAGGAACGCCGTTTAATATGGTCATCAAGGCCGACGGAACAAAGGAACAACTAGGCGGCGGAGTTCCGTACGAACAACTAAAAACGATTATTGAAGAGCTATAAAAAAATCGTCGTATCCCGTGAGAAACGACGATTTGTTGTGCGTGCATACCCGTTACATATCGTGACCGAATTCAACCACTTTGGAAGAGATTGCTTCCCAGATGGCGTTGTCTGCAGATGGAGGAAGTACAAATATGGTTTGTCTGTATGGATAAAAAGGCAATTCTTATTATTATGCTAGAATACCTGTATGAACAACAAGGAACGTGTAATCATTTTGATAGACGGCAGTAACTTCTATCACTATGCTAAGGAACTTGGGTTTCAATTGCCAATTCAGTTTGACTACAAGGGGTTAGGTGAAAAGCTAGCCGATGGTCGTGATATTGTTTCGGGGACATATTATATTGGCAAAGTTCGAGCTAAGGAAAAAGATGAGCACAGTCAACGCCTGCGATCAAATCAGCAACGGTTAATGGCATGGCTTGCACGATGCGGTTGGAGTATCGAGTTTGGTCACATGATGAAAAACCAAGGAATCTTTCATGAAAAAGGGGTCGATGTCCACATTGCAGCTGATTTGCTGCGCGGTGCTTATAAGGATACATATGATACAGCTATTCTTATTAGTTCAGACACGGATCTGATTCCAGCAATTCAATATGTACGAGAAGAAGGTAAAAAATTAGAATATGTTGGTTTTGCCCATCGTCCTTCTTACGGCTTGATCAAAAATTCTACATTGACGAAAACGCTGACTAAAGAGGGTATAGGACAGTTCCTATAAAACTAAAACCCGCCGTAGCTTGCGCTAGGGACGGGTGGTTTTAGTAGTTCCAATTGTAGGTTATGGGCATCGAAAAGTCAATAGCGTGGTCAAATACGATCGGTTTCGAAACTGCTAAACTCGCCAGGGGGAAGACGCAGAAAACATAATCTTCTATAGCGCTAGGAAAAGTATTCCCGCGAGTGCTGCAATTGCTATGTAGCTTCCGTAATCTTTGATTGCAAATAGTACAGGGTCTTCTGGAAGCGAGCCTGCAATGGCATGTTTCCACATTCGTATAATCCACAATCCAAATACAGGAGCCATCCAGATGAGGCTATTAGGATGAGAATACAGATTCGATACAACAGGGCTTACGGCATAAAAGCCAAGTACGATACACGCAAATAGTGCAGACGTAAGCCCAAGTGCTACGAGTAATTCCTTGTCTCGTTTTGTGTATCCGCGGCCGATCGCACTATCATGGCTTTCTTTGAGCCGTGCTAATTCTGTTACACGCTTTGCTATACCAAGGCTGATAAATAGGCATGCGGCAAATAGAAAGAGCCACTTAGATGTTGGAATACCAGTAGCGGCACTTCCGGCAACAATACGAAGAATATAGAGACCTGCCAGTACCGCAATATCTACGTACGGAATCTTTTTAAGCCGTAGCGAGTACGTAGATGTGATGACTATATAGAGCAGCAGTATTCCGAGAAATGCGTTGGGTAGAAAGAGGAATGCAATTATAATACCGGCAAGGGCCATACCGATTCCGAGTAGAGTAGCGTGAAAAAGAGATATCTTTCCTGCTGCTATCGGCCGAAAGCGTTTCGTTGCATGAGCGCGATCTGAGGAAAGGTCGAATAGATCATTAAATATGTAGATACTGGATGCAATACACGAGAAAGAAATAAAGCCAACCATGGTTTGCATAAACACAACTGGATTATTAATGCGATGCGCTGCAATTGGCGCGGTACATAGCAGCAAATTCTTTACCCACTGGTGCGATCGAATGGTTTTTAGAATAGTGCGGAGTGAAATGGGTGTGCGAGAAGAAAACTCAGCCTCTACTGGAATCGCTTTTTTAACATGAGCAGCTATGTCTTCGTTCACGTCTACAAGAATTGCCGATGATGCGCATCGCCACACTGCAAGATCCGCGCGAGAATTTCCTGCATACGAAAATTCTTTATTCCCAAAACGCTTAGACAACACCATATCTTTGCCGCGTGCTGATACGGGTGAGGCAAGTGTATTGGCGATTACTTCCGAAAATATTCCTACGTTCCGTGCAACTGCATCCGCAATGCGTTTGTCGCTTGCTGTCGCAAGTAGAAGAGGGCGCTTGTTTGCATGCTGATGCCTAAGCCAGGCAAGAAATTCTTTATTGTATGGTAGCGTGGATGAGTCAAGAATCGTATGGGCCCCAATAACATCTTTTACGGCTGTTTTGCTCTTGAAGCTTGCAGTTAGTAACTTGATAATAATCCAGGGTTTTTTCTTAATTGCAGAAAGCGCACCTTCAAAGAGTGTATTGGTCCGCACAAGGGTCCCGTCCAAATCTACGCACAGAGGCAACTGTTCCATGGGTAAATCCTACCATATACTACAGAGGTGGTAATGATACGGTGGTACGGTGTTATGTATGCTGTTGCATTCTGGCTTGCATGGGCAATGTTGCCGTACTTGGGGAGAAAACGAGCCTTCTTGCTATCTCGTGATCAATGGACAGCTATTATTGCATTTGGTGCGCTCGGCGTTGTAGTGGGTGGCAGGCTTGGGTACGTTATGTTGTATGATCCGCAGTATTTTATTACGAATCCGCTAGAGATTTTCAAAATTTGGCATGGCGGTATGAGCTCGCACGGAGGGTTTATAGGGGCAGCGTTGGGGGTGTGGCTTGCTGCGCGTTATTTCTCCCCCTCATATGAGGGGGAGCGAGAGGGGGTCAGCATTCTCGCAATCGCCGATATCTTGTCTGTTCCTGCAGCGCTAGGGCTAGCTCTTGGCCGTATTGGTAATATTACAAACGGCGAATTTGGATTGTATCCATTCTATGAGGCGGGTGCGGATATTTTGATTGCAGCGGTTTGCTATGTGATGTTACGTAGTAGTTCCCCTCTCCCGTTCCGGGAGAGGGAGGGGGTGAGGGGTTCGCGTGTCGCAGTGACGCCCCTCATCCGCGCTTTGCACAAAGGCAAAGCTAACCTTCTCCCAAAACAGGAGAAGGGAGCGACAGCGCGCAACGGCAAAATTTTTGCCTCGTTTCTCATCCTCTACAGCATCGCTCGGTTTTTGTTGGAATATGTTCGTCCTCAAGAGTGGTCATATATATATGGGCTTACCCGTGGCCAGGCGTATACGATTCCACTCTTGCTATCTGGCGTGCTACTGTGGATATATGCTCACAAGCACCGAATTTAAGCAGTTTTATAGCAGGCTTAACCCGCAGCAGCGCATAGCTGTTGATACGATTGAGGGCCCGGTGATGGTACTGGCGGGTCCGGGTACGGGGAAAACACAGACGCTGGCCATGCGGATTGCGAATATTTTGCAGCAAGCGCAGATGGACCCGTGGAATATCTTATGTTTGACGTTTACAGAATCTGGCGTTGCGGCGATGCGTACGCGCCTCCTCTCTATTATTGGGACTCCGGCATACTACGTTCGGATTCATACATTTCATTCATTTTGTAACGATATTATCAAAGATCATCCAGAACTCTTCGCACTCTCTTCAAGTTGGCGTATGTTGTCTGATGTTGAGCGTGTAGAGCTGCTACGCGATTTAATCGACCGTTTACCCGGGCAGAGCCGCCTCAAGCCATTTGGAGACCCGTACCTATATTTACGTGACGTATCAGGAAATATTAAGCAGCTCAAGCAAGAAGATATTACCCCGGCAGGGTTTAAGCACGCACTTGCCGTTATTCAATCATTTACCGATGCAACAAAAAAAGATGCGACTGCATTTTTTGCATTAAAGCCGAAAGAGCGCACAGATGAAGCATGCGAATCTTTTTTTGCAGCACTTCAAGATGCAGCAGCCGATGCCGCGTTGCCCGAATCGCTTGTTTTTATGATGACGCGTACGTACAAAAAACATTCTTTAGATGAAAGTAAAATGCGGACGGTGTTTAAAAACGATATTAAGAAGTGGTACGACAAGTTGGTGCACCAATTACCGCGACAGATGGATATGTGCGCTGTGTACGAAGGGTACCAAGAAGTATTGCGAACGCGTGGCCGGTACGATTACGAAGATATGATTATGATGGTAGTGTCGCAGCTCAAGCAAGACGACGAGCTGCTGGCAAGCTACCAAGAGCAATTCCAATATATTTTGGTGGATGAGTACCAAGATACCAACGGCGCGCAAAATGAAGTGGTGGCGCTACTGACTAGTTTTGACGAGAATCCAAACGTGTTCGTAGTAGGGGACGATAAGCAATCTATTTATCGCTTTCAAGGAGCGTCACTTAATAACATGCTGGATTTTTATGAGCGATATAAGAAGAGTGTTGCGATTGTCCCGCTTGTCGAAAATTATCGAAGCCAGGCTACGGTACTTGAAGCGGCGGGTGCGGTGATTGCGCATAATAAGGAGTCGATTACAAGATATATTCCGAGCGTTTCAACTTCTCTGGCTCCTGCAGCTGGGCGTATGCCGCAACTACTTGAGCATCACGTGTTTGAATCGGAAGATGCTGAGGACTACGCAGTTGCCACGCATGCGCGTGAACTTATTGCGCAAGGCGCACAGCCGCAAGATATTGCAGTATTGTTTCGATACAACCGCGACGGCGAAGAACTGCTGCGCGTAATGCAACGTCTGGGTGTGCCAGCCCGTTTAGAGGCAGGTGAGAACGTGTTTGATACTATCTGCATTCAACAAATGCTGCTATTGCTTGCATATCTTGCGGATATGAAGCGGGAAGATATGTTGGCGGAGATTTTGCAATTTGATTGGCTCGCCATTCCCGCTCTTGATGTGCTGAAGGTGATTACGCATGCGGGTACTCATCATGAAAAGCTTCTGAATATGATTGGCGATGAAGTAGCGCTTACGGAAGTGGGTGTGAGTAATCCACTCCTCTTTATTTCTCTGAAAGAAAACCTGGCACGGTGGAAGCACGACGCGGCGAATGTAACGTTGCAAGATTTTCTGCATCAGATATTTTCAGAATCCGGCTGGCTTGAGTATATTTTGAAACAAGGAGACAAGCTGTCGTGCTTACAGAAAATGACGAGGCTTTTACAAGAAGCAAAGCAATTAAACGAGTCTAAGCATACTCTTACGATTACGGAATTTATGCATCGGTTGCAGTTGCTTGCCGAACACGATGTGCCACTGGAAACGCAGGCATGGCAAACTGCACAAAATGCTGTGCATTTGATGACGGCGCACAAGGCAAAGGGGTTGGAGTTTGAACACGTAGTAATGACGCGGCTGAATAACAAGCACTGGGGGAATAATCCGGAGGTAGGCAAATTGCCCTTGCCGCACGGGTTTATTCGCCATGATTATATTGTTGCCGGAGAAAACAACGAAGATGAACGGCGCCTATTTTACGTTGCGTTAACCCGTGCAAAACAGACGCTATGGCTCACCCGCGCAACGCATACTGCAACGGGAAGGCCTACGGTGCCATCATTATTTATGGCAGAGTTACCGTCTTCCTGTGTTTCCGTGCACGAACATATAGAGGACGAAGCGCATATTGTGGAGCGTACGGTTACGGGGCTGGGGCCGCTACCGGCTGTACATCAAGACGATATTAGAGGATGGCTCAAGTTTTTACTCAAGGATCACGTGTTGAGCGTTACGCATATTAATAACTATTTGGAATGTCCGCGGAAGTTCTATATACGGAATGTACTGCGTGTGCCTACGGTGCGCACGCCTCACCAAGCGTTAGGATCGGCCGTGCATGGAGCACTCGAATCTTTTTTTGTGGAATATGAACGAAGCAATGCAGTGCCATCTGTTGATGTGCTGACAGTTGCGTTTGATCGTTTTTTGCAACGTGAAGTGTTAACGCCGGAACAATCCCAGCATGCGCTCGATGTAGGGCGGGGCATCCTTGAAGAATATTATGCGCAGTACCGCAATAGCTTTGCTCGTGATACAAAGCGGGAGTATAACTTTAGCAGCCATGGCATTACAGTAGATGGCATTCCGATTACGGGGCTGATTGATAAAATAGAGCTACTTGATGCATCTGATAAGCAAAAAAATGGCCTATGGCGCGAAGGTGCTGCTGTGAATATTGTAGACTACAAAACCGGCAGGCCAGAAAATGGACTCAAGAAAATTTCAAAAGGCGGAGACTATTACCGTCAGCTCGTGTTTTATAAACTGCTGTGCGACACGTCTCCGCGGTTTCCGTTCACATTTGCAACTGCAGAAATTGATTTTGTGCAAAAAAACGACAAGGGTGTCTTCATCAAAAAACAACTAACGATATCGGACGAGGAAGTTGCTGTATTGCGGCAAGAAATCAAAGACGTATGGAGCAATATTCAAAACCTCGCATTTTTTGAAGACGGCGCCGGTTGTGGCAAATCTGATTGTGAGTACTGCGCGCACTAACTATGTTTGATGTTATTTGTGACCGAGATGGGGTTTTGAATGTAGATGTGGGATATGCTCATCGCATTGAAGATTTTGCTATTCCCGAAGGCGCTGTTGCAGGGCTTACGATACTGCGAGATGCAGGAGCAAGGTTCTTCATTGTGACGGGCCAGTCTGGAATTGCACGAAGAATGTACGCCGAAGAGCAGATGCACGCGTTTAATCGGCATTTGCAGGAACAATATCGGCAGCATGGAATTGAATTTGCGGCTATCGCATTTTGTCCCCACTATCCTGCAGTTTCGGATTGCACATGTCGCAAACCAAAAACGGGCATGCTAGATCAGATTGAAGCCATGATTGGGCCGATTGATTGGGATTCTGCATGGGGTATTGGCGATAAGCACTCAGATTCTGAAATGATACTATCGAAAGGCGGACGTGCAGTGCTATTACCCGATACAAGGTATTGGAGTGAGAATGATCCAAAACTAGCGTCTCTTCTGAACAATCCGCGACACTTTGTTGCAAACAATGTGCTGGAAGCTGCCCATTGTATTATCCCGTAATGTGCCGCTGTGCCCACTGCCAATCGGCATGCACTTTTTTGCCGGGGTTAAAGATACCCTTTGGGTCGAAGATATGTTTTGTTTGTTCGAATACCGTCATTATTTCTGGGCCAAACATTTGAGGGAGTGCATGGCTTCGAATTAAGCCATCGTTGTGTTCGGCCGTAGATGAGCCATGGTACTGGAATACGAGATTGTGAACTTCTTGCATGACGTTCGGAATTTTATCTCGCTGTCGACGGTCTTTGAGATTCATGAGTGGAATAATATGGAAGTTGCCGTCGCCAGCATGGCCCGCAATAGTATAGTTTAATTTGTGCCTCTCTAAAATACCTGCCAGTTTCGGTAAAAACTCGGGGAGATGTTGGGGCAGAACGATAAAATCATCAATAAACGGAGCCGGCTTTTTTTCTTCATGGGCATGCCGAAGCAGGTTAAAGCTCTCTCGCCGTATGTGCCAGTATTTTTCTCGGTCTTTGGCATTGCGCGCAATGCGGGAGCGAAGTGAATATTTTTCGAGCGCAGCCCGAGCTGCACGCAGCCGAGATGTAACTTCTCCCTGTGCACTGCCGGTGAATTCTGCAATAAGAACGAGTTTTGGTATGCCACCAATTAGGAGCATTCGAAATTCTGGTAAGAATTGGATTGCAAGGGAAGGGCTCCGAGGCATGATTTTGGTTGCCAGGAATAATGTGTGATCATCGTACGATTCTATGCTTTCTGGGCGATATTTTTTCAGGTCGTTAATGATGTCTCCAAGCCGTGCAAGGTCATCAAGGAATACGATGAGCATTTCTGCATGCTGCTGAGGCTGTATTAGGCGGAACGTAATATTCGTAGTAATCCCCAGTGTGCCCTGGGATCCGCAAAAAAGCTTCGTAAGATCAAACCGCTTTCTATCCCATACATCCCATAATGCATATCCTGCTGAATTTTTAGAAACCTTAGGCCTTGCGGCATGAATTACTTTGTAGTTTTTTTCCAACAGATCATATGTGGCTCGATATGCCTTTCCTAAGAATGTTTTTTCTTGCATTGCTTCTTTGAGCTCCGGTAGAGAGAGTGGGCGCAGTTCATATTCTTGTGCGTCTGCTAGTACCACACGGAGCGACTCAATATACTTCTCTGTTTTGCCGTATTGTAAATTTTTTTCTCCTCCCGCGTTATTATTCACCATACCACCTACGGTGCAGATGTTTTTTGATGCTGGGTACGATGGCATTAAAAGATTTTTTGCTGATGTTTTCTTTTCCATATCCTTATAAAACGCACCAGGTTCAATCTCAAGCGAGTTTCCGTGAATTTCTCCTATCCTATTAATATGGGAGGCCATATCTACTACAACAGAATCTGTAAGCGCTCCGCCAGACATATCTGTGCCACCGCTTCGCACGGTGAGGGAGATGCCATCATTGCGTGTCGCGTATTTCACGATTGCTTGTACATCGTCAATGTTTAACGGATGCACAACCGCCTTTGGGCGTACGGAAAAAATACTGGCATCGCGGCTTGCGTGTGTGAGCGATGCATCGTCCACGTCTACTTCTCCGTGGACGAGAGGTTGAAGGTCTTGTTTAATCGACATTGCGTAAAGTATAGCACGTCGCGAACGCGCTCCCTTCTCCCGTTTTGGGAGAAGGTTAGCTCCGCCTTTGAGCGGAGCGCGGATGAGGGGAACGTAGTCGCAACGTCGACCCCTCACCCCCTTGCCTAACAACGTAGGCAAGGCACCCTCTCCCAGAATTGGGAGAGGGGAACGTTTGTTCTGTGGAATCTATTGAGTTATGATGGAGGTATGAAAAACTCACTCTCTATAATAGGCGGAATTATTATTATCGTTGCAGTTGCATGGTTTGCCATGCGAGGGGATAGCGACGATGCTATCGTACCTGCGCCCACAGCAACACCAACTGTTGCACCGTCTGTAGGCGGACTTATTCAATTAGCGCCAACAGATATTCCGGCAGTTTCTCCATCGCCTGAAGCGTCTGTTGCGCCGGCGGCTGTTACGGTTTCAATCGATGACGAAGGATTTACACCGGCAACAGTGACAGTAAAAGCTGGAACAACGGTTACATTTGTTAATAACGGACAGGCACTTCACTGGCCAGCGTCTAACCCGCATCCAATCCATACCGGCCTTTCCGGATTCGATGCACGCAAAGGCTTGGCAACAGGTGAAACATTTTCGTTCACGTTCACAAAAGCCGGCACGTTCGGCATGCATGATCATTTAAATACAGCCCTCGTAGGTACAATCGTCGTACAATAAAATCGTTTCTGCTATACTGAAGGGCATGGTTGATCGCATCAGCGAAACTATCCTTCAAACATTAGTTGCATCGGGCGAACTTGCGCTTGCTGATAGTACTGCAGTCCGCGAGCAAATCGATACAGGGAAGGGCGCAATTTATTCATTGCTTGTTACGGGAAGTAAGGTAACGGAGGAGCAATATACTAAAGCATATGCTGCCGCGCTTGGCATGCCATATATTGATGTGCGCGATAAGCAGATTGAATCCAAGGTTCTCGATATTATTCCTGAATCAACTGCACGCGAACATATGATTATTGCCTATGAGCAGACGGATGAAGTGGTGAAGCTTGCCATGGCAAACCCCAACGATCGGCAGATTGTGGAGTTTATTCACAAGAAGGTGGATAAGCCGGTAGAGGTTGCGCTTGCAAGTGTTACCAGTATCCGCGAAACACTGGCGAAATATGAAGGAACTCTGGAGGCAGATTTGCAACAAGTTATAGATGAAGCGAAGAAGGCGAATGAGGAAGGAAAAGATTTGTCGAAGGCTGCAGAGGATTTGCCGATCATTAAGATCGCCGACTCTATTTTGAGGCATGCAATTTTAAAGGGCTCGTCTGATATTCACATTGAACCTACGGAAGAAAAAGTGGTGGTGCGGTACCGGATCGACGGAATTTTGCACGATATGATGGTGTTGCCGAAGACCGTGCTTGCGGGCGTTGTAGCGCGTATAAAAATATTGAGTAATTTAAAGATTGACGAACACAGGTTGCCACAAGATGGCCGATTTAAATTAGAGAGCGATGACTATAATGTCGCATTTCGTGTTTCTACGTTACCCGTGTTTGATGGAGAAAAGATTGTCATGCGTTTGTTGGACGAATCGGGTAAGGGGGTGAGCTTAGATAATGTGGGCATGGACGAGAAAAGCTTGAAGATGTTCCGTGACAATATTGCAAAGCCAAATGGGATGATACTCGTTACGGGGCCTACCGGATCTGGTAAAACAACCACGCTATATTCTGCAATGCGGGAGTTAAATACTTCGGAAGTAAATATTAGTACAATTGAAGACCCTATTGAATATCGCATGCAGCGAGTGAATCAAACGCAAGTGCAGCCGAAAATTGGACTTACATTTTCTAATGGATTGCGGGCGCTGGTGCGGCAAGATCCGGATATTATTATGGTAGGTGAAATCCGTGACGAAGAAACTGCGTCGCTTGCCGTGAACGCAGCACTTACCGGGCACTTGGTACTGTCGACGTTGCATACAAATAGCGCCGCAGGCGCGGTGCCGCGGCTTATGGATATGAAGGTGGAGCCGTTCTTAATTGCGTCTACGTTGAACCTGGTGATGGCACAGCGCTTGGTACGTAAGCTTTGTGAATCGTGTCGTACTCAAGTACCGATTGACCAGGCAATGATGGACAGTATTGCGGATATTGTGAAGCTTGATCGGATGCTTGAAGTGCTCAAGCAGCAGGAGGTTATTGCAAAAGATGCAGATTGGAAAGGCGTGCAAATGTTTGCTGCGCCCGGGTGTATAAAGTGTCATAATGGGTACAAAGGAAGAATGGGAATTTATGAAATGTTTGAGATGACTCCTAGCATGCAACGGCTGTTATCTGCTACTATTACCACAGACGCGCTTGAAACTGCTGCAAAGAAAGAGCAGGGGATGGTAACGATGCTTGAGGATGGAGTGGTAAAAGTTGTGCGTGGGCTTACGAACATAGAAGAAGTTCTTCGAGTAGCAAAAGAATAATATGCCAACATATACATTTACAGGAAGGAACGAACAGACAGGCGCACTTGTTACGGGTACGCGTGAAGTGGCATCGCATGCCGTGTTGGGGCAAGACTTGTTAGGCGAAGGCGTGTTGCTTACATCGTTTGAAGCGAAAAAGGAGCGTAATCATGCGTCGGTTATGAGTTTTTTTGTATCGCGAGTACCCGTACTGGAACGGGTATTGTTTGCGCGATACTTTGCATTAATGTTGCGTGCGGGTCTTGATTTAAAAAGTTCTCTTGCAACACTTCAGAAACAAACAAAAAATGGTGCACTGTCTCACGCCATAACACAAGTGTACCAAGGAGTGGAGCGAGGGCAATCGCTTGCAGATAGTATGCGTCCGTATCCGTACGCCTTCCCTGATATGTTTGTAGGGTTTATTGGCGTAGGAGAAACAACAGGAAAGCTGCAAGAAACATTAGAAGTGTTGGCGGCTCAATTACAAAAGGAATTCGAATTGAAGCGCGCAGTTCGAGGTGGAATGTTGTATCCGATTGTTATTTTAGCTGCACTATTTGCAGTGGGGGTTGCTATGATGGTATTTGTTGTGCCTAAGCTGGTTGAGATTTTTGAAGGATTTGATGTTGAGTTGCCCCTCATGACACGCGTGTTAATCGGTACAAGTAAATTTTTATCGGAATATTGGTATGTGGTGCTTGTGCTTGTGCTCATTTGCGCAAGCGTTGCGTGGTGGCTGATGCGAATCCCCAAAGTAAAAAAAGCGGTGATGGGTGCATTACTATTGTTCCCTATTGTGGGCCCGATTATAAAAGATGTAAACGTTGCGCGATTTGCCCGGAACTTAAGTTCGCTCTTATCGAGCGGCGTTGCATTTGCCGAAGCACTTTCTATTTTGGGGAACAACACGCCACACCCTATATATGCGCAGGTGTTTCATGAAGCTGAGGGGTATGTAAAGCAAGGTAAATCCTTAAGTGAATTTTTTGGGAAACAAGAAAAATTGTTTCCGCCCCTTGTAGTGAATATTATGGGAGTTGGTGAGCAAACCGGAGAACTGTCTGCGGTGCTTCAGGAAGTTGCTTCCTTTTACGAGGGAGAAGTTGATCAAACAATGAAAAACCTTACGTCTATTATGGAGCCTGTGCTTATGATTGCCATCGGGCTTGCGGTAGGTGCGCTTGCAATCTCTGTGATCTCACCTATTTACGGACTTGTAAATGTTATCTAAAGGCTTCGGTATTCTCGAAGTAGTAATTACAACATTTGTTATTGGTGTTGTGGCGGTTGGGGTATTTTCGCTGATTACGCTTACGCTCAAATCTTCTCACGATGGTCAGCGGCGAATTATTGCAACGGCACTTGCAAATGAAACAATGGAAAAGATTCGTAATTTGCCGTACGACAATGTGGGTACAGTTGGCGGGGTGCCTTCCGGGCCCATTGTGCAAAGTCAACAGGTTACTAGAAATGGCAGTGAGTATACTATTGCAACGGATATTCGGTACATTGATGATCCGTACGACGGTACGGCTGAGGGCAATCCCCCTGATGCGCTGAATACGGACTATAAACAAGCCCGCGTAGAAGTTTCGTGGCAATCAAATGTGTCTGCACGCCCCGTGTTATTAATCACACAGATTACACCCAAGGGTATTGAGGGGGGAAGTTCTTTAGGTACGCTTGTATTTCAAGCGTTGAATGCTGCAGGTGCCGGGGTAGCAGGGGCAACAGTTCATCTCTCAAACTCCGAAGTGAGTCCACTTGTCGACCTTACTACCGCAACAAACGACGAAGGAAGGGTTGTGATTCCTGGATTGCTCGCAGCAAGTGGCACGTACCAACTCACAGTTTCGAAAGCAGGGCATACTACAGAGCAAACATATACTCCTGCTGGTGTTTTTACCCCAGATACGGACCATTCCCATCTAACTGCAATTGCAGGGCAAGTGATAAATAAAACATTTTCACTTGATGCAGTAGCGTCTCTTGTAGTGCAAACGGTAGATGCGCTTACTAGTGCGCCTATCCCAGATGTTGCATATCGTATAACAGGAACAAAAAAGATTGGTACCGATGAAAATGCGCAGCCGGTGTATGTGCTGGATGCAAATGATACAACGGATAGCAGTGGATCTCATGAGTATCAAAGTATGGTATGGGATTCGTATGCAATTTCGATAGACGGTACTGTTACTGGGTATGATATTGAAGATACAAGCCTGCCGTTGCCGCTCGTGATAAATCCGGGCGCAGAGGAAACGGTACTAATGAAGCTCGCTGCGCATACGCCGTTATCGTTGCATGTCACCGTTCTACCTTCCTCTCAAGAGCCAATCGAAAACGCATCGGTACATGTTACAAAAAGTGGATATGACGAAACGAAGCAAACAACTGTTAATGGGCAAGCGTTTTTTGCTGATATGCCTGAAAATTCTGAGTATACGATAACGGTTGATGCGGCGGGCTATCAGCAATCAGTCCAACAAGTAACAGTCGATGGAACTGTGCGTACTCAAGTAACATTAGTAGCACTATGAGAGGTTTTACGCTGATTGAAATTCTTGTTGCAATTAGTATCTCCAGTATTATTCTTGTCGCACTTGTGCGGCTTATGGGTATATCTATTCCAGTGTATCGTTCATTATTTTTACAAACGCTTGCGGATGATACGGCTCGAGTGCAGTTGAAGAGAATTGCGCATCAGCTTCGAGAAGCTCGCCCTTCTGATACAGGAGCGTATCCTATAGTGGAAGCAACGGCGCAAAAACTCATATTTTATGCAGATATTGACGGCGACATAGCCACGGAACGAGTGCGCTATGAACTCGTGGGTACGGATTTAGTGCGAGGAGTTATTGAGCCATCGGGCAATCCCATTGTGTATGACGTAGTGGGCGAAGTTTCTTCAATTGTTGCACGCTCTATATACAATGGCTCAACTCCACTTTTTACGTACTACGGAAGCAATTACCCCACAGATCCGAATCCGCTTATATTGCCCACCCCCACCCCATGAAAAAATCACTGACCATACGAGGGCTCATAGGGTATATTATCGTGAGTGTTATATGTGGAGTACTACCATTTCCGGTGAGTGCTGCACGTACGGTAGTGTTTGCTACTTTGAATGGGTTGCTTTCCGTGGTTGTTGCTCCATCAGCTTTTATCACTGCCCAGTTAGCAGTTACTACGTCTGGTTCGGGTTCAAATAACGATTGGGAGTCTACATATTGGCAAGTTGGCAACGAAGTATCTGGATGTGTGGACCATTCTGACCATACGAATCCTGGAACGTTTTCAGAAAGTTTTACCATTACTGCGCCGAGTAGTCCGGGTACTTATAGTGTTTCATTTGTTGCGTATAAGGATGATGGTTGCAGTCAAGATGGAAGCCTTACGTTTACCATGACCAACAGTGTTACCGTGATTGGCCCCTCATCTTCGCCTACTCCTCCTATTCCCACACCTAGTCCGTCGCCGTCTCCTACACCTACCCCTACACCGTTTCCTACACCTACCCCTACACCGTTTCCTACACCTACACCTACACCTATAGATTATGAAATTTCAACGTGTGACGAGACATGGGACGTAACGTTTGAGCAGACTTCGGGAAGTGCTGTAAGGAACGGGCAAGTAGGGTTTAAGGTTACGTTGCCAGGCCTAAGTTATGGACGAATGAAGAATAACCCGAGTATTTATCATGCGTATCAATATCCGGATGATACCTTTGTTACTGACCCAGAAATGGTTATAACGAGCTTTGATAGCCCCGACCCTGGGTACGAGGGGGTTATATATATGAAAAGTGCAGACGTTGTCTTGGTAAAGTTTGATTTGTGGTGTATGGATACGGGCGATTCTTTTACAGTATTCAAGACGTTTTACTGGCCTCTTCCTACATCCGTAGCACCAACTCCAACTCCAACGCCCACTGGCAGTGTTTCTGATATTCGGTATGTTGATTTTGAGATGGTTTTGGATGTTGATTCCGCAAGTTCTTCTGATGGGCTCATTTTAAACTCACAGGTGCAATTACGAAATTTAAAAGAAAATTTATAGTAATGGGTGTATAGTATTTCGTATATTCATGATTCATACCAACTTAACCTAATCTATGCGATGTCATGCTGGACCTGCCTACCGAGCAGGCAGGCTTGATCCGGCATCCAGACGTAGTCTACGTGGATTCCGGGTCAAGCTCAGACAGACTAGAACGGATAGGGTTAAGTTGGTATTACCTACCCCATGCGTAACCCCCAACAACTCAATTTCTACAAGCTAATGCAGCTATAAGCTAAAGAAGCTTAGTGGGTGTATAATTACCCTATGCAGAATGGGTTTACCTTGATAGAGGTTTTAATAGCGATGTTTTTATTTGCAGTTGCAACGATTGCGATTGTGGGTGTTTCGGTATTGGTTTCCAAAACAACATTTAAGGTTGAAAAACAGGTTGTCGCACAAGCAATTGCGAACGACGCTATAGAAAAGCTCCATGGATTGCCGTACACTAAAATTGGTATTATCCCGAGCGGCGCAACTGGAGGATTGAAGCCAGACGGTTCACTTGAATATATACAATCAATTCAGCAAGACCAGCAAGAATATGTTCTTATAACAAATATATTCCCCGTTGATGATTCGGCAAATGGTTCTGTCTCAGGTATTTTAAGTCTTGCAAATGCGGACTATGTAACAGTTCGAGTTCAGGTAAGTCCTACGGTAGGTGGGGTTGCATCTGGATCTGCGAGTAGTAGCGTTGTTTCAGCGGCAACCACAGTTGCAAATTGGCCCCCCGGAGCGTGTAGTCCCGGTGAAGTAACCTGTTCGGTTGAGTTTCCTGCGTTACCCTCTACGTTTGTATTTTCCAGCAGTATTCAAATACGGACGTTTGTAAATAGCCTTGGGTTGTTTTCCAAAATCCCAGATGGAACAGGAACTAGTGATGGCAGATTTCGCGACAATATCGCAACAAGACGCAAGCTTTGTAATCTCAAGGGCTATGCCATTGCGGCATCTACAAATGGCAGCGCTTCTCCGATTGATAACTATCAGTGGAACGGTAGCGCTTTTCAAAGTACTGGCAATACTACATATATCGCAACGCTTACGTGTAGTAGCCCCGTATCAACCGCTTCATGTTCTTATATGGCAGCTTGTCCCTCAAGTGGAAATTGTGCCGATGCAACAGTCCCGCGTGGATATACACCAAGCGGTGCTTTGTATCTGGGCCAAGGTGACCCTGCTTGGGTATGTTCGTAATCTATGAATGAATTATCTAGGAGTAACGGGGGAATACTACTGATGGTGATGGTGATTGTTTCTATGTTGACAGTTATGTTTATAGGCTCTGTGGGAATTGTGTCCCGCGAATTGCATATTACGTCTGACGCAACACAGAAAGAGCGTATATATCAGGTTGCGGAATCAGGAGTGCAGCGTATCTTATTTTTGGTAGAAAATGCTGATTATACATTAGATCAGCTAGTTGCGTTGTCTGGAATTCCTACATCAATTGCTGACCCGGTAGCAAATACAGCTGTTGGCACGTATACGTTGTCTGTGGTAAAGCAGGGTAGTGGTCAGGCGGTTGATGTTATTTCGCTTGCGCGCAGTCCTGATGATCGCTTTTGTTCTAAAGTGAGTGCCACTATCAAAAGTCCGTCCGGAAGTGCTGTGGGGCCATATTTTGCATATAAATGGAACCGTTCTGTATGCCCAGTGGATACCGTAGCACCAAATTCACCTACTGCCCTACCTGCGGGAGGGGTTTATAACGAGACTAAAAATGTTTCGTTATCGGCAGAAGCAAATGCGACTATCTACTACACAATAGATAGCACTGATCCAACTACGAGTTCAACGGTGTATACAAGTCCTATCTCTATTTCTGCAACGGTTACGCTGCGCGCCATTGCGGTAGATGCTGCGGGGAATGTAAGCACTATAATGGTTGAGGTATATACAATAGATACAACGCCTCCGGCAGCGCCCGTAGCATCTCCTGCTGGTGGAAGCTATACATCTGCACAATCCATTTCGTTATCAGCAGAATCTGGCGCGGCAATTCGATATACGCTGGATGGTTCTACGCCTACCGTTGCCTCAGCCCTCTATTCTTCTGTAATTGCAATTAGCTCTTCAAAAACTCTGAAGGCTATTGCACTAGATGCCGCAGGAAATGTAAGTCCGATTATGTCGGAAGTGTATACGTTCGCGTTTGCAAATGGTGCACCTGCAATTGACTTGATTGGACAGTATGTTAATCGAACAGATAATCCTTTACAGGCTTTATACGCAAAAGGATATGCAAACGATGCAAATGGGAGCGGTCCAATTCCTGTTAATCGGTATGGTTTGTATCATCCCTGGAATGGAATTGCGCTTGATGGTCTGGGGCATAGATTGTTTATTGGTGATTCGTATAATAGTCGAGTTCTTGTGTATAATCTAAATTTGGATAATACGTTGCCAGATCCTATTCCTGATAACGTTATTGGGAAAACTAACTATACTAACGCAGGAGGATTGCCACCTTTGCAGTCAAGAGTTGGTCGTCCTATTGCTCTTGCGTATGACAGTACCAATAAGCGTCTTTTTGTTGCATCTGACGGCACTCATAGAATACTTGTTTTTGATGTCGTTTCTATTACTGATGGTGAGCCTGCCATTAATATCATTGGGCAATCAACATATGCTGCTACAACCCCGTCCTCGTGTGCTCAGAATGGTCTGAACAACCCTAATGGACTTGAGTATGATAGTATCAATAATAGACTGTTTGTTGCCGATACGAACAATAGACGAATGATGATATTTGATGTAAGGCCAGTTAGCTCCAGTGATCCACGCCTTTTATCTGGAGACAAGCCCAATGCTATCAATGTTCTTGGTAAATCTAGCTTCACTCCTTGCGGCGCTGGTGTGGATCTTGGCTCTCAGGCAAATCTTGAGCAACCAATAGCGGTGTTGTATGACGGTACTACTGGACGCTTATTGATTTCAGATATGCAAGATGATCGTGTAATGGTATTTGATGGTAGGCCCCTAAGTTCTTCTGATCTTCGTCTTGCAGTCGGGGATGGGGCACAAGCTATCAATGTTCTTGGGCGAGGCGATTGGGGTACGAATGCGGATGGGGCGGTTAGCATAAATCGTTTGGATAATCCAGGTTCTCTTGCACTTGATCTTCCCAGGCAACGTCTTTTTGTTGCAGATAAGAGTAATAATCGTGTAGTTGTTTTTGATATTACCGATATTTCAAACGGAGAGAATGCAATCGGCGTTCTTGGTCAACTAAGTTTTGACTCTTCGGGTGGCGGACTTACGCAGTCAACATTTGCCGCGCCATCTGGACTCTTATACGATAACACTAATAGTCGTCTGTTTGTTTCTGATTGGGGTAATAATCGTGTCATGATATTTTCTGTACCCTAATACTCTATGATCTCTCATCATAAATCTGGATATACGCTTGTTGAACTCATTGTTGTGATGGCGATTAGCGCCGTGATTATGGGTGCCTTGCTATACTTTTTCTCCGGAAGTATCACTTCATACAGATCTCAAGTTGGGCATATATTTGCAACTGCGGATGCGCGTAATCAAGTACAGCGTATAACGGACGTTATTCGCAACACTCAAGATAATACGAGTAATGATTGGCTGCAGGAAGCAGGGGATAATGCAATTGCCGTATATACCGACATAGAAGGGGACGGTAATCTAGAAAAAGTCGCGTATCGCAAATCTGGAACTGAGCTGACGCGAGAAGTTACTATTGCTGGGGCTACCACCTCGGGCATCATTATGCGAAACGTTGCAAATACTGACGCAGTGTTTACGTACTATGATGCAAGCGGAAACAGTATCTCTGTACCTGAAACTAGAACATCGCTCACGGTAAAAAATATTGGCGTTAGTATTACAGTTAGCTCTACTGATCCGCAGGATGCTAATAAGCAGACTGTTTCAACTCGCATTACTCCGCGCAGTAAATTACAGGGTGATGTATCTCAAATTGTAGGGCCTGTTGCAGCTCGTGAAGTGAGTATTCAGCTCCCACGTGGGAATCCGCCGGCAAGTAACGCGAGCGCAAGTGTTGTTATTAAAGATCCGAGTTCCGGAGATACACTGTCTACAAAAACTCTCACGTTTTCTGAATTAAATGATGGGCGCTTGAGTGTGTATGCGAATAAGTTGTATGCAATTTTGAATTACAAAACAGATACGGGGTTAGGGAATCCTGCTGGGTGGTATGTGTGGATTGCAAAAAGTGTGCCCGTGCTAAGTAGCTTGTTTCAAGTCCCTCTTGATTCGTTATATACAAATCAATGTTTGGGCGTGAGTTGGGCAACAGTACAAGCGTCAACTACCAGTTCTTGTGTGCCGCTTGATACTGCGCTCTATCCAATTACCTCTTCTGAAACATTCCAGCCTATTCTTGCGTATACGGAAAATGGCAATCGGGATTATGTACGGGACATAACATTTGCCCCCGCTCCCCCATTTGTAAATGGGTCCCCCGCCATAGATTTAATTGGGCAGTATGTAAGTCAGTCCGATAATCCACTAGTTCCTCTGTATACCAAAAATACAAATAATGATGGACAGGTAGGCGTCAATCGATTTGGATTTAATTCAGTATCTCAGGGAATTAGCATTGATACTACCCGACATAGACTCTTTATATCTGATCCAAATAATAATCGTGTATTAGTATATAATCTAAACTCTAATGATACATTATCCGATAGAGTTCCTGATTATGTGCTTGGGCAAGCTAACTTCACATCTAACCTAGCAGCTACTACTCAAGCCGGGATGAAATCACCTCGTGGTCTCGCATACGACAGTGTCAATAGGAAGTTGTATGTGGGGGATTTTACGAGTGGCCGAGTCCTTATCTACGATGTTTCTACCATTACGAACGGAGAGAATGCAATTAACGTTCTTGGGAAGACGGGCTTTGGAGGTATTGGTCCTTCTCCTGCCACCCAAGCAATACTCTATAGTCCAGTTGGTCTTGCATACGATAGTATTCATCGAAGGTTGTACGTTGCTCAGCAAACGTCTAATCGTGTAAGCGTCTTTGATGTTTCTACTATTACGAACGGAGAGAATGCAATTAATGTGCTTGGTCAATCTAATTTTTCGATAACATCTCCTTCTGCAACACAGTCCGGTTTGAAGACACCTCAGGGTCTTACGTACGATGGTGTACATAACAGGCTTTTTGTTGCAGATAGTGGCAACGGGCGTGCTCTTATCTACGATGTTTCTACTATTACGAACGGAGAGAATGCAATTAATGTGCTTGGAAAGACTACGTTTTCAGGCAGCGGTGGGGTGGCAAGCCAAAGAAATATGGGATCTATAACTGGTTTTGCATACGATAGCTTGCACAATCGTCTGTTTGTTTCAGATAGAAATAACAATCGTATTCTAGTATTTGATCTTGCTGTAATAACGAATGGTGAAAATGCGATGGGTGTAATAGGAAAAACAACCTACGATAGCAGTAACGCTTCTACTACTCAAGCAACACTAAAACAACCAGGCGGTCTCGCATACGATAGCGTCAATAGCCGGTTGTATGTAGGGGATATCGCGAACAATCGCATTATGATATTTTCTACGCCGTAGAGAATATGAATACAAAATTTCTTGGAGGATTAATTATAGTATTTCTTCTCGCGCTTGTTGCGCGTGTGTCGTCGCTTGGTGCAATTAACCAAGTTGTATTTGATGAAGTGCATTTTGGAAAGTTTATTTCTTCGTATTGTTGTACGCATGAGCGGTTTTTTGATATTCATCCGCCGATTGGAAAGCTTTTGATCGCCGGCGGTGCGTATGTTGTAGGGTACGATGGACAGTTCTCGTTCGATCATATTGGGCAACCATACGAGAATGTTCCTATTGCGGAAATTCGTATGGTTCCGGCGATATTTGGTGCGCTGTTGCCGGTTATTATTATGATATTACTTGTGCAAGCGGGCGTTTCGCTCGAACTATCGTTTATGGGTGGCATTGCCCTAGCGTTTGAAAATGCTCTTATAGTTGAATCTCGCTATATCCTTACGGATAGTATTTTATTGGCTGCAACGTTTGGTTGTGTGAGTGCTGCAATAGCGGCAGTACAAACAAAGCACAGCTTACGTAGCTGGTATTGGGTTATTCTTGCTGGAATTCTTGCTGGTATTGCGGTTGGAACAAAGTTTACTGGAGCAATTGGGGGGGCTCTTGCAGGAGTAGTATTACTCGTACAAGCAATTCGAGACGGATATATGAAATCGGGGATTTGGTTTGGGAAGATATCATTACTCGTGGGTACTGTTGGTGCGGTTTACATTGCTGGGTGGGCACTGCACTTTTCACTCTTAACGCTTCCAGGATCGGGGGATGTGTGGGGAGTGCCTACGGGGCATTTCTGGCAAGATGTTGTACAGACGCATCAGAAGATGCTTTCGGCTAACTACAACTTAACAGCCGATCATCCATACGGAAGCAAGTGGTATACGTGGCCATTTATGGTACGGTCTGTATTTTATTGGCAAGGTGGAGGTAACCAGTTCCTCTACTTGCTCGGTAATCCGATAGTGTGGTGGGGGAGTGCGGCTTTCTCTGCGGTTGGGCTTCTCTATGCATTCACACTGATTGCTCGGGGAATATTTACGAAGACGAACGCCGTTGCCTGGGTGTTTTTGCTCGGATACATCCTATCGTTTATTCCGCTTATGCGCGTGCCTCGCGTGTTATTTTTATACCATTACTTAACTCCACTGTTATTTTCACTCTTGTTTGGAGTGTGGTGGTTTGATAAGGCAGTGGGCCTGAAGCGACGAATAGTTGCTGCGGCTTGCCTTGTGTTAATTGCAGCTGGGTTTTTGTTTATGAGTTCGCTCACATACGGATTTCCGGTGTCGCAGGAGTTGCAGCATGTGTTATTTTATATATCATCATGGCGATGATTACTCTACGTGGATTCCGGGTCGGAGCCCGGAATGACAACGAAAACCGCGGGAGTATTTTAATTATGACCGTCATTATGGTCATGATGATTGGGATTATGTTCACATCAATTTCTGGTGTTATAAATCTCCAGTATCGCCAAGGAGGATTAGCTGCACAAGATGAAACAGCATTTCAAATTGCAGAAGCAGGGCTTAATTTTGCTCGTTGGAGGCTTGCGCATAACCCTACAGATTTTAGCGCAGCTGAGCATGAACTTGCCGATCAGTTGCAGGGGGCGCTTGGTACATATTCATTAACGTTTACTGCCCCTCAAAATGGCAGCACGGTTGTCACTATTACTTCTGTTGGGCACACTGCAAACTCTCCTACACGAGAAGTTACTCTTACTGCAACGTACGGAATCCCAAGTCTTGCGAAGTACGTCTTTGTTACGAATGAGGACGTTTGGTATGACGAAGAAATTCATGGGCAAGTACATTCAAACGGCGGAATCCGGATGGATGGTGTGTCTGATGGTGTTATGATGAGCGCAAAAAGTACGTACGTATGCCAAACATCGCATGGGTGTGCAAATGAAACGAAGCCCGGTATATGGGGAGATGGGAGTGATAGTGCCCTGTGGCAGTTCCCAGTACCGAGCATTGACTATAGTGGGCTTACGGTAGACCTGTTGGATATGCAGGCCGCGGCAGTAGCGGCAGGAACCTATTACGGGCCGTCGGGAGCATTGGGGTATCATGTTGTATTTAACACAGATAATACGTATTCCGTATTTATAGTGACCGCCACTACTACTGCTATGTCTTCATATGCTCCGGATACGGGGTGGCAAACGGTATCGCACGATATTGCTACGGAAGCATTTCTTACGTCCGCAGCCGTACCTGATAACGGGGTTATATATGTAGAGGATACATTATGGGTAAACGGCAACATACGCAGCCATGTTACCGTAGCTGCCGGACGGTTTCCGGATACGCCGAGTACCAATGCTGATATTATTTTGAACGGGAGCATTACATATGACGGTGTGTATGATGGGACGCGTACTTTTGGAGCGATTGCGCAAAAAAATATTCTGATTCCGTATTCTGCTGCTCCTGATAATCTTGAGTTGGATGGTGCATACCTTGCACAGCACGGCCGATTTGGAAGGCGATATTATTCTTCGGGGACATACACGCTGAGAACCTCTATGAATTTGCGTGGGATGATCGCAAGTAACTGGACTCCGGTTACTACGTGGGTTAATGAAAGTGGCACGGTGATAAGCGGGTATCAGACTGGTGCGAGTACATACGACTCCAATTTATTATATGGGCCGCCTCCATTTTTCCCAACAAGCGGTGAATACCAATTTCTATCGTGGGGCGAAACACAGTAATATATAGATATGATAGGCATTGATATATCTGATCAGACTATAAAAATAGTCCAACTCTCTGCCGGAAGGGGTAGGCGCCTGGGGTGCAGATACTTACACCTCTTGCCTCCCAAGGTTGTTGTGAATGGAATCGTTGTAGATGCTGCAGCTATGGAGCGCGAAATTGCAAAGGCGCTTGCCTCATGTGGCGCGATGTACCGGAAAAAAGATCCTGTAGTTGCATCCATTCCGGAGTCCCAATCTTTTTTACGGGTTATTGAGATTCCGAAGATGAATGAAGATGAGATTGGGGAGGCTGTGCAGTGGGAAATTGCTCAACATATTCCGTTTGGCTTGGAAAATGTATATATAGACTGGCAGCTTCTGGCTGCAAGTGATCATCCTATACAGCCCAATCATCAAGAGATCCAGGTGGGAGCTGCGCAAAAAAAAGTTGTTGATGCGCTGTACGGTGTTCTGAAGAAGCTGCGCCTTGATGTTGCCGCATTTGAGCTTGAAAGCCAGGCTATCGTGAGATCCCTTGTTTCTCAAGAGTGGCGTTTGAAGGAAGGGTTATTGATTGTTGATATTGGAAGCAGTGCGACAAACGTTATCGTATACGAGCATGGTGCAAGTAGATTTACGGCGAGCCTTGCCTGTGGCGTTGCAAGTTTAATATCTTCATTATCGCCTGAAGACACTCATACGGTGCTTGAGAATCTGCATGCATTGCCGGCTGATATAGTTGAGAAGATGCGAGTAGTTATAATTCCTGGCATTCAGCAACTTGCCACGGATATTAGAGGAATTGTTGATTTTACTAATACTAGTAATGCCAAGCACGAGGTTACGGAGATTATCCTTACAGGGGGTGGTTCTAATCTTCCGGGACTTGATGATGCGTTTCAAAAACATTTTGATGATGTGCAAATTCAGCGGGGTAATCCTTGGGTTAACATCTTGACCGGATCAGGCGCTACTCACCCTCCGATGGATTTACAAGAATCGGTTCGATATACAACCGCATTGGGGTTAGCCCTTCGTGATAGTGTTCCCTTATGAAGACAGAGATTAATGTACTTTCGCCAGAAGCAAAAAACGATCGTCAACATACGATAGTTGCTCATCGAATTCGCGCAATTATGGATGCGATTCTTGTTTGCGCAGTTATTGCAGTATGTTCCTATGCTGCAGCATACGGAGCGCTTAGAACAATGAGAAATTCAGTTCAGCAACATGGATTAACCCAAGAGAGTGAGAGGGCTGAAATACATCAAAAAATACAAGATATTAATGCGATTATTGCTATTGTCGATGATCGCATTACTCAAGAATATCTTTGGACGCCCCTGATACCAGATATAGTGCGCCTTGCATCGCCGGGTATCGCAATAGTAAAAATTGAATTAACCGAAAATCCCCAAACCCTTGTTCTTACAGGAAGAGCTTCTCAGGGGTCTGTGGTAGTACAGTATCAACGATCGCTTGAAAAACTGCCGTGGGTAGACCATGTTGTAGCACCCTTACAAAATTTTGCGCTTGTACCCGATGCGGCTGCAGTCTTTACAATATTTCCGAAAGCGAAAGGGGACCCTGCCGTATGAAATCGCTAATATATTATAGTATTGTCGGTAGCAGTACGGTGCTTTGTATTGTGGCATCATTTTTCCTGCATATGCAGGTACGTGAGATACGCGATACCTTGGCTCTTTCTATTCGCGAATTAGAGATAGCTCCAACACAAGAGTCACAAGCGCGTATATTGAAAAAAGAGTTAGAGAGTATTGAGCAAAAACTGCAGCAAGTTTCTTTGATTACTATCTCACAGGATGAGATTGTGGGTGTGATAGATAAGATATTGCTGGCCGGCAAAGAATCTGGTGTTTCTGTGCAAGTGCCTCAGGTACATGCGGGTACTGCTAAGCCAGGCGTTTTGCAAGATGTTCGTATACGAATGAATGCGATTGGATCACCTTCGGCTCTTGTTGCGTTTATGTATCGTTTAGAACATGTACCATATATAATTAGGGTTGCTTCTTGGAACTTGGATACAACACGTCAGAGTGCACCTGGGTCATTTGCGGCCAATGTGCCCGCAGATACTTCCAAATCAAAGCCTCCTTCAGGAAGCCTACTAGCCGTAGAAGCGATTATCTCTATTTTGCAAAAATGAAACACATATCAAATATATTTATCTACCATATACGGTCTATTGCGATAGGCATTATTTTGATTGGCGCCTTGGTGTCGTTTGGTATTATATATTATGCCTTTTCATTTCCTGCTGTGCCCGTAGCGTCTGTTGGGATTGCTGGAGAAAATGTATCCGCAGCAGGCGATAGATTTGACCGGGTATTTCTATGGTTTGCAGAAAAGGAAAAAGCGACACAATCTGTACCGGTTATACCAAATTCAGCCTTCTTTATACCCAGCGGCTTATGATTGGTATTGATATCTCTGATCGTTCGGTAAAAATTGCGGAGGTTTCTTCTGCCTCTCGTCCGCAATTTAAAACTGTATGCTGGTCGCCATTGCCTGCTGGCCTTTTGCGCAGGGGTATTGTTCAAGACGTTCCTACTTTAATAGAACACTTGAAAACCACATGTGGTAAATGTTCGCCGTTTCCATTATCTCAAGGCCCTATTGTTGCATCTATTCCGGAAACTCGTTCCTTTATTCGCGTGCTCGATGTACCAATATTATCTCAACAAGAAACTGATGAAGCAGTACAGTGGGCTATTCGCAAAGACCTCCCGTTTGATCTTAAAAGTGTATATGTGGGATGGCAGCCCATTGCATCTTCGTCTAGTGTAAATATGCGCCAGGTACTTGTGGGGGCTGCTCAGCGAGCAGTCATAGACCCGCTTCTAGCTGCATTGGACGGCGCTGGATTTAGTGTTGTGGCATTAGAGTTAGAATCACAAGCTATGGTTCGCAGCCTTCTGCCACTTGATTCCGCTTCTATTGAAGGGGTTGTAATTTGTGATTTGGGTGCAAGCACGACTAAGATTATATATTTTGATCGGGGTGCGATGCGACTTACGGCAGATGTGCCGAGCGGAGGGGATCGGTTAACGGCAGAGCTGGTTCGGGCATTTTCTATTACTCCTGAGATTGCCGCAGAGAAAAAGTCTATAATCGGTGTTATTGCCCGTAATGGGGAGGATGGGGCAATTGCTACTACGCTTCGAGGGGCAGTATTGGCATTGGCGCAAGAAGTGCATAGTACTATTGAATCTGCGTTACCTCAATTACCAGGAGGTGGTAGTGTGCGAGGAATACTTTTATCGGGTGGCGGTGCAAATTTACCAGGGATCAGAGATATTTTTGGAGAAGTGTTTCCGGGTATTCCGGTGCAGATCGGGAATCCACTCACGAACCTAACGTCACCTGCAATGTCGATCAGTCCTCAAGATGCTAGTCATTTTGTGACTGCGCTTGGTCTTGCGCTTCGTACGGATGGGTTGAATCTTCTTCCTCCACCTCGACGCCATGCACTTGCGCTCAAGTCGATGGTAGAGAATACGCATCACTTCCTTTCTAGTATTACGATGGGGCTCGCATTGCTGACGCTTGTGGGGACTCTCAGCCTTGGAATTTTACAAAGTTTGATTTCTGCAACCCCTCCTGAAAAGTCGGCGCAATTAGATCAGGTGATGTCGCAATATGCTGCTCTTCGTGAATCAGTGAGTTCTCAGAATGTTTTGCTTTCTGCGATCAGCGGGGTGAGCGATAAACGGCTCTTGTGGAGCGATAAAATACATGAGCTGTTAGGAGTTATTCCGGGAGGTGTGCACATCCAAGCTATTCGAGCAACGGGGGGCGATGCGCCGTCAATTTCATTCTCTGGGCAAGCTGCAACGCGGAATGCGCTGATTATTTTGGAGCAGCGCCTCAAGAGTATTTCCTGGGCTACTTCTGTTAAAGCCCCCAACTCCAATTTGATTGATCGTACGAACGCTCCTTATGAGTTTATTATGTTGTTGAAATAGATATGATTTCACTATTTCGCATTGTTCTTCTGTTCGCTCTGGCTGCACTTCAGCCCTTCTTGTGGGGGTATGTGAGCGATCGTGCTCAGCAATTACACTTGCTGCAAACTAATGAGGAGCAATTTGCGTTACTCTCCCAGAAAATGATTGAATCTCAGCAAGCGTTTTCTGATGCGCAGCCTCGATTACTCAAGCTTGGCGATGTATTTCCAGCTTCAAGCGCTTTATCTCAAGTAGTTGGTCGTATTGAAGCTCTTGCTGATACTAAGCAGTTGGGTATTGAGCTTAAAAGTATTGAAGATACGATTTCCATAGAGGCTGGGAGTGGCACTATAAGGCCCAAGCGTATCACTGCTGAAGTTACGGGTTCAGTTGAGGCGCTATTCTCGTTTTTAGAAGCCATGGAAAATCAAAATGAATTTCTCTCTATCGAATCGTGGGATATTATAGCTGCTGGATTACCCGAGAAAGCGTCGCAGCCAGTGTTTCAAATGACGTTACATACGATATATTATTTCTATGATGCGCCTATCTAGTAGTAATGATGGAGTACGTGCAGTAATGGGAACCCTGGGTGGCCCCATTATTCGCCTTATAACCATCGCGGTTTTTCTCGTGTTCTCGCTATATCTTGGATATCGTCATGCGTACGCACCCTTATTTGATGACGTGCAATTGCCTGCTGCTGCGGCGGCACAGAGTGTTCGTATTGATACGAAGATTCTGGACGCAATTGATGCCTCTACTGCAGGCAGGCGCAGCCATGTTCCGCATACGTACGATCAATACCGCACACTATTTGCATCTGTTAGTGATGAATAGCTCTTTGCGTGTACTGGTGTTTGGCACATTTGACCCTCTGCATGCAGGGCATCGTGATTTATTCGAGCAGGCAGCGTCGCTTGGAGGCTACCTCGCGGTTGTAGTGGCGAGAGACACAGCTATTAATTCTCAAAAAGGCAGGTCTCCTGCGGTGCCAGAACACGAACGTCTTGCGGCGGTTGCACACGAAAGCGTAGTAGATGAGGCAATGCTCGGAGATGCGGACCCGTTTTCATACTCGTTACTTGCCACTTTTGCATTTGATATTCTTGCATTGGGATATGACCAAGCACCTTCGGATACCGAAGTGAGAAAAATTCTTGAGGCCTTGCATAAATCGCATGTGAAAATAGTTCGCCTTGCGCCACATCGGCCGGATATATATAAGTCATCGCTCCTGAGGACGTGATATACTTGAATGCATGGTGAATGCCCCTATTTTTCTTCCCGTTGGAGTGTCTATAGGGATTGTAGCGTTTTTGCTGAGCCTGTTGCCCGCAGTGTTTTTCTTATGGATGTGGTATTTGCGCAATCGGGACCGAAGCTTACCCGCAGCTTCTATTGCGCTGGCGTTTGCCGTGGGTGCAATTATCGTGTTACCCGCGTTTTGGCTAGAGCGTGGTGCGGATAGTGTATGGAACATAGTATCTCCTCAAACAGCGCATTATTATGCTGGTGCGTCATTGCCCCTGCTCCGTATTCAAGATATTCTGCTTCCGGCCTTTGCAACATTCCTTATTGTTGCGCTTGTAGAAGAGGGGCTTCGGTATGGTGCGATGCGGATATGGATGAGGCGGAGCCGTACGATTGACCAAGTATTTGATGGCCTACTAATTGGTGTTGCGATTGGGCTTGGGTTCTCCACGTTTGAAAATACCTTATATTTTAAAGATCTGCTGCACGGACAAGATTACGATACGTTAGTATTTGTATTCTTTTTGCGATTCTTAATTTCAACACTTGCGCATATTAGCTTCTCGGGGATTATGGGCGTACTTATAGCACAAGGCACATTTCATATGTTTCGGTCGCGCTCATATATGATACTAGCATTTTTGGTACCATGGTTTTTACACGGGCTTTTTGATCTACTTTTGGGCGTAGGCCATGGATTGTATGCTGTACTTGTTCTGATTCCCGCACTATTAACGTTGGTTTCGTGGACGTTTAATCGCCAGCTTTTTATCATTCATAAAAAAGATGGGAAATTCTTAGCACAAGAAAAAACTCCCGAGTCGCCTATGATGCACGCCCTGGAGAAGGCTTTGAAGGTGGAAAATTCCCCTTGGAATATTCATGCTTCGTACTTGAATGAGAACAAGTCGTATCGAGCTATCTTTAATGCGATGGGAAGTAAGCGATATGAATAGGCAGTTTGGAATAGGGTTGTTAGTTGTAGGGTGTTTGGGGCTTGTGGGTGTGGGAGCGCTTATTGATGCAATCGGCGGCGTAACGGTGCGTACGAATGTTGCGCCAGACACTACGGCGCTTACGGTATTTGATCCGCTACTTCCCGGAACATTCGTAAAGCCGACATGGACGGTTGGTAAAGATTCTTCGAATAAAGAAGTGGAGCTTATGCTTACTACAGAAGCAAAAGACTATTCTCTTGTGCATACGAAATTTATATTCGGAGGTGCTCGTATTCAAGTTCCGTGCGATGTGGCTGCCGGAAGTGCACGGCTGGAACTTGTGGGGCAGCAAGACCGTGATGTTATTTCGTCTGTTGCAGTTGAAATTCTTCCACCCGGCCCGGATTGCGTACGGTAGTGTCATTCCGGGCCTGCCTACCGGCCAGGCAGGCTTGACCCTGAATCCACATAAGATTTAGGCAAAAGAAAAACCCGCTCGGAAACCGAACGGGGTTGTGAATTTGATTATGCCGAAGATCTCCGAAGTCTCGACGTTGTGTTTTGAGTTGGTGATCGCCTACGCGCCGATCTTTCTAGCTTCACATCCACATAACCAGCTGCAGCGCGCTCCATTTCTTGCAACTGCGTTTTTGTCAAAGTCCCGGCATCGTAGATGTGCAGCGACGTATTATCAAGCACAGGATTAAAAGCACTTGGCTCACCAAACATTGTTCACCTCCGTTTAAAGTGCAATCAGAGCGATCAAGTACTCACCTAAACTAGCCTTCTTTTATGCCGCAGTCAATCTTAGCTCTTTAATATTCATATTCAACCCTTACCTTTGAAGTAGCAATATAATGCATCTAAAAGCCGAAAGAACGCAATTCTAAGGAAACTCCTTGGAATTTGACCTTGGAATTTGAATGATCCGAAATGACAGCGCCACTAACCTCACCTAGCCTCTCCTTCGTAAGGAGAGGAAACGTTCGCGACTCCCTTCTCTTTACGAAGGAGAAGGGTTGGGGATGAGGTTAGTTTACAGTCCCTTAAAATATTCGATAGTTTTCGTAAGCCCTTCTTCTAGTTCAATAGTTGGCTGCCAGTTTAAAAGTTTTTTGGCTAGTGTAATATCTGGTTGGCGTTGCTTGGGGTCGTCTTGTGGAAGCGGTTTATATTCGAGCGTAGAAGAAGTGCCGGTTAATGAGATAACTTTTTCCGCTAATTCTTTCATAGAAAATTCGTTTGGATTACCAAGATTTACCGGCCCGATAGATTCTTCTTGGTCCATCATGGTCATCATTCCTCGTACTAAATCGTCAACATAGCAGAATGAACGCGTTTGGCATCCCGTACCGTAGATGGTGATAGGCTCGCCTGCAAGTGCTTGTACAATGAAGTTGCTTACAACTCGGCCGTCTTGCGGGTGCATGCGAGGGCCGTAGGTATTAAAAATACGAATGATCCGAATATCTACCTTGTGTTCGCGGTGATAATCCATGCAGAGTGTCTCAGCTACTCGTTTGCCTTCGTCGTAACAACTGCGTGGGCCGATGGTGTTTACGTTGCCCCAATAGCTTTCCGTTTGAGGATGAACGGCAGGGTCGCCGTATACTTCTGATGTTGATGCTTGAAGGATTCGAGCGCCGCATCGCTTTGCAAGCCCCAGCATGTTAATCATGCCAGTTGTAGATGTCTTCACTGTCTTAATCGGGTTGTACTGGTAATGAATAGGCGATGCTGGGCATGCCAAATTATACACTTGGTCAACGTCAACGCCCATAAGAGGGTGAACAATATCATGCTCAAGAAGTGTAAAATTTGGATTATCCAAATGGCGCTCAATATTTTTCTTTTGTCCAGTAAAAAAGTTATCGACACAAATAACAGTGTCGCCACGCTCTAAGAGGCGTTCGATTAAATGGCTACCGATAAATCCTGCCCCTCCAGTTACGAGGATTTTCGCCATGGTCTACTTCTTTACCTGGTCTGTGATCTTCTCGAAGATGTCTGCGTGTTCTTGTGCCAGCTGAGAGAGAGCTTTGCGATCCAGTGCAATGTTGTGTTTGCGAAGTCCGAATATGAATTTGGAATAGCTAAGACCGTGTTTTCGAACCGCTGCGTTAATCGTTACTTGCCATGCAGCGCGGAAGATAGCCTTTTTCTTTCGGCGATCACGGAAGGCATATTGACCAGCCTTCATTACAGCTTCTTTGGCTAGCTTAAATACTTTGCTTCTTCGGTTTCGGTATCCTTTTGCTCGTTTGATCCACTTTTTGTGGCGGGCTCGTTTAGGAACGCTTCGTGGTGCTCGTGGCATAGAAAAAAGAAATATTATGCGTAAGGAAGAAGACGCTGAATGCGTCCAAGGTCAGTTTTGTCGACTTGATGATCATTGTGTTTGCGACGCGTTTCGTTTCCGGTATCAAGGCCGTTAAAATGGGCGATTTTTGTGCTGCGGCGCTGAACCTTCCCTGTAGAGGATAAGAAAAATCGTTTTTTTGCTGCCTTTTTCGTCTTTTGCTTCATAAGAGTCAATCCTACAGCCTCATACTATTTTCGTCAATAAGACCGTGAGGCCGTGTTGCGAGCGTCCAAATGAGTCTTCTTGTTTTGCTCCGCTCGGCACCCCCTGGATGAATTCTCGGAGTTTTTGTTCCGCTAAGTCAAACCGTTGCTTTTCTCGCCCCCTAAGGCGGATTTCCAACTTTACTTTATGGCCCTGCCCAAGGAAGTCAGCAGCTTGGTTTAGGCGCAGGTTCCAGTCATGGTCATCGGTTTTCAGGCCAATACGAATACCTTTAATGTCTTTCCCTTTGCTTTTTGCTTTTTGCTTGGCATCCTTCTTGCGTTTTTCGTAAATATGCTTGCCAAGGTCAAGGATACGGACAACAGGAGGATTGGTCTTGTCTGCAACCATAACGAGATCAGAGCCTTCATCATGGGCTTTTGCAATTGCGTCTACGGTTGACATCACGCCCAGTTGAGACCCGTCACTGCCAATTAATCGCACTTCAAGTGCGGTAATTTCATCATTGGCAGGAGGCTTTTTAATCTCCTGTTTTGGGCGATGGCGATATCGTCTTCGTCTGCTAGGCATAGGGACTATACTACTATTTTAGGGTGATAAAAGCAATATTTTGACATATTCGCTATTCTTGATATTCTGAAATCCGCACTCCAACTACATAGTATCGAAGAAGAGGGGTGTTTTTTGTTTGTTCTTTACCAGGAGGAATGAAAGTATGTGCCTTGTTCGTATACCCAGCCCAGGTGAGTTTCTGAATATTGCAGACGTGCTGCTCGTGAGCCGTAACGAGTTTGGCAGTGCTACCATTACGGTACTTGCAACAAGCGATCCGGGAGCTATCGATCCGGGGTACATGATTGTGAAGCTACTCAATGAATTTGTAGATACAGGGACGTTTCATCTGTTGAGAGTGATATCATGTGAACACGTTCACGTGTTTGCGCACCCCTCCAGTCCACATCTGCAAGAATTGGCGAGGCTTCTTGCTCAGGCTGCGCTATTCCTGTAGCCGTTGCTTATTGGTCCGTTGCTTTGCTTCGGACCATTTTTTTACTATAAAAAAGACCGAGTAGATTTTGCTCGGTCGAGAAAGTTTTTCATAGCTCTAGCATGGGTCCTTTGCGTAACCAATCGTTTTCTTCTGGCGGTGAGCTACTTTCTTTCTGCGGTTTTTGGGGTGGTGCGAGAAAGTTTGTGAATTGCAGCATCTCGCTTACTTTCATGTTTTCGTCTAGTTCTTGCATTGCCTGGTGTATGAGTCGTTTGTCTATCGTGTAACTGCGCAATAGCCATCGCAGCTTCGCGATTGGGGCAGTGTTTTCAGATCCTTTTTCGGCCTGATCTAGATCATCCCTAGTTAGGAATGCTGTATGAAACAGGCGGGCTAGAACGCATGCAGCCGTTTCTTGATACTGAGCGTCCAGGTCTTGAATGCTGAGAAGTGACATGGCTAGTCTCCAAAAGAAGTGGGCGAAGATGTGAACTTTTGAAAGGGCATCAAGAGCGAACGCTCCAGCTTAGCCGCTACGGACTAAACGCCCTATTATACACACCCCTTTGCGAGATTGTCAATTATCAATTTTTTCTTCTTGCGAATAACTTTGTATATGGGAATGCTAGTAGTATGAACACATCAACTCGCGTTCACACAAACACCAAACAAATATTGAACCTTCTTGATAAGCGGCCGTTGTCGTTTCAAGAGCTCGCGAGGAGGGTACATGAAAGCGACGAAGTGCTTTCAGAAGATATTAACGAATTAGTGCATGAAGGCGTGGTCGCCATGCGCTTTCATAATCATCATGTCACGTATAGGGTAAAGAAAATCCCGCCTCTCAAGAAAACTTGGGGCGGGGGTTAGGTTGCGATGAAGCACGGACGCGTTTCTTCCTGCTGTATTGTGAGTTCTTGAAGGAAGAGCGGGCGATGATTGCAGTTCTGGAATACCACTTCGTGGTATTGCGAAATCTGTGTTAGCTCGAGTTCGTTTCTTGCATCCTTAAGTGCGAGCCCGGTATGCGGTGCCAATACGTAATGGTACGGATGTCGAGCGAAGGTTTTTCGTAGACGTCCCAAGTTGTCGTATTGCCGGTGCACAATCAGTTCTTCGATTTCGAACAAGGTTGCACGCACTGTGGGCTCCCTACAAAAAAGGCCGACTTCCTCAACGAGTGTTGCTCGGGCGCATTCCCATTGTGATTTATTAGAAGGTGCCAAGTGATTCAGGGTTTTCTGGCACTGGGCGATTGCTTGTTGCGTGTTTCGAGCGCTGATAAAAGTTACCAGGTTACCGTTGAAATAGTTCAGATGAAATCGATATGCATGCAAAGACATTATCCACCTCCTTTCTAGGTTCTTACTTGATGTGAAAGGTGCAATAGGTATCAAGCGTTCAAGCTTGATTTGCGCCTACTATATACCCAGTAGAATTGTGTGTAAATAATGCCTGGACGCTAATGTGGATATGGGCGGAATTGAACCGCCGTGGCAAACGCTATTCCATCATCTTCTCCGTGTGCAGCTGTTTTAAAGTACGTATGAGTGTGCAAGAAACAGCAAAGACACATTCATCCGCGCAGTGAAGTGCAGTTCGTATTTCCCTATCACTACAGTAGAGAAATTATATCCGTCTGAATTGCACCGAACGAACATCCGACGGATGACGTAAGTCGATGGCACTGGAATTTACGCCAATGCTGTCGCAAATGAAGGTGCGAATGCGTTAGCAAAAGCAGTCTTCACGCGAGATACGAAGTTTGCACGTAACTAGTGAATTGAAGAGTTTTGCGTGTGCCCAATTCAACACACGACACGCTAATAGATGGAAGGAACACTTGCTCGAGGCCTAGCATACCCGAATCCCTACTGTACTGTATATTGACAAATTATGCAAGTTTTATTCCGCATACTGTGCTAGTATGTCTTCATGTTAATAGATGAAGTAACGGTGCATTTTAAGGCAGGTGCGGGTGGGCGCGGTGCTGTTGAGTTTAATCGGACAAAGATGGCGCTGGGCCCTGTGGGAGGTTCTGGTGGTAATGGTGCATCTATTTATTTGGAAGGGGCTTCTGATATTACGGCGTTGGCGTATCTTGCAGGCCGTAAAATAGTGCAAGCGGAAGATGGCGTCCGTGGCCATGGGCAATTAACCGATGGACCTGATGGAAAAGATGTGATCATTCAGGTGCCGAATAGTACGCGTGTGATTACTGTTGAAACGGGAGAGGCTCGTGAGATTACCGGTATTGGTGAGCGACTGTTAATAGCCGCAGGCGGTAGGGGAGGCCGTGGGAACTATAAGTTTAGGTCATCTATTCATACGTCGCCCGTTAAATACGAAGAAGGGCGAGCTGGTGAAGAAGTAACGCTTCGCTTAGAGCTGCGCCTGATCGCGAGTATCGGATTAGTGGGGCTGCCGAATGCGGGCAAGTCGAGTTTGCTCAATCAACTCACCGCTGCGCACTCTAAGGTTGGCAATTATCCGTTCACGACACTCGAGCCAAGTCTTGGTTCATACTACGGACTCGTCATTGCAGATATTCCGGGGCTCATTGAAGGCGCGGCTACGGGCAAGGGGCTTGGCGTGAAGTTCTTGAAACACATTGAGCGTACAAAAACGCTGTTTCATTTAGTGTCTGCGGAATCTGATGATGTGGTGCGTGATTACAATATTATTCGCAGCGAGCTTGGGAAATATAATCCGGAACTTTTGGAGAAGCGTGAATACGTATTCTTGTCCCACTCCGATATGGTTGATGCGGATGTACTGAAAGAGAGGCTGAGGCAGTTAAAAAAAGTCAGCAAAAGCGTTGCGCCATTATCTATTATTGACGACAGCACTTTGAAAGAAGTGAAGAAAATATTAAATGAAATTAAAACGAACGAAGGAATCCTTGACGCATAAAAATAGTCCGAGCGTCAATACCCCCTCATCTTGACCCTATATATATAAGGGAGTACCGTAAAGAGGTTCACTCGCTGTTCGCGAGTGTTTTTAATGAATGGATAGTTGTGCATTATGACCATGATGAAAAAAACGTTGCTCGATAGCGTGCGAGAAGTTGAGAAGGAAGCTGCACACCTGCTTCAGCGTGCAAAGGAAGCTGCTGACGAGGAAATTGCCGAGATTAGAAAAAAGGCAGACTTAGAGCGTAGCGCAGTAGAAGAGCGAGCGGCGCAAACTACCCTAAATGTTATAGATGAACGTGTGCGTATGGCCGAAGAAGAAGCAAACCGAATTCGGGAAAACGCATCGAAGGCAGTGAATGAAATTCATATCGTTGCACGTAGAAATCGAGACAAGGCGATTGCAAAGGCAAAAGAGTTTTTGCGCAGTGAGTACGGCATATCCCTATAGATACCTATGATTGCAGAAATGAGTAAGACTACTATCGCAATTCCTCGCTCACAGCGGGAGGGTCTCTTACAGTTTTTGCAAGAAGAATCGGTACTGCACATTATTGAGCATGATGAGGTGCTTCGCGATCAAGTACAAGAGTCAACGGACACTTCGTATCATTTAGCGCAGCTGCAGCTTACGCTTGAGTTTATTGCGCGTATGAAAAAAGAGTTGGAGATACACGCTTCGCGCAGCTTGAAAAATTTGTTTGCAAGAAAGCCACTTGCATCCCTTGTTGATTTAGAGAGGGTTGCAATAGATGTTGAAATTCCAAGTTTGATTCAAACCGTGCAGCACATCAACGATGAGCTGGTATCGCTCGACGCTCGTATGGTGGAGGTGAGAGATTCTTTGCGCTGCCTTGATCCATGGGCTTCGCTGCTATTGTATGCGCAAGACGCTGATATGTTGCATACAACACTGATCCATCACTTATTGATCGTATCCGCTAGGGATGAGCGTGAAGTTTTGGATGCGCTAGAGACGATTCCTACTGCGATATGGCAAGTAGTGCACCGCGATTCATCAAAGAACAGAGTGACTGTATATCTTGAATTCGTTGCACATAGTAATGATGCTGCGTTTGTCGAAGAGGTTGAGCAGCGCCTTGATGCAACGCTTGTGACTCTCCCCGTTGCGCAAGAAGAATCCATCGCAGGAAAGCATGCTGCGCTTGTGCGCGAGGAACAGATGCTCATGAAGAAACGCGTAGCAGTGCTTGCACAGGCGCGGGGCATTGTTGCTCGTGAACGTGATATTTTGTTTGCGTATGATGCTGTATTGCACCGAGAAGAGCGTGAACGAGTATCTTCCGCAGCCTGGCATTCATCCTATACTGTGGTTATATCCGGATGGGTTCCAACTACGTGGGCAGCACTTTTTACCAAGCGCCTCGCTGACGTCTTCCCTGATGCTGCGGTTGAGATGAGTAGTCCTGAGGCGCAGGATAAGGCGCCGATATTATTTCAGAACAATTCGTTGGTGCGACCATTTGAAGTTGTGACGGATTTATATGGTAAACCCGCGTATCATGAGCTGGACCCTACGGGGCCGCTCGCATTATTCTTTTTGATTTCGTTTGCATTGGCGCTTACCGATGCCGGGTATGGCGTATTGATTATGATTGCAACACTTATTGCAGAAAAGTTTTTTCGTCTTAAGCGCGATATGCAGAAGATGATGCGCCTTCTCTTTTTCGGTGGAGCAATGACAGTTGTTATGGGCGCGCTTACGGGCGGGTGGTTCAGTATTAATTTGGACATGCTTTCCGATGGTGTTGCGAAGGACGTACTTTTGGGAGTTAAGTTGCTAGATCCGCTCAAGCAGCCGATGTTGTTTTTGGGCATCATCTTTGGTTTTGGAGTAGTGCAGCTTCTGTATGCGTGGATTGTGCGTGGGCTGTATCATTGGAAGAGAGGCGAGAAAAACATTGCCATCATGGATGATTTTTCGTGGGTCGTACTTGTTATCACTATTATTCTTTCGATTGCATCTTCAAAAGGTTTCTTATTTGAATCTCTTGCGCTTGAATTGCAATGGCTTATGTATGCAGCATTTGCGTTCATCGTTATAACACAGGGGCGAGCGAGCAAAAACATTTTTCTACGTATCGGCGTTGGATTACTTAGTTTGAATGGACTCATTGCGTTTGTAAGTGATATGTTAAGCTATTCACGCCTTCTGGCACTGGGCCTGGCTACCGGTATTATTGGCCTTGTGGTCAATCTTATTGCATCTATGGTGCATGAGAGTATTCCGGTTGTGGGAGTAGTGCTGGCAGGCGTTGTTCTTATAGTTGGACATGTGTTCAACTTGGGTATCAATGCGCTTGGAGCGTTTATTCACTCCGGCCGCCTTCAGTTTGTGGAGTTCTTCCCCAAATTTTTGGAAGGGGGCGGAGTGGCGTTTCGGCCATTCGGACGAGTCGGCAAGCATGTTGATGATCCGAGAGATTTTAGCAGGGTGTAGTAAAGAGTATGTTTATTTCATTTATTATTAATTTCATTATTCTATGATCGAGTATGGTCTTATGATCGCAATCGTTAGTGCTGCAATGGCGGCTATTCTTGCCGGTATCGGCTCTATTATAGGTGTTCGTACCGTAGGGCAGGCAAGCGCAGGTATTGTGTCTGAGGATCCGGACAAGTTTGGTAAAGTATTAATTTTAACGGCACTGCCGGGCTCCCAGGGTATTTACGGGTTCCTTGCAGCAGTTATTATCGCAAGTAAAATTGGAATTTTGAGCGGTGCGCCAATTGATATTTCTGTTGCCCAAGGGTTTCAGATTCTTCTTGCTACCCTGCCGGTTGGTTTGCTGGGTATGTTGTCTGCAATATTCCAGGGGCGTTTGGCTGCGGCAGGTGTAAATATTGTTGCTAAAAAGCCTGATGCGGGCGGAAAAGGAGTTATTCTTGCGGCAATTGTAGAAACATATGCCGTGCTAGGGCTTCTGATTACCATTTTACTCGTAAACGGCTTAGTTCTCGCCTAAGGTGATATGTCACTCTCGACGTTCAAAGAAAAAATATTGGGGCAGGCAGCTGCGGATGTTGAGAGTTTTGTCCGCAAGCATACTGATGTTGTACGGCGTCTTCATGACGATGCGATACGAGATCTTCGTGCGCTCGAAGATGGGATTGTTGCTGCCGCAGTACAGGAAGCTGATGTAAAGGCGCAGAGTATTCATCAGCAATCTGAGCTTGAGGGGCGGTCGATGGTGCTGGCGGCAAAGCAAGCAGAGTTGATCGCCACCAAAGAAGCGGTATTGCAGGTACTCACTACTCTTGACGAGAGTAAAAAGATTGAACTGCATACCAAGCTTTGCGCATTGGTTGCAGATAAGAGGGGAACTATAGTTCCGCAAGAAGATGGTGGGCTTGTGTTCCGCGGCGATGGTGTGGAGGTAAATCTTACATTGCCGTATCTTGTGGACCGCCTGTTTGCAACATATCGATCAGAGATTGCAAAAGAACTCTTTGCATAATGTATGTCTACCACTGAAGCACCATTTATCATCGCTGTCATTCGGGAAAAGGAAAAATCCTTATTGGGTGACAATGAAATTACTCGCATTATGCATGCATCTTCTGCCAGCGAGGCACGCGAAGTTCTTATGTCTACGCCCTATGCGGTGTTTCTGTCGGACGGAACATCTGTGCCGGATGCGCTTGTGCGTGCGTTGGAAGCTGAATTTGCCTGGTTGCAAGACAGTCTTGATGATAATGATATTCTTGCATACATTGCCGCACGGTACGATGTGCTCCATTTGGCTCAGGCAATTATTGCGTACGCATCGAATGTTCCGCATATACAGTATGCGACTCATATAGGCACGCTGACCCATGAAATGCTGTATGCCATGGTCTTTACTCAAGAGTATGTGGCATCAAAGGAATCTCGGTTTTGGCTTGCGTGTGTACAAACCCAAAAGAAGGCTATTGCCGAACAAGTATGGAATATGCCGTTCCTCTTTGAGTCTATGCGGCGCGTATTGGAAGATCGACTCACCGCTCTTGCAAAAACACCTCTAACGCGTGCATTGGCGCAGCACGTACAAAGCCGACATGCTGCAGATAAGGCCTGGCAAAAGGGTGGTGTGCATGCGGATGTTGCGCACTATGAATCAGAATGGGATTCGCGGGCAATTGCACTTGTTCGAGAACTTCGTTTTGAGCCGGTTGGGTATGACCCCATAGTTGCGTATTGGATTACTAGGGAGATGGAAGTAAAAAAGACTGCCCGTATGTTTGCTGCTCTTACACATGCACGCGTATGAGTAGCGTAGTATCTCCCATCGCATATATTGGGCCAATGGGGGCTGGGCTTGGGTTCTCGCTCTCTGGTATGTTTGTGGAAGAGACCGATGACGCAACTCACGCTCTTGAGGTGGTGCGCAGATGGAAGACGGGGGGTGAGTACAAGATCATTTTTATGGACGAAGCGCTTGCGGAGCCGAACCTGGCAGCCATACGGTCTTTGAACGAAGATGCGCTGCCGGCAATTATGCTTCTTGCCAATCCTTCCCGCCCAACACATACGGCAGCGAATAACTTGCAACAGTTGATGATACGCGCAATCGGTTCAGACATCTTTGCTTCTTAATTAAACTTTTACCACTATGACAACAAAGAATATAACGGGGAAAATAGAAAAAGTTTCGGGGCCACTTGTTGTGGCCGGGGACATGAGAGGGGCAAATATTCAGGACGTTGTGCGCGTTGGACCCTCTGGACTCATTGGAGAGATTATTGAGCTTCATGGGGACACGGCTTCCGTTCAGGTGTACGAAGAAACGTCTGGATTGAAACCTGGCGACGTTGTTACTTCTACTGGTGCACCGTTATCGTTATTGCTTGGCCCAGGAATGCTGGGTGCGATTTATGATGGGATTCAGCGTCCGCTTGATGTAATTCAGGCGTCGCATGGTGCCTTTATTGCGCGTGGTGCAGAAGCACCGGCGCTTGATGAAGATAAGAAATGGCAGTTTACCGCGACTCGAGAAAAAGGATCAGAAGTTACAGGTGGCGATATTATCGGAACCGTACAAGAAGGCCCGCTTGTTCATAGTGTTATGGTGCCACCGCATGTTTCAGGAATACTTATATCTATTGCAAGTGGACAATATACAGTTCAAGACACGCTTGGTGAGGTGAAGACATCGTCCGGAACACATGCTCTGCGGTTGGCGCAGCGTTGGCCGATTCGAGTTCCGCGCCCCGTTCAGCGCAAATTGGTTCCTACTACGCCGCTTGTAACCGGACAGCGCGTTATTGATACATTTTTCCCGATTGCAAAAGGCGGAACGTCTGCAATTCCGGGGCCGTTCGGATCTGGTAAGTCGGTGGCGCAGCAGCAGTTGGCAAAATGGTCTGATGCAGATGTCATCGTATATATTGGATGCGGAGAGCGTGGAAATGAAATGACAGATGTTCTTCTTGAGTTTCCTGAACTTACCGATCCTAAAACAGGCGAGAGTTTAATGAAGCGCACTATCCTTATAGCCAACACTTCTAATATGCCGGTGGCTGCTCGAGAAGCGTCGGTGTATACAGGAATGACAATTGCAGAATATTTCCGTGATATGGGATATTCTGTTGCGTTAATGGCAGACTCAACGTCACGATGGGCAGAAGCGCTTCGAGAAATGTCTGGTAGGTTAGAGGAAATGCCGGGCGATGAAGGGTACCCTGCGTACCTAGGCTCTCGTACGGCGCAATTTTACGAACGTGCCGGTATTGCGGATGTGTTAGGTACTCCAGGCAGGCAAGGCTCGCTCACCGCAATTGGGGCGGTGTCTCCGCCTGGCGGAGACTTATCAGAACCTGTTACGCAAAACACGTTGAGCGTAGTAAAGGTGTTTTGGGGGCTAGAAGAACGTCTGGCATATAGGCGCCACTACCCGGCGATTAATTGGCTCACAAGCTATTCGCTCTATCTAGACCAACTGGCTTCGTATTTTGAAGAGCATGCAGGGCATCGTTGGAATACGCTTCGTGCAGAGGCGATGAGTATCTTGCAACAGGAAGCTGCACTTGATGAAATTGTGCGCCTCGTTGGTTTGGAAGCTCTCTCAAAACATGAGCAGTTGGTGCTACATATTGCGCGGATGATTCGGGAAGATTACTTGCAACAAAATGCATACGATGAAGTAGATACATTTACATCGTTGCATAAACAATACCGGATGTTGTCGCTCTTGCTGACGCTCTATACGAAGGCAGATTCACGCTTGCGCGAACAAGATTTTTCTATGCAGTCTTTCTTGGCTCTTTCCGTATTGCCTGAAATCTCGCGTTCCAAGTTTATTGCCGAGCATGATGTTGATACTGCGTTCGATGTGCTCCAGGCGTCTATTGATTCCGCAGTTGCGTCGCTTACCAGTCAATAACAACACATACCTATGCTTACAGAATATACAACAACAGCAGACGTAACTGGACCACTTCTTATCGTGGAGCATGTATCCGGTGTTGGATACGATGAGCTCGTAGAAGTTGAAATGGCAAGCGGAGAGAAGCGTCGTGGGAAGGTGCTTGAAGTACATAATGATCGCGCTGTTATCCAGATGTTTGAAGGAACATCTGGCATGAACGTTCCAGAAACTCGCATACGGTTTCAGGGCGATGTGCTCAAGCTTGCAGTATCAAATGATTTATTGGGGCGAACATTTTCCGGGTCCGGTGCGCCGCGTGATGGACAAGCTGAAATTATTCCTGATGAGATGCGCGATATTAACGGCTCTCCTATTAATCCCGCAGCGCGAGCATACCCGAATGATTTTATTCAAACAGGCATCTCTACCATTGATGGTATGAACACGCTTGTGTTAGGCCAAAAGCTCCCCATATTTTCCGGTTCCGGATTGCCTCACTCCAAACTCGCAGCACAAATTGCTCGGCAGGCGAGCGTTCCGTCATCGAAGCGGCAGGGTGGGATTGATTTTGCAATTGTGTTTGCGGCGATGGGAATTACGTTTGAAGAAGCAGAATTTTTTATCAACGATTTTACAACTCGTGGTGCAATGGAGCGTTCTGTTCTCTTTATTAACCTTGCTGATGACCCGGCGGTTGAACGTATCGCAACGCCTCGCATGGCATTAACTGCAGCAGAATATCTTGCGTATACAAAGCATATGCATGTGCTTGTGATTATGACGGATATGACAAAATATGCAGAAGCTCTGCGTGAAGTCAGCTCTGCGCGCAAAGAAGTTCCGGGGCGGCGCGGATATCCTGGTTACTTGTATTCTGATCTTGCAACGCTATATGAACGAGCGGGTAGAATTCAAGGAGAGCAGGGTTCTATTACCCAGCTTCCCATCTTATCGATGCCAGAAGATGATAAAACACATCCAATTCCAGATTTGACCGGATATATTACAGAGGGACAAATTGTGCTTGCGCGCGATTTGCATCAGCGAGGAATCTATCCGCCCGTTCAGGTGTTGGGATCGCTTTCGCGATTAATGCCAAAGGGCATCGGTGAAGGAAAAACGAGAGAAGACCATAGCGGCGTTGCTAATCAGTTATTTGCATCCTATGCTCGTGGACAAGAAGTGCGAGAGCTCGCGACAATTTTAGGAGAAGGGTCGTTAACCGATACGGACAAAAAGTATCTAGAATTTGTACAGCGTTTTGAAAAAGAATTTGTACAACAAGGGGTAGATGAAAATAGGACGATAGAGGATACGCTTGCAATAGGCTGGAGACTCCTCTCTATCTTGCCAAAGAACGAGCTTAAGCGAGTGAAGGTAGAGTATATAGAGAAATATGCGGATTAACCCAACACGCATGGAGCTGTTGCGCACTAAAAAGCGCACACAGCTCGCAACAAAAGGGCATAAGTTGCTCCGTGATAAGCGCGATGGACTCATGCGCGAGTTTTTGAGTATTGTGCGCGAAGCGAAGAGTTTACGAGCCCAAGTAGATGAGCTGCTTTTTGCGTCGCTCAAGCATTTTGTGCTTGCTCAGGCGTCTATGCTGCCTGAGGCCGTTGCCATAATACGTACGCTTACGCCATATGAAATATCTTTGGAAGTTTCCGAGCGCATTATTATGGGTGTGAAGGCTCCAAAGTTTACCGTTTCGTTAACTACAAAAGATGAGCAGCCGGGTGTATGGGAGACGTCTCGTGAGTTGGATGTTGCATTGGCGTCTTTTCAAAAACTTCTTCCGTTGCTTCTGCAATTAGCAACTATTGAGAAGACGGCAGAACTGTTGGCAAAAGAAATCGAGGTTACTCGTAGGCGTGTGAATGCCCTTGAGTATGTATTACTGCCTCAGCTCAAAAGCGTTATAAAATATATTCGTATGAAATTAGACGAACAAGAGCGCGCCGCAATTATGACCGTCATGAATGTGAAGCGGAATTTGCAGAAAGGGTAGTAAAACTCAAACGCTGGAAGCAGAGATAATGTCATTACCCAACTTGATTGGGTAATCCACGTTGTTCGGTGGGTTGTCACTCCTTCCCTCGAAGCATCCGCTCTACGTCACGCTTGATATCCTGTTCTTTTTCCTTCTCTTTTTTGTGATACTCTTTTTTACCTTTTGCCAGAGCGATTTCAACTTTAATCACAGAACGTTTCGGATATACGCGAACGGGCACTACGGTGAACCCTTGTTCGGATATTTTGCCGATTAAATATTTTAACTGAGCTGCTGTTAGTAGTAGTCTGCGGGAACGTGTAGGGTCGTACGATGCAGGGCTATTAGCTACTTGCCACGGGGGAATATTGGCGTTTGTAAGGTACGCGCTGCCATTGTGGATAGTGACAAACGCTCCGCGGAGGCTCATGTGCCCTGATCTGACTGACTTTACCTCAACTCCGAGCAGTTCAATACCCGCCTCGAACGTTTCTAGTAGCTCGAAGTCAAAGCCTGCTCGTTTGTTGTATGCGTAATCTTTCATGGTTTTATCGTAGCCGTTTCCTTGCTACTTGACAATAGTATGCATTTCGGTATACTATTTCATGCTGATTGTGCTTCCTGTTCGTTTGATCTCAAGTATTCAAAAACCTCGTTTCAAGGAGCTTCGCCGTGGCAGAATTCAGACCCGCACTATTCAAGGTTGGACTCTTTGCTGTAATTGGTCGCATTATTAACCAGAACAGCGTTGGGATTCTCGTGAACGTGAGGACGGATCAGGAAAAACAGCGAAAACTTGCTGAGCTTCCCGATGACTGGGAGGGCGTCATTGTTGACTTGCCCGGAGGAACATTCCAGATGGGTGATGACACGTTCCAGACGTGTCTCGCGCGAGAAATTCGAGAAGAGACTGGAGGATGCGAACCAGGGTTTTTTGCCAGTATTCTCGGACCTTTCCCGATGATTAAGGCCGATACCGGAACGGCGGACAAGCCACATGATCTCGCATTCGTTGCAGCGTGCGAAATCACCGGCGAACCCATTCCGACCCCCGAAGCATCGGAGCATCGCTGGGTGACGTGGAAGCAGCTTCAAGAAGAAACTGAATTCCGGCTCCCGGGGAAGCTTGGGAAAAACGGGAGAATGGCAAAGATGATTGAGGCTGCAATGCCCCTCTTCGCCGCCCAGTAGCTATTCGTCGTTTCGTTATCAAGAGCACGCCTCGGAATTTTCCGAGAAACGGCTCTTTTTTCTTGCAAAATATCGGAAATTATAGTATGAACAAGAAGCGATAGTTCTTCCAGTACCTTACTCAAATAGGAGAAGCTGGCATGTCGACGAAAGACACGTTTCGTGACTGCATGAATCTTGGTCGTGCTGCATTGGTTGCAGAAAGTACCAAGGAGATTGAATCTGCAATTGCCATTGTTACGCAGACGCTTCGTTCTCGACAAGTTGTTGGGCAACGAGCAACAAGCTTGCGAGGAATGAGGCGTTCGCTCGAACAAGCTTTGATTGCTGCAATACGGATAGAGCCCGATCGAATTTTTGCCGAAATTATGGAATATCTTGATCGCGTTCAGTCTATTGCAGCGTATAAAAGCAAGGTTAATGAGAGACGCATTCTGCGCATGCAAAGATATCTTGATTGTGTCGATGATCTATTGAGACGGTTTGGAGCATTGCAGCTCACGTTTGATCAACTTGAGCTCCTGCGCCCCAAAATTCAGAATGTTGAAAGCACCAAAGCTTTGGCAATCAGATCGTTGAGTATTTTGCAGAGAAGATTCAGTCGTGAACGCAGGATTGGGGCGTAGCCTAATAATTCTTTTTACCAGGAGAAGTTCACATGACAGCCAAGCAGGTCTTTCTTGGGTACAAGAGCTTGTTCCGATGCGCATTGCGCACAGATAGTTTGCCACAAATGTGCGCAGCTACTGACAGGCTTCGACAAGCGCTACGCTCAAAGACCGTTCGTGGGCAACGGGCTCGCAGGTTGCGGGCCATGGCACGAGCCCTTGAGCAAAAACTTTCACCTGTTGTATGATGCGAGCAGTAATTTGTGTGCTCGAGAGTTCTTTTCCTTTTTGGGAGGCAACATGGATTGTTGTAGTGATGGTGATGACGAAGCAGCGGATTCTCTGATGCTCGTTGGACACTCGGGAGAGCTTCTCTCTGATCTGAAGTTCGGTATGAACGATGATTATTTGGGAGATGATGACCCTGATGTCTGGCTGCGCGAATCTGCTCAATCGGACTGTCCGTACGAGATTCCTGAGTTTCAGAGCGGAAAATGGTACAGGTTTTCACCCAGGCATGTATCTGCGTATCCTGCTGGGCCTCGAACGTTTTTGTCAGTTGCTATTCAAGGCACTGTCACAACTGAAGTGTTGGTAGGCTTCGCAAAGTTCGTTGGTACGCTGGATCTATGCAAATGGTTCCCGTCTAGCTTTGCAAAAGGTGTTGGGACTTTCATTGAAGGCGTTGAGGGAGTTTGTGATCCTGAGGATATTTGTATCTTTGCGGGATTGCCACCTGAACATGAGCGGATCTCCGGGGCGCTTTGGATTGCATTCGCACTTCACAAGTCTGATGTAAGCGACTTCATGCTTGATCAGGCTCGATAGCGCTCAATCGATTCCGTTTTATTTTTTGCCGCTGAAGCCACATTGCTTCAGCGGTTTTTTTGTGGTATCTAGGGAAGGGGGGTTTTGGTTTTGTTCGTTTCATTTCACATAATGCAGCACCTTTGCTGGAAAGGTTGATAGCACCATGAACAGTGAACGAGGTTCTGTGTTTACGATTCTCCGGCGAAGAGATGGGAAGTTTCTTTTTCAGTTCCGAGATAGTAATGTTCTCGCGGGCACTCTTCAGCTATCTTTCTTTGGGGGTGGAATTGATGCTACGGATGCGGATGCTCTTGCTGCAGCAAAACGTCATGCAGAGCGCGAACTCCATCTTCAGCTACTCAATGGCGACGCCAGGCTTGTTGCAGAGATTGTTCATCCTATGCGAGCGACGCCGTTACATATTTGCTCGGCAAAGAGTAAGATTTTGGACGGCAGGTTTATGGTTCGTGAGGGTGCGGGTGCCGTATTCTTGTCTGCTGATGAAATTAAGCTTCTGCTCAATCGTCAGGATTGGCTAACTCCCGCCACTACTTTGGTTGTAACCAAGATTTTGAGTGGGGAGATCCTTCTTGATTGATTGTTCATTTTCGCCTTCGTACTACCTCGTGTAGTCCGAAGGCTTCTTTTTTGCAGCAAAAAACTAAATGCCGTAGTATGATACGGCTATGGTTAATTTACGTTCTGCTATCCAAAAGGACATTGAGGCTGGTATTTTAGCTGCTCGAGAGGCAAGCAAGTTGACTATTGGTGACGATGCGCCAATTGTAGTAGTGAAACGTACGGAAAATATGGAACACGGGCACTATGCCAGTTCTATAGCCCTTCGACTCGCTCCGCTCGCTCAGGGTAAAGTTTCGCCTTTAGAAATTGCAGACATTATTGCCACGCACATGCCGAAGCGGGAGTATCTGGAAAAGATAGAAGTTGCCGCACCCGGGTTTTTAAATATTACGGTTAGTCGCGAATACCTCGCGTCTCGTTTAGATGATCTGCCACGTGAAGATTTGTGCAGCGCCTGCAATGTTGGTGAAGGGAAAAGTATTAATATGGAGTTTATTTCTGCAAACCCTACGGGCCCACTTACACTTGGCAATGCACGCCCTGCATTTTCTGCAGATACGCTCGCCAATGTTCTTACGTGCGCTGGGTATAACGTTACTCGCGAATACTATATTAATGATGGCGGAGAACAGATTGGCCGGTTAGGTGAATCTGTGCTGCGAAGAATCCTTCAACAAGAAGGACACAGTATTGATTTTCCTGAAGATTTGTACCAGGGAGAATACATTATGGAGATGGGTAAAATAATCGCAGAGCGGTATAGGGAAGAGGACGGGAAAATATGTACAGTAGCGGATTTGGATAATGAACAGCTGCGTTCTGCTCTAAGCCGTGAGGCAATGCAGATGTGCTTAGGTGCCATTAAAAAAACAATATCAGAAGACTTGAAGATATCGTTTGATGTGTGGAGTTCTGAACAGGCTGTAAAAGATAGCGGTGAAATTGAAAAAGTACTTACAAGGCTTCGTGAGAAAAACCTGATGTATGTGAAAGACGGCGCAGAATTTTTGAAGACGACTGAATTTGGTGATGATCAGGATAGGGTGATGGTAAAGAAAAACGGCGCGTATGCGTATATTGCGCCCGACGTTGCGTATCACCAAAATAAGTTCGACAGAGAATTTGATTTGATCTTTACGTTTATGGGTGCTGATCACCAAGGGCATGCACCGAAGCTTACATCGGCGCTCAAAGCGCTTGGAAACGATACTGAAAAATTGCGCATGATGATTGTACAGTTTCTTGCGGTAACGCGTGGCGGTACAACGGTGTCGCTCTCGAAGCGCAAAGGAAATATCTATTCACTCAAAGATTTAATTGAAGAGATTGGGTATGACGCAGCGCGGTACTTCTTGGTGTCGCATGCGTTATCTTCCCATATGACGCTCGACTTAGATATTGCGAAAGAAAAGAGTGAACGGAACCCAGTATATTACGTACAGTATGCATATGTTCGCTTGCAATCTATTATCCGCAAGGCAAAAGTGCAAGGCATTTTGCCGCCAGGTGATTTACCTGCCGAGCTAACGTCGCAAGTTGTGATTGATAATGAAGCAGAAACCGCTCTTGCGCTTGAACTGTTTCGATTTCCGGAAGTGATGGAGGATATTGCAACCTCATTTGCGGTACATCAATTGCCTGTGTATGCGTATGATATTTCTCGTGCAATCACGACGTTTTATCACGAAGCTCCTATAATGTCTGAGACAGATCCTGTGCTTCAAAAAAGCCGTCTTCAGATTGCTATTGCGGCACATAACGTACTTGGCCGCGTACTCGATCTCCTTGGTATTAGTAAGCCGGATATAATGTGAATATGATTATTGATCCAATGGTTTTTACAACTGTCGGCGATGTGTTTCTTAATCTCTCTGCGGGATGGTTTGGAGCTGCGGTTATTATTCCAGCTATACAGCCTCGCGGTGTGAAGTCAAATATTCGGTATCGTTTGTTTGATATATTATTCGGGTTTATTGCACTGGTAATTGGCTACAAGTTTCGTATACTAGGGTTATGAATACTCAACAAGAAAAAGATGTGTGGGGAGAGGCTAATGTGCGGGCAGGGATTGCGTTTAGTATTGGTGTTATTGCGCTTTTACTTACCTATATCGTATTTTTTAAATAAGAAATTTTGAGATATGAAAATAGATCTTGATAAAAACGTATGGGGAGATGTAAATGGGCGGATGGTATTTGCGTTAGTTCTTGCTGTGTTTACGCTATTTCTCACCTATATTGCATTTTATACGTAGCATCGGAAAAGGCGTGGTTTTGCCTATCCTGGCCAGCTGGTTTATGCTTAGGGTATGCGAATAGGTATTGATGCACACATCTTAGTAAAAGAACATAAGCGGTATGACCGACGTATTGCTCAATATACCGAAGATTTGATTTTGAACCTGATTGAATCCGATCCCAATAAAGAACACACATGGGTGCTCTTCTTCGACAGTCGCACCAAGAACACGAAGAAGTTTGAACGTGAGAATGTGGAAGTAAAACATTTTCCGTTTGTACATTACCGTCAGTATTTGCCCGTTGTATATTCCCATATGTTAATCTCTTCCTTCTTAACTGCTGCGCGGTTGGATGTCTTTCACTCTCCGGAAGGGCTGATCCCATTCATGTACCCTGGAAAGATTATTACGACATTCCATTACGTTCCCAAGGGAGAGAGCGAAAGTAACGTGTTTGTTCGCACATTTATGTTGGGCGCGCGCGTTGCATTTGCACAATTGCTGAAGCGCGCAAAGCGGATCATTGTTGGAAGCCGTTCTGATAAAACATTGTTGGAGAAAAAGCATGGATACCCTGCAGCGAAGGCTGTATTAATGGAAGAAGATGACTTAAACCAAGTTGATTGGGGCAAGCGTGTAAAGGAACTCAAGAAACTGTACGCTGAAGTTGGTGGAAAAAGATAACAATGATGCCCTGTGCATAACAGGGGGGGGGTAAATTAGGGTATACTGTACTCATGATTTCCAGACCTTTTGTGAAGATTTTTGGTGCTTGTTTATTTTTTTCACTTATTTTAATAGGTATTACGATATCGAATACCGAATTCGTTGAAAATAGTCAGCAGAGCCCTACTCGAGATATTGGCCTTTTAGACCCCGTAGAATTTAACCTTCCTGCAACTGCAAAAGAAATCCCCGAGAAGCGCACAGAGACATCGGCAACGTTTGAGATTTCACCTGGGAAGTTTGCGGCGGTTTCAAGTGGAAGGTCGTTGCTTACTCAGGAAGATACTCATCCATTTGGTTTTTTTGCCCGACTCATTCCTTCAGCTCTCGCGCTGAATGCCGGACCGAGTAGTCCGGGGACGATTACGGATATAACGTATCAGACAAATTGGACTCATTGTAGTGGGATATATACTTGGACGAGCCCAAGTAGTGCTGCTGGAAGCGACAATACATATGCTACACGGTCCGTAACTAATGGGACTTTTACGAGTGCATGCTTAAAGGCAACAAATTTTGGATTTTCTATTCCGGATGGTGCTACTATTGATGGTGTAGAAGTTGGGATCGAGCGGAGCAGTACCAAGTCTTCCGGTACAGAATACACACGTGACGTCTCGACATACCTTGTAAAGGGTGGTGTTCCCTCTGGTGATAATAAGGGTGATACTGCAACCAATTGGCCTACCACAGAGGCATCGGCTACATATGGAGGGGCTGCGGATATGTGGGGTACTACGCTTACTCCGGCCAATGTTAATGCGACAGACTTTGGTGCAACCTTGAATGTAGATACGAAAGCTGTTGGAGCCTGATATGTATATACGCTTATTGTTTTTCCTTGGTTTATTTGGTGCTGCTGTGCCTAGTCTTGCTTTTGCTGGAACTGTTTCGTCAGTCGATAATTTTACCATCACGGTGTATTACACCGCTGGTGATTCCACCGCGCCAACAGTGTCAACATTAAGCCCAACAGACAACGCCACCGCAGTAGCAACATCGTCTAACCTCGTCATAACCTTTGACGAAGCAGTAGACGTAGAAACAGGAAACATCACTATTAAAAAAACATCAGATGATTCTACCGTAGAAGCAATAGACGTAACAGGAGGGCTCGTCACTGGAACAGGTACAGATACCATCACCGTTAACCCCACGGCAGACTTAGACGAAGAAACAGAATATTACGTATTAATAGACGCGACAGCATTCGATGACACTTCAAGCAACTCCTACGCTGGTATCTCTTCCACCACTGCGTGGAGCTTTACCACGGCGGATGAGACGGCGCCTACTATTACCAACGTCTCTTCCGACAAAGCAAATAGCTCATATACTACAGGGGAAGTCATCGACATTGATGTAACCTTTTCAGAAGCTGTTACATCAACCGGAAACGTCACCGTCACACTAGAAACAGGGGATACTGACAGAACATGTACGTTCACCGTAAGTAGTAGCACTACCGGAACATGTAACTACACCGTAGAAGCAGGAGACACAACCTCTGATCTTACCGTTTCTACTATCTCAGGAACTATCGATGATGCTTCCAGTAATGCCATGAGCAACTTCGTTCCTACTACTAACCTTGCTGCGAACAAAGCGCTTGTTATTGACACCACCGCTCCAGATGCGCCCACAGCTACCCCTACAGGCGCAACGTTTACATCTACTCAATCTGTCACTCTCACCTCTTCTGGAAACACTATCTACTACACAATTGACGGAACAACGCCCACAACAGGAAGTACAACCTATTCTGCCGCCATTACCGTAGCCGCAACTACTACTATTAAGGCAATAGCCGTAGATACGGTAGGAAATGAAAGTTCTGTGATGTCAGAAAGCTATGTCATCTCCATCGCAAGTACTTCAAGTAGCAGTTCCTCCTCCTCAGGCTCATCTTCCGGCACAACCGCAACTCAATCAAGCATCTCCCTAGACCAAGCAACGATCAACAAGAAAACAAAGAAATCAGAAATATCCACCAGAACAAACAGTGTATTCAAATTCTCTTCTAAAATCCCCGATGCTGACCAAGTAAAAGTAGTAACACTGAAGATATTTGGAAAAACATACAAAGTAGCACTTAAGCAAGACGGAACGTTTACTCTCCCGCTCATGACAATCGCAACACCGGGCAAGTACACCTACAAACTCAATGCAGACTACGGTTCTTTTAACCTCAATTCAACAGGTACTATCATCGTAGAAAAGCCAAAACCCGCAAGAACACTCACGCCTTCAATTAATCACCTCTTCAGACTTGCAAACGATAGAAACCCATCTTTTTCTGAATGGCTCTACTGGGCAACGAGAATACTCAAAGGTGACAAGAAGACACTGCCTGAACTGTTCGGTGCGATGCAGTGGCAGGCTGCCCAGCGGTGATGGATCTGTTAGTAATGAGCAGCAAGTATGTGCCGGAATCCATCTGAGGATGCAAGGAAGCGACTGCGAGCCAAGGTAAAGAAAGTTTCGAATATTTAATAGGTGAAGTGATGACAATATGAAGTATTCTGTATAGTATGGTTTTATGGCGGATATACTAGCAAACCATGAAATGAAAGAAGTACCGTCATACGTGAATAGCGACGAATTAGAGCGTGGGCTGCTTTCGTATTGGGAAGAGAATAAAATATTTGAAAAATCTTTAGAACAGAATAAAGATAAAGAACAATTTACGTTTTATGATGGGCCCCCGTATGCAACGGGTAAGCCGCACTATGGGCATGTGCTACAGTCTGCAATTAAGGATACTGTTCTGAGGTATAAGACCATGCAGGGGTATTATGTGCCGCGTAGAAACGGTTGGGATACGCATGGATTACCTATTGAAAACATTGTTGAAAAAGAACTTGGTATTAGAACAAAAAAAGAGATTGAAGACGACATTGAAGGATTTACGAAAAAATGCAGAGAAGTGGTATATCGCTATGTAGATGAATTCCGCTCAACGTTACAACGTATGGGGCGTTGGGCAGATTACGGGAACGAGTATTCTACATTAGATAGAAGTTACATGGACGCGGAGTGGGGAGTCTTCAAGCAGCTATGGGACAAGGATTTAATCTACAAATCGTTCCGTTCAACTCCGTTCTGTATTCGCTGCTCTACGCCGCTGTCGAATTTTGAAGTTGGCATGGCGTATAAAGATGTGAAAGATATGAGTGTGTACGTGAGCCTTCAGGCTCACCCCGAGCAGAGTCGAGGGGTTAGTCCTGCCCTTCGACAAGCTCAGGGCAAATCAGAAGCAAGGCTTCTGATTTGGACCACAACGCCCTGGACTCTACCTGGTAATGTTGCGGTGGCATATAATCCGGAGCTGGAATATGTAGTTGTGAAAAAAGATGACGTTGAATACATCTTGGCAAAAGACAGGGTAAAATCTGTGCTTGGAGATGATGCAGAAATTATTCGGGAGTTACCAGTAGAAGAGCTCTCTTCATATGTATACGACCCAATATATGGATCGAGCTTAACGGATGAAGAAAAGGCAAAATCGTTTAGGCTTGTTCTGAGCGATCATGTAACGGCGGAAGATGGTACGGGCTTAGTCCATATGGCGCCGGCATTTGGTGAGGCAGATCATGAAGTTGCGAAGAAAACGGGATTGCCGATTTTACGCACGGTGGATGTGTTGGGAAATTTTTTACCGGAAGTACCTAATTGGGCTGGGGCAAATATTTTTGATTCACAAAAAGCTATTATTAAAGATTTGCGAGAGCGGGGAATACTTTTTAAACAAGAACTCATTGAGCATAGCTATCCGTTCTGCTGGCGGTGCGACACCCCCCTTATTTACTACGCAATTGATTCTTGGTTCGTAAAAATCTCTGCAATTAAGGACAGCATGCTGAAAGCAAATGAGCAGATCCATTGGGTGCCAGAGCACGTGAAAGAAGGCCGCTTTGGAAAGGGTATAGAGTCTGCACCTGATTGGGCAATTTCGCGTAATCGGTTCTGGAGTGTTCCGATGCCAATCTGGGAATGTGATGCATGTGAAGAGCGGGTGTGTATTAGCGGAGTTGCAGACTTACAAAAACAATCTGGTGCAAGCGATGCACAGGTTGAAGATATCCATCGGCCATACGTGGATCGGATTACGTGGGTTCACGAATGCTGCGCGCCTAACCCCCTCCAGCTCCCCCTTCGTAAGGGGGAGAGTACGCCGCCGATTCCCCTCCTTACGAAGGAGGGGGTAGGGGAGGTTAGTAGTAGTGGAGTATTTCGAAGAATTCCAGAGGTCTTGGATGTTTGGTTCGATTCTGGAAGCATGCCGTATGCAAGCGGACAAACATCATTTCCCGCCGACTTTATTGTAGAGAGTATTGAAATGACGCGTGCATGGTTTTACGTACTACACGTACTTGGGGCTGCGCTCAATGGCACGCCGGCGTTTAAAAACGCAATTGCATCCGGCCTCATTTTTGCAGAAGACGGCCAAAAGCTTTCTAAGAAACTGAAAAACTATCCTGATATAGAGCCAGTGCTTGAGAAATATGGCGCTGATGTACTTCGATTATATCTGCTTTCTAGTGCAACACTTGGTGAGCCATATCGCTTTTCGGAAAAAGATATGCGACATACGCAACGGAATGTCTACATGACGCTATGGAATGTATACAGCATGTACACGCGCTATGCGAAAGTTCACGCGTACTCTCCCCCTGCCCGAGGGGGAGCTGGAGGGGGTGGGAGTGCGTCGAGCAATAGACTTGATATGTGGATCCTTGCTCGTACGAATCAGCTTACGCAAGAAGTTACGACACAGACTGATGCATATCGCATTGATACTGCCGCACGGCTCTTTGTCGACTACGTTGATGACTTGAGTAATTGGTATGTGCGCAGATCACGCGGACGGTTGCAGCATCCTGAAAGTGATACAGAGCGAGATGAAGTATTTGGAACCCTATACGCTGTTCTGGTAACAGTGAGTAAGCTGCTTGCGCCATTTATGCCGTTTGTGTCTGAAGAAATATACAGGAATCTTACGAGTGAGCAGTCGGTGCATTTGGTAGATTTTCCGGAAGCACAAGAATTTGATGCCAAGATAATTACGGACATGCAATCGGTGCGAAATGCGGTTTCTGAAGGGTTGGCATTGCGAGCGAAAGCAAAGCTGAAAGTACGTCAGCCGCTTGCAAAACTTACGATTCCAAAAGGCGAATATACTGACGAGGATCTTTTAATGATTGCAGATGAGGTAAATGTAAAGCAGGTAGTGCAGGGTGACAGCTTTGATCTTGATATAGCGATGACGAGCGAATTAAAAGCAGAAGGCATTGCGCGGGATATTATTCGCTTTGGGCAAGTGCTGCGTAAAGAGGCGGGGTATGCGCTCGATGATCGAATTACTTTTGGTATATCTACAGAGAATACTGAAATACAAAAAGCATTGAATACTCATAGCGCATTAATTTCTGAAGCACTCCAGTCAGATTCTCTGACCGATGCTTTAGACAGTCCTGATGCGAGTGAAGAAGTAAAGGTTGACGGAGAAGCAGTTACGATCGCAGTAAGGAAAGCGTAGTCGCGATTTCCTCCCCTCAACGGCACCACCCCCTCTCGCTCCCCCTTATATAAGGGGGAGAAATCCCGTATACTTATAGAAACATGCCTTTATCTACAAAAGTCCGTGCGCTTGTTATTTCCCGTAAGAAGATTGGGGAAGCTGACAGGTTGGTGACATTTTTTACAAAAGAGCATGGTCTTGTTAGGGCGATCGCAAAAGGCGTGCGTAAGATTCCGTCATCTCGAGGTGGGCACTTAGAGCTGTTCACAAGCGTGCACGTGCTGCTGCACGAGAGTAAGGCTGGATCATATGTTGGTGCTGTAGAAACAGAAGAATATTTTCAAGCGTTGCACGCAGACTCTGATGCGCTTGATCGTGCAAAGCGCGCCGTATATGCGCTGCTCAAGTTGTTTGATGTGAATCAACAGTTGCCAGAAGTATTTGATGCGTTTACGTATGCATGGCAACAATTTCCTACGTTATCACCTGAAAAGCGACGGTTACTGGAATCGTCTCTCCATTTACGGATGATGCAATTTGCTGGACTCATGCCTGAGCTACATGCGTGCGCGGAGTGTGGATCGCAGCGCCCTGCAGACACCGTGATATTGTCTCCAAAAGACGGCTGGTGGAAGTGTCTTCTTTGCCATCCGCTACTCCCCGTATCTTCGCACTCCCTATCTGCTCGCCAATTTGCGATTTTGAAATACATTGCTGCCAAGCCTTCTGACGCGTCAAGAATTGCAGCCCAGGAGCAAGAGGCTATTCCCGTAGAGCGAGCAGTGCATCTGCTCATGGCGCACGCTGTGGTACAATCGTAAGATGGCGGAGGATGAAATAAAGAAGATAGAAGAGGATGGCATTTCAATGCTTACGCGGGACCTGTATGCGCGCGATGAATCGGATGAGATGAAGAAGCGCACGAAAGATCTTCTTACTCCCAAACAACCAATCGTTCGTCCTGAGGCTATTGCATCTAAAAAGCCTGGCCTCATTAATATTATGGATGCTCGTGCACGCAGGCGTCGGGCTATTATTTTGTGGGGCTGTGTGGCACTAGGGGCACTCCTTATCTTTGGCGGCGGTGTATGGCTGACATTGTGGTACCGCAGTACCAATCAGGTGAACGCAACACATATTAATCTGGCAATCAATTCCCCTGCGCACCTTACTGCAGGTGGTGTTATACAATATTCCGTAGCTGTGCAGAACACGAGCAATGTGGACTGGACTGCAGCAGATGTGCTATTCACCCCTCCTACGGGTTTTGTGTTTCAAGAATCAACTCCTGTAGGGCAAGTGAGCCAACAGAATATCTCGGCATCGCTCGGAAGCCTTGCCGCTAACGAAACTAAAACGTTCTCCGTATCTGGCCGCTTAATCGGTGAAGAAGGTGAAACTGCGCTCGCTCGGGCAGAAGTGTCTATTAGCCCTATTAATTATCAAAAAGAAAGAATCACAGCCTCTCAAACGGCAACTACTATTATTGGTGCATTGCCGCTCGATATTTCTATTGAAGCTGCAAAGAGTGCTGCTGTGGGCGAGCGTATTGCAGCTATTATTCACGTTCGAAATCTCAGCGATATTCCTATTGAAGGTGCTGCCTTAAAGCTATCTCCGCCCGCAGGCATGCAGCTTGCAGTGGAAGACAGTGGGTTTAGTCCCGATTTTTCCGTTATTGATTCGTTTTGGAAATTGCCGACGTTAAAGCCGTTGGATGAAATTGTTCGGTACAGCGTGCTCTATGTGAACGGTGCTTCAGGCGATCGGCGCGAGCTTGGAATATCTATTATTCAACAGCAAAAAGATCGCGTGTTTACGCTGCGAGATATTTCACACGTTGTTGCGGTTACGTCTTCTCAGCTTACGGTAGGCCAGACGTTTAATAAGGATGTGAGTAGTAAGCTCATTGTTGCTGCGGGGCAGCGTATAGATGGCGCGGTGCAATACAAGAACACCGGATCTACAGGGCTCACAGATGCGATAGTAAAGGTAAAATTTGAAGGAACTGGATTAGACCCCGCAACTATAAAATTAACGTCAGGTGCATACGACCCTACCACGAGTACGATAACGTGGACGGCGGCGTCGCTCCCAGCGCTCAAAAATGTTCTGCCCGGTTCTGGTGGGGAAATTCCATATTCTTTTACCATATTGCCGTATGATAAGTTCCCGCTGCAGCCGAATGGCAAGAACCAGCAACTCATCGCGACTGCATCGCTTGATAGTCCAGATTTGCCAACGCCAACAGGGCAAGCTAGGCAAGTAATATCCGACCGGTTCTTGCTGCCTGTGCAAACGGGAATCTTGCTAGGAGTTGATGCTTTTTATGACGATGGGAGATTGGGTATTACCAGCACAGGCCCACTTCCTCCTAAAGTTGGGGAGCAAACAACATACACACTACGAACGCGTATCGGCTCAACGTTGAACGATGTTGAAAGCATGAAGATTGTAATCGTTCTTCCTGATGGCGTTGCGTATACCAATAAGATGTATAAGACGATAGGAGAAGCAGATTTTAACGATCGAACAAATACCATGACGTGGACCATGCCGTTAATGGAAGGGCTCACGGGCCGCGCAACGCCACCGCAAGAACTTGATATGCAGATTGCAATCACGCCCGGAGAGAATGTGCGTGGCCAAGAAGTTCGCCTTATGCAGAGCATTAAAGCAACGGGAACTGATTCGTTTACAGATGGCGTTGTGGAAGCAACTATTACGGAATATCCGACAACTAGAGGTGCATCGCAGCTCAATGGAGAAGTGGAGTAGGTTGAGTGTAATTTCCTCCCCTCATATGAGGGGAGGCGAAGTGGGGTCGAACGCGACGGCACCACCCCCTCTCGCCTGCCTGCCGGACAGGCAGGCTCCCCCTTGTATAAGGGGGAGAAATATGCGAGGTTAGCTCTAGTATGTTTAGTTTTATCGTAAAAAAGAAATTACATCAGGCGAGATTGTCTGAACTTACAACGCCGCACGGCACTATTCCCGGGCCATTCTTTCAATTTGTTGCAACGCAGGGCGCAATTCGCGGCCAGGTCATGAGTGAAGATATGGAAGCGCTTGGAGCGGATATTATGCTTGCAAATACATATCACCTGCATTTGAGGCCCGGGGAAGATCGAGTGGCTGCGGCCGGAGGCTTGCATGGCTTTATGCATTGGGATAAGCCGATGACGACGGATTCAGGAGGGTATCAAGTATTCAGTTTGGGGGATCATGTAAAAGTGGATGCTGATGGGGTTACGTTCCGAAGTCCGCTCGATGGATCAACTCATCGGTTTACTCCGGAGAATGTAATAGAAATTGAAGCCAAGCTAGGCCCGGATATTATTATGCCACTTGATGTGTGCACACCGTTTTCTGCCTCAAAAGAAGAAGTAGAAAAGGCGATTGAGCTATCTACGCAGTGGGCAAAACGATGTAAGCAGAAACAGGAAGAATTGCAAAGCCCGCAGGCACTCTATGGCATAGTTCAGGGTGGCCTGTATCCGGATTTGCGTGAAAAAGCCGCAAAACTGTTACGAGATATTGGTTTTTTTGGATATAGTATTGGCGGTGAGCTGCAAGAAAAGGGAGAGAAAGAAATTAAAAAAATAGTTGGTAGTACAGTGTTGCATCTTCCGGAAGATGCGCCTCGATATTTAATGGGGTACGGAAAACCGGAAGATATTGTGGAAGCGGTACGATTGGGAGTAGACCAATTTGATTGCGTGCTGCCGATACGTAATGCACGCCATGGTCAGATATTTTCAGATTTGAATGTGGAAGAATTAACTCGGTGCCTTACCGAACCTGATTATATAATAGATCCGAAAAAGCTATATACGCTTATCGATATTACGAAAGCACAGTTTGCCGACGACCAAGCGCCAATTGGTCCGGTAAATGCGGTAATGCAAAAACCGTATACGCGAAGTTATGTGCATCACTTAATGCGTGCCGAAGCGCCATCTGGTATGCGATTGGCAGTACTTACGAACATTGCGTTTTATGTTGGGTTAATGAAAGAGATCCGAGGGGTTATTGAGAAAGAGGGAGTATAGAAAAAGACCATCGTGAAGTTCACGATGGTCTTTGGGCTAAAGGTGCGTTGCGCAGGTAACGTTACCGGCGCGTCTTGGCATGTTGGTTGCGCGACATGCCCTGAACTTCACTCTGCTTGGTCTTACAGAAGTCGTTGTACGCCTCCTGTGATCCAAGAATCGAGATGAGCGACAACTGCAACCGTCGATCCGTAATTTGAGTCATAACTGTCCGTGCAGCTCCCAGATTTTGGTTCTGCACGTTTGCTCGGAGCCTACCCAGCAAATCCTTTGCTCGAACGAGGTCTTTTCGATCCACGTTGCCAGCGAGCGCATCTCGCACTTGTTGCTCTTCCGCAGCTAGCTGTGCCGCGGCAGCTTGCAGGTGCCCTTGTCGCTCTTCTTCCTCGAGCTGTTCGAGCTTGGAGTTTGCGGCGCTCCACTTCGGTTCGAAGTCCGCAATCATCTCGGTCAGTGGCTTTTTCGCGACTCGCTCAATTGCCTCCTTGGTGTATGGCTTGGCATTGCGAAGCTGACGTTCCAGCCAAGACAGTTCTTCCCAGATCGTTCTGCGAGCCAGTCGCAGATTCTTGATTTCCAGCTCTTGCCGAGCGTTCTCGAACCCGACGTGGATTTCCTCAAGCAACATTCGCGCCTGTGTGTCGTTGAGATCCGCCATCTTCTGGTTGATATTGCGGATGAGTTCAAAAAGCTTTTCTCGTGCCGGATCTGATCCGACGATGTCACGCTTGGCCTTTACCAAGCGTCGTCGAGCTGCCACGAGATTCTGGATGAACCCGGAATCAATGGCGCTTTGCGCGATTGCTTCGAAATATTCGCAGTTCGTTCCATTTTGCAATAGCTCTGCCATAATTCTGTTCTCCTCAATCTAGTAGGAAGATAACAAACCCCGATATGGCATACCGGGTGAAAAGGGCCTACAACGGCACTTTTCGACTGATTTAGGTTGGCAAAAGGCCATTCAGCACTATCGTAACTTTCTATTATATACCTAAAAGTAGTAACTTGTCCATAGCTAGATTTTGGACCCTAGTATACTTGTTTGTATGGGGTTATTTTCTTTCTTTTTGGGGGGTGCGAAAAAAGATAATACGGAGCGCATGCAGCAAGCTGCTCGCGGTCAATCTGTCGTAGGGAATGTATTGGGTGGTAGTCCGTATATGCGGGAATGGCGGAAGCAGAATCAGGAGATAGGTAAACAGCATAGAGAACAGGAAAAATCTCTTCGCAAGCAATGGAGGCTGCAAGATAAGCGCATGGAGCATGAATTAGGGAAGGCAGAACGGAAGTACGGCGAAGATTTTGCAAATCGCAAACGAAAGGAAATCCAGCGTGAGCGTGATAGGGCGCTTGAGGATATGGAGAAAGAGCGAAATCAGCAAACTCGCAATATTGCGCCGACGATTAAACAGTATAGATAAGCTTCGTCGCTCCCTTCTCCCGTTCTGGGAGAAGGTTAGCTCCGCCTTTGTGCGGAGCGCGGATGAGGGGAAATTAGTTGCAACTACGGCCCCTCACCCTAACCCTCTCCCCGTCAGGGGAGAGGGGAACGCTACGGTTGGCATGACAATTACTATCTTCTGTTATAGTCTTTAGTTTATGGCTGACGTATCTATGGACACAATCGTAAACCTGGCAAAGCGCAGGGGCTTTATTTTCCCTGGCTCTGAAATTTATGGCGGGCTTGCTAATAGCTGGGATTATGGGCCACTTGGAGTTGAGCTGAAGAATAATATCAAGCAAGCGTGGTGGAAAAAGTTTGTTACATCCCGTCTTGATATGGTCGGTATTGATAGCGCCCTTATTATGAATCCTAAGGTATGGGAAGCAAGTGGGCATATCGCAACATTTAGTGATCCTCTTGTGGAATGTAAGAACTGTCACGAACGATACCGTGCTGATCAAATAGACACTTCCGCACCCTGCCAGAAATGCGGAGAAAAAAATACATTCACAGATCCGGCAGCATTTAACTTGATGCTCAAGACCTATCTTGGTCCAAAAGAAGATGCTACGGCGAAGGTATACCTACGTCCCGAAACTGCTCAAGCGATGTTCGTTGATTTTGCTCAAGTGCTCGCTACGAGTCGTAAGCGCGTGCCATTCGGAATCGCGCAAGCTGGTAAAATGTTTAGGAACGAAATCACTCCAGGTAATTTTATATTTCGTCAACGGGAGTTCGATGTTATGGAATTGGAATACTTTGTTCATCCTTCACAGTGGGAACAGCATTTTACTACTTGGCTTGCAACCATGCATGAATGGATATCTGAGTGTGGAATTCAAACTGAAAAAACTCACGATCTGGAAGTTTCCGAAGAAGACCGTGCTCATTACTCTAGTCGGACTGTTGATATTGAATTCGATTATCCGTTCGGCCGGAAGGAGTTATACGGCCTTGCATATCGGAGTGACTTTGATTTGAAGAATCATAGTGAGCACTCTGGGAAAGAACTTACATATACCGATCCTTCTACGAACGAAAAATACACTCCCCACGTGATAGAGCCTACGTTTGGACTAGATCGTACCGTTCTTGCAGTATTGGTATCTGCATATGACGAAGAGGTTGGTAAGGATGGAGAAACGAGAGTGGTACTTCGCCTGAAGCCGCACTTGGCTCCTATAAAAGCTGCAATCTTGCCACTGATGAAGAAGGAAGAGTTGGTTGCGGTTGCCCGACCGTTAGCTGAGCAACTCGCAGCGCAATTTCCTGTTGAATATGACGAGACACAGTCTATCGGGAAGCGGTATCGTCGCCAAGATGAAATCGGAACGCCATATTGCATAACCGTTGATTACGATTCGTTGGAAGATAAGGCAGTTACGGTGCGAGATAGGGATACGATGGTGCAGGAACGAATTTCGATCGAAAAATTACCGGAATACCTACGGGGCAAAATCGGATAAACTTGCATATTTAATATATATGGTGTATAGTGTTAATCGCTCTTTTCACCGCACTAACCATCACCATTTTGGGAGCTAACCACATGTCTAATTCAGAGAACTCAAAGTTTGTTCTTCTGGTCGAAGATGATTCAATTACTCAGCAAGCGCTGGCTCGACTATTCCAAAGTCGCGGCGTTGAGTGTCGAATTGTTGACACGTTAGCCGAGGCGATGAAGTATCTTGCGCAAGTTGATCAAATCCGGCTCATCGTTTGGGATGGCGATCTTTTTGGAGAGAATTCGTTCGATGACGCTATCCAAGCGTTTAAGAAAGTCTTTGATGGCCCCATGGTTGCGGCCAGCGGCAATAAACAGTCCGTGGATAAGCAAATGGAAGCGGGCTGCACACACCGAGGACTGAAGGGGAGGGAGCAGCTCACGGTGTTGAAACAACTTCTTTTGTAACATGCTAGCCCGCCGGTTTACCGTCGGGCTTTTCTTTTTTGTTCCCCGTAACATTCGCTTTGCTCATCACGGGGCCAGCTCATGTTTGCCCTCTGTGTACAAAACACGTACACTGGTTTTATGTCACATTTTCCTTTAATTCAAAAAACGTTGCCTTCGGGCCTTAGAACAATTATCTTGCCTCGGCCGGATTTTGAAACAGCAACTATACTAGTATTAATCGGAGTTGGGTCTCGCTATGAAACTCCTCGCCAAGGTGGGCTCTCTCATTTTTTAGAGCACATGTTTTTTAAGGGGACGGAAAAACGCCCTACCACGAAAGAAATTTCGGAAGCTATTGATAACGTGGGGGGAGACTTTAACGCATTCACCACAGAAGAATATACCGGCTACTATGTTAAAGTAGCGTCTGAATATTTAGAAAAAGGTGCTGACGTAGTTTCTGATATCTTGCTTCGTCCGCTATTTCCTGCAGAAGAAATTGAACGTGAGCGTGGGGTAATTCAGGAAGAAATTAAAATGTATACCGATAACCCAATGCGCCATATTCACCATTTGTGGCAGCAGGCGATGTTTGGTGATCATCCATTGGGCCGACGCGTAGATGGCAAGCATGAAGTTGTAGGTGCGTTGAAGCGCAAAGATTTTCTTGCATATGTAAAATCTCACTACCATACCGGAAATGCGATTGTGGTGGTTGCGGGTAATGTTGATGTAAAGAATACGCAAAAAATGATCGGCAAGCTTTTTACACCCCTTGTACAAGGTGCGGAAACCGTGCCTAAAGCAGCTCCACGAAAAACTCCTGCAGAAAAGTTTGTGCATGAATATCGAAAATCTCTCGATCAAACGCACATGATGGTAGGTGTGCCAGGAGTTTCTTCTACTGACCCTCGCAGGTATGCTGCAGGCCTTCTAGCTGCAATTTTGGGCGGCGGGATGAGTAGCCGTTTATTTTTGAGTGTTCGAGAACGCAACGGTTTGGCGTATATGGTAAAGACGTATTCTGAAACATATACGGACACTGGTAGCTTTGTAACACAGACGGGTGTACGAACCGATAAAGCAGAACAGGCTCTCTCGTTAATTTTGCAAGAATACGATAGGGTTATGGACGAGTTGGTATCTGAAGAAGAATTACAAAAAGTAAAGCAGATGGCTCGTGGCGGGTTGGTATTGGATCTGGAAGAAACGAACAACTTGGCATTGTTTGCGAGCGTGCAAGAGCTTACTGAACATGAGATTATGACCCCGGAAGAGATTATGAAGCATATTGACGCAGTAACTCCTCAAGACATTCAGAATGTTGCGCGCGAGCTACTGCAAAAAAACAAACGTGCCGTTGCACTGCTTGGGCCTCAAAAATCCTCAAAGGCGTTTGAAAAATTGCTCAAATAAGAGTAATCTAGCGCTAACGACCCCCACGCCCGCTATCGCGAGGCTCTCCCCCTCATATGAGGGGGAGAAAGAGAGGGGGTAGAAAAGCTACTATGGATAAAGTGCAAAACACCAATATTACATCCTCCACGATTTTGCGTGTGATTCTTATGCTTTTGGCATGTTGGGTGCTGTATATTATTCGCGACGTACTCCTTATGATTGTGGCCGCAATGGTCATTGCCTTTGCAATGTCGCCACTTGTAAAGCGTTTGCAGGGGTACCGTGTGCCGCGGGGTGTTTCTGTTGTAATTGTGTATGCTGCATTAATTGCGCTGCTTTCTGGGGCCGTTACGGTAATCATTCCTGCAGTTGCACAGCAAACAGCAGAGCTTGCGTCCCAAGCTCCTGACTTGTTGACGAGCTTGCAAAATACTATTGGTACTATCCCCGGAGTTTCCGCAGAGCAAGTAGCGACACAATTACAGGATTTATTGGGGAAGGTTGGAAATAATTTATCGAATTATGGGGGCATAGTATTTCAACAAACTCGGTCAGTATTTTCTGGCTTTTTGTCCGTAATATTCGTATTCGTAATTGCGTTTTATTTAGTTATCGAACAATCCGCTCTAAAAAAAATGTTCCGCTATGTAGTCCCTCGCCAGCATATGGCATATGTGGAGCTTATTATTGACCGAATAGAATATAAGCTGGGGCGGTGGGTGCTGGGGCAATTGTTTTTGGGCGTAGTTGTCGGATTGGGGGTAGGGATTGTTCTCTGGCTGCTTGGTGTGAAATATGCACTTGCGCTAGGGCTGGTTGCCGGTATTTTGGAGGTACTTCCTGTTATTGGTCCGCTTGTATCTGGGGTACTTGGTACGCTTATTGCATTGTCTCAATCATTCTTCCTTGGTATTGCTGCACTCATTATGTATGTTGTTATCCAGCAGCTTGAAAATCAGATATTGGTACCTAATATTATGAAGAAGGCTACAGGCTTAAATCCGCTCGTAGTCCTCATTGCTGTACTGCTTGGCGGCAGACTTGCCGGATTTGTGGGCGTGATTTTATCTGTTCCAATTACTACAATTGTAAGCATTATTCTTGCTGATTTCTTCTCTACCGCATCTGCGGATGATGAATTGGCAGGGTAGTATAATTTTATAATTCTCACGTTACTATGAATGTATGGCACGATGTTTCGTACGGCGATAAGGCGCCGGAGGAAGTAAATTTGCTTGTTGAGATTCCATCAGGATCTCAGAATAAGTATGAGATCGATAAAGAAACGGGCCTCATTAAGCTTGATCGAGTTCTATTTTCCCCATTTCATTACCCTGGTGATTATGGCTTTATTCCTCGCACTCTAGGGCAAGATGGGGATCCGCTTGATGGGCTTGTACTGATGAAATTCCCGACATACCCGCTCACGCTCATGACGGTACGCCCGGTTGGCGTATTGCGTATGGTGGATAACGGAGACAATGACGAAAAGATTTTGTGTGTTCCGGTAGACGATGTGCGTCACGATGGAGCAACGAAGCTTTCTGATATCCCTCAAGCTATCCAGAACGAAATCGCTCATTTTTTTGAAACCTATAAACAACTGGAAGGTAAGAAAGTTGAAATTAATGGATGGGGAGACGTTATCGAAGCAAAGAAGATTATTCAGGAAGGTATCGCTCGGTATACGGAGAAGTTTCCTGCATGATCGACAGCCACGCGCACCTGAGTGCGGAGCAATTTGATTCGGACCGAACGGAAGTTATTGCACGCTCTCGAGATGCTGGTGTGAGTTGGATAGAAATTGGAACTACTCTTGAAGATAGTAGAAAGGCATTGGAATTCCCCCATGCGTCTGTGGGCGTGCATCCAAACGATATTGAAGGGCTTACAGATGCTGATTGGGATGAATTAGGTGCTCTGGCATCTCATGAGCATTGCCATGCCATTGGGGAGGTTGGGTTGGACTTCTCAAGAGAGGGGAAGCTTGAAGATCAAGAAGCGGTTCTTAAGCGTTTTATTGCTTTAGCGCAACAGAAAAATCTCCCGATGATTTTTCATGTACGCAGCGCGGCCACCGGTGTTGAGGAGGCGGACGCACATCAGGAACTCATTCGAATATTGCGAGATTATTCTAATACTAATCGGCCTCGAGGAGTCATTCATACATTCAGCGGTTCGCTTGCACAGGCGCAAGAATATATTGCATTGGGTATGATGATCTCGTTTTCCGGTGTTATAACGTTTAAAAATGCGGGAGAGTTGCCCGAAATCGCCAAAACAATCCCGTTGGAGAATATTCTTGTTGAAACAGATTGCCCGTTTTTAACTCCAGAGCCCTTTAGGGGAAAGCGCAATGAGCCAATGTACGTGAAGTATGCGATTCAAAAAATTGCAGATTTGCGAGGAGTATCTTTTAGGGAAATAGAACAAGCAACTGAACATGCCGCCAAGAGATTATTTGGAATTTGACGGGGTTTGAAAAAAGAGTATTCTTGATTTTGTCAGGAATCACTGACATTATAGGTGTTCATTTTTATTTTGGGAGGATCGGAGTAGTGTGCTCCGTATCAATACTGTGTGGTTTTTTCGAAGGATTGAAGTTATGAAAAGGTCTGAAGAGGAGATGGTTCTTGCTGTGAATGCTGTAAGGGCGCTTACGCAAAGACGTCGACTGCAGCGCAAGCTTTCCCAGCGGTTCCTCGTCCAATCGATTGTGCTGATGGGAATTACCCCGCCTCGTAATTCTCGCATTCTTGCGCACATTCCGCATTAGTTCGAAGAGGGTTCAATCAGGGGGAGTTCCCTGTTGATCAAGGAAGTGTTTCTCAAGGAGTTCTGTTATGAATGCTGCATTGTCTCGGCCGCCGGAATCAACGAATCCACATGCGAGTAAGCAAGCTCCGCAGGTGAACGATTCGCCGTCACGGTCTCGACTGCCTTCGCCGCTCAAACAGTTTTCTCAAGCGGGTGGTCATACAAAGCCGCCCGTCCAGTCAACTGGTGGAGGATACGGCTAATCCAACCCCACCCTCAAATCCCACCGTACTACAACAGCAAAGACCAAACATGGATGTTTCGGTCTTTTTTCTTGGCTTTTTTGCAGGTATACTGAACATAATGCGAACTCCTTTAGCTGCGGCTATGCGTCCGCGCGAACTAGATGATTTTATTGGGCATACAGGTGTGCTTGGGCAAGATACTGCACTTCGCCGCGCCATTGAACAAGGTACTATAGGCTCCCTTATTTTATGGGGCCCTCCTGGAGTTGGAAAAACAACACTCGCAGAGATTATTGCCCATAAAAAGAACGCGGCTATTGAACGCGTGAGTGCCGTTACGGCTGGAGTGAAAGATTTAAAAGAGGTGTTAGGGCGTGCGCAAGAGTGGAGAAAGATACATCGACACACCGTATTAATCGTTGATGAAATTCATAGGTTTAGTAAAAATCAACAAGATGTATTATTGCCATCTGTAGAAGAAGGGCTTATTACGATGATTGGAGCTACTACCGAAAATCCGTACTTTGAAGTTGTGTCTGCGTTAGTTTCTCGCGCACCAGTTGTTCGCCTAGAGATTTTATCTCACGAAGATATTGCGCGCATTATTTCGCGTGTTGTAAAAGCGCAGGGTATTCGCAAGCTTTCTCAAAAAGTCATAGACCATATCGCTACTTCTTCGGGCGGGGATGCTCGGCGTGCGCTAACGATTTTGGAATATGCATTAGCTGGCAAGCTGGGGAAGAGCGTTACGCTCAAAGACGTTCAATCTGCCGTGCAGGTATCATCGGTGCAGTATGATAAGGCCGGAGATATTCATTACGATACGATTTCCGCGTACATTAAAAGCTTGAGAGGCTCTGACGCAGATGCTGCGTTATTCTATTTATTTCGTATGATAGTTGCCGGTGAAGATCCGAAATTTATTGTGCGCCGTATGTTCATATTCGCATCAGAAGATATTGGTAATGCAGATCCACATGCCCTTATGTTAGTTTCTGCTGCGGCACATGCGCTGCAGTGGGTTGGCTTACCCGAAGCGGAATATTCGTTAGCTCATGCAACGTGCTATTTGGCTGCCGCGCCTAAGAGTAATTCCGTAACTAACGCAATGAATGCTGCAAAAGAAGATGTTCGTTTACATGGAAACGATGCTCCGCCAAAACATATCGTAAAGAAAAGTGATGATTACATATATCCGCATGAATATTCGGGTCATGTTGTAGCTCAGCAATACCGGCCATCATCTATTCAAAAAAATACCTATTATGAGCCAGGAGATGAGGGATTTGAGAAAGAAGTAAAACGAAGAGTGGAAGCGGCAAGAAAAATAATATACGGAGAATGAAAAACCCGCAGGGTGTGCGGGGTTGTTGGCTTTGGGGTGGCGCTGAAGTTACTTTTTTCCAGTTGGAACTTCTATCCAGATGCTCTCAAAGACATACGAGCGTCGTTTGTGACGAGGATCCCTTTCTTGATGGTAGGCCTTGCGCCTCCCCATACCCGTCTCCTTACAAGGCGGTATCCTTCTCTTTGGGGTAATTGCAATCTGTCCATGTGACGTTCCTTCTTTTGAATGAGCAGATGAAGTGTCGTTTACTCCCTATGTATGCAATACCTGTGCAAAATTTGCAATGACGTGGATACTCGGGTCAAGCCCGAGTATGACAATTTTTGCAGCATCTGTGTATACTGCTTGATATGGCAGATAGTATCTACAACCATGCAGAAATCGAAAAAAAGTGGCAGAAGCGCTGGGCTGAAGAAGGGGTATTTACCACGCCGGATGTTCCAAATAGGCCGAAGGCGTATGTGCTGGACATGTTCCCGTATCCATCGGGCGAAGGGCTGCATGTAGGCCACCCAAAAGGATATATTGCAACGGACGTATATTCTCGCATGAAGATGATGCAAGGGTATGACGTGCTGCATCCGATGGGTTGGGATGCTTTCGGGCTACCCGCAGAAAATTATGCAATTAAAAACAAAGTACATCCGAGAGTTGCGGTTGAGAAAAACATTGCCCGATTTAAAGAACAGCTTTCTAAGATTGGATTTACATATGATTGGAGTAGAGAAATCAACACTACGGATCCGGAATATTACAAATGGACACAGTGGATTTTCTTGCAACTATATAAAAAAGGATTGGCGTATGAATCTTTTGAACCGATTAATTGGTGCCCATCGTGCCAAACAGGGCTTGCGAATGAAGACTTAGACCAAGGCAAATGTGAACGATGCGGATCTGTTGTAGAAAAGCGCCCGATGCGCCAATGGGTGCTACGGATTACTGATTATGCAGAAAAGTTATTAGCAGGATTGGATGATTTGCCATGGCCGGAATCGATTAAAGAAAGTCAGCGCAACTGGATCGGAAAAAGCGAGGGCGCACAGCTTAGCTTTCAGCTTATAGCTGATAGCGTTCAGGGCGATGTTGAAGTGTTTACGACACGCCCTGATACGCTATTTGGTGTTACATATATAGTACTTGCACCTGAGCATCAACTAGTGACACAGGTATTAGAGCATGTAAAAAATAAAGATGAAGTTACGGCGTATATCCGTGAAGTCGCTGATAAGTCCGAAATAGACAGAACCGCGGAAGGGAAAGAAAAAACAGGAGTTGAGCTTAAGGGCGTAAATGCAATAAATCCTGCAACGGGCTCGGAAATACCGATATGGGTTGCGGATTATGTGCTTGGAAGCTATGGCACGGGCGCAGTAATGGCAGTGCCGGCACACGATGAGCGTGATATGGAATTTGCGCAGAAATATAGTCTACCGGTTATTCGCGTTGTTGATGATACAGACGTTTTGATTGATTCTGGTGAATATTCGAGCATGCATTCGGAAGAAGCAAAAAACGCTATTACAGAAAAATATGGACAGAAAAAAACCACGTATAAACTTCGTGACTGGGTATTTTCCCGTCAGCGGTATTGGGGGGAGCCGATTCCGATTGTGCATTGCGGCGGATGCGGAATAGTCCCTGTTCCAGAAGATCAGTTGCCAATATTGCTACCCGAAGTAGAACACTATGAACCAACCGGTACGGGCGAATCCCCGCTTGCCGGCATTACTAAATGGGTGAATGTTGTATGTCCGAAATGTGGTGCCCCTGCCAAGCGCGAAACTAATACTATGCCCCAATGGGCAGGGTCTAGCTGGTATTATCTTCGATATATTGACCCTAAAAACTCTGAAGCATTTATTGATCCGGCTAAAGAAAAAGCATGGATGCCGGTGGATGTATATGTTGGTGGCGCAGAGCACGCAACCCGGCATTTAATTTATGCGCGGTTTTGGCACATTGTTCTTCGCGAATTGGGATATGTGAGCACTCCCGAGCCATTTATGCATTTGGAGCATGTTGGCCTTATTTTGGCAGAGGACGGGCGTAAGATGAGCAAGCGTTGGGGTAATGTAGTAAATCCTGATGAGATTGTTGTATCTGTTGGCGCTGATACTTTGAGAATCTATGAAATGTTTATGGGGCCGTTCAACCAGGCAGTAGCCTGGAGTACTGCTGGTATGCAAGGGCCACGAAGATTCTTGGAGCGAGTATACAGGCTCGTCGAAAAGAATCGTGATGCATCTGCACAAGCTGACCCGGAAATAACATCTCTGCTTCATCAAACAATTAAGCGCGTTACAGATGATACCCAGAATTTCCGCTTTAATACTGCTATTGCCGCGATGATGGAATGTTTGAATGGATTAGAAAAACAATCGGCAGTTTCAAGGGCTACGCTTGAATCCTTTGTAGTCTTGCTTTCGCCTTATGCTCCGCATATATGCGAAGAGTTATGGCAGCAGTTAGGGCACTCAGACATGCTGGTACGCGCTCCGTGGCCCATATATGATCCTGCGCTTGCGAAACGGGATACAGTATCTATTGCCGTACAAGTTAATGGAAAAGTTCGAGGTGAACTTACTTTGGCTCCCGATGCAATACAGGATGATGTTGAAGCTGCAGCGCGGGCACTTCCGAATGTTGTTAAATATCTTGCAGACCAACCAGTTCGAAAAGTAATCTACGTGCCAGGAAAATTGATCAGTTTTGTGGTGTAACATAAGGGTATGGTAGAAGCTCCCCTTGCAGCGCTCCGTATTCGTCGTAGACGCATTCCGCTATTCCCTTTTTTACGTTTTGGTAGGGGGCTTGTCGGAGTTGTCCTTATAGCAACCATTGTAATTGCGGGTATACGGTATGTGCGGCGTACGGGTGGTGTCTTTGGCCTTGAATTCACGCAGCATGTAGTGGGCGAAGCAACGGGCGCTGTGGGAGTGCTCGGCGTTGCTGTGGCGGATATGCAAAGCGATGGGCGTGAAGACATTGTGACGGCTGGCAAGGATGGTGTAAAGGTATATATTCAGCAAGAGAATAAGACATTTGAACAGAAAATCGTTGATGAGGTCCGTGGTGAAAAAGTTATTGTGCGTGATTTTAATAACGACGGATCGCCAGATATTCTTGTTACGGTTGATGCAAATCCAAGTGTAAAGCTGTACATCAACCAAGGTGATGTGGAATTTACAAAAGCGTGGATGGGTACGGGGTCGAAGGCTTCTATTGCAGCAGGAGACATTGATGGCGATGGTGCTGTTGATATTGTTACATCGTTAGAGCAAGGAGGGGTGTTTGTGCTGCAGCGTTGGATGAATAATGGATCTGGAGTTTTTACGGCAACAACACTTGCAAGCGATACTGGGGTAACTGCGCTTGCGATTGCTGATATTAACGGCAATGGGTTTAAGGACATAATTACCGGCGGATCTAAGGGATTACAGCATTGGGATACCAGTAATGCTAGTACGTGGAGTAGGGAGGATATTGATGATAGCGCTACTAGCTTTACTACGCTTGCGACGGGAGATGTAAATGGAGATGATGGGGTTGATATTATTGCGGGCGTCCAAAAGAGCGATAAGATAGTATATTATCGGCACCTTCAGCATTCTTCTTACGATAAAATTACGTTATCTGAGGATGCGGATGCTTCAACTGTGCGGGTTGTTGATTTGAACGAAGATGGTGCCGTGGATATTCTCGCTGCATCGCAGGATGAAGACAGCGTGTATTGGTTTAAAAACGATGGCCAGGATGCATTTACTCGTACTACCATTGCAACAAATCTTCAAAGTGTATTTGCATTTGCTGTTTCTGATCTGGATAGGGACGGGGATTTCGACTTTGTAGCAGGGGACCATTTCCGAGGTACGGTGCATTGGTATGAGCGGACACATGCAAAGCCTACTGCTACAGTTCCTGCTGCCATATCTCAAATGACAGATGGCTCAGGAAGAATAGTATTTACTACGGAAGTCTCTCAGCAGGATTCTTTGCGGACACGCTTACGTGTCCAGTATTCAACAGATGGCGAGCATTGGTATAAGGCTGTTATAGCAAAAGCGACAGTGTCGAAAGGAAGGGTTGATGTGAATCACGATAATCCGTATCAAATCGGAACTACAAATCCGATTGATACCGATATATATGACTCTGTAAAGCTTACGATGACGTGGGACACAAAATCGACCCAGAACTTAGGAGGACCAATTATAGGTGACTTAGCAAGCGTGCAGCTACGTTTGATTCCGCGCGATGCAGTAGGGAATGGCGCGATAGTGGCAAGTGAAGAATTTCGAGTTGATAATGCGCAGCCGGTTATTGTGGGGACGACAGATATTACTAGTATGCAAGATGGGGAAGTAACTCTTACGTGGGGCGCTGCCTCTGACGGAAATCTGAAAAGTTATCGAGTGTATTACGGTACAGATAGGGCAAGTGTTTCAGATCAAACAGCAGATGAATGGAAAAGTGAACATGACGGTGCCCTTGCGGACAGGGAAACTACAGCTACTACGATTACCGGGCTTACTTCTGATGCTACATATAGTTTTAAGCTTGTTGCGCGGGATGCGTTTGGAAATGAGGCTGCATGGCCAGTAGTCTCACAATTTACTTCATCCACAATCTCTGCAACGCCTGTGCCCACAGCAATTCCGCTTGATGAATCTACGGAAATTTTGGAAACACCTATTCCGACAGCATCTCCAGCAGAGTTAGAAAATTCTGAATTTACTCCTACGCCAGAGATACTTGTAACGCCAGTACCTACACCACCGCCTACTACGTTTGATAATAAGGCGCCCGTTGCCGACGCGGGTGTAAATCAGGTTGTAAATCCGTCTGCGCTTGTAATTTTAGACGGGGCTGCATCTATTGATCCAGATGGAGGAGTGCTTACATATATTTGGAAACAGATTTCAGGTACTGTGGTTGAACTGCTTTCTAGCCGTACTGCAAACCCGTCGTTTTCTGCAGAGAAAACAGGAGGGCCATATATTTTTCAGCTTACGGTCAAAGATGAGCGAGGCGCTGCCAGTACTGATCTTGTTACGGTGGCGGTACAACAGTTACCTGCAGCCTCAGCCGCACCAGTTGCGATTGTATCTGCTGCTCCTGAGGCTGCGCGCAGCGCTTCTTCGACTGGCACAAGCGTTCTTCTTTCTATGCTTCGGCCTACAAATATTGTTCTCTTTGTTGCTGCACTTGTACTGACTATTATTTCTATCCTGGAGCGCGCTATTCATTCTGTAAAATCAGGAGGCGGCGGAGTTTCGGTCTTTGCTCCGGAACTGAATACGCCTCGTGGGCGGGTACTGCATTATCGAAGTGGCGCTCCTATTGCGGGCGTGCAAGTGATGATTTATGGTGCGGATGGGAAGCTGCGTTCAACGGATCGTACAAATGAGCGTGGGGAATTTTCATCGTTATTCCCAGTGGGCGAGTATACGATTGGCGTTCATGCGCCTGGCTTTATTTTTGCTGGTGGCGCATCGCACCTTACAAATATTACACAAGGGCTTGTATACACCGGAGGTAAGGTTGCAGTTACTGATGCGGCAAAGCCACTTGATATTGCAATTCCGATGAAGCCATCTCGCGAAGAAATTGGGTCTTTTATGTCTCGCTTGTTGCCGGTTTGGCAGATAATTCAGCATTGGACCCGCATTCTTTCGTGGCCTGTCTTTATTGCCGGAGCGCTTGTAAACACCGCACTTATTTTTCTCCAGCCAGGGTTCGTGTTACTTGGGCTAGAGTTAATGTATGTTGTACTTATTATTATAAAAGTTGCGCTCGAGGTACGCGTACGGCCTGCCTATGGGTTAGTGCGAGATGCAATTACTCATGTACCGTTGGACTTAGCAGTTATCCGCCTATTCGATCAAAAAACGAATCGCCTTATCTTGACGCGTGTTGCAAATAGCCAAGGAAAGTTCTTCGCGCTGCCTCCAAGTGGTACGTATATGATTACGGTTACAAAGAGCGGATATGCGCCGTTTTCTCGCGATAATGTGAATATTGAATCTTCGGAAGATTCGGTATTGCAAATGACCGCAGACTTGATGCCCGCAGCCCCTCAGGTGGCATTTGCAGGGCTTGCTGCAGGTGTGATATAAAATCAGGTATGCAAGCAATTATTTTAATGGCAGGAAAGGGTACTCGCATGGCGAAGTACTACGAAGGTCCCAAACAACTTCTTCCTGTTGCAGGTAAGCCGGTAATGGAATATTTATTGGATAGTTTGCCGGAAGAAATTACAGAGCTAATTTTTGTAGTGGGCGGTCCACACGAACAGACGATTCGAGATTATTTTAAAAGCGGGGAATCTCATGGCAGGCCCATTACGTTTGTGAAGCAAGAAGAACAGCTAGGGTTGGCACATGCATTTTTTACTGCAAAGGGTTTGATTCGTGGAAGGTGGTACGGAAGCGTTGCAGATGATATTTATGATCCTGTAGCAATGCGTGAATTGGTGAAGCAAGACTTAGGGCTATATACATACCGCGTTCCAAATCCGGAACAATTTGGTGTGCTTGTTGCGGACGAGCAGGGCTATGTAGTTAAGGCAGTTGAAAAGCCACAAGAATTTGTATCAAACCTTATTTGGGGCGGAGCAATGGTAATGGATGAAAGTTTCTTTAATGTGAAGATTGAACCATCTGCACGGGGTGAATATGAGACCCCAGACGTATGGATGAAGTTGATTCATGAACAAGGAAAGAAAATCAAGATTGTGGAATCGAGCTATTGGTTCCCCGTAAACGATAAACCTCAGCTAGATGCAGCAGAGGCGAAACTGAAAGAACTGTTTACCCTGAGCGGAGTCGAAGGGGGTGGGGGTGCGTCGAAAGCGCAATAATTACCCCCTCTCGCTCCCCCTCATACGAGGGGGAGAAATACGTCTATCTCCGCATTATATTGCTACTTTTTCACGTGCTATTGACAAATAACGAATATAGGAGTAAATTGGTATCGTTCAGCTACTCTTTGTTATCTCACAATCCAAATGGCTTAGGCAGCCGAAATAACGCCTTGAGGAGAAGTGTCATGAAGGCTCTCATTGCTGCGCTCGGGTTTGTGGTGGGCGCTGTCATCTTGGCGCACTGGTTTGATTATTCGGCGCCAAGGCAAAGCACGTCAACGACCTACCGTGGGCAGATCACCGGTTACGATGTCGAAATCTTCGAGGCGAAGACCGATGTTGCGAGCTTGGTGGTCCATCTGTATCCGCTCGGTGACGATGGAAAACAAAAGTCGGATGCAAATCTCGCCCACATCACCGGCCATCGATCGGAAGACCAGAAGGAGTGGAATAAGATTTTCTTCTGTGGGATGCCCGAGTCGAAGTATGGGTGTAATGCGTTTGAGAACCGCATGGGCCAATACACGTGGGCGCCTTGTAATGCCGAGCGGGATTTGAAAAATCCTTTCTCGATTGGCGAAGTGGTTGGTGCATTGCGAAGTTTGGATAATGCGATTATCGCTGTTCACAATCGCGAGCACGCAATCAAAGAATGATCCTAGTTGATTGCCACAATGTTCCTTTTCAACCCCTTTCGGTTTTCCGATCGGGGTTTTTTCTTTGCCTAAAATTTACAGACATACGTATCTCTACTTGCGTTGCCCTCACCCTAACCCTCTCCCCAATTGGGGAGAGGGGAGCGATCATCGTTTTTTGTGATCCTTAAAATCCAGTTTTCCTGTAACAAACAAGACTACTATAAGTGTCAATATAGAGAGAGAGAATGCTATTTGCGCCAGATTAAGTCTTGCTCCAAAATCAATGTCCATATGATTCTAGTTGTTTTTCAAAAAATAATGCTACTACTAAAGCTATTATACCAAGGGTTAGGTTACCAAACAAGGTTAGGTGGTCTTCGGCTATAAATGCTGCTGCAAGCCAGACTACACAGAAATTAGCTGCAATTGCAGAAAGTACTCGTAGTTGGTGTTTTGGAAGGAGAACCGTCATTTATCCTCGGCCTACGCTGTGATATACAAACCCAAGCTTCTCCATTTCTTTTTTGTCGAACATGTTACGGCCATCGATGATGATAGGGTTATGGAGCGAATTTCTCACTAACTCCCAGTCCGGATTTTTGAATTCATCCCAATCTGTAACTATGACAAGTGCATCTGCGCCTTTGAGCGCCTCTTCTTTTGAAGAAACGTATTCCACCTTATCTCCGAGAACTTCTTTGGCAGTGTGGCGAGCTTCCGGATCGTAGGCTTTAATCGTTGCCCCATCTTTGTGTAATCGTTCAACTATTGTAATTGATGGCGCATTGCGCATGTCGTCGGTATTTGCTTTGAATGCTAACCCCCAAAGTGCAATCGTTTTGCCTTTGGTGATCCATAGCGCTTGTTCGATTTTTTGAATAAATAGTTCGCGTGCATCTTTATTTATCTTTTCCACTTCTTTCAAGATATCAAAGTTGTATCCGAGGTCTTCCGCAATTGTTATAAATGCGGAAACGTCTTTCGGGAAACAGGATCCACCGTAGCCGATGCCGGCGAAAAGGAATTGTTTTCCGATGCGGGTATCTAGCCCCATGCCGTACGTAACTTCGTCTATAGACGCGCCAGAGAGTTCACAAATCCGAGCCAAGGCGTTTGCAAATGAAATCTTCATTGCAAGGAATGAGTTGCTCGCGTGCTTGATGAGCTCTGCGCTGTTTACAGACGTTTCAATATATGGAGCTTTTACGGGCTCATAAATTTCACGCATAATCTTTGCTGCACGTTCGTTCTCAACACCTACTACGATGCGGTCTGGTTTCATGAAGTCCTCAATGGCGGACCCTTCGCGCAGAAATTCCGGATTGCTGACGACGTCAAAATCAATGTTGTGCTTGTTGTATTGTTTAATTGCTGCGAGTACGCGCTCGCCGGTTTTCACAGGAACTGTGCTTTTATCAATAATAACTTTGTATGCATCTGCGCATTCGGCGATTTCTTTGGCGGCCCCTGCAACATATGATAAATCTGCGCGGCCGTTAGCAAGTGGTGGAGTATTTACCGCAATAAAGATAACGTCAGATTCCTTTACTGCTTTTGCGAGGCTCGTAGTGAATGACAGGCGGCCTGCTTTTACGTTTTTCTGTACCAAGTCTTCTAACCCTGGTTCGTAAATAGGGATGTGCCCATCTTTTAGCTTCGTAATCTTTGCTTCGTTGTTATCAACGAGGATGACGTTGTGGCCGATTTCAGCCAGACAAGTTCCGGATACAAGGCCAACGTACCCAGCCCCTATAAATGCGAGATTATGGTGTTGTGACATGAGATATTTATACATACATATGCTATATTTTGTCCATGTCGTTTCATTCGTTGTTTTCTTTGCATACCAAAACAGAATTAAAGCACCTGTACGAATTCTCGACTATATTCTCATTCGCGTTTTCCCTTATTATTATATTCGAGCCGATATTCTTGTATCAGCAAGGGTTTCCGTTATGGTTTATTGGCGTGTATTACGGGTTGCATTACCTCCTCTATATCCTCCTGCTTCCGTTTGGTGGGAAATTTGCAGCTCGATTTGGCCTGGATCGCTCTCTTGTTGTTTCTCTGCCGTTCTTTGTTTTATATATTCTCACGCTTGCTGCAATTCCGCAGGTTCGCATGCTCGTGTGGGTGGGGATTCTATTCTTAACGCTCCACAAGATCTTTTATTGGCCCGCATTTCACGCCATGATGGCAGAATTTGGGGATGGAAAGAATAGGGGGACGGAGCTTTCGTGGATGAGCTTTATTCGCTATGGAGTAGGGGTGTTGGGGCCATTTATTGGCGGAGCAATTGCAGAAATGTTTGGGTTTCCGGTGTTGTTTATTTTTGCATCCGTGTTGGTGTTGGCTTCTGCTGTACCGTTACTGCGCACTCCCGATGAGTACCGTCGTTCTTCCTTTTCGTATCGTGAGCCGTGGAAGGTGATTACCGCTCCACGGTATCGCAACATTACGCTTACTATGCTGGGGTGGGGAGAAAATCTGATCGACATGGTGTATTGGCCCCTATTTTTATTCTTAGTATTGGGCGGTACAGAAAAGCTAGGTATCTATTTTTCTATTGCGTTGGCAGTAATGACGGGCGTTGGATTTTTTATTGGAGATTTTACAGAGCGATACTCGCGCCAGAGAATAGTCCGAGCCTATTTGCCGTTTATGATATTAGGATACTTGTTCCGTCCGCTTGCGTTGGGGCATGCAAGGGTGGTGCTAACAGATACACTTTCTCGTGTTGCGTTTGCGGGTGTGATGATTCCGATGATGTATGAATTGTACGGGGTTTCAAAGCGAGGAGGTTCATTGATGTTTGGCGTTTCGCTTGAAATACTGATTGCCATAGCAAAGGCAATTACTGCGTTTATGCTTGCGCTTCTATTTTTCTTAGTGGCACCGTATCCAGCTTTTATAGTCGCGTTTATACTGGCCGCAGCATTGAGCCTGTTATACGCGAAGATTTAGAAAGTCGATTTCTCCCCCTTGGATAAGGGGGAGTCCCCGAAGGGGGTGGGGGTGCGTCGAAAGCGCAATAATTACCCCCTCTCGCTCCCCCTCATACGAGGGGGAGAAATACGCTATATTCTCACAATATTTTTTTCTACCGTAACTAAGTTATCCGTCTTGAGGGATTCTAAGATTTCTTGCGGGCTGTAATCTCGTTCGTCTTGGCGGAGTAAATCTTCCAAAAAATCCGTGGCAAGCGATACGGGCATGCGTTGCTCGGGTTGCGCCAGTACATGACGCAATAGTTTTGCTCTATATGATCTAAATGAACCGTCGAATTTGCTTTGTTTATTATAGTGACGGCTTTTGCGGTTGATTTTTTTATCTTTGAGCACCAGTGCTCCGTAATCAAACAGCGCCCAGTGCCACTCTCGGGGATCTTGATTGGCAATAGCTTTTTGAGCAAGTGGCATAATTTCAGAATCCGGAATATTCGTTTTATCTTGAAAGAAAAAATGCAGATATACACGGCGAATATTTGTGTCTATAAATGCTTCGTTGTTCCCAAATGCGAAACAAGAGATTGCTCCTGCGGTGTATGGGCCAATACCTGGTAACTTTAATAGAGTCGGAATGTCTTTCGGAAATGTTTCCTTGTGATGTTCAATTATTATTTTACACGCTTCTTTTAAAAAGCGCGCTCGGCGCCAGTATCCTAAACCTGACCATATTTTGAGAATTTCTGCATCGTTCGATGCGGCAAGTGCCTTCGGCGTCGGGAATGCGCCTAGAAATTCTTTGTATTTTGGTAGTACCCGAGAAACTTGGGTTTGCTGAAGCATGATTTCCGAAACCATGATGCGGTATGGGTTGTGCGTGCGCCGCCACGGCAAATCTCTTCTATTTGTTTTGTACCAAGAGAGAATTGTCTGCTGGAATTTTGGAATTGTCATGCCTTATTTTCCGAACGGGAATTTTTGGAGTGCAAGTAGAAACCAAGGTGTAAATGTTTCAGGCTTTTCTCTCGTTTCTTTTTCCAGGTTTTCTTTGGTAATCCATCTGTGCGACATCGCCTCTTCGGGGTTCGGAACTATTTCTCCGTCATAGATCCCGTTATACCGGTGTAAATACTCATGTTCTGTAAGGCCGTTTGATATGGGTAGTTTATATACCATGTGCGTAAGCGGTGTGAGCTCGCAGTCGAATCCCATTTCTTCCTGAATTCTGCGATGTACGGCATGCTCAACGGTTTCGCCGGGATTCGGATGCCCACAGCATGCGTTCGTCCATAGTCCGCCTGCGTGGTATTTGCCTAGCGCGCGTTGCTGTAGAAGCATCTCGCCCTTCTTATTGTAGATCAGGATAGAGAACGCACGATGGAGGAGCGCTTGCTGATGAGCCTTAATCTTTTCCTCAACGCCAATTTGATTATCATTCTCGTCTACGAGAATAAGCATTTGTTGCATAGTGCCGAAGGAGGGACTTGAACCCTCAAGGTCTCGCGACCAACGGATTTTGAGTCCGTCGCGTATGCCATTCCGCCACTTCGGCTGTAATCCACACTGTATATGGATATTTTAGTTTTAGCCACTCCTTTCCCTAGTGTATAACTGGTACTTGTTCGCCTGTTTGTTCGGGCGTACAATTACCATGTCGTATGGCTGAAACACTCGCCGTGGTAAATCAAAAAGGTGGGGTGGGGAAAACTACAACCAGTGTAAATCTGGGTAGCTACCTTGCCGAGTCCGGAAAATCCGTATTATTGATTGATTTAGACCCCCAGGCAAACGCAAGTTCAGGCCTAGGTGCGAAAGTTCCCGAAGGTAATCCGTCGCTCTATGAACTGCTCGCCGGGACTGCAACTATTGAGCAGGTAATTCAGCCAACAAACCTAGAACGCTTTAATATTATTCCATCTACTCCCGACTTGGCAGGAGCTGCAATGGAATTAGTAGATATGCCTCATCGCGAATACCGGCTACGTCGTGCGTTGAAGGCGGTTAAGGATAGCTATGATTTTATATTGATAGACTGCCCTCCAAGTTTAGGGCTGCTCACGATTAACGGGCTTGCTGCCGCTGACAGGCTTCTTATACCCGTGCAATGTGAGTTTTATGCACTAGAAGGGCTTCATCAGCTTCTCAATACAGTAGATTTGGTCCGCAAGCACTTAAATCCTCGCCTTCAGGTATTAGGGGCTGTGCTTACGATGTTTGACCGCCGTACCGCGCTATCTCGCAAAGTTGTTAGAGAGGTGCGCAAAACATTCCCTGGCCATGTATTTGAAAGCATTATTCCGCGCAATACGGAACTTGCAGAAGCGCCAAGTACGGGGAAAACTATATTAGAGTATGACCGGCTATCGCCAGGTGCGCGTGCGTATGAATATTTGTCAGAAGAGCTCCTTAATCTCTATTCTTAATTTACATTACTCCTATGGGACTTGGACGAGGCTTAGCATCACTTATATCACGAAGAGAAGAAACTGAAGTTTCTCCTGATGACATGCTGGAACAAATCGATAGCATGGAATTGGAAGATGAAATTGTCATTCCAAAAAAGCCGTTAGTAACTCAAATTTCATTTGATGAAGAGGTGAAAGCTGTACCTCGAAAGATTGCCGTAGATGAAATTCAAGAAGATGATGAAGAGGCTGAGGAGATCCAAAAAACTCCTGAGATAGAAGTTGAGACTGAAGAAGATGAGGTCGCAGAAGAGGTTGCTCCTGAAGTAGCTCCCGTGGCAGCGCAAGATGATGGCAAGATCGAAGGAGATTCGTGGGATCAGCACGAGGGTTCTGTTCAACATATTGCAATCGGAGATATTACTATTAACCCGTTGCAGCCTCGTAGAACATTTGATTCTAGTGAAATGCAGGACTTGAAAGAGTCTATTGAGCGTAACGGTATTCTGCAGCCGCTCGTAGTGCATCGGCTTGAAAGCGGAGTATTTGAACTGATTGCAGGAGAGAGACGTTTGCGCGCTGCAAAGGCGCTGAAGTGGGACAAGGTACCGTGTGTAGTGCGGCGTGAAATAAAATCAGATACATCTCGTCTTGTATATGCCCTTATAGAAAATATTCAGCGTGAAAATCTCAATCCTATTGAAGAAGCACAGGGGTATATGCAATTAAACCGTGACTTTGGACTATCTCACGAAGAAATCGGGCAGCGGGTTGGAAAGAGCCGAGTAGGTATTACGAATATTGTTCGCGTATTGCAATTGCCTGCAGAAATCCAGCGCGGAGTTTCGGAAGGAAAGATAACGATGGGCCATGCGAAAGCAATTCTTATGATTCCTGATGCCGAAAAACAGATTCGCTTCTATCACCATTTAGTAGAAGAAGGTCTTACAGTGCGTAAGGCAGAAGTGCGTGCGCGCCGCATTCAGCGAGCAACAAATCCGGACGGGATTTCCTCGAAAAAGATTGGACGAGGTAATACGCATCCATTGGCTATCAAATACAGCCCAATGCTTGAGAATCGGTATGGCTATCTTGCAAATGTAAAATATAACGAAGACAAGCACTTTTTTGAGGTTGTATTTCGTGTAGAAAATGACGTTGATCTTGGGGTGTTGTGTGGGCGATTAGCAGGAACAGAAGAGCTGCCACCAGCAGACTTGGATAAAGACGTAATGGAAGGATAATCGAAGAGTTGTCATCCCGGGCTTGACCCGGGATTCACGTAGGTACGTAAAATTTAGGATGTGGATTCCGGCTCGGAGGCCGGAATGACTGCGTCGTCGTTCCCTTCTCCTGTTTTGGGAGAAGGTCCATATTGCCATTGTGCAATATGGGGATGAGGGGAAAAAATAGCAATGAACGCCCCCTCACCCCATCCCTCTCCCAGAACGGGAGAGGGGAACGCAACTACTCTTCTTCGTTTTCTTTTTTGAAACCGCAGCCTTTTGCCGAACACCTAATCGTGTTCTTTGCGCCGTATACGAGCATGGCGTCGCAGGTTGGGCATTTTTCGCCAGTAGGTTTGCTCCAGTAGGCATTCTTGCATGCAGGGTATTGGTCGCATGCATAAAATGTTTTGCCGTATCGGGATTTCTTTTCAATAATCTTACCTTTACCGCAGGCAGAGCAGGCAACGCCCGTATCTTTTACAATTGGCGTGATGTGTTTGCAGTCTGGGTATCCGGAACAGCCGAGGAATGCTCCGAAGCGTCCGCGTTTTACAATTAAAGGCTTGCTACAATCAGGGCACATCTTGCCGGAATATTCTTCTTCCAGTTTCTTTTCGTCTCCCATGGGCTCCGTATGCTTGCATTCTGGGTAGTTGCTGCATGCTTTAAACTTTCCAAATCTACCAAGCTTTATTACTACGGGGTTTCCGCATTTCGGACACTTTTCGTCTGTTGCTTCTTGGGTTAGATCTTCTTTTTTAAGTTCCTTATCTTTTACTTTGATGAGCGCATGGAACGGGTCGTAAAAATCCTTGATAACAGGCTGCCATTGTTTTTCTCCGGAAGCCACATCATCCAAGCTTGATTCCATGTTGGCTGTAAATTCAATATCTACAATTTTAGGGAAGTGCTCTGTAAGCACGCTGTTTACGAGGGTTCCAATTTCGGTTGGCTGTAAGCGTTTATCTTCGTTCTTTTCCACGTAGCCACGCTTTTGGACGGTATCTATAGTTGGTGCATATGTACTTGGGCGCCCAATGCCGTGCTCTTCCAGAGCCTTTACGAGTGTTGCTTCAGAGTATCGAGCAGGGGGCTGAGTAAAATGCTGTTCGTGGTTTATTTTGTTTAGTGCCAACACATCCTTTTCTGCAATTTCGGGAAGCAGCGTTTCCTCAAATGCAGCTTTTGCTCCAAGCGCACGCACAAAGCCGTCGAAGATAACAGACATGCCCGTTGCGCGGAACGTGTATTGACCTGCCTGCCGGTCAGGCAGGTTTGCTGCGATATCTATTGATGTTTGATTTAGTTTTGCTGGTGCCATTTGGCATGCAACCATGCGTTGCCAAATTAACCTGTATAATTTTCCTTCACTTATTTCTAATGATGCGCTTAGTTCATCGGGAGTAACTGCTGGGTCGGTAGGGCGGATTGCTTCATGAGCCTCTTGTGCGCCTTTGGATTTCTTTGTATATACGCGAGGCGTATCTAGCGCATATTCTTTTCCGAACAACTTCGTAATAGCTTCGCGTGCTTTTGTAGTAGCTTCTGTTGCAAGGTTTAGCGAATCAGTACGCATGTATGAAATATGTCCGTTCTCGTATAGCCCCTGAGCTATCATCATGGTCTTTTTACTTGAGTATCCGAGCTGGTTAAATGCTGCTTGCTGCAGGGTGCTTGTGGTAAACGGAGCAGGGGGAGTGCGATGGCGTTCTTTTTTTGTAATGCTTTGTGCTGTATACGTTGCACCTTCCAAATCTTTCAATATGGCATCTGTTTCTTCTTTGTTCTTAATTCCAAGCTTTGTAATAGCCTGCCCATCCTTTGCTTTTAAAGATGCGGAAAATTCACTTTCATTCTTAGAAAGTAGTGCATCAATGCTCCAGTATTCGTCAGACTTGAATGCCGCGATTTCTTGTTCCCGTTCAACAATTAAGCGTACTGCAACAGACTGTACGCGCCCCGCAGATAATCCACGACGTACCTTATTCCATAGCAGTGGAGAGAGTTCATACCCAACAAGGCGATCTAGCACACGGCGAGCTTGTTGTGCGTTCACAAGATTAATATCGAGTTTTCGCGGGTTTTCAATTGCTTTTGTAATTGCAGACTTGGTAATTTCGGCAAAGGTAATACGCTTTGCTTTTGTAGGATCTGGAGCCAGTACTTCATATAAGTGCCAGGCAATGGCTTCTCCTTCGCGATCTTCGTCAGTTGCGAAGTAGATGATGTCAGCTTTTTTTGCAGCTTTTTTTAATTCCGTAATATGCTCTTTTGCCTTCGGAGGAATGATGTAGCTTGGGGCAAAGTTATCTTCAACATCAACGCCAATCTTTGATTTTGGCAAATCCCGAACATGTCCGTAGCTGCTTTTTACAATAAAGCCTTTGCCCAAATATTTTTGGATTGTTTTTGCTTTTGCGGGTGATTCTACAATTACAAGATTCATAAGCAACTACCAGGGAGTAAAGCGTGGATAAAATTATTAGTCAAGCGAGTTCGGGATTTCTCCCCCTTGGATAAGGGGGAGTCCCGCCTCAAGGCGGGGTGGGGGTGCGTCGAAAGCGCAATAACTACCCCCTCTCGCTCCCCTCGTATGAGGGGGAGAAATACGCTACGCTTTTACGTATTTCATTCCACCCATATTCGTAATTACTCCAATCATTTCTAGCTCTACTAAGGCTGCAGATACTTCGGTAATCGGTACTCCCGTTTCATGCGCAATGTCGTCTATATATAGTGGTGTTGCGGAAAGTGCAGATACGATTATTTGCAGGTCTTCTCGCAAGGCTGTATGAACAAGGTCGGACTGAGTAGCTTCTGATAGCTCAAATACGGATAGAATATCGCTCGCTGTAAACACTGGTGTTGCGCCATCGCGGATCAATATATTAGTACCTTCGCACGCAGGGTCGGTAATTGGTCCGGGTACTGCAAGCACTTCTCGGTTGCTTTCCATGGCAAGGCGGGATGTGATGAGCGATCCGGAACGGATTGCCGCTTGTATAATAAGAGTTGCTTTAGTGATGCCCGCGATAATACGGTTGCGGGCAGGGAAGTGGCCGAGGTATGGCGTAGTGCCGGGTTCGTATTCAGAAATAATGAGGCCACCGCCAGCGAGGATTTCTTGGGCTAGTGTTTTGTTGCCTCGCGGATAGAGGGATTTGTCATCTACGCCGGATCCGAGTACGGCAACAGTTGGCGCTCCAAGCTCAACACATGTGCGATGCGCAATGCTATCTATGCCGTATGCCATTCCGGAAACAATAATAACGCCAGCGCGGATGCATGGTGGTAATAACTTCGCAATCGCTTGCCGGCCGTACATGGTTGCCTTGCGGCTGCCAACGACGGCAAGCATATTTGGCCGATTCAACAGTGAAATATCGCCTCTATAGTAGAGCTGCTGCGGTGGCTTATGGATTTGGGTTAGCAATGCAGGATATGAACTATCGGATGCAGGCAAGATACCGATTTCAAAACTCATGACTTTATTGAAGCACGGATGTGAGGGCGGCTACAAGTTCTATTGAATCACACCTTTTCTGTTGTATAATTGTTGTATGGAACAGCAGGGTATCGATATAGAAAAATATCCGGGTGAATGGCTGGCACTAGAGCCAGGGACTTGGCGCGTGGTTGCCCATTCTATGGTATTACGAGAAGCGGAGGAGGAGGCGCATGAGAAGGGGGTTGAACGTCCTGCTATGTTCTCCTGCCCAACGGCTGATCATCCGTATGTTGGGCATGGCGTGATATTGTCGCGAGAAAAAACCAAGGTAAATGATTTTTAACTATATACCAGTTCTTAGGAGTGGAGCCTCTTGTAGGTTTCCCTTTGTTAATTTAGATGTAATTAACTCTGAAAACGGAAGATTAAAAAATGTGTTTGCGCTTGTGGATTCCGGATCCGAATCAAATATATTTCGTATGGATGTTGCAGAAGAATTGGGGCTAGATGTATCTTCTGGCGAGAAGGTTGTTTTCGGCGGATACGGTTCTGGCAAAATTGATGGAATGCTGTTACCTGTTGATATGCAATTATGGCTAGGAAATACTCCGCATAGATGGAAGGCGGAGGTAATATTTTCGGATGCCGCAAAAGAGCGGCAAGTACTTGGTCAAGAAGGCTTTTTTGATCAGTTTGAAATTACTTTTCGCCGCAAGAGTGCTGAATTTGAAATCAGCTAAAATAGCCACAAATACTTCTTAACAGCACTATAGGCAGGATCTTTTACCTTTTGATCCTCTAAAAATTTGACTTGTATTATAATATGTGCTACATTGCATTCGTTCTTTCACCGAGGCGTTTTTACTGCAACGGATGTTGCGGTTTCTATAAACGCTTTATCTCAATAATTCATGATCAAGGAGAGAATCGTGTCAGTAGCATTAAAACAAAGTCCGGCGGAGCAAGTTCAAGAAATCCTTGCAAATTTGGATCGTTACATGATGAATGATGGTCCGGGGCATTGGATGGAAGATTGTATCGCAAGGGATCTGGTGAATATCCTTCGGGAAATTTCAACAGAAGAGCGAGAATCTTTGTTAGCACACATTGATCAAGTCAGCAGGGTTCGGGCATCTCGTTGTCCTCTGCCATTGATATTTGATGAATTTGAGTCTGCGATCAGTTTGACAAAAATGTGGTTGGAAGACCCGGAGAACTTCGATAGCTATTTTGGTGAGGTAGATGCAGACATGGCTTTGAAATCGTCCGGACTTGGTTTTGATGATGAAGATGATTCTGATGACGAATTTCCGGTGGTGCCTTCGTTTTGGAAGCCTATCACTCTCGAAGCTGATGCGAACCACGAAGGCATGCTTGGTGCGCCTTTCAACGCCGACCAAGTGCTGCAAGCCATTCGTTTAGAACATGCGGATCTTGAAAAGTACCCTGTTGTGGAAAGTGTTGAGATGGACGGGCCGCTTGGAGAGCTAGGGCTCTATCGCCTCAAGATTCATTCGAAAAGGGGTAGCGAGGAAATTCATGTTTGGGTTGTGCCGAAAGCGCCAACCATCTAACGAGCCTCGCGTAAGATTGATCCTTCGACTCTAATTTGGAGTCGGTTTTTTCTTGCGTAAAAATTATTGAAGCACGGATGTGAGGGCGGCTACAAGGTCGGGCGTTACTGTGTCTGTACTCCACGAGAGCGTATGGTCGCGGACGGTCCAGTTGGATGGTGAACCGTTATCGTTTTTTATATTTGATAATTTTTTTAGTGTTTGCAGCGGGTCTTTTGCTGTGCATTCTATTTTTACATACGGATCTTCGTCGCTTGGCGCAACCGTCTTTGTTGTAATGTTTGTAATACCTGCGTGCGTTGCCGCAATTTCGAGCGCAATTGTTGATAGTAAGTCCTGTACTTCTTGCGGTAGCTCACCGTACGAATCTTGCAGAGCGTCTCTTTTTTGATACAGTTCTTGTATCGTCTGCGAGCGCGACAATCGCACGTACCAGGACGTGCGTTCGTTGGTATCGGGAATGTATGCCGGGGGGATATATGCGGGCAGTACAATATGAATATCTGCGCGGGTATCTTCGGCTTCGCTTCTACCATCCACCATGTCTAGATACAGCTGCATACCCACTTCGTGAGGAGATCCGCTCTGCTGTTTACCTAATAAGTTACCCGCTCCGCGCATTTCCAGGTCGTGCCGCGCTATATCCCACCCAGAACCAAGTCTGCACGCATCAGTTAACGCAGATAGGCGTTGGCGTTGTATGGGGGTGAGTTTTTCTTGTGAATAGAGGAAGTATGCATATCCCTGGCGACTTCTGCGGCCAATGCGTCCGCGAAGTTGGTAGAGCTGTGCCAGGCCGAAATGCGGTGCGTTCCATACGATCATGCTATTTACATTCGGCAAATCAAGACCGTTTTCTACAATGCTGGACGAAACTAAAATATCGATTTTTCCAGTGTCAAAATTATGAATAATCTCGCTCAAGTGCTCATCTGAAAGCTGGGCATGTGCGATTGCGGTGCGGGCAGATGGTACAAGTTTGCGCACAATTTCCTCAATCATTCCTAAGCTTCTTATTTTTGGTGCAACTATATATACTTGGCCCTTTCTTTCTAATTCTTTTGTGATTGCATCGGTGAGTACGATATCTGTTTCTTTTTGTACAACGGTTGCAATATCTTTGCGGCCTTCGGGGGCGGTTGCAATTACGGAAAGGCTGCGCAGGCCCGAGAGCGCCATTGAAAGTGTGCGCGGAATAGGGGTTGCGGAAAGTGAGAGGATGTCGATACTTGCACGGAACTTTTTCAGATGTTCTTTTTGCTTTACTCCAAAGCGCTGCTCCTCATCAATTACCAGAAGTGCTAGCGATTTCCATGGAATTGTTCCTGATAAAATGGCATGTGTTCCGATAATAATCGCGGGCTTGCCTTCTGCTAATGCTTGTTTTGCTTTTTGTATTTCTTGCGTTGGCGTAAAGCGCGAAAGTAAGAAAATAGAACTCGCGATCTCGGGCAAGCGGTTTTTAAAGGTATCGAAGTGTTGTTGTACTAATAGTGTTGTGGGCGCAAGGATTGCCACTTGTTTTCCATTTTCGAATACATGACGGGCGGCGCGAATTGCAAGCTCCGTTTTTCCGAATCCAACATCGCCTACTACGAGACGATCCATTGGGATTTTGCCTGTAAGATCCTGCTGTACTTCTTGCCATGCGGTTGCCTGATCGGGAGTGAGTTCGTATCCAAATGTAGTAGATAGTATTTCTTCTGTTGTGGTATCAATGCGATACGCTGGACGTTTAGCATTAGACCGTTGCTTTGTGATGTCTATTAATTCTTTTGCAAAGAGCGCCGCATCTTCTTTTGCTTTGCGTTTTGTTTTACTCCAGAGCGTTCCACCAAGTTTGTACACTGCAGGTGCACTCTCTCCTATATATGGAGATACTTTATGGGCAAATGGTACTGGCACAGAAATACTGTCGCCTCCGGCATACCGCAATATGATGTATTCGGCCTGTATGCCTCCTACGCTGCGTTGCTCTAGCCCCTCAAATATTCCAATACCATGGTCTGCATGTACGGCTGGTTTGCCCGGGGTAAGGCGGCCAATTAATTCCATTGCACGCTCAACGCCAATGGAAGACGAGTATGTTTTTCTTGCTGGCGCGCTCGGCGGGTCAATAAGTGTATACAGGGAAAGTATTTCGTTGAGTGGCTGTGTTTCTTGGGGAAAGATAATTGGCGGGATTGTGCAATGTTGGATGATTTTGGTTCGACGGTCTTCCTCTAGTACTATTTTTTCTATTTGATTGCCCAAGAACGATATTTGTATGAAGTCGGAAATGATAGGGTGACGAATACGTACTTCATCTCCTCTAACAAAAAATCCCTCATCTTGGATGCTTGTTGCATGCCGAATATACCCCATGGTAACTAGTTTTGTTATAAAGGCTGATACAGAAATACCCTGCCCGTTTGCTATGGATAAGCAGGATGCGGAATATACGGCCTTGTTCGGAACAGACTCTGTAAGCATTGCATTCGTGGTTGTAAAGCGAATGTCAGGGGTATTTCCCAATAGCGCATGGTATGCACGCGACAAGGAAGTGGTAACAATTCCTGACACTTCCTGCTCGCTTAAAGGGTGGGTAATTGCTAGTATCTGTGTTGACATATGATATAGTAGTACTGTATATTCTAATGTTAATCAATTATGGAACACATTACCGAACTCACAAATCTTGGGCTTACCGATAAGGAGGCTGCAGTGTATGTGTCGTGTTTGGAGTTAGGGCCTTCTGCTGTGCAACCAGTTGCGAAAAAGGCGAAGGTAGTGCGGGCAACCACCTATGTGATTTTAGAGTCCCTTATGAGTATGGGGTTGGTAACGAAGTATAAGGAGGGGAAGAAGACGCTATTTTCCGCAGAGGCTCCTCATCAATTACTCCGGCTATTAGAGAGGCAGCAGGAAGTGATACAAGAAAAGCACCGTGATTTAGAGAGTATTCTGCCAGAACTTCAAATGCTTACTAAGGCAGCTGGCGATAAGCCGTCTGTTCGATATTTTGAAGGGAAGGAAGGTTTGCGGGCGATGAGGCAAGAGATTATTATGTACGCGCATTCTGGAGATGTTGTGTATAACTTTACACCTGCGGATCACCTCAACTCCGTATTTCCAGATAATGAGGATACCTATTATCCGCAACGCGTTGCAAAAAAGGTATATGCAAAAACACTGTTTACCACAAAATCAGATTCCCTTCGCAAGCGTTGGATATCAAATGCGGAAAATGGCGTTAGTGAGTTTCGCTACATACCTACTGAAAAATTTCCGGTTCCGGCAGGGATGACAATTTATCGGGACAGAATTGCCACAGGTTCATTTACTGGCAAATTGTTTGGTGTTGTAATTGAAAGTGAGCAAATCGCGAACATGATGCGTGCTTTGTTCGAACTATCTTGGGATGCTGCAAAAAATATTGACTCAAGCACAGTTCAGTGATATTGTCATAACAGCTGGAGAGATCTTACGTTGGATCTAGCCGGTTTTGCTGAGGAGACGGTCTCCTTAGGCTTAGGCGCACATATGAGCTAAGACGGCTTTTGCGTCGTGATTTAGGACTCAGTCCATATAAGGAGGGCAAATGTCATGGGACGTACTCACTAACAGCCCTCTCAAGGATGAGAGAGCCCACGCGCCAGAACGATAGGATTTGTTCTTCCGTACATCGGGTGGTAGCAGGCATTATGTCTCTTCACCCTCTGTTCAACCGCCCGGCGACCAATTGGTTTCCGGGTTTTTTCTTTTGTAGCGTGCCTTGCATTCTTTTTTTGGTCTGGGTACATTATATGCTCCTTCTAGTTGTCGCCTTTAGCGTTCCGTTTCAGTGAATTTCCCATATTGGAATCAACCCCTCCACGATTCCAGTATGGCGTTCGCTGGCGGAACATTGCAGGCGATTGTACGATAAGGGGATGAAGAAGTATGTAGTGTTTGGATTAGGAAATCCCGGTGAGCAATTTTCCCATACGCGTCATAATTTGGGTGCGGATATGGTTTTGGCATGGCTCGAGCGCATGGCGCGAGATGGCGCGGATGTTTCTGATTGGAATAGCCATGAAAAGTTTCATGCGCGTGTATGCGAAGTGCGTATGGGCGATGTTGTAATTACTGTTCTTGCGCCGCTGGTATTTATGAATGAATCGGGGAAAGTATTGTCATCGTATCTTCGGTATCATCCACTTGAGAGAAAGAATATTCTTGTAGTTCATGATGATTTAGAGTTGCCGCTGGGTGAAGTGAAACTGCAACAAGACGGGAGCGCGCATGGGCACAATGGCGTGAGGTCTATTCATGAATTTTTAGGAGATACAGACGTTCCAAGATTACGCATTGGTATTTCGAGGCCTGCCGACACAACGCCCGTAGATAAATTTGTGTTAGCAACATTCACGCCGGACGAAAAGACAGCGCTGAAAGAAAGGGAAGCTGAAATTAGTGAAGCGATAACGAGCTTCGTCGATCCCCTCTCCCGTTTTGGGAGAGGGTTAGGGTGAGGGGCGTTAGTTGCGATTAATTTCCCCTCATCCCAGCATTGCACAAAGGCAATGCTGACCTTCTCCCAGAATTGGGAGAAGGGATCGACGGCGCTTACTCCGTTGCGTCTGCGCCAAGCACCACTAGTATATCTGCGGTTGTTTTCGCTTCTTCTTTTGGGAAGTCGGACTGTGAAGATCCGCCAAGCGATTCTGCAATTTTTTGTGCATCATCTGCTTGAGTTACTTTTGGTGCGTAGACTGTTGTTTCTGTAATTGCTTTTGATGCTGCGTTTGCTGTTGCAATTACCTTGTATCCATCTTTAGTGAGCTGGTCGCTAACCTTTTTTGCCAGGCCATTTACCGCAGTGCCATTTCGTACTTCAATGGTAGGCTTTGTTGCTGACGGTGAAACGCTCGGGCTTGCTGATGCCGTAGGGCCGCCCAGCACTCCATCGGGCCCGATTGTTGGCTCTGGTGAAGTGGCCGCAGCCTTTGAATCGTCGATTGTTTTTGCTACACCGTCATCAAAAATGTGCTGGGCGATATTGCGAATCTCGGAATAGTCTCCTGTGCGTGTTTTGAGGATTGATGCTGGCACACCACCCAGCACAACGGTATCTCCGACTAATAGCCCACGAGTTCCGGTAGTGAGTACCGCTGATTTTATATTGTGCGTATCGATTTGGCGAGATAGTTCAAAAAACCGTTTCATTTCCCACACCTGCATGCTTGTTGAGATATTTTCTGAAAGCGACCCCAATATTTTATTTACTACGGTGAAATCAAATGCGGTTTGCACGGAGAATATCTTATCTCGTATTGCAATGAGCATTTGTTGCTGACGTGCTGCGCGCCTAAAGTCTCCGCCTTCTGGCCCTTCTACATATCGTGCTCGAACGTAGGCAAGTGCCCGGTCCCCGTTCATTGTTTCAGTACCGGCGGGGAATGAAATCTTGTGCCAGTAATCTACAAAGCTATTTTCAATTGTAATATTTACTCCTCCAAGTGCCTCTACTATTTTCTTAAACGCAATAAAATCGAAGCGAGCGTAGTAATGGATAGGTAAGCCAGTAATGTCTTCAACCTTTTTCTTGAGTAGTTGGGGGCCGTTATGTTTTTTCTTTGACTCTCCATATGCGTGTACCGCATTGAGTTTGGAGTAAAACTCTTCATCTGGAACTTGCACATATAAGTCGCGAGGAATAGAGAGCAGTGCCACTTTATGTTCTTTTGGCTCAATGCTTGCGACCATGACCGTGTCTGCTAGGTTCTCGCCAGAATGCCCCTCCCCACCAATTGCGAGTAGCATTATATTAATTCTCCCATCCGTTTCACCTTCTAGGCGATTTCCGGATTTGAAGAGCAGATCGGACAGTTGACCCAATAAGGATTGTTCCGCGGTACTAATACTATTTCCGGCGGCAAGGATTTTGTACCCAAAAATAGTGCCCAATGAAAGACCTCCTACTATAAGTAGAATAATGACGGAGCGAATAATGCGTACGATGGGGGATCGTTTTTTGTGGGACGCAGGTGCCGCCACTGCTCGATGGCGAGATTGCACCTCATTAAGGATTTTGTTGGCGTTCATTTGCCGTTTATCGTACACTTACTTGGTATGGGTGAGCAAGGACACGAAGGATTTTGGCGTACGCTCGGATCGTTTTTCTGGGAGCTCTTAAAGGCGTTTATTTTGGCAATGGTAATTATTGTTCCGATCCGATATTTTCTAGTGCAGCCATTTTTTGTGCGAGGTGCTTCTATGGAGCCAAATTATCATGATAGTGAGTATCTTATTGTTGATCAGCTCTCGTATCGTTTTCGAGAGCCTCAACGGGGGGATGTGATCGTGTTTCGGTATCCGCAAGATGAAAGTCAGTTTTTTATTAAACGAATTATAGGTTTACCCAAGGAAACGATTCGAATTGAGGATGGGCATGTGTTTGTGAATGGTAGCACGCAATTGGATGAACGTGGATACTTATCTTCCGACGTTAGGACTGGAGGGCAAATGGAAAGCACTCTACGGGAAGGCGAATACTTTGTATTAGGAGACAACCGTGAGGCAAGTTCAGATTCGCGCTCATGGGGGCCGGTTCAAAAGAAGGAAATTATGGGCCGAACATGGATTCGCGCATGGCCGTTTACTCGCTTTACGTTCTTTAGTCACATACAGCCGCTTCTCCTTGCAGTTCCTTGAGCCCCGCCTTATACTGCGTAAGACTCTATGACAACCAAAAAGAAACCACCGCAGCCGACCGTTCAATTTCCTTTACGCTCCCCACGCGGGACTCAAGACATTCTCCCCCAAGATCAAAAATACTGGGAGTACGTAATTGAAAATGCAAAAACCTTTTTTCGTGGATGGCACTTTCAGCAGCTTGAAGTACCAATGTTTGAAGAGGTGAGTTTGTTTGCTCGTGGCATTGGAGGGGAAACTGATATTATTCAGAAAGAGCTGTTTGAAGTGAAAGCGCGAGGAAAGGGTGCTCATTATGCGCTTCGTCCGGAAGGCACTGCGTCTATGATTCGTGCATACATTGAACACGGAATGCGGAGCTGGCCTCGCCCAGTAAAGCTATTTACCATAGGTTCATTTTTCCGATATGAGCGTCCACAAGCGGGCCGCCTTCGAGAATTTCATCAAATTGATTTAGAAACGATTGGATCCGCATCTCCTATTACGGATGTGCAACTTATTACGATGATTCATTGGTTTTTCAAGCATTTGAACTTGGAAGATTATGTTGTACTGATAAATACGCTTGGTGAGCCCGGCGAGCGCAAAACATATATTGCATTACTCAAGGATCACTATCGTCGCAATCGGCAAAAGTTGTGCCGAGATTGTAAAGAGCGACTTGTTACAAACCCTCTTCGTCTGCTTGATTGCAAGGAGGAGAAGTGTCAGCAACTCTCCAGCACGGCACCGCGTTTACTTGATCATTTGTCGGAAGGCTCTAAGAAACATTTTGATTTTGTTGTAAATAGTCTACGTGAATTAGGCGTCCCGCATGAAATCTCTCCTTCGCTTGTACGAGGGCTCGATTACTATACCCATACCGTGTTTGAGTTTGTACCTAAATCTACTAGAGGAGAATCCCAGCAAAATACCTTTGCGGGAGGCGGGAGATACAATGGGCTGGTGAAAGAATTGGGTGGCAAAGATGTTCCTGCAATTGGGGCTGCAATCGGAGTTGAGCGTGTGATTGAACGGGTAAAAGAAGAGGGGATTGAGCTTACTGTTATGGATCATCCGCAGCTTTTTATTGCACAACTTGGAGAGCAGGCGAAGCTACTTGGCCTTAAGATTATGAAAGAGCTTCGAGATGCCGATATTCCGTTTGCCGAAAGCATAGATCGTGATGGCATGCAGGCGCAGTTGCGCATGGCTGACCGCTTAAAAGTTGAATGGTCTATCATTATTGGGCAAAAAGAAGTCTTGGATGGCACCGTTATCTTGCGTAATATGGAAAGTGGTATGCAGGAGGTTATTGATCGAGAAAAATTGGTACACGAACTAGAGCGTCGTCTTAACATTGTTCGGCAATAAATATGAGCGTGGAGGCGGAATGTATATTCTGTAAGATTGTTGAAGGTGTTGTACCGGCCGATATTGTATTTGATGGCGGCGACACACTCTTTTTTAAAGATATTCATCCAAAAGCGCCTGTTCATATTATCGGGATTCCGAAGAAGCATTTGACCTCGCTTGATGCGATGATTGGCGATGACCACCTTACAATTGGAAAGTTGATGCATGATGCAACGCACGTTGCTCGGGATGCAGGAATTTTTGAAGCGGGGTACAGAGTTGTAACAAATATTGGTGCCCACGCAGGCCAAGAAGTGTCTCATCTGCATTTTCATATTGTGGGCGGAGAGCCGCTTGGGCCAATCTGCTGATATGACGCTAACCAGGATATTTTTAGTCGGGATTACGTTTTTTCTTCCGGCTATTGTGTTTGCACAAGACAAAGGAATTGTGACGTGTGGGCCGCAGCAGGATAAGCTATGTGAGCTGGCTGACCTGTTTAAGCTGCTTGTTGGTATTTATAACTTTCTGCTGGGAATGGCTGGGATCGTCGCGTTTGGGTTTCTGATTTATGGGGGTATACGAATGTTCTTATATTCAGTAGATGAGGAAAACTTGGCAGCGGGTAAGAAGACGGTAGTGGAGGCTCTTATCGGGCTTGCGATTGTGGCTTTGGCATACTTACTCGTAAATACGCTCTTAACTGCGCTTGGTGTTGATCCTGGAACAATAGGCGAGTATTTTAGCGGCAAAAATTTACAATAATCGTTGACATGCCCATAGTGGCATTGTAAGGTGTGTATTGAGGAAATTATTGATTTTTTAAGTAGGAGGTGTTTTTTGTGTTAGAAGTGAAAAAGCGAGATCATGAGAATTCCGAGGGCTTGATCCGTCGGTTTACCCGCGTTGTACAACAAAGCGGAGTATTGTTGCAGGCAAAAAAGGTTCGATATCATGAGCCGAAGAAAAGCAAAAAGAAAATCCGAGATGAAGCACAGCGGAGAAGTGAGCTTACTGCTGAGCGCGATCGATTGATTAAACTTGGAGAGATTGACGAATTTTCTTTCCCACAGAGAAAGCCCAAGAAATGGTAAGAAAATTATCCTGCAGTGCAACGTTTGTCATTCCCCGACTTGATCGGGGAATCTACGTTTTTATGGAATAGATCCCGGCTCACCGGGCCGGGACAAGCTTTTTGTTGTTTGGGTTTTTTCGGGTATACTAAACAGAACTTTATATGCCAACGCTTCCAGAGCCACAAGGTAGTTCAAAGAATCCATATCTTCCTGAAAGCGCTACACCCATTGGCCCGCGCCCTGGGGAAGGCTTTGATATTCCCGACCCATTTGGTGGTGAGCCTCAAATGCCACCAAAAACTACGCAGCCAAAACCACTCATATCTTCTCCGGATATCATTCCTCCTACTCCTCTTGCGCCTCCCGTTTTTCAACAAATGGCCCCTCAAAAGCAAGAAGGTAGGCGATGGGTGCTTGTCACCCTTGGTGCGTTTATTGCCGTCCTCTTAATTGGGGTTATTGTATTTATTGCAATTCGCCTGCTTTCTCAGAGCGGATCCCAAGTTCCTATTCCCTCATTCTCTCCTGTTGCAACTACGGCGCCTGCATCCGCTACCCCAACAGTTGCGCCTACTGAGGCTCCCGCAGCGCCAACATCAACACCTACGCCTATACTGGCACCAGGTGGCGCCGATGATGTTGCAGACCCTGATAGTGATAATCTTACTAATGCAGAAGAGCGGTTTTACGGCACAGAGTCTACTAATGCCGATACAGATGGAGATAGCTATAAAGACGGAGAAGAAGTGCGCAATGGGTATAACCCATTAGGAGAAGGAAAACTAGATACCGATAACGATGGGTTTCCAGATCCTGATGAGCGTAAATTTGGATCTGATCCTTTTAATCCAGATACTGATGGAGACGGCTATTCTGATGGGGATGAAATTACGCACGGACACAACCCTCTTATTCCCGCACCCAACGATGCCCTTTGATATTGAGTACGCAGCATTGTGGGATGCAGTGTGTACGCGATTTCCAGAACGGAAGAATGATAGTGTCTCTGTGCGAGTTGTTTCGGTTGAAGAAATCACGGATTTAAATAGTCGGTATCGTAATAAAAATTCTGCAACGAATGTGCTGACGTTTTCGTATACTGATACGGCGGCCTATGAGCACGATATTGCATTGTGTATAGATGTAGCAGAGCAAGAAGCTGCGCAGCGGGGAGTGCCACTTCGAGATTACATTGCGCTTCTTGTTGTGCATGCGATGTTGCATGCGGCAGGCTTGGATCATGAACAATCTTTGACAGAAGATAAGAAAACGCGAGCATTGGAAAAAGAAGTGCTATCGGAATGCGGATTCGTGTCTACATCTCTTTCAGATGTATACTAATCATAGATGAAACAGTGGAATAAAAGCAGGTCAATTATTGATGCAACGCGTTTCGCAATGCGTGGCATTGCTATAGCTGGTGTGCGAGAACAAAATGTGCGCACTCACATGGTTTTAGGAACACTTGTTGTGTGCATGTTGATATTTTTGCGGGCAGGTAGATTGGATATTATTGTTGTATTGTTCGCTATTGCCCTTGTAATCAGCCTGGAAATGATCAATACGTGCCTAGAGTTATTTGCCGACACTGTTCACCCTGAATACAGCGAAGCCATTCGAGATATGAAAGATATTGCTGCGGGGGCAGTACTGTTTGCAAGTGGTATTGCGTTTGTTATTGGAATTCTCGTTTTTTTGAGTACAATTGAGAGATACTTCTTATGAAAGCTCCACATATAGTTACGGGTATTGATATTGGGTCAAATACTGTCCGTGTCATTATTGCCCAACAAGATCCTGCTTCTGATACGATTAAAATTTTAGGAGTAGGCACGGCGCCTATGCGCGGGATGCAGAAGGGCGTTATTACGGACGTTGAAGAGGGGGTAGCTGCACTAGGGAGCGCACTTGATATAGCAGAGCGTATTTCGGGTATTCCTGTGGAAAAAGCGTATGTGAGCATTAATGGCTCTCACCTCACCTCACAAAACTTGCGGGGCGTGATTGCGGTAAGCCGTGCGGATGGGGAGATTACGCCTGATGATGTAGACCGTGTCATTAATGCAGCCCAGGCAGTGTCTATACCCCCTAATCGCGAAATTCTGCATGTGCTCCCTCAGAACTATATCGTAGATGGGCAGGAGCACATCCAGGACCCTGTAGGTATGACGGGCGTTCGTTTGGAAGTAGAAGCGCATGTGATTGAAGGTTCTGTTCCGTTTATTAAAAATCTCACGAAGGTAATTAATCAATCGGGTGTACACATCGAAGATTTTGTATTTTCGCCGCTTGCTGCATCTCTTGCAGTGTTAGATAAAAGGCAGAAAGAGTTGGGCGTAGTACTTGTTGATATTGGAGCAGGCACTACCAGCATGGTGGTGTATGAAGAAAATGTGCTATTGCATACAGGAGTACTACCTGTTGGCGCTTCTCATATTACAAACGATATCGCAATTGGGCTGCGGACATCTATTGATATTGCGGAAGCAATTAAAGTTTCGCACGGTACTGCAATCCCGTCGGATGTTCCCCAAAACGAGATGATTTCTATTGAAGGCGAGGAGGGTGAACAAGAATCGATTTCACGCAGAGAAGTTGCGAACATCATTAGTGCTCGCTTGGAAGAACTATTCTCTTTTGTAGATCGGGAGCTCAAAAATATTGGCAGAAGTGGCCTCCTTCCCGCAGGAGTTATTGTTACGGGCGGAGGCGCTCATATGGACGGTCTTATTGAGCTCGCAAAAAAGCGGTTGCGATTACCTGTGCGAATAGGGGTTCCTGCGCTTTTGTCTGGTATTTCTGATCAAACGCAAGAACCGGAATTCGCAGTTGCCATTGGACTTGTGCAGTTTGCTGTTGAGCAAGAAAGTCGCCCTGGAGCAAAGAATCCGCTGAAGCTTCCAGACGTTGGACGCGCATTTTCCAAGCTCCGGAGCTGGTCAAAAAACTTCCTTCCCTAGTAATGAACACAAAGTGTGTACAAGATGTACACATGTTTGTATTGACTTTATTGTTCCTGTTCGTACGATGAAGACAATATGCCACTCAAACGTCCGACGATTGAAAATGTAGCAAATATCAAAGTGGTTGGTATTGGTGGTGGCGGAAATGCGGCATTGAACCGAATGATCGAGGCTAATATTAAAGGCGTGGAGTTTATTGCAGTAAATACAGATGCACAGGCCCTTCATTATTCAGGAGCACCTACAAAGTTGCACATTGGGCAAACGGTAACACGCGGCTTGGGCGCAGGTATGAATCCGTCATTAGGGCAGCAGGCAGCAGAAGAATCTCGTGAAGAAATTTATGAGCTACTCAAAGGGGCTGATATGGTGTTCACTTCTGCTGGATTTGGCGGCGGTACGGGCACTGGTGCGCTTCCTGTGATTTCGGAAATAGCTCGTGAGGTGGGTGCGCTCACTGTTGCGGTAGTCACAAAGCCATTTTCGTTCGAAGGGCAGCAGCGTATGACGCTTGCTGAAGAAGCATTGGTAGAATTGCAAAGCCGGGCAGATGCTTCAGTTGTAATCCCGAATGACAGGCTTCTGCAGATCATCGATAAAAAAACGAGCTTGCTTGATGCGTTCCGTGTTGTGGATGATGTGCTGCGTCAAGGTGTGCAGGGTATTTCCGATCTTATTACGCATCATGGAATTGTGAACGTAGACTTTGCGGATATTAAAGCAATCATGCAAAATGCAGGGTCTGCTCTGATGGGAATTGGCCGTGCATCAGGAGAAAACCGCGCAGTTGAAGCGGCGCGCGCGGCAATTGATAGTCCAATGTTGGATGTAACGATTGATGGCGCAAAGGGTATTGTATTTAATATTACAGCTGGCCCAGATCTTCGGATGTACGAAGTAGACGCTGCTGCGCGTACTATTACGGAGCATGCGGACCCTAATGCAAAAGTTATTTTTGGTGCAGTTATGGATCCGGATCAAGTAGAAGAGGGTGAAATTAAGATTACGGTTGTAGCTACCGGGTTTGATAAGCCGCAAGGATTAGTGCGGCCAAAAAATAATGCAATATACGTTCCTCAGCAAGCCCCTTTGCAGCCCCTAGAGCCGGTACGGGCACAGCAGCAGCCAATTCGGTCTTCCTACGCTCCGAGCCCCGCACGTTTTAGTAATCAAGAAGAGGAAGATTTGGAAGTGCCAACATTTATTCGCCGAAAAATGCGAGAGCGAAAGCAATCTCACGGCGAAGATACGCTTGAGTAAAACTTCAGACTCCCTGTACGCTGCAGGGGTATGCGAGCCGCTATTGCCATTCTTTGTGCGCTGTGGATTGTTGGGATAGCAATCGGTGTTTTTTGTACATAGGGTATGTTCTCGATCCAGTATTTTGTTGCGGCAGTCATGGTATTACTTCTTGGTATTGTGCTTGGGCATTCTCGCGCAGATATTCCGGCGCTCGTTTGCGATACTGCAACACCCATGCCTGCTACGCTGACTGAGATTCGCGGTATGTATGCAACGCATACACTTTCTGTGTTCAAGAAGGATGATGGATGTTCACTTCTCGTGTACGCTCCGCGAGGCCTTGAACTCATTGATGGGGCGAGAGTGCTTATCGACGGTAAAGTGGAGCGTGTGGCGGATGCATTTACAGGCCTGCCTGGGTATGTGAAATTTCTGCAAGAGGATGGGGTTATGCTCGTTGCACGTAATCCGCAGATAACAGTTGAAAAGCAAGGAGTATCGAAAATTTCTCAGGCTCGAAGAATTTCCATGGGAGCGTTTACGAAACTTTTTGGCGAACCAGACGCAGGGATACTGATTGCAATGATGGTTGGGGATAGGGGAATGATTCCGCGGGAGATTACGGATTCATTTCAAAAAAGCGGAATTACTCATATTTTATCTATATCAGGATTCCATGTTTCTCTGCTTGCTGGAGTGCTTGTTCTGATGTTATGGAAATTGCCTCTGCCTGCATGGGTTCAGTATGCTGTGGTGGGTAGTATGTTGTGGACGTATATTGTGGCGATTGGAGCTCCTCCTGCGGCTATCAGGGCGGGGATGTTTTGGACGCTTGTGGTGGTTGCATATCGGATGCGTGCCTTAGTCGGCCTTCCTACTATTATTTTACTTACGCTTTGCGCAATTCTTTCGTTTAATCCCGCGCTTGTTCGCTCTATTGGATTCCAGCTTTCTATTGCTGCTGTGGGTGGGCTTGGGGTTGGAATATTTTTCTTTCGTCGTCTGCATATTTCTTCACCGCTTCGTCCGCTTGCGCTTAGCCTTGTGGTATCGTTGGGGGCAACGGGTGCAACATTGCCACTTACTGCACACTATTTTGGGAACGTGTCTCTTATTGGGATTCTTGTGAACATTATTGTTATTCCACTTGTTGCGCTTCTGATGTACGTTGCGCTTGGTGCACTGGTTGTAGTGCTTATATGGAAGCCGCTCGGGATGGCGCTCTCTTTTCTAGTCCATGTACTTATGCAGCTATTACTTACGGTTGCGAGCGCCGGTGCCAGTATTCCATATGGGTCGTTTCAAAATCTTATATTTCCGTTATGGGCCGTGGGGGCGTATTACATTTGCTGTGGTGCATTGTTTATTATTGCGCTTCGGGTATTTCGAATTCGTTTTCGTGAGATATGGGTATGAGTGCGCATGTATGGGCGGGAAATGGACTGTGCCTGGTTGCAATTTTCCTTTTGCAGCTTATCCCCATGCCTTTCCAGCAAATTGCAATGTTGGATATTGGGCAAGGGGACAGTCTCCTGTTTCAAGACGGCACCATCCAGGTTTTAGTCGACGGTGGGCCGGGCGCACAGGTATTAGAGCGCCTTACTGAGGAAATGCCTTGGTATGATAAAAAGCTGGAGGTTGTGGTTGTAACTCATTTTGATCGTGATCATGCCGAGGGTATTACGCATGTGCTGCAGCGCTACGAAGTGGGGATGGTTATGCTACCCAATTATCGCCCCACCACAAATATAGGGCGGCAGCTGCTTTCTCAAATTATTGATAAAAAGATTCCGTATCGGTTTGGATGGTATGGGCAGTTACTGATTGCTGGGGGTATGCAATTTCGTGTAATGTCGCCGATCCCTGGCCAAGAGTGGGAGCGTCTTGCAAAAAGTAAGTCCAATAATGCATCTCTTATTATGCGTGCGGATATTCAGGATGTATCTATGCTGTTAACGGGGGATGCTGAAAAGGGAATAGAAACGCAGTTGCTCAACTCTGTTTCGTCGCAAGCGCTTGATGTTGATATATTAAAAGTAGGGCATCATGGTAGTAAAACGTCCACGAGCCAGCAATTTCTGAACGTCGTAACTCCTTCCACGTCTCTTATATCCGTAAGCGCTGATAATACGTATGGGCATCCTACTGCTGAAGTCCTATCTAGACTTACGAATACTACTATATTTAGAACAGATTTGAACGGCACAATATCCTTCTTTCGTGATGAGAATTCATGGCGGGTGAGGTGTGGAAACAAGTCGAATTTGCTTTTTGGGCAACATGTATGTATAAATAAGTAAATACACCTATGACTACCGAACAAACACTTGTAATTATTAAGCCAGACGGAGTGCAGCGCTCTCTTATGGGAGAGATTATGAATCGCATTGAGCGCACGGGCCTTAAGTTTGTGGCAATAAAATTCCTTGTTCCGCAAGAAGATAATTGTTGGAAGCACTATAACAAAGACGAGGAATGGTTTATGAAAAAAGGGGCTCGTATTATTGAGGACCGCACTAATCATGGTATGCCGATTGAAAAGGACCAGATGCAATACGGGAAAGATATTATTCAATCTAACGTAGAGTTTTTCACTTCGGGTCCGGTGCTTGCGCTGATTATTGAAGGAAATCAATCAGTTGCAATCGTGAAGAAACTAGTAGGAGGTACAGAACCTCTTACGTCTGATGTTGGAACAATTCGAGGAGATCTTACTGTTGATTCATACGCGCTCTCTAGTCTTGATAACCGTGCAGTGCGAAACTTAATCCATTGTTCCGATAGCCCAGAAGAAGCACAGCGAGAAATCCCATTGTGGTTTGAGAAAAGCGAAATCGTTTCGTATAAGCATTTGCAAGGCCAGATCCTCTACGACGTGAACCTCGACGGAATACTCGAATAGCTTCGATATAGTTCCCCTCGCCCGTTCTGGGAGAGGGCTAGCCTGCCTGCCGGCAGGCAGGGGTGAGGGGCCGTTAAGTCGACTAATTTCCTCTCATCCGCGCTCCGCACAAGGGCGGAGCTAACCTTCTCCCAAAACAGGAGAAGGGAGCGCTACTGTGCTAGTTGTTTACTTATCGGGTCTGTATCCAATTCTTTTTGGTGTGCTTTGCTATATATTCGGCCGTAGGCTTTAAGGCGATACGAAAAGTTCCACCAGTATGTTTGGGGGAGAAGCTCGCATAAATCTTTTTCGATTTTATCTGGGTCATTTTCACTAGTAAGGCCAAATTTTTTCGCAAGGCGCCGTACATGCGTGTCTACTGCAATACCTTCTACGGTATCAAAAATATGTCCGAGTATGACGTTTGCTGTTTTCCGTCCTACGCCGGGCAGTTGTAACAATTCTTGCATCGTATCGGGCAGCTTGCCCTTGTATTCGCCTGCAATAATTTGGGCCGAACCAATAAGGGCTTTTGTTTTTGCGCGGTAAAAGCCGGTTGAGAAAATCATCTTTTCCAGTTCTATCTTATCTGCATTCGCAAATGCTTTTGCATCTCTATATTTCTTAAACAAGGGTTGCGTAACAATATTTACACGGTCATCCGTACACTGCGCAGAAAGAATAACTGCAACAAGCAATTGAAATGGCGTTTTGTAATTCAGGGGCGTTGCTAAATTGCCCGGGAATAATTTTTCCAATTTTTTGTGAATTACAGCCGCCCGGCGTTTCCGTTCTTGTAAATTGTATTTTCTAGGCTTTGCCATAGTATATTGATACTACAGTACTAATCGGGATGTAGTATAAAGGTTCGTACGCAAGGCTGGGGGTCTTGTAGTCCGGGTTCAATTCCCGGCATCCCGACAATGTTATTATATCACTAAATAGAGCAAATAATTTGCTCTATGCCGTAATTCCCCAAAATACAGTTGACAAAACCATGCTATTAGATTATGATTGCAAGTTCATTAAAAACCTATAGTAGGTATCGAATAGCGTTTGTCTGTCCATATCTGGCGGCTTAGCTCCGCATAGCTTTGCGAGGTGGGGCATCAGATATCTTTTTATCTGGTTGCCAGGTACGGATAGACAACGACGAAGTTTGCATCATTTCCCCTTTTCTTGGAGCAAAATCATGCGGTTACTTCTTTTCGACGCTACCAGAGCGCGCTTACAGATCGCGCTAACACTCTCGAAGGCGAGAGCGTGAAATCGTCTGTTCGGTGCACAAGCGCCCGAGAATAGCGAACTTGTCGCTGCCGTGGAGCAACGTTAGGAATTCGCACGATTTCGTTGGCCGTATGTTTAAGGGAACTTCGCCATACGCCAACACTCCATCGTGATTCCACTCCACCCGGTTCTTTTTCTCCGAGTTTTCGGAGCCGTTTCCTTCCACTCTCCCGAGTGTCATGGACGCGATAGGGAGAATTCTTCCTCACCAGGCGATTGCATCTTGCAGTCGCCTGTTTTCTTTTATCGTTAACTATGCGCATAATCAGATACATGGCATATCCAATTATTCAGCTAAAAGCAGGTAGGGAAGCCAGTGTTGGCTTTCGGCATCCGTGGATATTTTCTGGTGCATTGGAAACAGTGCCTGACGGGCTTACTGCAGGAGACTTTGTGCATATTGCAGATCGCAACGGGCGCATTATTGCAACCGAAAGTTATGAGGGTGCTGCAAATATCGCAGTGCGCGTATTCGATTTTTCAGAAACTATCATTGATGAAGCGTGGATTTCGAATGCCCTGGCATTAGCGCATAGCAGGCGGCTGCTTTTAGGGTATGGGCAAGATACTGACACAACCGGGTATCGGTTTGTATTTAGTGAGGCGGATAATTTGCCTGGGCTCGTAATAGATAGATACGCAGACGTTTTAGTGTTGCAAGTGTCCACAGTTGGAATGCGCACTCTTTTGCCCATTGTTATTGAGGCGTGTAAGAACCTATTTCAGCCAAATGCGATTGTTGATAAAAGTGGGGAAGTGGCAGAAATGCTATACGGTAGCGTTGACGGCCCTGTGAACTTTGTTGAACACGGTATGAAATTTGCCGCAGATGTTGTAGGCGGCCAGAAGACAGGTTTTTATCTGGATCAAAAAGATTTACGACAACATGTGCGCAAATATGCGAACGGTAAAAACGTCTTAAATCTTTTTTCGTATACTGGCGCCACAAGCATCGCCGCTCTTTTGGGTGGCGCTGCAGATGTTCACAATGTTGACGAGTCTGAGGCTGCGCTTGCGCAATGCGCAATTCATACAGAAATGAACGGAATTGCTGCGGAAAAAAGCACGACAGAGCAGGCAGATGTATTCTCGTGGCTGAACGATAATAAAGATCCCGCGTACGACATGGTGATTCTAGATCCGCCGGCGCTTACAAAAACAAAGAAAGAAAAAGAGGCTGCTGCCAAGGCGTATCACTTTTTGAATCGGGCAGCACTACGGCTTGTAAAAAATGATGGGATATTTGTAACGTCTAGTTGTTCTCATTATTTTACAGAAGACGATTTGGCGTTTACGCTTCGCCGCGCATCTGTACAAGCGGGTGTGGAGCTTGATGTATTGCACGTTATTCGCCAAGCACCAGATCATCCGCTTTCGGTATATTGGCCAGAGGGATTATATCTGAAATCATTTATTTGTAGAGTTCGACGAATCTGAGTGCGGGGCCTGTCCTTCAAAAAAAGAAGCCCAACATCTCGTGATGTCGGGCATGGGTCTTGCCTCATGGAGTCGCTCTAGCAGAAGCCATAGCGCTGGGGCCAATTGTCGTTGCGGATGGCATCCCACAATAGCATAGTGAGATAGTTTTCCAGCGACTTGCTGATGTTGCTCTTGTCCATCGGACTACTCCTCGGTTTGGGGCTGAAGGTTCAACGTATACTCCAGTACACGTCTACTATAGAAATAGCACTAGTGTGCTATAACGTCAAATTTACGCAGCACTTTCAGCTCGCTGATACTTTGCCTTTGTTCGGATGCATTGTACGCACGCAAGTACCTTTACGCCTTCGAATGTAGTGGACTGTAGATTTGGTTTGAATGATCGGCGACCAGTGACGTTATAATGGCCACGCAAAAGCTTGCGAAGGTTACCCATCGCTTTTCCTTTTCCGCATAGTTCACATACACGTGCCATAGAATTTTCTTACTATAGATTAGTGTTTCTAAAAAAGCAAACTCGTAATTTCCTCCCCTCATATGAGGGGAGGCGAGGTGGGGTCGAACGCGACGTACGCACCCCCTCTCACTCCCCCTTATACAAGGGGGAGAAATTCGTGTTACGATGTTTTCATGCTTGCGGTTTCCACCATTCCTGCCGGGCTCGATACGGTCACCTCCATTATTGCGCTTGTGATCGCGGTTGTTTTTCATGAGGTGTCGCATGGGTATGTGGCAAACCTGCTGGGCGACTCGACTGCAAAATATGCGGGGCGACTATCGCTCAATCCACTTCGCCATATCGATATGTGGGGCACAATCATTATTCCGCTTATTCTTATTATTACCCGTGCCGGATTTATTTTTGGATACGCAAAGCCGGTGCCCGTAAACTATTACAACCTACGGCACGGCAAATGGGGGCCAGTATTGGTTGCGCTTGCGGGGCCAGCAACAAACTTTTGTATCGTTCTCATTTGTGGCCTCATAGTCAGATTGCTCCCAGAGGGCACGGCATTCCCATACCTGTTTATTATGATTGGCTTGGTAAATGCGTTTTTAATGCTCTTTAATCTTATCCCCATCCCTCCGCTAGATGGATCTCATGTTCTGCTGGTGTTTTTGGAGCATCGGCCGGATATAACGCGGGTATTGGAGCGGTACGGGATGTTTATTTTGATCGGTATCATGCTGTTTGCTCCTGGCTTCTTGTCTCGCTTCGTATTTGGCCCTGCCATCTACCTTACGAGCTGGGCTACGGGCATATCCCCGTTTGAGCTGGTAGCAATATTTTGACTTTTTTTCCTTCTTCCATATACTAAAAATCTGTGCCGACAATAAATCAATTAGTTCGAAAACGCAGAGAACGCAAACTCAAGAAATCCAAAGCACCAGCACTGCTTCGGGGTTTTAACGTCTTAACCGACAGGCCTGTAAAGTTTCCTAAGGGAACTCCGTTTAAGCGTGGGGTATGTTTACAGGTAAAGACGATGACTCCGAAGAAGCCAAACTCCGCACTTCGAAAAGTTGCCCGCGTTCGCTTGTCGAACGGAATGGAAGTTACTGCCTTTATTCCAGGCGAAGGTCATAATCTGCAAGAGCATTCCATCGTTATGATCCGTGGAGGACGAAGAAAAGACTTGCCGGGCGTACGATACCAAGTAGTACGAGGAGTACTAGATACCGTTGGGGTAGAAGCGCGACGCCGAGGACGCAGCCGATACGGAGCAAAGAAACCGAAGGTTAGCGAGTAGCTTATAGCTGTTAGCTTTTAGACTATTACCACTATTTATGCCACGAAAGAAACGAGTATATAAGAATAAGAAGTACATAAAGCCGGATCCAAAATTCGGAAATCTTGCGTTGTCCAAGTTCATCAACTACTTAATGTATGACGGGAAGAAAAGCACTGCGCAGCGAGTTGTGTATGATGCGCTAGAAAAGATTTCCCAAGAAACAAAGAATGACCCGCTTATGGTATTTGATGCTGCGCTGAAGAACGTTGCTCCTGTATTGGAGGTTAAAGCTCGCCGTGTAGGTGGCGCTAACTACCAGATTGCACAAGAAGTGCGCCCAGCACGCCGCGACACCCTTTCTATGCGATGGCTTCGAGATGCAACCCGTGCACGAGGTGGAAAGAGCATGGCAGAAAAATTGGCAGCTGAACTTATTGATGCGTCCCAAAAAACAGGTGGCGCCATGAAAAAGCGTGAAGACATGCATCGTATGGCAGAGGCTAACCGTGCATTCTCTCACTTCGCTCGCTAACGCTGCTCTTGTATGGAATCCAAGCAATTTCCCCAGGTTTCTATTGATAAAATCCGAAACTTCGGCATTATCGCGCACATTGACGCTGGTAAGACTACTGTTTCCGAGCGCGTATTGTTTTACACCGGATTAACGCACAAGATTGGTGAAGTGCATGAAGGCGCAACCGTCATGGATTGGATGGAGCAGGAGCGTGAGCGTGGTATTACTATTACCTCTGCTACTACTACTGCATTTTGGCGCGAGCATCGCTTAAATTTGATCGATACTCCTGGCCACGTAGATTTTACCGTTGAAGTAGAGCGAAGCTTGCGCGTGTTAGATGGTGCTGTAGTGGTATTCGATGGTGTTGCCGGTGTCGAGCCTCAGAGCGAAACGGTGTGGCGCCAAGCAGATGTGCATAAAGTGCCTCGCATGTGTTTCGTGAATAAACTCGATCGCACGGGCGCTGATTTTTGGAAGGTACTTGATTCTATCCATGAACGGCTTACAAAAGATACGGTTGTATTAACACTTCCAATTGGAACAGAGGAAAATTTTGGCGGTATTATTGATTTACTGACAGAAAAAGCTTGGTATTTTGAAGGTGAAATGGGAATCCAGATTGAGAAGCGAGATATTCCTGCTGAGTTAGTGGAAGAGGCAAAAACCCGACGTGCCGAAATGGTAGAAAAAATCGCTGGTCTTGATGATGCGCTTACTGAAAAGTATTTGAATGCTGAAGATATATCTTTAGATGAATTAAACGCGGCACTGCGCAAGGGTGTGATTGCAGGCAAGATTGTTCCAATCTTGTGCGGAACGGCGCTTAAGAACAAAGGTGTGCAACGAATGCTTGATGCGGTTGTAGACTACCTGCCATCTCCCGTAGACGTGCCAGCAGTAGAGGGTATTGATGTTGATAATGCAGAAAAAGTGTTAAGCAGAAAGCCGCTTGCAAGCGAACCGTTTGCTGCACTTGCGTTTAAAATTGCTACAGATCCATACGTAGGCCAGCTTACATTCTTTCGCGTATATTCCGGAACACTCACGAGCGGATCATATGTACTGAACGCATCTAACGGTAAGCGTGAACGTATTAGCCGTATTCTCCGTATGCATGCGAACGAACGAGAAGAAGTAACAGAAATTACTGCCGGAAACATCGGAGCTTTAGTAGGTATGAAGGCAACTACAACAGGAGATACTTTGTGTGATGAAGCGCATCCAATTCTGCTTGAGCGTATAATCGGCCAAGACCCTGTTATCTCTATTGCCGTTGAACCAAAATCGAAACAAGATCAAGAAAAGATGGGTATGGCATTGAAGGCACTTTTAGGAGAAGACCCAACGCTGCATGTACACACCGATCCGGAAACTGCGCAAACTATTATGCAGGGTATGGGAGAATTGCATTTGGAAATTATCGTAGACCGTATGAAGCGCGAATTCGGAGTTGAAGTGAATGTTGGAAAGCCACAGGTAGCATATAAAGAAACGATTCGAAAAACTGTTGAAGTGGAAGGAAAATACATTAAGCAAAGTGGAGGCCGAGGACAGTATGGCCATGTATGGCTTCGTCTCGAGCCGCAAGATCGTGGAGCCGGTGTGGAATATGTTGCAGAAATAAAGGGTGGTGTTATTCCGCAAGAATATATTCCCGCAATCGGAAAAGGTGTGGAAGAAGCATCTAAGAACGGCGTGCTCGCAGGGTTTCCCGTTGTGGATATCAAAGCTACCGCGTTTGATGGAAGCTACCATGATGTAGACTCCTCTGAAATCGCATTTAAGATTGCGGGTGCCATGGCGTTTAAGGATGGATTCCGTATGGCAGATCCGGTATTGCTGGAGCCAATCATGAAAGTAGAAGTTATCACCCCTGAAAACTATATGGGCGACGTGGTGGGCGACTTAAACTCTCGCCGAGGACAAATCGTTTCTATCAATGATCGTCTTAACTTAAAAGTTATTGATGCTACGGTGCCTCTTGGGGAAATGTTTGGGTATGCAACAGTAGTGCGCTCCATGAGCCAAGGCCGTGCAAACTACAGCATGCATTTTGACCACTACCAAGAAGTACCTCGCAACGTTCAAGAAGAAATCGTCGGAACCGCTGCGAAGAAATAGGCTTGCTGGAGGCGTGGTATACTGTGTATATTGACTAGAAGCAATGGTATTGCTACTATGTCAATATCTATATGAACCCAATTATTCAACGATTACAATCGTATTTTGCGAGTTCCTCGCAAGCGCAGGAGAAGATTAGCGATCTTCTTTTGGAGCTTCGGCATCGAGGGCTGAATTTTAGTATTCAGTTTGTTCATGATGGGGATGAAAAGTATTTTTACGCAGAGTCTGTTGATTATCCGCGTGGCCATATTTCGGCTACTGGTAAAAATATAGGGGAGCTTGAAGAGCAGCTAAAAGATGCAATCTTTACTGCGTTTGAAGTTCCGGTTCGATATTGCAACTCTGATCTAATTACATTTAATCCGTCGTTAACAGAGCAGAGTACTGCATCGGCAAGCAAGAAAATCTATGCTACCACGTAGCTTGCCTTCTGATGTTTCTCAAAAACGATTAGCAAAAGCATTCGAAAAAGTGGGGTTTATCGTCAGCGTATCTGGTGGCAAGGGCGGACACTATAAACTCATTGATCCAAAGAGTAAGAAGTTTATTACATTGCAGGGTAATGTATACAAGCTCGTGCTGAAAAATAAATTAAAACAGGCGGAAGAACTAGGCTACGATGCCACAGAAATCATGAGGAAATACTAGGTATTGAATATTGGGGAGTAGCTAGTGTATAGTCAATCTATGCAACACGAACAAAAACCACTCAAAGAAGCACTGGCCCCTATTTTAGATGTACTGCAGCAGCTTGGCGGAAAGTTTACGTTTATGGATGATGAAGGCAGAGCGTTTGTACTAGCTTCCAAAGACGCGTTAGAAGACGAACAGGCTCTTCGGCAAGCCGAGGGTAAGCAGCAACAATTGGTATTTCCGCAAGCAGATTCTATTGCAAAGGCACTACGTAAGCATGTTGACTCTTCGCTTGGCGATGATGTTATTGAACGTATTAACCGCGACATTGCCCTTGCCGCAAGTTCAGAGCAGCTTGAATCGCAAGATGAAATTGAGGAATTAATTGAAGAAACCGAGGGTATAGAGGTTGAAACTACACCGAGCTATCCACTTCCACCAAAACCTCCCCGAATCCACTTCGAACCCATCAAAGGCGACCTGGCACCAGACTTGCAGTAAAGTGCGAAATAGGGGGTTGACAGGATACTTCTGATTGTGCTATTGAATTAGGTCACGGCATTTTCGCTGTGAATTGAGCACGTTTGGAAAGGTGTTGCTTTTGCAACGTATTCCTTTTTGTGCTCAACCCCTGTTGTTTCCAATTTAGGAAGAGGTGTTCTCATGGTTCTTGCAAATCGATTCATCGGTATTCGGCATCGTCGCAAGGCAACCAAAGAAGGCGAAGCACGGCCTACAACGGTTGCAATTCAGACGAGAGAGGGGGTGCAAGTTTATGATCTCGAAACAGAGACTCATGAACTCGACTTCCTTCTCCATCGGTTTCCGGTTGAGTGGAGAGATCTCGCTAGCACCGAAGAAGAGGTTGTCTGGTTTCATAAGGACAATGCTCCGGACGGTGTTCGTCGCGATCATTGCAAATGGCGAACTTTGAAAAAAGAGGAGAAGGTGGATGGTCTCAATCCAAACCACTTGCGGCGAATCCTCAATTCAAAGGGCTTGCCTGTTGCTCAGCTTCTCACGAAGGTACCAACGAAATTCGACGGTCTTGAGAAGGGCGATGTTGTTGGTATGGTGCTCGGTGGTTCCGGTGATCGATTTGCCGCGGCGCTCTCGCGCCAAGGTGAAGAGATCGGCGCGACTGTTTGGCGCATCCCACCATTCGCACTCTTGGCGCTTCGTGGAGACGTGAGTAAAGATGAAGATCATCTGACGCTCGCTCGTTTGGTGGAAGAGAACCAAAATTCCTTCTATCTGCTGCGTCGTCGAGATCGTGCAGGCATTCGAGTAAAAGAAGCGCTTGCTATTCGGCAGGACGCAATGAAGGCACGTATCGGATGTGAGCAGCGTATGCTCCAGGCTCTCGTAGGCAGTATCTTTCTCACTCAGGAAGGACGTTTTCCGGAAGGTGTCGTTGAAGATGAGTTCGATAAGATCAAAGCGAACGACGCGATCTACCAAGGTTTACTTGCCGAAGAAGCTCGTCGTGACAAGGAAATGGAAAAGGCAGTAAAAACCCTGGAAATTTGGGGTGCAATCTTTGATAAGATTACTGGTTGCGGACCACGAATTACTGCGGGAATCATTGCTCCCATTGGCGACATTCGTCGATTTTGGGTGGAGCCAGATCCTCAAGCGATGCAGAGACTCTACGAACGAAGCCAGGACTTGGAGCGGCAAGGAATGTTGGAGGAAGACAAGGTGCATGTTGCTGGCCGATCTGCCGGCAAAACACCGTTCCAAATCTTGCAGATGACCCGTTCTTGGCAACAGCAGAATGGCAAGCCTATGGAGGTGCAACTGCTGACGGAGGCAATCGCGTGTCATCATGAACGTCACTTGCTCCGCGTGAAAGCTATGCAGAAAGGCATGGGGAAGTTCAAGAAATTCTGCGGTGTACATTGCACGGCAGAAGGTAAGTTTCCGCGTCGGAGAGCTGGTGAAGTGGCAAACTGGAACCCTAACGTACGGCAAGCGCTGTACCTCTTGGGAGATCAGTTCAACCGCCGACCCGGTTCTCATTGGGGCAAGGAGTTGCTCAAGTGGAAGGGGATTCTTCGCGAAAAGCATTCGAATGTCGAATGCTCTACGTGTGGTGTTCCCTGGGATCAGTGCAAGAAGCAAGGAGTTGCTATAGTTGGTCCCCTTCCAACTGAGCTTGCCGAACTTGGTCTGCCTGCCGATGTGGGCGTGCTAAAGGGGAGGCATAGCAAGCGGTATACGGATGGGCACATCCACAAGATGGCCATCTGGAGAACGCTTTCCAAGTTCGTGGAGCATCTCTTCAAAGTGTGGTCGCGTATTGAAAAGGAGCAGAGTGGAGGAATCCAAGCTGCTTCTGGGCAAAGCGAAGCCGCATAGTGTTGTTCTTTGAGCGGACGAAGGTGATTTTGATTTTCGGATCGAATGATGTCGTGTCTGCTCCATCGGGTGAGATATTATCTCTATCTCACCCCTTCTCTAAAATGTTTCTAAGTATAAGGAATGTTTTAGAGAGGGTACTTGTGTTGATCTGTTTATTACGAACGTTCTCTGTCGTGTACTCTCCAATCTTGGTGGACTATGATACTTTTGCTCAGCACGAGTGATTGGCCCAATGTCCGCCACCCCGGGTGAGAAGGGCCTTGAAATGCTCTATTTGAGCGTAGTGAATCTTTTCTCACCCCCTTTCCTCACAATTATTCATTACTGGATATTTGTGAGGAAAGTACGAAAGTCGCCGTGTTCTTTTGAGCGAAAGGAAAATTGTACTCTCCAACTTTGGCGGACGACTGGTATCTTGTATGCTGGATCGATGGAAATACTTTCCGCCACCCCGGGTGAAACATATCGTTGCGTGTTCTTAATTGAACGAATGCCGAAATGTTTCACCCTCTTCTCACAGCATTTCGTGGATTCCGGATCAAGTCCGGAATGACGACGACGGAATATTGTGAGGAGAGTACTAATGTGCGATTGTTCTTTTTCGGACGTTCACGTTCCTGTATTTTCCAATTTTGGTGGACTTCAAGAGCAGTGCTCAATTGTGAGTGACTGGGCGCGTGTCCGCCACCCCGGGTGAGAAGAGGGTTCAGTTGTTTTATACAAACAATCCCCACCGTTTCTCACCCTCTTTCCTCACAGTGCTTGTATTGTCATTACCCAGCTTGTCTGCCAATTGGCAGAGGGTAATCCACGAGCTTGGATTCCCGCCTTCGCGGGAATGACGGATACGAGTTTTGTGAGGAGGGTACAAATCCCGCTGTGTTCTTACAGAACATGAGTTCTTGTGTACTCTCCAACCTTGGTGGATGATTGAATAACTACTCGAATGAGCGAGAGCCACAATATCCGCCACCCAGGGTGAGAAGATCGTGTGACTGTTCTGAAAGGAACGTTCATGAAAATTTCTCACCCTCTTTCCTCAGAATATTTCGTGGATTCCGGATCAAGTCCGGAATGACGCCGACGGAATATTGTGAGGAGAGTATCAGAGCGGCGATGTTCGTAAAGAACTCCCAACCGGTTGTATTCTCCAATTTTGGCGGACGAGGGCAGTGCTGCTTTAAGCTGAGCGTTTGTTCATCTGTCCGCCACCCTGGGTGAGAAGATTGTCTCGCTGATCCTTTTTGGATCGGTCAATCTTTTTTCTCACCCCCTTTCCTCGGAGTATTTTTTGTTGAAGAATTCTCCGAGGAGGGTACGAGGTGGTACCTGTTAGTATTAACATCTCTTCCGGTGTACTCTCCAACATTGGCGGACTAGAGTGAACTTGTTTGTTTGAACGAAAGATCGTCTGTCCGCCACCTAAGGGTGAGAAGAAAGCAGCTATGTTCCAACACGGAGCGTAACTAGACTTTTCTCACCCCTTTCCTCCGAATATTTTACGAAAATAGAATGTTTGGAGGAGAGTGCAAACAGCGGAGTATCTATTTTAGAATCTAAGGACAATGTACTTTCCAAATTTGGCGGACGACTTGGCTCCTGTTCTCTTCGGGCGAGTACTGCAATGTCTGCCACCCAGGGTGAGAAGATATTGCGACTGTTCTTAACGAACTTAGCAATCACTTTTTCACCCTCTTCTCACAGCATTTCGTGGATTCCGGATCAAGTCCGGAATGACGACGACGGAATATTGTGAGGAGAGTACTAATGTGCGATTGTTCTTTTTCGGACGTTCACGTTCCTGTATTTTCCAATTTTGGTGGACTTCAAGAGCAGTGCTCAATTGTGAGTGACTGGGCGCGTGTCCACCACCCCTGGTGAAAGAAGTGATTTCTGTTCCTGAACAAGGATCGATTTCCACTCTTTTCACCCTCTTTTTTATATTTGCCATGTTAAAATTATGGCATGGCGACCGTATTCGAATACATCGATGAATCTGGGCAAGATACTTCTGGAGTATTTTTTGTCGTCAGTATGCTAATTTTAGGTACTGAGCGAGATGAGGTACTCAAACTCTTAGAAGCGATTGAATCTAAAAGCAAAAAGGGTAATCTCAAATGGCGTAAAGCTGATTATCGCCATCGCCAATCATATATACATATGATTATAGGGCTTCCTCAGATGGTCGATAAAATATTCTTTGAGAACTTTCCTGGCCGAAAGGATTATTTAGCTCTTACGGCTCAAGCCGCAGGCGACGCTCTTAGACACGTACGGCCAATTAGAGTGGTAGTCTATGTTGATGGGTTGCGAAAAACGCAAATACCTAAGTTTCAACGGTATCTCAAGCCATCTGTACGTGGTATCAAAACCGAAGTAAGAGGTGTTCGTAAAGAAGAGAATAATGCCTTTATTCGGCTTGTTGATGCGATGTGTGGTTTAATTAGAGATGCTCATTATGGCCATGAATGGTCTCAGAAAACACTTCGCTTATTGAAAGCTAAACGGATTCTCAAGGGCCTATAGTTAAAAAACCACCTCATCTTGCGATGAGGAGGAAAGGCCTATCTTAGTTAAACCCCTAAGAGACCTCACATCCAGTAGGATGTTCCGCCATACGGCCGGTGTTCGGTCTTTTTTGTTTATATGTATATTGTACGTTAGATAGTACTTTTTACAACTTGACATTTATAGCAATATAAGATATGCATTGTGAGGAGAGTACGAAACCCAAGTTGTTCTTTCGTGCGAAGTATTGGCTGTACTTTCCAATTTTGGCGGACTAGTGAATGTCTGTTCATTCTTTGAATGTTGCGGGAGCTGTCCGCCACCCAGGGTGAGAAGTATGTAGTTGCGTTCGTCTGAACGAAATTTACGATTTCTCACCCTCTTTTTCCTTACATCGCGCCTCCTCAACGCTTGGGGTTTTTAGCGTTTAACCCCAAGCGTTTTCCCGGCGCTCTGTTTTTCTGAGTGCGATGCTTGACTTGTATTCTGATTTCTTCTATACATACTACAGACCTTGAGGCGGTTGTTTTTATGTTCCTTTTTGGGCGCATACTAAACGACTGGATAAAACGCCAGACGGGGCATTTTATTATTTTTTTATATCAAAGCTATGGCTGTTGAAAAATTCGTTCGAAACAAGCCGCATGTGAACGTCGGAACGATTGGTCACGTTGACCACGGAAAGACTACCACCACTGCAGCAATCCTCCATGTGATGAACATGAAGGGCGGAGTTAAGAAGCTTATGACAATCGATGACCTCGATAAGTCACCAGAATCTAAGGCACGTGGAATTACAATTTCCACCGCTCATTGTGAATATGAGTCTGATAACCGGCACTACGCTCACGTAGACTGTCCGGGACATGCCGACTATATCAAGAACATGATTACCGGCGCTGCTCAGATGGACGGCGCAATCCTCGTTGTTGCCGCAACTGATGGCCCAATGCCACAGACCCGTGAACACATCCTCTTGGCTCGCCAGGTAGGAGTTTCAACTATTATCGTATTCTTAAACAAGGTTGACCTTGTTGATGATCCGGAATTGGTTGACTTGGTAGAAGAAGAAATTCGTGAACTTCTTACGAAGTATGAATACGATGGTGCAAATACACGTATTATCCGTGGAAGCGCAACCAAGGCACTTGTTTCCAAAACTCCCGAAGATGCTGACGCTAAGCCAATCATTGATTTGATCGCTGCTCTAGACGAAGCAATTCCAGAGCCTGTGCGTGATGTAGACAAGCCATTCTTGCTTTCTATTGAAGACGTATTCTCCATTGAAGGCCGAGGTACTGTAGTGACTGGCAGAATCGAGCGTGGACTTATTAAGATCAACGATGAAGTTGAAATTGTGGGAATCCGCGACACTCAAAAGTCCGTTATTATCGGAATCGAAATGTTTAATAAGCAACTTGAAGAAGGCCGAGCTGGTGACAACGCAGGTGTGTTGCTGAGAGGCTTGAAGAAAGAACAAGTTGAACGTGGCCAGGTAGTTGCAAAGCCAGGCAGCATTACTCCACACAAAAAGTTTACAGCTGAAGTATACGTACTTACCAAAGATGAAGGCGGACGCCATACTCCATTCTTCAAGGGATACAAGCCACAGTTCTACGTTCGTACAACGGACGTAACCGGGGAAGTATTCTTAGCTGAAGGCGTAGAAATGGTTATGCCTGGCGATACCATCAGCATCACTGTTGAACTTGGCTCCAAGGTTGCCATGGAAGATGGAATGCGTTTCGCAATCCGTGAAGGTGGCCGCACCGTTGGTGCCGGAGTTGTAACAAAAATCCTTGAGTAATGTCTGAAGATACAAAACCTGAGGGTACTGAAGCAGTTGCGGTTCCAAAGATTCGCATCAAGCTGAAGGCATACGATCACAAGCTGATCGACCAATCTGCACAGCAGATTATGATCGCTGTAGAGCGGGACGGCGCGAAAGTTGCCGGTCCAACTCCGCTGCCAACCAGCAAGAAGAAGTACACGGTAAACCGATCTACGTTCGTTCATAAGAACGCACGTGATCAGTATGAGATCCGCGTACACAAGCGCCTTATTGATATTGTCCAATCAACTCCTCGCACGGTAGACACTCTTATGAGTTTGAATTTGCCAGCAGGTGTGGATGTGTCGATGAAGACGGTGTAGCGCTAGCTTATAGCTGTTAGCTTGTAGCTTTTAGACTAAACAAAAACCCGCCACGTGGCGGGTTTTTGTTATGAGCTATTTTTCACGCTGATTTTTAATCTTTGCGATGGTATATAAAACGCGTAATCTCCGCATTTCGCGTACTTGTTGTATAAGTACATTCAAAGCCTCTTTATTCTTGCAAAGAGATTCGCGTAAGCCTTGAGCGTCTCCAGATTTTTCCTTGCTGACTTTCATTAGAAATAATTATACTAGAATTTTGGTAAGAAAAAATATTCTCAGTTGATGGCCGATATTGGAGTATAATGATTGCATGGTTGTTTCGGATAACAACGTTGCATATATTGATGGCGCAAACTTGCATCACGGCATTATGGAATTGGGTTGGAAATTTGATTATCGACGATTCCGAGTGTGGCTGCGCGAGAAATATGCTGTTCGAAATGCATATTTGTTTTTAGGATTAATGCCAAAACACAGTGGCTTATATGCAAAACTTCAAGAACAAGGCTACATGCTAATCTTTAAAGAGGTTGTATATAATCGGGATGGAAAAGCGAAAGCAAATTGCGATGCCGATATTGTTGTAAAAGCTATGCAAGATGCATATGAGGGTGACTTTGCAAAGGCCATATTAGTTTCAAGCGACGGAGATTACGCTCCGCTTATAAAGTTTTTGAGTGAAAAAGAGAAGTTAGAAGGTATTTTGTCGCCATACCCAACAAAGAAGTGCTCCATCTTACTCAAGAGAACGGGTGCGAAGATAGCGTATATAACCGACCAGAAATCAGCTTTGGGAGCCCAACAAGAAAAAGCCCCCGATGCGGACGGAACCGCATAAGGGTCTTTTTCGTAGGAATATCTCTAGTATAGCTCAATAATACTTTTCGTCAAGATGAGTATAAAATTTTCTACATTTGGTGCACTACATTGCGATTTTTCATATGAAAAGTAATCTTCTATTAGTAATTCCCCTCACCCCATCCCTCTCCCCAACTTTAATTTGCGTTTTTTTATACAATGTTCTATCTTTACTCAATACCTACACTCCCTGTGGGAAAGTAGTGTGTTATGTAGTAGCATATAGAAGCTTTTAACCGTAGGCTTTTTTATTTAGATTCCATGCGAGTTATACCATATGAAGGCAATTCTGGGTCGAAAATTGGGTATGTCGCAAGTATTTTCTCCTGACGGAGAAGTTATTGGTGTTACCTTAATTCTTGCACTTCCAAACTTCGTAACTATTCGCCGCACAGAAGAAAAAGACGGGTACGCCGCTGTCCAACTGGCACTTCCTAAAAAAGAGGGAGCTACACTTGGAGAGAAGCGAACCCCATCGGGAGATAAAAAACTATTTGCTGCACGGCAAGAATTTGAAGGTGCGCTTGCAGACGATGTAACGGTATTAGACTTGGCACAGTTTACTGTTGGAGACCCGATTGAAGTCTCTGGTATTTCAAAAGGAAAAGGATATGCCGGCGTAGTAAAGCGACATCATTTTAGAGGCGGACCTGCGAGCCACGGTCATCGCCACGTATTGCGTCGCCCTGGATCTATTGGTTCGAGGTACCCTCAGCATGTACGAAAAGGAAAGCGCATGGCAGGCAGAATGGGATCTGACCAAGTTACCGTAAAAAACCTGGTGATTGTAAAAATAGACACGGAGCACAATGTGGTTGCGGTAAAAGGCGCTGTGCCTGGCCGTAAGGGCAGTGTTGTTTCAATCTTGGGTACTGAAAGCAAATAACCTATGGCAAAAGCAACCAAAAAAGTCATCGCCGCTCCCACCCCCTCCAGCTCCCCCTTGAAAAGGGGGAGGGGACTACGATTGCGCACACTCGAAGCTATTGATAAGAAAGCAATTGATGCACCTGCATTTTTTGTTTCTGTTCCAATGCCGCTTATTGCCCGTACGATTCATACGATTACCAAGCGTATGCGTATTCGTACTGCGCATACTAAGGAGCGTGCAGAGGTACGAGGCGGTGGACGCAAGCCATGGAAGCAAAAAGGTACAGGACGGTCTCGTCATGGTTCTAGCCGATCCCCGTTGTGGGTAGGTGGTGGTATTACGTTTGGGCCACGTTCTCGAAAGCAGCGTGTACTTCGAACCCAGCTAAAGGAACGCAGACTCGCGCTTGCCGGAGCATTCGCATTGCATGTGAAAAACGAGAGTTTGTTTGTATTGCAGTTGCCAAAAGAGATTTCTCCGAAAACAAATGAAATTGCAAAACAGATGAAAGGTAATCGGTCAGTCCTTATTGTTTTAGATGATTCGCATGCTGTATTGGCTCGCGGTATTCGCAACATTCCAACACTTCGATGTAAGCAAGCACGAAGCGTAACTCCACTCGATATTTTGGAAGCTGGGCAAGTGTGGATTGATGAAGCTGCAATGCCTGTTATTGAAAAGCGATGCTCAATCTCATAATTCCACTATGTCACTCTTAACTCTATCAAAACGAATTCTCGGCAAGAACGATAAGGTTGCTGTGAAGAATAAGAAGGTAAAGGCTGCTGCAACTACGGCTACAAAAAAGAAGCAGACCGTTGATACTGCTGCGCTGCCTTCTGGCATGATTGGCTTAATCGAAATTATTTCTGAAAAAGGAATTCGTCAGCAAGAGCAAGGCACTGCCGTATTTCGCGTATTGCCTACTGCTACTAAGGGGCATATTGCGCAGGTTGTTGCATCTCGGTATGGCGTGAGGGTTACGAGCGTTCGTACGCTTGTGATGAATCCTAAGAATCGCCGCCGTGGAATTTCTGAAGGTAAAACAAATAACTGGAAGAAAGCCTACGTAACCGTTGATAATATCCAAGCATTAGCGCAACGCGCATAACTTCCTATGGCTATTAAGATTTACAAATCAACACGAGGTGGCCGCAAAAAGGCTTCTATCGTAGATCGCAAAGGATTGCACAGAGGCAAGCCACTGAAGACGTTGCTGGTTTCTAAGCATGCAACAAGCGGTCGAGGATCTGAAGGCAAGATTACGATCAGACACCGAGGCGGTGGAGTAAAGCGGCGTGTTCGCGTTATTACCTTTGGGCAAGACAAGTTGGGCGTACAGGGTACGGTTGAACATATTGAGTTTGATCCAAATCGTTCCGCATATTTAGCGCTTGTTCGATACGTTGATGGAGACCGTCGATATATTCTCGCATGGGAAGGTGCCGTGGAAGGGTCTTCTACGATCGTAGAAGACGCAGCGCCTGAAAAAGATGGAAACCGCATGAAGCTTAAAAATATTACGCCTGGAGCATTCGTTCATAACGTTGAAATGCAACCGAATCGCGGTGGTAGCTTGTTCCGGTCTGCTGGATCGTACGGCGTGGTAATGGATGTGCAGGGAGAGCACGCACAAATTAAGATGGCATCGAGCGAGATCCGGTTGATTTCCCGCGAATCCTATGCAACAATTGGCACGGTCAGCAATCCAGATTGGCGATTAGTGCGAATCGGATCAGCAGGACGAAACCGAAGGCTGGGGAAGCGCCCAAATGTACGTGGAAAGGTAATGAACCCTGTAGATCATCCACATGGTGGTGGTGAAGGCGCACAGTCGATTGGATTAAAGTATCCAAAGACTCCATGGGGCAAACATGCACTTGGCGTGAAGACTCGCAAACCTAAAAAATATTCCGATATGTTCATAGTCGAACGCCGGAAGAATAAACGGAAGAAATAACTATGGCACGATCACTAAAAAAAGGACCATTTATAGACCAGCACCTGCTTGATAAATTGCAGGGTCTTAAGGCTGGAGACAGAACGATTATTAAAACCTGGAGTCGCAGATCAACAATTTTCCCGGAGATGGTTGGGTTTCGGTTTGGGGTCCATAACGGCCGTGAGCACATTACGGTGATGGTAACGGAGGACATGGTTGGCCATAAGCTTGGAGAATTTGCAGCTACGCGGAAATTTGTACGCCACGGAGGACAAATTCAAAAGGCAAATGAGGCCGCCGCCGCTGCAAAGGTTACGGCTGCTAAGTCTGCTGATGCTGCCCCTAAGAAATAGTTTCCTATGAAAGTATCTGCTACACAAAAACACGCTCGAATGTCTCCTCGCAAATTGCGGCCGTATGCGCGCATGATACAGGGGATGAGCGCTGATCGTGCACAGCAACAACTTGCATTCGCAGTTGGAAAAGCGCCAGTTATTATTGGCGATGTACTCAAAAGTGCGATTGCAAATGCAACGCATAACTTGCAGATCCCAGCTTCTGATTTGAAGGTTGCAAGCATTTTGGTAAACCAGGGCCTTGTGATGAAACGGTTTATGCCAGTTTCAAAAGGTATGGCTCATCCTATTTTAAAACGCACAGCACATGTTACGGTTATAGTAGAAGGGGAAGTTTCAGAAAAACCGAAGAAGAAAACTTCATCGAGGGCCGCAGAAATTTCAACGGTAACCGCTGGTGAGTTTGTTGCACTTGAGGAGAAAGAGAATAAGAAACAAGAGCAGGAACTTGCAGAACAACCGCTGACAAAGCATGCGACTCAAGATCGGGCTGATGAGAAGAAGAAAAGCATCAACCAAGCAGGAAGCGATGCGAAAAAGACGCATCGTAGAAAAAGTATCGGCTAACTTTATATATACCTATGGGCAGAAAAACCAATCCAAATATACTTAGAATCGGAAACATCCTCCACAACTGGGACGCGAAGTGGTTTTCTGATGATCCGAAAGAGTTTAGCAAGAATTTACTTCAAGACATTCAAATTCGAAATTACTTAAAGAAGAATTTGCGGAGCGCATCTATCTCTCGATTAGAAATTGTTCGACAAGCACGAGAAACAGTGCTTACTATTCATACTTCTCGCCCTGCAGTTGTGATTGGCCGTGGGGGCTCTGGTATTGAGAAGATTCAAAAAGATTTGCAAAAAATGTTTGGAAAAACGCTGCGTTATCGCATTAATGTACAAGAAATCAGAAACCCTGATACTGATGCTGCTGCGGTTGCAACGCAGGTAGTAGACCAGATTGAGCGACGCATGCCCTATAGGCGCGTGTTAAAGCAGACAGTGGGCCGTTCTATGCAAGCAGGTGCCCGGGGAGTGCGTATCGCAGTTGCAGGGCGTTTAAACGGTGCAGATATAGCTCGTCGTGAATGGCTTGCAGATGGAAACGTTCCTTTGCATACATTCCGTGCAGACATTTCGTATGCAACAAAAACAGCTTTTACCACGTTCGGAACAATTGGTGTGAAGGTTTGGATTAACCGAGGCGAATATGCTGTAGAGAAAGAAGAAAAAGTAGGAGAAACTATTGGTACTCCAAAAGAAACTAAAGCTGCTCCACGTCGGCGTGCGTCGCTTGCTGAAAAAGTAACAAAATAATATGTCGTTTATTCCTCGCAAAGTAAAGCATCGCAAGCATCAGAAGGGCTCTGTTCGTGGTGCCGCAAAAGGCTCTCTTACTATCGACTTTGGGCAATATGGGCTAAAGGCTATGGAAAGTCGTTGGGTATCTGCTCGTCAACTAGAAGCTGCACGACGCGCCGTAACCCGCTATGCAAAGCGAAGTGGGAAAGTTTGGATTCGTATTTTTCCTGACAAGCCTGTTACTGCAAAGGGGCAAGAGCTCCCAATGGGTAAGGGTAAAGGTTCAGTAGATCACTTTGTTGCAGTAGTGCATCGAGGAAGAATCGTATTTGAAGTAGATGGTATGGATGAAGTAACGGCTCGCGAAGGATTGCGCCTCGCAGCTCATAAGCTTCCTCTTAAGACTAAATTTATTGCGAAAGTAGGATAACCGCTATGCAAACTCAAGAACTCAATCAATTATCAAAAGAAGAACTTACGACCCGCCTTCAGCAGGCGCGTGAGCAGTTTTTTCATGTGCGAGAACAGGTGCAAAGTGGTAAGGATAAGAACCATGCTCAGCTTTCACCATTGCGCCGAACAATCGCTCGGATTTGCACTATTTTGGCAAATCACTCATAGTAATCTCTTATGAACAACCCTGTCGTACAATCTGCCCATAAACGCCAACTATCTGGCGTTGTTGTGTCTAAGTCTGGAACAAAGACTGTGGCTGTTGAGGTTGTGCGCGTTGCTGCTCATCCGGTGTATGGAAAACGGATTCATCGAACAAAGCGGTATTTAGCTCACGATATTAGCGATGCGCTTATAGTCGGAGCAAAGGTTACGATCCAAGAGTCTCGTCCATTATCAGCTCGCAAGCGCTGGATTGTTTTGCCATCTAAGGGAGGAACCGTATGATCCGCGAAGAAGCTAAATTAGTTGTTGCGGATAACTCCGGCGGCAAGATGATAAAGGTTATTCGCGTGCTTGGATCTACCAAGCGTCGCTATGCGTATATTGGCGATATTGTTGTTGCTTCTGTAAAGGTTGCAGAACCTCGCGCAACCGTAAAAAAGGGTGAAGTTGTACGAGCTGTGATTGTTCGTGTTCGTAAAGAGCATAAGCGCTCTGATGGAACGGCAATCCGTTTTGATGATAATGCGGCGGTAATTGTTGGAAAGGAATCCAAAGACCCTGTTGGTACGCGCGTATTTGGCCCAATTGCTCGCGAGCTTCGCGGAAAAGGTTTTCAAAAAATTGTATCATTAGCACCCGAAGTTTGGTAAATCTCTATGGCTATTCTCCCAAAAATTAAACGAAACGATACGGTTCGAATTCTTCGCGGAAAAGATGCAGGAAAGCGTGGCAAGGTATTGGCTGTACTTCCGTTAGAAGGACGATTGGTAGTAGAAGGTATTGCAATGGTAAAGAAGCACGTAAAGCCCCGCCAAGGCGGACAAAAAGGCCAGCGTGTAACAATTGCAGCACCTATTCCTGTTGCCAACGTTCAGATCATCTGTACGCAATGCAAGAAGGGTACTCGTATTGGCATCACTCGTGAAAATGGCGTACGCCAGCGCGTATGCAAGCAATGTAAGTCTGTGATTGAATAACAAAAATTCCTATGCCCGTTATAACCCCTACAACAACAAAGCTCGCAGCATCCCTTGGTATTAAAAATATCCATGCAGTGCCTCGTGTCACGAAAGTCGTGGTGAGCGTTGGTGTTGGAAAGAATCGCGACAATAAGCAGCATATTGAAGCTGTGCAAAAAGACTTGGCTGCAATCACTGGGCAAAAGCCGCGCGCACGAAGTGCCCGAGCATCTGTTGCAGGATTTAACGTTCGTGAAGGAAACCTGGTTGGATACACTGTAACACTACGAGGAAAACGTATGGAGAACTTCTTGACTCGATTTGTCGACATTACGCTGCCACGCGTACGTGATTTTAGAGGGCTTTCGTTGAAGGTGTTGGACGGCAATGGTAACGCAAGCATTGGCCTTACGGAGCATTTGGCATTTCCTGAAATCCATGCGGACAAGACAGACGTTATCTTTGGAGTTGGGATTACGTTCGTAACAACTGCTAAAAATAACGAAACAGCAGAGCAAATGTTCCGTGCACTCGGATTCCCCTTCCGCACCGAGGAACTTGAAGAAGATTAATACATACGGTATATTCACTATTTATATGGCAAAAACGTCTTCCATCGCTAAAAGCAAACGGGTTCCCAAGTTCTCCACTCGGGCGCATAGCCGCTGCAAGCTTTGCGGAAGACCTCGTGGCTATATGAGAGATTTTGGTATGTGCAGGATTTGTTTTCGCGAGAATGCGGAAGCAGGCCATGTTCCCGGTATTCGTAAATCTTCTTGGTAATACCTATGGATACTGTATCTAACATTCTTACGATCCTTATGAACGGCCAGCGCGTTGGAAAAAAACGCGTTGCAGTACCATATTCTAAATTCGCAGAATCACTGTTGGCGTTTATGAAGAAGAGCGATTTTATTGGAGACGTTCGTACGCAAGAATCTCCTATTGCAAAGTTGGTGGTATCGCTTTCGTATACTGAATCTGGAAAGCCGAAGATTAGTGGCGTAAAGCGAATTTCAAAGCCTGGGCGTCGAGTATACGCAGGGGCAGCTCATATGCCGTATACTCATCAAGATTCAGGTATGGTTGTGGTTTCTACCCCTCAAGGATTGATGGATGAAAAGCATGCCCGAGGAAAAAAGGTTGGAGGAGAACTTATCTGCGCTATTTGGTAACTTGTATCTATGTCTAGAATCGGCAAACAATGTATTGAGATCCCTGCAGGCGTTGATATTACTGTCACCGGCCAGGATGTTATTGTAAAAGGCCCTAAGGGTCAGATTACTGTCCCTGTGCATCCTGTGATTGGTGTAACGGTAGCAGATTCGCAAATGACGTGTGCTATCCAACATGAAACGAAGAAATCCTCGGCATTATGGGGAACCATGCGCGCAATCCTCGCAAATGCAGTAGAGGGCGTGCACACAGGATTTACTAAAAAGCTTGAATTGCAGGGCGTTGGATACCGTGCATCTTTGCAAGGGAAGAATTTGCAATTGCTTGTTGGGTTTTCTCATCCGGTACTTATAGAGGCTCCGGAAGGAATTTCCTTTACTGTAGAAAAAGAAATTGTTACGGTGGAAGGCTTTGATGCATATACGGTAGGTCAAGTTGCGGCAAATATCCGTGCGATTCGTCCGCCAGAGCCGTATAAAGGAAAAGGAATCCGATATGTGGGCGAACATGTTCGCCGAAAAGTTGGTAAAGTTGTCGGCGCTGCCGCATAATCTTCATATCCTATGAATTCTGCTAATAGAAAAATTCGCCATCGAAAGATCAGATCTACCATGATTGGAAGCGCTGCGCGTCCTCGCGTATGTGTATTTAGGAGCAATCGTGCGTTGGAGGTTCAGATTATTGATGATAGCAAAGGAGTAACTCTTGCTTCTGCACGAGGTACTGATAGCGATACCGTAGGTACGCAGCTTGCGGGCCTTGCAAAAGAAAAGGGAATCTCTCGTGTAGTGTTTGATCGCGGTGGGTATGCATACCATGGCCGTGTACAAGCGCTTGCGGATGCCCTGCGTAATGGCGGTCTCATTTTTTAGAGTACGAAGATTTGTATGGCATATTCACCACAATCACAAGAAATAGGCGGGTTCGCACATGAAGTGTTAGAGATCTCCCGCGTTGTCCGTGTAGTAAAGGGTGGACGCAGATTCCGATTCCGTGCGACTGTGGTAGTGGGGGATCGCGCTGGCAAGCTTGGGTTCGGCATTAGCAAGAGTAAAGACGTGCAGCAAGCAATCCAAAAAGCGCAGGCACAGGCGATGAAGAACATTGTTACGGTATCGCTCGTAGATGGAACTATTTCTCGGGAAGTAAAGGCAAAGTCCAAAGGTGCACAGGTTTTGTTAAAACCTGCACGCCCAGGTACTGGTGTTATTGCTGGAGGCATTATTCGTACCGTTGCAGACCTTGCGGGTATTCGCGACTTGGTTTCGAAACGATACGGATCTACTAATCGTATTAGCAATGCACGCGCAACCATTAAGGCGCTTGCAAGTATTGTATAGTTTTCTTCCTATGGCATTTCAATTACCAAAAGTTACACGAAAAAAGCGACTACTCGGCCGCGGACATGGAAAAGGCGGAGGCAAATCTGGTCGTGGGCAAAAAGGACAGAGGTCTCGAGCAGGATACTCTTCTAAGGCAGGATTTGAAGGTGGGCAGACTCCGTTGTATATGCGTTTTCCGAAGGGCAGAGGGGTAAAACAAATTAACCCTTCTCAAATTGTGAAGCCGATTGCAATTACGATTGCGACTGTTGCGTCATTCGCGCCCGGTAGCATAGTAGGGCCTGGGCAACTGCAAAAAGCTGGGCACGTTGCACGGAAAGATTCTGTAAAGCTTATTGGTTCTGGAAAAATTGAAGGTAGCTATACCGTACGCGTTCACCATGCAACAAAGAACGCTATCGCTTCGATAGAAAAGGCAGGCGGAAAAGTGGAAATCATCAATGTTTGACTTACGAAAATTTACTGCAATCCTTCGGGTTAAAGAATTACGGAATAAGCTATTGATTGTAATTTGGCTTATATTTGTATTTCGTTTAGCTGCAGTTATTCCTGTTCCTGGGCTTGCGAGGGAAAGTCTTACAAATCTGTTTGCGGGTAATCAATTATTCGGGTTGTTAGATATTTTTTCCGGTGGAGGCTTGTCTAACTTATCGCTTGTGATGTTAGGGCTTGGGCCCTATATTACCGCATCAATCGTGATTCAGTTATCTGCGATGATTTTTCCGCGCTTGGAAGAAATGCAAAAAGAAGAAGGAGAAGCGGGGCGTCGCAAGTTGAACCAGTGGACCCGATTGCTCGCCGTTCCGTTTGCAGCGTTGCAGGGGTTCGGATTTTTGAATATTTTAGCACGAGGTGGTGCAGGAGCTGGAGTGCCAACAATTGTGTTTACGCCATGGGAGATGACGATGACATTAATTTCGATTGTTGCAGGTACATTATTTTTGATGTGGATTGGTGAGCTCATCTCCAAGCAAGGCTTTGGAAATGGTATTTCTCTTATTATCTTCGTTGGTATTATTGGGCGGCTACCCCAGGTGATTGTGCAAACACTTTCTACGTGGACTGCGGATCAACTCTTTACGTATATCGCATTTTTGGTAGTATCTCTTATTGTGATTGCGGGTGTAGTGATTGTAACAGAGGGGCAGCGGGCAATTCCTGTAAGTTATGCAAAACAAGTTCGGGGTAATCGTATGTTGGGCGGATCTTCTACTCACTTACCACTGCGTGTAAACCAGGCAGGCGTAATGCCGATCATCTTTGCGCTATCGGTGATGTTGTTTCCAGGTATTATCGCAAACTTTTTTGTAGGGTCTTCTACCGCGGTGGTTGCTAATAGTGCGCAATACATTGTTCAGTTATTCCAGAACCAATGGTTTTATGCAATTATCTACTTTGTTCTTGTTGTAGTATTTACGTATTTTTATACTTCTGTAACATTCGACCCTGCACAAATTGCGGAAAACGTTCAAAAGCAAGGCGGGTTTATTCCCGGCATTCGGCCAGGTAGACAAACAAAGATGTATCTACAGTACGTAGTACGGCGCATTACGCTGGCAGGCGCCTTGTTCTTGGGCGCGATTGCTATTTTACCGCTTGTAGTACAGGCATTCACGGGGCTTCGAACATTAACAATCGGTGGTACTGCGCTTTTGATCGTTGTGTCGGTTGTGCTTGAAACAATGAAACAAATCGAATCCCAGCTTACTATGCGAGAATACGAAGGATTTCTATGATACTTCCAAGAGTCATTTATGTAATGGGAATGCCTGGAGCGGGCAAAGGAACGCAAGCGGAAATGCTTGCGCATGATATTGGGTATCATCAATTCAGTACCGGAAATGCATTTCGACAAATTGCGCTTGAGGAGTCTGATCTGGGCCGCGAAGTAAAAAAGATCATTGATAGTGGAATGTTGACCCCACCTGCAATGGCAGCGCGAGTTGTTATAGCCGCTATAGAGGAATATATTCAACGCGGCGAATCTCTTGTCTTCGATGGTACTCCTCGCACCCTTGAAGAAATGACTATTATTAATGCGCATTTTGAAAAACAAGGCTACGGAAAACCGCTCATTATATATATAGAGGTTGATAAGGAAACAATGATTGAGCGCAACAGCAAGCGTAGGTTGTGCCTTGGTGTGCCTCGTGAATTCCCTGTTACAACAGAGGAAGAGAGAATGAAGTGCGTAGAATTAGGCGGAGAAGTTGGGACGCGACCAGACGATGAGAAGGAAAAATTCACTATTCGCTATAATCAATTTATGGAACTTACCTATCCTGTTGTTCAGCAATATCGAAGTGAGCATAATGGCCTATTTACGATGGTTGATGGTATGGCTGCTCCGCACAGGGTGCATGCAACAATAATGGATGTTATTCGGCAATACGAATTGCCTGCCTAGGGTATGATTCGGAAAAAAACACAGGAAGAAATCCAGCGCTTAGCAGCTGCTGGGCATGTGCTGGGGGGTATTTTGGATGTTCTTGTTGCAACGGCAGCTGTTGGAGTTACCGGTAATCAGCTCAATACTATAGCCGAGAAGATGATAGCGGATGCAGGCGCCCAGCCGGTATTTAAAGGGTATGGCGAGCCACCGTTTCCGGCCTCTATTTGTATTTCAATAAACCAGCAAGTGGTGCATGGCATCCCGAATAATGTTCCCTTTCAAGAAGGGGATATTGTAAGTATTGATGCGGGACTTTCTTTGGGTGGAATGATTGTAGACAGTGCGCGAACAGTAGGTGTTGGAGCTATTACTGATGAATATGTACGTTTACTGGCAGTTACAAAACAGGCGCTTGTTGTTGGTATTGCGCAGGCGCTACCCGGGAGCCCAGTTGGTAATATTGGCCACGCTATACAAGAGTATGTAGAAGGTGAAGGATTTGAAGTGGTGCGAAAGCTGGTAGGCCATGGTGTGGGGTTTGAGCTACACGAGGAGCCTCAAGTTCCAAACTTTGGGCTTGCGGGGCTAGGGCCTGTACTGCAAGAGGGTATGGTGATTGCGATTGAGCCGATGGTAACTATTGGAAGCCCGGACGTAGACACAGCAGATGATGGATGGGGTATTGTGGCAATTTCGGGCAAGAGTGCGGCGCATGAAGAGCATACGATTGCAATTACAAAAAGTGGCCCGGTAATTTTAACGGCATGAATGCTCTCGCATTAGACGTGGGCGATCGATATATCGGCATAGCTGCAACGGATCATGCTGATCCGATTGCGTATCGATATGCAACAATCGATCGTAAAAAAAGTAACACCATGAAAGAGCTTGCTGCTGCAAAAAGCGCAACTTCTGCAGATACTATTTTAGTAGGTGTTCCATATCATATAGAGGATGGAAGTGAAACGGCTCAGACGCAAAAAACATACGAGTTTATACAAGATCTGCGATCGTTTTTTGGCGATACGGTAACTGTTGTGGAAGCCGACGAAACATTGACTTCACGAGAGGCAAAGAAAACATTACAGCTGGAAGGCGCGGATATTTCGCAAGAGCACGCAGAGGCTGCGCGTATACTCTTGCAAGAATTTATTACTCAGCGCACATAGGAACCTATGGTTTCGCCTAAGGAATATTTATTAGATATTCAAAAGCAGGTTGACGCTGAGCTTGATCGGCTACTGCCGCCTGTCTCTGTCATTCCTACCCGATTGCATGAGGCATTGCGGTATAGCGTATTTGCTGGAGGCAAGCGTCTACGCCCCGCATTATGTATTACATCGTGCGAGGCGATGGGGGGCGATAGAAAATTGGCAATGATTTCTGCCGCTGCCCTGGAGGCATTGCATACGTATACGCTCATTCATGATGATCTGCCTGCAATGGATGATGACGACATGCGCAGAGGCAAGCCATCGTGTCATAAAGCGTTTGATGAAGCCACTGCAATTTTAGCCGGGGATGCGCTGCTTACGTGTGCGTTTCAGTGGCTTGCGGAAACGGGTAATAGTCGACTTGTGGCTGAATTGGCAATTGCAACCGGAAGCCGGGGAACAGTTGGGGGGCAAGTAGATGATATGATGGCAAAGCTGAACTCCTTATCAGAAGAAGAAATTATTTCCATTCATGAACGCAAGACCGCACTGTTATTCTCTGTATCGTGCCGGCTTGGTGCGATTGTGGCTGGAGCGACCGATACGGATATTGATGCGCTCGGTGCGTGGGGAAAATCACTCGGGGTAGCCTTCCAATTATTAGACGATGTATGCGATAATGATCCAGTTACTATGGATTCGTTTAGTCGGGAGGGCGCAATTGCGCGTGCGAAACAATATGAAGAAGAAGCGGCAACTTGGCTTGCAAAAGTTTCGGGAAATACCGAGGTGCTTACTGCAACTGGTAACCTTCTTATTGCGTCATTTGCCCTATGAATACTATTCCGCGTCACGTTGCCATTATTCCTGATGGGAATCGTCGGTGGGCTGCCGAGCACGGAAAGTCTGCAATCGATGGCCATACTCAAGGGGCTGAAGTAATTCGAACGGTTATGCCACATGCTGCAGACCTGGGTGTGGAGCATGTGTCTATTTGGGGAATGTCGCTTGATAATTTTACTAAGCGTGACTTACAAGAAGTTGCCGGTCTTCTTGCTCTGTTCCGCAAAGAGTTCAAAGATTTAGCAGGGAGCGATACTGTTCATAGTAGGCAGGCGCGCGTAAATGTGTTTGGGCGCTGGCGCGAGAAGTTCCCACTTCCAGTTCGCAGTTCTGTGGAGCATGCCATTTCTGAAACCGCTCATTATTCACGGCATTTTTTGAATTTCTTTTTGGCATACGACGGGGTAGATGAAATGATGCAGGCAATGAAAGATATTATACAAGAAGGGGTACAAGATATAACTCCAGAAATTATTAAGCAGCATTTATTTACAAAAGATTTACCGCCTGTCGATTTTATTATTCGCACAGGAGGAGAGCCGCATTTGTCTGCCGGGTTTATGATGTGGGATGTAACAGATTCTCAATTATGGTTTACAGAAAAATTGTGGCCAGAATTTACGACCAAAGACTTTGATGAAGCAATAGAAGAATACGCCAAGCGCCAACGGCGTAAAGGCGCTTGACGGATAGTACGATATAGTGCTATTATTTTACGTTGCAGTTGCAACACTTGTATCCTTTAACAACTTTTCTCGGGAGATGATGCTATGCAATCTGTTCTATTGGTTCTGAAATCACCTACAAAAGATCCTTTGTACGTGAGTAAAAAATTTGCTATGCAAGTTCTGCCTCAAGAAGGTCAGTCCATCGCCATGGAAAATGATATATTGACCGTCTCAAGAGTTACCCACCATCTTCCGCGGGCTGCGCCTCCGTATGTATCAGTGGAGTGCCTTTGTGGTATGGGATCAATAGTGTCTGTGCTAAATGATCACAGAACTGTTCCAGATACTGATGGTGGTTGGAGAATCGAAGGATCTACCAAAAAAGCACAGGAAATTCTTCGTGCCCGTTTGGAGAAGTAACTTTTTGTAGCGCGCGAATAGACTCCCAAGTCCGTTCGCGCTTTTTCTTTGCCGTGTATTTTTCCTGTCAATTTGGTACTATGCACCTATGGATGAAAAAACCTTTAAGAAGCTGCTAGCAGAACAGACTAAGGTTATTACCCAAGAGATGGATAAGCGGTTTTCTGCACAGGATAATAGGATAGACACAAGATTTGTTGAACAGGATAAGAATATAGCAAAAACGATGGATACAAGATTTGCGGAGCAGAGTAAGGGTCTGGTAAAAACGATGGATGATCGGTTTGTCGAGCAAAATAAAAAAGTAGACAAGAGATTTAAAGAACAGGAAACTACTATTGATACGCAACTTGAAGAACAGGACATACTGATGCAGCAGTATGTTGGTGCATTGGGCGAGAATTATCAGGCAAGTCTGAAAGCGGCGTTGGAAGTATATACACCTCTTTTGGTATTACCCGAAAAGGTGAGAAATCTTGAAGAAACTCTGCAAGAAGTAAAACAAGTTGGAGAAATTACATTGGAACATGTTGCGCAGTTGACTGAAAACCAAACTGTAACAAACGTGACGCTGCAACATTACGAAGAACGGATCAAGGTGTTGGAACGATAGCATAACCGCTTACGCCCCCTCGTCTTAACCTTCTCCCCGTCTGGGGGGAAGGGAACGCGGCTACCATTGCGCTTGACGAATATTCTAATTTAACCTAGTATTGTGCAGTTGATGGGCGTTTTCGTATGCCTCGCCACGTCAACAAATGTCGTACATTTCAACCTAGGGCATATACAACAGAAGGAAAATTGATCATGATCGAAGCTGTTTGGCTTGCGGACGCTAAAAGTGTGCATCGTGGCATTGTTGCCATCGGTGTGCCGCCCACTTTCCCCGACGTCGCGAACGTTTTCATACGTTCAATGATCAGTCTTTGTGAGCTGGACTCCCCGATTGATTTCGATGATGTTGCCGATGAGGGAACCCTCGTTCCTGATGGAGACTGGGGAGCGAATGCACAGGCTGCGTTTACTCTTCTTACGTACATTGCCGAACACGGAGACGTGCCGGAAGAGGATTCCTCTGGCGAAGACAGTGATAGCGATGTCAAGCTGGATACATCGGTTGCGAATCACCCTGACGATCAAGAGCCACAAATCTTTGATGGAGGCTGGCCTCCAAAAAGTCAGTAATAATCATTGCGCGCGTAGACTTACCAAAGTCTGCTCGCGCTTTTTTCTTTCAAGTACGCATGTAAAATGCCCAATAAGCCTTAATGCCGTATTATAATGCTACTTCAAAGGTAAGGGTTGAACTAACGATATAACGTGGATTCCGGCTCGGAGGCCGGAATGACACTAAGTTACCTGTTCCGGTAAGTGTTGTTCACGCAGAAATGCCGCAGCGTCTTCTGGCAATACTGTATTAATATCTATACCCGTCCCAAGTTCGAATCCTCCTGGCTGAGATAGGCGAGGCAATATGGCAATGTGCCATCTAAAGTGGCTGAATAGGCTTTTATCGCATACAAATCCCGTTTCATCACATGGCGCAGAATGAATGTAGTAGTTATACGCTGGGTCTGCTAGGCCCGTGTACATACGGCCTAATACTTGTTGCATTGCCTCAGCCAATGCTTCGCGCTCATCCGGCCCTATGTCTTCAAAAAACGGGTCTGATTTGCGCGGCATGATCCACGTTTCAAACGGTACTCGGGACGCGAACGGGCAGAATGCGGTAAAGTATTCGTTCTCAAATACGATACGTTTTTTATGTTCTCGTTCATGATCCAAGATAATAGTAAACGCTTTTTCGCCGTGTTTTTTTGCGTAGCGTTCTGTTCCATGCAGTAATTCTGCAATATCGCTCGGGAGTACAGGAATAGAAAAGATCTGATGGTGTGGATGTTCTAATGATCCGCCCGCTTCTTTGCCATGGTTTTTTATGATCTGGATATAGTTAATTCCGACTTCTCCTTTTAATTGCCGATAGCGCAGCACTAGTGCTTCCAGTTCCAGTGATATGAGATGGAGTGGCGCTACGCCCTCGTCTTGGTTGTGGTAGCGTGTTGCAAGTAGTTCATGATATCCAGTTGCATCTGTTGCGCGGTACGGCCCTTCGTTCCATGATTTAAAGTCATCTTTGGGTACAAAAGCAGGGTATTTATTTGCAAATATATGTACTTGCCATTGGTTTACATCATCGGGCAGGCGCAATACATCCGGCTCTTGCGGAAATGCTGCAAGATTGCAAAACGGGCAATCTGCTTTGTAGCGAGGCAAGGGTTCTTTTGGCTTAGCTTCGTGATTAAAAGGAGCAGGCCCCGCCAAATCGGCGGGCAGGCGTTTTGCGCGCTCTGTTGCAATGGCAACCCATTTTTCCGTTATTGGGTCTTGTCTAAGCTGCCCTGCCATAAACCCCCCGGAGTATATTGATGCGTACTTGTACAACTTCTTTCAGTACTTCAACGTACGCGCTTGCTGCAACTTTACTGTTCGGGTCGTTGATCCATGTAATTGGTTGCTCGGAAATGCTGTACCCCTTCATGCGTGCAACGGCGAGTGCTTCTACGTCAAACCCCCAACGGTCTATTGTGAGGTACGGAAATACATTTTGGGATGCCTTTTTTGTAAACATTTTAAACCCCGCTTGCGTGTCTTTAATACCTGGCACGGCCCATAGTTGGATCCAAAGATTTCCCAAGTCTCCCAGTAATTCTTTATATTTTGGTTGATGTACAGAAATATCCGCACCATCTACATCGCGAGAGCCAATTACCACGTCAAAGCCTTTTTGGGTGTAGGGGAGGAACTTTTCTATATGATCTATGCTGGTTGAGTTGTCAGCATCCATAAATACTTGGATATCTCCTGTTGCGTGTGTCATGCCGTACCGTACGGCATAGCCCTTGCCGTGATTTTTTCCATATTCTAAGAGCTTTACTTGTTTGTCTTGTATGGCGTATTCGCGCACAATATCGGCGGTTTTGTCGTGCGAGCCGTCGTTTACAACTAGAATTTCCCATTCATGCGGGCTGGCTTTTAAGTATTCTATGGTCGCACGCAAGGTATTTGGTAACCGTTTTTCTTCGTTGTAGGCCGGTATTACGACCGAAATGCTGAGGGAGGGATTGTTCATAATGCAAGTATATCATACACTATACGGCAGATGGATAAGGTGCCGCTGGTTGTAGGAAACTGGAAGATGGAACTCTCACACAAATCTGCAGTAGAGGTTTTTTCCGCAATGAAAAAAATGATGACAATCAAAGAGTATCCGGTAGAAATAGTTGTCTGCCCTTCGTACCCATCGCTTGCCGTGATTGCCGCTGAAAGTAAAGCGTCTGGTATCGCAATAGGGGCACAGAATATCTATCACGAGGAGCGGGGTGCGCATACGGGTAAAGTATCAGTAGTGCAAATTCGCGAATTTGTGACGTGGTGTATCATTGGGCATTCGGAAGTGCGTGCGGCTGAAGGCGATTCTGACTTGCTCATTACGCAAAAGGCAAAGCTTCTGCTACAGCACGGCATTACGCCTATCGTATGTATTGGAGAGTCAGAGGCGGACCATGCGGCAGGCAATACGATTTCTATTATTTCGCTCCAAATTGATGTATTGCTCTCTTCTCTTGATCGCGTTTCTTTGTTAAAAACTCCCATCGCGTATGAGCCACTATGGGCAATTGGTACAGGCGTACTTCCTGATTCAAACGAAGTATGTGAAGTGGTGTTGCTTATTCGCAAAAAGATTGCAGAGAAGTTTGATACTGAACTTGCAGAGCGTGTTCGTATTTTGTATGGCGGCAGTGTTACGGCAGAAAATGTGCAGCAATATATTTCTGGCCCATGTGCCGATGGTGTGTTGGTAGGCGGTGCATCTGTTCACCCTAGGGATTTTCTTGCAATTGCGGAACAAGTAGGCCATGCCTATGCTCGCTAAGCCGCATCAAATTCTTACCGATGCACTGCATGCAGAATATGCAATAGGGGCGTTTAATGCCTCAAATATGGAAATGGTTCAGGCAATTGTACGAGGAGCAGAAAAACATGCATCACCTGTGATTGTCCAAACATCGGAAGGCGCTATTGAGTACGCAACACTGCCTGTGTTGTCGAATATTATTGCAACCGTTGCAAAAGCATCACCAGTTCCCGTTATTATGCACTTAGATCATGGGAAAAGTTTTGATATGGCAAAGCATTGTATTGAGGCAGGGTATACGTCTGTTATGATCGATTTGTCACCATTGCCCATTGAAGAAAATATTCTAAAAACAAAACAAGTTGTAGAGTATGCGCATGCGCGTGGGGTGTGGGTGGAGGCGGAGCTTGGCGCAATCGTGGGCCATGAAGGAGTGAAGGAATTGCATGGTGGGCAAACTCCCGACTCTTTTTTTACTGATCCCAAACAAGCTCGAGATTTTGTCGACCGTACGGGAGTGGACGCTCTCGCGGTATCTGTTGGGACTATTCATGGAGCATTTACGGGGCAAGAATATATTCGATTTGAACTTTTAGAAGAAATTCAAAAAGCTGTGTTTGATGTACCGCTTGTTATTCATGGTGCGTCTGGTATTGCGTCAAAGCATTTGCAGCAGGCATGTACAACGCATGTGTGCAAGGTGAATGTTGATACAGAGCTTCGTATTGCGTTTGAGCGAGCGGCGGGCGCGTATTTTTCTGAAAAGCACGATTCGTATGATCCTCGAAAAATAATGGGGCCTGCAAGAGATGCAATGCAACTTGTGGTGGAGGAAAAAATAGAATTGTTTGGCTCTTCCAAGACGGCTGCGATATACTGATAAGATGGACATTGTTGCAATTGGGGATAGCACGGAGGATATTTTCTTGGGGCTGCACGATGCGAGTGTACAATGTGCGATAGACGGGCACAGCTGCATGCTCTGTTTGGATTATGGAGAAAAAATTGGGGTTGATTCAAAAACGATTATTTCAGCTGTTGGAAATGCCGCAAATCATGCAATTGGAGTTGCGCGATTAGGCTGCAGTACGGGGATTTATACGATTGTAGGTGACGATGATGAAGGCAAACGTGCGCTCGAGATTTTTCAACAGAATAAGGTGGACACTGCGTTTGTTGCAATTGATGCTAAGCATGGAACAAACCTTTCAATTGTCATTAACTTTAAATCTGAGCGTACGATTTTGGTCTACCATGAGCCGAGAACCTATACGCTGCCAGATCTTGCGAGCCCGTCATGGATATATCTTACATCTGCGTCGGAGGGCGGCGTAGAAGTGCTGCACCAGCAGGTTGTGGCATATCTTGAACTGCATCCAAATGTAAGGGTTGCGTTCAATCCGGGTACGCATCAGATAAAATTAGGGAAAGATTTACTGATGCCACTGCTTGCGAAAACTGCGATTATATTTGTAAACCGTGAAGAGGCGGCGCGAGTACTTGAGGTTGAAACGCGTGATGTAAAAGTTCTTGCAAAGGCATTTCATGATATCGGAATTTCTACCGTTGTTATCACCGATGGGCCGGATGGTTCGTACGCATCTGATGGGCGGCAGATATATCATCTTGCGCGGTTCCCGGTGAAAGAAGTCGAGCGTACGGGAGCGGGCGATGCGTACGGGTCTGGGTTTTTAGCAGCACTTGTGAACAAGAAAACAATTCCGGAGGCGATGCAGTGGGGTGGGGCAAATGCGGCATCGGTGGTGCAGCACATAGGTGGACGCGAAGGTCTCTTGGAACAGGGTGCAATAGCGCATATGATACAAGAGTACGTGGATATAACCCCCCGCGTGTTTGATACGATATAATTTTTGAGTCATTCTGGACTTGATCCGGAATCCATGTTCGTAAACCGTACGATCTCCGTATTGTAAAGCCCCAAATGTACGGCTATATTTAGCGTATGAAGAAGATAACGCTACAAGGATTGCAGGTGGCAATCATGCAGAGAAATAAGGAGGACTATATTTCTCTAACCGACATGGCAAAGTTTAAGGATACTCAAGCAACGGGCATTGTCATTATAAATTGGCTGACGACTAAGTACACTATTGAATTTATGGGTTCTTGGGAGCAGATGTATAATCCGGCCTTTAATGTTATGGAATTCCATAACATTAAAAATGAGGTTGGTTCTAATGGGTTTATAGTATCCGCAAAACGCTGGATTGAGAAAACTAACGCCATAGGTATACGCTCTACTGCCGGAAGGTATGGCGGAACGTTTGCGCACAAAGATATCGCATTTGAATTTGCTACATGGCTTTCGCCCCAATTTAAACTGTACTTGATTAAAGAATTTCAGCGCCTTAAAGCCGAAGAAAGCGAGAGGCTTGCTTTGGGGTGGAACGTTAAACGCCAGTTAACTAAAATAAATTATAGAATTCATACCGATGCAATATTGCAAAATATTGTCGTACCTCAAAAACTATCACAGCAACAGGCAGTTATAACGTATGCAAACGAAGCTGATGTCTTAAATGTTGCACTATTCGGAGTAACGGCAAAAGAGTGGAAAGACAACAATAAAAGAAAAGAAGGGAATATGAGAGACTATGCCGACGTTGCGCAGCTTGTGTGTTTGGCGAATTTAGAAAGTTTAAATGCAGAATTTATTAAAATGGGGATGACTCAAAAAGAACGGTTGTTGAAATTGAACGAAACCGCAATCACTCAAATGAATTTATTAGTAGGAAATCCATCGATTAATAAATTAAAACCATGAATATAGAACTTACAAAAAAGCAGTATAGGGACTTGATAGCGGCAGTTGCAATAAACGATGGTATATTCGGTATTCTTGGCGATACGTTGCCTGACACAGGCTATAAGAAGCGCTCGAAGGAAACAGAAAAGCTTGAGAGCCATCTTCTTCAATACGCAAAAGATTTTGATTCCTCGGATTTATCGGAAGACTTCGAAGGCAGGCCTGTCCTTGATAGCGAGGTGTATGAAACAAAAATCATGCCCATTCTGGATGATTTTGAAGAGTTCGCGATCCATGATGGACTTGCAAATAAATTGGCATGGCGTGATTTTAAAAGGGAGCACACCAAAGCAGATATGGAGAAGATGGCAAAGAAGAATGGCGGATACTTTGGCGTTGTAATATACGACTACGAAAAGAAGTATTGGGACGAATTTGAAAAACACGAATATAGTAGATTAGAGATAGTGGAGTAGGGGATGGGTGTTCGTAAACCGTACAATCCTCATATTGTAAACCCGCAAATGTACGGCTATATTTAGCGTATGAAAAGCTATTATCGAATAATGCTCGGTCGACAGAAGAAGTAACTATGGATTTATTTTTTGATAAAAAGATAGCAGAGGAGTATACAAGTCAGTCGCAAAAAATAAGAGTCTTGACGGAAGATTGGGTTAACAAACAAATCTACTGTCCTAATTGCGGAAAATCAGATTTAGGCAAATATGAAAACAATAAGCCGGTCGCAGACTTTTTTTGCAAAAATTGTAACGAAGATTATGAGCTTAAAAGCAAAAAAGATGCTATAGGCGCAAAAATAGTAGATGGCGCATATGGAACCATGATTGACCGATTGAAAAGTACAAAAAATCCAAATTTCTTTTTACTCAACTACAGCTTACAAAATTTTTCAGTCTTAAACTTTTTCGTTATTCCCAAACATTTTTTTGTACCCGAAATTATTGAAAAAAGGAAACCTCTCGCTAATACTGCCAGACGGGCTGGGTGGGTAGGTTGTAATATTCTCTTAAGTACAATTCCTCAATCTGGGAAAATATTCTTGATTAAAAATGGAATCATTGAAACTAAGGAAAGAGTGGCAATAAGTTGGAACAAAACATTATTTTTAAGAGAAGAAAAAGACAGCGCCTCTAAAGGCTGGCTTTTAGATATCATGACTTGCGTTGAATCGTTTGGTATGAACGAATTTTCACTCATGGAAATGTACTCATTTGAAAGTATTTTGAAGCGCAAACATCAAGATAATAATCATATTAAGGAAAAAATCCGACAACAGCTACAAATACTACGCGATAAACATTATCTGGAGTTTATTGATAGAGGACAATACAGAATACGAAATATCGCTTGATCTTTTTTGAAAAACGATCAACGATCAGGGCGTGAGAATCAGCAGGGAGCTAGCAATTAAATACAATCAATAGAAATACTTATGCCGATTCCAACAGAAGGATACTCTCCTGAAATGCTCAAACTACTAGAAATATACTACGAGGCTGGTATTTGGAGAAAATACAATTGGTACGATTTTTTGGAATCGTTAATGAAAATCATGAGAGATCAATCTTATTAAAAGCATTTGCTAAGGCACGTGCGATTTGCTACCATGATTGCGGAACGGTGAGAGTCGGTAATCTTTGGTTTTCCGACCAAAGACAGGAGTTGTATACTAAGCCCGACTTGTTCGGTTAAAGGCAACACACTGGCCTACTGGGTCTACCGAGAGTCCCTGGTATGAAGGGAAAGCGATCGGAAAAGCTTGTCGTTCCCGCAAAGAGCTTCCTATAAAAAGGGAGCTTTTTGATTTTGAACAGATTGAAATAAAACAGGTGTACAATAAAAGAATGCTAGTTGATAAGATTTTGGAATGGTACGGCAGGAATCCAGAGGTTTATCCTTCTAGTGGCGACAAGTGGGTAGTGGCATCATCGGAAATTTTTGTTTCCAGCTTTATTTATTTTCCAATTTTCTTTGGTTTGTTGCCATTAGTCTATCTATATATAAAAAGAAAAAACTACAAAAAAGACAAGAAAAAATTTATTGCGAAAATCATTTTATACCCTATCGCGGGTGCTATCGGCGGCGTTATTATCTTGTCAGTGCTGCTGGGCATTGTTGCCAGTATGGGTGCAAAATCTTTTTATGAGGGTTAAGCATATATTGGTCTTTAGTCTATTTGTTGCGGGTTGTCTGTATTCGTTTTCCGCACATGCTTTTGTACTCATCGGGCCGCCGCCTGACCCCACACCAACACCGCTGCCGGATCCTTGTGTCACATTTCCTAGTTCACCTGCCTGCCGAGCAACTAGAGATGCAGTTGTAATTGTGCCAGGTATAGTTGGTTCATATAACACTGGGGCTTTATTCGCTGATAGGCAAGTGGGAACATGGAAAGCTGTTCCGTTCAATAAAATATATCAAGGGTTGGAGATGCGGTTGGAAGCAGAAGGCTACGTACAAGATACAGACCTGTTTGTTGCGTATTACGATTGGCGACAACCAAATGCGGAATCGGCACAAGAATTTTTAGCGCCCATAATCGCAGAAGCTAAACAAAAGACAAGGAAGGTGGATATTGTGGCACACAGTATGGGTGGATTGCTGGTACAGCAATATATTGCTAGCGATGAATACGAAGAGGGAGAGATAGACCAATTTGTGATGCTGGGTACGCCAAGCCAAGGGGCGAGCGCTGCATATTTACCATGGGAAGGTGGGATATTTCCAACTACTTGGAGCTTGCCGGTGAGGCAGTATATGAATTTAATTCACTCATCTTTGCGAGTAAAAAGAAGCATTCAAGACATCGAACCAAAATCGTATCGCCAAATATTCCCTTCTCTCAAAGAGCTGCTCCCAGTCGGAAACTATTTGAAGCAAGGCGACACTGAAAGCTCCTCTGGCGAGCGCAACACATTTCTTGAAAACCTGATTGCTGTGCGCGATGATTTACTTTCGAGCGATATAGAAGTAACTACAATTGCGGGGGTTGATAATAACACACTGGGTACGGTCGAGCTGACGGGAGAGCGCAGTGATGCGGACGAAGAGCTTGGCCGCTGGCGAGATGGCCACCCCGTGCAAGAAGTACCTGCTCCTAATACTGTGGAAGGGGATAAAACGGTATTGAAATCTAGCGCGCTATTTGGCCCTAATCAAATTGAAGTAGGCAACATTCCGCACAATGCATTGCCGGAATACGCACAAGAAGAAGTGTTGGAAGCGT